>OJRS01000001.1_pt1 | contig 648428 bp, 549 predicted proteins | sample 1599261 | NCBI WGS metagenome assembly OJRS01 (sample SAMN03922531, study PRJEB24848) | human gut metagenome | isolation source: stool sample | host: Homo sapiens | place: Germany | collected 2010-05 | reverse complement strand
ATACTGGGGAATACATATCACAATTTGCGTAAACTACAATCAGCACACGGCGGATTTGACCCGGGTAAGGTCAGCCCGGATGGGATCATGGAAAAGGATATAAATCTGGCCATCGCCTCAAAGCTGGCATCGGCACTTACGGATCAGGGATTTTCCGTGTATCTGACCAGAGACTCCGACAAGTCCCTGAACAGTGAAAATGCATCCAGCAAGAAGACTTCAGATCTGAAAGCCCGCACCAACCTCGCCACAAATGTAAACGCTGATCTCTACATCAGCATCCACCAGAACAGCTATTCAGCCGAGTATGTCCACGGAGCGCAGGTATTTTATTACTCCACTTCCTCCGGTGGTAAAGCCTTGGCGGAGTGCATCCAGGAGCATCTCATCTCCGAAGCCGATCCATCCAACACACGGGCAGCAAAGGGCAATTCCGAATACCTTGTTTTGCGGGAAAGTCCATGCACCGCCGTCATCGTTGAGTGCGGCTTTCTGAGCAACACAAAGGAATGTTCCGATCTGTGCAATGATGAATACCAGACCGCCCTAGCAAACGCCATCTGCAATGCAGTCTGTACATGGCATGAACAGCACGCCAAATAAAACCAGGAGCTCTGCTGTGACAGCGGCAGAGCCCCCAAATAGATGTTAAGTGTAATTCTGTGCATATAATTATGTTCTATATGCTACTGCTGCCTTTTAACCCCCTATAGGCATCACCCCCAAATAGTTTATTTTTCCAGCCCTGCCATGCAATGTAAAGACAGATGTGTTGTGATGTATTATTCTCCTTTTATGTGCCATGTGTCAGTTATGGAAATGTGTGAGCACTGTCATATCACTATCTCTGGGAATTGTATCTGAGACGATAAGAATCAGACAGAATTTGTAGAAAAATAAAGAAATGAGCTCATCTAAATATCCTGAGCACGTCCCGCTCACAACTCCACAATAACGCATAAAAAGCCATTTTCCAACCCCATTTGAGCATATTTTATGAAATTTTCATAAAAGTATACATAACGTAGAATTAGGGATATTTTTTCACGGAAAATTCCAATATTTTCTCCATATATCCTATTTACTTGCTTGACAAATGTGGTAAACTATAATACACATTTTAATACCATTAAATTATTGAAGGGGGTCGATTCTATGAAGATTGAACGTCTAAGTGAAAATCAGATAAGATGCACACTCAACAAAGCCGATCTCACCGAAAAGCAGCTCAAGATCTCCGAGCTTGCCTATGGCACACCGAAGGCAAAAGAGCTCTTCAAGGATATGATGCAGCAGGCATCTGTAGAATTAGGCTTTGAGGCTGACGACACTCCACTTATGATCGAAGCCATACCGGTATCACCAGATTGTCTCATACTCATTGTGACAAAGGTTGAAGATCCGGAAGAACTGGATACCCGCTTTTCCAGATTCTCAAAGACCAGCGAATATGATATTGATGACGATGACGAATACATGGATGATGATGACATAGATGACGATCTTGACGACAACGATGAGTCCAGGGATAACAACGGAACCATCGCAAGACTTGAGATCAGTGGATCCGGTTCCGTTCCACAGGGCGTAAGAGAGGCACTTGAGGGCATTTTCAACACCATATCCGGACTTGCCGGAACCGCAGGAGATTTTGCCGCTGCGGCAAATGGCAGCAATACATCATCTGATGACAGCACCACAGGCACTGCCGCCAGTACAACAGGCAGCACAAAGGAATCAGGTTCAGCAAGGGAGAGCATGTGCTCACTGTACATCTTTGACTCACTTGCAACCATCATAAGTGCAGCAAAACAGGTTGCTTCTTTCTACTTCAGCGAGAACTGCCTGTACAAGAATCCTTCCAACGGAAGATATTATCTGGTTCTCACGAACAGCAATAACACAAGCCAGGAATTTGTGAGAGTCTGCAATATCCTTGCAGAATACGGAACAGCACAGAAGCTCACATATGCCATGCCGGCACATTTCAAGGAGCACTTCACCGCTATTATGCCGGAGGAAGCACTTCAGACACTGTCAGCATTATAAGTAATAGCCAGAGATTCCGGCGCAGCAAAAAAGACGTACCGCACAAGCGATACGTCTTTTTGTTTTATATGTCAATATCATCATTCTCGATAACTGCTTTTGGATTGGTGTAGAAGAGCTCCGTCATGTAATCCTCTCCATACTTTCGCTCTATGTACTCAGCACACTCCCTGAGGTATGGTGCTTTATCCTCTGAATCCAATGCATCACTTGCCACAAAGTGAACAAGCTCTCCCTTGAGAAGCTTTCTCGAAAAATTCTTGATGTCATGTCCAAGATCTCCAACCACAGCCGATGCACTTATCTGTACATATGCACCAAACTGAATGAGCTCCTCGACCTTGTCCTCGTCTTCCTCAAGACATTCATACTGTTCTACATTGGCAACTATCGGTATATATCCGTCCATATTGATGTCTCTTATAGCTTCAGATATCGTCTCAAAATCCACATCGTAAGGGAATCTGATCATAACATACTTGCTGTCTGCCATGGAATCCAACTGACCAGATATGATCTTCTGGTGGTTCTCATCGTTATACTCTATCTCTCTTCCAAGATAGACTCTGTAATCCGGATCTATCTTCCCAGCTTCAACGTTGAGCTGTTCCACAAGTCTGTCCAGTTTGTCTCCATCCATTATCGGATTCTTCTTGTTGTATGGCGGGGTGGCAACTATCGTCCTTATTCCCTCATCATACGCTATTCTGAGCATCTCTGCCGCTTCCCGGAAATTATCCGGTCCATCCTCTGTTCCCGGTAAAATATGACAATTAATATCTATCAGTCCAAATATTCCCTGCCCGGGAGGATTTGTTCCGTCTGTCTTCATATATCTCTCCATCCTTTATAGTACACCTGGTTACTTTGGCAAGTATACTACTCAGCCTCCTTTTTTGCAAGATAATCATTGATCTCCTGCTCAAGCTCCTCTGCATCAAGTCCGTGAACGGCTGCTGCCTCCTCAAGACTCTCTCCTGCTGCTGCAAGGCATCCTATGCAATGCATACCTGCTGCCATCAGTATTGCTGCATTTCCTGCATCAACTGCAAGAATGTCATTTATAAGCATGTCTTTACTTATCTTTACCATTATTTATATCCTCCTTAGATTGCACTCTTACTCAGCATTCACATTATATTATACCCAATTTTAAATGTCTATCCCTTTTATTGTTACTTATTGATAAAACCCGTTGTTGATAAATATTATTATCACTTGCTAATTAATGAGTTTTGTTTTACAATAAGCGTGTGATTATTTTTACTTTATAAGGAGGAAACAATTATGGCATTCGTTATTGGCGATTCATGTATCGGTTGTGGTTCATGTGCTGGTGCTTGTCCAGTAGGTGCTATCAGCGATAATGGCGGCGTATTTGTTATCGATGGTTCACAGTGTATCTCATGTGGTGCTTGTGCTGGTTCTTGTCCAGTAGGAACAATCGCAGAGGAGTAATCTACATGATCCGTAACATTCGGATCCATGCTAAGTAACTTATACTACAACTATTATAAAGAAAACGGAGCGGTAACACGCTCCGTTTTCTTTTTATCTTTATTCCTCAACATAAGTGTAGGATTCATTGTGCCACTGGAGCATCATATCCGTATACTCATCTCTTGACACAACTATCTCCTTGTCCTCGACAGGATCATAATATCTTATGTCTGCCTCATTATAGCTCACTATGAGAACATATCTGCCATCGCTTATCCTCGATATTACCGGTATTCCCGAACTCACATAACCGAGGAGCATATCCAACGAAAGACCTGTAACATCTATGCCCTGTCTCTTTCCAAGAGAGTTAAGAGCCTCGACAGGATCTGTATACTGTGCTATATCATCCTCTGTCACCTGTACTCCCTGATACGTCAGAACCATGTACAGACAGTCGCCGAGTGACGCATCCACACTTCCCGTACTGCGATGGAATATTCCAGAGGCAATGGTGTTGTATTCCTGGCTCTCAGCCTGCCTGTATATTACCTCGCCTTCGCTTGACACCACTATACCTGATACAGACACTGCATAATTTATCGCATCACCCGCCACGTCATATATCTTTGAAAGTCCAAGATTGTCGTACACATGATAGGTCACCTTATCACGCACTACTGTCATTATCATACTTGCAGCATCAGGATCTATCTTTTCCTTTGTTATGTTCAGCGCCGGTATATAGCTCAGATACATATTTGACGGAACCGTAAAATACAGCCTGTCATATCCGGTTATGGATGACAGATGGGTAGTTCCTATCGTCTCCTTTGTATCATCCTCCTTGAAGGTTATGAAATCATCGTCCACAGACTTGAATCCACTGTCGGATTTCTCTCCTCTTGTCAGATACAGCAGATTCGTATCCACATCAACCTGCATCAGATAATACCCGCTTTTTGCGTATTCCTTTATCTGCTCGCCATCGCTGTTTACTATATACAATCTGGATGCAGGTATGTTATCTCTGGACTCCTCGCTGTACCTCGTACCAACAAATGACTCGGCATCCACATCAACCTGCGCATCAGATATGCTCGACACTCCGTATACCATATCCGAGTCCTTAAAGCCATAGCATATCAGACATTCCCCTGCTCCGGCGGTGATCTCATAACTCTTTCCGGTATGCATATTCATCAGAGTCAGCTTTGTATTGCTGCTCTGGTCCTCGCTCTCTCCATACGCCATAACTTCCATGTTCACCGACACCTTGACATCGCTGGCTGACAGTCCCTCCGCAATATAAGACTGCTGTCTCGTCTTCATGTCCACGGCGTTCACCTTTCCACCGAGCATGTAATAAAACTTATCTCCGTCGTAATATGTCAGTCTGGAGGTCTCGCTCTTCATAGCCTCATAAGGCACATTGCACTCGACGAACAGAAGCTCGTCCACCTCCAGAGTCGTATAATCAAATGTATACAGCGCAACTCCGAGCTTTCCCTCATGATCTCCGCTGTTCATATATCCATACACCGCAAATGTCATATTTCCATCTTTGTCAAAGCTTATGATGTTCATGTCATGGTCGGCGTAAGTGTTTGAGTCATTTGCATGGTCATCCATTCCTGATCCGTACACCAGAGTTATCTGTCCATCGCCGTAGTCATACATCCAGAGCTGTCCATTTCTCACAAATGCGATCTTCTTGTTATCCTCTGTATAGCGGTATTCCAGATCATCCGATGACACGATACCTATCTCATACACATTGTTTATGGCATCTATGCCGTCTTTGTCAAAATACTCGTCCACATATCTGTCATAGCTGAGCATGGTGATCTTCGGCTCAGTCTCCGTAACAGTATCTGCATCCTGTTCATCCGAATAGGCCTCATCATACGAAGCTGTTTCGTCAAAATATATTCCATCAGTGCCGGCTCCGTCCGCCTCATCAGTCTGGCTGGCAACAGGCACATCCTTGTAGCTGATCTTATAGAACTCCTTAACTGTATAATAGCTCATGACATCCTGCGATGTGATGGACATGGCTTTATATTCCATCTCGATCACCGCATAGTTAACATCTATCTCCTTTATATATGTGTTTACATCGCTTATAACCGTAGGCTTAAGTCCATCCCAGAGGAGATCCGAGTATGCATTTGCAAGATTCACATGTCCCAGTCCGTAGGAATCTCCCGTTCCGCCGCCCGTGTATTCCTGCTTGTAGGTTCCTATGACAGATTCCGACTCCAGCTTGTCAAATGCAAATGTCGCATCGTGGAAATCCTTTGCGGCATTCAGCAGTTGAGACTCATGATAATTGTCATTTACGACCACTCTGGTATAGTATGAAGCACTCCTGCCATCACCGCTCTTAAGCTTGACAACCAGCATATACTCCATATCCTGCTTGAGATCCATTCTCGCACTTATATCAAGCACATCGTAGCCATCAGTTCCCGAGGCCGCCTCCAGATCACCCTTCTCTATAAGGGAATCTCCGGATATCGACCTGATCTCATACGAATACGACGCATCCTTAAATGCATCATTCTCCACCATTATCTCAAGATTCTTATTCTCATCTATCGGCGTCACAGAGTCCCTGAGAAGTGTGAGGTCGACCTCCCCTGTATAACCATGCATACAATTGAGAAGCGAATCGCCATAGCACACATAAGCTAATGGCAACTCTGCATCCTTCATCTCCGCAGCCAGATTCTTGTAACTTCTATTCTGAAATATATTGACCAAATATATTGTGATCACAAATATTGCTGCCATCACAAGTATTCTCACAAGTACATTTATTTTCTTCTTCACTTAATAAAACCTTCTTCTACGTCTTCTATGCCTGTCGCGTCTCATACAGAATTCATTGCACACAAGCAGTTCGATTATATTTCTCATAACACAATTGGCGCATCCGGGTCCCTCTGGAACATATGGCGGTTCCTCGTACGAAGCTTCACCTGCCGAAGCCATTCCTGCATAACAATCCTCCGATATCTGCCCACTTTCGCTCAGATCATCGTACACCCTTCGCGCAACACGGCGCATCTCTTCTCTGTCAGGATATTGAACAAGCATCGGACTGCCCTCATACTCGAGCTTGTCACACTCCTCCTCCACGGCCATACTGACCTTTCGGAGTTCTTCCGGGTACATCTCCTTCATGTACTCAATATCCCTCATCATTTCATCTGTCCCATCATCACAGTCAGGAAGCATGATTCCTGTCGAACTCATACTGTATCCACCAGTCTCACCCATACCGGGTATCACAGGTGTCTTGATATTATAGACATTTCCATCCCTTATAAGCCCTCTGAGGTTTTCATCGTCCGGGCTGTAAGGAATATACTTAAATTCTTCACTCATACAAATCTCCCTATCTGCATTGTTGTGTGTCTATTACATAGATATGCAGATGGGGAGAATGTGTGAATATCTCTGTTACTTTTTTCAGAGCTTACTTTATCTGTCTCCGAATGAGATTCCAAGTGTTCTTGCCTCGCTGATGATGTCGTCATCAGGAGATACGTATTTGAGCTTTCCTGCACTCTCTGAGAGTGGGATAGCTGTAACCTTGTTGTCAAGGAATACAACAAGCTTTCCAAAATCCTTTGCCTTTATGAGCTCTGCTGCCTTTGCTCCAAATCTTGATGATATGACTCTGTCATATGCATCCGGACTTCCACCTCTCTGGGTATGTCCAGGTATTGCTATTCTTATATCCTGTGTTGTGTACGCCTTGAGCTTATCAGCCAGCTCATACGCAACTGATGGATATGGATTGTTGGCTATCGCTTCTTTTCTCTTCTTCTTTGGAAGCTCTGCGATCTCCTTCGGAATAGCACCTTCGGCAACTGCAACTATCGTGAAGCCCTTGTTGTCCTTTGTTCTCTTGTCTATAGCCTTATATACCTTATCGATATCGTATGGGATCTCCGGGAGCAGGATCACATCTGCGCCACCGGCGATTCCGGCGTGGAGAGTTATCCAGCCAACCTTGTGGCCCATAATCTCAACGATAAAGATTCTGTTATGCGATGCAGCGGTTGTGTGGATACAGTCTATTGTCTGGGTCGCTATATCAACAGCACTCTGGAAACCAAATGTCATGTCAGTTCCCCACAGATCATTGTCTATGGTCTTTGGCAGACCGATGACATTGAGTCCCTCCTCACTGAGGAGATTTGCGGTCTTCTGTGAACCATTTCCACCTAAAACGCACAGGCAATCCAGCTTCAGCTTCTTATAGGTATCCTTCATGGACTTTACCTTGTCCAGACCATCCTCAGTTGGCTCTCCCATGAGCTTGAATGGCTGTCTTGAACTGCCGAGGATCGTTCCACCCTTGTTGATAATACCTGAGAAATCAGCCGGCTTCATCTTGATATAGTTGCCTCTAATGAGTCCCTTGTAACCCTCAAGGAATCCATAGATCTCAACCTCGTCAAACAATTCATACAAACCCTTTGCGATTCCGCGCATAGTTGCATTTAATGCCTGACAGTCACCACCACTAGTCAAAAAGCCTACTCTTAACATACTCTGCACCTCTTTCTTTTATTTTTCTTATGTACACAGACTGTCTGTATACATTATAAGTATACTCTTCCCTCAAGAGCCCTCAGAAGCGTAACCTCATCTATACACTCCAGATCTCCGCCTACAGGCACACCGCTTGCTATACGGCTGACCTTGATACCGGCCGGCTTCACAAGCTTTGATATATACATCGCAGTCGCCTCACCCTCCGGGCCTGAACCTGTAGCGATTATGAGCTCATCCACATCTTCATTCTGAAGCCTTCTCATGAGCTCGGATATCCTGATATCCGCCGGGCCGATACCCAGGGCAGGATTTATAACTCCGTGGAGCACATGATAAACGCCATCAAACTGTCCTGTTCTCTCATATGCCGCCAGATCCCTCGGGGTCTCCACCACCATTATCACCTTGTGATTCCTATTTGGTGAACTGCATATAGGACATACCTCCCTGTCAGTTATCGTATAGCAACAACTGCAGTATTTTATGTTCTTCTTTGCATTCACAATGGCATCGGATAACGCCAGCGCCCTCTCCTCAGGCATACTGATTATGTGAAACGCCAGTCTCTGAGCCGTCTTGGAGCCTATTCCCGGGAGTCTTCCCAGCTCTTCTATAAGTCTGTTTACTTCTCCTCCATAAACTTCCATTAGAACGGCAATCCTCCAAGTCCCATTCCACCTGAGATCTTGCCCATACTGCTATTGTAGTCATCCTCCTGTGCTCTCAGTGCCTCGTTCACAGCCGATATGATAAGATCCTCAAGTGTCTCTATATCATCAGGATCAACAACCTCAGGATCAAGCTTGATCTCCATGAGTTCCTTCTTACCTGACACCTTTGCAGTGACAACTCCTCCACCTACAGATGACTCATACACCTTATCCTCAAGTGTCTTAGTTGTCTCCTCCATCTGCTTCTGCATCTTCTGTGCCTGCTTCATAAGATTGTTCATATTACCAGGCATCATACCTCCTGGGAAACCGCCTCTCTTAGCCATTACAATAGTCCTCCTTATTCTGATTAAATAATTTATAATATGATATCATCATTTCTTATCTATTGGAAAGTTGATCTTGTTCAGGTTCAGTATATTCTCCGTCTCAAGCCTTCCATTATCACTGTGGGAATTCCTTGTACAAAGTATCTCAAATTCAATCTCTCTTCCAAGATATTCCTCGATCACACTCTTCACATGCTCCACATTCTCAGGCTTGTCAAAGTATAACTTCGGCATATCGTCATCCGTCAGCGGGATCATGAGCAGAAGTCTTCTGTGATCATCGGACAGTATGAGCTTCGTCCTTATGGCCGGATCAGCATCATTTCTCTTGAGATATCTTCTCGCAGGAACCGACAGCTTCTCCAGTATATCATTCCAGTTCTCCGCAGCTCTCTGCAGATCCTCGAACTCTGCCTTTGGAAGCTCCATTGCCAGCTTGTCCTGATATTCCTTCATGCCCTTCTGATCTATCACATCGTCAGCCGGGCTTACGGAGGCAGCACTTTGAACCGGCGCAGCCTGTATGCCATTTGCCTCAAGGTCATCAAGCTTCTTCTCAAGCATCCTTACCCTCTCGATCAGACTTGTGGTATCAACCTCCATCTGTGGTCTGCACAGCTTTATAACAGCCATCTCAAGCACTATCCTCTTCTGTGAGGAATACTTGATGCTGGCGGCTGTATCCGAGAACACGTTTATATATCTTACTATGGTGCTCTCCTCCATATGACCGGATATCTCTCTTATGCGTTCCAGATTCTCCTTGGTCATATCCAATCTGTCGCCCTCCGCCGAGGACAGCTTGACAACGAGTATGTTCCTGAGAAACCATGTAAATTCATTTACGAAACGGCCAAGCTCACGTCCCTGCCACACAACTTCGTCAACCACATCTATGGCATGTTCAACATCAGATTCCAGCACGCACTCCAGAAGTCTTGCAAATGTATCTATGTCCACAGCTCCTATGGTCTCAAGCACATTATCATATGTAAGCTTCTGTCCGAGATTGAATGCAACGCACTGATCCAGAATAGATAAGGCATCTCTCATGGAACCATCGCCGGATTTTGCGATATAATCTATCGCCTTCTTATCCGCATCAAGTCCCTCCCTGTTCATAAGCTCCTCCAGTCGATCCGAGATGACATCCACCGGGATACGTCTGAAGTCGTACTTCTGACACCTTGACGATATGGTTATAGGTATCTTGTGGGACTCCGTGGTAGCCAGTATGAATATTACATATGATGGCGGCTCCTCGAGAGTCTTTAACAGAGCGTTGAACGCTCCCGGAGACAACATATGAACCTCATCTATGATGTATACCTTATACTTGCCCTCAGTAGGAGGATATGCTACCTCCTCCCTTATCTGCCTTATATTGTCAACACCATTGTTGGAGGCCGCATCTATCTCAATGACATTAAGCGATGATCCATCCGATATGGCTCTGCAGCTTGCACATTCATTACATGGGCTTCCGTCCACCGGATGCTCACAGTTACATGCCTTGGCAAATATCTTGGCGATCGAAGTCTTACCTGTTCCTCTTGTACCGCAAAATAAAAAGGCATGACCAAGTCTATCATTCTTAATCTGGTTTCTAAGAGTGGTAACTATATGATCCTGCCCCTTTACCTCGTCAAAAGTATCAGGTCTCCATTTTCTATATAAAGCTACATACGACATCACCAATACCTACCTTTGTATCATAAAACTCACACAGACTATTATATCTGAATTTACATTTTATATCAATCAGATAAGCAATATTTGAATATGGTATTGCCTGGTGCCTATACACAGAACATCTCTGTCCGCAAGCTGCCAGCTCCTGCCCGCCGGAAGCCTGATCCCATTTATGACAGTTCCATTTGTGGAATCAAGATCTTCGACATAGATCTTCTCTGCATCCTCGTATATCCTTATGTGCCTTCTACTGACGCTGATATCCTCTATAACCTGATCCGCCTGTCGTCTGTCCCGCCCCAATACAACTCCCTCCGGCGTCACCGGAAATTCAGTAGCCACAATGCCTCCGTCTTCGATCAGTCTCACAGACAGTCTCTGCTCCTGTGCGGACTCTCTGCCATCGAGATTATGCTGTGTAAGCAGGGTTGTACAGTCATCCTCCGAGCCAAGCACCGTGGTATCGCCAGGTATTTCGTCAGCCAAACTTACATGTTCCAATGCATCAACATTCTGTTTTTTAGGTCTTCTGTTTTCATCTTCCTCCGCATATCGCAGCTCTGAGCACTCCACGCCCTCCTGTCCCCGCCGTTCATCCTCAGCAGCAGACAGCTTCCTCTTCATCTCCACATAGACAAATAACTCCACGGACAGCACGATGAGTGCCAGCATTATAAATCTCACATCCGCCGCATGCCCCTGTATATAAAATTGAACAGCCGCTATTCCCGTAAATGCCGCCACAGTAAATCCTATGAGTATGAAAAATATCCTATCATATTTGTTTTTCTCCGTTGTCGGTATCGTCAACGCCGCCGCACTGCTTTGATCCGTTCCGAACACCTCATCCATCAAAAGCTCCTGCTCACGGGCCGCAGCCAAAGATTCCACATTTCTTTTTCTATTGCCGGAGCAGCATTTTTCCTGCTCACGGGCAGAGACCTCATCCACATATTTCTGCATCCGCTCCATGTCATAATTTGCCGACACCACCATGTCATATATCTCATACATAAAATCCACAAGCTCAGTGTCTCTGTGATCTACCCTCTTTATGATCTTCTCCACAAGATTCTTTATTCCCATTCTGACATCCGTTCCCTGTCCCGGCACATACACGTATCTGAAACTCTTCTCTGCATCCGAGTAAAATATCTTGTCGGATTCTATCAGAAGATTGTCCGGCTCAAGCATGTATTCTCCCGTCTCCATGACCACACTGCACAACGATCTTATGAGAGCAACAGCCTGCTCCATGGACATTATCCCCCTGTCAGATATATCGTCCAGGCTCTTCATGCCATTTATTTTGCAGTATATGAACATATCTCCGTTGATGGCCCTGAATTCCGGCTGTATTATTCCCTCGACAAAATTATTGTACAGCATGTCCGTCTCATAGGAATTTATGGCTGCTGCACTGACCTCCACCACAAAAAAAGTGTTAATTCCCTCTACCTGGCAATAACTTACCATATTCCTGCCACCTCCTAAGTTCATTTCCTACATCCCTTATCTCCTGTCTGGCCGCAGTCTTTCTGTCACATCTGCCGTCATCTATCAATATCTGTATCCCCGGAAATGACTCTCTGTAAGTTATCTCCGCAACCAGATTCTTCCCATTCATGGCCATTTCCGCATTCACACCATCGGCACATATCACGGTCTCGGATACATTTGTGGACATCGCTTTCTCTGCACTGTCCGTATCCCCCTCACCACTCTCATTGATCCTGTATTCCTCTCGGTTGTACAGTACCAGATATGCCTCCCCCGATGCCGCCGCATGGTTAAACGCTATAAACAACATGTTCATCACCACAAACACGGCACACACAAGTATCGGTGTTATCAGGCACATCTCCAGAACTATAGATCCATTGTCATCCATATATCTGACTCCTCCTGTCTTTTCTTCTCTTCTCCTATCTTTTCCCGCACTCAGAGCACTGAGGAAGTCCCCCGCACTCTGACTTTTTCTTTCTGTATATCGTCCGCTTCAAGCCGGAGCAGCCCAGCGAATAGTGATATTTGTCTCCCTGTTCAGTGACATAGATCACACCATTGCTTTTATATCTTCCACAGATCCTGCACGCCGAAAGCCCGGAATATCTGTCATCCAGAACCTCCCCACTCACGCTTCTCACAGATATCCTGATATGGTAACAGCTCCGCGAGTTGTGGTACACCGAACCATTCTCAGCCACATACACATACTCATCATCATCGTCATCATCCTGCGACCTGTCATATCCCAGGTACGCCCTCTGTCTTATCCTGTCCACGCACCCCACGGTAGATCCTCCGGCAAATGGCAGATTGATCTTCAGCATATATCTGACCTTGAGGCACACAAATCCGTCATCCGACAGCTCTGCATTTATCACCTTAACCCCGGACATTCCGCCGTCGACATATGCGTTCACCGTGCCTTTGTCATCTATGTACTCCCTGATCTTCCTGTTCGCCAGCACGAGCGACACACCATCTGCCATACCTTCAGCATACGGCCCCATGTCCGCGCCCTTTTCGGCTAGCTCATACGCATAGCTGTATTCCGCAAGATACGCAGCCGTCTCATGTAAGCCCTCATATATCACAGTCCGTGTCCGTATACATCCGGCCATGGCAAACACAGTCAGCATGGCAAATATAAACACTGGCAGCACCAGCGATGCCTCCACACTGGCACTACCACGGTCACATCCCAAAGGAGCTGTCTTATATATTCTCCTGCCATACCTGATCCGAACAAAATCTATAGTAATATGCGCTTGGAGAGGCGATTTATCTTTCATATATTTACTTTTCAACATACAACAAGAGAACATATAACACCCCCCTTCAGGATATTTTCATATCTCAATAACTCACACACTGCCTGAAGCTGTACCTGTACAGTCCGTCATCTATTTTTGATACGCCCTCGTGATCTTCTATAAACGATGCAAATTTCCTGTCCTGACTGACCTCAACATCAAATGTCAGAGAATACATCATATTCTTCATCTCAAACGACTCATCCGTCTGTCTGAAATTAAGCTGTATAAGATCCGCCATCCTGTAATACATGCCTCCTTTATTCTCTATCAGAAGTATCGCCAGATAATCCCTGTAGCTCACAGCATCCACGCCTTCATAGTCCACGGAATCCAGATTCATCAGCTTGTCAAGATTGTTGATGTCCGTCACCCAGTATTCGTCTGTCTTCATAAACTGAACGCTTTTGCCGTCAAGCAGCAGCCTTATATCAACAATTGTCTCAGCATAAGCCCAGCATCCGAGCAGCAGATATTTCGCCGCCCCATAGGTGACCCCCGGCACAAGAGCCAGCACCGCAGCTATGGATGACACCTCGGCCATCTTTGCGCTGTCTGAGAGCAGATATGCCAGATTGAGCGGCAGTCTGTGAAGCACTATCCTGTTCACGACCCCCTGCAGATTGTCATGGTCATTATCCTTTCCGGCGATAATGTATTCCACCTCACACTCAAATGGTCTGTCCTGTTTCCTGTCGGTAAATGTATTGAAATTCGCCAGTGCATACCCGACACCATATATGTCATCCACTATTCCGGTCTGTGATCTCTCTCCATCCGACATGAGCTGCCTCTGGAATTTATCCAGATCGTCAAATTCTATGTCCTCCCACTGTCTCGTATCCTCCGCCTGTCCGTCTGACGGAAAGCCATCCAGATCGTATGCCTGATCTGACACCACCCGCCCGGATGGCGTGACAACATTCAGAAGTCCACCTGTCAGGATGCTTTTCAGCGCTTTTCTAGGATCCGTACCGCTCCAACTGCTCTCATCCTGATTCGACTCATTCTTACCATTTTCCACAGCTCCAGAAGCATCCTCCATGGCCTTATCCCCGGATGTTATCATCTCAAGAATGTCTTCTATTCCCTTCTCCTCCATGTACACCTTCATATGGTCGGTTATCTGCAGCTTCATATTCTCGCAGTCATTCTCCAGAAGTCCCCTGCACTCTGCCAGCGCCACATCTTCAACGCTCATATTGTCGCCCTGACCATTTTCCAGAGTATATTCCAGATAATCCTGCGCCATCTGCTCAAGCTTTCCCTCACCGTGTCCGCCAAATGTGCTGTCGACTGCCAGCAGATGATACTCCTCAAACAACTCCTTGTCGTATGCCGCCTTCACATCACAGGCTGCGCCCTCGGCCGCCATTGCGGCCTTGGCACTGCCCATTCTTATCCGCGCCATCTCAAGCACGGAGAGCCCCAGAAGCAGCATGGAGATCAGGATTATACTCAGAAAAACCGTTACATGTCCCTGATTTCTCATACAGCTCCCCCTTAATATATCTTCTTTGCACTCTTGTTGATCGAGTTCCATATGTTGTTCACCAGAGAAGTTATCTGCTGCTTGAATATGACGCACATCGCGATCAAGACCACCATTATAAGGATTATTTCGACCACTCCCATACCTGACTCATCTTCCATAAAATCTTCCCATCTCTTCATACATTTTTCCTCCTTAAAACTTATTATCTTAAAAATTTATTATTGCGGGCAGCATGACTATTACCATGACCACTCCCAGCAGAACCACCATCGGAAGAAGCAGCTTTGTCCCGGCTTCCTCCCCCTTTCTCTTCGCCATCTCCTTTCTGGTCTGCATTGCGTTCTGCTCCTCGCCCGCCATCATGATCAATATATCTCTCGTGCCTTTCTTCACATTCTGTGACAAAAGCGACATGAGCTTTATATACATCGGCAGATTTATCCTGTGCCCCATGTTGTAGTAAGCCTCACTCTCGGATACTCCTGCCTGGATCTCATTTAGCGTATAAATCAGTTCCCTGGTCAGAACACTCCCGCCCTGATCCGTACCGGCACAATCTTCCCTGCCACTCTTCACTATCCTTGCAAATGCACCTCTGACCGTGACTCCTGCTCCAAGATAGAGCGTCAGCTTATCCACAAGCTCCGGGTACTCCGACATGAGCTCGTCGGATCTCTTTTTTTCCATTCCCTGGATCTTCGACCTGTTTCCACCCCATATACAAATGGCTGCGAAACCACCGAGAAACAGTATCATAAGACCGCTTCCGCCTCCCGAGGTGGGCCTGACCGCATATCCGTTTATCTGCTCCGGCAGCGCCACCTCGCTCGAATCTCCACTTCCCGCCTGTATCTCCCTGATGCCTTCCCTTATATCCTTCAGAGCCTTTTCCCTGCCTGTCTCTTCCCTTCCGCACACGCGTATCTGATATGTTCTCTCCGCGCTCAGCTCCCTGTATGTAAGAACAGCCGTGATGGACACTATTCTGTCTTCTCCCTCCGCTATATCGCCGATACGTCCATCGGACGACACCAGCTCGTTGTCCTCGCTTATCCACTGCACATCGAGTCCGAGCGCATCCAGGTGATCCACAAGCTCCAGATCATATATCACTTCGTCGGGGGATTCATTTTCCCCAAGATACAGGTCTTCAATCTCACCAAATCCCTGCTCAAACACTGCTTCCATATCGTCAGGATCATATTCCAGCGGCATGACATCCACATCAAAATCAGTCTTTTCTCCATCTATGTCAGTCTCCAGAGTGACGGTGGACACATCCCCTCCGTACCCATCTCTGGTGAGCACCACCTGATGAGGCGCAAATGCTTCCTTTGCCACAAGGATCACCGCAAGAATACATGTCACCAAAAGCGTCAGCAGGATCTTCGCAATAATGTCTGTGTACATCTCCGCACATTTATCCCTCGCCGCGGCATCCGTACATATGTATACCCTCTTTATCTTCGTGAGCATCTTGTCATTGTCCATATGCGGTTCTATCCAGCCGTATATTTTTCCCGCAGCCCTTTTCAGCATATCCATCATCCTTTCACATATGTATATCTGTGATCTTTCTGCCCCATATCACCGTCGCCGCCGTGATCACCAGACACGCACTCATGGCAGCTATCCCCAGAGCATTGCCATACAGCGCATCCATATATCCAGGATTACACACCCTCAGATACAGAATGATGACAAATGGCATGGCAGACATGATATTCTGCTCCAGCCGTTTTGACGTTATCATCGTGTCTATCTCTTCCTCCACTTCCAGACGCCTGTCAATATTTTCAACCATCTTCTTCATCATCCTGATGAGATTTCCCCCGGAGCCCTTTGCAACTGCGACCACATGAGCAAATTCCTTCACATCCTGAAGTCCTGACCTGTCCGCCATATCCCTCAAAAGACTTTCAACATCAGAGCTCATCTCAAGGCCGTTTATTATGAGCAGCATTTCCTGTCTGATATAAGATTTCCCCTGATACATTCCTTCCAACTCGTGACAAGCTGGAACAAACGCTTTTTCCAATGAATATCCCGCCGCCATATTTGCGGACAGGGACAGTAGCATTTCCTTAAATTCATTATTAAGTTTATTCTTTCTCTGCCGGCATTTACCATCGGCAATTTTCCTGAGAAATACCAGAATCCCCGGCGTGAACACCAGGCACGGTATAAGACTGTCAAAGAAGAGCACCGACACCATCACCGCTATGACTGAATACACAGCGATACCGGTTACGTTTTCCCTGACACTTAGTTTATAAGAATCATAATCTATACCCTGTCTCAGCACACATCCCTCCTTGAATCACTGCTCTCATTAACGCTTATAAGTCCAGCCGCCACGAGCTTTGATGTGTTGTGAAGATCATTTATCTTTCTAAGCATTCCTTCCACTCGCCCCCTGTCCTTTCCCATATTGCTCTCATGAAATTCATACAATTTATTCATGACAAATTCACCTCCTTCCAGCCCTGTGACCTCGCTTATCTCTATACATCTTCGGGATCTGTCCCTCAGTCTTCCAAGCTGGACAACTATGTCCACCGCCGACGCTATCTGCTGCCTTATCGCCAGAACAGGCATATCCGCACCCATCAGAACCATGGTCTCAAGCCTCGTCAGCATGTCCCGGGCAGAGTTTGCATGTCCTGTTGACAGGCTTCCATCGTGTCCTGTGTTCATGGCAGTAAGCATATCTATCGCCGCCGCATCCCTGACCTCACCCACTATTATCCGTGAAGGTCTCATTCTGAGGCTCGTCTTGATAAGATCCCTTATGCTCACCGCATTTTCGCCCTCGACATTTGCACTTCTCGCCTCAAGGCTCACCAGATTGTCGATGCCCGCAAGCTGAAGCTCCGCCGAATCCTCTATCGTGACAATTCTCTCATCCGCCGGTATATACCCTGACAGGGCATTCAGAAATGTCGTCTTGCCCGCGCCGGTTCCTCCCGAGATGATTATGTTGTAGCCCGCCACGACCAGATTCTTCAGGAAATCGGCAACCTCCATGGTGACTGATCCGATCTCCACCAGCTTGTCCATGGTCATCTTGTCCTTCGGAAACTTTCTTATGGTCATCACGCTGCCGCTCAGGCTCACCGGCGGCAGCACCACATTCACTCTCGAACCATCCTTAAGCCTTGCATCCACTATCGGCGACGCCTCATTTACTATCCTGTTGCACTCCGCTACGATGCTCTGGATTATGGTTTTGAGCCGTTCCTCGCTCTCAAATGCCTTGTCATACCTGTACATCCTTCCTGCCCGCTCGACAAATATATTGCTGTAGCCATTTATCATTATCTCAGTCACCGCTTCATCGTCGAGAAGCTCTGACAATATATCAAGCCTCCTCAGACTGTTGAACAGTTCCTTCTTCAGCGCAAGCTTATCCCTCACGCTCAGCACATTCCCGGACTCAGATTCGAGAATACACCTGTCGATCATATCGCTGACCTGCTCATCTCCTATGTCACCCGACATATCTATACTCTGCATGACCTTGCTTCGTATCAACTGTCTGTCATCCTGTTTCATCTTCTGCTTCCTATTTCACTTTCTATAAATCTCAGCATCTCCGCACTTCCCGGAACCGCCAGCGGCACGTTCAACCTGTGCAGCCTCCGAGCAATCTTGCCGAGCTCCCTTCTCTCCAGAACCCTCTCGAACATCCCAAGCTTGTCCTGGGACAATTCATCCTTAAGCTCCGGAACCATTATCTCGTCAAATGCCCCAAGTATCGCCAGATCCTTGAGAACCGCCTGTCCCATATCAAACACAACCGTTGTATATCTGCCCCATCTGCGGAACTCGTCTATGAGCCACACCATATCCTCCGTGTCCAGCTCCAGTGCATCTATGTACGATCCCAGATATCCAAGCACGCTGTATTCCTCAAGCTCCACGATTTTTTGCTCCATATATCCGGTCAGATCCGGTGACCTCTGTTTCACCAGATATATCACATTCGCCAGAACGTCCTCATGGTCGTGAAATGCACTGTACTCCTCCATGCCCACATACAGGCCGCCCCGCACCTCATCATTCATGCACAGGCTTACCGCAAGGTTTGTCTTACCACACCTCCCTATGGGTGATATAACTGCATACGACCTGAACAGCTTTCTTCTGCGGTCCGTATCGTCTATATTCATATATCTGAGGATCTCTGAAGAAATGTTTCGTACCCTGGAATATTTGAATATCCTGTTATGGCTGATCTCTTCTGATCCATCGACTCTATCCCTCGTCATAAATATCATCCGGCAGGCCACCGGCACTTTGCTCTCATCCAGAGGAATATTCTCATCCATCAGCAGAACATCCAGAGTCTTAGTCTCAAGATACCCATACAGTTCTCCCTCCGATGAAAATGCAAGCGCAAACAGCGGATTGTCCCTGTCCGAATTGATATGGTTCATAAGACTTATCATGTAAGCCCTGTCACCATCCAGTATTCCAATCTTGTACTGCTGAATTTTGTCACCTCCACTCTGTAGTGCACACGTAATACATGACTCCGCCCATTATGGCAGCAGAGAAATGTACCCTGGACTTCATCAGATTCCTATAAAATTGTTTTGTTGAAATTTCTTTACGATTCGTAACTGACATTAAAACTTCTTTTAAAAGAAAAAATAAAGATATAACTCCTCCGGCCAAAAAGGAGTAAACAATCACCCGGATCACATCGGTTCCTACAAATGTGCCAGCCGTCGCCAGCAGCTTGATATCACCTGCCCCCAAGGCTTTTTTATGAAATAATACAAACAAGATCACCACAGGAATAACACAGCCTGCCACACTGCTCAGAAGTCCATCACACGGTCCTCTGACAACTGCCGACATCAGGAATCCCTGTATCATGCCAACTGCGATAAGCCTGTTCGGAATCCTCCAGTCTCTGAAGTCCGATACCACCGCCATGCTCACAGTTGCGATCAATGGTATTACATAATATATGATCTCTGTCCTCCCTTCTCTCTGAGTTGTAAGCACACCTTACACCCTCTCTCAGCCTTTGTAAAGGGGGGATTTCATAAAGAAAATTTTATAAATTGCGGCAATATACAGGCTGTATATTGCCCAATTTCAATATACAAAAAGCCCGTCCTGTTACGAACGGGCTTCTGATTTTACAGCATGTATATATAATTTTTTTACTAAAATTGTCCATTTCCCATGTTCTGATTGTTATTTGGGTTCTGGTTATAGTTCTGGTTAGGACTCTGATTAGGATTCATATCAGTCTGCTTCCTTGCCGCCATGGCATTATCAATGTTCTGTATCTCGCTCCTGCTTATGGCTATACTGTCCTGAAGAACCTTTACATTGTTGAAATACTGGAGCAGCTCCTGAGGTGGATTCTTCTTGTTCTGCTCGTAGAAATACTTGCCGATCTCGACCATGTTCCTGTCGATCATCTGCACCTCATTTGATATCTTGTTGTTGAGCTTTGCCTTCTGCGCTGCGTCCTTCGTCTCATCCACCGCATTATTTGCAAACTTCTTGGTCTTGTTGAACACATCCTGGAAAAAATCTGACATATCATATACCTCCATGTAATATAGATCTTTCTTTATCTGCCTTAATATATCCATGTAAAACTAAAAAAACCGGGAATATGGGTGTTGATTCCATAATCCCCGATTTTTTATTTGACTTTGTTTCTCACTATGTCATGTATACTTATGGCCTTTCACATCAGTCGTCTATGTACTTATTCAGTGTATCAACCACATCATTGAGATTATAAGGCTTTGCGATATAATCATCAAGCTGGTTCTCAAGAATCCTCTCCTTGTCACCGAACATGGCTCTCGCCGTAACCGCAATGATCGGAAGTCTCTTTCTCTTCTCCTTGCGCTCTATCTCCCTGATCTCCTGTGTAGCTGCTATACCGTCCATAACTGGCATCTGTACGTCAAACAGTGCCGCATCATATATCTTGGTCTTGAACAGTTCAACAGCCTTCTGGCCATTCTCAGCTATATCGTATGAGAATCCTGCCATACCGAGAAGCTTACCGATAACCTGCTGGTTGACCGGCTCATCCTCTGCAACAAGTATCCTTGCCTTGCTGTGTGCATTGATGGAGAATACTGCAGGCTCCTCCTTCTCTTTGAGGAACTCATCTGCTGCATCTGCCGCTTTGATAACCTTGAGTGGTATCTCGACGATGAATGTTGAACCTATATCTTCCTTACTCTGAACTGTTATGTTACCACCCATCAGCTCAACGATCTGCTTGGTGATGACAAGTCCCAGACCTGAACCACCGTACTTTCTTGTATCTGATGCATCTACCTGGCTGAATCTTATGAACAGCTTGCTCATATTAGCCTCTGAGATACCTATACCAGTATCTGCAACTGCCATTCTGATCTTAATCTTGTTGTCCCCATCATCCATGGATGCTATCTTGACTCTTACGCTTCCCTCGGATGTAAACTTGATAGCATTTGAAAGCAGGCAGTTGAGAACCTGCTGGATTCTCTGTCCATCACCGCGGACAAGCTTTGGAATATTGCTTCCAAATGAACAGTCGAGCTGCAGTCCCTTGTTGGTTGCGATCGGAACCTGTGCAGCAACTGTGTCCTCAATGGCAGTCCTGATGTCAAATGTCTCTTCCTTGATCTTGTACTTACCAGCCTCAAGCTTGCTTATATCAAGAATATCATTGATAAGTCTGAGCAGTGTGTCTGCACAGTTCTTAGCTGTGATAAGGTTATCTCTGTAATCAGCCTGAAGATCCTCAGCCATAAGTGTGAGCTGGAGCATACCGAGAATACCGTTTATAGGTGTTCTTATCTCGTGGCTCATGTTTGCAAGGAACTCGGCCTGTGTCTTGTATGCTGCATTCGCATCCACGATGGCCTTGCTGAGCTTCTCCTCAGTCTCCTTCTGCTTGGTCACATCTATGACTACCATGTTGATGTAATCAGCCTCAGACTTATACATAACCGTGTTGAACACCTTCTGAAGTGACTCCATGGTGATCTCAACATCCATCAGATCTCCCTCTTTGGTGCCGGAGTTGTTATAAGCTGTGAACCATGCATTGATATCCTGAAGTACCTCTATCTTGCTCTCCTTCAGTATCTTGTCCTTGTAGTCAGACACATCGAGCTTGAAATACTCCCCAAATATCTCATTGGCGTCTACTATCTCGTAGTTTGTTCCGTTGACAGGATCATTAACGATCCTCGCCTGTGCAAATCCTATAGGAAGGTTCATGAAAAGCTTCTTATACTTATCAGACTTTCCTGCTGATCCCATGTTGCCATCTCCGAATACCAGTAATACCAGAACAGCAACGACCGCTGCCAGGACGCCACATATAATAGCTCCCACACCTATACCGGCGACTCCCAGCACTCCCGCCAGCAAAGCCAGAACAGCCATGGCCAGTGCAAGCGGCTTAATCCCAATTTCCTTAATTTTGTCCATTAATGCACCTCTGTTTCTATAAATATTGCGTTTGCCACATAGACACTCCTATGCATATCCACATGGATACATTATATTATAAATAATTATTAAGGTCAACGCTCATATAGTTTTTTATGCTGAATAATGTACAAATTTTCTCTGTTATTTTGTACATATTGGACTACTTTTATGGTCTCCCAGCCATTCTACCTCGTTATTATGCATATTTTATCTATCAACAGATCTGCATTACTCTATCGCTGCTTCATCATCTGTCCGATCCTCATCCTCTGGCTTCCCCTTTTTGCTGCCGCGCTTCTCCTTGATGGTCTTCGCATTCATAAGCAGTGCAAACACAAGCCATCCGGCAAATGTGAATATCAGGCCGCTCTTGAGTCCTCTAGGGAAATACTTGAACTCTATCACATGGTCTCCCTTCTCGAGATCCAGTGCGATAAATGCTCCCGCAACAGTCTGTATATCGGTCTTTCTGCCATCAACATAGGCAGTCCAGCCCGAATCATATGGTATGGATGTGAACATCAGGCCAGCCTCATCGACTGATATATGTCCCTTCACATATCCATCCTCAAATTTGTTGATATTTAACTGATTGTCAGCCCATCCCTCATACGCCTGGTCAAATGCAGCACCGTTGAGAGTGGCTATCGTAAGTCTTGCAGATGTATTGTCAGGTACACCCGCAGAGAAATAATACTCGACCTCCACGTTGGTTCCCTTTATCAGATGTCCCACATGGTATGTCTGGTACTGAAGTCTCTCGTAATTCTGCTCCTCACCGTTCACATATATCCTTATCTTGGTGATTCCATTGCAGTTCGCTATGATGTACAGATCATTCTGTTCCTCTGTTATGTCAAAGCTGAGTCCAAAGCTCACGATACCCGGTGTGATATCGGAAAGTCCAAAGTATTCACTGTACGGATTGTCATGTGTTATCGTGATGTCATTTGAAGAGCCAGTTACCTCCGGATATATCTGGCTGAACGTACCAGCCACCCCAGTCGACTTTTCCACGAAATTATTTATACTGTCAAACATATTCGATGCATCAGAAGTCCAGTCTTTCAGCTCGTTATTCACCATGAAGCCCAGCTTGAGCGCCCGGCTGTTCTGGTATACATCAACGCCATCCACTGTATCCACATAGTCCATATCGTAGGACATATGCTCATCCTGTCTCCTGAACAAATATCTTATGCCCAGAACCGAACTTGACACCGGATTTGCTCCGTCAAACAGGAACTCATTGGCACCTGTGTAGAAACCAAGTCCGTGCATGGCATTCACAAGGTCATTTGAAACCGTCGAACCAAACAGGCTGACTCCCTGCATATTGTAATAGGTAGATTCATCCACCACCTTTGTGTTGTTGAGCTCCGTTCTATACGGAAAATGGCCTGTCTTAACAGAATCTATAGCGGCCTGCACACTAGCAGCATCGCCATAGTAATCCGGTATGTTCACCGTTCCGTTGCTCTCGTATCCCTTTGCCGCGCTGAACACGATCTCAGTCAGACACAACACTGAAAGTATAGCTGCCACTGCGAATCTGCCTTTGCCGCGGACAAGTCCCAGCACCAGGATTCCCGCCGAGTACACAGCAAACAGCACCCATGTGAGGATAATTACCGTCCTGTCCATATCAATATTCTTGTCTGCATAAACCAGGAAACCGAACGCCACGATGATTCCCAGGGCTATTCCCGGTATCTGCTTCTTGTCTGTATTTGCAATGGCCTCGTATCCCATGCTCAGCAGAATGAAGATGAACAGGAATGAAAATCTGTTCGGGATTCCGTACTGATCATGGAAGCCGTGCCATATATAGTTGAGCAGCGTATTGTTGAAGCTCATCATGAGAAATACGATCAGTATCACATTCTTAAGCTTCTCGTACCATTTGATCTTTGTATTGAAAATATATATTCCTATCAGCAGTATGGCAAATGTACCGCAGTACAGGTTCACACCGCCGTCAAACTGCTGGCTCTTTATCGGCTCAGTCAAGACAAACATCTGCTTTATCATATCCCATATGCTTCCGTACCACTCCCATTTAGGAAAATGTCTGGTGGCAGACGCCGTGGTGTTAAGCCCGATATAAGCTGGGATCAGCAGAAACGCAGACATAGCCGCAGCCATGACAGATGTTCCCGCAAATCTCAAAGTGTCCTCTGCGCCCTTGTATATGTTCTTGTGATTGGTGAGTATAAACTGGAGAACCAGGAACACACATATCATGAAACATATATAGTAGTTACACAGAAGTCCATAGAACAGACTGAGTGTGTACAGTCTGTAGTTGCTGCCGTCCTCCATCATCTGCTCGAAGCCCTGCATGATAAGCGGAAGTATCAGTATACAGTCCATCCACATGAGATTCCATGAATATCCTATGACATAGTTGCTGAGTGCATATGCCACAGCAAATGGAATGATTAGCAGGTTGTTCTTGTTCCTGCACTTGTATCCAAGATAGCTCGCCATGGTCATACCGGACAGAGCTATCTTGATACTTATGAGCAGGCACATCGCTATGTACAGATGCTCCCTACTGAACAGCACGATTATAAAGTTCAGAGGACAAGCCATATAGTAGGCGATTATGTCAAGCAGATTGCTTCCCATGCCTATGTCCCATGTATAGAACAGGCTTCCCTCGTTCACCAGTTTGTCATGATAATCAGAGAAGAATGGCAGATACTGGTGAAGACTGTCCACCATGGTAAGGCTGTGTCCGCCAAATGGTCCTATCTCCGCCACCACCCACAGCACGAACATAAATATAGCCGGGATGATAAAAGCGATTATCATGATATAGTTGTCAGCCAATATATCCTTTACAGGCTTTTTATCCTTCTTAAATACGAAGCATTTGCTGAATATATAGTTTATTACAAGTACAACTACCTGAATTATTATCTTTGATATAAACTCATTGTATCTGAAGGAGTCGCACAGCAGGTTGGTTCCAACGACCTCCACCACCATGGCAAACAGACGCATGCCCACAAATGATATGAACTCCCTTATGATCCGGCCTACACTCTTCCTCTGCTCCGACCTGAACACGTAAAATCCATTTGCAAAGTAGGCAAATAATATGGCAAGCATTATCGCTATGATATTCGCCGCACTTCGCGACAGATCCGTCACAAGTCTCAACACAAAGAATGATACAAGATTCACAGCCGTGGTCATTCCTCCGGCTATAACATATCTGACCATCTCTTTCTCCATAAGCTTTTTTATTTTGTCTACATATTCATTCATATTTCCATACCGATTCCTTACATGATATTCAATAGTTATATCAAATATGATGTACTAATTATAGTTACATATTCTTAAATATTTGCTACTTGAAGTTCGCAAGAAGATATACAAGAGGTGAATTCCAGTAGATCGTTACCTCATTACATGAATAACTCTGTGCGTTGTCGACATAGCATCTCTCCTTTGGAATCTTTGCAAGAACAGCCTTCGCATATGGATCCTCAAGGTTTCCATCGGCACCGCCCACAAGCATTCCAGGCATTGCCTTGCCCAGTGCCTCTGAAGGTCTGTGGTGTGGATTCTCAGGAGTCTGTGAACCATATCCTGTCACATAACAGTAGCTGACTGCATTTCTTCCAAGTATATAGTTGAGCTGGTCTGCCGCATAGTCCACATATGAATCGTCGCCCAGAACCTTTGATGCCATGAGCAGAAGGATTCCGTTATCCGCAACGACCATGTTGCTTCCCCATACATAAGAGCCGCCTGTTGTTGAACCGAAGCCGCTGCCGGCATAGTTATCTACAAGCTTGTCAGCACCCTTCTTAAGTATCTCCTTCTCTGCTGCGCAGTCCTTTACATTTACACAGTAGTCATATATTCCATAATATCCGACATCCGCCCATCCAAGGCCGTACTTAACGCTTCCCTCGATGGCTGTCTTCACATAATCATTGTAGCTCTCATCACCTGTTGCGATATACAGCTCCGCTGCTGCCCACAGGTACTCATCGCTGTCATTGCTGTCAGGATACTCACCTGTAACTATGCTTCCAACGTTCTTAAAGCCTGCATCTCCCTGATGCTGCTCAAGATACTTCCATGCCTTCTGAGCTGCAGCAAGACATGAATCTGCAAATGCTGCATCGTACTTTCTGTATACAACTGAAGCCTTTGCCATAACAGCCGCAAAATCGCCTGTTGCTGTGTTGGATATAGGTGAGAGTATCATCTGTGCAGTCTCCTCAACAGCAGCCACCATCTCAGGGAACACCTCTCCGGTAACCTTGTGATAAACTCCGCCGCTGGTCTCATCCTGCATCTTGAGCATCCAGTCAAGCTCGTATCTGACCTCATCCAGAACGTCAGGAACACCGTTGCCGCTCTCAGGTATTCCGATAGCGTCGTCCTTTGCCGCATACTCTGAATCCTCATATGTAAGGAGCAGATCCTGTACCGCCTTTGCGCCCGGAACAACATATCTTCCGTAGTCTCCGGCATCATGCCATCCGCCGGTCACATCCTTTGCAACATCTGAGCCGTACACTATGGCAGTTCCCGTGTGACATGCAGCGTGTGCAAAATCACCGGCTATGGCTGAATCAAGCTCTGTTCCACATCTCTGGTCATAGAACATGAGCACTGACGCCTTGTATATATCGTCATACACGCCATCCCCAACAGGGAACTCGTATGATTCTGCTCCGGTGTCGAGAACTATCTTGTATGTACCCTGATCCTTGACATCAGAGAAATCTATAACCGCACATTTGTCGCCCACAGCAGGATCGTAATCCCAGCCAGATACGTCACCCTTGCTGACTACCTTGTCATCAGCGACGCTCTTTACCTCGTAGCTCTTGGCGTCTCTGTCAGTCACTGTGGCAAGCTTCTTCGCATCCTTGCCGTAACCCATCTGGTTGATGCCAACCAGCTTTGGATCAGGAATACCCTCAACGCTCTGTGCGCTTGAGGCGTCAACTACAGTGAGCTTGATATTGTCAAAGTATACCTTGTGAGGTACGCTGTCATCACCAACGCCCTCGAAATGTCCCAGATTCATACACATTCTAGGTGCCGGATCCGATGCCTCACTCATGGTGAACTGGTTGGATATGTGCTGTGTCTCAGTGCCTATCGTTATGTCATCCATCACATAAGCGTGGTAATCACCGCCATTTATCTGAAGTCTGTACTGAATTCCTCTCTCAATGGTGCTGTGCACGTCAAATGACAGCTCATACACACAGTCCTGGTTGAGCTCAAATCCGTCATAGTATATCTGGTTCGCATAATCCAGGCTTCCTGTTCCGGTTATATCCAGACACAGTTCTCCGTTCTCTGCTCCGAGTACGGCCTGTCCGCCATTTGAATATGTATGGCACTCGTCCGTGTCATTGTCATCAAAGTTCAGGTCTATCAGGACATCCCCTGCCTTGACCTCTGTCTTCTCCTGTTCAGCCTCCTCCGAAGCAGCCTCCTCTGTCTTCTCCTCCGAGGTCGCAGCCTCGCTGGTCTCCGCCTGGCTTGTCGCCTCTGTCACATCGTCCTTGCCCTGACCTCCGCAGCCAGCCAGCATGGACATACCCATAGCCGCAGCCATCGCAATGGCCAGTACCTTCTTCATCTTTGCCATGTTAACCCTCCATAAACCTTATAATCTCCTGAAACGCCATATGTCCCCCAAAGATATCCAGTGCACTCCCTATGGTCACGTCTATCCTGTTCCTTCCGAGACTTCTGAGCTGTTCCAGATCGTCAAATGATGCCACACCTCCGGCATATGTCATCGGCAGCTTTCCCCATCTTCCAAGCATGTCCGCAACATGGGTCTCTATGCCTGACGCCTTGCCCTCCACATCCACCGCATGAACGAGATACTCGTCGCAGTATTCTGAGAGCCGGTCAAGCGTTGCCTCCTCCACCTTTACATTTGTAAATTTCTGCCATCTGTCAGTGACAATATAATACTCTCCGTCCCTCTTCCGGCAGGACAGATCCAGCACCAGATGTTCTCTGCCCACAGCCTTCTCAAGTGCCTTCAGGTTGTCGTAGTTGATCTCTCCATCCCTGAACACAAATGATGTGGCTATGACATGTGACGCACCCATATCTATGAACCGCTGTGCATTGTCAGCATTTATTCCCCCGCCTATCTGCAGTCCTCCCGGATATGCAGCCAGAGCGAGCTGTGCCTGTCTTACATCGGCGTCATAGTATTCGCTGGACGCAGGATTGAGAAGTATGATATGACCACCCTTAAGTCCATAGCTTTTGTACAGTTCAGCAAAGAAGTCTCCGTCCTTCTGTGATACAAAGTTTTCATCTGCTCTGTCACCCTCATCACAGAGACTGCCTCCAACTATCTGCTTTACCTGTCCATTGTGTATGTCTATGCATGGTCTGAATCTCATATCGTCTGTCTCCTGTCGCTTTTGTCACCTTTTGGTGTAAATTTTGCTCATATAACTGCTATTTTATCATACAAAATACAAATATGACACAATAAATGGATTAACCAGGCAAAACTTTATTTGATTACATGGGCCAAAGGCTTTACAATAGATACAATTATGTGCTTTATGGAAAGGATGGGGAACAACTTATGAATTACTCACTAAAAGCCGAACTGGACAACTGCTATTCCTATGCCGATTCGCTGGACAACGACGGCTACGGTGCGCGCCAGAAGACAGGACTCAAGACAAGAGAGATGCTTCAGTTTGACCTGCTTCAGTTTCTTGCATATCTGTCCAGCTCCGACCAGGCAGAACTTACCCTGGAGATAAAATTTGTCCGCGAATACCTGAACCAGCACTTTACAACAGACAAATTCCGCACATTCAAATATGAGAGAACAACCGGGGATTTTGCCGTGACACAACCTAGATCCCTTACATATTTTGTACAGGGCGATCTGGCCCGGGCAAAGGTAAATCCCAGATCAGTATACCGTTCCAGAGATTACGTCAGAATGTTCAAGCTCATGGGTCAGGAATTCATCGCCTGCAACAACATGACTGACGACAACGAGATAGCAAGGCTCACAGGCTACTGCCTCATGCTCGACAAATATCTCAAGTCCATGAACCTGTACGCCATAGATCCAAGCCCACTGCTCGACAAGTACAACGCACTCCCAAAGAGTGCTTCCCCAGTCTCACAGACTCCGGCTAAGTCGACAGCTTCCGAAAGGGCTGAACCCGTCAAGGATGTGGACACTCTTCTCGAGGAACTGAATTCCATGACCGGTCTCGAGAGCGTGAAGAAGGACATCACCAACCTCGTAAACCTTCTGAAGATCAAGAAGCTCCGCGAGGAAAACGGCATGAAACAACCGTCCGTATCTCTCCACCTTGTATTCTCCGGCAATCCGGGAACAGGAAAGACCACGGTGGCAAGACTTCTTGCAAATATATATAAGGGTCTGGGCATACTGTCAAGAGGACAGCTTGTCGAGGTCGACAGAGGCGGACTTGTTGTGGGATATATTGGTCAGACAGCCGTCAAGACAACCGAGGTCATAGAATCAGCCCTCGGCGGGATCTTATTTATAGATGAGGCTTATACTCTCACCGCAGGCAAAGGTGAGAATGATTTCGGCCAGGAGGCAGTGGACACGCTGCTCAAAGCTATGGAGGATCACAGAGATGATCTCATAGTCATAGTTGCCGGCTACCCGGATCTCATGGAACGGTTCCTGAGCTCCAACCCGGGACTTCGTTCCAGATTCAACAAATTCATCACATTTGAGGATTACACCGGGGACGAGCTTATGTCCATCTTCGAGAGCATGTGTTCCAAGCAGGAATACAAGCTGGACGATGATGCCCGCGCATACGCCTCAGAATACTGGCACGACAAAGCCGCACATCACGACGATACATTTGCCAACGCCCGTGAAGTCCGTAACTTTATGGAATCCGCCATATCCAGGCAGGCCACCAGAATAGTTTCCATGGACAACATTGACGTAGCCACACTTGAGACCCTTACAAAGGAAGATCTGATGGCTTAGGCTTGTAATATTTTTTGGATAAAGAAAGAGAGGTATTTTATTTTGAACAGATCATTATCGACAGATAATCCTATCATGAATTTTCTAACCATAGTGTGCGATATAGTAATATTGCATTTTCTGTGGCTGCTGACTTCCTTGCCAATCCTCACGATAGGTGCATCGACCACAGCACTCTACTACACCACCATGAAATGCATCAGAAACGGTCAGGGCGGCGTGGTCAAGCTGTTCTTCAAGAGCTTCAGGGAGAATTTCAAACAGGCTACAGGAATAGGCGTTCTGGCTCTGCTTGCCGGTGTCCTGTGTGCATTTGACATGTGGTTCGCCGTGAGCAGGAACATCAAGAGTATGCTGGTCATATTCACCATCATGTCACTTATCTACCTGTTCACTGTCCTGTATGTATTCCCACTTCAGGCGCAGTTTGAGAACACAGTCAAAGCGACCATCAAGAACGCATTCCTCATGTCCATCAAGAATCTTCCATGGACACTTCTCATGGTTGCGATAACGGCAGCGATCGCAGCGGGATGCTATTTCAGCTCCACCGTGCTCGGTCTTATGCTCATATGTGTCGCAGGACTTCACGCTTATCTGTGCTCACTGGTATTTGTACACATCTTCAACGAGTACATGCCGGAGGAGGAAGAGAAGAGCGACGAGGACTTCCACATAGTTGACGATACAGACGAGGACTAACACCCCTTGCCAACACATACAGATGAATAATATACATGGCGTGCGCCGGCTTTCTTCAGAAGGCCGGCGCACACGTCTATGGTGACACCGGTTGTATATATGTCATCCACAAGCAGGATATTTCTGTACTCCGGGTACACTCTGCCTATGTCCATGGATGTCTTTATGTTGTTTGCCCTCTCCAGGTTGTCCAATTTCTTCTGCGGTGTGGTGTACTTTCTTCTCACCAGCATATCCTCACAGAATGGAAGCCCCAGTTCATCAGCGACAACCTTCGCCAGTACAGCCGCCTGATTGTAGCCGCGCTGTCTCTGCTTTCTCCTGTGCAAAGGTACACAGGTGACCGCATCTATTCCATACCTTCTGACATACGGGCGCACCTTCTCCGCCATCTGAGCTCCGTAAAAATCACAATATTCTTTTTTGTTATGGTATTTTATCGCCAGAACACTGGCTTTGACGGGTTCCACGTAATTAAATACGGGGAAACCTCTTTCGAAATTTCTTGAATGTTTTTCACAGTCCAGACAGAGCTCCCGCTCTTCACTGTCGACCTCCTTGCCGCACACCATACATGACGGAGTCTTCACATAGGGAAGGCTGTTATGCCCTCTGCATATCAGCCCTTCTCCCATCGGAAGCACCTCGTCACATATCGCACACCGGCGGGGATACAGGAGATCCGTGAGCAGTCGTCCGAACCCGAACTTATCTGCGCATCGTTTCATCTTCTCTCCATCTCCCTGAGTCTCAGTGCAAATGAGGTGTATCTCTTCTGTTCATCCTCATTGTCTATCATCGTATTTACCAGTCCTATATTGCCCACTATGACCACGCTTCTTCTGGCTCTCGTCACCGCCGTGTACAGCAGGTTTCTGTTCAAAAGCTTAGGTGGGCATCTGAGAAGCGGGATCACAACCACGGGATACTCACTTCCCTGCGACTTATGTATGGTTATCGCAAATGCATGCTCAAGCTCCTCAAGCTGGTTGTATGGATACTCAGTCTGTCTTCCATCGTCAAATTCCACCACGATCCTCTGCTCGTAGTCGTCAACAGCCTTTACAAATCCAATATCGCCGTTGAACACTCCGACTCCTTCCTCCTTGGCAAATCTGCCCGACGGATCCAGTATCTTCCACTCCTGCTTGTAATTGTTCTTGACCTGCATGACCTTATCGCCCTGTCTGAACACCACATCGCCCCGGTCATGCTCGGGCTTTCCGTGTCCCTCCGGATTGAGGACATCCTGAAGCTGCTTGTTGAGGTTCTCAACACCCATATCATACTTACGCATAGGTGTCAGCACCTGTATATCCGATTTATCCACACCAAAATATGATGGAAGCTGCTTTGTCAGAAGCACCTTGAGCTCTGCCACGATCTCATTATAGCCATTCCTTGGAACAAAGAAGAAATCCCTGCTCTTGTTCTTGATCTCCACATGCTCTCCATCCTTTATCCTGTGGGCATTGCCTATGATATCGCTGTCCTCGCCCTGTCTGTATATCCTGTCCAGCACCGACACGCTGAACACACCGGACGCTATGATATCCTTGAGCACATTTCCCGGGCCAACTGACGGAAGCTGATCCGAATCACCCACAAGCACAAGTCTTGTGCCCGGAGCCACAGCCTTGAGCAGACTGTAGAAAATGCTGCTGTCAACCATGGACATCTCATCTATTATGATAACATCGGCCTCAAGTGGATTGCTCTCATTCCGCATAAATGTATACGCAGAAGTCTCTTCTCCTTCCACTCCGCCCGTAAGCTCGAGCATTCTGTGTATGGTCTGTGCTCCGTATCCTGTGGCCTCGGTTATCCTCTTGGCTGCACGTCCTGTAGGCGCAGCAAGAACTATCTTCATCCTGAAGCTCTCGTATATCTTGATAAGTACATTTATGATCGTTGTCTTTCCGGTTCCGGGGCCTCCGGTTATGACCGCAACGCCGTGATCCACGGCATTTCTTATGGCAAGTCTCTGGGCATCAGCCAGCTTCATATTCTCTGACTTTTCTACCGTCTCAACAACCTTGTCTATCTTGAGCTTTGCCTTTGAGAAATCTATGTTGAGCTCACACAGAAGTCTTGCCGAATTGAGCTCCATATAATAATTAGGTGCTGCATACACGGCATTTGTCACGTTTGACTCTGACTCCGTATCCAGCAAATCCATGTCTATGTCAGCCACCGGATCATCAAGGCTCACATCTGGGAGCTCCCCTGAATCTGGATCGTCCTTCAACTCCTTTATGATTATCTTGCCGGCAACGCTGAGCTCAAGTATCTGATTGCATATAGACATCTCAAGCTCCGGATCATATGGCATGTACTCATTCATCAGCAATGAATATGTCTTGTCTACCAGCATCTTCTGGGGAATATACATATGACCAAGTCCATTTGCACCGGATAGGGCATACATAATAGCGGCTCTTACCCTGAAATCCGAATCTCTTCCGATACCAAGTCTGTCCGCAATCTCGTCCGCTGTCCTGAATCCAACGCCCGTTATATCCTCTGCTATCTTATAGGGATTTGTCCTCACTATGTCGTACACTTCGTCACCGTATTCATTGTAGATCTTTACAGCGAGGTTCACCGGGATATTGAGACCGGTCAGGAACATGAGCGCATCCTGCATCTCTTTCTTCTCGTTGTATGACACGGCAATGTCTCTGGCCTTCCTCTCTGATATTCCACGTATCTCCGCAAGGCGCTCCGGCTCTTCCTCGATTATCCTGAGTGAGTCCATGCGGAACTTCTTCACTATACGTTTTGCCAGAGCCTCTCCGACACCCTTTATGATGCCCGAACCAAGGTACTTCTCAATACTGAGCACATCATCCGGCATCTTGATCTCACATGAGGTGAATTTGAACTGCAAATCATAAGTTGGATGCTCTACATAATCCCCCTCCGCCGATACATAAATCCCCTCTGCAACGCCGTGAAGATTCCCCACAAAAATATCTTCGCCGTCCTCGCCCTCAACGGCGAAGACGGCGTACCCATTGTCTTCATTCTTATATATAACTTTCTCTACGTAACCTTCTCTTACCAAGTTTTCTCTCCTCTGAAGACTGAGTCCTCAGCTCCTGTCTTAATTGTTCTTCTCGCTGAGAAGCTCGATGTACTTTCCTGTACCAATGGCCACCGCTCTGAGTGGATCCTCCGCTGTCATGGTGGTTATTCCTGTCTTCTCCTCAAGCAGCTCCTCAAGTCCATGGAGCAGCGCACCACCACCAGTCAGAACTATACCACGATCTGCAATATCAGCAGCAAGCTCAGGAGGAGTTCTCTCCAGAACTGAATGAACAGCTTCACATATCTGGGACGCAGGCTCACGAAGTGCCTCCTCCGTCTCATCCGATGTGACCGTAACAGTCTTCGGAAGACCGGTTACAAGGTTTCTGCCTCGTATATCCAACGTTATATTCTCAGGTCTTCTGTAACATGTACCTATCTTGATCTTGATCTCCTCGGCGGTTCTCTCTCCTATGAGAAGGTTATGCTTCTTTCTCATGAATCTGACAACTGCCTCATCAAAATCATCTCCGGCCACCTTAATGGATGCACTGACAACAGGACCTCCCAGAGAGATGACTGCTATATCGGCAGTTCCACCACCTATATCAACTATCATGTTACCACATGGTCTGTATATATCTATTCCTGCGCCAATGGCTGCTGCCACAGGCTCCTCAATTATGGACACATCCCTGGCACCGGCCGCATAAGTTGCATCCTCAACTGCCTTCTTCTCAACCTCTGTAACCTGAGAAGGTACACATACGCTGATCCTAGGTCGTCTTCCAAAATAACTCCTTCCGACAGCCTTCTGTATGAAATACTTGAGCATCTTCTCTGTTATCGTATAATCAGAGATTACGCCCTGCCTGAGAGGTCTGATGGCCACTATATTACCCGGAGTTCTTCCAAGCATAAGTCTCGCCTCTTCACCAATAGCCACTATCTTATTAGTATCCCTGTCGTATGCAACTACTGAAGGCTCCTTGAGTACGACTCCTTTGCCTTTCACATACACCAGTATACTGGCTGTACCTAAATCTATACCAATATCTGCGCTTGCCATCACAAGTCTCCCTTCTATTCGTTCACGTCCCTTAATATTACAAGAGATGCATTGCTGCCGTCAAGCCATTTCATGCTAACTTCAGTCAAATCCATGATCTTGTCGAGACTTCTTATATAGCTTCTCCAGTTGACCTCCTTGCTGTCCGTAGCCAGATGCTGATCCGGACCTCCCATGAGCTTGTACTTATCTCTGAGATTCTCTATAAGGAGCTTACTGTCCTTGTCTGTAAAATCATATCCAAGCATATCGTTCAGAGTCCTGTTCGAGAACAGCACTCTTCCAGTATCAACTTCTCTAATAAATATACCCTCATCAATATAGTTATATGTATCGAGGAGAACACTGTTTATGCGTTTAACGCTGTCATCGCTCTCTATCTTCTCAAGGGCACTTCTGAGTACATCACCTGTCTGCTTTACAAATTCAATCTCCTCTGTGGTCCACAATTTGTTGATAGAGGTATTCGCCAGCACAAATACCGCTCCATAATTGCCATTGACATACACAGGAACTGCGGTAAAGCTCTTAACAGGACCCCCTGACATGATCTTCTTAGCTGCTTCATCCATATGCTTTGCATCTATCACAAGGTATCCCTTGTCCACCAGCTTGCCCGAGCCCTGACCATTCTGCCATGATCTGAACTTCATGTTGGCGCGCTGCCACTCTGTCACATACTCCTCCGCAGACATGCTCTGATTCTTGGACCAGATATACTGGCAATCCAGATCTCCCTGCTTGTCCTTCACATACAGGGCTGCCACGTCAGCATTTAAGACCTCGCCCACCTGTGCTATCACGTCATTGATAACCTGCTGGGAGCTCTTATCTGAAGTGTTCAGGGCATCAAGCAGAATCTTCTGCCACTGCAGCTTGTTCTCCATTATGACCTCCTCTGACTTGGCACGGATCGCCTCCTTTGCCAGGATCTGAGAGCTGAATGCGTATTCGGAGAAAATGCGTCCAAGCTGCCACTGCACCTTGTATACACTCTCCATTTTCTTCGCATCCTCGTCATCATATGAGCAGCATATCCATGTTGCCACATGCTTGCCATCTATCATGATCGGTGCACCACAGATCATACTTCCCGTGATGTCATCGTCCATTTCCATCATAACCGGAACATTGTTCCTGAGAACTACCTCATTGAGCTTCATATATATCTGCTTATACTGAGGCTTCTCAAACATATCATAGAAATAACCCATATGCTTCTGAGGGCCGGCCGGCTCAACCATCTTCTTGCCCACAGGATCTATGATAGTTGTATAAAGTCCTGTGAGTGCAGAGAACGCCTTCGTTATCAGAGTCCACTTCTCGGTATCTATCTGATTCCTTTCCTCATCCGACTGGGTATTTGTCTTCATAATGTATGAGAGCTTGTCATCGAACTCCTTCTTAGCGCGCTCAACACTGTTCTCAAGAGCCTTCTTGTCCGTAATATCAGATATAAAATACTCAACCGTGTATGTGTTATCAGCCGCCTGTGTCACAGAGCTCTGGGACTTCACCCAGATAACCTCGCCTCTGTCATTGACTATCCTGAACTCTTCCTCGTAGTCCTTGTCCTCGCGCTTCGTGGCGTTTCTGACATTCGCCATAACCCTGCTTCTGTCCTTCGGATGGATATAATCCTCTATGAGTCTGTCACCAAGCTTGATGGCATCCACATTTATTCCCATCTGCTTGGCGTTCGGGGTTATATACTTGAAGATCGGTCTGCCATTCTCGTACTGCTGTACCATGACAAAGCTCTTGATCTTAGACATGGCAGATAATATATACGCCGCCTGATCCTCATTGTATCCGGTCTCCTTGTCCTTTATGAACAGGAGCTCTATTCCATCCATGTCGCCATCTGTGGTTCTCACGATGTGACACTTAAGTCTCATCTTATTTATATCTCTGTGAGCAGATACGATCCTAGTCTCCATCTCAAAATCATCCACTCCGGTATTCTGAACCTTGTAGAGCTGTCCGATCAGAAGATCATAATCACTCTTAGGGAGCAGGTCGCTGAGTCCCACCAGCCCACTGTAGAAATTGCCATCTGTATATCCATACTCAGATATGTTCTTAGATACGTATCTCGTTCTCCATACACCCTCCGGCTTATACAGATACAGAGCTATAACGCCTATATGGTTTATGATCCTCTCAAGACTCACGCTTCCTATCGTAACGTCTGATCGAAGCTCAAACAATACCATATACGCCTTCTTGTCACCATATTCAAACTGGTTGACAAATCCACTGACTACATATCTGTCCTTGTCGTTAACTATAAGTCCAAGTCTGTGCCATATGATAGCCTTCTTGTCGTCAAGTGTCGGCCAGAACTCATCGCTGACCATAAACTTATCCGGCTCCATGGCAATGGATTCAACATCCGAACCCACGATCTTAACTGCGGCATTGTTTATGCTGAGGACTTCACCATCCTCGCAGAACACAACCGCAGGATATTCAACTATTCCCAGAAAATCTGAATAACCACTAAGTCTGTTTATCTCCATAAATATCTCTCCATATATCCACTGCACAAGTGCAGTTTTATCCCATTATTATACACCCCGTATATTATTTACCCCTTAATGCACATAAAACTTTCCTATGTCCCATCACATAGAAAAGTTTCATGTTACCATATATCATATATTACTACTGTGCATCCTCAGCATCACTAACCATAGCAGTTGCCTCGCTCTTCAGTCCGGTAAATGCCTTGTCGGCAACATCCTTTGTTGAAGCACATGCAGAAATAACATTGTCCAGTGATGACAGAAGATCTGACATATATCTGCTTACGCTCTCGCACTCCTTCTTCACATTGTTGCGAAGTCTGGTTGCATCATCTGTGGCTGCATTTCTTGTATTGGCAGCATCCTTCTGAGCTTCCTCTCTCATAACCTTGCACTCGTAATCTGTCTTTGCCGACAGAGCCTCTGCATCTGCGTGAGATTTATTTCTTGTCTTCTCTGCCTCTGAGTATGCCTCATCCTTCATGCTGTTGCACTTTGCCTCGGTCTGATCATACATCTGCTGGCACTGTATCTCTGTATCTGTCTGGAGCTTTGTGCATCTCTCCTTGACATCTGTCTCGTATGCCTCGAGCTCTGCAGTTATAGTATTCTTCTTGTCTGTGCACTCCTTCTCAGTCTGTGCGATCAGTGCGTCTGCGCTCTCACGGGCCTCAAGAAGTGTTCTTGATATTGACTCGTATCTTCCTGCATTCTCAAGCTCTCTCTGCTTGTATGCATTGATCTGCTCCTTGAGTGACTCTATCTCGCTCTCCTGCTCTGAATTGGTCTTCTTGAGAGTCTCTATGGTCTTGGAAGACTCTGTCATATTGACCTCTCTCATGGTCTTGAGACTCAGAACAGCCTCGCTGAGCTTGTTGACGTTCGCCTTAAGCTCCTCTACTTCTTTATTGTGCTTTTCCTTAAGTTCATCAATATAGTAATCAACGGATGCCTTATCATATCCACCAAACTTCACTGTCTTCAGTGATTCTACTCTATCGTCAGTTACAACATCTTCTACCTGTTTTGCCATGACCTTACCTCCGAAAAACTAATCCTATTGTAGATACTCCGTAATTATAGCACACATAATTCTGTAAGCAAAGTATTTTTACCTTTTATGATTACAAACCACTTTTTTTATGCTATATTGTAACTGCTCATTGAATTTAAATTTTACGGAGGATCATATAGATGAAACACCATTCAAAACTTGTCATATTAGGTCTCGCGGCAACCCTCGTGATGACATCACTCACAGGCTGTCTTCACCGCAAGAAGACCACCTATCAGACATACATGCAGAACATTCTCGACGTCAACTACAAAGGAAGCTTTGACGGATACGTGAAGGACAACGACGGCTCCGAGGAGGACGCCTCAGCCATGTACAGCGACAGCATAGATTATCTGGCCGGCCAGCTCATCAATCATTACTCACTGAACAACGCAGAGACAGACGAGGTGGATGCTATATTTGACGAGACCGCAAAGGTCATCTACTCCAAGGCCAAATACGAGGTGTCAAGAGCCTATAAGAGCGGAAGCGACTACTATGTGGACGTGACCGTGTATCCTATGGACATTCTCAATCAGGCATTTGACGATGTGTTCGCATATATCGACGACTATAACAAGAAGATCAGCGCCGGCGATTTCAACAACACCACAAAGGAAGATTACGAGAAAGAATTTGCCCAGGGCGTGTCGGATATCCTTCAGAATAAAGCCGCAGACATGGATTACCGCAGTCCTGTTGTGGTCTCTGTGAAGATAACCGATGACGGCGACTATTACTGTGCTGACCCGGCGGGGCTGTCCCAGGTTGATGCATCCATGCTTGCAATAGAGGGTTCCCAGCAGAGCTCAGGCTCTAACAGCTCTGACAGCTCAAGCGAGGACAGTTCAGACGAAGGCGATATCTCCTCGGGTGGCGAGACCGCCGAGTAACTATATGCATTAAGAATGTGTCTTAAGAATATACATTAAGAAAAGCTCAGCCTGTGTGATTTCTACTGAATCCATCACACAGGCTGAGCTTTATATATATGTTATCTCCGGCTACTTTCTCACCCTGACTGACTTTGTCTTGCTCCATGCTGAGTAGCATCTTGTGCCAAACTTGTTCGAAAAGCTTCTAACCCTTACATAATATGTTTTTCCGCCTTTAATCCGCTGCTTTGCTCCAAGACTCGCAGTCGTCTTGCTTCCACCGCTTAACACCGTGAATGCATATGTACCCTTTTTAAAGTTTGATGTTGTTGAATACTGGATCTGATAGCCATCTGCGCAGCTTATCTTTCCCCACTTTAATCTTACAGACGCAGCCGATGGGCTCTTTATCTGGCTTATACCTGGTATCTTCGGGCTGACAGTAACAGGTATTATCTTCTTCACCTTCACATGATTCGAATCTCCAGCATATACGGTGATGTTTGCCTTGCCTATATACCGGGCTGCGATCGTTATTGTTCCAGCAGAGTCTACCTTTACAGCTTTTTTATCCGAGCTGTAGCTGAGCTTTCCGGCACGTGCGCTCACGCTCTGTGAAATAGATATTCTCTTCGAGCTGGTTGACATCTCTATTCTGTAGCTGCGCTTTTTCAGCGTTATGCTGTTCGGCGCCTTTTTGATCGTAAAATTGATCGTCTTCTGTCCCTGATATGTGCCAGCGCCTATAATTACAGCCTCTGCTGTTCCGGCTGCTTTGTTCTTATTGTATGAAACCGTATAATCTGTATCCTTCTCCAGCGTTTTGTCGCCAAGCTTTACTGTTACAGCCGGCTTCTTCGAATTACCATCATATGTATATTCTGTCTTGTTAAGTGTAACCTTTGCTGACGATATGCTCTTACGCGTGAGCTTTGAGCCATACGCATAGCTAGTCTCACCCTTTTCTCCACAGTATACACATGCATAGTAATACTCTGCCGGAGAATCATAATCTGCTGCCTTCTTCAGATATCGTGCAGTTGTTTTCTTTGCTGTGTAGCTGTGATCGACTGGGTCTGTTGCTGTACCGGTTTCAAAAATCTCACCACACATGCTGCAGACAACATCTCCTGTATATCCGCCGCCCATACAAGTAGCTTTCTTCTCTCCTACAAGCGTTCTATCATGGTCTGTCTTTGGAAGAATCTCAGTAGTCCTGCTGAGTTCTGCCTTGCACATGGTGCAGTATATAACCTTGTCTCGGCTGCCTTCAGCCTGACATGTAGCCAGATTTACATTCTCATACACAGCCTTTCCCTGGGTATGTCCGAGTGGCTCTGTCTTCTCATCCTTTGTCTTTTGGCATCGCTCACATGTGTATCTGATCAGACCTTCTGCTGCACACAAAGCTTTTTTCTTAACCACGCCTGAATCCCATCTATGTCCCAATGCACCAATGGCTATCTTCTTGGTACTCTGATAACTCTTGCCATTCAGCGTGCATTTTGCTGTACACACCTTTGCACCATCGTTCTCGCAGGATGCCTGCGTTATCTTGTTTGTTACAGTCATCGGTTCACTGATCACATGACTCGAATCTCTGGTACAGGTGAGAACCAGCTTGCAAGTGTTGCCATTTGCTGACCACTCATACTTTGGGGCGTAATCATGCCTCAGGCTATCCCCGTGTGTAAATGTCTTTTTGCGATTCACTCTTCCACAGTTATCACAGGAATAATAATATTTCGCAGCAGTTGTACAGGTCGCAGCCTGTGCAAGAGTTTCATCATTTACTATTTCCGCAGTGTATGAATGTCCGCCTATCTCTGTTATATCAAGTTCATACTCAGCCTTCACCCACGGATTATATTTACTGGCAACCGTAATCGTTACAACGCCGTTGCCGATTGCCGAAAGTGATGCCGCAGTCCTAGACACTTCATTCACCTTTACAACAGTCTCATCCGACGATGTAACCGCATACTCATGTATGTCCGCTCTCGTTGGCCAATCCATTATATTTATACTCAGTTCCGCTCCAATTTCATACTCACTTGGTGAAGTAGTCCTGTTATCGCTGTCCTTCTCCTGCCAATACACATATCTGATACTGGTAGGAAGTGACACAATCTTCTCATATCCGCACTTTGAACACGTCTCTACTGTCTGGCTTTCACCCTCATCTGCCTCTGATATGACATACTCATGTCCCCCCTGATCTGCCACATTGAACGTGTATTCCTGACAAATTGAGCTGTCATATTTATGAACTATTCTTATGGTTACATCACCTGTTCCGACCGCCGTAAGCTTAGCATCATATCTTCTATAAGAAGATTCCGGATCACTCACTTTTACAATACCTTCATCCGATGATGTAACTATAAACTCAGAGTTGTCGACCTTCGTTGGTGCATAATCTACTTCCAGATTGATCTCATCACCTACTTCCACATCAGCAGGCTTGTAATATCCATTACTATCACTCCACCATACAGTACGTGTTATCGCCGTCGGGATTGTCACCGTTTTTGTCGTCCCGCACTTTGAACAAATTTTTTCTGTCTCTCCAGATCCCGGTTCTGCCTGACTTATTACATAGTCATGACCACCCACATCTGTTACCGACACAGTGATTACCCTCTTCATATCCGGATTCACGACCGGATATACAGTAACCGTCGTCTCACCTATCTTATTCATATGGAATGTTCCAGCATAGTTAGACGAAGGGGTATACGAAATAATAGACGGGTCTGCTATATCAAACACGAATTTGTCATCGGATTTGCTATCTGATGCCGTCGAGAAAGATATGTATGTCTCTATATCCTTTCCTACTTCGAACTCCTGATCATATGTGGCTGATGAAGCAGTTTCCGATAATCTCCAGTACACGTACATCGTCTTTGGTCCTGTTACTTTACATCTCGTACATACGCCATCTGTAAAGCTATGCCCAAGAGCCGGAACCTCATCCTCTATCTTTTTGTAGCCACATTTAGCGCATGTGTATACTGTTCCACCTGTCTCTGTACATGTGGCCTCTTTTTTCACACCTTCACCATACACATGCTCCGTGCATGCATCATACCGCTGTCCAAGCAGCTTATCCAGCTTGGCCTGCGCTGCATCCACCTTTTTCTGCCACTTCTCCGGATCTACAGTCTCATAATATTCATCAAACAGCTTCTCAAATTCAGCTATTGTGTACACCTCATATTTGCTAGTATAGTTTGAAAGCTTGCTTGCATTGAAGCATGAAGTATTGCCATACCTGCCATAGAGTGTGAATCCGACTCCCATCACCTGATCTGCTGCCCAGAACATATTGGTATAATGTCCAACCGTGACTCCCTCCGAATCCGCCTTTTGTTCAACAGCTGTAAGCTGACTCTGCGAAGTTATGGATGAATATCCCAGCTCATCCCTTATCTTGTTAAAAGATGCCTTCTCACTGTTCCATCCTGCCGCCGGATCAGTATATCCAAACGCCAGATTCTCACATGACACCTGAAGAAGTGAATGATTTGTGAGTCCTGCACCTCTGTCCGCGCCTGACTGTGCCACCGCCATAAAATAGAAATTAGTCTTAGCCGCATTCCTCTTCATTGCCCCGACATAGTTTTCGTCTGTGTCCCTTAACGAATTAATTTTATTCAATACCGCAAATGTCGCCTTTGTGTTTTCAAGCGATATGGCGTCTTTCTTATCTCCGGTAACAACAACCTTGTTATTTCTCGATTCCGGAAGACCTGTATTATTTCCTCCCGCCCACTTGGAGAAATCTTCCTCACATGCCTCCTGCAGGACAGTCTTGGCCCGATTCAGATCATATTTCTGTTTTGTTGTCAGGTTGCTTTTCGCAAGCATCCAGTCTACAAAACCTATAGAGCCCTGATCATATACGGTCATCACTTCACTCTGATCTTTCTTCACCTGTTCCAACCCACTCTGAGCCTCTTCTATCTGCTGGTCAAGGGTACTGGCCTTAACAGTCTGAATACCTGTCGTCTGAATACCTGCCGTCAGCATCAGCACTGCACACATTACCACTGTTGCTGCTTTTTTACACAGTGTCCTTCCCGATAAGCTTCCTTTTCTTTTCATAATCTTTGATACTCCCCCTTTTTTCACATTCTATTTATATTACCCCTTTACCCACATGTACTCCGGCGCGCCTATGCAGGGGATTTATTATAAAATAAGGAGACTCATTATAATAATAAACAAGTCTCCTTATCCAGTATAATATACTATTTTATTTCTCCTTGAAGGTGAACTCCTCGTTCGCAAGCTTGAATCTGATACCATCTATGAGCATCATATCCGTTCCGCTGCTTATGATCTTGCCACCAAGGTAAGTGTGGTTGGTCGACTTGTTATCTCTCAGATAGTACACGCCGTTGACATTGATAATGTAAGCATGGCGGCGGCTGACTGAATTGTTGTCAGTTACCTGATAGTCAACTCCCTGTGTAGACTTACCGATACAGAATATCGGCTTGTCAATCCTTATCCTCTCACCTGTTCTGGTTCTTATGATGACAGGGCCGCTCTTGCCACGGTTGTTGGCTGTGAGAACTGTTGTCGAACCGTCATCGTTGTCATCAAATCCAATATCATTTGATGAGAAATCCTTAACTTCCTTTGCAAGCTTGAATGAAGAAGTTGTAACATGAGGAGTCTCAGGAACCTCTACCTTAGCCACATTGACCGGGCTGACTCCCGCTGACTTCATAAGCTCCTGCTCATCCTCAGGATGTGCTATATTGTCATTCTTCAGGTCTGTTATAAACTTATAAAATTCTGACAGATAAAATGTAGGATTGTGATCAAAGTATTTGATAAGCTCATATCCGGCATCGGATGCCTTCTTATTCGCAAACTTCATATTGCCCATAAGATCCCTTATAAACTTCTCCATATTACATCTGTCCATAGGCTTATCTATAGGCAGGAATATGAGCTGAACAGCCATATTCTGGAAGTCTATATACATATATCCCTTATTCAGTATAACCTTTCCAATGGACAGATCATTCGCCTTGAGATACATGAGCTGATCTGCAATACTGAATATCAGATCAACCAGCTCATCCTTGTGTATCTTCTTCTCAAGGAACTGATTCATGGTAGTCATGGCTGGAATAGAATATGTCAGAGCTCTCTGACCATCTATATATTCCTCATGGCAGAACGCATTATTGCCCACAAACTGAGCATTGTACAGCTCTACCTCATTGTGAAGAACCTCTACATCGTCTTCAATCTTAAAGTACAATTTGTACTCATCACACAAATACATCTTATCACTCATATAAAACCCTCCGATATTTATCGCACGATATCCATGTAAGTCCCGGAGTCAATTATTCTACTGTAACTGACTTTGCCAGATTACGTGGCTTATCTACGTCCAACCCCTTTGCATCGGACGTGTAATACGCTATAAGCTGCAGGATGACAGCAGCCGAAAATACCGTGAACAATCCATCCTGCTTTGGTATGGATATGTGTTTGTCACATACATCTTTATCATTGTACTCTTCATCCATGCTGACAAGAATGACGTATGCGCCTCTTGCCTTAACCTCGCGTATATTGGAAATCATCTTTCCGTATACAGATTCCTGTGTAGCCAAAGCTATGACCGGAACGTTCTCAGTTATGAGTGCTATCGTTCCATGTTTTAACTCCCCTGCCGCATAAGCCTCAGCGTGAACATAAGAAATCTCTTTCAGCTTCAGTGCACCTTCCAGTGACAGTGTATAATCCAGTCCTCTTCCTATGAAGAATGCATCCGGAGCCATCTTTATATAGTTTGCAACTGTCTTTACTTCATCTGCCTGCTTGAGTGTCTCCTCTATCACCGGGATAACGCCCTGAAGCTGTCTGATGAATGCCTTTGCCCTGTCCTCAGAGTATATACCCTTGACATAGCCAAGTCTGCATCCAATGAGATACATTGCAGCCATCTGTACCGAATATGCCTTGGTACTTGCAACTGCGATCTCAGGACCGGCATGTGTATAAAGGACGTAATCGCTCTCTCTGGCGATGGTCGATCCCTTTACATTGACTATGGACAGAACCTTTGATCCACATCTCTTGGCAAGTCTGAGTGCCTCGAGTGTGTCAATAGTCTCTCCTGACTGTGATGTAACTATTACGAGAGTCTTTTCATTTATGAGTGGTTCCTTGTATCTGAATTCTGATGCTATCTCAACATTAACAGGAATCTTTAACTCCTTCTCAATCATGGCCTTGCCGACTATTCCGGCGTGCATAGCTGTTCCGCATGCAACCACTGTGATGTTCTCAAGATTCTTAAACACCTCATCATCGATGCCGTCCTCAGTGAAATCAGGAAGCTCATTCACTATACGAGGAGTTATCGTGTTTCTCAGTGCCTCTGGCTGCTCATAGATCTCCTTCAGCATAAAGTGCGGATATCCACCCTTCTGAGCTGCCGTTATGTCCCATGTTATCTTGAGCATCTCCGGCTCTACCATGTTCCCCTTCATGTCTTCTACTTTGATGCCTGTGCTTGAGAGTGTCAGTATATGATACTCCGGCACAACAAAGTATTCCTTTGAAAATGATATTATCGCTGTGAGGTCTGATGCAATGATCGATCCCTCATCTGTGTATGAAGCGATCATCGGACTTACATTTCTCACTGCGTATATCTTGCCCGGTCTGTCTGCAAACATAATGCAGAGTGCAAATGAACCGGCTATAGCCTTAACAGCCTTTCTGATAGTCTCGATGGGATTGCCATCGTACAGTGTGTCCAGAAGTGCTGCTACTACCTCTGTGTCCGTCTCAGATACCAGCCTGTCGGCCAGTCCGTATTCTCTCACAATGTCGTTATAGTTCTCTATAATTCCATTATGTATAAGTGCCACATCTCCGCACCTATGTGGATGTGCATTCACATCCGTAACTCCGCCGTGAGTAGCCCATCTCGTATGGCCTATTCCACAGGTTGATCTGTACACAGGACTGTCGTCGCTGCACATCTCCCTGAGGTCTTCCACTCTGCCGGCTTTCTTCTTGATCGTCAGTGTATCATCATCATTAAGCAGTGCTATTCCCGCACTGTCATATCCCCTGTACTCGAGCTTTGCCAGTCCGTCAATAAGAATGTCCTTGGCTGGTTTCTTTCCTACATATCCTATGATTCCACACATATTAAATTAATCTCCTTTCGGCTTATAACCACGCTGTATACTGATAATATTATAATATGGCGCACTTAAAAAAGGTGAAGCCACCATACATAACAGCTATGGGTGTCTAGTCATGATTCTTTGTTTTGGAGTTACCCCCATATTTGGATATCATGTGCGCATCCAGACTCTGCGTGAAGGCATCCGCCGAATATTCGATAACCTTCAACCTCGTTATCCCTGAAAGCCAAAGCCCAGGGGTCATGGCGCTAAGATTTCTAAATCTTTCCAAAGGCACACTCCTCCTGTCCGTGCACCTAGCAAAATTCTATCATGAAACATCTAATAAATCAATGCAGAAAGGCCTCTGCGTATAATCTTTGTAACATAAAATTTACTTCAGCTTTATAAATAAAAACAGGGAAACACCACGGATCCCGGCCGTGTGCCCAGCCTGTGATGCTTCCCTCATTATATCCACTATTTTATATCTTAGCTTATAAAGCATCCACCTGGGAAGTCCTTCTCGGTGGTCAGGAGTGACAGATTACCCTCAGGATCCTCTGCGCACAGAAGCATACCCTCTGATACGACTCCGGCAAGCTTGCATGGCTTGAGGTTTACTATAGCCACAACCTTCTTGCCAACCATATCCTCAGCGGAATATGTACCCTTGATTCCGGACACAATCTGCTTCACATTGTTCTTGCCAAAGCTTACCTGTGAGCAGAGAAGCTTTCTTGAATTAGGAACCTCCTCACATGCAACAATCTCGCCGATCATGAGCTGCATCTTCTGGAACTCCTCAATGCTTATCTCCTGCTTGTCAACTACATCAGGATTGGCCTTGAGTGCCTGGACCTTCGCCTCAGCTATCTTGATCTTCTTGGTCTCAGCAGAATTCTCCTTCTCTTCCTTCTGCTTCTTGGCCTGCTCGTACATGGACTCCTTCTCCACTGGAGCGAACTCGGCAACCTTAGCCATAACTTCCTTCACGTCAAGACGTGCGAATAGGATCTCAGGCTGCTCTGTTACCTTTGTTCCTGACTTGTACAGACCAAACTTTCCAAGCTCTGTGACCTTTCTCTTCTCGGTATTGAGCTGTGCCATGATCTTCTCAGTTGTCTCAGGCATATATGGCTCAAGGAGTGTTGCACCTATAACGATGCTCTCGACAAGGTTGTACAGAACTGTGTTCAGTCTGTCCTTCTTGTCCTCCTCCTTTGCGAGTGCCCAAGGCATTGTCTCATCTATGTACTTGTTGCATCTCTTGAACAGTGCAAATATCTCTGTGATCGCATCTGCAACCTTGAGCTTATCCATGCACTCTGCAACCTTGTATCTGCAGTCCATAACGACCTTCTTAAGATCCTCATCGACAGGCTCTGTGACGTTGGTATTTGTCACAATGCCACCGAAATACTTGTTTGACATCGATATGGTTCTATTGACCAGATTTCCAAGTGTATTTGCAAGCTCTGAGTTGAGTCTCTCAACCATGAGCTCCCATGAGATAACTCCATCATTCTCAAATGGCATCTCGTGAAGAACAAAGAATCTGACAGCATCCACGCCAAATATATTGACCATATCGTCAGCGTACATTACGTTGCCCTTCGACTTACTCATCTTGCCATCACTCTGGAGGAGCCAAGGATGACCGAATACCTGCTTTGGAAGCGGAAGTCCGAGTGCCATCAGCATGATAGGCCAGTAAATGGTATGGAATCTCAGGATATCCTTGCCAATCAAGTGAAGATCTGCCGGCCAGTATTTATAAAACTTCTCATCGCTCTTTCCATCTACGTCATATCCAAGTCCAGTTATGTAGTTTGAAAGTGCGTCAACCCACACATATACAACGTGCTTTGGATCAAAGTCCACTGGGATTCCCCACTTGAATGATGTTCTTGATACACACAGGTCCTGAAGTCCCGGCTTAAGGAAGTTGTTAACCATCTCGTTACGTCTTGACTCAGGCTGTATAAACTCAGGATGCTGCTCTATATGCTTCATGAGCTTGTCCTGATACTTGCTCATCTTGAAGAAGTATGCCTCCTCCTTGGCCTCCTGAACAGGTCTTCCACAGTCCGGGCACTTGCCATCTATGAGCTGTCCATCTGTAAAGAACGACTCACATGGTGTACAGTATTTTCCTACATAATGTCCCTTATATATATCACCCTGATCGTACAGCTTCTTAAATATCTTCTGTACCTGCTTCTCATGGTAATCATCTGTTGTACGGATAAACTTGTCATATGAAGTATTCATGAGATCCCATATTCTCTTGATCTCACCTGATGTCTCATCAACGAATTCCTTTGGGGTCTGCATGTTCTCAAAAGCCTTGTTCTCGATCTTCTGTCCATGCTCATCTGTTCCTGTCATGAATCTTACATCATAACCTGCGAATCTCTTGTACCTTGCAATGCTGTCAGCCAACACGATCTCGTAGGTGTTGCCTATATGAGGTTTACCTGATGCATATGCAATGGCGGTTGTAATATAATACGGTTTTTTTGCCATTTCAAAACCCTCCCTGAAAAATACTACAAGCACAAATGAAATGCTTGTGCAACTTTACCGAAAAACTCCTCGGTAATTGTAAATTATATGCCTTTTTATTATTTATTGTCAAGAAGATGGGATATTAAATAAGTCTGTTACGATGGTCATTCTATAACACTGCCAATAAACTTGTCATCGTCTCTCTCTCAAAAGCGCATCACATTCCTGAGAACGGCAAACATCACCGCCCCGGCAATACATATAAATATAAGTATATTGTCAAATCGCGATAATTTTCTGTTTCCATATCTTACGAATACATAATCGTTTTTTACAATTATGTATGCCAACGCCGGAAGAGCTATAAACATAAATTGATTATAAGCAAATGCCTTTGCAAGATCCAGCCTTACGGCCGCAAGGATAGCCCGTGTTATCCCGCATCCTGGGCATAAAAATCCGGTTATCTTTCTGAATATACATGGTATGGCAAGTCCTGTCACTCTTATGAATATATAATAGAGGATGCCTATCCCCACGAGGATGGCATCCCTTTTAATTATCGCATTTCTTCTTGATTTCTGTATCTGATCCATGCTCTGTATTTCTTTGTCTCCGCCGACTACTGCTGGCTGTTATCACTGCCTGAAGCATCTGCTGATGTGTTAATATTCTGATCTGACTGCTGGCCAAATGTATTCTGGTCTAAACCGGCCTGCTGACCATATCCCTGCTGATTGTATGCATTCTGATCATATCCCTGCTGGCTGTATGGCTGCTGTCCGTATGCCTGCTGGTTATATGCATTCTGGTTATATGCATTCTGGTCATATCCCTGCTGACCATATGGCTGCTGTCCGTATGCATTCTGATTATACTGCTGCTGACCATACGCATTCTGGTTGTATGCGTTCTGATCATATCCCTGCTGACCATACGCATTCTGGTTATACTGCTGCTGGCCGTATGCATTCTGATCATATCCCTGCTGCTGACCATACGCATTCTGGTTGTATGTGTTCTGATTATAACCCTGCTGACCATATCCTGTATTCATCTGAGGTATAGCCTCTGCATATTTGTTTGCAGTGTCCTGCATAAGCGCATATGCAATAATTCCAAGTCCAAATACCTGAAGAAGGACGTATAATATGCCTGAGTTGCTTGATGGTACACCGTTCTTATTCTTTATGATATCAACTTTCTCGCCCATCTTATATGCCCAGAACCATCCATAGATGTTACATGTAACGATAGTGAGCAAAAGCGACATTCCACCACTTGTTGCATCTGTCTCTCCTGACTCCTGATTGATATCGTCTGTCAGCACAACAAACCAATACAATCCATATATTCCGCATGTCACAATTGAAAGCAGAATACATATTCCAATATTCCTCTGTTTGATCATAATTGATAATCCTCCTTAAACTTAAATCCTTAATTGAATTATGTAGGACTTGTGTATGACTGCAATTATTCCACTCATATGTAAACCACTGCATAACTGCAATAAAAATAACAGAATAGCCCCGCAGACACAACTCAGTCTACGGGACTATTTTCTCATACATTTTGTCTGTACGCAACTGCATCTATACATTTTTCAATGTATATTTGTATGCAATTTGATTCATTACGCATTTTTATTGATGGTATCCTGCATAATAGCATATGATACAATTCCAAGTCCGCATAACTGGAGCAGAAGGAAAAGTATGCTTGAATTTCCTGCTGACTGACCATTCTTTGTCTTTATTGCGTCAATCTTCTCGCCCATCTTGTATGCCCAGAACCATCCATAGATATTACATGTAACGATAGTAAGCAACAATGCTACCCCACCACTTGTTGCATCTGTCTGTCCAGATTCCTGATTAGCATCGTTTGTAAGGCAAACGAACCAATACAGTGCATAAATTCCAAATGTAATGATTGAAAATACTATGCACAAAGCAATGTTCCTCTGTTTGATCATAAAATGTCCTCCCTTGATTAATTATAAATTTTTTATAAAAATTTTATAAAATATATAAAACCATATCTATACATCTTTGTCAATAAAAATCAAAAAATTAAGCTGTTTTTTGCTTTATTATCTATATTTTATTATCTATATTTTTTTATAATCAGGCATAAATCTTCAAATATTTACATTCATAATTTATGTGATGTCGTAAACTGTTTTACTTTTGAAACCATGTGCTATATAATAAAATTTCAGGCAGACATATCTCAACACCCGTATCCTAAATATATTGCCAGGATCCACAGATTATGTTTGTCCGTATTGCAAACAATTTATAATTATAGAGAAAAGAGGACATTTGTTATGAAAAACATGCTTAACTTCAAGAATTTCACAGCTGATGAGCTGATGGATATTCTCAATCTGGCACTTGACATGAAGAAGAACCCTGATAAGTACGCTCACGCTCTTGAGGGCAAGAAACTCTACACTCTTTTTGAGAAGACTTCCACAAGAACATTTCTTTCATTTACAACAGGTATAACTGAGCTCGGCGGTACATATTACAACCAGCTCTGGAAGGATTCCAACTTTACACTCGGTGAGCCTGTATCAGAGATTAAGTATGTATGCAGGAATGTAGATATCATCATGGCACGTCTTGTAAAGAATGAGACAGTCGAGCTGTTCGGCAACAATGTTACTGTTCCATTTATCAACGGATGTGACAGTTCTTATCATCCATGCCAGATCCTGGCAGATGCCCTCACTATTATAGAAAAGTTTGGCAGTCTCGATGTAAAACTTATGTACATCGGTGCCAAGAATAATGTATTCAACTCTCTTGTTGAGTTCTTCGCAAAGATGAAGAAAGGAACCATCTATGGACTCACACCACTTGTAAACAACACTGTATGTGGTGATGACTTCTTTGAAGCAGCAAAGGCTACAGGCCACTATGTTGAACTCGATCCTACCATGAGCATGGAGGAGGCAAAGAAGTACGCAAAGGATATGGATATCCTCTACACAGATACATGGGTAGACATGGAGTTTTTCAACAACCCTGCATACAAGCAGCAGAAGGAAGAGACTCTCGCCAAGATGATGCCTTACCAGCTCAACGAGGAATTTACAGAGGGCAGCAAAGCTATAGTATTCCACGACATGCCTATGCACCAGGGATTTGAGATCTCACAGGGCGTTATCGACAAGAACCTCAACCACATTTTGGATGAGGCTGAGAACAGACGTCACGCTGAGAAGGCTGTTATGTATACACTTCTTAATTCTTAAAATATTCATTCTGATAACCTAAGGAGGATCATGTCAAATGAGACATTTAATAGACCCGATGGATCTGTCAGTTGAGGAGATCGATCATCTGCTCACTCTGGCGCAGGACATCATCGATAACAAAGAAAAATACAGTGAGGTGTGCAAGGGCAAGAAGCTGGCTACCCTGTTCTTCGAGCCAAGTACACGTACAAGGCTGAGCTTCGAGGCTGCCATGATGGAACTGGGCGGCAACGTGCTCGGTTTCTCATCAGCAAGCTCATCATCATCTACCAAGGGTGAGAGTGTGGGCGATACCGTCAAGATCGTCAGCTGTTATGCCGATATTATAGCTATGAGACATTATAAAGAGGGTGCCCCGATGCTGGCTTCCATGAAATCAGATGTTCCTATTATTAATGCTGGTGACGGCGGTCACAATCACCCTACGCAGACATTGGCCGATCTTCTCACAATAAAGAGAGAGAAGGGCAGACTAAACAATATGACCATAGGTTTCTGCGGAGATCTTATGTTTGGTCGTACGGTTCATTCACTTATAAAAGCCATGTCACGATACAAAGGCATAAAATTTATTCTCATATCACCGGATGAATTAAAATTACCTGATTATATAAGAACAGAAGTCATCGAAAAGAATAATATACCATATGAGGAGATTTCCTCTCTTGAGGATGCTATCGGATCTCTGGACGTTCTCTATATGACAAGAGTCCAGAAAGAACGTTTCTTCAACGAGGCGGACTACATAAGACTGAAAGATACCTATATTCTTGACAAGTCAAAGCTGGCTCTCGCTAGGCCTGACCTGTCGATCCTTCACCCGCTTCCTCGTGTAAATGAGATATCTGTTGAGGTGGATGACGATCCGAGAGCATGTTATTTCCGACAAGCACTCAACGGCAAATATGTCCGAATGGCACTCATCATGGACCTTCTCGGACTCGACAAGGATTTTAAGGCATAGGAGGAATGATCATGAATATTGACAGTATTCAGAATGGTATTGTACTTGACCATATAACAGCAGGCAAAGCCCTGCAGATATACAACGATCTTCATCTTGATAAGCTGGATTGCTCCGTTGCTATAATCAAGAATGTTAAAAGCGAGAAGATGGGAAGAAAGGACATTCTTAAGATAGATCAGGATATTGACATAAACCTTGATGTTCTGGGGTATATCGACCCGGATATATCCGTCAACATCATCAAGGACGGCAAGCTCGTTGAAAAACGTAAGATCGAACTGCCTGAGAGACTGGTTGGAATAAAGAAATGTACCAATCCAAGATGCATTACGACCACAGAGCAGGGAATAACCCATATATTCAAACTCACAGACAGAGAAAAGCGAATTTACAGATGTATATACTGTGAAGCAGACAAGTAACTGTTTACTTTTCAGTTTTATGTGCTATAATCTATAAAGTTGCGATAATCCGAGAATTATCTAAGAGGTGAAATATGGAACAGTATGTTATCAAGGGAGGTCGTCCTCTGGAGGGCGAAGTTACCATTGCGGGTGCCAAGAATGCCGCACTTGGAATACTTGCCGCTGCAGTCATGACCGACCAGGAAGTCACAATAGAAAACGTACCGAACGTCAGAGATACAAGAGTCCTTCTTCAGGCCATTCAGGGTATCGGCGCAAGGGTCCGTTACATAGACGAGCACACGGTTGCTATATGTGGTGGAACTATCAATCCGAATACCGATCTCTGTGTCGACGACGAATATATCAGAAAGATCAGAGCATCCTACTATCTGCTCGGCGCACTGCTTGGCAAATATAACCATTCACAGGTCGCTCTTCCAGGCGGATGCGACATCGGAGCTCGTCCGATAGATCTGCACATAAAAGGTTTTGAAGCACTTGGAGCCCACGTTGATATAGCAAACGGTATGATATCCGTTGAGGCTGATGAGCTGATCGGAAGCCACATTTACATGGATGTGATCTCAGTAGGTGCCACCATCAATGTCATGATGGCCGCCGTAATGGCAAACGGCAAGACTACCATAGAGAACGCAGCCAAGGAGCCACATATCGTTGATGTTGCCAATTTCCTCAACAGTATGGGTGCTAACATCAAGGGTGCCGGAACTGATGTCATCCGTATCCGTGGCGTAAAGTCACTTCACGGAACTACATATTCCATCATTCCGGATCAGATCGAGGCAGGAACCTTCATGGTTGCAGCAGCAGCCACCAGAGGCAACGTCCTCATCAAGAACGTAATTCCTAAGCATCTTGAGGCTATAACCTCAAAGCTTACAGATATAGGTGCCACTGTCATCGAGTACGATGATTCAGTGAGAGTAATGTGCAACAAGAGACTCAAAGCTACCAACATCAAGACTCTGCCATATCCGGGATTCCCGACAGATATGCAGCCACAGATGGCGGTTACACTTGCACTGTCCAACGGAACAAGCATCGTCACCGAGAGCATATTTGAGAACAGATTCAAGTATGTCGCAGAGCTTTCAAGAATGGGCGCACACATCAGAGTCGAGGGCAACACCGCTATTCTCGATGGTGTGGAGACATTCACCGGTGCAAATGTTGCAGCACCTGACCTGAGAGCAGGCGCAGCACTTGTAATTGCGGCACTTGTGGCCAACGACTTCTCTACTGTATGTGATATCAAGTATATCCAGAGAGGCTACGAGAAGTTCGACGAAAAGCTTCGCGGACTTGGTGCTCTCATCGAGAAGGTAGAGACGGACAAAGAGATCCAGAAATTCAAGCTCAAAGTAGGTTAATATATACGACATAAGGCGAAAAGCTTTTGCCGGTCAGCACTTGTCTGACCGGCAAAAGCTTTTTTATTGCAATTTTATTACTTTTTTATAACTTTTTTCACAAAAATGGTGCTCATTTGCAATAATTATGGTAAACTTAGACTGATGTAATTTTGTCATAAATACTATTTTATATATAGATTTGTTTTATGAAAAATGGAGGTTACTATGGATATCAATACTAAACGAACCCGGACTACTATTTCTATCGTAATGCTTATTTGGGCGGTCGTCTGCATCGCGGTGACCGGACTGTATGTGGGAAACAATCACGCAGAAGCCGCGACCACGGGAACTCTCACGTCTGACTACGTGTATTTCCGCAAATCACCAAACGGCACGCCTATAAAATATAACGGCTCGGCCATACTCCTAAGGAAGGGTCAGAAGATGACCGTACTGAGCACTTCCAACAAGACATGGTACAAGGTCAAGCTTACATACAAGAAGAAGAGCTACACCGGTTATGTGTACTCCGCATTTATCAAGGTAACAAGGACAACCTCCAAGAAGGCTCACCTTCGAAAAAATGAAAACTATGTATATTTCCGAAAAACGCCAAACGGCACGCCGCTGAAGTATAACGGATCGCCGATCATGCTCATGGGCGGTCAGAACATGACCGTACTGAGCACTTCCAACAAGACATGGTACAAGGTCAAGCTTACATATAAGAAGAAGCGCTACACCGGTTATGTATATTCCAAGTTCATCGTGATCGACTCCACTTCAGCCACAACAAAGGCCACGACCAAGGCTACTACACAGCAGCCTACCACAGCGGCTCAGGCAGCCAAGAGCGGTTACGTGAATGAAGACTATGTATACTTCCGCCAGACGGCAGCGGGTACACCTATAACCTACAACGGAAGCGCGATCATGCTCATGAAGGGACAGGCACTCTCCGTGACTGATACATCCAACAAGTCATGGTACAAGGTCAACCTCACATACAGCAGCAAGAAGTATACAGGATTTATCTCCTCATCGCTCATCACAATGGGAACATACAAGGAACCTGACGGTAACCAGACATCGGATGCAGCATTTGAAAAGCAGTTATCCGCCCAGAACTTCCCTGAGAGCTACAAAGTGCTTCTCAGAAAGCTCCATGCGGAGCACCCAAACTGGATATTCAAGGCGGTACACACCAACCTTAACTGGAACGACGTGGTCAAGAACGAGGTCAACGTACAGGGACGTGTCAACAACCTTGTAAACTGTACATCTTCCAGTCCTAACTACGGCTGGAGATCACAGACCGTTGGATACAACTACAAGACAGACTCCTACTCATCATATGATGGTTCAACATGGTTTGCAGCCTCGGACGATCTTGTAAAGTATTACCTCGATCCGAGAACATATATGTCATCCGCAAGCTCCATGTTCGCATTTGAAAAGCTGTCATACGACTCATCACAGACAAAGTCAGGAGTTGAGGCTATATTATCTGGTTCGTTTATGCACAATGCGCACCCAACCGGTTCGACCACCACATATTCGTCCATGATAATCACCGCAGCACAGAAATCCGGCGTCAGCCCTTACCACATTGCTTCACGTATCAAGCAGGAGGTCGGAGGCTCGATAACCTCGGGAACAAACGGTAAGAATGCCACATATCCCGGCATATATAACTTCTACAATATCGGTGCATTTGAGAGTGCATCAGGCAACGCTATAACAAACGGTCTGAGATGGGCTTCATCGGGCACATCGTACAACAGGCCATGGACAACACCTGCCAAATCAATAATCGGCGGTGCGATGTATATCGGAGAGTCCTACATCAACAAGGGTCAGAACACTCTGTATACTCAGAAGTTCAACGTAACCTACACAGACTGCCTGTACTGGCATCAGTACATGGGAAATGTACAGGCCCCTACAACAGAGGCATGGAAGGTATATGATGCCTACAAGTCTTCAGGAGCACTCAACAAGGCCATAACATTTGCCATACCTGTTTACAAGAATATGCCAAGCACAGCAATGAAGATGCCTGCGGCTAATCCGGGCAACCAGAACAACTACCTGAAAACACTCTCTGTAAGCGGCAAGAAGCTGTCACCTACATTTGCAATAAACAGCACTACACAGTACACGGTAAATGTGCGCTCATCTGTATCAAGTGTGAAAATAAACGCTTCACCTGTAAGCAGCTACTCCACAGTGAGCGGAAAGGGAACAAAAACCCTGAAATCAGGAAAGAATACATTTAAGATAGTATGTAAATCCCAGAGTAAAGCTACACGTACTTACACCATAATAATTAACAGAGGATAAGGAGGACTCGGTGGATAACCGTATATGAATATTATGAGGACTACAAGATTTAGCTTTAGAACGTTTATGACAGAAGTTACATGTGTGTTGACTATGATGCTTTTCATGCTTCATACCACTTATGCCGCTACAGTCGCATTTAGTGTTGAGGTTCCATCCACCACGGTCGTTGTTGGCGATACCGTGGAGATCAAGGTAAGTATAAACGCAGCCGATCAGGCTTTATCAAGCTACAGCTACAATATCACATATGATTCCACATTGCTCAAGGCTGTGAGCGGCGGCACCGTGGAATCTGAGGGCACCGTAAGCTACTCCCAGGCAAATGTAAAGCCTGGAGATGCAATGACAGCAACATTTACATTTACCGCCATTGCAAGCGGAACTGCCAGCATAGAGACATCAGCAGTTGAGGTCATCTCCGACACAGAAGAGTCGATAGACATGACACCGTCATACAACTCGGTAACCATCAGCGACAAGTCAGCCGCCGCTTCCACCGAAGCAGCTTCATCTACTGTCAGCGATACCGGTTCAGAAGCCGAGCCTGCAACACCTCTTGCATTGATCGACAGCGAGACCAAGCCTGTTGTTACTGAGGATGAGGTAGGAACACTCACAGAGGCAGATCAGAACGCATCCGCACCTGCAGATACCCTTGTAAGCGTTCACTCAAACAACAACACTTATAACATCATTCCAAAGCCTAATTCAGTCTCAGTGCCAACCGGATATCTTCCAGTGAAGATCAACCTGAACGACACGGACATCAGAGCTTATATGAAGGGAAGCAGTTCCAACACCGTTCTCCTCTACGCAGCAACAAACGACGGACACCAGGGCTGGTATTTCTTCAATCCAAATGAAGGAACTTTCCTTGACGCAACGGATCTCATCGAGGAGACGGATTCGCTGTCCAGCTTCATAGACAAGCACAAGTTCGTAATAATGCTCATAGCCATCATAGTTCTTGTGATACTGGTCGTTGTCATCATCATCCTTGCTGTCTCACTCAAGGGTCTCATCGCTGATTACGAGGCTCAGATAGACAAGCTGAAGAAGGACAACGAGGAGAAGGAAAGCACAGCAAATGAAACATCAGAAGCTGCCGAGCCTTCCGCAAAAGCCGCTGAACACGTCAGAATGCCTCACCACGACAATAGCGAGGTGCCCACCATCAACAACAAGGCGCTCTTCCCTGGGGACAACGAGGTTATCCACGAGAGTTACGCAGACTCCGATTACGACAATCAGGTATCTCCTGATGAGGACGATGTCATCCACACTGACGACTATGACGACACTGCATTTGAGGATGTCGCCGATGACAGCGAGCCTATAGATTCAGCATTTGACGTCAAAGAGGATACGGAGAGTACGGAGAGCAAGATCCAGGCATCCCTCGACGAGATAGATGCGGCACTTGAATCCGCAAAGAAATACAAAGATTAATACTCACGGAATAACGTGATATACAAAAAGCACATGTATCAGTTTCAATCTGATACATGTGCTTTTATATTTGTCTGAATTTTTTTAATCTGCTTATAAGTATGCTTTCAGCACATCCACCTTGTCCAGCTTCTCCCATGGGAGATCAAGATCTGTTCTTCCGAAGTGTCCGTAAGCTGCTGTCTGCTTGTAGATAGGTCTTCTGAGGTCAAGCATCTTGATGATACCTGCTGGTCTTAAGTCAAAGTGCTCTCTAATGATCTCGACAAGCTTCTCATCTGAAAGCTTTCCTGTGCCAAATGTGTCTACCATGATGGATGTAGGTCTTGCAACACCGATAGCGTATGAGAGCTGTATCTCACACTTGTCAGCCAGACCTGCTGCAACTATGTTTTTAGCCACGTAGCGGGCCGCATAAGCCGCTGAACGGTCTACCTTGGTACAATCCTTGCCTGAGAAGGCTCCGCCGCCGTGACGGGCATATCCGCCGTATGTGTCAACGATGATCTTACGTCCTGTGAGACCACTGTCACCATTTGGTCCACCTATTACGAATCTTCCTGTTGGATTGATGAAGAACTTGGTCTTCTCATCGATGAGCTCCTGTGGAAGAACCTCGTCGAATATATACTTCTTAACGTCAGCGTGGATCTGCTCCTGGCTGACTTCCTCTCCGTGCTGTGTTGAGAGAACGACTGCATCAAGTCTTACAGGCTTGTCATTCTCATCGTACTCAACTGTTACCTGTGTCTTACCGTCCGGTCTTAAGTATGGGAGTGTTCCGTTCTTTCTTACCTCTGTGAGCTTTCTTGCAAGCTTGTGGGCAAGTGCTATTGGATATGGCATGTACTCAGGTGTCTCATTTGTTGCAAATCCAAACATCATACCCTGATCTCCGGCACCGATCGCCTCGATATCATCCTCGCTCATGAGGTGTTCCTTTGCCTCGAGTGCCTTGTCAACTCCCATGGCAATATCTGATGACTGCTCGTCTATGGCTGTGATAACGCCGCATGTATCGCAGTCAAATCCGTACTTTGCTCTGTCGTATCCGATCTCTCTGATCGTCTCACGAACGATCTTCTGAATATCCACATAAGCGTTGGTTGTGATCTCTCCCATGACAAGCACAAGACCTGTCGTGATGGATGTCTCACATGCCACACGGCTCATTGGATCCTGCTCCATCAGCGCGTCAAGCACTGCATCTGATATCTGGTCACAGATTTTGTCAGGATGTCCTTCTGTTACTGATTCCGATGTAAATAATCTTCTTTCCATACTACTTCCTTTCCTTTTTGTACATAAGAAAAACCGCTTCGTATGAGCGGTTTGATCGTGTCTGTCAAGCCTCTCATTGTTCGAGCACAGGTCTTGTATCACCTACATATCTGCGTCGCTCAGGTCGGCACCTTCCGAATCTGACATCGGGGTTGCCATGGCTTCTTCGTCCCTTCTGACTCCACCATTCTGAATAAGAGCGTTTTTCTAATATCTATAAATGCAATCATTACTCTATAGCATTGAGAGTTATTAGTCAACATATTTTTGGGGGAAATGATGCTTAATGAGTTTTTTTATATATAATGGGCAAAGGAGATGTGGCTATCCCCTTTGCCCATACCAATAACTTAGTTATTATCCTTCTTTTTCTTTCTTACAAGGAATATAACTATTCCCGCAATAATCAATACCACAATAACTATGATCAGTATAATGATCCATGAGATGCTGCCAGCCTCAGCCATAGCCGTCTGAATAGCATTACTCGATACAGTAAATGTTATTTCTGAACCATTATCCGATGCGCCATTACCTGCTGCATCAAAACATTCCACAACTATTGTGTGCTTCTTTGCAGATGCCTTTATATCGTCAAGCTTAACCTCTCCGCCGAGCTTCTCAATGTCCTTAGCTTCATATCTCGTCTTGACTCCGTCAACCGTGATGTCCACATATCCCAGCGCAAGATTATCATGGAATGAAACCGATGCACTTACAGAATCCGTATTCTCATACACAGCACCATTTTCAACACCAGCTACATGATACTCCGGTGCTGTTCTATCTATACAGAACTTAACCGCAGCATTCTTTACTTCATTATCTGTTTCTTTTCCCGCTGCATCCTTGGTATGGATAACTATACTGTACACACCCTCGTCCTTGAAGGTATCAGCAGGAATTGTAAATGAACGCTTGTTCCATCCATTTGACGGCTTGTCTTCCTTGACTGTATACTCATTGCTCTCAAGGTTTACTACCTTGTCGCCAACTGTATAGTACACATCAGAATCCGCAAAACCGGCAACATTATACTCATCTATAACTATGTCACCATCGCTCAGATTCGTATAATATCTGTCGACGCTTGCCTTTGCAGCCTTTCCAAGTACGAAATAAGATCCAAATCTATCTACCTTAAATCCTATTTCCTGACTTGTTTCATTTCCAGCCATATCCTTAGCAGTCACAACCAGAGTATAATTGTCATCAACATTCTCGCTCTGTTTAAAGTTAGAATATGAATATTTCTCACCATTTGAAACCGTCTCGGCGCTGTATGCCACATCATCACTGCCAGCTTCGCCTCTTGTGCCGGTCACACTTATTGATATGCCATCCTTGTTATAGTTTGTATCCGTTACAGATATAACCGGCGATACCTCATCTGTGTATACTCCATCCTTTTCTACCTGCGATATGCTAATCTCAGGAGCAGTCATATCAATGGTAAATGAATCATCAACTGTATTTGATGCAGTATTTCCCGCACTGTCTGTTGCGCTTACCCTTATACGGAACTTTCCATCTGCAGAGAAATTGACTGTCGCAACGTGCGTATCACCATTTGATGTAAATCCACTTGCTCCCGGAGCTGCGGATGTTCCATCCTCCGATGTTACAGCTATATTAACTCGTGAAGCATCAAAGTTATGCTCCTCAACCCTTATTGTAGCCGTTCTGGATGCATTGTAATATGTGCCATTCTGAGCACTGTTATTATCGTACGAAACCTCCAATACAGGTGCTGTCGCATCCACTGTGAACTTTCCTGACGAATAATCATTTGCCTTATTATCAGCCTTATCTCGACATGTAACTGTAAGAATATAATCTGCATCGTCTGAGAATACATAGTCCATTACATATGTATTACCATCCTTACTGAAGTTATTCTTAAGCTTAGTCACAACACCATTCTTAGACACTGACACAGTAACCTTTTCAGGATCAAAATTCACTTCATCAATTCTGATATGTGCCGTTCTTGCCCTGTTGTAGAAGTTTGAGTCATTATTTGAATCATATGTACAGCTTATAACTGGAGCTATGGTATCAATCACATATCTGCGATATACACCAGATGTAATTACGTTTCCCGCATTATCAGTGAGCGTTGCCATCACACGGTGCTCTCCCTCGTTTTCTTCTGCGGAACCTATCGTGTATGATCCACTGAACTTTGTCTTAATGGATGTTTTATCAGTATTATCACATAGAGTCTGAACGTTTCCATTGTCCTTAAGCACAACATTCTTTATTCCCGAGAAATCATCATTTGCCTTTATTGACAGGCTTACATTCTCATCCTTGCCATAATAATATACGTTACCATATTTTGTTGCAATTGAACTGTTCTCAGTGATATCCACAGATGACGTTCTCTCATGAAGATTACTGTCCTCTCTGACTACACCAAAATACTTTGTCACATCCTCTTTGCTCTGATATGCCTTATTGCCTGCAACATCATATACAGTTATGTTTATTTTACCCTTAAAGTTCTTGTCTATAAGCTTGGTAAACGCCTTAGTTAGCTTCTCTCCTGATCCGCATGTCCATACCTCAGAATCAATTGTGTCACTGTTCTTTTTATCTGCCGATTCAAAATCAATGACAACCTTTCCTACTCCACTGACATCATCATTTGCACTGAATGATAACTGGATTGCTCCATTGGAGAAGGACTTATAATCCTCGTATTTTGTATCGTCAGACATCGGCTTAACAGAAAAACCGGATATATTGGCTGATGTCTTGTCATAATAAAATCTCATAGACAGCCTGCATATGTTACCCACAACATCTTCAGCCTTAAGATTTACTGTATACTTTGCCTCAGCAGGAATCTTGCAGCTTCCGGTACTGTATGTGCCATCATTGTTCTTGACAAACTGTGTGGCCTGACCCGGATATGTAAATGTATCTGTTACGATCTTCTTGATATCCTCTGCGCTCTTTGATGAGTCGCCAACATTAGCAATATCAACGCTCTCTACACTTATACTTTTAAGATTGTTCTCAACAGCCTTTACTCCCCATGCGCTATTACTTGATGCGTTAAGATATGTATAGCTGCTGTCTCCAAACTCCTTGTTCGCAGTCAGTACAGGAGCAGTGTTATCTACTGTAAAATGTGCATGAAGCATATTATCCAGCTTATTTCCTGCAGCATCCTGAACATCCATATACACATCGTATACGCCATCAGCATCACTACCCTTAGGTATATCAAATGTTCCTGTTACGTCATATGCTCCCTGCTCTGTATTTTCTGATACACTTATATTATCTATTGCAATCTTGTTGTTCTGATTTCCAGCCTTAACGTAATAGAACTTGATATAAGCTGTATCTGAGCCATACTCCTTATCCACATCTGTTTCATATATTCCAAATGAACCATTTACTGTGAAATAAACACTGTTTCCAGCCTTTGTAAAACCATCCTTAAGCTCATTTTTATACTTGACTGCGCCACCCTTTATCTGTGGAAGTGCACCAATATCACAGGTGATCATAGTACAGTTTCCGGATTTGTCAAATGTATAGAAATAATACGTATTCCGAGCGTCATTGCTTGGATTCTTATCTGCAGTAACTGTAAGCTCTGCTCTTCCTGAATTGACGGATATTGTCTGATTACTGTACTTACTCAATATCTTATTTACACTGTCCGTAGTCGTATTATTTACATCGATATCTGTCAGCTCGTGATCCGAATACACAACCTTGTCAACAAGGCCTGACTCTGGATCGGATATGTCAAGTGTCACAACCTTCTTATATGCCTCAGGTATTTTCTCAGATGCATTGTCTATCTGAATTTCTGTTGAGTTCTTTGCATAAAATTTCATGTATGAAACCTTTGCTTCAGGAGCATTGAGATCAACATATACAGGGACTTCATCCTTCTTATACTTGAAATTATTCTTATCCGTAGAGGAATCCTGATTTTTGTTATCACCTATTGCTTTGGTTGTAATATTTACTTTAGTTTCCTTTTCAAAATAGCTGTTACTGTCGTCTGCATATATATCTTTCTGAGATGAGTCTCCTATTGATGTATATGCGCCATCATTTACCTTATAGGATACAACCTTATCAGTATCAAAGCCCAGTCGGAGGAATACCGGCCTATTCATCCACACATAGCTGTTGTCAACCATTGTCGGGTAAGTGGTGTTGTTTTTATCTACATATACATAATTGAAATTGTCAAACTGACCATACTTCACCGTTCCCTTGATAGAAACCGTCTTCTCAGTATCACATATTTTGTATGTTGCCTTAATCTCAAATGTAGAATTCTCCTGAGCATCCTCCGCAATTGTGAATACTCCGGTTTTTGCATTGATCGACTCTATTGCAGCAGAGTCAGAGCTAAATTTCACGCTATACTCATCTATTGCATTCTCCGGTTTCACGTTTCTCGTTGTGAAAAATGCAGTATATTTATATGTAGGATAGAACTCGTTACTCTTTATATTCTTTGCAAAGGACAATACTCCCTCGCCCTGTGCATCGGAAGTCTCAATCTGAACTTCATGATTATTTCCATCAAAAGCTATATCTACGCTCGTCTGAGAATACACCGTGCTGTCAGATTTGCCAGAAGCTGTTGAAGTAAATGCCAGGTTATTTCCATTGTCAGTTATACTGCTTATAATTGGCTTTGGTGAATTTGCCTTTATTTTTAATGTTATCTTCTGATTTTTTAAAAGAGTATATCTGCCATCTATAGCTGTCTGGTCATTTTTTCCGCTGACAGCTAAAATCTCTACATTGTCAGGATACTTAACCGTAAGATATGTCGAATTCGTCACAACTTTTGTAGTTACCTCTGCCAATGCGTTTCCATAAGCATCTATACCGTATACTTTCACATAGAAATTCTTTTCCGAGATATTCTTTACAATTGAACTGAGCTCTATTTCACTTGTTCCATCTGATGTAACAAGCTCATATGGCTGTCCCGCAAGAGACTTTCCATCATCTGTTCCAATTATATCTACACTGTATTTTCTTTTGCCCTCAAAGCTTGTGTTTATATTAAGCTTATAGCTGCCGTTATCCTCAGATACATATGCTCTGTCAATTCCATGTATTATATTTATATCTGAATCAACATTGCCGGTCCATGCAGTAAAATCACCCTGAAACGGATAGAATCTGACACTCAGCTCATCCCCGGCTTTCAACTGGGAACCCAATAAATCAAAATCATAATATTCTTCATCCACATAATCTTTAGTGTGAATACAGCTTGCACATATAGACCCTATCCAGAACTCCACCTTATCAACACTATTCTTGAATTCTTCTCCATTGTCTATGGCTACCCTCAAGCCCGTTGTAACCTGTCCAAGCCCGCTTTTGATCTCATTCTGTATAAATGTGATATCACCGACTCCTGCCGGTTTTTTAAATTCTTCTGAAGCAGGCTCTTTGAGCTGATCCTTCTGGCTCTGCCCATCCTGTCCGTCCTGAGATACAGGTGTGCTCTCTACTGCTCTTGATGTAAGTACACTTCCTGCATTTGCGGTTATCATAATCACAACCAGTGTCCATGCCATCAACGCTTTAAAAAACCTTGATTTTCTCATTTCTCTTTGCTCCTCTCTTATACTTATATGATTTCTTCTGTATTAATCAGAATTATCTGCTGCGTTATATTGAACACACTGCTTCTTGTTGACTTCTCCGGCTTTGCTTTGGCAACCAGAACATCAGTCGCCCCTGCACCACCGCCATTGTTTGATAACAATACAGTGTTTTCAGAATTTGCCAGCTTGACAGTCGAATCAATATTACTCGAATTCTGCCCCGCCAGCATTGTCGTCTGCATTTGTCCGGCATTCATCTGGTATGCACTATTCTGCTGAACACCAGGTGGCTCAGGCTGTACAGTTTTTCTTTTCTGTACCGACTTATGCCGTGCAGTCTGTGCCTCTGTTCCGACATTCTCCGTGATCTCCTTGATCTGGCGTTTTCTCTCAATACCTGTGAGGTTCATGAACACCCTTGGAATACGAAACACAATAAACAATACAACCGCTGCAACAAGAAATACACATGCCGCTATCATACACACAAGCCACGCTGTATGATATGTATTCATGGTACGTTCTATCTCATCTACACTAAGTGACATTACTTCTCACCCCCAGTCTTACCTGATCCGGTGACTGCACTGTTCACCTTTCCCCGCGCTGTATCTATAAGGCTGTCAAACACTCCATCATAGCTGTTACCGACAACCTCCACCAAAGCACCCTTTACCTGTGTCTCTATGTTGTCTATCATTTCATACATTTGGGACGCATCTATATAACCGTTATATTCCCTTGCCTTTGCAACAATCTGGTTAAGAATAAGCTGATATGTATACGCTTTGAATTTATCATCAGTATAATTGTCATCCTGTGATATCGTGAGGTCATACAAGCTTACCAGATCATCCCACTCGGCAGAATAATCTACATCCTCATCAAATATATCCACTCCGCTTCCACCTGAAGAATTCACATATCCTCCAAGCCTTATGAAAAGTTTTGCATTTGACGCATTCTTATTGTTGTTTTTATTTCCATCCGAATATGGTTCAACCTTGCTAAACCACGCTATTGCGTCGGAGCTTCCGTTATTCATATATGCCCACAAATTAAGTCCGAGATTGTAACAGAAATTGTAATATTCAAGAGGATCTGCTTTTTTGAAATTATCCAGATGTCCATCCTTTTCAATCAGTTCCTTTATACTGTTGAGCTCATTGAATGTTATCGATTTATCCCCAGAACCCTGAGGCTGTCCATTCTCAAAATATTCAAGATACTTAGTACGTATAAGATCATATGTCTCAGGTGAAGTATCATCCAGGCTTAAAGCATTGCTAACCATGTCTTTAAACTCCGATTCCGATGTCGCCGTACCCGCATATGTATAATACGTATCAAAGTTCTGACTCTTGTAAGATTTCTCTTTGTAATTCATATATCCTGCTGTACCAAAGAGCGCCGCCGACAACACAACCGCCGTTGCGAATCCGAACATTTTTCTTTTCTGTGATTTCTTATATGTAATGTCCAGCTCGTTGTAATGCTCCAACGCATACATCAATTCACTACATGACTGATATCTATCATCAGGGTTCTTTCTGGTACATTTTAGAATTATCTCTTCAAGTCCTGATGAAAGCTTCGGATTCCACTGTCTTATCGGATACATCTCATATGGAGGTTTAGCCGGATTATGACCAGTAACCAGATGATACATAGTTGCTCCCAGGCAATAAATATCCGTTCTGGCATCAGTCTGACCATGCCCTCCAAACTGCTCCGGAGCCGCATATCCCTGAGTTCCAAGACAGGTTGTATCCTCCACCATGTTCTTATTTTTGTATTCTCTGGCAGTACCAAAATCAATAAGCATAACATTGCCGTCAGGCTTTAGCATTACATTGGACGGCTTCATATCTCGATAAATAATAGCCGGTGTTCTGCTGTGAAGATATCCAAGCACATCACACAACTGTTTTGCCCAATCGATCACGTCCTCCTGCGACTGGGCTCCCTGTTCATTGACCAGAACATTTAAAGGATTACCTTCGATATAATCCATAACTATAAGGAAGGTACCATCTCCATCTATAACATCGACTATACTCGGCAAATGCGGATGCTTTAGCCTTTTAAGCATGTCCGTCTCTACAACAAGCCCCTGCCGTATTACGTCAAAGTCCTTCTTGCCATCTTTTCGGACCTCCTTAATCGCCCACTGCTTATTTGCCTTCTCGTTCATGGCAAGGTATACAACACTCATACCGCCCTGTCCGATTTTGTTCAGGATCTTATATTTTCCATCTACAAGAGAACCTATCTCAAGCATAGCGCTCCCCTCCTATGATACTATTCTCGCCATTGCAACTGATATATTGTCCGTCTCTGCCCTGTATTTATTGAGCTCTGTGAGATATTCCATATTATTCTTCATTCTCACCTCATCCGGAGTCATTCCGGCGTTCAGGTATTTATATATCTCGTTCATGCCTATTTTGTGTCTGAAACCGTCGGAGCACAGAACAAAGCTGTCACCAGGACTGGTAGTTCCTGAAAAGAAATCGGGAAATATATCATCCGAAGCACCTATACACTGCAATATTACGCTTCGCTGAGGACTTACCTCTGCTTCCGCCTCTGTCATTCTTCCCGCATCTATCTCTCTCTGAACATATGAATGGTCTTTTGTTATAAGCTCTATTCCATTGCTCAATCTGTATGCTCTGGAATCCCCCAGATTGCATATGATATACCGGTTACCGTAAAATAATGCAGCCACAATCGTAGTACCCAGACTTATTCCATTTACTGCTCCATATGCTTTTATTATTTCATTCTGTTTTTTTAACAGATCATTCCATTCCCTGCGCACACCGTCATCGCTGAATCCGCTGCCAACCAGATAGGTTAATCTGTTGGCAAACCAGTCATTTAAGGCTCTTATAACCGTGGCAGATGCCAATTCTCCTTTAGCAAATCCACCCATTCCATCACATACGGCAATCAGTGAAATTTCACCCATATCCGTATCAGCCTTAACAGCGAGAACCGAATCCTGATTGGTACTCTTTTTTATTCCGATATCACTATGTACAACTAATAAGCAACTCATAAACCCTCTCCTCCATTTCGGCAGATTTAGTCGTATCTAAGTTCAAATTCCTCATCGCCCAGCTTCACTCTTGAACCTACACGAACCATTGTTTTACAGTTACTTGTTATCTGCTGATCATCAACAAATGTTCCATTTGTTGAATTAAGATCCTCTATGTAGCAGGCATCATCAACTCTATAGAAAATTGCATGACATCTGCTGATCGCCGGATTTCCATCTATGCATATGTCTACAACCTCTCTATTTTTACCGATTCTGTTTGTTTTCTTATCTAAGTATATCTTTCGGCCATTCTTGACCTGATACAAATATGGATGTCTCTCAACCTTTGTTGCCGCATTGAGCACCGTTGTTCCAGCATCATCCGTATTACCAGTATTTTTTATAAGCGTTGTCTGATCATAGTCATCCTGCATTCCGCCCATCGCTGGCATCTGTGGTGCCGGATATGGATTGTTCATAACTGGTGCCTGTGGCTGTGCCGGTGCTGTCTGATATGGACTGTTCATAGCCGGTGCCTGTGGCTGTGCTGGCGCCGCCTGATATGGATTTGCCATTGCTGGTGCCTGTGGCTGTACCGGTGCTGCCTGATATGGGTTATTCATTACTGGTGCCTGTGGCTGTGCTGGCGCCGCCTGATATGGATTGCTGACAGGCGGTTGCTGAACTGCTGATGCTGCCATCGGCTTGATCACTGACGCCTGCTTCTTAGCAACAGGAGCCTCTGTAGCTGTATTCCCTGACTTCTTTCTCTCCTTTGCCGCTTTATATTTTTCTTTATTTTCTTTGCTGTAATGCTGCATCAGATAAAACAATGAGATGTCATCCTCTGATGAACCGCTATTCTTCTTTCCCTTAGAAGCTTTCTTTGCTGGCACTGCAGGTGCTGCTGCTTTCGGCTTACTTGCGTACTGGTTTGTACTCATACCTGGAACTGCAAATCCCATATCAACATTCTCCGGTGCTATAGGATTCTTTGCCATCTCTCTGGCTCTTTCTTCTTCCTGCTGTTTGAGCATTTCCTCTCTTTTTGCCAGTTTTATATCCTTTGCACTCGCCCCAGAGGATACATATACATTCTGTATAGCAGGTTCCTGGCCAATATCTGTCGGTCTGTTCTGTGGCTGTACAGGTGGAACCGGCTGCTGCATAACAGCAGGTTTCATATTCATCTGTGGCTGTGCAGGTGCTCCCGCAGGAGTCTGCTGATAAGGATTGTTCTGCATGTAAGGAGCACCCATGGCAGGCTGTACATTCTGCATACCGACCGCAGGCTGCTCTGACATAAGCCCCTCAAGCATCTTCTTGAAATCCTGAAGCTGGAAGAGTTCAACACTATTCAAATAAGCAAGTATCCTTGCCACATAGTCTCCATTCTCATTTGCCGCAAAGCTGACAGAGAAAATAATGTTTTTAAAGAATTCTCTCTCATCTATAGGAGCAAACTCATCTACAACAGGCACGCATATCATAGATACATCTGATGTTGACGCATCCACATATATGTAATCTCTGTCCAGCATGATTGTTCTTCTATCAAGCATATACGCATCAAGCATCTGCATTGCATCCACAATATTGACGAATGTCTTAAGAAGACGCATCTTGCGGACATCTCCCATAAAGAGCTTACTGAGTGTTACATGTGACGACACATTGTACTTGATGAATTTCTGATTATCTATCTCTGTATATATAGCCGGAGCAAACCCCTTTATCTTATTGTTGGTCAGCATACCAAGAGCCATTGTATCTATCGGTCTGTCGTCAAACTGATATACAAGATATGTATTCTGTCCCTGATTTTCATAAGTAAATCCCTGCATGTGTGTTCTCTCCTTTACTAATCCTCGTATATAAGCCGCTTCAAAAGCTGCCATGTTCCGCTATCTTTTACCATTACTTTTCCACTATCATTAAAATCTTTTGCATCACTAAATGTAGGTTTTATTACCATTTCTCCGGATTCATTAATAAAGCCCCATTTATTTCCTGACTTTACTGCCGCAACTCCGTTAGAAAAGCTTCTGGCGTCGTCATACTGTGGTTCAATTATCCGTTTACCTGTTGCATCAATAAATCCCCATTTACCATCTATTGAAACGGCCGCCAAGTCTTCTCCAGGATTAAAAATTTTGGCATCATCATATGCATCACTGCCTATAACATTGCCATCAATGTCATACATATGATACTTGCCATCTTTCTGTGCAAAATAACAATCTCTATATGAGATTCCCTTATCATCAACAACAATATCTGTATAAATAAGATCTGTCACAGCCTTACCATCACCATCTATAAGCTGCCATAATTCTCCTTTTTTTACAGCCGCATAACCATTTGCCATTGTCATGGCTTCATCATATCCATCGCATATAAGTTTCTGGCTGTTGGTATAATACGCCCACGTCTCACCATTAAATACCAGTATCGCATCACCCACATAACCTATCTGCTTGACATTCTCTATTTTATTGAGAACTTTTTTCTTATTTCCTTCCATATCAATAAAATACCAAATGCCATTAACCGTCTCCACAGGTGCTATATCACCAATAAACGGACCAGCATATTTATATTTATCTTCTATTTCACTTTCTCCGTTAGTATCAACATATCCCCATAAATCCTCACTATACGAAGCCGCACACAATCCATTAGAATATGTCCCAACATCATAAAATTGGTTGCCAATTTTACATAGCCACGCTACATCCTCGAATATTTTTTCCATATCCTCGTCATACAAATTTTGTTTTTTATATTTCTTATACAAACTGTATATTTCTGGATATTTCTCGTAATATTTATATACTCCTGCACTTATGGCATAGGCTCTTCCATCATACGGAAATTCATCAACTATTTTCTCTGCTGTCCTTCTTGCCTCACTATCCTTGTTATCTGCAATATATACATCCAGAAGCTCCTTATATATATCCACGCTCTTCTTCATACCCAGTGCTGCATTATAATCTGCCTCAGCATCCACATAAATCTCATAGCCTGCACTATCTCTTGCCTGGTTTATATAATCTTCATACTGTTTTTCTGTAGCTGTATTATTTTTCATAGTGGAAAAAATAGATATTACAAACAACACAACTAATACTGGTGGAATTAAAACTCTGTATTTCATCTTTGTCCTCCCTCATATCATATTCCCGTTAAAAATACTGATAAATATGTACCTATTAAAATTGCCGGTGCAAATGGAATATTATCTTTTCTCTTCGCCCTCTTTGTCACCAATGAAAAAACAGCAACAAAGAATGATACTATAAGAGAACAGAAAATAGCCGGCCAAATGCCCTCCAAGCCAAGATACAACGCCATAACACTGAATAGTTTTACGTCTCCCATTCCTATAGCCCCTTTAATAAGCAGGCAACACAACACACATGCCAAAAACACCGCCACTGTTGCAATAAGCATTGATAACAGACGATGCGGTATGTCTCCAACCATTATGAATTCTGGTATCAGAAAAACCAGCCTGCCCACAAGCATTATCTTTAAAATATCGTTTGGAATTCTTTTTGTTCTAGAATCTATAAATGCAATCGGCCATAATATAGACACGATAAACATAAGTTTTACATTTATAGCAACAGAATTTTGATATACATATGTAATCACATTTGCAAGCACAATATTCATAAAAAACATAAAAACAAGGAATACCACGCCAACTGAATCAGTTAATTTATATTTCTCCTCTGTGTACTCTTGCTGCTTTTTGTTATTACCATCATCTGCTTCTGCTTTTTCTTCTTCACTCTGTGCTTCGATGTCATTACTATATTTATTTTCATACTTGAACATAAATAAATTAATTATGTTATATAATATCGTAACCACATTTATAATGATAAAATTCGTAATTTGCATATATTTCCCCTTATTATTTTCCCTTATTACTTTTACTTTTTTGAACCTACGGATGGTGTTTTACTCTCGCTGTTTGTCCACATATAAGTCATTGTTCCACTATGAAAATGGAATTGAAAATCTACATTTAAAAGTTTAATAACATCAATATCGTAATAGGCGCCAACTACCAAAACACCATTATCGGTTACAACTGCATGTACATCAATATCTCCTTTTATCTTGAGCCATTTCTTTAAACTTGCAGAATCCCCATTTTTAGATGTTTTAAATTCTCTGTTTACTAATAAAGTCATGGCTCCTGTTGCAACCGCATTATCCAAAACCTGTGACAAAGATGTTGAACCAATCATTTCTGTCATTTCATTTAACTCTGCTGATTCACCACCCCAATCATTCAATATCTTGCTCAATTCTGTACTGATCTTCTGAGCCGTTACCGAAGACTTTCCACCAGAATATCCACCGGTCTTTGCAAGACCAGTCACATACATCACATAAGATATTTCTGAATATTGCCTTGCAGCAGAATTAAGTGCAACCTGAACTTTTGTCTGCGCATAACAAATATTAATTATTGATAATATTGTAAATATAATAAATATGTATACTGGCACCGCAATTGATGCCTCCACTACTATTGCACCATTTTCATTCTTGTCCATATCCCTCAGACCTCCCTTTATATTTTAGAGTAATAAACTCTATACGTGTTAATTTTAATTTTTATGTTTTATTTTGTCAACAATTAAACCTTCAAATATATTCAAACTTTTGGCGGTTTTAGCGCTATGTACTCTTTTTTCAATCATTTATTGCCATTTTTAATTATTTGTTAATTGACTATTCAGCCGTCTATTGCTAATATATTTTTAAACATATATAAGGGAGGATTACCATGCGAAAAAAGATACTATATGGAACTATGTGTATTGCTTTATCTGTAATGTTGATTGGATGCAATAGCAAATCTGACAATTCTGCTAATTCCAATTCAACCTCTGATATAGCGCAAACGACAGAAACTACAAATGACAGCTCTAGTATTCAAGAATCAACAAATGATGCTACCCCAAAAGATTCAAATGTAGATGTAAAAGATGTTGCATCTATGACTTATGACGAGGCCGCATCCTACTTGGATACACTTCCTGAAAATTCATCGTCAGATTTCTCAATTATAAAGCAGGGTGAGAATGCTGATTATGAAAATCTTATTTCAGATGGGGAATGCTTTATTTCTGAATACACGGGAGATGCTCCAATTGTTATTGTCCCATCCGAGATTGACGGATGTAAAGTTGTCGGTATTGGACAATCTGCATTTTTATCAAAGGAAATGACTGCCGTAAAGCTTCCAGATACAGTAAAGACTATTGAAAAGGACGCTTTCAACCTCTGCTCATCATTATCCATTATAACCGGTCTTGACAATGTCGAATCATTAGGTTCCAACTGTTTCTCAACATGTAGTGCATTGAGAATTAAATTTACGGATAGCGTAAAAGAATCTGCTGCAATGATATATCTTGCTTATGGTGAGGTTTATGTAAAAACAGGTTCATTTATGGCAAACGACGATAACTTTGGCGGCTATGATGCAAATAACGAAAGTAACACATTCAAAGTAATTTTCTATTAGTAAAAACTTTTATTTAACAGAAAAAGAGGGGATGCATTGCATCCCCTTTCTGTTTCATCTAGATATTAATATCCTCTAGTCATTTCTATTGTATATTTATTCCATCGGCTTTCATCTGACAGATTTTCTGTATAGTCACTGGCCAACGGCAAATCCAACATCAACGGAGCAACTTTCACCTCTGCTGTAAATGTAAACATAGTCTTCGCATTTGCCAAGGAGAATGCAGCTCCCTCTCCGCTATCCAACTGCATGTTTGCCTCTATAACTCTGCCTAACCTGAAATAAGCAGCCTTTGATAACTCACTATCACTACTAAAAGTAGAAAACAGAAATACGAATAAGTGATCACTGTAACTCATACTGAGTCCATCCCCTTTCGCAACCTTATTTTCATCCGTAGAAGGAGTTGTGCTATCTGATGTTCCTGGATTACTTAAACTGCAGGCCCAATCGTTTGCATCCATCTTATATACCTTTAATTTCAAACCTTTATTCAAGATTTTCATATCATGTGCACTCTCAAGGGCAGTTACTAGAGCAATCAAAACACACTTTGTAACCGGCTCAGGAATAATACCATATGTAGCGATACTAACAGCATTTGCAACCCCATTTATTGCTAAAGCTGTTGCACTATTGTGTTTTGCGTTATAATTATAAAAATTAACAAAACCTGATGCAAGATTCAAAGCATATCTTAACGCATATATTGATAAATATGCCTTTTTTAGGTTTTCTTTATTTGTTCCCCCATATAGAATATATTCAATCTCAGCGTTATTTGCTGCATTATTAGTTGAATTTATCATTCTATTTGTAAGCGTCTTATTATAGGTATCTGTTTTATCCGTACTACTCCACTTTGACTCCAAGTCGGAATAAACACCATCACAATTTTTCAAAGTCAATTCGCCATTATATATAGATGCTTTTCGTTCATATACAAATGTTCTGTAACTAAACATATTCATCGCATAAAGTGTTGCATACATTGAATCTCTGGCATTTCTACCATTTAAATTTATAAAATCACCTATACAAGTTGCGAAGCTGGTGATGATAGTTGCATCATTAAATTTTGTTCCAGAATAGTCTGATACATTTATATCTTTACCAAGACTTACACTATCGCCTTCCTGTTCTGCCTTATCTTCTTCCTTTGCCTTATCACCCTGTTTCTCGTAATCGTCAAGTTTATCATCTTCCTTATCAACGCCTTCTTTCGCTTTTTCAAGATCTTTCAGTTTCTTATATTTTTCATACAAAGATGCATAGTATTTATCATCAGCACTTGTCAATATCAATTTATAATCGGAATATGAAAGCTCTGGCAACGAAATTATAGATTCAAGTTCTCCCGTTTGCGGTGTAAACTTTTTCTCAAACACCTTTTTTGCCATATCTTCTATTTGCGCATTAGTCATTGGACTGGATGGCTTATCAAAAGCCCATTTAAACTCTTTATAAAATGTACTGAAATCATTTATTTCTGCAACTTTTTTACCACCATATTTAATTGAGTCTATGCCCTTGATCACCTTTTCCAGCATTGTCTTTACGTTTGACAATTTTCTTTTAAACTCTTTTACATCAGCACTATGAACATTTCTAGGTTTGCCCTCATATTGTGTTTCAATTTCATTATGTTGTTCCTTGCCCAATGACGTTTGTGTATTTTCAGCTTTTTCCTTCCACTTCTCATAATTTTCATCATAATCATCTGCAAGATCAGCTATCTTATCAAGACTAACAACTTTATATCCCAACTTTCCATTTATAACCATGTCGAGAATATCAACACATACCGCTATTTTTTCTCTACTATTTGCTAACTTTGTCGCTATATCATTAAGCTGCTGACTAGCCGATGATGTAGAGTAACCAGAATTAACAGAACTCCATATATTTATCATTTCATTTTTTACAATGAAGTAATTTTTTCCAGCGGAACTATCAGGCTCTCCTTCATGATCTACGAATGCTGCTTTCAAAAATTTCTTAGCTGCCGCTACCTCAGAGCATTCTGTCTTATTCCAATCAGCTTCAAATCCTGTATCATCAGTATAGGCTTCGCATTCCTGCATTGCCTGCACCTTTATCATTGCTTTAGCAACCGCATCACCCTTTTTATTGATATTATCTATATGTTTTTTTATGGCATTATAAGCAAAGTAATACCACTGTTCCTTATTTGTCTGATCACTTCCATCGCCATAATTTTTACTAACAAAATCCTTAACAGCATTATCAGCATCTGTAAGTGCCGTTTTGAGTGCCGTTGTCTTATTAGACAAATCTTCCTTTGCATCATCGTAATCTTTAGATTTTAAATAATACTTTTTTTCTTTCTTATCAACTTTTGACGCAACATCTTTTGCGGTTTTCTTTTCCGCATAACTTCCAATTGTACTTGTTGCAAGATACTCAGTCATACCATCTGTATTAGTTCGATATGAACAAGTGATACCATAATGTGATAAGTTCATTGGTTTATCAGTTTCAGCAATCCACAATCTTGCCACAGCGTCCTTTGTCACATCCTGATAGACCTGCTTACTATCATTTGCATGTTGAACAGCGTCTTCAACATCCTTCTTTGTAAGATTTTGTTTCTTATATTCATTATAGTAATAATATGTATAAAACTCTTTTTTACTTAATTCCCCCTCCGAATCCGCAAATGTATCTCTTGCATCAGAAAGTTCGCTGTCCTGTTTTGCATTTTCCAAATCTCTTTGAATATCTGAGCCATCCTTTGACAATTTTGCATATATCGATTCTACTGCATATTCAGGTGCACGATATTTCATAAATTCCACCACGCCCTCTTTTATAAGAACAGGATTTTCTCCCAATCCGGATTTTGGCACAGCATAAAGATTCTCTGTGCCAGGAACAAGGGATGTCTGCATGAGATCGCTGTATTCTCCTCCCCCTCTTATTTCATTAAATATCCATGATACTATTTCATTACTATCATCACTTGAAACACCATTTGCCACCAACGTCTTTTTAAAAAAATCCTCGCTAACAGAATAAAACTGATCAATATCCTGAACAGATGCAACAAGCCCATAGTAATCACTCAATAATGTGTCATAATTTGCCATAAGTGAATTAAGAGTAGTGTCTGCAGTGGACTCTACAGAACTCTGTGACAATTCAACTCTACTAAGATCTACAAATAGAAAGCATACAACCAGACAAGGAACTAATATTATTACTAGAAAAACCGATATAGTTCCACCCGGTCTAAACAATTTCATCATCAGTATTTCCTCCCTATCAATCCATGATTGCTCTGAATTTTCCTAAAAATTCTCCAGCCTTACTTGCCATATTGCTTGCAGTTTCATGTCTATCTACCAAATCTCTTATCATGTTAACATTTCTGACCATCTCAGCACCTTCCATAGCCGGCACCTCAATGTATTCTTCAAAATCAACCTTAGTCGCCTCTGATTGTCCCAGTAATTTAACCGGCATAGTTATACTGTAAGTCATCTCCGCCTCGGCCTTTGCATATATTCCATATGTTTTATATTTAACGGAAACCGAAGGGTTCTCATACTCCATACTAGAGAACAAGCCACCACCCATCTTGCCCAATTCGCCTTCAACATTTGATCCAATCTCTGCTCCTCTGCTGGAGAAGTTCAGATATCTATATGGTTTAAAATCATTCCCAGTGCTCACTGCTCCAAGGCTGCCACTATCCATATACTGCTTCAGCATAGGATTGGATTCTCTCGCGGCATACTCTATAACTGCGTTCGTAAAGACTGCTTGAGCTCTGCTCCTTTGATAGTAAATATTTCCCAAAAATATCAAGAAAATTACTATCAGAAACATTACAGGGAATACTATTGTTGCCTCAACAATCAGTGATCCTTTTTCTTTCTTAAAACTCTCTTTCACTGCATTCATTATCTTCATCTAATCTGCCCCATACCCATTCGAATTGGCGATTATATCAAACGGGAGACTTTCATCTCCCGCCGATATAAACGAATCATATTATTACTTTATTGCATCCGTAGCCTTTTTGCTTACTGTTCCCATCAGGCTTTCTACAAGTGCTTTTGCTTTGTCCTTGAATACTATTGCAAGTACAACAGCTATACCTATAAGAAATACTATTGATACAACGTTTACATCTCCGTTTTCTTTTGTAAAGAAATCAGCAACTTTTTCCTTTGCCTTAAGTCCAAGATACTTAGCTCTGGAAACAACCTGAACTTCAAGCTTATCTACATATTCTCCCATTTGTTATTCCTCCTTCCCTATTATTTTTGTATTTATGCGCCAATATTTGTAAATATTGGTATTAATACCATAATTAATATTCCTATAAACATAATCATCATCGGAATCAAAAGCTTACCTGATGCTTTTTCGCCTTCTCTCATAGTTATATTTTTCTTTATATTCCACGATTCGGCTGACTGTTCTTTAAGCATCTTTACAAGCTCCTTGTTACCCTTTTCCATGCCCTGTATCATGGTTGATACAGCCTTCTTAACGTCCGCAAGAACACACCTGGTTCCAAAGCTATGAAAAGCTTCGACCTCTGACATTCCATTATTCATATCCTCCACGGATTTTTGCATTTCCTTATATATAATAGTCTCTCCATTAAAGGCAACCTTCTCCCACGCCTCTTTCAGTATCATTCCTGCATTAGTGAGTAACGCTAACTTGGATATAACCTCTGAAAAGTCACGGAGCATCTCCTCTTCTCTTTTCTTTATCTTCTCTAACATAAGTGTGCCAAAGTAATAATATGCTGTAAAAGAAAACAGACAAAATACAAACAAAATTCCTATCTCCGATGTAAAACCATATACAATAAAACCTATAACAAGCAGGGTGTATGACAACGACAGCTTCTGGGCATATGAAAGTCTCACATAATATTCTGCATATTTTTTCTCATATAATATCTCTGCACTCTGTCTCAGTTTTCTATCTGCCTTACTCTTATATTGATAATGGAACATTTCCATAATCCCATAACCAAGAAAATATAAGTCCTTCAACGGATATTCTTTTTCATCAAGTCCGTCAAATAGCTCACTGTATTTTTTGCCATAGAAATAAAACACAAGCCATCCGACCAGTAATACCCCCGATATCGAAAATACCACTATATTAGTTGTTGTCAGCATTTTTTCATCCCCTTACAGTTTTATATCAAGAATCTTTTTGCCTATGTAATATGACGCAACAAAGCATATAACTCCCAATGTTGTAGCTATAACTCCAGAAACAGTTGCATAATTATCGCCAAAGTCAGGGCTCATCATCTTAATCATACCTATAAGTCCCACCGGCATAACTATCATCAGATTCTGTTCCATCTTATTCGATGCAACCATGGTCTCTATCTCCTCCATGATCTCCATCTTGTCACTTATGATGGAGTGGGTGTTGTTGATTACATCTCGGAGATTTCCACCCTTTCTGTAACATATCTCATACACACTGGCAAAGCTCTTGATATCATCTATTCCGCTTCTCTCACCAAAGTCCTTCAGCACAGTTTCTATATCTATATTGTTTCTGTTTGAAACCAATATGACATTCAGCTCTTTCAATATGAAAGCATCCTCCTCATACTGAACACGAAGGTCTCTGTACGCTGATTCAAATGAATCTAAGGCATTGTTTCCTGCGCCGAGTGAGGTGTTTACAGCTTCCAGCATACTTCTGAACTGCTCTTTGAGTTTTCTCTGATTTTTGTCTATGATGCTCTTTGTTCTGATTGGAACAAACATCCTACCTGCTATGATTCCAACCACCAGCATGATCACTATATTGCTGATCCAGGTAGCTGTTGTGGCATTTCCATATTCATCCTTAAACAAGCCTCCATAGAACAGATATGCCACTGCCGCTCCTATCACAAACGCCAGCATAAATGTAAGTATTTTTTCCACTTTACCCATGTGATATACCTTATAATTCATGACCGGCATCTGCACTCTGGACATATAATACTGTGGTTCTTCAGGTTTCTTTTCCTTTTTACTTATTCCTAACATACCTATATCTCTTCCCTTATTCCCGTAAGCTGCAGCTTGAATACATTCTGCATCTTATTATCTGTTCTCTTTAATCTTCCAGACACTCTGTCGAGCGTTGAATTCTCATCCTCTTCAAATACATACAATGGATTTAACTGTATCTCTCCATCCTTCATACCCAGAACCTCCGTTATCTCCATCGTCTTTCTGGATTTGTCACGAAGTCTGGACAAATGTATTATTATGTCTATAGCCGATGCTATCTGCTGTCTTATAGCCTCAAGAGGTAATCCCTCTGCCCCCTGAAGAACCATTGTCTCCAAACGGGAGAGCATATCATGAGTTGAGTTAGCATGTCCTGTAGATAAGCTTCCATCATGACCTGTATTCATGGCCTGCAGCATATCAAGTGCCTCACCACCACGAACCTCTCCAACTACTATTCTTTCAGGTCTCATTCGAAGTGAGGATTTGATAAGATCCCTTATAGTTATTGCTCCAGCTCCTGATGCATTTGCATTTCTGGTCTCCAGACTTACAAGGTTATCTACTCCAACTATCTGAAGCTCTGCTGAGTCCTCAATGGTAATTACTCGCTCGTCCTTCGGTATATAATTTGACAGGGCATTCAGGAATGTTGTCTTACCGGAACCGGTACCTCCACATATGAATATGTTGTATTTTGCCCTTACCAGAAGCTCAAGCTTATGCGCTATCTCCTCAGTTATTGAACCGTATTTTATAAGCTTCTCTATTGTCATAGGCTCCTTTGAGAACTTACGGATAGTTACCGTTGGTCCACACAAAGCTATAGGTGGAAGCACTACATTAACTCGGGAACCATCCTGAAGTCTTGTATCAACAATAGGATTAGCCTGATTGACCTCTCTACCTGCCATTCCAACAATTCGCTGAATTATATCTTCCAGTCGCCTGTCCGTCTCAAAAAACTTGTCCAGTCGTTTTACTCGTCCATTCTGCTCTATGAATATATTGTCTTTTCCATTTATCATGACCTCTGTTATGGTATCGTCTGTCATGATACTGTCCAGCAGTCCCAGCCCACGGATTGAGCTGTATACCTGTTTTACTATGGACAATCTCTGTTCAACTGTGCAATACTGACCATCCAGCTTACTGTTAACAACATTTTCTATCTCTTCCTCGAGGTCCTCATCACTCAGTCTGTTAAGTTCCAGATTATTGGACACATAGAATTTGGCTGCCGCCACAAATTCCTGTTCTTCATCAAATGTCATAATTCACACCCTAATATAATTTCAAAAATTCCTGATTGTTAGCAAGTATATCTACTATCTGCCTGAATGTTGTTCCCTGAACAGCACCGGACTTTGTTATAACTTTGCACGTAGACCAATCAAACTTTGCAGCTTCTTCTTTGTTAATAATGAAGCTTGCTGTCCTGATGAAATCTTCATTGTTGACGAATACCTTCATAAGTTCATTCATTCTGTCAACCTTATGTGCGGATCTCTCATCGTCATTCACAACTATCACTGTCTTATCTGAACAATCTATAATCTTTTTGAATGTTGGAGTGATATTGAAATCAGCATCGATTACTATGAAATCATAAAGTCCCATGGACTTGAGCTCTGATATAAGCAATTCCACATCCTCATCATTCATTTCATGAAGATCCATCGGATTCTTAGGCGCAGCAAAATAGTCTACATTTGCTGAATCTGTAATGGCAAAGCTTTCAAGCTTCATTGAAAGATTTGACCTCTTACTCTTCACTGCATACACCACGTCAGTAAGTGTATATTTTCCTTCACCATCAAAAATAATATCTGTAGTCGGAATATTCTCCATACTCAGATACAATGCACTTTTATTATTAAGGGAACAATTTAAGGCGAATGCCGCTGCCATGGATGTCACTCCGCTGCCGCATGCCGGTGAGGTAAAAGTGATGACTTCTGCAAGCTCACCACTTCTCTTGCGCTTGGTAATTCTAGAACTGTACTCAGAGTATAACGCAAGTATATCCTTATATATAAGCTCTACTTTCTGGAACTTACATATCGCTTTTTTTCCTTCTATCTTGTCTATGTCAGGAGACTCTACAAAATATGCCATGCAACAATTTCTGTATTCGTTCACCTGTAACGTCTCATCCACTATAACTATGTCAAGCCTTTGATTTTCAACGCTTTCATTGGCCACTTTAACATCCGTGTATGAATAAATTTCAAGCTTATCACTATAATATCTGTTAAGGGTTGACACCAGTCTTTCTATATATATTTTATCCGAAATAATAAAACCCACACGTATTTTCATAAACTCCACCTCCCTCGCTGTCTTAGAGTTTATAACTCTACATTAGCATTTTTATTTTAGAGTTTATGGCTCTTTTTGTCAATATATAAATTTTCTCAAATTATACTAATCGTAAACTAAAGGAGGTATGCTAATGCGCTATAACGAAAGGATACGTGAGATCAGGGAAGACAACTCTTTGACACAGCAAAAAGTTGCCGATTTGTTACATGTAGGTCAACGTACCTACGCTGATTATGAAAGCGGTAAAACACGGATTCCTGTTGACAGTCTCCTTATTCTTGCTAGGTATTACAATGTATCTGTCGACTATATCAGCGGGGCAAGTAACGTAAAGACAAAATATCCACAAAAGTAAAAAAGAGGAATGTAGATTTTCGACATCTACATTCCTTTTACGATTTCCCATATAAGCAGCAAATGCAGGGGATAGAACAGATAGAAGAAATACTTGAGCTTCATCCTTCCTCTCTCTCCGCTGTACATATTCACAGGTATCATCGCCAGCAGAGCGTATAGCTGATTCATGCCCAGGCAGAGAATGTATACCAGCGAACTGAGCACCACGATCTCAATGTTCTGCTTCTTATTGAAATATGCCAGAGTATAAGCATCCGCTCCACTCCGCTCCTTCTCGATCAGATAGAACATAACTATGATTCCCACTCCCGCCATGCCGTAGTCGAATCTCAGGAACTCCGCCAGAAGTGCTGCGGCCAGTGCGATCTCGACCTTCCATCTTCCGATTGGCCCCCGGCTATCCATGGCGTATATGGCAAACAGTCCGGCTGTCAGGGTGAATAATATGTTCTGAGCCCCCGGATACCAGATCGTATCGTGCATTGCCAGATCAAATGGTATCTCTGACACCACCGCAAATATTCCAAGTCTCAGAAGATACCTCCTCACGTCGGATGTACGCAGAAGCCCCTGTACAAGCAGGAATGCAAATACAGGAAATGCCAGACGCCCCACAGCGCGCATTATGTAGTTGTTATCCATGAATACTATGCCTATGTGATCTACGGCCATACACACACAGGCTGTCAGCTTGAGCGCATTTGACGACAGCCGCCTCAGCCCTCTTTCCTCAGTTTCTTCATTATACTCCATATACAGTCCTTTCCTACCGCCTGCTCTTTCTATCAGTAACACCGTAACAGAAAAAACAGCACATGACTTATGTTCATCATGTGCTGCTCTTCTCACAAAACCTTATATATCTATCTTCAATCGTCTAGATTCTCTTTCTGAGAGCCTTAGACAATGCTGACAGCTCCTCTGTATCAGCCTTACCCGGTATCCAGGTCATAGTCACGTTGTCCTTGATGTATCTTGGAACAAGATGCATATGGAAGTGGAATACAGTCTGGCCTGCTGCCTCGCCGTTGTTCTGAAGGATATTCAGTCCGTCCGGATTCAGCTCAGCCTTCTGTGCCTTTGCCACCTCTGTAGCTATAGTAAATATCTTGGCTGCTGTCTCAGCATCCATGCTGTATATATTGTCAAAATGTTCTTTCGGGATAATAAGCGCATGGCCCTTGTTAGCAGGATTCACATCAAGTATTACTCTGCAGATACTATCCTCATAAACTGTCGCTGATGGAATCTCACCGTTGGCTATCTTACAAAAAATGCAATCGTCCTTATTCATATAAGTTTTACCTCCTCATTGCCTCTATCCATTGTAAACCATCTGACAAAATATTACAAGCACCAAAGAGAACACCAGTTTTATACACCAGTCAAATAATTCTATAATATTGACATGTAAAATTCATTTTTCCTGTCCCTGCCCTGCGGAAATGTCTTTCTGGCACCGGCTATGACCGCAGGATCCAGCTCCGCAACGAGCAGTCTGTCGCTCACCCTCTCCGCCATCTCGTTGCCGTAGACATCATATATATGTGAGCTCGGGACATATCTCTCCCTTTTACCCATGCCCACTCTGTTCACGCCTATCACATATGCCTGATTCTCTATGGCCCTCGCCCTGAGCAGCGCTTCCCACTGGGCAACTCTCTCCTCAGGCCAGTTGGCTATCACAAGTATGGCATCGTAAGAATCCCTCGCCGCCGAAAATATCTCCGGGAATCTGAGATCATAGCATATGTATCCGCCCAGCCTCAGATCCTTGACATTCGCCTGACAAATGCGGCTGCCTGCCCGGTACACCCTGTCCTCACCGCTGAACGAAAAAGGATGTATCTTTGCGTAATCCATGATCACCTCATCACCGCTGACGATCGCCAGCTTATTTTCAAATACCTTCCTTCTGCTCTCATCAAACTCACCGCTTCCATCAGCCATGAAAGCTTCTATATAACCAAATGCCATGGCCATATCGTATTTCCTGCTGTTCTCCATGAAAAACGAAACGCTCTCCGGTATCTCACCATCCCTGTACGCCTCCCACATGCGAGCGGGCATCATGGTAAATCCCGTCAGCGTCATCTCAGGAAACACCAAGAGCTCAACGCCATTCTCATATGCCTCCTGCATGACCTCAAGACAGTGCTCCCTGGCATACTCCTTATCCTCGTATCCAATATCGATCTCCGTGATTCCGACCTTTATCATATCCCGCCTCCTGTGTATACACTCTGTATATCGTTCGAATTCTATATTAAGTATTTTACACAATAACGTGTGTTTTGCAAATGTTAACCTGTATTCAAAATTTATGGTTGACATTCCTCTCATGTGTATATATAATGTCAACCATAGCCCTTGTGTATAGGTTAACAAATCCAGGCAGTATTCGTCATCAGCCCGTCGAAACTACCTGGATTTGTTGTGAATAAGCTGTACACAGGCATTACAATCACTGGAGGATTATTACAAATGAAAAAAGCATTTACCACTGTAGAGCTGGTCATGATGGCCATGTTCACTGCAATTCTGTGTGCATCCGCTTACCTGAGCATTCCAACACCGCTCCCTAACGCAGCACACATCACATTACTCAACTTTATGATAATTCTGATAGCTCTCGTATTTGAGCTCAGAGACTCAACGATCATAATAGCACTTTGGATGATCATGGGTGCCATCGGCGTTCCTGTATTCATCGGCGGAGGCGCAGGCCTTGGATATCTGTTCGGAGTATTCGGTGGATACACCTTCTCATTCATCATTGCATCAATCGTAGTCGGTCTCATCAAAGGCCAAAAGTACAAGAGACTTAAGTATACCATCGTTGCGATCATAGGTGTCGTGATCATTGATATCGTGGGAATGATCTGGTGGAAGTTCAACGGTAACCTCACATGGAAGGTTGCATTCTTATCAGGTTTCGTGGCATTCATTCCACTCGACCTCGTTAAGGCTGTCATCGCCGCACAGCTCGTTCCACTGTTCAAGAGACTTCTCCCTGAGAAGGACGACAAAGAGGCCAATGAACAGGCAAAAGAAGCCTGATTAATGGAAATACACAAACTTAAGTGCAATTATAGCTGTCGGCTATGATTGCACTTTTTTGTTACCATCTCGTTTAGTAAACATATTTACTAAAATTAAAGGGGTCACAAACCCGTATGTTATCATTTTTGCGGGTGATCGAATGCAGTATATGGAATTTAGCAAGGATAAAAAGTATATAGAAAGAATCCGGGGACTGCGGGAAGATCATGACTTTACACAACAATATGTTGCCCGCTATCTGAACACCTCACAGACCATGTACGCACGTTATGAAAGGGGCGCAAGCGCGCTGCCAATCCATCACCTTATATATCTCACCGAGTTATATAACGTGTCATCCGATTACATTCTTGGAATCACCAACAACCCTGTTCCATACGAAGAATATTACAGAGAAGCCGCTGTCACCGACCAGGATCCCAGATCACCGGGAAAATACGATATACACTGGAAGAGCAACAGCTAATTCTTTCCCGCACATTTGACCACTATCAACCTGTCACCGGCTTTCACGTCATCCCCCTCAAGGCTGTTGAGCTTTCTTATGGAATCAAGACTGGAATAATACTGTTTTGCGATCGACCATATGCTGTCACCGTCACGCACAACATAGCCCACTATACCTGGCGCCACCGCTTTCTTCTTCATATCGACCGGAGCCACCGTCATGTCATCGATAAGCTCTATCTCTTTCCGGGTAAATATGGTCATTCCCATATCCACTATGGCTTTTATCTCCACCTCGTCATTGCCCGGCAGCGCCGCCGTGATCTGATTGAGTGCAGGGGTAATCCTGATGGAATCCTGAGTTCTGAGCGGAACAGTCTCCACCCTGTATGAAAATGGAGCTACCACCTCCATCTGACACAGAGGTCTGCTGTCATCCGATGACACATAAAGAACTGCCGCCTTCACAGCACCCTCGACGACCACGGCGTCATCCGCCGGCCTGACATCGTCTATATCCACACTGCCCGTCACATTTACGATCTGGAGAATGGACGGCTGGCTGCTCTTGAGCCTCTCCTTCTTCACGACCCTCGTCTTTGCATTGTTTCTCATGAGAAGGTTCTCGTAACTGAATCTGCTCCTGACGGGATCGACCTGCGCAGAATATGAGAACATATCCTTGAGAAGGTCTGCCTCCACGTCCTCGTACACCTTGATGTCCACATTGAGGCTGCTCTCCACCTGGAGTATCCTGTCCTCACCGCCGTCATTTGCACGCACGGACACCGAACCGCGGGATGCGGTTATCATATCGTCCAGTATCATATCCTCGTCTATTCCATCGCAGTTCACAGTGTCCTGGAACTCCCTCGTGGCGCTGACATACTGCACCGGAGCCACCTCGTCATCCGGCTTGTATATGACAAATATGTCCATCTTGCCGCTTATATGTACCCCCACGTCCGTGGCACGGCTCTCTATCTCCGAGAAGTTCACCTGATCCCACAGCACACGTCCGATATTCGGCTTATTTGCCGGGATCTCTATGTCCTCCTTTATCTTCATTATGTCTCTGGAAGACGCCGCAAGATTTGTAAAGCTTACCTTCTCCGTCATGCACTCTATACCAGAGCCGTTTGCTATGCCCACGGCGCCCTCTGCGGTGATCTGCTGGCACGCCCAGAGCTTCACGCCCACAAGCCCTCTCACCTCGTATTTTCTGGAATTTATCACGGTCACGTACAGATCCTCCAGCACACCCTGTACGGAAACCTTATCTCCCAGCGACAGTTCATCCGCATTTATCGTCTCCTCAAATGGCAGTTCTCCGTCATGGCTCTCAAATGAATCCCCCTCCCGGTCCGTCTGGTATAGGATGGCGTAGCTCACAGTTCCTGTGATGCGCGCCTTGCCCTCCATGACGTCTATGTTTTCTATCGTCACCTGTCCTTTGCTGGCTATCTGTCTGTCTATATCCCCCTTCACATCAGGGACATTGAAATCATCATCCACGGTAAACTCAACATATTTTGCCGCCTTAAGATTCGTCGTTGTGATCCTGTTCTTAGTAAGCTCCATATTTTCCCCACCTTATTTTTTATGATATACCGTTCTACTTGAATACAACCGGAAGATCCATCTTCACTATCCTGACCACCATATAAGGAAATGATACATTGTCCCCCTTCACGCCATCCGTCGGAGTCGCCACCTGCCTTAAAACTCCCTTGATGTAAATGGCATTGTCGTCCTTGTACATCTCCTCCAGAGTCACCCCAACGTCATCCCTCTCCTGCATGCCCGCAGCGATGACTATATATGTATATGTGCTGTTTGAATATACGAGATTAAATGGGTTTTCCTTCTTTTTGTCTATGATGGTAACCAGTTCATCCGGCAGCATGGTCTCATCGCACACGTCATAGAGCAGCGGCTCACCACTGTCCGACACCTCAAACCTTGCACATCCAACGCAGAATATCATGAGCTCCAGTGCAACCACCAGCAGGAAGGTAAGTCTGCCCCACATTCTCCCTCTTAGAAACTCTTTTTCATTTTCCACATGTATCACCTCCGCCATTTGCTTTTTAAGGTGTCTGGCTGTCATTTTAAGCCACTTAACACACTTTGGTATAGTATATGTACCCCATTTGCTCTTTATGTCTGTAAACGCAAAAAAGAGGCGGGATATCCTGTTTGATATCCCGCCTCCGTATCAGAAGCTCGTCCTTCTGTATATTATTCTGTCATTCTACTCTGCGTCTGCAGGTGCGCTCTTCTCAGCCTCGATCTCGGCCTCAGCCTCTGGTGTGACCTCGATTCCAAGCTCAGCGAGCTGTTTGTCGTCTACATAGTCAGGCGCATTTGTCATGAGACATGATGCATCCTTTACCTTAGGGAATGCGATTACGTCACGGATAGAATCCTGCTTTGCCATGAGCATGACCAGACGGTCAAGACCATAGGCAAGTCCTGCGTGAGGTGGTACTCCGTACTTGAACGCATCCAGAAGGAATCCGAATCTCTCGTGAGCCTGAGCCTTTGTAAAGCCAAGGCACTCGAACATCTTCTCCTGAATGTCATCCTGATGGATTCTGACTGAACCTCCACCGATCTCATTTCCGTTTAATACTATATCATAAGCCTTTGCACGAACCCTGCCCGGATCAGAATCGATGTACTGAAGATCCTCCTCCATAGGCATGGTAAATGGATGGTGCATAGCTGTGAATCTGTTCTCCTCGTCTGACCACTCAAGAAGTGGGAACTCTGTGATCCACACGAATCTGTATACATTCTTGTCCACAAGTCCCATGAGCTCTGCCAGATGGCATCTCAGTGCGCCGAGGACTGTCCATACGATCTTTGTCTTGTCCGCTGCGAACAGAAGCAGGTCGCCAGGCTTTCCATCCATGGCTGCCACAAGGGCGTTCATCTGCTCCTCTGTCATGAACTTGGCAAATGATGACTTGTAGCTTCCATCCTCGTTGATAACTATATATGCAAGTCCCTTTGCGCCGTATGTCTTTGCATACTCGATAAGGGCATCTATCTTCTTTCTAGGCATGCTTCCCTGTCCCTCGGCATTGATACCGCGGACTGTTCCGCCATTTGCAAGGGCACCTGTGAATACTCCGAACTCACAGTCCTTGACAACATCGCTGACATCCTTGAGCTCGAGTCCAAATCTGAGGTCAGGCTTATCTGAACCAAATCTGTCCATTGCCTCCTGCCATGTCATTCTCTGAATTGGAAGCTGGATGTCGAGATCAAGTATCTCCTTGAAGAGCTTTGCAAGAAGACGCTCATTTACATCGATTACATCGTCAACGTCAACAAATGAGAGCTCCATATCCATCTGGGTGAACTCCGGCTGTCTGTCTGCACGGAGATCCTCGTCACGGAAGCATCTTGCGATCTGGAAATATCTGTCGTAACCAGAGCACATAAGAAGCTGCTTGAAGAGCTGTGGTGACTGTGGCAGAGCGTAGAATGTACCAGGGTGTACACGGCTTGGCACAAGGTAATCTCTCGCTCCCTCTGGTGTTGACTTGGTCAGCATAGGTGTCTCTATCTCAAGGAATCCCTCATCTGCCATGAACTGTCTGGCGATGGTGGCTACCTTACTCTTCATGATAAGATTTCTCTGGAGGTCAGGACGTCTGAGGTCGAGATATCTGTACTTGAGCCTTATCTCCTCCTTGGTCTTGCTGTTCTCCTCTATAGGGAATGGAGGTGTCTCTGACTCTGACAGTATACGGAGGCTGCTTGCAACGACCTCGATGTCTCCTGTTGCAAGGTTCTCATTCACTGCACCCGCACGCTTGCACACTGTTCCCTCGATGGCTGCAACGAACTCTGAACGAAGCTTTCCTGCCTTCTCGAAGCACTCTGCGCCACACTGTGACTCTTCAAATATAACCTGTAATATTCCACTTCTGTCTCGAAGATCTACGAAGATTATTCCACCTTTATTTCTGCTCTTCTGAACCCAGCCCATCACGGTGACCTTCTCACCTATGTTGGCACTGCTAACCTCTGTACATCTGTGGCTTCTCTTAAGCCCCTGCATAGATTCTGCCATCTTACGCTATCCTCCTAAAATTAAAAACTTTCCTTATGTCACTATACACTTTTTTCATTTTTCGTCAAGACCTGGAATATCGCCGTGAAGCACCTGATCCACCCTGCTCATGATGTCTGTGGTGTTGATCAGCCGCTGGAACGCCAGGAACGCCCTCATGTCGAAGTGTCTCACCTCATCTATCACCATTCCAAATGCCGTATCCGCGTCAAATGCCTTCCTGTATGGTCTGTCGCTGACCAGTGCACTGAACACATCGCACACTCTGATAAGTCTTGCGCCGAGTGGTATCTCCTCGCCCCGCATCCTGTACGGATATCCCGAGCCGTCATAGTTCTCATGGTGATAGTGCACCATATCCACTATGTCCTGATCGTAGCCCTCACGCTTAAGTATCTCCGCGCCAAGCTTGGCATGCAGCCTGACGTATCTCATCTCCTCGATCTTCATCGCACCCTGCCGCCGTCCATATATGTAAGGACTCACCTGCAGCTTGCCCACATCGTGCAGCATTCCCGCCACAGCAACCTTGTGTATGAATTCCTCATCACAGCCCAGCTCCCTCGCCAGCTCAGATGCCAGTACACTCACACACATTCCATGGCGCACCGCATCATTCATATCAACTGAATAGCATTCTTCTGCATCCTTCTCCAATGCTAATCCCATATAAATCCCGCTTTCTTACGCTCGATCATCTCATCTATTCGAGCTATATAATCGTCTACACTCTTGCAATTCTCTATTCTGTCTATACGTGTCCCCTCTGTCACTCCGTCATGTCCTGGTCTCACCACAAGCTTCGATGAACTTCCGGCACCGAGACCGATGATGTCAGTCCTCTCCTCCATGATGAGTATATTGTACAGGCACTCAAGCCCCGGCTTCGAGTAACCCACGTTCTCCAGATTGCCGGTCATGTTCTTCTGTCTGTACAGATAGTATGGATCAAGCCCCATCTCAGCCGCCGCCCTCGTAACAGCACCGAGCTGGCTGTCTATATCCGACTTCAGGGTGTCACGGTATTTGTCCATCTCTATGTTCAGATTCGCCGCCCTCTTGATGGCAAGGGTGTGAACCGTCAGACTTTCAGGGGAAAGCTCCTTCACCTGTCTCAGCGTGTTCTCCACACTGTCCGTGTCCTCTCCCGGAAGTCCCACTATCAGATCCATGTTGATGTTGTCAAAGCCCGCTCTCCGGGCATTCTCCATGGCTATGACCGTCTGCTCCGGCGTATGTGCCCTGCCTATGGTCCTTAATGTCTCCTCGTTCATGGTCTGTGGATTTATGCTTATACGCGTCACTCCGTGGCGCTTCATGACCTCAAGCTTGTCAAATGTGGTACTGTCCGGTCTGCCCGCTTCTATGGTGAACTCCCTCACCTGTGACAGGTCAAATGACTTCTCTATCATGCTGCAGAGTCTGTCCATATGCTCCGCAGATATGGATGACGGCGTTCCGCCTCCCACATATATTGATATGAGCCGTTTTCCGGAATATGCCTCCGCAACGTATGCCATCTCTTTCTCGACTGCGTCCAGATATGCATCCACCTTATTCTTATATACCGCGATCGGATATGAGGTAAATGAACAGTACAAACATCTTGTCGGACAGAACGGTATGCCTATATACAGACAGTATTCGTCCTCCTCCGCCACAGAGTCTATGATTTTCTTCTCCCTGTCAGCCACCGCCACTGCCAGCTCGGCTTTCTCACGGGAGGTTCCATATATCTCCTGGTAATTTCCTATTATATCCTCTGAGGTCATCCCGGCTTCCATATAAGACACAGCTATCTTCGTAGGTCTGATACCCGTCAGGGAGCCCCACGGAAGTCTGCGGTCTGTATACTCCGAAAGCATATTGTATATCGCCAGCTTTAACGGATTCCTCACGGCACTCTTATCCCGGCAGTCGCCATCCACAGGGATCTGTGTGCTGCACGCCAAAGTCCGCTCTCCTCCGTCTGCTACAGAATACAGCTCTATATTTATTCTATTGTCATCTATATCCGCCACAAGCTCCTTGTCTATCTCCGCCTTAAGCTCCGGCTTTTTGTCAAATATCTCCGGGACCACTATTCTTTCACCGCCGTAGAAGGCCTGGAGACTCACCCGGAGATCATTGTTGTAATCTTCTATATTCTGTATCAGTAATATCATATTTCCACCATGATCCGCCCATCAGAAGAACGGATTCATCTTCTTCTCTTTTCTTATAAGTGTTGTCTCCCCGTGTCCAGGGTACACCACGGTATCATCAGGAAGCACAAACAGCTTCTCTCTTATGTTCTCGAGCAGCGCATGCTCATCACCTGTAGGAAAATCCGATCTTCCCACACTGTATTTGAACAGCGTATCCCCTGAGAACAGTATATTCTCTGACTCGAAGTAATAGCACATTCCGCCTCTGGTATGTCCCGACACACTGATGCATCTCATCTCAGTGCCAAGCAACTTCTTCACACTGCCGTCGCTCAGATAGTGATCCGTCTCAGTCTCTATCACCTTTTCAAATACACTGGTCATCATCGCCGACAGGTTCACCCTGCTGTTGCCGAGAACTTCCTTCTCGTCCTCCGAAGCATATGTATCCGCGCCTGTGAGCTTCTTCAGATCTCCCATCGCCGCCATGTGATCCACATGACCGTGAGTGAGATAAATGCCAACGCAGGTATACTCATTCTTCTTCAGTGTGTTGTATATATAATTCGCATTCCATGAAGGATCAATGACTATCGCCTCCCCGGTCTGCTCATTTGCCACTATATAACAATTCGTCTGGAATCCTCCCAGCTCACTTCTGATAACTTTTAATTCCGCCATATAAACCTTTCCGGCCATCAGCCCGTAGTTCTCTCTATATCAATTATATTATCAACATTCCTTATCTTGGCAATTATCGTATTCAACTGTTCCTTCGACTTGATCGCAAATGAGATCGTGATCGTAGCCTTGCCCTGCTTGCTTGTACGGCTGTTGATACTGTTTACGTTTATATTTGCCTCGCTGAGGATCTTGGTTATGTCAAATAATATGCCGTTTCTGTCATCTGCATATATATTTATCTCGGTCATGTATGTGTTCGATGCAACAGCGTCATCCTTCCACTCGGCCTCGATGACTCTGGCTCTGTCCGCCTCGCTCATGCACAACACATTTACACAGTCGGTACGGTGTATGGACACACCTCGTCCTCTGGTGATAAATCCTATGATCTCATCCCCCGGAACAGGTGAACAGCACTTGGAGAATCTCACGGCAACGTCATCTATGCCGTTTACGATTATTCCACCCTTGCCGGTATGGTTGCCATGGTTCTTCTTCACCGAATACTCGTCCAGAACCTCAGCGTTCGTGGCAGTCTGTGGCTTGTGCTCCTTGTTGTACTCATCAATCAGACGGTTTACTATCTGACCTTCCTTGATTCCGCCATGTCCAACGGCGGCAACTATGGAATCCCAATCCTGGAAATTGTACTTCTTGTATATCTTCTCCTGATACTCAGGCTTTGAGTACATGGAGTAGTCTATTCCCTTTGATTTGCAGTAGTTCAGTATGAGCTCTCTTCCGCGGCTGATATTCTCATCCTTGAGCTGATGCTTAAACCACTGGTTGATCTTTGTCCTCGCCTGTGTACTCTTGACTATATTCAGCCAGTCACGGCTTGGTCCTGTGGAGTTCTGTGAGGTTATGATCTCCACACGATCTCCGTTGTTAAGCTTGGTATCTATAGGAACCTGTCGTCCGTTGATCCTTGCACCGACCATTTTGTTACCCACCGCCGTGTGAATGGCATAGGCAAAATCTATAGGTGTGGATCCGCTAGGAAGGTTCTTAACATCTCCGGCAGGAGTAAAGCAGTATACCTGTTCAGCAAAGAGATCAAGGTCAGTCTTGACAAAGCTCATGAACTCCTTGTTGTCATCGGTATCCCTCTGCCACTCAAGGATCTGACGGAGCCAGGAGAGCTTTTCCTCCTCCTTCTGCATGACCGTACCGGTTATGTTCTCCTTGTACTTCCAGTGCGCAGCGATACCATACTCAGCCGTTCTGTGCATCTCGTAGGTTCTTATCTGTATCTCAAATGGCTGTCCCTCAGGTCCGATCAGTGTGGTGTGAAGGGACTGGTACATGTTGGACTTAGGCATAGCTATGTAGTCCTTGAATCTTCCCGGAATAGGCTTGTACATCTCATGAATGATACCCAGTGCTGAGTAACAGTCCCTGACCGTATTCACCTTGATACGTACCGCAAATATATCGTATATCTGATCCAGAGTCTTGTTCTGGTTCTTCATCTTCTTATATATACTGAAGAAATGCTTTACTCTTCCGTCTATCTCAGCCTCAAGTCCGGCATTATCGATATGCTTCTTGACATCGGCAACGACCCTCTTGATATAAGCATCCCTCTCGGTAAGCTTCTCATCTATCTGCGCCTTGAGATCCTTGTACACATCCGGCATGAGGTACATCATGGACAGGTCATCCAGCTCGACCTTGATCTTGCTGATACCAAGTCTGTGTGCGATAGGCGCATATATATCCATGGTCTCTCTGGCCTTCTCTATCTGCTTCTCCGGTGACTGATACTGGAGGGTTCTCAGATTGTGGAGTCTGTCCGCCAGCTTTATCAGTATGACTCTGATATCCTTCGCCATGGAGAGGAACATCTTACGCAGATTCTCCGCCTGAACCTCTATCTTGTCCGTGGTCATCTTGAGCTGTGTCAGCTTCGTAACTCCATCCACAAGGAAAGCAACCTCCTCGGAGAACTCCGCTGCTATCTCCTCAGATGTCATGACTGTATCCTCAACGACATCGTGAAGTATTCCAGCCACTATCGTCTCCTTGTCAAGCTCGAGCTCTGCCAGGATTATGGCCACATTCAGAGGGTGCATGATATAAGGCTCCCCGGACTTTCTGAGCTGTCCCTTGTGGGCAGCGTCCGCCACCTTATATGCCTTCTCTATCATAGTGATGTCGGCAGATGGGTGATATGTGAGTATCCTTGAGATAAGCTCCTTATACAATTCCTCCGGCGGTGTAAAATCTGCCGGTGTAGACAGATCTATCTCTCTCTTCGCCTTCATCTGCTTATTCGCCTGCTCCTCCAGCTTTATAAGTTCATTCTGAGGAACATTCTTGCCAGACGCAAGAGCCTTCTCGATGGCTGCTATTCCATCCTTCGTGGCCTGCTCCGAGGTGATAACACCTGCTTCCGCAGCCCTCTTTGTCTCCTGAGCTATTATATTGTCCTGTGTCTTATCCAATGTCTCTCCCATATGCTCACCACACTTCCTGTTTTATTCTGCCCTGATCATTCTCCCTCAAACTGTACTACTGAAGCCACGTCATATTTGGAAAGTCTCTCTCTTCCCTTCAGGTCTGTCAGCTCTATGAGGAATACCATCTTGACTACTATTCCGCCAAGGCTCTCTATAAGCTTAGCCGCAGCCTCTATGGTTCCACCTGTTGCAATAAGATCATCCACCAGCACGACCTTCTCACCCGGCTTGATGGAATCCTTATGTATCTCTATAGTAGCCTGTCCATACTCAAGATCGTAAGACATCTCCACGGTCTCTCTCGGAAGCTTGCCCTTCTTTCTCACGAGAACAAGTCCCTTGCCGTTCTTGTATGCCAGCGGTGCTCCAAATATAAATCCTCTGGACTCTGCTCCGGCGATGACATCGTAATCTACTCCCTCCAACAGCTTATCCATCTCATCGATGGCCAGCTTCATGCCCTCAGGATCCTCAGTTACACTTGTCACATCCCTGAATATGATTCCCGGCTGTGGAAAATCAGGAATACTCTTGATATACTTTTCTACCTCACTCATCTTACGTCCTCCTGTATGATATATATTACAAATGCACTTAATAGTATTCTCATCAAAGTCAGCTTATATTCCCTTGTTATAGGCCTCCATCTTCATCTGGAGCGAACGTCTTCCCATATATTCATTGATGGTCGGATAGTATGCGACATCTATCACTACGGCGTTCGGCTGACCATTTAACATTTTAACACATTCATCCTCTCCAAACCACTGTTTTATGTTATTCACAAATGTATCCGGATCAAAATCTATGGCATCCACGCACCTTCCGTACCCGGTATCAAGCTGGAGCTTCAGAAGATTTTTGTTTCTTCCAAGTATCTGCGCCCTTCGCACCGGTACTGCCGCCTGTGCAAACAGCGGTTTCCTGTTGCCCTTTCCGTATGGCTCAAGCCTCTCGATCTGTTCCGTCAGCTCTATGCTGTTGTACGCCAGCGGCATGGCCACATCTATCATCAGCTTAGGTGTTATATCTTCATCCGTCAGCACCGCCGCTTCATTGAGCTTCCGCCTCAGCTCGTCAAGCCTCTCCTTCTCTATGGAAAAGCCCGCCGCCATGGCATGTCCGCCAAATGCAGTGAACATCTCCCGGAACCGGTTCAGCTCCTCGAACATGTTGTAGCTGTCTATGGATCTTCCCGATCCTTTCAGTATCCCCGGCGTCTCTGCGTCCGTGAACACCATCACAGGTCTTGTGTATGCCTCCTTGAGCCTGCTGGCGATTATTCCCACAACGCTCTCATGTACAGCCGGTATATACACCACAAGTACCTTGTCCGCAAGGGTAGCCGCCTGTCCGAACTCTCCGTTCACAGTGGCTGTCTCAAGCATATCTGTGATATGCCGGGCTCCGGCCTCCGTCATGCTCTTTCTCTCATTGTTGACAGCCAGCAGTTCCCTAGCCCTTGCCTCGGCGACATTTGGATCTCTCTCAAGCAAGAACTCAAGGCTCTGTTTCGCATCCCCCAGTCTTCCCGCCGCATTGATGCACGGCCCTATCAGAAATCCCAGATCATACGTTGATATCTTCTTCTCATTTCTGCCGCTGAGCATCATGAGGGCATTCAGACCCGGATTGCGGCTGTCCTTCAGACTTTCAAGGGCATATTTTACATAGAGTCTGTTCTCATCCACCAGATCCATCATGTCACAGTTGGTAGCCAGCCCCAGGATCTCCATGAATTCATTTACCTCGCTCTCGGCTATCCCGCATATCCTGTACATGTACTGGATGAGCTTGAACGCAACGCCGGCCCCACACAGCCCCTTGAATGGATATTCACAGTCCTGCCTCTGATTGTCTATGACCGCATCCGCCTGGGGCAGCATATATATCCGCTCGCCGCCATCACTCTCCTCAAATGGGATCTGATGGTGATCCGTGACGATGACCGTAAGCCCGCGCTCCTTCGCATATCTCACCTGTTCTATCGCCGCTATTCCATTGTCGCAGGTTATGATAGTATCAACACCATCCGCTATGGCGGCATCTATAAGTCTTTTATTTATTCCGTATCCATCATGCACTCGATGTGGAATGTCGTAATCCACCACGGTGCAGTCATCAGCGCAGCTTCCGTGCAGCGCCGCCCATGTTCTCCGAAGACCGAGAAGCAATATATAATTGGAGGTAACTCCGTCCACGTCGTAGTCCGAGATTATCCTTATCCTCCTGTTATCGCTGAGCTTTTCCTTTATTATCTCACCGGCTTCCACCATATCCTTCATCAGTGCCGGATCGTGCATGGAATCCCAGTCGCCATCAAGGTACATAGCTATGGCTTTCTCCCCGGTGACTCCTCTGTTCGTGATAACCCTCGCCACAACAGGACTCACACCGAACCTCTCGCCTATGGCATTAAAGTCCGCTCTTTTGCCCGCCACTCTCCACTCTGGCTTCTTCACATATTTATCTATTATATCCTTCTGCTCCGGTGTCAATGTCATCTTCTGTTCTCCGTATCATTTTATCCCTGGGACATATCCGCATCCCTGCTGTATCCATCCACATATTTTAGCAGACGCATTATGGTATTACCAGTGTAAATGCCACCATTTTGCCTGTAAATGTTGACATTTCACCTGTTATGTCTATTTGCTTTTTATTGTACAAATGTTATAATAAATATACATTTTGAATATATCTTTTGTGCATTTTGATGGCAGTATCTGGAAGTTCTATCACAAATGCGCAGTGCAAAGGAGGAGATATTTTTATGGCAAACAGATTCGTACTCAATGAAACCTCTTACCACGGAGCGGGTGCCATCGCTGAGATCGCCACAGAGGCAGTCGGCAGAGGCTTCGCCAAGGCTCTTGTGTGCTCAGATCCTGATCTGATCAAGTTCGGTGTGACCAAGAAGGTCACCGATGTTCTGGACGGTGCAGGACTTGCATACGAGATCTATTCCAACATCAAGCCAAACCCTACTATAGAGAACGTGCAGCAGGGTGTGGCCGCATTTAAGGCTGCTGAGGCAGATTACATCATCGCCATAGGCGGCGGATCATCCATGGACACTGCCAAGGGTATCGGCATAGTTATTGCCAACCCTGATTTTGCAGACATCAGAAGTCTGGAGGGTGTTGCACCTACAAAGAATAAATCAGTTCCTATATTTGCAGTTCCAACTACAGCCGGAACCGCAGCAGAGGTAACTATCAACTACGTCATCACAGATGTTGAGAAGAACCGCAAGATGGTATGTGTTGATCCTAAGGACATTCCTGTTGTGGCATTTGTCGATCCTGAGATGATGAGCTCCATGCCAAAGGGACTCACAGCAGCCACAGGTATGGATGCACTGACACACGCAATCGAGGGTTACATCACCGCAGCCGCATGGGAGCTGTCAGACATGTTCCACCTCAAGGCAATCGAGATCATCAGCCGTTCGCTCAGAGGGGCTGTTGCCAATACACCTGAGGGCCGTGCAGATATGGCTCTTGGCCAGTATGTTGCAGGCATGGGCTTCTCAAATGTAGGTCTTGGAATCGTTCATTCCATGGCTCATCCACTGGGAGCTCTGTATGACACACCTCACGGTGTTGCCAACGCGATTATCCTGCCTACTGTAATGGAATACAATGCAGAAGCAACAGGAGAAAAGTATCGTGAGATAGCAAGAGCCATGGGCGTCAAGGGCGTAGACGACATGACCCAGGAAGAATACAGAAAAGCTGCAGTTGACGCAGTACGCCAGTTATCCATCGATGTAGGCATTCCTACAGACCTTAAAGACATTGTAAAGCCAGAGGATATTCCATTCCTGGCACAGTCAGCCTACGATGACGCATGTCGTCCAGGCAATCCAAAGGAGACTAGCGTGGAGGATATCACCAAGCTCTACGAGTCATTGATCTAACTGACCCATTAGATCAAAATATGTCAGTCCTTTGCCGGGACTTACATATTATATATGGGACCTCACCAGTCCCCTTAAACCCCTAAAAACTAACTAAAAGAACTCCTGTTACAGAGATTTTGCTCTCTCTGCATCAGGAGTTCTTTTTTTATTCGTCGGATCCATCTGTCATGCTCTGATGGACTCAAGAATATACTCTTGAAACTCATTCATATTCTTAAATATAAAATCTGCCTTATCCCTCATCTCATCATCCGACTGCACGAGGTCCGGGATCATGGCAATCTTCATCCCTGCCGCATATGCTGCTCTGACTCCGTTGTATGAGTCCTCCACCGCCCATGCACTCTCCGACTCAACTCCAAGCTCTTCACAGGCCTTCAGGAATATATCCGGTGCGGGTTTGCTCCGATCTACCATGTCTCCACATACAAGCTTGTCGAAGTAATCTATCACCCCGAGGTTGATGAGCTCCATGGTGACTACCTCTTTTCTGGTGGATGTGGCAAGGGCACATGGTATGCAATTATCCCTGAGCATCTTCAGCATATCCGTAACTCCCGGCTTCAGCACAAGCTCTCCCTCTGCCGCTGCCCGGTGGAATTCCGCCGCCATCTCAACCTTGAGGCTCTCATATCTCTCCTCATCCAATGTATCCTGTCCTTCACCACATCTTCCTTTGTACATCTGCACGAACAGCTTCTTCGCCGCCTCACGGTTGAGTCCAAGGGCAGCCATACAGAAGCTCTCTATGTCCTCTATGCCATATTTGTCCGCTGTCTTCTGCCAGCTCTTGACAACCAATTGTTCTGAATCGAGGATGACTCCATCCATATCAAACACCACTGCTTTACAATTCATATCTCTTCCATCTCCCAATAATACAACAGGCTTCCACAGCATCTCTGCCATGGAAGCCTGTTATCATCTGTCATCTGACATCCGTCCGATAACTTTATTCTATTAAGCATCTTTTTCTGTCTTACCAAGCTTTGTCTTCATGTAGTACCAGAGTGGTCCTGTGATACATACTGAAGAGTAAGCACCGATAACTACACCAGCCATAAGTGTGAGAGCGAACTCCTTGATAGAAGCTACACCCATGATATACAAAACGAATATTGTCACAAATGTTGTGAGTGATGTATATATTGTTCTGCTGAAGGTCTGGTTGATACTCAGGTTGACTATATCCTTGTATGTGGCCTTCTTAGGCTTCATAACACCTATATTCTCTCTTACACGGTCGAATATGATGATCGTCGCATTGATCGAGTAACCAACTATGGTGAGCAGACACGCGATACATGTGTTACCAACTGTAAGTCTCAGTATAATATACAGACAGAATACCATCGCAACATCGTGGAGAAGTGCGATAACTGCACTTGCACCAAACTTCACATCATGGAATCTGATAGCAATGTATATAAGCATCAGGATAGCTGCAAGGATAACTGAGAATATAGCGTTCTTGGACATCTCGCTGCTGACCGATCCACTTATTACATTTGCCTCCTTGACATCTGCGCCAAGCTTGTCTGTGAGTGCGCTGCGCACCTTGGACATCTGTGAGTCATCTGTTCCGTCATCTGAAAGCTCAGGCATCTTGAACACGATCTCATTTGTACCTGATACTGTCTGTACTGATATTCCCGCCTCACCGATACCGGCTGCCTCTGCAATGACAGGAACTATATCTTTCTCAGCCTCGCTAAGTGAGTACTCTTTGTCAAAACCTACTGTAAGGCTTGTACCGCCTGCAAACTCAACACTGAAGTTAAGTGGTGAACCCTTTGACTTATTATTAACAGGCATCATACAGAAGCATGCGATGATCACAATGAGTGATCCGAGCATACAGAACTTACCTGCCTTCACGAAGTTTGTCTTCTTTGGCTCTCTTGCAACGCCGAAATACTTGGCATCTGTAACGCCGAGATTTACAAGCGCTGTGAGCAGTGACTGGCTGACTGCCAGAGCTGTGAATACTGAAAGAACAACACCGATAGCCAGTGTGATCGCAAATCCCTTGATAGTACCTGTTCCGAATATTCCAAGTACAAGAGCTGCTATAAGTGTTGTAACGTTACCATCTATGATGGCTGACAGGGCATTGTGGAAACCACCCTTTACAGCCTGCTTTACGGACTTGCCATCCGCCAGCTCCTCTTTGATACGCGTGAATATGATTACATTGGCATCGACCGCCATACCTACTGACAGGATAACACCAGCTATACCAGGAAGTGTCAGTGTTACGTTGAACAGATTGAGTACCAGCAGATCAAGTATTGTGTAGAATGCCAGAGCAAATGATGCCACAAGACCTGGGATCCTGAATACTATGATCATGATAAGAAATACAAGTGCAATACCGATCGCACCTGCCTTAAGGCTTGTGCTGATGGCATCTGATCCAAGTGTAGCACCTACTATATTGGAACGAACCTGCTTAAGTGTAAGAGGAAGTGCACCGATACGGATAGTAGTAGCAAGCTGCTCGGCCTCCTCGTAGCTTCCGATCTTGTTGATTTCTGCGCTTCCGCCTGTTATGGCTGACTGTACTGTTGGTGCACTTACGACCTTGTTGTCATATATAATGTATACTATATTTCCAACATTTGCCGCGGTAACATCAGCGAACTTCTGAGCTCCCTCATCGGTGAATGCAAGCTGTACCACATTGTCATTGCCGTTATCTGAGTCAATTCCGGCTGTGGCATTCTTGATGTCATCTCCTGTAAGAGCAGCCTCATACTCCTGTCCCTGTGACCACTTTGTATAATTGTCCGGATCAAGAAACTCAAGCTTTCCCTCAATATTCAGAGCATTAAGTATCTCATCTGCATTTGTTACACCCGGGATCTCTGCTGTGATCTTCTTGTCTCCATCTTCATAGACTGAGTACTCATTGGTGTAGGCCTCTACACGCTGCTCAATCTTATACTTGGTATCCTCGAGATCCTTGTCGCTGTAATCATCCTCCTGAATCTCGTAAGTTACACTCAGACCACCCTTAAGGTCAAGTCCAAGCTTGATGTACTCGACTTTACCTCTGTCTGCAACACCGAATATTGCTGTATATATAGCAACACCCAGTATAAGCAGAAAGGCAATGATGACGAGCACAGCGTTTCTCTTTGTCTTCTTCATCGTCTTCTCCTTTTACCCTTTTTATTCCTCTTCTGCCTCATCGGCCATAGCCGCCTTCAGCATGATTGCACATTCTATACGCTTCTTCTGAAGCTCACAACCTATGTCATATGCATCAAGTATATTGCCGTGGAACTTGTATGAGTTGGCCGCACAGCCACCGCTGCAATAGAATCTTGCAAAGCAGTCCTTACACTTATCCTTGGCATATACATTGCACAGCTTGAATTCATTGACTATATCCTGATTCTTGATTCCATCGAATACATTTCCTATACAGAAATCATCCTCACCAACAAACTGATGGCAAGGATAAAGGTCTCCCCAAGGAGTGACCGCCATGTACTCTGTACCTGAACCACAACCGGAAAGTCTCTTGGCTACGCAAGGTCCACCCTCAAGATCTATCATGAAGTGGAAGAAATTGAAGCCTCTTCCCTCCTTATGTCTCTTGATCATCTCCTTAGCCAGGATATCGTACTGCTCAAGCAGTACCGGTATATCCTCTTCCTTTATAGCATATGGCTCGTCCGGAAGTGATACAACAGGCTCAACGGATATCTGGTCAAATCCCAGATCCGCCATATGAAGCACGTCCTGTGAGAAATCAAGGTTGTTATGAGTGTAAGTACCTCTTACGTAGTAGCTCTTGCCTGCTCTCTTCTTGGCAAATTCCTGGAACTTGGATAATATCACATCATAACTTCCCTTGCCATTCCTTGTAGGTCTCATGTAGTCGTGGACTTCCTTCCTTCCATCTATGCTGAGCACCACGTTCGCCATCTCTCTGTTGGCAAATTCCATGATCTCGTCATTCAGAAGCACTCCGTTGGTAGTAAGTGTGAATCTGAACTTCTTGTCATACTTCTCCTCAAGGCTTCTTCCGTATTCCACAGTCTTCTTGACTACATCCCAGTTCATAAGCGGCTCACCGCCGAAGAAATCCACCTCGAGATTTCTTCTTAAACCGGAATTCGCAACCAGAAAATCCAGGGATTTCTTTGCCACCTCAAGTGACATAAGCGCCCTGTCTCCCTTATATTCTCCCTCACCGGCAAAGCAGTATCTGCAGGCAAGGTTACAGTCATGGGCGATATGCAGACACAACGCCTTGACAACTGTCTTTCTCTTCTTGAAATCTATAATATAATCTTTGTATACGTCATCTGTAAATAATGTTCCGTCCTCTACCAGTTGGGCTACCTCGTCATAAGCCTCGGAAACATCTGCGCTGTCATACTGTGACAGTGCCTTTATAATCTGCTCTTTATCATTCTCCTCATATAAAGAAATAATATCATAGACAAGATCGTCTACGACATGTACAGAACCACTACAGACATCAAGCACTATATTATAACCATTGTTCTTGTACTGATGAACCATAATTCTCCTTCAATATATTCCATCGGATCTATCCGTGAAATTCTAATTCAAGGCGCCACACACGGCACCCTTATACACGCACTAAAGAGGACTGTCATCATAAACGACGGTCCCCTTTAGCTGATCAAATACAAACCTGTTACAAATTACTTGTTGTTAACATTCTCACAGCTCTGATTACCAACTGTGCATGATGTCTTACAAGCTGACTGGCATGATGTCTGGCACTCGCCACATCCACCCTTGACCATTGTATTCTTCATAGTCCTGTTTGTGAGTGTTTTAATTCTCTTCATTCTGGATACACCTCTCTTTTTATGTCATATATCGGGATTATAACACAAAGATATATAAAGTAAAAGTTTTTTTTAACTGAGCATAGCCCCCAGCATCCCGCCTGCAACGCACATAATACACTTGGTTATAACTGCTATTCCCTCTCTGTCGCCTGAACCTGTAAACAGCACCGACACGGTCAATGCGACCGATATGTAAGTCAGGCCATACACCATCCCCCACAGGAAACGCTTCTCCCTGACTTTTCTACCCGTAACAAAGCCCCCGGCAAATGTGGCCACTATGTATATCACAACAACCAGTATACCAAGCACCTTATCGCTTATCCCCACTTTGTATACGACCACCGCCGTTATAAACAGCATGATTATCGTGAGCAGATAGGACAGGATCAGTCCCTTTACAACTCCCATAAATTTCTGACTTGCAGACATACTACCGCCATATTCTTTACTCTTTACATTATTATGATGTTCCTCCTCATTTTATTAATAAAAATACAGCCTGTTTACTCAAACAGGCTGCATATATCTTCTATATCACAAAAGGTTTTGTATGCACGCTCGCGCGTGATATCATTTGGTTTTATCAGATCCACCACCATGACCGTACATAGCCCTGCCCGGCTGGCAGATATGATACCATTCACAGAGTCCTCAACGGCCACCGCTTCGTCTGGGTTTACGCCCAGCTTCCCGCAGGCCTTCAGATATATATCAGGCTCCGGCTTTCCGTGGGTGATCTCGTCTCCGCATACCTTTTCATCGAAGTATCCGGCTATTCCAACGCTATCAAGTCTCTGCTGCGCCCTCGTCCTCGCAGTGGAGGTTGCAAGTGCTATCTTCACGCCGTGTTCTTTTAAGAATCTCAGCGTGTCCTCGACATGTGGCTTTATGTCTATTCCATACTTTTCCACATGTTCATCGAACAGATCCATTGTTCTCTGTCTGAACGCAAGATAATCAAAATCTTCGCCCATTATTTCCTTAAATACCCGGGCGTTGGAGGTCTTGTTGCCTCCAGCCACCCGGTCACATACATTTTCCATCTGTGCCTCAGGAATCCCTATGCTCATGCCGTTTTCCTTCCAGCACTTCCTGTATATCTTCTCCGTGTCTACCAACACGCCGTCCATATCAAATACAACTGCCCTGTACATAGCACTTTCTCCTACATTAAGCAGCGGCGTTTTTCTTTCTTCTTCTGCCAGCTATGATGATGAATGCAAGCAATGCAAGAAGCAGGATCGCTGCGATTATTATTATGATCAGCACAACCGGTGACATCTTTTCGCTGAGCTTGAAGGTGAATACCTCTCCGGTCTCTCTGTCATATGTTGTCGCTATATTACCGGCCTTATCCTGGGCTGTTACCTCAACCGTGTATGTATCATACTGATCTACCTGCATCTCATACTTGTTATCTGCCTGATAGCTTGCAGGATCTATGGTATTGCCATTTATAACGATGGATGTGATCTCGTCTTCCTCATTCTCAAGACCTATCGTCATGTTGAATGGCTCTCTGAGAGTCTCTCCATCCTCAACACCTGTTATGATGATTCGTGGTGCAGTACCATCATAAGTATAATCAAATTCCTGTGTTGCCGTGTGTCCAACCTTGTCAGTTACTGTAAGTGTTATCTTGTGATATCCGTCTGTCATATCTGAGAAATCGATAAGATTTACTCCGTCTATCTTGGCGTCAACCGAGAAGTCTGAAGTATCACTTACATCCCACAGTGCTTCGTAGCCCTTGTCTCGTATATCAGCAAAATCTGATGCATTGAGAAGCAGTGTTCCGTCATCGCTTGCAATGCTCTTGCTCATGAATCCGGCAAGTGTCGATGTAGCCTTGAGCTCAGGTGGTGTGTTATCGACTGTGAATACCAGGCTGTAATCATCAGCCTTATTTCCCAGTTCATCCTGCGCTGTTATTGACACCTCGTATACACCATCCTCAGAGAATCTCTGGCTTCCTGTGCTGAGCTCTGAAGAATTGCTGTAATTTGTAAAGTATGATGATGACACATCCTTGCTGTCCTTCTTCACGGTTATCTTCACATCATCTGTCGAGAAGAATGACTCCTGAACGCTCAGTGACATATCAACATAGTTCGGTGCGGAAGAATCCATACTTCCTATTGGGTCGTAATTCTTTACTTCCTTGTTGTTCTTATCCACTGCGCTCACCTTTACAACAGGTGCCTTTGAGTCAACCTTGAAGGTCTTGGTCTGGCTGGCTGCCACATTTCCTGCAAGATCTCTTGCATTTGCTGTGATCGTGTACTCGCCATCCTCTGTAAAGTTGTAAGTTGCGGTATGTGGATTGCTTCCTGAGAAGCTGCTTGTTCCCAGCGTAGCGATATTCGATGCCGCTGTTCCGTCCGTCTTTCTGGTTATTGTCACGTTAAATGCATCTGCGGCAAGATTGTTGTTCTCATATGCAAATGAGAATGCCTCATCTATGCTGATGGTTGCATTTACCGCCGTTGTCTGTCTGTCGCTCATTCCTGAAATCGATATAACCGGTGCAGTCTTATCGATTCTGAACTTCACTGTTCTGGTCACAGCCTTGTTGCCCGCCTTATCCTCTGCGGACACGGTGACTGTGTAATCGCCCTGGGCGTCAAATGTCACACCGCTGAGTACCTCTCTGACTGTGCTGACTCCATCACCCTTTGTTCCCCAGGTAACATTCTTTCTGATATCTCTGTTCTCTACAACAGATCCACCCTCATTTGTTCTGACTACATGAATGGTGTACTTTCCACCTCTCATGTTATCTGTAAGTGTTACAGGGACTGTCACATCTCTGTTGTTTATAGTGTTGACATTTCCAAGCTGTATCTCAGGCTTGTGCTTGTCTATGTAGAAATGGGTTCCTGTTGTTCCTTCATTTCCACACTTGTCGGTAACGGTCATGGTGAGATCATACTCACCTTCCTTATCATATGTGTACTTCTTGCCCCATGTTCCGCCGTTACTCTTTATATAGAAGTATTGCGGATTCTCATCCACTGCTACATTTCCATCATTCTCTGTGATAATAGTGTTCTGAAGCGACTTGAACTGTTCCTCCACACCAACTCTGAATGATATTGAAGTCTTGAAGTAATTGTTATTATCCAGTCTGTACTCAGGATCATCGTCCACATACACAAGTGGCTCTGTGGTGTCGACGTAATAATTCTTTGTCTTGAGAGCACTTGTGCCCTCCTGAACACCGAACGCCTCGTCTGCTGCCGGCTTCAGTGCATTGCCGGAATTATCGGCTCCCTCAACTGTGAAATAATATACAGTTGCCTTGCCGCCCTTGGCTGTCATCTTATATGCTGCAGTGGTCTTGCCATCTGCTGTCTGGAACGGAACTGTGGTCTCTGACCAGTTTGAATCACTGTAGGTCTTGTAGTACACCTTAAGCGTCGCATTCTGTGCATCCATTCCATAATCGTCTTCTATGCCAAATGTAATAGTTCTGCTCCTGTTAAGGAATCTGCTGCTTCCACCGGACACAACTGATATCTCAGGGCTCTTCTTATCTATTACAAATGAAGTTGTTGCCTTACCCGACTCATTGCCAACCTCATCGACAGCAACGATCGTGATATTATAAAGTCCAGGCTCTCTGAATGTTGTGGACTTTGCTGCATTTGCAGTGTAATCCGCATCCAGCTCATACTTGCTTATGCTCTTGCCATCGCATGTTCCTGTCACAACGAACTTCTCCACGAAGTAATTGTCAGTTCCCCTTGCTGTTATGGTCACATTGCTGTTATTCCAGTAATTTATCAGCTTTCCGCCGGCAGTTCCATCTATTGACACTGATGGCTTGACTGTATCAACTATCAGGTGTATCTCCTGACTGGCCTTGCTCTCGTTTCCTGCTCTGTCCTTCAGCTTAACAGTCATCGTGTACTCTGTATTTTCATCTGTTATGCCAAGGGCCTTTGCATCCAGTGTCTTTTCTATATCATTTCCTGATACATTAATGCTTCCTGTAATGTCCTGTGATCCGGCTGCGCTGCTTCTGCCTACTGTATATGTAACCTTGCCATTGCTGTCATCGTTATCGGAACCAGAGACCTTGATCTTCACGTCACTCTTTGATCTGTAATAGAATGTCGATCCTGATTTGTATTTCTGGTTTGCACACTCCAGCTTCACATTTGCCGGTGCAGTCTTATCATAGTAAACCTTTATGCTCTGTACTTCTTTGAACTTCGTGTCAGCATTGTTCGGATCGTGTATTCTCGCCATGAGTGAGATCTCGTACACACCCTCATCTGGAAGCTCGTAGGATATGTTGACCGTATTCTTGTCATATGCAGCGGCAACTGTACCCTTTACCTCAACTGCCTTATCCTTCTTTCCTGCAAATGATGTTCTGGTGATCACCAGCTTTGCGTCATCTGCTGCAAGCTGGAAGCCTGATACTGCACCCTCTACAGTCAGAGTATCATCATTTCTCCAGAATATAGCGCCGTTGTCAGCATCTGTACCGTTCACTGATAACTTCTCTCCTGAAAGGCCATCCACATTGACATACACATATGTGTTCGTCTCTGTCTTATTTCCAGCCTCGTCAGTTACCACAACTGTCAGGACATAACTTCCTGAACCATCTATGCTTATCTCTTTTCCGCTCTGCAGGCCATTGTCACCTGTAGATGTTGAATACCAGTTCTTGACTGATGTATATGATCCATTTGCATCTGCCTTCTTGAGTGAAGCGACCGCCGATGCAACACCTGATGTGGCATCGCTGTACTTTATATTAAGAACAGCTTCCTTTGCGTCTGTGACTGTGTACTGCTGATCATTGTTTGTCCTGTCTGTTCCGGCGTTGTCCGTAACCTTTACAACAGGTGTTGTATTATCCACCTTGACTACAGTCTCTATCCTGCCCTCTATTCCGGCGAAGTCCTTTGCCGCAAATGTGATGGTATGCTCTCCATCAGCCAGATATATGTCTGACTTTGTTGAATCCTTGACATCTCCACCGCTCACGCGGACATCGCTGCTGTATGTGAACCTGTTTCCTTTTTCAAGGATCGTTTCCTTCTTGCCATCCACGCTGTATGACACGGTGTCTATGTAAGAATACTCTCCAGTTGCCTTCACTGTCAGCTTTGTGGATTTCACATAGCTTGTGGAACCGCCTGTAACTGTGAGTTCAGGCTTTCCTTCCTTTACAAATACAATGTCGCCATCCTCATCTGCGCCGACTGAGTTATTGCCAAACTCGTTCTCCTTGGCGTAAATGACAAGCTTCTTTGCATTGTCTGCATTGTCCTTCTTGAACCACTGTGCACTTATCTCGAATTCATATTCATATCCGCCGGACACAGCCTTTTTGCCTGTGCACTCCACTGCTGAAGCTGCACCCGTAAGCTTGTAGTACAGGCTCACGTCATCTATCTCAGTGTTATCACTGCCGGCTGTAACCTTCTTCACCTGTACAGTGAACTTATAAGCATCATCTACCTTGAGCTGAGGGAATCTGTAATCCACTCCGTTCTTCTGTATGATCTCAGGGGTAACACTTGTTATGACAGGAGCTTCGTTGAGCTTCTTGACGATAACACTGGTCTCCTCTGACTTGTTTCCTGCAACATCGACCGCTCTGAACTTGTATGTTCCACTCTTATCAGGTGCAACAAACTGGGATGTGCTCTCAGTCTTGCTCCAGGTCTTTCCATTGTCTGATGAATACTCCACATAGTCTATTCCTGTGGCATTTTCCTCTGCTGCATCTGTGGTATCCTTGGCGTCTATCACAAATGTTCTGTCGGCATCACTGCTTGTGAGGTTCAGGAGATAATAGCCATCGCTCACCTTGTTGTGAAGATTGTAGTTATCATCAGCCTCAACCGATATTGTAGGTGCCTGCTTATCCACGGCAACCTTTATGGTTCCAAGCAGCTCGAAATCACCGCTCTCATCAGTACCTGTATAATAGTAAATAGCTATCTTCTGTACTGCTGTGTCATTCTTCAGCTCATACACATTATCAAATGTGACAAGCTTTCCTGCTGCATCTGTGGCTGTAGCGATCTTATCGTCCGCTGTAGCTCCTTTGTAAACAGCCACTCCCAACTTGCTGCTGTCGATTCCGTCAACTTTGTCGGACTTGATCTTGAACTTTATTGCCTTGTCAAAATCCTTGAAGCCATACACCATATCCGCCTTATCGCCCTTTACAATGGCCGTTACATCTATGGTCTGTGTATCTTCCTCCTCCGCAAACAAATGAAAATGTGAATCGATCGCCACAAGAGTGAGTGTCATAACTACCGCCATCGTAAGCGCGATCAGTCGATGCAAAAGTGATTTATTCTGCATAACCTTTTTCATGTCCCTCTCCTCCTATATCTCTTCATCGGAATGTACTATAATTACATTCTTTATCATTCTTACCGAGCTCGCTGCGCGTCCTCCCTGAAGAACGGCTGTGGAATCATCTGCGTCATCGCTTCTAAGTACGTCCGTTGCTTCCTCGTCTGCGTCATCGCTTCTGAGTATGTCCGTTGCTTCCTCGTCCGCCTCATCACTTCTGAGTATGTCCGTTGCTTCCTCGTCTGCCTCGTCATTTCTGAGTACATCCGTTGCTTCCTCATCCGCATCTTCTCTGAGGATGTCTGTCGCCTCCTCAAAGCTGCTGCCATTTATGTCAAGATTCTCTTCGTCTTCCCTCAGAATATCTGTTGCCTCCTCGGCATCATCGCGGAGAATATCAGTTGCAGTCTCGCCTTCATCCTCCAGTCTCTTTTTCCCGAGATCAGCTATCGCTTTCTCGTAATTTGCCATTCCCTTCTCAGAATGTTTTTCGGCTGCAGTTGACTTTACATCCCTTACCGAAATTCTGGATGTATGGTTCTTGATCGCCTCCTGTTTGGAGGCACCGCCTCCCTGTACACTCTCATAGCCCTTCTCCTTGATCTCATCGATCTTCTTACGGGCTGTTGAGCCTGTGGCAATTCCCACCGCCTTCGGTATCTTTAACACGAAGAACAGTACCACCGCCACAATAGCGAATACGATCGCAAGTGCCAGGCCGCCATATAACATTACATTATAAACTGTTGCCATAACCTTTCACTCCTCCCTTACTCGCTCGTTGACCTTGAACTGCCATTTACTATGCTCTTAACTGTCAGGTCATTGGATAACGACTGCCATCCCTGCTTAAGACCATTTGCAAGTGCCGGAACTTTGTTACCGTTCTCGTACACTTTCCTCACAGCCCTTGTGGCACTGGCATTCCATGCTGCCGAATCGCTTCCAAATTTATTCGAATATCTATCGACCAGATAACTCAGATGGCTTACGTACACGACCGCTGCGTTGTCATCGGTTCCAAGTGTAGTCTCAGCGTTGCCATATATTCTCTCTGCCTCATCATAGTAGCTGTCATCGCCGCTGTTCTCTGCCATCTTGATATAAGTCTCAGCCTCGTTCACCGAGTATTCTGAATATGCTTTCTTGGATGTCTCTGTCGCATTCTCGCCCTCTATATCCAGACTGTTCAGATAAAGCGCTGCACTGTTCGCCGCAGAGTTGTAATAATGTAACTGCTGGCCCGCATCATCCGCATTCTCGGCAAGTTCTGTATATACCGAGTACATAACTCCTGAATACTGGCCATTGTAGTATTTTACGCCTCTGTCCGCCGGGAACTGGCTGTTCAGCACCTCTGCGTTGTCGTCCAGGTTCTTCATCGCCTCATCCATCAGCACCTCTATTCTGTTCGCAAGCTCCGGATCATTGGATATCTCGCCAAGATATATGTAAGCTATGTTGAGGTAATTGGTGTATTTGTCAGGATTGGTGTCATCTATGTTGTCACTGTTGTAATCCTGGAATGCAAATATATTTTCCTTGTTCGTATCAAAGCTTGCAGACTTGTTTATCTTGCTGTCACATATCGCAGCGTAATACTTTGCCTGCTTTGCCTGATCCGGGAAGTCCTTGCTCTCATCAACCATATTGAAATATTTCTTGGCCGCACTGTAGTCCTTGACCTCGTCGTAATACAACATGGCTATCTTGAACTTTACGTCGTCCTTTATCTCGTCCTTGTTCTTAAGTGCAAGTCTTATTCCCTTTTCTGCCGCCGTCTCGGTGTTGGCCGAAGTGTTTCCATCGTCCTCTGTATAATAGTAAGCATATGTCTCCATATAGCCTATATAGGCATCCGATGCTGTTGGGTCTATGTCGACAGCCGCCTTATAGCACTCAAATGCCTTGTTGTAATCGCCCTCATCGACTGCATCCCTCGCCTCGTTGACCTTGTTGTTGTAATCAAGATCCTTGAGCTGGCCTTTCTTTACTCCGCCTATCACAGCACAGCACGCTGAGAGTATCGATAATCCCGCAACCACTGAGAACGCTGCTATCTTATGCTTTGCCTTTGCCTTGTATGCATCGTCGAGCTCGTTGTAGTGATCCAGCGCATACAGTAGTTCTGAACAAGACTGATATCTGTCCTCAGGACTCGGCTGACAGCACGTCTGTATAATTCTCTCAAATCCTGATGAGAGCATCGGATTCCACTGTCTGATAGGCTTTATCTCGTAAGGAGGCTCACATGGATTCTTGCCGGTAACAAGGTGATAGAGCGTTGCTCCCAGATTGTAAATATCTGTTCTTGCATCCGTGTTGTAGATTCCATGTCCCTGCGCATCACCGAACTGCTCCGGTGCCGCATAGCCTCTTGTTCCAAGAGCCGTGGTATCCGCATTGTTCTCCACTATGTACTCCTTAGCCGTTCCAAAGTCGATAAGCTTTACCGAGCCATCCGGCTTCAGCATGACATTTGAAGGCTTCATATCTCTGTATATGATCGGCGGATTCATGGAATGCAGGTAGTCAAGTGCACTGGCAAGCGCCCTGCCCCATTCGATTACCTTTTCCTGTGGCTGTGCTCCCTCCGCCTTGAGCACATCGCTGAGTGGACGTCCTTCTACGAAGTCCATGACAACGTAGATCGTGCCATTCTCATTGATGATATCAACGATTCGTGGCAGTACCGGATGATCCACATCCTTGAGGATATTTGCTTCTCGCTCCAATCCCTTTAAGAGTGTGGCTGTACTCTTGGAGCCATCATTCTTGATCTCCTTTACAGCCCACTGTTTATTAAGTCGGTTATCCATGGCAAGATAAACTATTGACATACCACCCTGGCCGACTTTTTTAAGTATTTCGTATTTTCCGTCTAATACCGTTCCTAACTCTGTCATATATCGATCCCCATTACTCCGATTTAATAAGCACTACTGTTACATTATCCGTTTCTTTTCTGTACTTCACAAGCTCTGTGAGGAACTCACAGCCCTCCTTCATCTTCGCCTCGTCGACGCATGTTCCCGGGCCAAGTCTCTCTATCATCTCCTGAGTCGTTATCTTATGTCTGAATCCATCAGAACACAGCATGTAATGCGCTCCGGGAGCTGCCTGCCCAACTACGAAATCCGGTTCCACCACAGGTGAAGCTCCGATACACTGGAGAAGCACGCTTCGTCTGCTGTCCGTCTCCGCCTGCTCCGGTGTAAGTCTTCCCGCTGCGATCTCCCTTGCAACAAGCGTCTGATCTGCGGTGAGCTGCCTTATCCCTGAAGTGATCTCATACACTCGGCTGTCTCCAACATGGAGAATGTAGTACATTTCTCTGTATATGAGGATCGCAGAAATGGTCGTACCAAGCATAAATCCATTCTGCTCGCCATACGCCTTGATCTTCTCATTCTGCTCCACGGCAAGTCTTATCCACTGGTATCTCAGCAGCTCTTCACTAAAGCTGTTGTTGTCAACCATCTCAACAAACTGTGTGTCAAACCAGTTGCAGAAAGCTGTTATGACTTCCTTGCTGGCAACCTCTCCCTTTGCCAGACCTCCCATGCCATCACATACGAGGGAGAACACGACCTGTCCATTTGGAGTATCCGCTATCTTGATCGCCAGCGAATCCTGATTTGTCTTTTTCTTTATTCCTACGTCTGTATTGTATACTGCGCTAAACCCCATATACATTCCTCCCAATATTTATGTCTCAACTTTCGTTGCGGATATTCTATCTAATGTGATAGACAAGCTCCTCGTCCCCGAGTATAACGATCGCATTGTTCGTCAGGAACTTTTCTTCGCCCGCCTTCAATTCCTCTCCGTTCACAAATGTACCATTTGTAGACTTGTTATCCCTGATGAAGCACACGCCATTTCTCTTTGTTATGACACAATGAACTCTGCTTATAGCTGAATTGTCAGTAATCGCATAGTCCACAAGTCTTGCCTTATGTCCGATCTTGAACTCTGCCTTGTCCAAGCTTATTCTCTCGCCCGTCTTCACCCTAAGGAAATATGGTGCCGGTGCTCCATCAAATGGATTGCCCTGCACTGGCTGTGCCTGTGGCATCGGCGGTGTCTGTGGCATTGGTGGTACCGGCTGCATCTGTGGCATTGGTGGCACCGGCTGCATCTGTGGCATTGGCGGTACCGGCTGTCCCTGTGGGTTCTGCGGCATCTCTGGCATTGGCGGTACCGGCTGTCCCTGTGGGTTCTGCGGCATCTCTGGCATCTGGTGTGCCTGTGGCATTGGTGGCATTGGCGGAATCGGTCTTCCTCCAAATGGGTTGCCCTGCATTAGAGGTATTGGCTTTATCTCCTGTGGCTGTGTTTCAACCGGCTCTGCTGGCTCAGGCTTGACATCCTGTGCTTCTGTCTCAGCCGGCTCTACTGCCTCTGGCTTGACATCCTGCGGCTCTGCCTCAACAGGAGGCTCTACAATCTCCGGCTTGGCATCCTGTGCTTCTGCTTCAACCGTCTCAACATTCTCCGGTTTATCCCCCTGCGGCTGTGCTCCAGCCATCTCAGGCTTAACCGGCTCCTCCATCGGCGGCACGCCTACCGGTGGCATTCCATTTGATCCCATTGGACCGTTTGGTATTGGGCCATTCGGTCCCATTGGCGGCATGCCCATCGGTGGCATTCCGTTTGGCACCTGGCCATTCGGTCCCATTGGTGACATGCCCATCGGTGGCATTCCGTTCGGTGCCTGGCCATTCGGTCCCATTGGCGGCATGCCCATCGGTGGCATTCCGTTCGGAACCTGGCCATTCGGCATCTGACCATTTGATCCCATCGGGCCGTTCGGTCCCATCGGTGGCATTCCCATCGGTGGCATTCCGTTTGGCATCTGGCCGTTTGATCCCATCGGGCCGTTCGGTCCCATCGGTGGCATGCCCATCGATGGCATTCCGTTTGGCATCTGGCCGTTTGGTCCCATCGGCTGTGCATATCCATTCATTCTCGCATTATTTCTCATAACCTCGAGTCTGCTCACCTTAGGTGACTCACCTCGAAGTATGTGGCTGTTGCCACCCTTTGGAGTATTTGTGGAAAGCTCCTTCATTCTGTCTATCTCAGCAGCGTCTATGCCTGCTTCTGCAAGCATCGCCTTAACCTCGTTCTTCATGTCCGAGTTTGAAAATGTACCTCTCATATTCGCACAGTTTATAAGGCGTGCTACGTAATTGTCATTGTCATTCTCTGAGTATCTCGCATCAACTATCACCGACTTCACAAATGCTCTGACCTCATTGAGATCTGTCACTTCCTTCTGTACCGGAGCGACAATAAAGCAGACATCGTATGTCTCAGGCGATACAAATACACACTGCTCGTCCCTTGCAACATAGCTGAGCGAAACCATATTCTTACCAAACATCTCCAGTGCATGCAGAATGTTGTACAGAAGTGTGAGTATCTCCTTCTTGTTCATCTCCTGTCTCAGTATCTCCGCAAGAGGCTTCTTGTCATCGATCTGATAATTGAACACCCTGACTCCGGCATTCTCCTGCATGTCACACGGTGCCATCTCAGGCATAGATCCGCTTCTGCTCATATCATACACTTTAGCATCTATCACATCACTGATATCCAGACTGTAACTCACTCTGTAAGTTTCCCCCGCCGGAACTACAACAACCTTTTCTCTGTTCATTTTTTCAATCCCTTTCGTCTAAATCCGCATATTTTCCGTCAAAAATTATTCCTTCATTCAAACACCAAAAGCAGGTATTGCTACCTGCTCTTGTCCCACATCGTGGGTGGTGTATATTAACTTAATTTGAAGATAAAGTCCTCTCCACCGATGCTTATCATGGCATCGTTTGAAAGCTTCTGCTCTGCATTCTCATCCAGGCGTGCTCCGTTGAGATATGTGCCATTTGTCGCCTTGTTATCCTTCAGATAACATCCATCCTCTCTCTGGTAGATGATGACATGTACCTTGCTGATGGCACCATTACCACCGACATGGTAATCAACACCTCTTGCCGCCTTTCCTATCTTGAACACAGCCTTGTTGACCATAACTCGCTCGCCTGTGTTGACACGGACTATATATGGCATAGCCTTTGGAGCGTTCCTGTTAACCGCTGCCTTCTCAGGTTCGGTATCCTTAACTACGTTCATTCCTCCGGTCAGCTCAACAGTGCTTCCTGTGCCCTTCTGCTCAGGCTCCTCTGCCTTCTCCTTCACCGGATCCATATTCGTCTCAGGCTCCGGCTGGTCACCGTCCATGAACTGTGGTGCAACTATCTGTTCTGTAGGGTTATCTATCTGAGCTTCCTCTGTCTCAGCAACCGCCTTCTGTATGATCTTCGCACGGTTGATCTTGATATTCTTAACAACAGGTGGATTATCCATAAGCTCGTCCGTAGATATCAGAACCGGCTTCTGCTCATCCTTCTTGTCAAGCTCAACCTCCGTAACTCCATCGGCAGCCTTTGCAACCTCTGTAAGTCCTGATGGCTCATGTACTGCCATATCTGATGTGAGAGCCTCTGTCATGCCCTCCTCGTCATCCTCTTCTTCCTCATCAAGGCTCTCATCTAACTCGAGCTCCTCAAGAACGCTGTCATCAAATACCGACATATCTATCTCGCTTGATACATTCTCTTTCTTCGTCTCATCCGAATCAAGATCAAGATCCTTGAATATCGCATTCGCTGCGGCCGCCTCGTCACTGATCTCCTCTACCTCATCAAGCTCGTCTTCCTCATCATCGCCAAATGACACGTCCTCAAACTCAGGCAGATCATCCATACTTGTATCAGATGCCGCCGTGTCAACCGAAGACTGTGAAACCGACATATCTGAGCCTATATCAACGAAGTTCTCCTCCACCTGCATTCCTGCAGACTCCATAAGCTCTGTGAGCTGTGCATAGAAGTTTCTCACTGTGAACTTATCCGCATTCAACAGATTGAGAAGCTTTGCCACATAGTTGCAATCCTCACTGTCATCATAAATAACGCTCGTCAGCAAGTCCTTTGCGAACATCCTGAATTCGGCATTGATATTGGCTTCTGACTCAACTGGAACACATAACATTCCAACATCGTATGTAACCGGATTAACATATGTAAACTCCTTGTGAAGAACCACATATGATGCCGGTATTCCAAGATCACGTAAATTAACTATACCAGAAGCTACCCCTCTGATTATCCCCAATATCTTCTCAGCATTTACCGTATTCGAAAGGAGTGCGTCAACCGTTGTCCTGCCTGTAACGTTATATGTAAGATAATCGTTCTCATCATCCTCTTCATAAATGATATCAATGAGCTCAGGAATCCGGTTCTCCTCCAGATAATCCAATAACTCCTCGTCAAACTCACAATCATCATTCAGAATATATGACAAATATTTCTCAGAGCCGATATTTCTTACCTTGAAACTTATTTTCCTCATCAAATATTCCTCCTATCGCACCTCCATAAGCGCATAACTAGATGCATAAAAACCCAAAAGGGTACATACTCCTTTATTATATATAAAAAGTCTATATATCGCAAGCAGTTTATACCCTTTTAGATAATTTTCGCTATATAATTTTGTCTATATTTTTTTACTCTGAATCAGTGCTTTCATCGGAGCCATCTTCTGATCCATCACCCTCTGCAGCTTCCTTTTCCGCCTTGGCTGCATCAGCCTTTTCTATGTCAGCAAGATGTCCCTCGTATGTCTTATTAAAGATACATGCTCCCTGGCTCTCATCTGATGTCAGGTAGTAGTAGTAATCATGCTTAACCGCATTCAGGACACCCTCTATGGATGCCTCGCCCGGATTACATATAGGGCCGACAGGAAGTCCTGTGTACTTGTAGGTATTGTACGGTGAATCAACCTCCAGATCATCATATGACAGTTCTGCCTGATTGTACTGACCGTCAGTCACAACATAGAGAACAGATGGATCTACCTGAAGAGGCATGTCATCATTCAATCTGTTGATAAATACTCCCGCAACCATCGCTCTGTCTGAATCTAGCTTACACTCCTTCTCAACTATGGAAGCCATGGTGAGAACCTCAAAATCTGTATATCCAAGCTCCTCTGCCTTCTTCCTGAAGTCATCTGTGTAAATGCTGTTAAACTTGTCTATCATGTCCTGTATGAGCTCCTTTGGAGTCATATCTGCATATATGTCGTAAGTAGCAGGGAACAGGAAGCCCTGTAATGCGTACTTGACTTCCGATGAAGGTATCTCAAACGGATACTCAAACTCTCCCGACTTGCACGCCTCAAGAAACTCCTTTGCAGAGCAGAAGCCCAGCTCCTCGCATCTGTCAGCGATCTGTTCAACCGTAAATCCCTCAGGAACTGTCAGTGTATATTTTACCTCTCTGGTCGACTCCACGTAACACAGAGTCTTTATCATATCCAATGTCGACATACCTGTTGTGAGTGTGTAAGTACCCGGCTGAAGACTGTGGCTGTACTGCGAGCCGGTCATTCTGAGCTGGAATGCAAGCTTATACTTTATAAGCCCCGCATCTTTAAGTATAGATGCTGCCTCCTTGACAGATGTATCCTCAGGTATGGTAACCTCGATCTTCTCTCCGCCGCCGGCACTGTAGGTGCCCTCATATTCCTGCATAAATCCGGTATACGTCTCCTTAACCTTGTATACCCCGAACAGCACCAGACATACCGCCAGCGCTATTATAATAACGGGTCTTGCTATGTTTCTCCAATCCATCTCTTTCTCCTTCTGTATCTGCAAATTTCATTTGCCTGTTCTGTTAACTGATGTTATCATTACCCTATCTTATACCAAGAAAGGAATGATATACATGGCAAATCCAATAGTTACTATCACTATGGAAAATGGCGATGTCATGAAAGCAGAACTCTATCCTGACATTGCTCCAAACACTGTAAACAACTTCATCTCACTGATCAAGAAAGGCTTCTATGACGGAATAATCTTCCATCGTGTAATAAAAGGCTTCATGATACAGGGTGGAGACCCTCAGGGAATCGGCATCGGCGGTCCTGGATACTCAATCAAAGGTGAATTCTCACAGAACGGATTCAAGAACGATCTGGCCCACACTCCCGGAGTGCTGTCAATGGCCCGTTCCATGATGCCTGACTCAGCAGGTTCACAGTTCTTTATCATGCATAAGACATCTCCTCATCTGGACGGTGCTTACGCTGCCTTCGGTAAGGTTATCGAGGGACTTGACATCGTAGACAAGATTGCAAATGTGCCAACTGACTACAATGACAAGCCTCGTCAGGAACAGAAGATGAAGACTGTAACAGTCGAAACCTTCGGTGTTGATTATCCTGAACCTGTAAAGGCTTAATCGAAAGTATTATAACCCATATACAGGAATTTGAAAACAGAAAACCTGTTTATTAAACAAATTTAAAGGGAGAGCAGTACAGACGTCTTTTTGCATCTGTACCGTTCTCCCTTTATTATAGTTCACAGTCTCACAATATATCCTTCCTGTCAAAATACATAAGTCCACCGATCAAAGATATCAGGATCATCCCTGCCGAAAGCACCAGTCCGCTGGCCGGATTAACGCCGTCCACCTCTATATACGATGTCCTCTGCCACATGGTATAATTTCCCGGCAGATACCACACTGTATAGTAGGCCGACAATACATACATAGCACACACACCGGCAAAGCTGACTACAGGTGTAATAAGAAATCCAGCCAATATCTGAACCTGACTGACCGCAACAGACACCAATACCGGCAGTAATATGGTCACACAAAGCACATCCCACGTACCCATACTCACTGTCGAAGTGGTATACAGACGCACTGCCAATCCAGGGGTTACTCCCCATCTCATATCAGCACCATATAAAGCTGCTGTTACACATATTCCACCAATGCACACAGCATAATACAACACCACAGTCACAATGCAGTAAATAAATTTACTTATCCACCACTTACTTCTGCTCCCAACGGCTATAAACAATACCCTTCCATTCGAGTGAAAATCATCACTTGCATAATATGCAAGCAGATACGCAAGCCCGATCTGGAATGCAAACCAGTATATTGGTATCTGGAAATACTCCTTTGGATCAAAATAGTATACACTCATCCCTTTGGTAGCAAACAATATGTAATCTGCAAGTGTACCGTTTGTAAACAACGCATTTCGATCCACGAGATCATTGAGATATGAATGTAATTCCCTTGTCTGTGATACAGCAAATAATAAAGGTATGATAAACAGAAAACTTCTTCTCAATATACCATTTGTTGTATCTCTTCCAAGGAGTCTCAGAGTTTTCATTCCCCGATCACCTCGCATCCCGCAACCGTACCGTTTTTGATCTCATATATTATGTCACACAGAAATTCCAGTTCTTCCCTGTCATGGCACGCAATTACTATTAGCTTTCCCTCGTCACGCAGCTTCAGAAGTTCGGTTTTTATGCTCATCACCGTCTGCTCATCAAGTGCATTTATCGGTTCATCCAGAATTATCAGATCCGGTTCTCCCATAATTGCATTTGCTATTCCAAGCTTCTGTTTCATTCCAAGCGAATATTTACGGTATGTCCTTCCATCATCGGGATCAAGTCCGACCCTCTCTATCGCATTCCTCACCTCTTCATCGCTTATATTTCCCATAAGCTTTGACAGCATACGAAGGTTTTCATATCCCGTATACTGCGGAAGAAATGAAGGGTTCTCTATCAAAACTCCAACGCTTCGCGGAAACTTTATATCATGGTGCAAAACCTCACCATCAATAATGACCTTGCCGCTGTCCGGTATGAGCAAGCCACAAAGAGCTCTCATTATCATGGTCTTGCCACACCCGTTTTTTCCCCTGAGTCCATACACTTTCCCGGGCTCCATCTGCATATTAACATTATCAAGTATGAGCGTGCCTTTTATCTTCTTACTGAGTCCCTCTATTATTATCTCTTTCACAGAATATCTCTCCTCCTATGCCATATATATATCAATGCAAGTGGAACTGCGCATACCACAACATACATTGTCACTATCTGATATCTATATGTAACTACATTTTGAATAGGATTTATCATTGCCATAGCCGACCATGTGCCGATTCCGGTTCCTTCAAATATAACTCCCGTAAACACATACAGTGCAAATGGTGCCATTATTGTGGAAAATCTGCTTCCGCACCATCTGGCAAAACACATTGCCACCAGCCCGGCAATACCGCCGAACAAAGCATCAAGCACAATAAACACCAGCGCATAGCATAACGGGTGCTCTGCAAACAGCCTTGGAAACATATTGCAGTCTATAATACCCGTATACAGGAATGTCAACTTATCCGGTTTTTTATTTGGGTATAGCCCGGCACATATGAACAGATCTATCAAAAGGGGAATGGCTGTCGCAGCAGCTCCCGAAGCCACCACAGCGAGCTCCTTTGCCAGCATATACTTTATGCGCGATGTCCTGATACATATATTCCGTTCATATCCACTTTTTATGTCCTGATAACATGTACCAGCATATGGCAGACAGGCCAGCAGGGGAAGCAATACATAGAACAGACTATTATAAGCAAAGTGATAATCAGTCCCCAGCCATATCTGGATCAGTGCGCAATCCGCTTTATGACCATACTGTTTTAAGTAGAGTACAATATCCGCCAATCCTATCAGTGTTCCAATCGCAACACTTACAGCAAGCCATATATTCTTAAATGCCCTTCGCATTTCAAACTTAAATATATTCATATCATTCACCAATTTATTCCATATCCAATTTCATCCTGATCTTCACCGGCTCAAGCACCGGCACATAATAAAATGTCTCCTCATCCATATGTCCCCATGTCTTATCTCCAAACGATACCCGGGCCGCTTTGGTTACATACCATACCTTCTGGTCTGCGCCTGCTTTCAGTTCATTATCTGAAAACACATTGATATCCTGCATATCATAGGGATTCACGGAGCTGCACCATGTAGCAGATTCAAATCCACAGGATGTCATATCCATCACCGCATCCCATGAAATAGATTCATTTGTATTGTTCTCTATATTGAGACAGGCGCATACAAATCTGTCTTCCGAACTAAGTGTCTCCACGTTATCCACTCCAAAACGTGTCTTATAATCATCTATACTGTATATATGTGCCTCTACACATCTGATGACCAGACCATCACATTCTATTGCTTCTCCCGCTTCAACGACCTGCGTATTGTCAATGTATCCGTGGTTTATACTGTATATTCTGCCGCACCAGAATATGGCTGCACATATAACCACCACCACTACAATAACTCCAATATATCTCTTCATGCGTCCTCCCATTACTGATCATCTGTTTCCGTCTTCGGAAGCGAATCTATATCAACATAATCCGGTAGTTTTGCCGGATCATATGAGAAGTTCCCTGTGATAAGACTTCCATAATAGTGTTTCTCATTTTCGTCAAATTCCTGTGGGACCGCCAAACCAATTGTACATTCCATGCTCTCATGGCCCTTCAACCTGAAGAAATAATATTTCATCGCTCTTTCATCCCCATCTGTATAAATCGGCTTATCATAGTAACACAAAGCTTCATTGTAGCTTATCTCACTCGCTTCAGGAGAGTCATATACAACATCATATGGAAATGCATCCTCTACATCTGCGTTTCCCATATTGGTCAATTTGCACTTGATAAAATAAAATTTTCTAGGTTTAACCTTAGTGTATGTGTACTTATCTATCACATCCTGATTTCTGTCCATGATTTCTACAGACTCTTCTACCGTATACGCATCATAATCTGATAACTGAACGTCTTTTACCTCAGGAGCCTCCTCATAGATTGCATCCCAATCTATAATATCCTCTGTTTCTTCAGGGTCCGGCAGGGTCTGATCCCGAAAATATTCAACCGGATATCTGTTTTCCGTGGAGATCTCAGATCCCTCTATGACATCTGCTGACAACATCTCTATCTTTATAGCTCCAACCATCAAAACATTATCTCCTACCCCCTCAACCACGCTTTTTTCTGAAGTCGTTGAGTTTTCACTACTTGCATTTGAAGTAGTCTTCGTAGTCGTATTCGACCTTTCCTCAGGAGTTTCTTTGTTTTTCTGAAGCATATATGCTGAAGTTCCTCCCGTTGCCATAATCAATACGCATATTATTACTGCTGCCAGATACTTTTTTTTCATTATCTTGTATTCCTCCTCATGATCCTGCCTTCACCCGCTTCACTTTATCAGTAGACCAACCTCTGATCAATCATATACAGTGTAATTTCTTGTTGAATCAGGGCTCCACCATCCTATTACTCATACCCCAGTCCTCCTTCCACATTGGTTTATGCACTTTGTATGCTAACATCATTCGACACCACCCAACCAAAATCGTCTGTGAATGGTCAAAAAAAGCAGGTGAATGAAATGTATCTACCATTCACCTGCTTTTTTCGACCATTCGCGGATTCTCTGTCTTTTCTGTCTATATCAGAGAGTATAATTTTATCAGCTTATAATTTTTGATTAAAAGGGAGTGCGTGCCATGATCTTATCTGAGCAATTAAGCAAAAAGATTGTCAATATCATGTCAGATAACAACATAATAGATAGTCATTTGGATGCTGCATATATATACTGCATTGATTTCGCTCTGGATTTAGTATTGTTCAACTTAAGCATCATAATCATTGGTGCCTTAACCCATAACTTTATCCTATCTGTAATCTATGTAACCGTTCTTGTTCCAACAAAGATGCTGGCTGGTGGCGCACATGCCGGGAGCACATATGCATGCTGTTCTATATCATACTCTGTATATCTACTCTGTATGTTGTTATGCCGGTTGATTCCTGGTATTCCAGTTTTGAACATATTAGTCTGTCTTGTTACCGGAATCGGTATATGTGCACTATCTCCAGTTCCACACAAGAACAAGAAGCAAAGCTATCAAGCAAAACACAAAATAAAAAAATATTGCTGCTTTTGCATAGGTATAATTTACATCCTTTTATCTGTTGTGTTATCATTTCGTTTATATAGATATGGAAATCTGATAATGATTTGTCTCACTATAGTTTTTGTGAATCAGATTATTGGTCTATTTATAAATAACGGAGGAAGAAAATGAGACTAAATATTGCTATATGCGATGACGATAAATCTTTTATGGAAAATCTGGAAAAAATGTTAATTTCATATTCCTTACAGTTTGACATAGATATCCACGTAGATAAATACCAAAATGGTTCTGCACTGTTGTCTGCATACGATTCTTCTCAGTCCTCACCATATCAAGTTTTAATGCTTGATATAGAAATGCCTGGTGAAAATGGTATATCAATAGCAGAAAAAATTAAACACACCAAAGATTTTGATGTATTGATAGTGTTTATCAGCAACTACCCAGAATATATGCTGGATTCATTTTCGGTTCATCCATATCATTTCTTACAAAAACCTATTAATTACACAACTTTAAATACACTTTTGGATGATATATATAATTATTATAAGAAAACCCATTCATTGGTCACGATCATCAGTGATTATGATACCGAACACACTATATACATAAAGGACATTTACTATATAGAATGTTCGGATTCATCCAGTAAAGCCCTGATTTTTCATATGAAAGATAATCAGATACACACAACCGGCACTCTGAATTACTGGAATACCACACTTGCCGATAATTCATTTATTCTATGTTCCAGAAATGCTTTGATAAATATTCAGCACATTCACTTTATCAAAGATAACCAGATTATTCTTGAAAATGATGAAGTTGTTACTATGAGTAAACGCAACCGAAAGAAACTACTTGACTGTTTTCTTAACAAGATTGTTGCAATACATAACCATTGATTGTAGAGGGATTTTATGACTTACTTAATTAGCGCCGTAACCTATATTTTTGATATTTTTATCGTATCTTCTTATCTTAAGAACATGTTAAAACACTTTAAAAAAAAATACTCAACTATATATATACTATGCCTCATATTAGTCGAGGTCATATTATATATAAATGAACTGTTATCATCCAGATACAATTCTTTTTCTTCTGTGGTGATAACTCCTGCTCTCAGCATTCTGACAACATTTGCTCTCTGCTGTTTTTTCTCAAACTCCATAAAAGCAAAAATACTTACTGCCCTGTCTTTTCAGGTTCTTGTCTCGCTTGGCGAATCATTCTTTACTTTTATAATTACTCATGTCAATCCTGACATTCTTGACATGGCAAACAAAACTCTGCTTTACAGCATTATGAATCTCGGTTCAAAAGTAATGCTCTTTTTGCTCTGCCTTATTGTCACCATATTTTTTAGAAATCAGAAATACGAGCATACAACAGAATATAGTATCCTGTTGTTTACAACTCCTATAATAACATTAACCATATTTTCATTTACCCCTCTGCATTTTTTATCAGAGAATGATAATATGTTTTTCTATGAAGTACTGTTTATATGCCTTTCTCTGCTTAACATAGTTAATTATATTCTTATACAAAAGGCTTTTATATCCACCGTAGTCAACTACACAAATATGAACATTCAACGTCAACTCGACTTCCAAAAAGGTAAATTTGAACAGTTAAGTGAATCCTACAGACAAAACAGAAGAATTATACACGATGTGAAAAAACATTACTTCTATATTCAGGAACAGATCAACAAGCAGCATTTTGACGACCTGAAAAATTACACCTCCACCGCGATCCAATCCATAGAGGATAACTATGCCAAGTATAATACTGGCAACCTGGTAATAGATTCATTCATAACAAACTATGACAATATTGCAACAAAAAATAACATCGCATTCTACGTAAGGCTAAATGTAGATTTTAACCGGGTTCCTACAAACGACTATGATCTGTGTATAATTCTAGGGAACCTGCTTGATAACTGTATTGCTGCATGTATAAAATGTAATAACAGCCGATATATAAATATAAGTATAGAAACTACTGACAACGATAAATTTGTTATACACTGTGAAAACCGGTCACCTGTTATTGATTCCACCGCAAGACAACACTCCATTGACCATGGTTTTGGTCTGAGCAATATAAGCCATACTGTTGAAAAAAATAATGGTTTTTTTGTATATCAGCAAAAAGATGATATTTTCTACACAGATATCATGATACCGATTATTGATGAGTCAAAAAGGGTATTCAAATCTGTCAGCCACATATCCTTCCATCCTTCATCTCATATATCTCATCGCACAGATATTCCAGCTCCTCCCTGTCGTGGCAGGCAGTGATTATAAGACTTCCTCCATCACGCAGCTTCAGCAACTCCTTCTTTATGTTCTCTACAGACTCTTCATCAAGTGCGTTGATAGGTTCATCCAGCACTATGACATCCGGCTCTCCCATGATTGCATTTGCTATGCCAAGCTTCTGCTTCATTCCAAGGGAATACTTTCTGTATACCCTCTTATCATCCGGATCAAGACCTGTCCTCTCTATGGCATATCTGACATCGTCATCACTGATCCCTCCCATGAGCTTTGCCAGAAGCCTTAAGTTCCTGAAGCCTGTGTACTGAGGCAGAAATGACGGATTCTCTATCAGAGCACCTATACTCCGTGGAAACTTTATGTCCCTGTGGAGCTCCTCATCATCTATATATATGTGTCCTCCATCAGGTATGAGCAGACCACATATAGCTCTCATAAGCATTGTCTTGCCACAGCCATTCTTTCCACGGAGTCCATATATCCTGCCCGGAGTCATGGTCAGACTGATATCATCAAGTATGACTGAACCCTTTATCTTCTTATTCAGATTTTCTATCCTTATCTCGCTCATATGTATTCTCCTATCAGATTATATCCTTATTATCAAAATACACGATTCCTCCTGCAAATGCAGTGATCAGCATACCAGCCGCAAGCACCACTCCACTCATGGGATTAACCCCATCTGCCACTACATATGACACTCTCTGCCACATCGTATAATTTCCCGACAGATACCATACAGTATAGTATGCCGACAGAACATACACTCCACACACCGCTGCAAAGCTGATAACCGGCGTGATTATAAAACCCGCCAGTACCTGAAGCTGGCTTATCCCCAGCGTTACCAGCATCGGTATAAATAATGTTATCAGAAGCAGATCTGCGGCACTAAGATTGTATGTCTGCGGAGGATACAGCCGTGTTGTCAGCGCCGCCGTCATATCCATGGTCATATCTGCCCCATATGCCGCCGCCATTAAATATATCGTCAGCACACATACAGCAAAATACATTACCACAGCCACCGTACAGTATATGAGCTTGCTGACCCACCAGCTTCTTCTGCTTCCGGACGCAAGGCACACCACTCTCGCATTTGCGGCGAAATCATCACTGGAATAATATGCCAGGAAATAGGCCAGGCCTATCTGGAACGCAAACCAGTATATCGGTATGTAAAATACGCTCCTTGGATCAAAGTAATACACCTCCATCCCCTTCATCGCAAACAGAAGATAGTCCGCAAATGTTCCGTTGGTCAACAGGATATTCCCATCTGCAAGCTCGATAAGATATGCGTGGAGCTCACGTGTCTGCGACACCGCAAACAGTAACGGCAGTATAAAAAGAACACATCTCCTTAATATTCCATTTTCCATATCTCTTCCGAGAAGTCTCAGAGTCCTCATTCCCGCATCACCTCATATCTGTCCACCACATACATTCCTTTTTTATCTGTATTTCCTTCTTTCATAGAATATCCCTTCTTCTGTGCCATATGTATATAAGAACGAGTGCCGCTGCACTCACCGCAGCATACATCGTCACCATCTGGTACCTGTATGTAACCACATTCTGCAGTGGATTGACCATCTGCATGGCTGACCAGGTTCCAATCCCACGTCCCTCAAACATCACACCGGTAAATACATACAATGCGAACGGAGCCATTATCGTTGAAAATCTGCTCCCGCACCACCTCGCAAAGCACATAGCCACAAGACCTGTTATCCCTCCAAACACTGCATCGAGCAGCGTAAACAGCAGCGCATAGCACACAGGATGCTCTGCAAATATTCTCGGGAACATGTGGCAGTCTATAATTCCTGCATACAAAAATGTCAGTTTTTCCGGTCTTTTATCCGGATATATCCCCGCAGCAATGAACATGGCTATGAGCAGCGGGCACGCCACGGCTGCCGCTCCCGAAGCCGCCACAGCCGCTTCCTTTGCAATCATATAGCTTAAGCGGGACGTCTTAATACATATACTGCTTTCATATCCGGTTTTTTGATCCTGATAACACGACCCCGCATACGGAAAACACGCAATCAGTGGCAGCAGTACGTAAAACAAGCTGTTGTATGCAAACTGATAGTCTGTCCCGATCCATGTCTGGATCAAAGCCCTGCCTCTGTTAAATCCATACTGGCTGACATTAAGCCATATGTCCGCCAGCCCAATCAACGTTCCCAGAGCTACGCTTACTGCAAGCCACTTATTTCTGAACGCTCTGGTCATTTCAAATCTTAATACTCTCATATCTCAACACCACTTCATTCAATATCCAGTCTGATCATCAGCTTATCAGGTTCAAGGGTGAGTACATAATAGAAGCTCTCCCGCTCCAGGTTATCCCACGTATCCCTGCTAAATGACACCCGCGCCAGACTTGTCACATACCATATATCCTGATTCATTCCGGGCTCCAGATCATTACTTGTAAACGTATTCAGTTCCCGGCCAGAATACAAATTCACCGAACTGCACCATGTCTGTGACTCAAAGCCACACTCAGTCGCCGCCATCACAGTATCCCAATCGATCGGTTCTTCAGTTGTATTATCTACATTCAGGCGTGTACAGATAAACCGATCCTCCGGGCTCAGCACATCCACACTGTCCACATTAAAACGTGCTTTATACTCATCTATACTGTATATGCGGGTCTCCCTGCATTTTATAAGCAATCCATCCACCGATACATTCTCAGCCGCTTCTACAACTCTGGTGTCATCACTGTACGCCCTGTTAACGCTGAATATTCTTCCGCACCACAAGGTGACTGCACACAAGCTCACAACACCCAATGCCATCAGAACACCTCTCCTCATGCATATACCTCCACAAAATCTGATTCCCACCTCATGGCTTGTCATCCGCTTCCGGCTTTGGGAGTGCATCCAGATCCACAAAATCCGGAAGATCCGCCGGATTGTACGTAAAATATCCTGTGATCACCTGTCCATAATAATATTTCACGCCATCCTCCGGCTCCTGTGGCACAACAAGTCCAATCGTACATTCCATTGTCTCGTGTCCTTCCAGTCTGTATAGATAGTACCAACTGGCTCTGTCATCGCCCTCTGTGTGGACTGATTTGTCAAAGTATACCATTCCTTCTACGAACGAAACCTCACTCTCACCGGGAATCCTCTCCACAATGTCGTATGGGAACACATTCTTCACAACCGCATCCCCGGTATTCGTCAGTCTGCACTTAATAAAATACAGCTTATTGGTCTTTACCACAGTCTGCGTATGCTTATCTATCACATCCTGATACTGTGCAGTTATCTCCTCACACTCCTCAGGAGTATACGCATCCCCTGCCGACTCCTGAAATTCCTTGTATCCCGGAGCCTCCTCATACAGAGCATCCCAGTCTGTTATCTCCTCCTCCGACTCAGGCTCCGGCAGAGTCTCACTGCGAAAATATTCAACCGGATATTTATCCTCTGTTGTTATCTCGTCACCTGTGTATACATCAGCCGACAGCAGCTCTATCTTCACCGCTCCTGACATCAGCACGTTATCACCCACACCTTCTTTTTCACTTATTTTCTCTCCGGTCTTGTTTCCCGAAGCTTCGCTGTCTGTCTCTTCAGATGCCGCCTCAGACGACTTCCTTAACGCTCTGTCCTCTGGGGTTTCCCGTTTTTTCTGGAGCACATACGCCGAAGCTGCCACTGCTGCCATGATCAGCACTGCTGCCACTGTCATCACAAGATATCTTTTCTTCTTCACTTCTACTCCTCCCAACTCTGCCTTTGCCATCCGTCTTATGTCACTGCTTTAATCAGTCATAAATAGTGTAATTTCTTGTGGAATCCGGACTCCACCAGCCCTTTGAATCAGTCTGTGCTTTGACTGTCCTGTGCATCCTCAAGCCTGCATAGGCATAGCCTTTCTCGTTTACCATGTTTGTGATACTCGCCTCAATTCCAAGCGGAATAATATGCGTATCAGATTTTACTATTGGGTTTGTCCCTTTTGATGAATGCGAGCCCATTACTGTGTAACTGAGCTTTGGTCCTACTGTTGGATATACATAAACCTTTGTCTTATTATATTTACGTCTGTACGAACTATAACCATATCCGCTGTTATTGTTGCTAAAAGTAAACAGCTCGTTATCTGTATTAGAATATGATTCTTTGCATGTAACCACTGTACCTGCATTATTTGTATGTACATTCTCAGCCTTAGCAGGTGCAGCAATTCCCGCTGCTCCTGACACTGCCATCGCTCCTGCAACAGCGAACATCGCAAGCTTTGATTTCATTGACTTCTTCATAACCTTTTGTCCCTCCTAATTAATTATCTGCGGTCTTTACTCCAATTTTGCCACTTTTAACAATTTTGCTATTGTACTTTTCTGTGTCTGATAGTACAATCCGTTTATCAAGATTTTTCCAGCAAATGATTGTCTTGATATTTCTAATATCCTGAAGCTCAACTCTTCAGGATATTTTACTTTGTCTCTTTCTGTGAATCGATATTCCTGAGACACTCTGGGAGTTCTATCTCTCCCCATGCACCGAAACATCCTGTCAGTCTAATCACATCTTCTGCCATATTCTCAAGTATGTCCGACAGCATATTTCTAACCCTCTTCTGCGTCACGCATTGTCACCCCCTTTTTATTTCTTTTTATCAGAGATGATAATTTTAATATCATCACTTCTATAATCTGCAACAACCATATCCATACAATATAGTTATTGTAAGATTTCACCCCAAGACTCACCGCTCCAATTATCAGCACACCTGCTATACCACGAGCCTTTATCATATTTTTTCTATGTTGATTATATTTAGGTCTCTGTTTTGATGGTATAGGCGCAAATAATGCTATAACTACTATCTCCGATACCCACAATGAATTCTGCAGTTTGCTTGACAATATAATATTTTCTCCGCATGCTAACACCACGATATAAAACAATACAGTCACCGCTGTACAGCCATACCATGTTTTCATATGTATACCGCCAAGATAATTTCTTGTAAGTTCTATTGTCAATCCTGTTATTATTGCTATATCAACGTGTCCCAATATTGAAAAGAGGCCCAAAATAATTAAATATTTCTCTACCTTGTCAATAAGAAGCAGTATAGAATATTGTATTTTTACATCACGATCCTCATCGCTTCTGTATTTTCTGCCCAGCAGGATCTGTGTTAATAATATTCCCAGCTTATTGTTTAGATTATCTATTTGACCACCTCCACTTTTCTTTTATCATACAACTACTTAGATTGCAATATATTTTGCTTAATTTGTCATGAACGGTATCTATCATGTCATAAACGACAATTGACGCGGTATAAATCGTCTTTGTATAATGTTATATTATCTTTATGGAGGTTGCCATGATACATCATATCGTAGACTCTTTTTGTTATATTATTGAAATTTTATATGATCTCATCATGCTCTCATCCATTGCCGGAGTACATATAAAAGAAATGCGACATCCTGTGATAAGTGCAATTTTATACTTTTGTTTGGGAACCTTTTTTTCATCCCTGTTTCCAGGTGCGCTTGGGTGGATCATCTTATGTTCACTAGCCTATTTAACGACTCTTTTTATCTTAAATACGACTATATTTAATTCTCTAATTGCCTTCGTCATATCACACACTTTTATCCTTCTTATTCAAAATTCTATAATTCTGTTATTTTACAGAGTGAATTTTAATAATCAGATAGCCTCCTCCATCGCAGGCTCCCTGATTACTTTTTCTATTGCTTGTGCTATATGCAGGCTACTTCCATTCCATAGCTTCTACTCTCAGTTGATTAATGGCAGATTTTTATCCAAGTACCTTGTAATACATGTTTTTCTGATAATCATGCTTGAGCTGGGACTGCGTAAATACAGCACATTTAACACAATCATATATATCCCCCTCATCTCATTTTTCACCGTGATAGTCCTCATCACCGACATAGTAATCCTCAGCCAGCAACAGATCATCAGCAAGCAGCAGCACGATCTGGCAAATTACAACGTCTATCAGCCTATGATGGATGATCTGATTGAGGACGTCACGGGAAGGCAGCATGACTTTGACAATATATTGACCGGTATTCGAATGCTTCCATATACACACACCGACTACAGTTCATTAAAGGAGGCTCTTATCAGCAGTTCAGATGAGGTTATATCCGAATACAGAACCACCGAGCTTCTAAAAATCAACATGTTCGTGATCGCCGGGTTTATATACAGCAAACAAAAGCAGGCAGAAAAGGCGCACAAAAAGCTGAATATTGTCGTTCACAGCTATCTGCTCGAGAGCCGGATGCCTGAATATGAGCTGGTCAGGGTTCTGGGAATACTCATCGACAATGCACTGGAGGCCATATCTGAGCACGATAGTATGACTCTGCACCTGGATAGCCGGGACGGCAGAATCATCATCACCACTCTGAACAAAGGTCCTCTGCTAACACCCGAGATCAGAGCAAAGCTTTTCACAGCAGGCTATACCACCAAGACCTGTGATCGTCAGAAGCACGGCCTTGGTCTTTACAATCTCAGGCGTCTGGTATTTAAATATAATGGAAAAATATATCTGGAAAACGATTATCTTCTGGATGATACTCTGGTGCGTTTTGAAGTAATGGTTTAAAATACAACACATAGAAGGAAGGAGTCTTTTATAATGAGAGCTTTGGTAGTTGAAGACAATGTGGCACAATTAAATGGTCTGGCAGAGATAATAGAAGAAAGCTTCCCCGACATAGAATGTCTGAAGGCCGCCTGTTATGATGATGCTCTGGCTCTGGCAGATTCGCACAGCATCCAGCTTTTTCTGCTGGATATACAGCTTGGCGCCGACCCGGATAAGGACGGAATAAAGCTGGGAGAACAATTGCGAAGAAATCCGCGTTATCAGACAACTCCTATTTTGTACGTGACAGCTCTTGTAAACGAAGCTCCCAGAGCGATCCACAAGACCAACTGCTACGATTATCTGGTCAAGCCCTACTCACAGCAGGATCTGATAGAATCTGTCTCCAAGCTTCTGAACTTTTCTCTGATCAGGGAGGAACCAATAGAGCTTACCGACAGAGATGGTGTACTTGCCAGGATCAGACCAGACAATATACTATACATTAAATCCGAGCTGCGAAACATGCATGTCCACACAACCACCGGACTATTTATATCCACAGGAACAAGACTCTCTGTATTTGCGGACTCTCTTCCATCGTATTTTGCACGCTGCCACAAGAGCTTTGTCGTAAACCTTCACCATGTGGATACCTACGACAAGGTTACCGCCATGGTATCGCTTGACACACCGGACTATCAATGGATACCGGTTGGTCGCAAATACGCCACAGAGTTTGGTCACAGACTTAAGGCTTCCACGGCTGCGCGCAAACACGTTGAACGGGCTTAACAATGATAAGGGGTATTTGAAATGCTGAATTCTATAATAGATCTCCTATGCTTTACATTGGAAACAATGAAGGATGTTATTTTTATATCTGCCCTCATCGGAAGAAAATTCCGGGATATGCGCCACCCAATTATCGGAACGGCTGCTTACCTTATACTCGGGAATACGGTATCCTTAATTTTCCCAAATGCATTTGGATGGCTGGCATTATGCCTGCTATCCTATCTCATGCTGTTGTATATTATGAAGACCAGATATTTTTATGTATTGATGGCGTATATTCTTGAATATCTGTATGCGGCTTTTCTTGAGGACATTATCATCATGGGTATGACACGTCTGGGTGCGAACAATGAGACATACTTGTCCATTTCCTGTGCTGTATTTTCATTTCTGATTTCAGTGGCTCTGTGCAGATATGCGCCTATGAACCATGTGTTCCAAACCTTCATGGGCGGCAGTGGAATTATCAAATTCCTGTCTATTCATTTGTACGTTGTGTATATGATCGAGACCGGGCTGTACAAATTCAGTACCATCGACACCTCGGTGTATATACCTGTGATATCATGCTTTGCAGTTGTGGTCATTCTCTCGGATATCATCATTCTGGGACAGCAGCGAACCATAGGAAAGCAGCAGCACGACCTGGAATGCTTTAAAACCTATCAGCCTATGATGGCTGATCTGATAAAGGATCTGCGAAGCAAACAACATGACTTTGACAACCATCTGACTGCAGTCAGAATGCTTCCATACACCTATAGGGATTATGAGTCTCTGAAAAATGCCCTGATAAACTATTCGGACAATATGGTATCTGAATACCGTGAGTCTGAGCTGCTTCGCATCAATCTGTCTGTTGTCGCCGGTTTTATATATAGCAAGATGATCAATGCCGAAAAGAACGGAAAGACTCTGAATGTGATAGTCAGACAGCATACGTTGAAAAGCTGTATGCCCGAATATGAGATCATACGTATACTTGGAATATTAATAGACAATGCTCTGGAGGCTGTAGATGCTCCGGGATCTGCCACCCTGTCTCTTGACAGCAGTCAGAACCAGATCATCATAAGCACCATGAACAAAGGTCCTGTGTTGAGCTCTGATCTTAGAAGAAATATGTTTACCTACGGCTACACAACCAAGACCATCGACAAGCAGCATCACGGATATGGTCTTCCGAACATGAAAAAGCTTGTGGATGAATATGAGGGAAAGATATGTCTGGATAACCGAACCATATCCGGACAGAATTATATTTGCTTCGAGGTGACAGTGTAACGCAGCTCATGCACATAGAAAACCGGCAGTATACAGTTGGACTTCAACTCATATACTGCCGGTTTTCTATGCTTATCTATGGTCTGCCTGTTACAGCTCTACATCCCAGAAATCCTTGATGGTTGCAAAGTAATCCTCCGGTGTCTCTGCACGGCGGATAAGTTTGAATGATCCGTCCGGTCTGAGCAGAACCTCTGCGGACTTAAGCTTTCCATTGTAGTTGTAACCCATGGCAAATCCATGAGCACCTGTGTCGTGGATGACAAGGATGTCTCCCATGTCGATCTTTGGAAGCATTCTGTCTATAGCGAACTTGTCATTGTTCTCACACAGTGAACCTGTCACATCATACTTGTGATCACATGGCTCATTCTCTTTGCCAAGGACTGTGATGTGATGGTATGCACCATACATAGCAGGTCTCATGAGGTTGACTGCACATGCGTCCACTCCGATGTACTCCTTGTGTGTGTGCTTCTCATGGATGGCTGTTGTAACCAGGTGTCCGTAAGGTGCCAGCATGAAACGTCCGAGCTCTGTGAAGATAGCCACATCACCCATGCCTGCTGGTACAAGCACTTCCTCGTATACCTTTCTTACACCCTCGCCGATGACCATAATGTCATTTGGCTCTTTGTCCGGTGTATATGGGATTCCAACTCCGCCTGACAGGTTGATGAAGTCAAGCTTGACGCCTGTCTTCTCCTTGATCTCAACTGCTGTCTCAAACAGGATCTTTGCAAGTGTTGGATAGTATTCATTTGTCACTGTATTGCTGGCAAGGAAAGCATGCATTCCGAATCTCTTCACGCCCTTTGCCTTGAGGATCTTGTATGCCTCGATGATCTGATCCTTTGTCATACCATACTTTGCATCACCAGGGTTGTCCATGATGGTGGTAGATATGGAGAATTTTCCACCCGGATTGAATCTGCAGCAGATCTTCTCTGGAATTCCTGCTGACTTCTCCAGAAAATCAATGTGTGTGAAATCGTCAAGATTGATGGTTGCGTTCAGCTTCTTCGCAAGCACGAACTCCTCTGCAGGGGTGTCATTTGATGAGAACATGATCTCATCGCCCTTAAATCCCATCTTGTCTGACATCATAAGCTCTGTCAGTGATGAACAGTCAGTTCCGCAGCCCTCTTCCTTGAGGATCTTGAGTATTGTTGGGTTTGGAGTAGCCTTTACAGCGAAATACTCCTTGAATCCTTTATTCCATGAAAACGCCTTGTAAAGCTTTCGCGCATTCTCTCTGATTCCTTCTTCATCGTAAATGTGAAATGGTGTAGGGATCTCCTTGATGATCTCTTCTGCCTTTGCCTTTGTAATAAATGGTGTCTTCATCTTTTTTGTCCTTTCTGTCTTTTCCTGCATACTATGCGTTGTTCTCCGCTGCAACAAGGTTCTCACTCTTGTGCATCTTACGGAGAAGTGGCTTTTCTATCTTACCTGTAGCATTTCTCGGAACGTGCTCAAATATGATCTTCCTTGGTCTCTTGTATCTTGGAAGTTCTTTACAGAACTCGTTGATCTCTTCCTCTGTACAGGTCATGCCATCCTTTACCTCTATGATGGCCGCTGTGATCTCTCCGAGACGGGCATCTGCGATACCGATGACTGCAACGTCCTTGATCTTCTCGTATTTGCTGAGGAAGTTCTCTATCTGTACAGGGTAGATATTCTCTCCACCACTGATTATAACATCTTTCTTTCTATCTACAAGATAAATAAATCCATCTTCGTCCTGCATAGCCATATCTCCTGTGTACAGCCAGCCGTCCTTCAGGCACTCCTCTGTCGCCTTTGGATTCTTGTAGTAGCAGGTCATGACACCAGGTCCCTTGAGGATAAGCTCGCCGACTGCGCCCTGCTCGACCTCTGTTCCGTCCTCATTCACGATCTTCGCCTGCCAGCCGTAGCCCGGCACACCGATGGCTCCGACCTTATGTATGTTCTCTACTCCCAGATGTACAGCGCCCGGTCCGATAGACTCTGAAAGTCCATAGTTCGTGTCGTACTGATGGTTAGGGAATATCTCTTTCCATTTCTTTATAAGACTCTGTGGCACTGGCTGTGCTCCGATGTGCATCAGTCTCCACTGTGACAGCTCATAATCCTCCAGATGTACATCGCCGTTCTCTATGGCAAGCAGTATATCCTGAGCCCATGGCACAAGAAGCCATACTATAGTACACTTCTCATCACTTACAGTCTGAAGTATAGTCTTGGCACTTACGCCCTTGAGCAGAACTGCCTTGCCGCCCACTATCAGACTTCCAAACCAGTGCATCTTGGCACCCGTGTGGTACAGCGGAGGAATACACAGGAATACATCATCCTTTGTCTGTCCGTGATGTACATTCTCGACCTTTGCCGCATGCATCAGGCTCTCATGGTTGTGCAGAATAGCCTTTGGGAATCCTGTTGTTCCAGATGAGAAATATATAGCCGCATCATCACTGTCCTTGATGTCTCTCTTCTCGAACACGCTTGAGCAGTTGGACGTCAGCTTGTCATAGTCCTCCGCAAATGTAGGACAATTTCCGCCCACATAGAAGAGGATTCTCTTCTCAGCTATCTCGTCAACGACAGCCTCTATACGTCCGATGAACTCAGGGCCAAATACAAGCACGTCAACATCTGCAAGCTCTACACAGTATTTGATCTCCTCCGCATCGTATCTGAAGTTGAACGGAACCACTATGGCTCCCGTCTTCAACACTCCGAAATATATTGGAAGCCACTCAAGGCAGTTCATCATGAGGATACCTACCTTGTCTCCCTTCTGGATTCCACGTGACACCAGAAGATTGGCAAATCTGTTTGCCTTCTCGTTGAACACGCTCCATGTTATCTCTCTTCTGTACTGACATGTAGGATTAGACTCTATGAGTTCATACTCTCTCCATGTAACCCTTCTCGTCTCCTGCACATCAGGATTTATCTCTACCAGAGCGACATCATTTCCATATTCTCTGGCATTTCTCTCTAAGTAATCTGTGATTGGCATAACCGTAACTCCTAACCTCTCTTAATAATTGCTCTTCTTTCTCAATTAAAAGCTTTAACGCGTTAAATTGCACGCTCTTTACAGTATATCCCTCACATGGAAAATATACAATAGGCAATTACATTTGAATACTATCATAAAAAATAGTGCTGATGTATAAGTTTTTTATCACTTATACATCAGCACTATTTTTTTCATGGATTCATCACTCTACGCATAGAATGACGCCTTGATCATATTGATATAACTGTTCATCATCTGTGATCCCACAAATGTCGCGATCATCAGTCCCACGCTGAGCGCCGGGCCAAATGCAAAATGATCGTCCTTGCCTTTCTTACGCCTTGCAAGAAGTATCACGCCCTGGCATCCACCAATGATAAGTCCGATGAAGAATGCTATGACGGTTGCCTTCCAGCCAAGAAAGAATCCTGCGGCAAACATGAGCTTGATATCTCCGCCGCCAAATCCATCCGGTATAACCAGCACTATCAGAAACAGCGGAAGGCTCACGCAAAGCATTCCAATAAGTCTGCTCACAAGAGAGAGATCTCCGCCTGTCAGTGAAAATCCACCTCTCGTGAATATGGATATAACTCCAAGCACCAGTATACATACATTCAGCACAAATGGTATCTCCATGGTATCAGCGTCTATGAATGTGATGATAGTCAGCAGTCCAAAGAACAGGAATACCGTGACCGCCTCAAGGCTCACATCAAACTGCCACACCATAAGCACTCCGAACACCCCACCAAGGATCTGTATGAACAGACATCTCGGAGAAAACTTCTCAAAGCTCTTCGGCTTCCCCTTAAAAATATTCTCATTGTTCGGCAGCTTGAGTATGATCTCATTCGCCAGAGTAAACAACACCACCCCAAGTAAAAACGCAACTATACAAGCTGCTACATTAATTGAATTCATAAATATAAAATCCCTTCTAAAAATATCACTGCTCACGATGGTCGATGACACGCTGTGTCTTCTTCTCACTTCTAGGCAGCGTTCCAACAGGGACAACAGTGATCTTCGGTGTAACTCCGATCCTTGACTTGAACAGATCTCTGATCTGACGTCCTGTCTGCTCAAAATCTACACGTCCCTCGGCCTCAACTGTAACCAGCATGATATCCTTATTGGCAGGCTCGTCATGGGCTATATTTATGGTGTACTCGCTTGGGACTCCATCCACAAGTGCAAGCAGCTCCTCAACCTGACTTGGGAACATATTTACGCCGTGTACCTTGAACATATCATCACTTCTGCCCTTGATGATATCCAGTCTAGGATGCTTTCTTCCGCATGGACACTCACCCGGAATGATCCTTGATATATCGTGTGTCCTGAAACGGATGAGCGGAGCTCCCTCCTTCACCAGAGTAGTGATAACGATCTCTCCCTCCTCTCCGTCAGGGAGAGTCTTTCCGGTCTTCGGATCTATTATCTCTATATAAACATAATCATCCCAATAGTGCATTCCATTCTGGGCATCGCAGCTTATTCCGATACCAGGTCCATAGATCTCTGTAAGTCCATATATATCATACAGCTCTATTCCAAGCTTCTCTTTTATATACTTTCTCTTCTTCTCACTCCAGCGCTCCGAGCCAAATACGCCCTTCTTCAAATGTATCTTATCCTTAAGCCCTCTCTTATCTATCTCTTCGGCAAGAAGAAGTGCGTATGATGATGTTGCTGTGAGAACTGTACTTTCAAGATCGATCATCATCTGTAACTGTTTGTCAGTATTTCCAGGGCCCATAGGAATCACCATGGCACCAAGCTTCTCCGCGCCTGCCTGAAATCCTATTCCGGCTGTCCACAGACCATATCCCGGAGTGATATGTACTCGGTCTTTCTTTGTCACTCCGGCTGTCTCGTAGCATCTTGCGAACATGATTGCCCAATCATCGACATCCTTTGCTGTGTAAGGTATGATGACCGGCTTTCCTGTTGTTCCTGAAGATGAATGGATACGTACCACTTCCTCATCCGGAACAGCCTGTATTCCCAGCGGGTAAGCATTTCTCAGGTCATCCTTGCTTGAAAACGGAAGCTCCTCAAATGCCTCCTGACTTGTCACATCTGTTATACCAAGCTCTCTGTACTTCTTACCATAATAGCTGTCAGTCTTTACAAGTCTCTTTATCTGAGCGTCCACCTGACTGAGCTGTGTGTCATTTAACTTCATAATTTTTACTCTCCTTTTCCCTTTTGTCAGCCCATCGCCAACTACATCTTCATCGCATATTCAAATACTTTCTTGTTCACCTCTACAAACTTCGGATTCACTCCATTCTCAATGGCTGATATGATATCCGCCTCGTCAAGTCCCAGTCTGCCGCTGGCTGCTGCAACCCCGAGGAGTGCTATGTTGTAGAACTTTGCCGAACCAAATTCACGGCTTATCGCCGCGCCATCCATGACTATGCAATCGCATTTGTCCTTCAGGTAGTCAAGCATCGGCTGTGCCTCGTAGCCTGAATTCATGAGCGAGTCAGTCGCCGGTTTCACCGGGACGTTGTTGGTGATGACGATTCCTCCCTTTTTCAGATAAGCCAGATTGCGCACAGCCTCTGCAGGCTCAAACGCAAGTATAATGTCAGCACCGCCCTGGGCTATGAGTGGCGAATACGCCTCACCGATCCTCACATGGCTCGTGACACTTCCGCCTCTCTGTGCCATACCTATGGTCTCCGCCGAATGTACCGTCTCACCCTTTGCCATATACGCCGATGCGATGAGCTTGGACGCAAGAACCGTTCCCTGTCCGCCTACACCGCAGACCAGAATATCCTTATTCATTGCTAGCACCTCCTATCGCACCCACCGGACAGATCTGTGAGCACAGACCGCATCCCGTACACAGGCTTTCATCTATCGCCACCTTGCCATCCTTCAGGATGATTGCAGGACAGCCTATCTCTCTTATACATTTCTTACACTGTATGCACTTTTCTGATATCTCCATCTTGCCCGACGGCTTGGTGATGGCTATACAAGGTGACTTGAAAATGATCGCTTTGACGCCCCTGATATCCGCACACTCCTTAACTGCTGCCACGCTGGCCTCAAGATCAAGCGGATCAACAGTGACTATCTGCTTCACTCCGATTCCCTCGAGCACCTTCTGTATGCTCACCTTGTCCACGAACTGACCCATCATATTGCGTCCTGTTCCCGGATGTGGCTGGTGTCCCGTCATGGCTGTGGTCGAGTTGTCGAGCACACACAGGATCATATTCGCATCATTGTAAACTGCATTTACCACGCCTGTCATACCCGATGCAAAGAATGTGGAGTCTCCCACAAATGCAAAGCACACGCCATCTTCATCCACCCAGTGGAAGCCCTGCGCCATGGTGATTCCGGCTCCCATACACAGACAGGTATCCACCATGTCAAGCGGCATGGCATTTCCAAGTGTATAGCATCCTATATCTCCGCAGAAGTAGCTCTTTCTTCCAGCCATCGCCTTCTTTACCGCGTAGAATGACGCTCTGTGAGGGCATCCCGCACACAGCACCGGAGGTCTCACAGGAAGCTCTGGTGCATCTGACACATCCACCTGGGAAGTCTTCTCAAGGTCAAGGAAACCGCACAGGATATCCGCAGCCTTGTTGGTAGAAAGCTCTCCGCTCGCCGGCACATCCCCGGTCTGCTTTCCTCTGACATCTATATCCATATGATATCTGCCTGCAAGGCGTAATATCTGATTCTCTATGTATGGGCTGAGCTCCTCAAGACACATGACCTCCGTCACTCCGTCCAGCGCATCCTTCACAAACTGCTCTGGGAACGGATGCGGGGTTGCTATACGGACCAGCTTCACATCAGGCACGTTCTTAAGTGTCTCCTTTGCATAGCAGTAGCTGATTCCCGATGCGAATACCGCCTTGCTGCCGCTGCCCTCCACCGTGTTCATGGAGTAATCGCCAAAGTCATCCCCGATCTCTACATTTCTCTTCTCTATCATGGCATGGTTGGCAAATGACAATCTCGGGAAGATGACCCATTTCTTTGAATCCTTTACAAATCCCTCATATTCCTTTGCCTTCCACTCGTCTTTTACCTCTATGGATGCGTATGCATGGCACACTCTTGTTGTCGGTCTGAACAGAACCGGTGTCTTGTATTTCTCCGAGTAGTCAAATGCATCCTGTATCATCTGATATGCCTCCTCAGGAGTCGACGGGTCAAATACCGGGATCCTGCAGAAGTCTGCAAACATCCTTGTATCCTGCTCCGTCTGTGACGATATCGGTCCCGGATCGTCCGCAGACACGATGACCATTCCGCCCTTTATCCCGACATACGCCAGCGACATAAGCGGATCCGATGCCACATTGAGACCCACCTGTTTCATGGTCACAAGTGTCCTCGCTCCACTGTATGATGCACTGGCGGCAACCTCCATAGCCGCTTTCTCATTTACCGACCACTCCACATGGACTCCGTCATGCGGGTATTTTGCTACTGTCTCCAGTATCTCTGAAGACGGGGTTCCCGGATATCCCGCCACAAGGTTCAGACCCGCCGCAAGTGCACCGAGGGCTATGGCCCCGTTACCCATAACATATTCTTTTCTCATAACAATACTACCTTCCAAGTCATTTATAAATTCTCTTATATTTCGATATTATAACCTCCACGGCTTTCAATGACAACAAATATTCGGGGCAGCACCACTTTACTGTTATAAAGTGGTGCTGCCCCTTCAAATTCATGCTCTTCTTTTTAACATGCATATGTGATACAATGTTTCTTGAATTTTTATAGAAGGAGAATAACCATGAACAACCGACCATTTGCCGGCAGAACTGCTGCCGTTATAGATCTGGCAAAGCTCAGGAGCAATATTGCCAACATAAAATCAAGACTGAAACCGGGTGTTGAATTTATCGCAGTCATGAAGGGCGATGGATACCGCCACGGCATTGCAGGACTTTACCCGACACTCAAGGAATGTGGCATAGACAGCTACGCCGTTGCCATCTGGGAAGAGGGAAAGATGCTCAGGGACGCGGGGGCAACAGAGTCTATCCTTATCCTTGGCGATACAGCAGATGACATGCTGGATGAGGCCGCAAAGTACGACCTTGATCTCACTGTCTTTTCAATGGAGGGTGCTGAGAACATGGCTGCCGCTGCAAGAAGAGCCGGCAAGAAACAGAATGTCCAGATAAAGCTGAACACCGGTATGAACCGAATAGGATTCCCGGTATGTCAGGAATCATTTGACACTATAAAGAAGATCTGCGAGATGGACGACCTGAACGTAACAGGTATATTTACACATTTTGCAAGGGCAGATGAGGGGGATCACACAAGTGCAAGAAAGCAGCTTGACCTATACCTCCACGCCGTAAATGAACTTGAGAAAATGGGGGTTGTCATACCAAAGCACCACGTAGCCAACAGCCCTGCCATACTGATGCTGCCTGAGGCACAGCTCGACGCAGTCAGATGCGGTGATATCCTCTATGGTCTCACTCCTTCTGATGATTTTGACTGGAAGAATTCAGGACTTCAGGAGATCCTCAGCTGGTACACATACGTTGCCATGGTGAAGGAGGTTCCTGCCGATTCAGAAATCGGCTACGGCGGAACATTTGTCACCAAAAGGCCTACAAAGATCGCCACTCTGCCTGTCGGATTTGCCGACGGCTACAGCCGCTATCTGTCCAACAAGGGCAAGGTCATCATAAACGGCCATGAAGCGCCGATCATCGGACGCGTATGTATGGATCAGTGCATGGCAGACATTACAGACATCCCGGATGTAAAGCGCGGCGACACCGTAACCCTACTCGGCGAGGGCATGTCCATCGAGGACATGGCAAATATGCTTGACACGAATGTTGATGTGATCGTGTGCAACATATCGGTAAGGGTTCCGAGGGTATATATAAATGGGGATATCTGATCGGCAGTATTGGGGAAAGGGAGATTTGTAAATGTTTCATTTGAACGACATATTAATATTTTTATTTTTCGGTATAGTCGCATTTGTTATACCCGGAACTTTAACAGTCTGGAATATTTACAATTGTTTTTCTGCCAAACCAAAAAAGGAAAAGCTTATCTCAACCGTAACCGTTCTGGTTGGCGGCCTGTTATATCTGATGCTGTTTGCGATAACGTATGATACAGCCGGCGACTGGTATGAACAGGTTAATACTATGCAATTTCACTATGTGATTTCTTCCGGGTATTGGGGAATTTCCTGGGTTGCTTTATTAGGATTTGCTGCATATTTTGTGTTGTTATACATAAATGCAGACCGACTGCCGCCATTAGTATCCGCGGTTGCAATTTCCTTTATTATCCTGCTTAATATATTGCAGATTACGTTTGCTGTTCAGTTATCTAAAAATATCAATAATCCCTTAGAATTGTCATTTTATGTTTATCATTTCAACATATTGCTGTTATCTGCAAGAGCAATTCAGAGGCATATGCTGCAACAGGTAGAAATCTTTAAAAACAGAGCAGCAGCACAGGATAACAATATACGTTTCAAGAAATTTTACGATATCATTAACAGCTTATCCAGGTACACCTTTGTAATTTTTGTTGCACTGTTTCTGGTTGTGGCAATTATCGAGATTATATTTGTCCTAATTGGTCAGGGACTGGATGCTCCGATTAAGGCATTTACAGATACTGCAGATTGGACATTTTCAAAGCAGACACCACCACCGCCATCAGATTACGAAGGACATTATCTTTGTACGGTAGCCGCCGGTGGGCACAAAAAAGTTGTGAAACCGCTTAGATTTGGAAGCAGGAGAGGTGCAACGATCATTGTAAACAGGCAATTATGTATTGCCAACGCATTTGAAGAAGTGATTCAGATAAAATTTCCAAGTTTTCACAGGATGGTTCGCCACATATATGATACATACGGCTATCCACTGTCGAAACTCATAACAAATCCTCTTAGAGCAGATGTTGTTTATATTATAATGAAACCATTGGAATGGATATTTTTATTATTCTTATATCTGGTTGATGTCAGACCGGAACAGAGAATAAGAAACCAGTATGTTTTACAATTCAAAAGATAAGGTGTGAATATGGGGAGTGTTATTTCCATCATGTCTATTATTATCTCCATCATTTATTGATAAAATGATGGAGATAAATCTGAAATGAAGGAGATTTTTAAGCAAGAAGTGTCAGGTACAGATAATCTTTTGTTTATCCGCACCTGACACCAATCTACCTCCGTTTTCTATTTCATCACCGCATTATACACATCCCTCTTAGGGACTCCGCGGTCTACAGCTGCCTGCTTGATCGCATCCTTCTTGGACATACCCTGATCAACGTACATCTGGACATGTTCCTCCACGGACATAGCCTCGAACGAGCTCTTCTTCTCCTCCTCAAGCTTCTTCACATCAAGCCCTTCTATCACTATGACGAATTCTCCTCTCGGATCTTCCCCCTCGTAACGAGCTATCGCCTGAGAGAGCATCATAGGCTCTATGGTTTCATGTTTCTTGGTGATCTCTCTGGCAAGTGTTATATGCCTGTCACCTAGTGTCTCCATGAGTTCCACCAAAGTCTTCTTAAGCTTGTGGGGCGCCTCATACATCACCATGGTCCTAGTCTCTCGCTTCATCTCCTCAAGAACCCTCGCCCTGTCCTTCTTGTCATACGGCAGAAACGCCTCAAATGCAAATCTTCTGGTCGAAAGTCCTGAGCTGATGAGCGCCGATATACATGCACACGCCCCCGGCACCGGTGTAACCTCAAGCCCTGCGGCAAGAGCCTGTCTCACAAGCTCCTCCCCGGGATCAGATATACCCGGAGTTCCGGCATCAGTGATAACTGCAACGCTTTGTCCCTGCTGCATCTTCTCAACGAGAACCTTCGCCTTGTCGTATTTATTGTATTCATGATAACTCGTCATGGGAGTCTTGATCTCGAAATGATTGAGCAGCTTGATACTGTTCCTCGTATCCTCCGCCGCTATCACATCCACCTCGGAAAGAACCCTGACGGCTCTATATGTCATATCCTCAAGATTTCCTATGGGTGTTGCCACCAGATATAATTTGCCTGCCATATATAAACCTCACTATCTGTAATATGTACATTAGGGTGTTTACAACATTTTTCACTTTCATGCTGCAGCCGTTGCCTGTTACCGCTTTGCACTGCCTTCATACGTCGCCAGCAGCTGCTCCGTGTACACTCCCGGAGCTTTGTAGACTATCATAGGCGGATCAATCTTGATCATGGAGTTGCCACCCTTAACGGCCTCCACTATGACCATGTTTGGCTCCTTATCTATGTATGGATGTACAAGCTGCATCCTCTTTGGCTCAAGCCTGTGCTCATGCAGGCATTCAAATATCTCAGCCAGCCTGAACGGCTTATGTATCATATAAAAACTTCCGCCGGGTTTAAGGGCATGCTCTGCCGCTGCCACCACCTGATCCAACGTCACATGCACCTCATGTCTCGCTATGTTCTTCGGAGCATCCGGATTCTCCAGACCGTGACTGCCCTTTATGTATGGCGGATTTGAGGTCACTATGTCAAAGGAGGCCTTCTTGTAGTTACAAGAGACCTCCTTTATATCTCCGTTATCTATTCGCACTAAACCGTCAAGCCCATTGAGGCTCACGCTCCTTGCCGCCATGTCCGCACATGCAGGCTGAAGCTCTATGCCTATAAACCGTGCTCCATCTGCCATTTTACCGCTAGGCTGCTGATTCACCCCTGCATCCGAATTAGTAACTCCATCTACGGCAATACAATCATGTGAGGATCTATAATCATAGGCATTCAAACCAGCAAGTCTCTCATCTCTGGTAAGAGCTTCATCCCCATACTCCTTTGCAGCAAGAAGTATAGGTATGATACCTGTTCCCGTTCCGAGATCCAGATATCTGCCACCGCGCTTAAATCTCACATAGTTTGCCAGCAGCACAGCATCCATCCCAAAGCAGAACATTCCGCTGTTCTGTATGATCTGATAACCCTTGCACTGCAGGTCATCTATCCTCTCACAGGATTTTATAACCACTTCCGGTCTAATCGTCAAATTTGGACTTTCCACCCTTGTCCTCCAATGCCTCAAGTGCCTTGTACTCCTCAGCGCTGAGTCTCTCTGAATTCTTTCTTCTCTTAGGCTTGAACTTGAGCTCAGCCACAGGATACTCCATAACTTCCTTGTTGTCATCCTTGTCTGTCACCACGATCTTAACCTTCTGTCGGAGAACGTTAACTGACATGACCTCGCCCTTATTTCCATCTATTGTTCTCACGAAATCTCCCACATTTGGAAGTTTCTCATTCAGATACTCGTAAGTGTCCTGCTCATGCTTCAGACAGCACATAAGTCTTCCGCACACACCTGATATCTTGGTTGGATTCAGCGACAGATTCTGCTCCTTCGCCATCTTGATCGACACAGGAACGAACTCTGACAAATGCTTGTTACAGCAGAGTTCCCTTCCACATATACCGATTCCGCCCACCATCTTGGTCTCATCGCGGACACCGATCTGTCTGAGCTCTATTCTTGTCTTGAACACAGATGCCAGATCCTTTACCAGCTCTCGGAAATCGATTCTCCTGTCTGCTGTGAAGTAGAACAGCACCTTATTGTTGTCAAATGTATACTCAGCCTCGATGAGCTTCATGTCCAGCTTATGCTTTGCGATCTTCTCAAGACATATGCCAAATGCTCTCTTGCTCTTCTTCTTGTTATCCTCGTATCTTCTGGTGTCATCCTCTGTGGCAATTCTTATGATCGGCTTGAGTGACGCCGTTATCTTGCCCTCTTCTACCTCTCGTCTTCCCAGAACCACTTTGCCGTACTCCACACCCCTTGCGGTCTCGACAATGACAAAACTGCCGGCCTCGACCTCAAAGTTCTGTGGATCAAAATAATATATCTTACCGTTTGGTCTGAAACGAACTCCTATAATCTCTTTCATTAACAATTCTCCTTCATGGTTAGGAGCATAAGCTCCATGACAATGTCAAAGCTGACATTCGCCTCAAGTCTGACCTTGGCCTTGTCCATAGACTTGAGTACCTTTTCTATACCCTCATAGCTGATGTGTGAGGACTGCTTTCTTATATCAGAATAATACTCCTTGAACATCAACCGGCCCGGGTTATTGGACACCTTAAGCATAAGAATGTCCCTGTACCACATCATCATCAGATCGATGTAGTCACTTACCTTGAGCTTGTACAGCTCCATATTCTTAATGGCAAATATCATGTCATCAACCGACATATCACTTATATGTCTCATGAACTTCACCACATTTTCCTTGATCTCCTTGTACTCATCACTAGTTGCAAGCCTGATGGCCTTTCCCAGATTGCCCTGGGCAAAATCCATACAGAAGTCAGCCTTCTGCTTGTCCAGCTTGAGCTCGTTCATGAGATAATCAAGTATATCATGTTCTCTGACAGGCTTCACATTCAGCACTATACATCTGGACTGTATAGTCTGAAGCATCTTATCAAGATTATTGGTGAGCAGTATGATTATTGCATAGGACGGAGCTTCCTCGATCGTCTTTAACAAAGCGTTCTGTGCATTTACATTCAGAAGCTGTGCATCCTCTATAACATATATCTTATATCTGCTGCTATAAGGCTTGATATCAATATCAGAATTCACCTGATCACGTATCTCTTCAACCGAGATCACATTTGGCTTGTCGTGGGTCACCCACACGATATCAGGCTGATTTCCCGTCTCACACTGAAGACATGACTTACAATGATTACATGGCTCTGTACCGCCCTCCTCACACTGGAGAGTCTTGACCAGCGCCCTGGTAAGGGTCTTTTTTCCACTTCCTGTCTCGCCATTGATGATGTAGCCCTGGGATATCTTACCCAGCTCAATGCTGCTCTTGAAGTGGCGTATTATGTCCTCATGTCCGATTATGTCTGTGAAATCTATCATATATACCAACCCCCTTACAATTAATTGTTTCTGTATGTCTATTCTGACCTTCTCCAAAATCAAAATATATTAAAGATTAAGTTTCTTCTCTACATACCCTACTATTATACCATGAATCTCATCAATAGGTAAAGTAGCGTCTATCTTCACTATTCTCTCAGTGTGCATATCCGCAAGCATGCGGTATCCATCCACGACCTTCTGATGGAACTCCATTTTTTCATTCTCCATTCTGTCAAGTTCAGCCTGGTTCTTCTTTCTGGATATTCCCTCCTGGGCGTCAAGATCCATGAGGAATGTCATATCCGGCATGATTCCCTGAAGTGCAAATTCATTTACCTTATACACCGTGTCAACTCCGAGTCCTCTTCCGATTCCCTGATACACAGCGGATGAGTCCACAAATCTGTCTGCAATCACCGCCTGACCGGCATCCAGTGCAGGCTTGATATTCTCTTTCACAAGCTGGGCTCTCGCCGAAGCATACAGAAGCAGCTCAGTCATATATCCCATCTCTGTAAAATCCTTGTTCAATATAACCTCGCGGATCGCCTCACTTATGGGATTTCCCCCCGGATCTCTGGTTATCAGCACGTCATAGCCTTTCTTCTCCAGATATTCCTTAAGCAGCTCCCTCTGTGTGGTCTTGCCCGCTCCATCCGGGCCCTCTATAGTTATAAATATTCCTTTCATATCCTAACCCTGCCATATGCTGTTCCTGCACATGTACACCTTTCATATTTATATTGTGATTCTTATCAAACCTTCCAGATCATAATGCTACATATTATTCTCCGCACAGCACTTTGATATAACCGTCATTGACTCCTGCCACATTAAGTCCGCTGTCTATCATGAACTTTATTCCGTTCACCGCCTGCCGGTCAACGACCTCTCCCGGCGCCAGCACAGGTATTCCCGGCGGATATGCATATACAAATGCCCCCGACACCTTTCCAGCCGCACCCTCAATCGGCACGCTCTCCACTGGTCTGTCCCACGCGGTTCCCGGCGGCATAGCTGACCTTCTGCCGGATATGATATCCAGCTCCTGCCGGTCTGTTTTATCCGGCTCATAGCCAAGGTTCCCGTCTATCTCAGCCACCGCATTAAATAGTATATCATAACTGTCTGCACTGTCCACAACAGATGATATACAAATGACATAACTCAACGATGCCATCTCAACAATCAACCCATACCTGTCCGCCAGAATTTCAGCAAGCATAACCCCTGTAAATTTCTGTCCCGACTCGTCTACAGTTCCCGGTCTCACGACAAATACCAGCCTGCCCTCATCATGGTCGAACACTTTACACACATTACAGATCTCATCATTTTTCACTGAGGAAGCATCAGGTCTGAACAGCCGTATATTTCTGAGCCCATCACATTTCCCGGCAAATGCCTCAAGCCTCCGCCCATACCTGGCAAATTCATCTCTGTTATTTGCGCCAAATGCAACTGCCTTCTCCATGCTCTGCATAAATATATATGAAGGCGAAGATGTCTGGAATATCTGCAGATATCTTCTAACCCTCTCATCAAGCTCAGGATTCATCACATGAAGAAGTGATGTCTGTGTGAGTGCCGGCATGGTCTTGTGCAGGCTCTCGATGACAATATCCGCGCCCTGCTGCATGGCGGTCTCATGTCCTTCCATGAAGTTCAGATGTGCTCCCTGTGCCTCGTCCACAATGAGATATATTCCATACCTGTGTACTATCCCGGCTATGGTCCTTATATCAGATATGACACCCTCATATGTCGGCGATGTGATTATCACCGCTCTTGGCTTTCTGCCATCTGCTACCAATTCCTTAAGAGCAAGCTCCAGCTTATCCGGCGATATGTCACCCAGTATGTCTGTCCTCTCTGACATTTCACGATCATCTTCATCGCCTGGAGCCATCATTTGCGATATTTCGCAGTCATCTTCTCCATCATCTGACATTCCATTCGATATTGCTCCGACTTCATTCTGACCCACACCGTCAGGCCAGCTCATACTCACATAATCCGGCACTATATACTCGGGCTCAAGCTCCAACATACAGATAGCGTTGTACACCGCCTTGTGGCAGTTTCTTGCCGCAAGTATCACGTCCCCCCTGTGACAGGTGGCGTGTATAGCTGTCATAAGTCCGGATGTGGAACCGTTCACCAGCATATATGTTGCAAATGTTCCATACACCTTCTTCATCTCGGCAATACTGTCCGCTATGAACATCTCCGGCTCATGCATGTCGTCAAGATCTTTAGCCTCAGTGAAATCATGTGCATACACCCCGTTCCAGAAGTTTTCCCGGGATTTTGAAATGTTATCAACATTTTGGACGGCTTCTATCGGCTGTCTCTTGTGCCCAGGCATGTGCCACGGGTATGTACCCTTCTCTATATATTTTTCAAGTGCTTCATTTATATATTCTTTCACCAGTTTTTCTCCGTAACATAGATTCTGTGTGATATAATACCATACTTTTATGTATTTGTAACAGCACTGACTTCTCCCAACGTCTGCACAGATATAAAAAACAGGAGAAGCTCTATCCGGCTTCTCCTGCGAGGGGGTATAAAAAAAGTTTTGCCTATTTTATGATCTTTCAAATGCTGCAACGGCATCCTCGATCTTCTGTAATTCGTCATCGGTCATGACTGTATGTGCCTGCTTTTCAACAGCCTTGAGATTGCTGATGATCTGCTCAGGCTTTGAAGCACCGATCAGCACTGTTGTGACCTCCGGCTTGTTCAGCAGCCATGCGATGGCAAGCTCTGATAGCTTCATATCATATCCGGCTGCGATCTCATTTAACTGGTTGAGGAGAGGTCTAGTTTCAAGCACCTGATCCTCATGAAGGAATCTTCCGTCCTTCACTGCCCTGCTGTCCGCCGGCATATCCTTCAGATATCTGTCTGTCAGCATTCCCTGTGCCAGAGGCGAGAAGCATATGAGTCCCTTGCCTGATGCGTATGTCTGCTTCAGAAGCCCATTGTTCTCGACAGATCTGTCCAGTATGCTGTATCTGTTCTGATTTATCACAAATGGCACATGAAGCTCATCAAGTATGCGCTCCGCCTTTGCCATGGTAGGTCCGTCATAGTTGGAGAGTCCGACATAAAGTGCCTTTCCACTCTTCACTATCTGCGCCAATGCTCCCATGGTCTCCTCGAGTGGAGTGTTCGGATCCATTCTGTGATGATAGAATATATCCACATATGGGATGCCAAGTCTTTTAAGGCTCTGGTCAAGACTTGCTATGAGATATTTTCTGCTGCCCCAGTTGCCGTAAGGGCCTTCCCACATATCGAATCCGGCCTTAGTGCTGATTATCAGCTCATCCCTGTACGCACCCAGTTCCTCTCTGAGTATCTTTCCAAAGTTCTCCTCTGCACTTCCGTACACCGGGCCATAGTTGTTTGCTATATCAAAATGTGTTATTCCGTTGTCAAATGCGGTAAAGCACATCTTCTTCATATTCTCGTAGTCGTCATTTGTTCCAAAGTTGTGCCAGAGTCCAAGTGCCAGAGGCGGCATCATAAGACCGCTCTTGCCGCAATGTCTGTAAAATCCTGTTCCCTCAACATTCTTATATCTATTCTCTGCTGCCTTATAATCTCCCATATTAATACCTCTCTTAAAAATATTTTATCCATAATACCCAAATATCCGCTACCCGATCATACAAAACCCGGAAGTTACGCAAAAGAAACCACCCCACTTACAAATTCACTTAAAACTTCATGGACACAGATGGTTTCTTTTTATATATGCAAGTTATCACTACATTTTGAAGTATATCATACCTATTACATCAAAAAAATATGAATATTTTTTATTATATATGAAATTTCTATTATAATTTTTATAAATGCTCTGTCTAAATTATCACGGACATTTTTACTATCCTCTGTATGCCTGTTACGCATTTACCGGGAGCTTATCAACACCGAAAAAGTGCCATCATGATATGACAGTCTTCCTTTTAAGCCATACTTGTCAAGTATCGTCCTCACAACAAAAAGCCCGAGTCCACTGCCACCGCCTGTTCTGCTGCCGCTGCCCTTCACATACGGATCCCACAGCGAATCTATGTCATCTGGCAAGACATCGTCCGTTGTGTTGCTTATCGTCACCTTTCTATCTGCCATCTCTATATCTATAATTCCATTTTTCATGCCGTGTCTCACCGCATTTGTCACCAGATTTTCCGCAACGTGTTTCATCGATTCCATATCTGCATTTAAAGTACAATTGCCCTCAAATGTCACCACCATATTTTTTCTCTGTATCGCCACCTCATTTTCTTCTACAACTTTTCTGAAGAGTTCCGCCATATCAACGCTCTCAAGTTTTTCTCTTTTTCGCCGTTTCCCGGTCTCCAGCCTGTCTATCTCCAGCATCTGCTCAATCATTCCATTCATCCTTCGCACATTTTCTGATATTGTCTCCGCATACTGTTGCCTCTTGTCCGTATGCACATTTGCGAGAAGGTTCTCCGCATAACCCGACATAGCCATGAGTGGGGTTTTGAGATCGTGGGCCATAGCATTTGTCATATTGCGTCTGTACTCCTGACGGTCATAGCGGGTCTTTCTCGTCATGTATATGACAGCAGTCGCAAATACAGTTATGCACGCTATACACCATATGGCTATTCTTCTTATATCCCCGGCTAGTTCCCGTATGACTGCATCCGCGTCATAGGAACACACACCGACAAGCATGCACTGTCTGCCATTTGCCAGCGTGACTCTGCCCTCCATGGCAGCGTAAACCCTGCCGTCGCCATCCTGGATACCGCACACATTGTTTCCTGTGTAATCTATCTTCTTTTTGCCGAACAGAAAGTCTCCGCTTGTTGAGCCTATGTGACAAGTCCATACCAGTCTGGTCATCTGTCCGCTTGCCACATACTGGGTGCTGGATGCTTTGATAACCCTGTCCAGCGCATCGCTTTCGGTTTCCAGCAGCTGATCCATATCCCTGAATGTCCTGATATCCGTCACCACATACTTTTCCCCATTCATGACAAATGTTGAATTGATAGTGTCTTCAAAAGTAAGCTTTTCCAGTGTCACATCATACTCCGAATACCCCGACGCATCCGCCGGGCCATCGTAAAATACGCTTTCGTCTGTGTATCTGTCAGTACCCTGTATCGTAAAGCTGCTTCCATTTTCACTGTCCCGCAGATACACTTTTCCTATGCACGGATCGGCTATGTTCTTCACTCCGCAGATGTCCCCCGAATATTCATATACCGACACCCTATTGTCAAGAACCTTCGTCAGTCCACTGTCATCACACACATAATATCCGCTTATGCCGGTATCCAGATTCCTGACACACATGATAGTAAATGGCTCATTTTTATTCACAATACCGTCCAGATTGATCCTCTGGAACGTTTCAGAATCGTACAGTCTATATAAGGTATTACAGTTATTTATAAGATAGTGATTGTACAGCCAGTCTTCATTTGTCACATACATGAGTACCTCGCCATTCAAATACGAATTCCACATTATCGTATTGTATGCCCGTATATACGCCGCGCTGTCTTCATCCACGGAATCGGCAAATTCATCCTGAGTCTGTACTGTGTTCATCCTCTCGTGGACACTCCCCATCATATCATCAACCGAGTCAGACATCTTGTTATACAGCATCATGCTCGCAGTCCTGTATGACACATATGCCAGAGTTCCGATCAGAACCGTACATACCGCAGCCGCCACAAGCAGCTCCACCCACCAGATGGGCTTTCTCATCAGTTTCATTTTCTTTTCGTGTTTTTGCTTTTCATATTTTTGCTTTTTGTGTTTTTGATTTGTATGCGATTTTACCATGTCATCACGCCTCCTTATTGCACATCCCTTATCTGATATCCTTTTGTGATGACAGTCTTTATCTGTCCGGCAGCCTTGCCTAGTGCCTTTCGCAGCTTTCTGATATGATCGTCCACAACTCTGGTTCTTCCGTCATAGTCATAGCCCCATATATTCACCAGCAGTTCCTCCCGCGACACCACACGTTTTCTGTTCTCCATGAGGTATATGAGAAGTTCCAACTCTTTTCGCGGCATATCAATGGCTGCACCATCCACAGTCACCGTGAGTACCGATGTGTCGCAGCATATTAAGCCACACACAAGTTCCCTGTGGATAACGGTTCCCTTCGCCCGTCTCACCAACGCCACAGATTTGGCATAGAGTTCTGCAATGGCAAATGGCTTGACCACATAGTCATCGCAGCCAAGTGTATATCCATACAGCACATCCTCCTGCCTGGCTCTGGCTGTCAGGAAAATAACCGGTACATCGCTGGTCTTTCTTATCTGTCTGCACAGTTCCCAGCCATCCACTCCCGGAAGCATGATGTCTAAGAGCACAAGATCATACTGATTCTCATAGAGCATTTCCTCTGCCTGTATGCCATCACAGGCGCAGCTCACATTCATCTCACTTGCCTCAACTCCTATGAAATAGTCAGCCACAATACATCTGAAACATATGTCCAAAAGGCGACATCCCCTGTCATCATATTAACATGATATACAGACGATGTCGCCTTTCTGTGTCCTTTATTCTGCTTTTACAGCCCATCTCATCTTCGTCGATCTTGCTCTCGGATTGCGGGCGCACTCCTCCGCTGACGGTCTGATGACATCCTTGCTGACTTCGCTGTAAACACCAGCCTTTGCCCCAGCCTTGAACGCTCTCTTTACCAGTCTGTCCTCACCTGAATGGAATGTCAGTATCGCCACTTTTCCACCAGGTCTGAGCGCATCCGGCAGCTTGTCAAGGAAATCATACAAAACCTCAAACTCACTGTTCACATCTATTCGCAGAGCCTGAAAACACCTCTGACAGGATTTCTTCACAGCCTCTTTTCTGTCCTTCTCCGGCACAAATGCCAATGCCTCCTCGATGGCATCCTTCATCTGCGTGGTGGTCTCCACATAATTCTTAGTTCGGTTTCTCTTCATGATGACCGTGGCGATCTCCTCCGCATAAGGCTCGTCCGAGTTCTCCTGGAACATCCCAACGAGTTCCTCATACGAAACCTCTCGTAGACGCTCCGCCGCCGACTCACCCTTCTCCGGATCAAGCCTCAGATCAAGTGGTCCATCAAACTTGTATGTGAATCCCCTGTCTGGATTGTCTATCTGCATGGAAGACACTCCGAGATCCGCAAGGATAAAATCAAATCCCCCGGCCTCCTCTGCCACCTGGTCGATATTCCTGAAATTTGTCTGCTTTATCGTGAGTATATCCTCTCCGTATCCAGCTTCAGACAGTCTATGCTTCGTCTTCACTATCTCTATAGGATCAACATCCAGAGCATACATATGCCCCTCTCCATGAAGCTGCTCAAGCATACGCCTTGTGTGTCCACCATATCCCAGTGTCGCATCAAGCCCCTGCTGTCCCGGCTGTATCTGAAGGAAATCCAGTATCTCATTTACACATATTGAAATGTGCATCCCTGCCGGGGTACTTCCCTTGCTTATGACTTTCTCTATCGTATCCGCATATTTTTCAGGATCGTGCTCCTTGTATTTCTCCTCAAACCTCTTCGGATGGGTGCCACTGTAGTGCACTCTCCTCTTGTGTATCTTTTCTTCCATATATTCTTATCTCCTTAGCCGCCGTCTGCCATACAAGGCCCCGGAACATTTATGTCATAATACCATATATCTGCGAAACAAGCCACACAACACTAAAAAAATGGAAGCCACGGCATTCATCCGTGACTTCCAGAATAATCGCATCATATAATTATTATTTACCAGCTATAATGTGATGTATCATGGTGAGCTGGCTCCTGAGTGCATCCACAGATATCTGTCCAGGGGCGGAAGGTATGCCCGCTGTGGCAAATGATATCGTATTGCCATACATCTCTCCTGTGGTTCTTGTCTCCACACCAAGTTCACCCATGGATATAACTATGAGAGGGGTCTGATTTCCACTATCCTGCAGTTCCTTTGCGGCCTGCATCATATCTACGACCTGCGATCCCTCCTCAGGCATCATGGCTATCTTGGCTATATCTGCACCTGTGAATATGATGGACTTAAATCTGTCAACTATCTGTTCCATAGGTATAGTAGTCTTGAAATCGTGATTGGACACTATGACATACACGCCCTTGGAATGAGCCTCCGCTATGACTTCATCCACAATCTCCATGTCGGAGAAATATTCTATATCCACGATGTCTATATATCCACTGTCTATAGCGTCAATAAGAAGGTCGTGATACTGGCTGAGTGTTGCCTCCATGCAGCCACCCTCGCCCTTTGTTCGGAATGTAAATATAATAGGGAACTGCCCCAGCTTATCATGGATCTTCGCCAGAGTCTTCATAAGTGCCTCTCTGTCAAAGCACTTCTCGTACATATCCGCTCTGAATTCCACCATGTCTGGTTCCGACTTCGCTATGATCCTCAACTGATAGTCCACATCATAATCCGTCGGAGCTACCAGAGGTACACAGATCTTAGTCATTCCCTCTCCTATCGCCACATTCTTCACATTAACGACCTTCATCACTGCCTCCTGCCTTTTTCACATTTTCCCTGCACGCTGTACAGCTATTACTTTATCTCAATTGCATCCATGAATGTCTCACACAGCTTCTGCACATCAACCTTGTCGACCTTATCCCAGTAGCTGATAGAACATGTAACTACATCCTCGCCTGTAGGATATACCAACAGCACCTCTGTTCTGTCCATATCATATGATGTGAGCTGTATCACAAGATATGTTACCTCTGTGCCATCCTTTGCCTTCACTGTGCCATCTGTCATCTCGTTGACCTTGGAGTTCTCATCGTTGTAATACTCTGTGTAAGTATCCTTCATGTTCTTCACAAGATCACTTGCTGAATAGTGTGTATATGTAGAATAGCTTGCATATACATCGCCCTTCTCATCATTATAAGATATGGTATACTCTGAAGCATAGCTTCTCTCGTATCCCTTTGGATCATTGATCTTTACTGACTTATCGCCAAGGCTTAATGTAACCTTTGAAAGGTCTTCCTCCTCTGTGCTGTCATTTGACTTCTCTGTGGTTGCTTCCTCTGTTGTAGCTGCCTCTGTTGTCTCAGGCTCTTCCTCCTCAGTATCCTTTGAGTCGGTGCCGAACTTTCCGTCAAGTCTGCCGTCAACACTTACTGAGTCAAATATCTCGCTCCATGCTGATACAATCTTTTCCATCTTATCCATGTTGATGTACTGATCTACATCATCACTGTTGAGAACTGAGTAATCAACCACATCTCCTGCTGCAGGAGCCTCTATCTTGTTGTCCTTCTCTGCTACCTTGAGATTTCCTGAGCACTGAAGAACATCCTCGCCTGATACTGTAACTGTGAGCTTTGCATCGTTTATGCTGAATGACTCGCCCTTCTTGACATCTGCAAGGACACCCTCAAATGCAGCCTGAGCAGTCTCACCCTGTACATCAACAGATATGCTTCCACTCATCTTACCGCTGTTCTTGTCATAGTCTGATGTCACATTTCCTGTGAACTCCTGGCTCTCTCCGCCGCTCATTGCTGATAATGTGTACTTCTTGTCAGTTGATATCTTATCTCCTGATGTGTCAGTCTTTGACTCACTCTTGAGCTCTATATTTACATCTGAACCGTATGTAAGTGCTATCTTTGTTACAGCATCTGATGTGACATTTCCGTCACCCATGTAATCTGCTGTGAATGAAATCTTAACGCCTGCTGCTGCAAGATCATAATCCCAGTCAACACGGATCACCTTGTCGTTTTCTACGTATACATTTGCAACGGCATCCTTTGTCATTACTGCGCTGACCAGAGATGGAATAGTGCCGATGGACTGCTTGAGCTGATCCTTTGTAACACCCATCTGATCCATCATATCATCTGACAGATTGCTGTCCATGTACTTGTTCAGACAGTCAACCAGTGCCTGTGAGAACTCATCTATAGCGTCTGTTGTGATTGTCACTGTGTAGTGGTCTGCCTTGATAGTCTTGCCATTTGCATTTGTAAACTCATCCTTGCCGACCTTCTCATATGTTATGGACTCTGCAAGCTTATCCGCAGCCGGCTTGAGATCCTCATCTATGATCTTCTGAAGAGCCTCGCTGTCAACTGAACCGCCGGCTCCCGCATCCTTGCTGTCGAGATCTGCCATAACACTGTTCATGTCAAATGAAAATGTCTTGGTAAAGAGATCAGGACATGACATATAGAGCGTCTGACCGATCATTACAACATCCGCACTGACTGTCTCGCCTGCCAGTGTCATGGAAGAATCAAGCTTGAAGCTGTTCTGTCCGTCGCTCTTGGCTGTGCTTGCGTCAAATGTAAATGTTGAACCGTCGAGCTTACCATCTCCGGCAACCTTGTCGATGGTAAAATCTGACTGAACGTCCAGCTTGTCGACATCTATGTCATCTGCTCCGACGATACCCACAATATTATTGTTCTCAAGTTCCTTTGCTGTGTTCTCCATCGCGTCCTTAACCGCATCCTTAGGACTCTTCTTGATGAACACGAAGAATACAACAACAAATGCTGCTATGATAACAAGCGCTGCCACAACTGCTATTATGGCTATCTTGATACCCTTTCTCTTCTTTGGAGACTCAGGCTTGTGCGCCTGATCACCATACATGTTCACGGTCTGATCATATACACTCTGCTGTGCATTCATCTGCTGACCGTATTGATCTGCAAACTGCTGATTTGCATCGTACTGCTGCTGGCCATACTGTCCTGCATACTGCTGCTGGCCGTACTGTCCTGCGTACTGCTGGTTTGCTCCATACTGCTGCTGGCCGTACTGTCCTGCATACTGCTGATTCGCTGCGTACTGCTGGTTTGCTCCGTACTGCTGCTGGCCGTACTGTCCTGCATACTGCTGATTCGCTGCGTACTGCTGGTTTGCTCCGTACTGCTGCTGACCATACTGTCCTGCATACTGCTGGTCTGCGCTATACTGCTGACCCGCATCACCCTGCTGATTCTGTGATGGCTGTGGACCATCGGCGCCGTTAGGATTCATTCCGTCCGGCATCTGATTCATGTTATTATCACTCATAATATCTCCCTTTCTGTGTGAATAACCATTATCCTTCCTCTGTAAATTTACACAAATACTTATAAAATGTAAACATTTTTTATTATCTCTTCATATTATGTAAGCAATGTGAAATGGCACGTTAACGCCTGATACGCCACATTGCCGGCACTAAAAATCAGCTTCATCGTCGAAACTGAGTCCAAGTTTTCCAAGTATTGACTTTGGAACATAAGCTTCTATAAATATGCCATCGTCCAGATATTCCTCTGTCTGGATCTCACCGTATTTGTGTATAAGTCCTGTGAGCCCTGCTTCAGAATATGCAAATGTATGCCTTATATATGACTTCTGATTTCTAAGTATTTCCTCTATCGCACTGGCAAGCTCCGGGAGTCCCTGTCCCGTGGCAGCCGAGATATACAGAGTCTTGTCCGCTCTCAGATCGCGCACACCCACCAGGTCATCCTTCGATATTCTGTCTATCTTGTTGAATACAGTTATCACAGGTTTTCCCGAATTCTCATCTATCTTGAGCTGCTTTAATGTGCTGTACACCGTCTCTATGTTCTTATCCCAGTTTTCATCCGATGCGTCCACAACATGAAGGATGACATCACAGTATTTTGCCTCCTCCAAAGTGGAGCCAAAGGCCTCGACCAGATGATGCGGCAGCTTCCTTATAAAACCGACCGTATCGGTGAGCAGTATGTTCTGTCCCCCCGGCAGCTTGTATCCTCTTGTCGTAGGATCAAGGGTCGCAAATAATTTGTCTTCCTGTAATACTCCTGCCCCCGTGAGTGCATTCAGCAGGGTCGACTTGCCCGCATTTGTGTATCCGACTATGCCCACAACCGGCACAGCGCTCCTCTGTCTCTGCTTTCTCTGCTGGCTTCTCTGGGATTCAACGTTCCTGAGCTCCGCCTTCAGTCTGGAGATCCTGTCCCTTATGACTCGTCTGTCTATCTCCAGCTTCTTCTCTCCCGGTCCTCTCGTTCCGATTCCACCGCCAAGTCTCGACAATGAATCTCTCATACCAACGAGTCTGGTGGCTCTGAACTTAAGCTGTGCAAGTTCCACCTGCAGCTTGCCCTCGTAGCTTCCAGCATGTGCTGCAAATATATCGAGAATGACCATTGTCCTGTCCATAACCTTTATGTCCAGTGCGTCCTGAAGGTTCATCAACTGTGCCGGTGACAGCTCGTCATCACAGCACACTCCTGTGGCGCCCAGCTCATATATCATCTCCCTGAGCTCCTCAACCTTTCCTCTTCCCAGATACAAGTCATTTGCAATGCGGTCCCTGTTCTGCACCAGCCGTCCCACGACCTCGGCTCCGGCTGTGTCTATGAGCTCCGTGAGCTCGTCCAGGGATGCCTGAATCTCCAAGGAGACCTCTTTCTGTGTATATCCACCTGTATCGGCGGCAAATATGATTATCTTTTCTTTTATCTTCTCTGCTTCGAGATCATAAATTGTACTTTTCCTGTCTGCCATGATCCACCTCTACTTTTCAACGGTGACTGTGACTGTGTGATAGGATGATCTGTTGCCGCTGCTGTCCTGCGCACAGCACACAACTGTATAGCTGCCCGCCTTGGACTCCATTTTGTTAACAGCCACACATATAACGTCCTGTCCAAGACTTGTGAGTGCCTGTCCATCCAGAGTCTTGCCATTGCCATCTGTGGCCACTCCTGTCCTTATCAGTGTATCACCATCCTGTGCGTTCACATAAGATGCAACAAGATCTGCAAGCTCATCAGCCTGTCCATTGTAACTCTCCAGCTTTATCTCCACAGGAACCCTTGTTATAACAGGAGCTTCATCATCCTCCACTGTTATCTCGATACTCTTACATATCTCACTGCCCTGATCTGTAAAGCTGTACTTTACTGTATATTTTCCCAGCTTCATATTGTCCACGGTTCCCTCAACCTTCAACTGATCCGTTACATCCTCACGCTGTGAATTGAAGGCCCATATTCCCGCCATTGTGTCATAGTTCTCGCCCTGGTTTATGCTGTGGCTCTCCGCACCGTATATCACGGCTGTTCCTGCGGTCGGATTCTCCTCAACCATGTCTGTCGGATCCCATCCGGTCTCATCAGTGTTATCCAGTCTGGTCACCGGCACAGGTCTTCCCAGCGGGCCATAATAGTCACTGTCAAATATATCAACATATGTTCCAGACTCGCAGTTCTCATATATCCATTTGGTATCTGCAACGCACAGTCTGACGCATCCCAGTGATGCCCCGGTTCCAAGCTTGTTGAATTCCCATGTCTCAAGCGAATCCTTTGTGGTGTCCAGATAAGGCACGGAATGGAACAGGGTGTCGCCATCTATCTGTGACACATACTGGCCATAACAGTTGTCAAACAGTGCAAGCCAGTCCCACTTGAGCTGTATGTTGAACAGTCCGACAGGAGTCTCTCCCACCGGTGATACCGAACAGCGCATTGCCTTTACCGGAACAGTGTAATATCCAGCAGCGTCCAGCTTGTATATAGTAACTATATTTTCCTGTCTGTTTATCTTGATGGCGTATGGACAGCCATTGTCCGCCAGATCCTCGCCATTATAATTCTCTTCCTGCTCAGTCACCGGAACCGCTATGTCCGTACATTCCACAGTTCCCTGAACCTTGAGTTCCGCAACCTTTTCTGTTGTTGCTGCTGAGGCATCGCCATTCGTATTATCACTGTCCGCCGATGTTCCTGTGGCAACCGAGTCCTTTTCATTATAATTATCCAGTTTGCTCTTAAGTCTGTAGTTTTTCACAGCAAGGCCTATGACCAGTCCAAGCAGAATGACGCCCACTGCGTATAACGCAATTCTCTCGAGCTCCGCATGTCTCTTCCTGTTACGCTTATTTTTTTGTCTGTTATTCTTTTCCATATTTTCCATTTCTTTCTATAATATATGTCAAATGTTAGTATGCACAATCAAGCCATTTTTAATCGCTACACTTTAACATAACATTTTATATAACAAAATAAAACATTTTTCTTTAAAATTAAGCAAAAACCACATTGACTTTATCGCGAACTGTTGTACAATCGAATATCAGGCGAAAAAAATTAAGGAGGTTTATTATATATGAAAGATCTGACAGTCGGAAAGCCAATGAAAGTCATATGGTTATTTGCTGTTCCTATGATACTGGGACAGATCGCACAGCAGTTATACAGTTTTACAGACTCAGCCATCGTGGGCAACTACGTAAGCTCACAGGCACTCGCCGCGGTTGGCGCAACCTCAGTCATTTCGAATATGATAATAGGCTTCCTCAACAGCGGAACCATGGGACTTGCCATCCCTATAGCCAAATACTATGGTGCAAAGGACTATCACAATATGAGAAGATGTATCGGTGCATCGGCCATCATGACACTGCTGGCATCCATTGTCCTGACCGTTCTGAGTCTCATATTTATAAGGCCTATCCTGGTACTTCTCAAAACACCAGACGACATACTGGATATGGCAGCAAGCTACGTTATAATCATAATCGTTGGAATTATATTCTGTTCATTATATAATCTGTGCGCCAACATACTGCGTGCAGTCGGAGACAGCAAGACGCCTCTTATATTCCTCGGTATATCAGTTGTACTCAATATCGTTCTGGATCTTATGTTTATAAGGGCATTTGACATGGGAGTACGGGGTGCAGCCATCGCCACCGATATATCACAGGCGCTGGCGGGCATACTTGCCCTAATCTATATACTTGTGAAGGCAAAGCATCTGATTCCGGAGAAGGATGAATACTCCGTAGAGAAGAGTGACCGGTCAGACCTCATACAGTCCGCACTTGCCATGGGATTTATGAGCTGTATAGTGAACATCGGAACGGTCATACTCCAGAGAGCCATCAATGGACTCGGAACTGATATAGTAACCGCCCACACAGCGGCAAGAAAGATATTTGATATCCTCATGTTCATGTTATATATAGTAGGAAATGCCGTGACGACATATGTAAGCCAGAATATGGGCGCAGGCAGATACGACCGGGTACATCAGGGTGTGAGGGCTGCGATCATCATAAACACGATCATAACCACTGTCATGATAATATTCGGCTGGCTGCTCAGCCCGGCACTTATAAAGCTGGTTGCAGGTACATCTGCCAGTGCCATCATAGATCCGGCCGTGAGATATGTAAGGATCGGCGTGACGTGCTTCTATGTACTTGGTCCTCTGTTCGTCCTGAGATGTGCAATGCAGGGAATGGGCAGGAAGATCGTTCCGGTCATGTCATCCACTATAGAGCTGATCGGCAAGGTACTTGCGGTTATGATACTCACTCCAAGACTTGGATATCTGGGTGTTACCATCACAGAGCCTATCATCTGGTTCTGCTGTACGCTGATGCTCTCTATAATGTATCTCACAACCCCTGTAGAGAAGCTTGTTGAGAAGAGACGTGCTGCAAACTGATATTGCATACAAATATAAACCAACAAATAAAGCCCCACTGCCGGTGGTCTTCATCACCGCCGACAGTGAGGCTCTTTGTATGGCTAAAATGAGTATTACTTCTTATCCTTTTTGATAACGATATAGCCTGCACCAGCCATGATAAGTGATGCTATCATTATCGCAAACATTACGTCTACAGGTGACTTATCTCCTGTATTTACCACGTTCTGTCCATTTCCACCTGTGCTTCCATCCGTTGTTGCTGCTGTGGTAGCCTCAGTTGTCTTGTCGTCATTGCCAGGCTTCTCAGTTGTTGGAGCCTCGGTAGTCTGATCCTCTGTGGTTGGATCCTCTGTTGTTGGATCTTCTGTTGTTGGATCGTCCTTACCCGGATCTGCCTCATCCTTATTTACCAGTGACTTGTCTGTTATGATAAGTCCATTCTTGTCCACTGGATTCTTCTTGAGCATATCATCTGTGAGCTTCACTGCCTGGATTCCATCAAAATAGATAGTTGAGTCAACTGTCCACTTGCCAGTGTGATCCTCCGGCACGATCGAGTTGCACCATACAGCAAATTTGACTATATCCGATGCATCGAGTGTACCACCCTTCTTACCCTTGAATGAGCTGAATGGAATAGTAACATACTGTGCCTTTGTTCCCTTTACGAAATCTGTGAGGTATACCTCAAATTCCTCGCCGCTTCCATCTGTGATCTGGATCACAAGTTTCTGTCCCATACCGTCCGGCTGTACCCACATCTCAAGCGCATTATACTTTGAGAAATCATTGTTTGTAAGCTCTGACTTAATCCTTCCTGTCCACACCTCTGATCCATTTGTCTCAAGCTTATACTTGAACGCACCGCCGTATGTGCCACCGTTCTTATGTGTCTTGTTAAGAACAAAGCTTGAGCTGCATCCTGCGGCTGAGTTAGATGTGTATGTGGAATCCAGAAGTCCGTCGCTTCCTGAATAGTACTCGAAGTCCTCGATGACATTTGCAGGAGCCTTATCCTTGGCCTTTCCAAGGCTTATGTGTGACAGCTGTGCGAGCTGCTCGCCATCTGCCAAGAGTGTGATGGTTGCTGTATCTGTCTTTCCAAGCTTGCTGAGATTCTTCTCTGTAAGATCAGCCGTGTAAAGTGTTGGCTCTGATCCTGCAGCGGCAATCTCGGCTCCAGCCTCAGCGTTGAGTGTAAGCTTAACACCTGTATCAGGATTGTTGATAATGAACTGAACCTTTGATGCATTCTTAACACCAGCCTTGAGTGTTGTCGCCTTGAGGATGGTATCTCTGTCAAATGGATATACCATGTAACCCATCTGGCCCGTGTATGTATTTGCAGATACTCCTGCAAGGGTTCCCATGTTGTTGTAGAATCCTGTGTCTCCACCAAATATTGATGAGTCGTCGTTATAATACTTTATGAAGTCATTGATAAGCTCCTGTCCATGTGTAGCATCATACTTGTATGGTACATAGAAGTTGCTGTCTCCGAAGTTTGCCCATACAAGGTAGTATGGCATGTTGTTCTTCTTCGCAATGTCGTTGACTTCCTGATACCAGTTCTTTCCTGAAGCCTCTGTTCCAACCGGATTACCCTTTACGAGAAGTCCCTCGTTGTCTGAACCGTCCTTCTTCATGACTCTGACACCGCACTCAGCGATGGCTGGTATCTTGCCTCTCTTTGCAGCTATTGATGACACGATATTACATGTTGTATCAAGACTGTCAAAGAAAGAGTTGTCTGCTGCTGCAGGGTACGAATTGTAATCGTTGTAATAGTCAAATGCAAGGATATCTACATACTCATCGCCTGGATAGTATGACACGTAAGCTGCCTCTGATGTTACAGGTCCGTTTGGCGAGTATACCCAGAGAAGGTTGTGTACACCGCTCTGCTCCATGTAATCCTTGGTATATCTGTAGAGAGACTTGTATGTCTCAGCTGTGTTCATTGATCCCCACCAGAACCAGCTTCCTGTATTCTCGTGGAATGGTCTGATCATGATAGGTATTCCGGCAGCCTGAAGCTGTGATGCGTAGTCTGCGATCACATCGAGGTAAGCTGTAAATACCTCATTGTACTCTCCACCTGGGAGAATCTGCTTTACTATGTCATTTGACAGATCCTTGGACTCTGAGAAATCACATCCGTAGAAACTGTATGTTCCATCCGAGTTCTTCACTATCTTGGAGCTGGAGAAGTTTGGCATATGCATTGACAATGACACGATCGCACCATTTGCCGCTGCAGTCTTGCTGTATGCCACTGAGTTTGCCAGTGCCGAAGCCGCGTCTGAACCGCCTGCCTCCGAGCCTGTAACTGCCAGTGAGTCGATTCCGAACACACCGCTGACCTGTCCAGTCACATCATATACATCACCGAGTGACGCCTGTGGATTTACGCTTCTGCTCACATCATTCTGATGTCCGAACAGAACCTGATCACTATTCATGAGCGTATTCAGGTATGCCGCAAGTGCCTTTGCACTGTCTGCTGCATTCGCATCGCTCACTCTAACTGATGATGGCATCTGTGAAAGATCCGCTGGTGAACCAGCACCAGGAGTCTCTGTTATCTCGACAAAATCCTTTGTTGTATCTGCCTGTGACAGAACAAGATTATCAAGATATACATTTCCCTTAAAGCTTGTGCTACTTCCTATGATTCCTATTGTCACATCTCTGAGTGGTTTATCTGTAGGAGTAAATCCCATAGTAACTGTAACCTTCTTTAATCCATCTCCGATATCCTCTGCATCATCGTCGATGGTTGTATCTTTATTTATTATTCCATCTGCAAAAAACTTGATCTTGCTTCCCTTGAGCTTTGCCGAGTAGATTATATCCACACTGAGCTGGTTGTACTGGCTCACATCCATAGCCTCTGTAGGAACACACTTAACCTTTGCCTCACTCCATGAGGAAGTTGAATCTGCTGAGTAGTCAACAGAAACCTTAAGTCTCTCATTTGCACTGTCATATGATATGTCAGGTGTGGCATTACCGGCCTTGTTGGCTGCATCGCCGTGCTTGTATGCATATCCGGCCTCTGTGCTCCACTTGTCATAATCCTCAGCCGATGAGAGATCTGAGATCACAGCAGGATCTCTCTGCTCAAGTCCGCCGCTGCTCTCCTTAACATCAAGTACCTTAACGTTGCTTATTGTGATCTTGCCAGCATATGCTGAGTTGGAATTGTACTGGAATACGATCTCCTGTACATTTCCCACCTCTGATACATCAAATGCAAATGATATATCGCACTTGCCATCGACAAAGTTCTCAGCCTTGATGAACGGATAGTCGCCTGACTTGGCGTAATCCCAGCTGTCGCCTGTCTTCATGGCACATGCAAGCTGGATCGCATTGTATGATCCGTCTGATGCCTCAGCACCGTCAAGGCCTGATATATCGCCATCAAGTGAAACCGTAGCTGTGAGCTTTGCCTTTGCTCCAACTTTGACATTGTCTACTGTAGGAAGATCTGTATAGCTTTCTGTATCATTGCTGGCAAATGCCTTGTCTGTCCACTTTGCATCGCTCGCTGTGTCAAATACAAGGCTTGCATCTGCGAAGTTTCCAGCCTCTGTCTCAGTTGTAGTCGGCTTCTTGCCACTCTCTACCTTGTCAACTGCAACGCCGCCGATGAGAACCTTTCCTGTAAATGCTGAGTTTGCATTGTACTGGAATACGATCTCCTGAACATCGCCTGCATCCACTCCGTTAAAGTTGAACTCTACGCTGCACTTGCCATCTGTAAAATTCTCACTCTTTAAGAATGGATAGTCATCTGACTTGACATATGTCCAGCTGTCGCCTGCCTTGATAGCGCAAGCAAGCTGGATCGCATTATATGATCCGTCTGACGCCTCAGCACCGTCAAGGCCTGATATATCGCCATCAAGTGAAACCGTAGCTGTGAGTTTCGCCTTTTCACCTACAGTTGCACCCTCTATTCTCGCCATATCAGCATATGTATCGCTGTCATTGCTGGCGTACGCCTTATCCTTCCATGTCGTATCTGAAGCAGCGTCAAATGTGAGAACTGCATCTGAACTGCTCCATACTGTATTGTCTGTGATCGAAGGTGCTGCCACACCTGTCACATTTCCTGTTGCTGATGATCCGCCACCTGGCTCTTCTCCACCACCTGGCTCCTCTCCTGAATCATCACTCTGAATCTCTACATCAGATATTGATATTGTTCCAGTATATGCAGAGTTTGAATTGTACTGGAATATTATCTCGTTCGCAGCTCCTGTATCCTCCACATCAAATGCAAATGATACCTGTGTCTTGCCATCTGTAAAATTTTCCGCTTTAAGGAATGGATAATCATCAGACTTGGTGTATGTCCATCCATCGCCAGTCTTGATTGCACAGGAAAGCTGGATCGCATTATACGTTCCGTCAGCAGCCTCCGCACCATCCAATCCTGAAAAATCTCCATTAAGTGTTACATTTGCCGTGAGCACAGCCTTTTTACCCACAGACACATCATCGATCCTGCCTAACTCTGGGTATGTACCTTCATCATTGCTGGCATAAATTTTATCTGTCCACTTGGCATCTGCGCCAGTGTCAAATACCAGTTTGTCTGTAGTGATGCTCCACGCCATTTCCGCAGACGGCTCTGCTGCATCAGCTGAGACTATTGCCCCTGCACTTCCCCAGAATGAGCCAACCATTGCAACTGCACATGTCACAGCAACAAGTCTTGTTCTAAATCTCACCATATTCCTTACCCTTTCTTTTTTGTGATATTCCTCCACTTTACTCACCACGAACAGCCTAATTCGTGATTAATATTTATACATATACTTATATTAACTCATTTTTTAATTGTTGAACATGTCATTAATTACCGAATATTTAAGTTGTTTTTTATTGCTTTTGCACGCCATATTAGTCAATAATTTAAGTTATTTGCAATTAATATTAGTTTCTTGTTACCGCACGGATTGTTACAGCTCGCAGAGCGGGCAATCAGTGGTTTAACACACGTTGTAATTAATACAGAAAAAAGCCAGCTGGCATAATACCAACTGGCTTTATATTAGTTTATTCATTTTTCAAATATTGAAGTATCTAATCAAAATATCTGAATGCTTCCACACATGCCATTGATTCTTCCACTATATTATAAATATCTATGAAAAAATTCGTTGTGCCTAGAGATTAAACTTACCGGAATATAAACTATCAGGGTACGAATTGCATCTACTCATAACATGCACTGCATGAACTTGTATATGTACCAACCTCTTATAAGCACTGGTCTTGCGGTATGTGATATGACCTGATGCCCTTGAAACACCACTCATATCTTGTGTTGTGAACAATCACGATGGATCAAATCTGGTATCAAATACCTGCGTCCTAGCACTTCAATCATGCTATATACAGCATCTACATGTGGACTGATTCAAGATTTATCTTAAAGGCATCTCGTGTGGAAACAACTTCCCAGTTCTGAGTTACCATCATGATAAAAATGTTCTTCAATTGTCTCCAACGGAACCTCCTCCTTTCGTGAACTTGTACCACGGATCTCTGTTTCCTGCGCACCATGTGTAAAGTCTTTTTCACGATTCTATAAATCTCTGAGATAACTTCGTACATGTTACGTGTCACGGGTGACAATCTATGGTGTGCCATCTGTATCTTTTTCAAATGGCCGTTCTTTAATGTACCTTTATTATACATGATGCAAGGCAAATCGTCAACATATTTTTTGACAATTTATCAATTTTATTGTCATTGTTGTTGCGTTTTATTATCAAATTGTCTTTTATGTATATAATTGTGTGAATATTATACACATTTTATCTGTCCATCTTCTATCCTTACGATACGATCGGCCTGATCTGCTATATTTCCATCGTGGGTAACCATAATTATAGTCTGTCCATCTTCACTCTGCAGTTCTCTAAGCAGTCTCAGGACTTCTTTTCCTGATTGAGAGTCCAGATTTCCGGTAGGTTCATCGCAGAGCAACACTTTTGGTTTGTGTATGAGCGCTCTGGCTATCGCAACCCTCTGCTGCTGTCCACCGGACAACTGTGACGGATAATGTGTCAGTCTCTCTGAAATTCCAAGTTTTTCAGTAAGCTTATCAAAGTACTCCTCATCTACCTTAACCTTATCTATCATCATTGGCAGGAATATATTTTCCTTTGCTGTCAGCTCTGGCACCAGATTGAAGAACTGGAATACGAAACCTATATTTTTTCTGCGGAATTTTGCAAGCTGTGCATCTGAATATCTGAGTATATCTTCATCATCATAGAATATCTCTCCTTCTGCCTTTGTATCCAGTCCGCCCATCAGATGTAGCAATGTTGACTTTCCACTGCCTGATGTTCCTATAATCGCCGTAAATTTTCCATACTCAAATTCCACGTTACAGTTGCGAAGTGCATGAACAGCATTTGTTCCTTCACCATACGTCTTATTTAAATCCTTTATCTGAATCATATGCATCGTCCCCCTTACTCTTTTTCAGCCAGATCATCAATTATCTCTTCCGATTTCTTCTTATGAATGACCAGCACCGTAATAATCGTCGAAATCACAACAAGGAATGTTCCTATCAGTACCAACGCTCTTCCCACAGGGACAACAAATATCTCGCTGTCGAATAGAAATACATGCTGGAGTCTCGTTACCTCTTTTATAACATCTGCATCGACGTTCCATAAATCTGTCTCCGGCCAGTTGAACATGTTTAGCGCCTGTTCGTACTTGTAGCGCAAAAGCCATCTCATGCCATACACCATACCGGCTCCGACAGCACATGATACCAGGGCATTTCTTATGTTATGCCATATAAACGTCATGTTCCATGAGTGCTTCTCCATTCCAAGAGCCCGCATGATCGCCACGTTCCGCCTGCCATTCTGGTAACGCATGGTGACAAGTTCCCAATATCCCCATGCCGCCATGATAAGAAGAATAAAGAACAGACATATTGTGCTCGCATACTGTGATATATATGCCTCACGATACTCCTTATCACACTCATCTATCGTTCGTATCCTGAGTTCCATTGAAGAGTCCAATATGTCAGCAAACCTGGATACAACTCTATCAATATCTCCCCTGTTGCTTAGAGATATATATGTAACGTCATAACATGTCTTAAACATCCCAATACTGACTGCTGTGTCCTGTGAGGCCACTATTGCATATCCATACTGTGAAGCTCTGCCAAGACCTGCATACAATATCGGATCGCTCTCCTTTGTGGTCTCCGGAATCACAATTATCGCATCCACGATTTCAACAGTCTCCTTGTATTCGCCTTTTCCGTTCACTGTCATTGTATGCATTACATCGCCTATCTTATATGGCGACTCCGCGGTCATTCCGTCATATTCATATTCAACACACGCCACACCATTTTCATGGGTACCTATTGCCCCCTCTTTTACATATTTATCCAGCTTTCTCATTCCGTTATCATCCAGCCATATCGCTGGAACGTTGAAATAAAATCTATCGTCTGCATGATAGAATTCTTCTGTATCTTCCGGAAACTGGACCTCCGCCTGCCACAATCCATCCGGAATATCCTCGTCATTTCTATCATAAAATATATCAAAGCCATCATTTGTGGAGAAACTCTCTATTGACTTTACTTCGTTCATATCCGCAATGCTCTTGCGCCCATCCTCAGTAAGTCCTGTATCTGTAAGCAATACTCCACCAGTAATCCCCGACCCCTGATCATAAAGGCATATATCTACATCACTGGTTTCCATATCCAATTGTCCATATGTATAATATGTGTCTCTGTCCAGATCATCATTGTGAAAATATCCTTTTCCCTTGCCGTCCATAGAGCAGAATGCGTAGCACATCACCGCCGCAAACAGGATCAGGGCAACAGACAACATCTGCATTGTATTTGCAAATGGAATACCGGAAACCACCGATTTGATTCTCCCGAATGATCTCACACGATCTCTTCTTATAAGTCTTCTTGATTTTATATGAAGGTATATATAAAAAAGTAAATATCCAAGAGTAAATGTACCTGTTGCACACACAACAGAAATTACAAATGGATTTTCTGTAATCTGCTGTACACACCACTCCACTGTATAACCGCGCAATTTAGGCAGCCTCAGAAAACGACTTTGAATCTCGAGTATGACCTCATATACAGTGATTCCAACGACTCCGCCGCATATCACTCCTGAAACCAGCAGGATTCCCCATTCCAATATATGTATCCAAGCCACTTTCATCCGGCTGGCTCCTATATCTCTCACGATATCCAGGGATTTCTGCCTCTCGCTCATAACAGTTATCATCACGCCAAACAGGGATATAGCCGACAAGATCACAGCAATAACACTGAAATATAGTATTCCCTGGACAGAGTCCGACAGATAACTTTCGCTGTTAAGCTTCTCGTTTCCAAGGGTAATGTTGCAGATATCTTCTGCAGCCGATCTGCTGCGGCCGGATCTTGGCCATATTCCAGTTTTGTCATAATAATCCTGCGCAAACTCTTCCATAGCGCTCTCCGACTGCTCTGTTATCTCGTCATCACCATACAGTGAGACAGCAGTATATACGAATGTACTCTCGTCCAAATCACAGTCATCCCGCCATAGATATATAGTTGGCATCTGTACTTCCGAAAGGTCTGATCCCCAGTCTACTCTGTTCTCCTTAAGATCTCTTCTGCTGTCTGTACACAATACACCTGTGATAGTAAACGTAATCTGTCCCACATGCCTACCCGTTCTCACCAGATATGTATCATCCAATTCGTAACTGTCAAATGTTACTTCCTTTCCAACATATGAGTCGGGATCAACAGTAAAAAACATATCCTCCAACACATAATCATACAATGCTGCCTCGCCGGTTTTTTCAGGAAATCTTCCCGACGAAAGCTTTACATATTCAAGTTTCTCTGCCGCATCGTCTATATATGTACCATATGTATACTGTGTTTTATCATTTCCTAGCTTTCCACATATAGCCGTACGCCCGATCATGCTGACCCTTTTGTCTTCTGACATCTCCTCATAGGCATCACTGCCAAGATTGCTATACAAGTAAAATGTCTTACTACTTCCCCGCAGCTTGTCATCATACTGCCGTCTACATTCTGTTCTCTCCATCAAAAGTGCAATCAACAGGAAAGCCGTTAATATCACTATCGAGGTAAGCATGCTCGCAAACTGCTTTTTATGATATCTCCAGTATTTTGTTATCAGAAATAAGTTTGTTTTCATATGTCCCCCCTATCTTAAATTATCCCCCATGTTGTCCCTGCTTTTATAATAAACTTATATACATATATTCCGCAATATATGGGAATCTTAAATCTTCTTCAAAAAAATAACAGGAGCCCTACATATGAGACTCCTGTTATTTGACATTTTATATTAGTGCCTGATATTTTACTGGTGATAATAACTCAGGAAATCAGCCAGCTTTGCGGTTGCCTCCTTGAGTATCTCCATATTTGGAAGATATACTATCCTGAAGTGATCCGGATCCTTCCAGTTAAATCCCGTTCCGCATGTGACGAGGATGTGCTTATCTCTCAGAAGATCAAGAGCGAACTGTTCATCATTTGTGATGTTGAACTTATCCTTGTCAAGTTTAGGGAATATGTAGAACGCTGCCTCCGGCTTAACCACACTTATTCCTGGTATATCACAGAGTGCTTTATAAATATACTCTCTCTGATCATAGATCCTGCCTCCAGGCAGGAGCAGCTCATCTGCGCTCTGATATCCGCCAAGACAGGTCTGAACTATACTTTGGGCAGGAACATTTGAGCAAAGTCTCATGGATGACAGGAGGTTAAGTCCCTCTATGTATCCCTTCACATTGCTCTTGTTTCCACACAGACACATCCAGCCAACTCTGTAACCTGCAACTCGGTGGGACTTGCTCAGTCCGTTAAAGCTTATGGTGAAAAGATCTGGTGCCAGAGATGCAAGAGCTACATGCTCCTTATCGTCCATGACAAGTCTGTCATATATCTCATCAGCAAAAAGGATAAGCTCATTCTCCCTTGCAACCTGAACTATCTGCTCAAGAACCTCCTTTGGATAGAGAGCTCCTGTAGGGTTGTTAGGGTTGATGACTACGATTCCTTTTGTTCTTGAGGTTATCTTCTTCTTGATATCTTCTATATCCGGATACCAGTTGGACTGCTCATCGCAGAGATAATGAACCGCTGTTCCTCCTGCCAGGTTGACAGATGCTGTCCACAATGGATAGTCTGGCATTGGGACAAGTATCTCATCACCAGAATCCAGCAGCCCCTGCATGGACATGGTAATAAGCTCGCTGACTCCATTTCCTGTGTATATGTCATCGATTCCTACATTTGGAATATTCTTCAGCTGGCAGTACTGCATGATTGCCTTTCTTGCAGAAAAAAGTCCCTTTGAATCTGAATATCCCTCAGTATCTCTGAGATTATATGCCATATCCCTGACCACCTCATCAGGCGCCATAAGTCCGTGCGGTGCAGGATTTCCTATGTTCAGCTTGAGGACATTTACCCCTTCAGCCACCATTCTGTTTGCCTCGTCCATAACAGGACCTCTTATGTCGTAACACACATTGTCAAGCTTTGATGATTTTTCGAATTTTCTCATGATACACACTCCTTTATATCTCTTGATCCCTTGTTGTCTGTGTTTGCTGATTGTTGGTTTTAACCTGCGTTTTCTTCGAGATTACTCCGCATCTGCCGATGCTCCCGAGCAAGCTCGTGCATCGCAGCAGCTTGTCACCCTGAAAACGCAAAAAGCCCTAAGCATACTTATAATATGCTTAGGGCGAACTTTCTTGTCCGTGTTACCACCTAAATTCAGGAACTTATTCCTGCTCTCAGCCGACAGCCATCACTATCGTTGTTCCTATAACGTGGAACCTTCCGTTGACCACTACCCGGAAATCTTTCGCGGTCACAGCTCGGGGACTGCTTCCTTAAGGTGTCCTATAGGCTCGCACCAAACGCCTACTCTCTGAAGTGACAGTGACTTAAGTACTCCTTCCTGTCTTTGCCTTTATCTGATTTTTAGGATAGCATTCTGATGTCGTGTTGTCAAACAGTTTTTTTATTTCATAAATGCACACTCATCCTCGTTACAGAGTATTCCCTCTGGATTGTACATATTCATATGGAATATATGGCCGCTGTCAGGATTGTTCTGTCCATACGCTTTTGTGATATGTGCAACTCCAACTTTGTTCAGCACCTCATCCAACGCTTTTGTATGTGATGCCAGATCATCATTTACACTGTACATGAGGTACGCCTCCGGGAAATCAGTATTTATATAATCAAGCTGATCCATAAACAACTTGTACTGTTCCTCCGTCACAGCATATGCCTGGCTTATTTTCTTACTTTCACATTTTTCAGCTTTGTCGTGTGAACTTGTTTTTCCGTCACTATTCTGGTCATCATCCACATCATTTCTCAGATACCATGCGGATATATTGTCATTTCTTTCTGCCATCTTGTATGCACCACAGTTAAGGCATACCTTCTTAGGCAGTAGATCATATGTGAAGAAATCAAGCTTTGCCCTGTAATCGCTGTTTGATGCTATGATGCAATAATTTGCCGTGAGCTGTGCCCCCGCCGAATCACCGACCATGTAGAGATTGTCCATGTCTATTCCAAGTGTCTGCGCATTCTCATGGATATACCGAATGAGATACGCCACATCCTCTATGGCCGCAGGATATTTGTTCTGCGGTGACAATCTATAGTTAAAGTTCACCACCACGTACCCGTGCTCCGCAAGAAGGCAGCAATAGTGGCTGTACAGTTCCTTGTCACCATAGAACCAACCTCCGCCATGCACGCTCACTATCACCGGATATTTTCTGTTTTCATCTGTCATATACGATATTGGAACGCAGATATCCATGTAGCTGTTAGATGTATAGCTTGCAGAATCCACGTCTGCGGCATCCCCGGAATCGGCAAAGAATATAATGTTCCTCTCTACACCTTTGTCCCATGTTTCAATCAGCTCATTGAAACGGACCTCATCAAGCTCCTTTTTGTAATCCAGATTCTTTATCTGTACAACATTTGCCGGATATTCAAGCCCTCTGTCTCTCGCCGCATCACTTGCTTTCCAGGCGTGGCGCATATTTACCCATGCCGGAAGATTCTTCTCCACCGCACCGCGGCTGAATATCTCTGCTACGTTCTTCATCATTCTTTCTCTGTCCATAATTTCCTCCATTATTTTAATCTCTGTGCTGTATCCTGAAATAGTCCAGGTACTTTTTAAACTTATCCTGCGCAGTAAGGCAGGTATCCCGCAGATATCCTCTTTCTCTATTCCATTCTGAAAGTCCTCTATAATAATACCATTTGAGATCTTCATCTATGATAAATGGAATTATATCATATTTCAGACACTCCTTGAACAATATCAGCCTGCCAACCCTGCCATTGCCATCTTGAAACGGATGAATACTTTCAAATTCATGGTGAAAATCCAGAATATCATCTAGTGTCTTTTCATTGAGCTTGCGGTATCTTGCAAGGAGATTTTTCATTTTCTCTGGAACTTCTTCCGGCAAAGCCGTATCATGACCGCCCACCTCATTCGGAACTTTCTTGTAATCTCCCACCGCAAACCATTCTTTTCGTGAGTCCTGAGTTCCATTCTTGAGAATCAAATGCAATTCCTTTATCATTTTCTCACTTAATAAGTTCTTTGCATCATCGATCACCAGATCTATACACCTGAAATGATTGGTCGTCTCGACTATATCGTCAACATTTATCGCCTGATCACTCACGCCTATAGTATTTGTCTCATATATATACCGTGTCTGATCATGACTGAGCCTGCTGCCCTCTATATGATTGGAATTGTAAGTGAGATCCACCTGTATCTTATGATAAATGCCACCTTTAATTCCATTTTTTTTCTCTTCTCTCAGCACAGTCAGCAGATCCCGGTTCTCTTCTCCCGCAGATTGACGCATTGGTTTCTGCGCAGAATCCGGTATATTCCACGTCTTTCCCGTCAGAAAAGCCCCAGGAATCTTATCATGAGCGCAGTAATTTCTAACGGTTCGTTCTGACACATTCCATTTTTTTGCAGTCTCTGCAACTGAAATATAACCCATGAAAATCCCTCCTTTTACGCAATGGGCTTTTATCATCTGCACAGTGTTTTGTATATAGATAGTATATGCCGTTACCGGCAAGAAATCAACTTTTTCAAGATTTGAAACCGTTCATTTCTTGCCGATAACGGCATATCTTACATTACTCATATATAGGTTCAAAGTCGTCTGCTCCGTGTCCACACAGAGGACATACATAATCTGCCGGAAGCTCACTTCCCTCATATACATAGTTACATATCTTGCAGCGCCATCCCACTATCTTCTTATCTGTCTTAGGAGGCTTGTCTGCCTTTGGCTTTACATGTGCCTGATAATCAGCATATGTGAGAGGCGCCTTGTCTGACAGCATCTTTGCATCAACCACCTCCGCGATGAACAACGTGTGCGTTCCGAGATCATGGCTCTCAACTACCCTGCCACTGATAACCGCACAGGCATACCAGCCCATGTATGGGATTCCGTTGATATCCTCCGGCATCTTTATTCCTTCGAATTTGTCCACGTCTCTTCCCGACTGGAAACCGAAGTGCTTTATCGAGTCAAATGTACACTGCTCGTCAAGTACACTAAGGGCAAACACACCACTCTCCTTGAGCAGATCACATGTGTAATTCGTGTTGAGAACCGATATCGCAACCCGCGTTGGATTGTTCGCCACCTGTATACAGGTGTTGATGATGCAGCCATTTGCCTTGTCGCCCAGCTTTGTGGACAACATGAAAATCCCGTATGATAAACTGTAGATCGCCTTTTTATCCATGATAATAACCTCCTTGTCAATCATAATTAATCAGTTATATAGATTTATTCTCAATAAGATATTTCTATAATACCACATTATCATGCAAAAAGCTCCCCCTGTTTATCACAGGGAGAGCTTTTATTTAGTGAATAAATCTATCTCTCAACAGATATTATGTCATTTATGCCGTTGTCTGATTCCTGATAAAATACTTTTATTTTATCCCCGCTCTGTATAAATATCAGTTCCTCGTTCTCTGAGAAATCCTGCTTGTATACATTGCCATTTTCATCCGTGATATACACATATGTCGTCTCATCCATGTTGATATATTTGATATCAGCTACCGTGATCTGTCTGTTTGGTATATCGTCCGTCATGCTCTGCGTACTCTTAAGTCCGTTCTCTGCCAGCAGCTTGTTGTATGCCGCAAGTGCGTCCTTCTGGGTAGTGCCTGTAGCTACAATATTGTACTTCTCCACATCGACAAGCGCATACATCTTTACCAGGCCACCGTTGTCCTTTAAGACCATGATGTAGGTTGGTATTCCGCTGATATTGATGAGTGATGGGAAGGATGCCTTATAACCAAGATGCTGTACCTGTCCCTCTGCCGATGACATGGCTGAGTATTCCTCTGCACCTGCCACCTTATAATATTTGCTCTCTCCTGTCCGGAGATTCATCAGAGCAAATCCTATGTTGGACTCGTCACCATTTACCGATGTGACACCTGTATATACCCACACATCGCCGTCCATAACCTTGTAACCATAATCATCCGTAGTCCTCTTGCAGCCCTTATTGCCAAATACGCTGTTCCAGTAGCCGCCTGAGAGTTCGCCGTACCAGTCGTATTTCTGGCACACCAGGTCGCCATCATATACACGGTCCACCCAGTGTGGAACATCACTGACTTCATGGTACTCTGTATCGCCCGTACACGGATCGCATATAACCACGCCCTTTACATCCTTTGCACCGAAGAGTCCTGCATGCGACTCAAGAACCGGACAGATGTAATATGGATTGCCATCGTCATTGAGCTCCAGATAGAAGCCTTCAAATATATATGTCGGATAAGCCATCTGGACATGTCTGTACAGGTTCTTGTTGAAATACGCTGAAGGTGAATACACTATAGGCTTTTCAGTCTGTATATAGTGTGCCTCATTCTTTACCGGATCCACAAGGACATAACCCGGGATTCCGTTCTTCCTGTTGTTCATATATTTGATGAATCCCGCATAGTTGAGTGCTGCAACCTTCATCGGCGCGCCATTGTAATCTATAGTGCTGTAATTGCCGCTGACCTCGTACTGGCTGACCACATCCGAGAGTGAACCGACGGCTCTCTCACCTATGATCCTCGCTGTGCTTGTATCCATCAGCGCAATGTCATTTATCTGCCTGCTCTCCGGGATATCTGTCTGGAAATCTCCATCCTCTATATTGATGAGACTTGCATACTTTGATGCACAAAACAGTTTGGATGACGCCGCCACCATAATGAGTCCGACCGCTATCATTATTACTACTATCCATGCTGCCGGTTTCGTTGCTTTCGTTGCGACACTTCTGGTATCATTACTCTCCACCGTGAAATCAAGCGTACAAAAGCCAACAAGCGCAACTGAAATGACCATCCATACCCAGAAACTTGTACTCTGTATATTGATCGCCGGTGTTGCCGCATAATAGTATATAAGCTCTCCCACAACAAGCACTGCAAATGCTATCGCATTCCATTTGCCGAGCCTTCCTGGGGGCTTTGCAAATATCTCCTTTGCCGCTCCTGTGCTTTTCTTTTTCTTTGTCTGTTTACCCATGTTGCCCTTCTTTCCGGCTTACCACGGTCTGATTTTTCACTGCATATACTTACCGGATCGTGTCTGCCATTAATCTATCTACTCCATATGTCTGCCCCATATATTATCATCTATTCCGATAAAAATATATATCTATCCGGTATATGTTATGCCTCGTATCGTTCTGCCAGTGAACGATTGTATATATGTGCTCTCCTGTGCTTTTTGTTATCCTTTTGCCTTCTCTATCCACTTCACAGCCTTCGCCAGCCTCTTCCCGGAATCGGCAAAATGTCCGCCTGAATTTATCTCATATATCACATCGTTGTCCTTCTTCAGCAGGTCGCAAATCTCCTTTGTCCGATCCGCAACAGTTGACATCAGCCTGTCGGATGTCCGCGATTCTTTGCCGCCTAGGCTGATGTATATACGTTTATTCGCAAGTGTTGGCTGGCTGCTTACATATTCCACAAATCCCGGATACCACATTGAACCTGAACATGTGGCACACCCGGCAAATATATCAGTCTGATACATTGCCCAAAGTGCAAAAAGCCCGGCAAGCGAATATCCCATAATATAAAGAGGTCTGTTCGCCCGGTTTTGAATATCCAACTGCGGTATGACCTGATGTTCTATATAATCCAGTGTCCGTCCCGCCTCTCCGGCAAATGATCCATCGACCTCATCCGATCTCCACGGTGAGAGATCCCTGTTCCAGTCATCTATCTGTATCGCAACAAGTGTAAACTGTTCTTCTCCCACCAGTTCTCTGATAGAATCCGCTGTGTGCTCCAGTTCATCTCCCCTGTGTGGGTACATGACCCAGAGGATGATCGGACCATTTTCCGAAGATATAAGTGTGTGTACCTGCATGTTTTTCATCTCCTATAGTGTGTCGGCTATCTTCTGGACTTCCTCCACTGATATGTTCAGTTTCTCATTTGTTTCCGTTAGCCTGAGCCTATTCAAATCTCTCATCCTGCGTCAATACGCTCATGAGTTTTAACACCTCGTCCTTATCTGTACAAATATCACATCAAGACCAATAATGCAATTGAAAACGATATGAATCGAAAATAACCCACTTGCTCAATTGAATTTCACAAGTGGGTTATGCATAACTTTAAATGATATTTTATTCTAAATCAAAAGATAAATCTGACTTATATCCCTGACATTTCGACCTAAATTCCTCAACCTTATTTCCTGCATCATCATAATTACCTGTTGGACTTAAACAGAACTCATAGAAACTGTTTGCCTCAACATAGTATTCTTTTAATTTTGAATAATATGACGCTGACTCTGGTATATTCTTTATACTGTTCTTTGCATCATCCAGCATCTTACTTATATCATCATATGTTCCATCGTTTTTACGACACTCTATATAACAATTAACAACATTTGAAAATGAGTCTACTCTTACACGATATAATCCATCAAATCCTTGCCTAACCTCAAAAAAGTTATTTTTGTTATTTATATCAATAAATGTTTGAGTATCTACCCCTAACTTGGCACATAAATCATTTATGAATACCTCCCCATTTCCCTCACCATCATCAGCATCATAAATACCATAATACCAAACAGTTATAATACCATCTGCCACATCGGTACTCTTTTCTACAGCATCGTTCAACTCTTTATACACATTTTTTGCTTCATCCTTATTTTCTTGTACTGTAGCCTGAGTAGCGGATTTTGCATCATTACCGCTATTGCTACCCCCACATCCGACTATCCCCAATGCCATACACAAGGTAGCCATAATTATACATTGCTTTTTTATAAATCTTCTCATTTGTAATTCCTCCTATTATTTTTCTTTAAATGGATTCGGGTAATTAACCGGTATATGATATGGTGAACCTTTTTTGTCCTGAGTTATCCGTGGATCATTTGTATTTCTACAAAAGTCTTGAACTCGTCTTTGGGTTACTCCCCATAATTCTGCTGCAGCTTTGGTTCCCATTTCAGACATATTCTCCCCTCCTTAAAAGTATATTATTTTCGCTTTCGCTTTATCCTACCTTATCATACTTCATCCTACTTTTCAATATAAAGTACACCTCAATGCTATATTACAAAAAAGGCAGGTGATTAAATGAAACCATTAAAGAATAAAGTAAGTATTACTCTCGATGAAGATCTAGTAGAAAGAATAAGACAACTGGCCGAAAATGATGACAGATCTTTCAGCCAATATATAAATCTGGTATTAAAAGATCATGTAAACAAAGTTGATGTGACCCATCCAAAATAATTATTTTTAGTTATAAAAAGGCTGATTCTCACATCATCAGCCTTTTTATAACTGCATTTCTATTTTTCTCAAATAGTATTTCTTTCAATAACCATTTTACAAAATGTAAAATCCCCCCCATTTTTCCTCGATAATTCCACTCTGAGCGTCATTTTTGCGCTTTATAAGCGCATTTGCCTAAATCTATTGACTTCTTGTTTTTATTGCTATAAAGTGTGCCTACCGGCCGGAACAATCTTACACAGGAGAAAATATATGCCTAAAAGTAACAATGACTACGATGATATTTTCAAGACTCTAAAATATAATCACAAGCGTCTGTTTATATCGCTGATCAACAAAGCATTTAACAAATCATATCCATTGAATATTGTTCCAACAATTTTACCTACTGACAGTTACATCGAAAATCCAGATACTGACAAAATTGAGGAACGTGAATCTGATCTATTGATGAGTATTTGCGGTGATACCTACCTGATTGAATGCCAAAGCTATGAAGATGGCACCATGGCGATCAGAATTGCCGAATATGCATTCCTGTCTGCTAGGAATAATGCCGTATGGGAAAACGGAAGGGTTATTTTAAATATGCCTGCATATGTAGTTGTATATATTAAGAGCAGTGAACATACTCCTTTATATACAGAGATCACATTGAAATTTCCAAATGGGGAATCCGTAAATTATGATTGTAAAAATATCTTGCTAAAGGACATTTCCAAGGAAGACATGATTTCTGATAGACTGTTTCCTTATATTCCATTTTACATAACGAGATATGAGGATGAAATCTGCAATAAGGGCAATATCGATTCTGCATTATCTGATCTGTTATATTTTAGAACCGAGCTTACAAAACTTTACCAGAATAATGAATTGTCACCGGAAGAACTTTTAGATATAATGAATTATATAAACAGGATCATTAAACATATTGCGGATGGCAATGAATATGAGGAAAGGATGGTGAGTATCATGGGTGGTACAGTGGAAGAAACCCCATCTCAAAAACTCAAAAGACTGGAAGATGAGAAAAATATACTCAGTCTTTTTTCAAATGGAGCAGATTTTGAATTGATCAGAAAGTCTTTTTCCGAAAAAATCATTTCAAATGAACGATTATTGGAACTGCAAAAATCAGCTACACAAAAATAAAATTTCACAAGATATAAGGATCATCTGTGGGTAATCAACTTGCTCACGGATGATTTTTATTTATACGGCGATTTCTCATAGTTGACTTATCGCGGAATCTGTATTATATATTATAATACAGATAATACAAGAAGGAGGGCCACCACATGATCATAGAGCTTGACATGAGCAGTGACACACCCATATACGTACAGCTGCGCAATCAGATAGTAAAGGGAATCGGCAAAGGCGAGATACAGCCAGGCGAAAAGCTTCCCACTGTAAGACAGCTTGCGGCGGATGCCGGCGTGAACACAATGACTGTGAATAAGACATACCAGATACTAAAAAATGAGGGATATATCAGAACTGACAGAAGGCTTGGAGCATTTGTATCAGAAAATATCAATATGGACGCCGAGTTTCATGACAAGCTGGAGTCAGAGTTGGAACTTCTATCCGCCGAGGCAAGCATAACCGGAATGAACCGGGATGATTTTCTCAAGTTGTGCGATGAAGTATATTCCAAAATGAAGTCTTCTCCAATCCAAATATCCACTTAAATTACTAGAAAGGAGCAACATATGAGCATAGCATTATTTATCATATTCCTGTTTATGAACTTCTTCATACTGCTCATAATGAAGTTCGTATATACAAGTAATTATTCGTATACCGAAGGAATGCTCCTGGGTGTCCACATTCCAAAGGAACACATTGAAGACGAAACCGTCCTGAATATTGTTGCTGCTGCCAGACGTAAGATGAACCGGATTATCTGGATAAATCTCATCCTTGGAACAGCCCTGTGCTTTGTCGTGTTCTGGGATATCATTATATTCGTACTGGCATACACTATCTGGATGATCGCATTCTGTTTCCTTATAACATATGCAAACAACTCCGCGCACAGGAAAATGTATGCCCTAAAGATGAAAAATGATTGGGTGGTCCCTGATCAAAGAAGAAAACGTTACATTGATACAAATGTGTCAACCCAGATCGGCAAAAGTGAGATCAGTTTCAATTATCATGGAATAATAATCCTTGTAGAGCTCATTTGCCTAGTGCCATTTGTGATAGGGAAAAGTGCGGTCATATCAACCACAATGATAATAATGGGACTCTGCTCCGTCCTGATGTCACTTACATCCATGATATTCCACATATATGTAAACCGGCACGAGCGAACTGTGTACAGCTCGGATACCCAGCTCAACCAGACCGTCAACAGAACCATGAAGATATACAAGGGACTAGCAATGCTGATTCTTTCGGCAACAAATGCTGTCGCATGGGTATATATCACTATTGACACCCTGATTCATTGCATATCATCAGCCAGTAAGTCCCGGCAAATTTCGCTTTCTGATATCCTAAATTTCAAGGGTGCGCTTGTAGATGTCTCGCTGTGCAGCTCCGCACTCTATGTCTATATATTTGTCCAGACTCTTGCTGCCATCGGATTGTTTGCACCTCTCCTCATGGCACAAAGCAGAAAACGTGAACTCTTGGCCGCCGACACCCAGCCTCTCTACGTGGATGACGACGAATACTGGAAAACCGGATATTACTACAATCCTTCCGACCCGCATGTGCTGGTTCAGAACAGATTGCAAAGTGGAAATTATACATTTAACTATGCCACCAGGAGCGCAAAGATTTTTACAGGACTTACATATATCCTTATCACCGCCTGCATTGTCTGGACGATAGGCGTGCTTGTGCCATTCATAAACGTGCATATTGACACTCATCTTGACTCCAACAAACTCACAGTGTCTGCTGCCATATACTCATCGGAGATATATTTTGATGACATCGAGGAGGTTCAGCTTCTGAATGAACTGCCAGACGATGATTTTGTTCGCACAAACGGAGGTGCCACCGATGAATACCTGATCGGCCATTTCAAGAGCAGCACCTACGGCAAATGTGAGCTGTATGTATACGCAGACAGTTATCCCATCATCATGATAAAGACAAGGGATGAAGTGATATTTATGAACACCAAGGATTCTGATGATACTTATTCTATCTTCGAATCCATACATTCATGAGATAACGCCAAAACAGGCACAATAGATAAGACCATCATGCATTTTAACACTAAATACATGATGGTCTTTTGATCTGTTCACACATAGCCATTCCGTCTATGCTATCATTTTCTTAAGAAATGCTCCCTGTTAGGATACTCCTGCCTGAACGCCGCCAGTGCGGCACTCTGAAGTATGGCAAATTTCTTGTCCATGTGCAGCATGTGCGGCGCGTCAAATGCTATGGAGCTTATCTGATCTGCGATCTTCTTCGCCACGCCCTCATCCGAGAGCTGCCCCATACCAAATGCTATGGATGTGAAACCTCTGCCGCCTCTGCTCACCTCGATGAACTTGAGAAACGCATTCTTGAGTTCATATAGCAATATCTCCTGTTCCTCGACACTTCTTCTGTCTGCGTCGAACAGGCAGAGCTTGCTTATAATCTCCACAGCCTGTTTCTTTTTCTGACCTCCGATGTCAACAGAACCGCCCTCCGATATGTATTTGAGCTCCATAAGGCAGCCCACAAATGCATCATTCTTCGGCTTTCTCTTGCCATATCTCGCCGTCCACAATCTCTGACGGAAGACAGTAGACGAACCGGCGCTGTCACCATCCATATCCGTGCTGTTATTTTCCAGCAGTTCAAGTCTCTTATCTGCATCCGTCTCTCCGTAAAATTCTTCTATCCAGCTATTTCCCATATGCATCCTTCCCGAATATTTAATTCACAATTTTTTATTCACGTATCAGTCGGTTACCTTTATCTGTGCAGGAAATCATCCACGCTGTCAACATCGACCTTCCAGTAAGGCGACACGTAATATTTGCCCTCGTCAAGATTATGACCATCAAGGCTGTTTCCCTTGAAGAGATCAACTGCCAACCGCGCTATCTCTCCCGCCTGGGCCTCCTTGTCATTGTAAACTGTTCCCTGCATGTTTCCCTGCTTTATCGCCTGGAGAGCATCATCAAGTCCGTCTATTCCAAAGATCACAGGCCATTTGTCCCGGCTTATACTTGAGTTATCGTACGCCTCAACTGCGCCCAGTGCCATCTCATCATTGTTGGATATGACAAGCTCTATCTGACTGCCATACTGACTTATAAGCTGAGTCATTCTGTTCTCCGCCTGACCTCTGTTCCAGTCTGCAAACTGATAACTGAGCTTCTCAAGATCCACTCCCTTATCCATGATGGTCTTCACCGAACAGTCGGTTCTGCTTATGGCATCCTGATGTCCGGCCTCCCCCTCCAGAAGAACATACTGTATCTTGCCATCACCGTTGCGATCCACTTCGCTGTGCTTCTTTATATAATTTGCCGCAATCTCCCCCTGCATATCACCGGATTCTTTTGCGTCACAGCCAACATAGTAGAGCTTTTCCCACTGCATCAGGTCATCACGCACCGGCTCTCTGTTGAAAAAGATCACTGGTATATCACTCTGCCTTGCTGACTTGATAATATTTGCCGGTGCGGTTCTGTCTACAAGATTTACACACAGCACATCGCAGCCTGCATCTATCATCTCATCAACTATCTCATCCTGCTCACGCTGATCATTATCACCACTTCTCACCGATACTATCACATTCATGTTTGTGGTCTCCATAGTCTTAAGCTGAGATTTCACCTTTTCAATCATGGCATTTATGAATGGATCATCTGCTGTATAAGTGACCACCCCGACTCTCATGGTTTTGTTTGATTTTTTATTGCTGCTGCCGCAGCCCATAAGCGAGACTATCATCGCAGCTGCCAGCAAAAGCACATATATTTTTCTTCGTTTCTGTCTACTCATATGAATATAAAAACCTCTCTACATCATCGGAGAACAAATCGTCACTGTATATTATCTTTATGCCCTCCTCCCGACTCTTCATCGTATACAATCTGCTATTCAGACCCTTTACTACCTCTGTCACACTGGCATAGCCAACACCGTATCCATCCGGAATAACAAGGCACTTTATCTTGCCCGCATCAAGCAGCGCCACAGATTTTACGCTGGTCCCCATTCCATATATCTGGGCGCCATTGTACATACCGTTATCCGCATTCTCTCCTATCTCATCAATCGCATATGTGTCCATCACAACCATGTAGTCCACCTTTCCCAGAATATCCACAATGTCACATATGTTCTGATTGCCACATCGGCTGTACACCCAGCTCACCTCGCATCCGGTTTCTTCTATCGCATCCATAAGTCCTGCTTTTCCGCTCACACTTCCCTCTGTCTGGGAATATCCGGTTATAATGCCTATGCTTTTGCCACGGAGTCCGTCCGCATCATTTGCCCTGATCTGTTCTCCAAGGGTATATCCTATCTTGTAGTTATCAGGTTTTATTGTGACAAATCCCGAGGCGCCATCTTCACTGTATGCATCCTGGGTTATAAGTACAAATGGTACATCGCCAAGCTGTCCCAGCATATCCGATGTATCCTCGCCCGGTGCAGGACAAATTATGAATGCATCTACATCATTTTCAAGCTGTTCATCTATGAGCTCCTTCTCATCCTGGGCTGACTCGATATCATCGGTGTTGCATATGATAAGATGGACATCATTGACATTTGCTGATTGTTTTAGTCCATTTATAAGTCCATCCCACCTCTTATCACCGGAATTTGAAAGTATGACCGCTACTCTTTTCTGAGGCACATTTTCCCGGAATATCTGATGTATAAAGAATCCGGCTATAACCACCAGAAACAGCTCCGCGATCAGGAATGTTATCTTACTCTTCTTCATCTGTCGCCATCCCCCTTCCAAAATCCTGCCTCTCAAGTCTCTCTCTGTTCTCCTCCGTGTAAGGAATGGCTGGAATGTGAATGACAACCTTTGTTCCCTCGTCCGGTTCACTGTAAACCTTTAATCCATATTCGCTGCCAAACATCAGCTTTATCCTGGAGTGAACATTGATAACACCCACTCCGGAGCCATGCTTTGGCACCTTATTGTTGTCCACAAGGATGTTCCGGGCAATATCCTCCGACATACCCATACCATTATCCTCAACTGAAATGTATATGTCGTCGCCCTTCTTCTCACCGCGGACAGTTATCTTGCCGCCATCGTCCTCATCCATGTTGCCCACACCATAGTATATTGCATTTTCCAGGATCGGCTGCACGATAAGTTTAACTGTACAATAGTCATTTATCTCTTCGTCTATGATAAATTCTGTAGCAAATCTTTCTTTATATCTTACCTTCTGTATGTTCATGTAACTCGTGCTGTGCTGGATCTCGTCCGCTATCCTTATGACAGTTCTGCCCTTTGACAGACTTATCCTCAGCAGCTTTGCAAGCTCAGATATCATAAATACTGCATCTGTATTTCTGTTCGCCTCCACCATCCATGTTATGGACTCCAGTGTATTATACAGGAAATGCGGATTGATCTGACTCTGGAGCGCATCCATCTCACTCTTTCTCCGCTCATTCTGCTGTCTGATTATCTCCTGCATCAGAATCTCTATCTGCTCATAGGATTTCTTGACCGAATATCCCAGATGTCTTATCTCGGAAGATCCTCCAATATATATATCCGTGGTTCCACCTGTCTCATATGATTTTACTGATTCATTCAGCTTAAGTATAGGCTTTGAGATTTTCTTTGTTATGATCCTGTTCACCCACAAGAGCATCATAAGCAATATCACAACCGTAGTTATGATGTAATATCTGTACTGATTGATACTGGCAGTCTGAACACTTTCCGGGACAACTCCTATGATCTTCCATCCAGTGTAGGCTATGCTGCTGACAACAACATTTTCTGTGCCACCCGTCATCTTAATCTCATATGTACCGTCATCGTATACCGCTGCCTCTGTACTTTCCTCTGTGAAAAAGCCTCTGTCTATCTCTGCTCTTCGCGGATGGTATATGATATCTCCGTCACGGTTGCACAGATAATAATAAGTCTCACTTGAAGAATCATTGATCCTTGAAAGAGCCTCCTCGATCACGGAATACTTCATATCTATCAGAAGCACGCCGTTTACCGGCTTATCTCCATCATTGATATCAACAGAACGGCTGAGGGATATGACCCAATAATACCTGTTGGCTCCATCTTGAAACAGATCTTGTATATGAGGTGTAGAAAAGTGCATATTCTCTATATCTTCAGATGCATTCTTGTACCATTCCTGTTCCTCCACATTAACCTTATCCTTCTGCACTGCAACCGGCTCCGCAGCAACAAGCTTCCCGGAATTGTCGTACAACGCCATACTCTGCACTTTGTCAACATTCACCTCATATAAAAGACTGAACTGTCTGCTGAACTCCTGACTGGAGATGTCATATTCCTGGATGATATTATAATTCACTCCATTAGATATCTGTCTGATGCCTGCCAGGTCTGTATCCACTTTATCCACAGTACTCTCTATCATGCTTTCTGCATTTGACACTGCAGTCTGCTTTATCGCAAGCTTGAATCTATTGTAAATAAGAAATCCCATAACAACAGTTGTGGTTATCGTCAGTCCTGTGAGCACCGCCATTATTATTGACTGTATGTCAAATCCTATAAATCTGCCATGATGAAACCAGCCTCGCAGCCTCGTGCGCAGAGAATATTTATTTTTCTGCATTTTGCCCTGAGCATCCTTTTTCTCTCTAATCTTCAAAACAATTCTACTCCCCTTATACTTTCTCTGCTCTACTTATTCCCCGTATGTTCAGTTCTGTACTTTGATGGCGACATTCCAAATCTCTTCTTGAACACATAGCTGAAATAATTTGCATCCTGATATCCCACCTGCTCTGCTATCTTATAGCTCTTCTCATTTGTCTCAAGTATGAGATTGGCTGCGTGATCCATCCTGTAATCCGTCAGATACGAGATAAATGACTTGCCTGTCTCCTTCTTGAACACTGATGAAAAATACGAATTGGACACACCAAGCTCTGAGCACACCGTATCCAGCGACAGATCGGGCTCCATATACCTGTCAACTACCATATTCTGGGCATCCGTTACCATTCTTCTGGACGTGTTATTTCTGGCATTTTTCAATTCCTCGCCGATCGCCATCGATGTGTCTATGAGCCATGCTGTGAGGGTAACTTCATCCATCTCAGGAACCTTCTCGTATGGGTTGCTGATCCCACCTGAAAAATTATCAAAATCTATAAAATTATTTGCGCAGAATCTGTAGAACGTTCCTACCATCTCCATGAGCGTCAGCTTGTACCTGTTCATGGTCTGTGCAGATCTGTGCAGCTTCTCTATCTCATCATGTACCGCTCCCTCAATGGCATCTCTTTTGCCAAGATATATTGACTTGATAAGTTCATGCATATTTGCATCTTCATACTGTACTGCGGCCTTCTGCTCCTTCGGTGCGATCTCAGCAATATTTATAGCCCTCTGGGTTCCGTATAAGACCCTGTATGATACCGCTTCCCTGGCACCCTCATATGAATTATTGATATTCAGGAGACTGTCACACACTCTGCCAATACCGGCAGTCACCACGGCACCCATGACTCGGTAAGCCCATCTGCAGAATCTGTCGCAGGCATCCGTCAGCTCTGCCATGGCATCCTCTGAGGCTATTTCGATGATGAGCACTGAGTTGCCCAGATATGTAAATACCTTGCATTTCCATGTATCAGCAATTCTGTCCTTGATCTGCTGTTCCACCGACATTGACAACAGAAGCGGATTCATTCCATCTGGAACGTGATGCTCCGATGTATGAAAAACCGCGCAGCAATAAAGCGGTCCCTTCATATCAATCTGGTATGCTGCAAGAAATTTCTCATAATCCGACTCGCTCACTCTGCCCTCTATCAGGGATACAAACAGATTTGTCTGAAGAACAGGCAGAGATGCATTGAAATAATTTGCAAGCTTTTCTACATTCAGTTTTTCCTCCCTCTCCTTGTCCAGAGAGTTCTTGACCCTCTTCAGACAGTCCGAGAGTTCTAAGGCATTTATAGGCTTGAGCATGTACTCCTCTATCTCAAGGTGCACCGCCTCCTTGGCATACTCAAACTCATCAAATCCTGTGAATATGATGATGTGTATATTCTGATAATCATTGTTGAGCCGTCTAGATAGCTCAAGACCGTCCATATACGGCATCTTGATGTCCGTTATGACCACATCCGGCTGCTGCTTCTCCACCAGTTCAAGAGCCTTCACACCATTGTTGGCACTTCCCACAACATCAAACCCAAGCATATCCCAGTGGATCTTTCTCTCTATAACATCTATAACCTCTTCCTCGTCATCGACAAGGATAACCTTGTATTTATCCATCTAACAGAAATCCTTTCTATATATCAAATGCCACCCGGTTCACCGGTCTTTTCCAGCAATGTAATTATATCAAATACCGCAGAGAATATCTGTACTTTTATTATTATTTCATTATTTCTTCATCTATACCGTCAAGGAATTTTCCTCACCTGTCCGTGACTCGAAGCCTTGCCTGTTTCCAGCTGAGGATCCAGCTTGTTTCCGGCTGAGGATCCAGCTTGTTTACGGCTGAACATCTTGCCCTCCCGTAATCTGGAATATTTTCCCTATCTTCAACAAAATAGCTGCTGTAGGATAAAATTGTAACTCCCCCCCACATATAACCCTTGCAGGAAAATAGAGCGAAGGAAGCAGAACACTCGCCCAAGATTTTACAATATATAAATATCTCCACAGGCCAGCCTTCCTTGCATGCGCCTGCCACTTTTATGCATACCACCTAATCGATAGCTAGACGCGACTGATGATTTCTTCTCCTTCCACCACGAACAGCTGTATCTGCCCGGCTGCATGCATGGCTGCATTTATATACTGCGGCATCGATAGTGAACACGACTGAGCTTCAGCGCTTTTTGCCACTGCGGAGACCGCATTGCCCTTATCGCGGTCAAAGCAGTGTGCAGATAAAAGCAAGCTGAAGTGAGGGAAGGGGAACGTGATGCCACAGTATATAAATGCAGACATCATCAGCCGGGCAGATACAGCTTCCGTTAGCACAGCCGCACAGAAGGCGTCCGCCAATCCACATGCCTTGCGTCATGCGTGCACTTCGTGCACTTCACAAGGAATCCTCCCGCTTATGCGGGCCCCTCCTTATGAAAAAAACCGCTCAATCCATCCTGTAGACGATCCGAGCGGCTTTTTATATAAAGGTTTTGTGAGAGTTAAATTTGTTGTTCCTTACTTCTTCTGTACATACTTGAGACAGTCAAGAGTTACAGCGGCAAGGATGATGATACCTTCGAATATGAACTGAAGGTTTGTATCAATACCAAGAATGGTAAGTGAGTAGGTAAGTGATGTGAAGATAAGAACACCAGTTACAACACCGGAGATCTTACCGATACCACCTGTGAATGAAACACCACCAACAACGCAGGCTGCTATGGCGTCCATATCCCAGCCCTGTCCATAAGCTGCACTACCTGAACCAACCATTCTGTTACACTCAAGCCATGATCCGAATCCGTAAAGGATACCGGCAAGGATGAATGCGCCAAGTGTTACCTTGAAAACTGATATACCTGAAACTGCTGCTGCCTCTGGGTTTCCACCTACAGCGTACAGATTCTTACCAAATGTAGTCTTGTTCCAGATGAACCATACTACTACGATTGCAACTACTGCCCAAATGATAATAGTTGGGAAGTTTCCTATTGTTGGGATGAACATATTTGGTATTGCTGAATCAATAGCACCAAATGAAACACCCTTTGTCGCATATGTTACAAGTCCGAAGATGATCAGCATGTTCGCCATTGTTGAAATGAACGGATGCATCTTGTACTTCGCCATGAAGAAACCTGCAATACTTGAAAATACTGTTGTGAGGATAATACATGCAACAAGTGCAAATAATGCTTTTCCTACAACCGGCATACTTGAGAAATCAAATATGTGTCCAAACACACCACCTGTATTTGCACCATTGTGCATGATAATGGTAGCTGTAACCATACCCATACCAACCATACGTCCAATCGAAAGATCGGTACCGGTCAGGAGGATAAGTCCCGCAACGCCGAGTGCCAGGAACATTCTAGGTGATGCCTGCTGAAGTATGTTCAGTATATTGGTAACTGTGAGGAGCTGTGTGTTCTTCACAATTGGAGTGATGATACAAAGTGCAATGAATATCAACACGATTACTATATACAGACCGTTCTTGTAAAGGAACTGTGTTGTGTTGAATGTGTACTTGTAATTCTCAAATTTCTGTGCTCTGCTCTGCATGAATGTGTACTTGGACATTCTAAGGAGATCTATCAGATGATACTTGTGTGAAAATGCATCATGCTTTCTGTCCTTAATCTCCTGAAGTCTTGACTCATGTGTCATCTGTGCATCAAAGAGCTTGTTCTTGTATACATATTTCTCGTCCTTGATCTCTTCCGGATCAGAGAGTTTTGCAAGTGTCTGCTCATGCTCTGTCTTGAGTGTTGCCTTTACTCTCTCATAGGACTCATTTTCTGCTGCCTTCTCAGTCTCGCAGCTTGCCACTACTTTGCTGTAGTACTCGCTGTCATAATGCTCCTTAAGGTATCCCTCTGCGTCAGCGATAAGCTTTGCAACCTTATCCTTATTGGCTGCCTCAACTGCCTTTGCCTTCTCCAGGGCTGCCTTATCCTTTGCGATTATGCTATCCTTTTCTTCCTTTGATAAATTCTTATCTTCCTTTGCGATAGCTATATGGTTCTTCAAACTACGAACCTTGTCAGATCCATCAACTCGAAGTTCATCGATCTGAGCCTGTATCTTTCCAACATATTCATCAATCGGCTTGAGGAGTTTTTCCTCTGCATCAGCCGAAAGGATCATATTTTTATCTGCCATATCCATGCTCCTCTCTATTACAAATATTTAGCACTAAGTCTTAACAATTCTTCCTGATTAGTCTCCTTGGTATTTACAATTCCGGCAAGGTGTCCATTTGACATAACACCTATACGGTTTGTGATACCCAGGATCTCCGGCATCTCAGAGGAGACAACTATGATAGTCTTGCCCTGCTTTGCCATGTTGATTATAAGCTCATATATTTCATACTTAGCTCCTACATCGATACCTCTTGTAGGATCATCCATCATGAATACATTTGGTGAACGCTCAAGCCATTTTCCGAAGATAACCTTCTGCTGATTACCACCGGACAGGTTGGCGATCATATCGTCAGGTCCCATACACTTGGTGTGCATGACCTTGATCTCCTCAGCTGTGGCACGAACCATGCTGTCATGTGACAGTGCCACGCCGCTCTTGTAGTGGTTCATATTTGCAATGGTGGTATTGAAGGTGATATCTGCCTTGAGGAAGAGACCATTTGCCTTTCTCTCCTCAGTGATGAGGGCAAATCCGTGATCCATAGCATCCTTTGGACCGGTGAAGTTCATGATCTTGCCACCATACATTACATTTCCTGCTGCTCTTGTACGAATACCAAATATAGTTTCCAGGAGCTCTGTACGGCCTGCGCCAACCAGACCATAGAGACCGAATATCTCACCCTTCTTCACATCAAATGTGATGTTCTGGAGCTTCGGTGCATACTTTGTGGAGAGTCCCTGCACTGAGAGGATCGTCTCACCCGGCGTATTGTCGACCGGTGGGAATCTGTTATCAAGTGAACGACCAACCATGGCTGATATAAGCTCGTTCATGTTGGTGTCCTTGCTGTCCTTTGTCATGACCAGACTACCGTCTCGGAGAACTGATATCTGATCACAGATCTCGAATATCTCATCCATCTTATGTGAGATGTAGATCAGGGAAATTCCCTGCTCCTTGAGCTGTCTCATCATCTTGAAAAGCTTTGCAACCTCAGGTGCTGTCAATGATGATGTAGGCTCATCAAGTACGATTACCTTGGAATTGTATGAGATAGCCTTTGCGATCTCACACATCTGTCTCTGGGAAACTGACATCCTCTTCATCGGCTGTGTAAGATTGACCGTTATACCCAGCTTTCTGAACAAGTCTGAAGCTTCCTTCTTCATACGGCCCTCATCGATGACTCCAAGAGAGTTCTTTGGATAACGTCCAAGGAACAGGTTGTCAACAACGCTTCTCTCAAGACACTGATTTAATTCCTGATGAACCATCGCAACTCCATTCTCGAGTGCATCCTTAGGGCCAGAGAAATTTACTTCTTTTCCATCTAATATTATTGTGCCTTCGTCCTTCTGATAGGTTCCGAAGAGACACTTCATCATTGTCGATTTACCGGCACCATTCTCACCCATAAGTCCCATGATCGAACCAGGTTTAACATTCAAATTAATATGGTTAAGGACCTTGTTTCTGCCGAATGATTTGCTCATGCCTTGAATCGATAAGATGTATTTATTCTTATCTTCTGCCATATCTCTACTTCCTTTCATTGAACATCAGCCCATTAATAGTCGCCTTCGGCGAGGGCTGATGCTACATATCAAGTTTTCATAGAAAACTTGATACATGCTCTTAGTAAAAGAAGGGTATCAAATGTTTAGTCTGACACCCCTCTGAGTTAAATCATTTCCTATTGATCAATCATCCAGGTAACTTATATTACTTAGAGAGAATTGATGTGTATGATGCTGCATTGTCTGTCTTAACCATGTTGATTGCAAATGCATCGTACTCGCCTGGGTTACCAAGACGGTTTGTGATGTTAGACTCTGTCTGTCCATCACCACCGATGTAATCTACATTCAGGTTAAGAAGGTCATCGTAGTTCTGAAGAAGTGGCTGGTATGTTGAGCTCAGGAAGTTATCTGAAGCGTTGTAGATGTCAAGCCATACCTTCTTGCTTGGACTCTTGCTTGAGTCAAGCTGCTTTGAAACCTTGTCATAAACCTTTGTTGAATCTGTGAAATCCTGATAGTTGTCTGCTGTTACTGCCACGTTCAGTGCGTAGTATGATCTCTCGTCTGCGCTGTATCTGTAGTCAACACCTTCCTCAAGCTGGTTTCCAGCCTCGTCTGCTGTACCGATACCAGTATCAACATCTACACCATCAAGTGCGTTACGGAGAACTCTCAGTGTCAGGTAAGCCTGAACATCTGCATGCTGTGAAATTGTTCCGCCGTAGCCCTCTGCAATTGCTGCAACTGCATCGCTGTTAGCATCGTATCCAAATGTAGGAACCTTGTTGTCCTTTGCCCAGGCATTGAACATTGACATTCCCATACCATCGTTATTTGAAACAACTACATCGATCTGATCACCAAATGATGCTGTCCATGTTCCTATTGCATTACCAGCTGTAGCTGCATCCCATGTAGCTCCTGCTGAGTTCTTCATCTCCTGTGATGCAAGCTCTCTGATCGTATATGTCTTGCCATCAACATCAAGCTTAGCATCCTGTACTACTGTTGCCTTACCATCTACGTTTGTTCCGGCTGGTGTTGAATCAACTGCTCCGTTTGCATCAACTCCTGTGCCAAGTGCTGAACGTACACCTCTTGTACGTGCGATTGAATCATTGTGTCCGATATCACCGATTGCAAGTACATATCCGATGACTCCATCACCGTTACGATCGATCGTTGCTGCATTTGCCTTGATGTAATCAAGAACCATCTGGCCCTGGAGCTCAGCACCCTGATTAGCATCAAATCCTACATAATATGTGTCCTTGTTGTAGCTAAGAGCGTCCTTGTCAAGCTCTCCTGTTGAACTGTTAGATGGCTGACGGTTGAACCAGCAAAGTGGCTTGTCCTTGTTGGCTACTCCACTGCTTGAGCTTCCGCCACTTGAGCTTCCGCCTGATCCACATCCTACCATTGATAAAGCAAGTGTTGCAGCTGCTGCTACAGCTAAAATTCTTCTTTTTCTCATATTACATTCCCTCCTGTTCTTTGAACATCAGCCCATTTGTAATTGCCTTCGGCAAGGGCTGATGCTGCATGTTAAGTTTTCTGAAACTTAACACATCCTTTGGCTTTGTGTGTTTTATTTTTTCGTCTTGCCTCATTGACTGTACTCATTATAAGTTGATACGGGATTTGAAAGAATAGAATATTTTTGGATTAATTAGCAAAATTTTGTGATTTATCAAAATTTTTATAGATATTTTTACCAATTCACACTGGTTAATAGTTATATGTCAGGTGTATTTTTTGCTTAACACGGGTAAAATTGCATATTGAGTTGGGCAGTTTTGACTCATTCTCGGCATTTTAGTTTTAGTGGAATCTTCTATAACGGCTTGTTTTTATCTTTTTGTTGTTGTTTCGTAGGTTTGTGCATAAAATTATCTCCTTTTTGCTAGAGCGTGGGTTCGACTCACCCACGCTCTTTTTCAGGCTTACATATTCACATTCAAGTAATTTCCACAATAAGGACATTTGCTGGAATATCCAGTCGCTGCACGGAAACTCGAACCACAATTCGGGCATCTGACCGCCACAAGTCTCAGCTTATCCGGTGCCACCGGCTTGTCGTCCATGAGCTCTTCCTCACCAGGAAGCCTCTCATCCCTTACTGAATCCGGATCATAGCCGTATTTGCCGTTGTACTCAAATATATCTATCGTCAGACCTATCGGGTACATGCCGGCACCCCTTGTGAATCCCGTTGGTATTATAGCCTCCCGCTCAACATGGTAGCTGTCAAAATAATGCACGATTGTGTCCATCATATATGTATTGTTCACCCTGACAGAAGTATTCTCCGTGTATCCATATATCTTTGCAGGGTACCTCACGCCCTTTTTCACTATCATCTTCTTGTTGTGAACCAATATCGCCACCACTATGTCCATTCCCCCACCGATCAGTAAGAAACTTCCCGGAAGGCTCAGCATAGCCAGGGGGAATTTGCCAGGCTCCGCCACAATTGCAAATATAATTCCCACGAAAACACCGACAGCAAGGAATATACTGCCAACCAAAACCACTATCTTATGAGCTGCATTCATCTTATTTCTCCTTTTCCCCAATATCTGCAAAAACCACCGATTCTCTGCTCATACAATGTCTACATCACCATCTGCCAGATTATGTACAATACAAGCAAGTGTCCCGGATAAAATGCATAACAGAAGTATTTAAACCACTTCTTATGGTATCCCAGTTTTCCATTGTATAGCCATATCACCGGCAATGCGATGAGCGCAAACGCCTGCTGCGGGAATTCAAAGCTATGTCCCGCTATACTAAATGTATAACAATATCCACTAAGCAGCTGTGCATTGATATAATACATACACACGAGCTGTGCTATCAATTTCCATGGTTCCTTGCCCCGGAACAGATAGAACATTATAACCATGACAACTCCCGCTCCATAGAAATCAACCATGGTGATCGTTCCTATCACATATCCCACAAGAGTCACAACAATCGCAACCGGGATCCACAGCCATACCTTGCCCGTTTTCCTTACCTTGTCTATCAATGCTATCAGCAGTAATCCTATAAGGAATGTCCAAAGTACATTCTGATGAAACAGATACAGGACACTGTCTCCGGACACAAGATCAAATGGAACTTCAGATATCACCGCAAATATCAGCATTCTGCACAGATATCTGCGGAAATTACTGGTGTGATAAAATCCCTCAACTATCATGAAGGCAAATATCGGAAATGCTATTCTTCCTATGCACGTAAGTATATCCACATACGGAAACAACGTTGCCCACATGTGATCACTGAGCATGCATGCCATCGCAATGATATGCAGCATACAGGAGCTGAATACTCCTGCCTTTATATTCCAGGACTTTTTCCCCGGATCAATCATTTTACCATTCTGTATATCCGTCATATTGGTTCCTCCTTTTTATATGACTTCGTCATATTGGTTCCTTCTCTTTATAATGTGCCGCCAACTCCTTCGCCCTTGTTAAATCCGAAGATGGCACAGCATATCAGATCTATGATAAACAATACCGACAATGTGATACATATAATGTTCTGCACTTTTTTGCTCTTGGAATTCAGAAATTCACTGAGCTTCGGTGCCGCTATATACACTCCAAACAGGCTGCCCAAACCAAATGCAAGAAGTCCCACCAGACATATTCTTCCATTTACATTAAGAAACTCGTTCTTGTAGTCCCAATACTGTGAGTTAAAGAAGAAATCCAGTGCCCAGCTCGCTATAAATTCTATGATTCCACATACCACCATCGCCATAGCAAACAGCTTTGCCTTATCTGCCTTGAAGCGGTCAAGCAGGAATATAATAGCAACACCGCCAACCCCATACACAGGCAGCCATGGTCCATACATGGTCCCACGGTTTACGAGAACATGATCCATAACTATATAGAGCAAGACCTCCCAAAGCCATCCTATAAAACAGAACACGAAGAAGAAGAAAATGAAGTCCCTGAGACTGTATTCACTCTTCACCTTCATTCCCTCAGGCACCTCGACCGCGACATCCTGGAGAATATAGACCGGCTTGGTCCATACCTCAGCAACTCCCGCGTCTCCTGCCGACTGATAAGCAGCCTCGATAACCTTTTTGTTATATGGTGCAGCATTGAATGCTTCCTCGACAAAATTTTCCACACCTATATTCTGTCTGAACCAGAAGTACATCTCCACATCAAGCTCCATCTGGAACGGTAATGCTACCAGAAGTCCTGCAACCGGTATAGCCTTGATCATCCACACGTGGATGCATGACAGATCCGTCAGGAACATTTTCCACTTATAGCCTCTCGTCATCTCCCTTGACATGTTCTTCGCATCTCTCCACTTGAGTCTTGGATTCTCCGCCAGGAGATATGGAACCATCCTATACTGATAATACTTGTACACACCACCGATTATCGTGAGCCACCAGAGTGTCATAACAACATTGTAACAGAACATGACCCACATAAGTCTGAGTAAATAATGTCTGTGGAAAGGTGCAAACATCCGGTTGACGGACACCTTGTCACTGTATCTGCACTCCATGGCATAACGGCATTTGCCCACTATCGCCGCACTCTGTATAAAGAAATGGACAACAGCCATGATAAGAGCAGATATCAGGAGCATCACTATGACCTCGCCGGGATTTCTCTCCACATATGCCGTGTTGGCGCCTAAAAGCTTGATGATCCAGGTCTGCTTCGCCGTCACCGAGTCTATCGCACGGGCTACTGTCTCGGCTTTTTTCTCCGACATATGCTCAATCATCGGCATATTCTTTACATACTCCTTGAGTATGGTCACATTGTCAGCCTCATGCTCGGTCTCCTGTCCAAGCACCTGATCTATTCCCTTCACGAATTTTGTCTGGGAAGAATCATCTACCCCAAGATAAGAGAAAATAAAACACACAGCGACCATAGCCATCCAAGCCATAAGTCCACGTTTAAATACCGTGTTCCACGCTCCTTTTCTAAGCTGTTTCCTGTTCCAAGTCATCTATAGTTCCTCCCAAGCTAATATTTAAAGTAATTCAACAACATATATCTGCAAAACCCGTAACCTGAATTATGGCTTGATGGTTTCAGATTGCCTATCAGGGGAATATGAAACTGGTCAAGCCATTCCACAGCCTCCCTAAATGAAGTCGAAGGTTGCCTGCTCATAGGAAAGTTCCTGATATTCCAGTTCTTCCTGATCCGTCTTACTGGTGTAGTCCACCACTACCGTCTGCTGCTTTCCGCCCACCATCTGCTGTCCCAGAATGTAGTTCACATCAAAGCGTCCTGTGATGGCCGGGGTCGCGCCACGGGCAGGTACGATGAGCTGCACATGGTTGGCTGCCAGCATGGCAAATATAGGCTCCCATATGTATATATCCTTCGCCGCACCAAACGGGTTGTCAATAAATATTGTTTTAGACTGTACCGACTCCTCCGGTGCCAGGCTGTACATTCCTGCAATATAGTTGATGACAGCAACCAGGAACTGGATGTAGATACCCTGGGACTGTCCTGTACTTCCAACAGCTTCCTCATACCTGAGATACCGGCTCTGCTCCTTTATCCTCTCCCTCTTGTAGAGATTGAGTCTGATGGCATTCATATCTGTGACCATGACACCGAACAGCTTCTTGAGTCCGAGGCAGTCACGGATGTACTTGATCCTCTTTCTCTCATCCTCGTAGGCATCCGCGCCTTTCACTATGTCATCTATATAATCAGACATTCTCTGCTTTACAAATTCATCCTTCACATAAGGTATGGTGAGATCGACCATCTTGATCACATCATCGCCCACCGTGATACGTGACAGCTTTGGAAGCTTCTCAAGCTCAGTCTTCACATCCATACATCTCTGTACACACTGATTCTCGAAGTTCTCCTTGATGGCAACCATATCCTCGATACCCTTCTCAACGCGCTCCTTCTCCAGCTTGATGAACTCAATAATCTGAAGAAGATTTGCCAAAAGTTCCTTTGCCTGACTGTAGGTATCCGGAACCTGCACATCCTGTCTGATCGTATTGGCCATCTCGAATACACCCATCTCCACTAGTGTATCCGCCGTCTGTCCCTTGAATCTCATGATCTCATTCTTTGCGCGGTCAAGGGCTTTCATGCTCCTGTCGTACTTCATGAGACTTGTCTCAAATAACTGTCTGAGGGTATCCATGTCTTCATCCAGTACATTTCCACTGGACACATCTATGTCATTTGTATCGACTATTCTCTTTACATCCTTGTACAGATCCACCATGAAACCATACTGCTTATAGTAATCGCTGTACGCCTTCTCAGCTTCTTTGAATATGCGGTTCATATCCGCAAGCACCGCATCTCCATTGGCTATGGCTGTATCTGCATCGGCTGCAGATATCTCCTCACGTACATAGCTGCCATCGCCGTATGTGCGGTTGATGTTCTCTATCGCATACTCTATGCTTCCCTCAAGCTTGCTATACGCCTTCTGGTCAGCCTTCTGCTGCTGCATCAGCGACGCCTCTATCAACGTGAGTCTTGCCAGCTCATCGTCCATCTCCCTGAGATTGTCCTCAGACGTCGGATAGAGCTCTCCTGCCCCGGCAAATACTGCCATGTCAAAGCCTCTCTTCTCTATGGTCTTCTGTATTCTGTCCATTGACTTCTTCAGCGCATCCATGAGCTTCTTCTTGTCCTCAAGATCCGGCGCATGCTCCTTTGAAACCGCCAGCATAGCCATAAATTCCTGTTCAAGCCGTTCATCTGAAATGTCCAAAGTCTCCTTGTATTCCTCCGGTATTCCGTCCTGCCATGCCGCAGCAGCCACGCCTGCACCATCTGTATTTTCAGCAACTCCCGCATTCTCAGACTTCGGCAGATACGGTTCGAAATACTCCGTCCACTTGTACTGGATATCCTCTATATTCCTTGTAAGCCCCGCAAGCTTTGACTCAGTCTCTCCAACCGTCGTCGACCACTTCAGCACATCGCTCTGAAGTCCTGACAGCTTTGCCACAAGGTCAGACTTCCTCTGCTTATACTCGGCAAGTCTCTGCTCCTCCGGTCTTGCAAGATCCGACAGCTGCTCTATCATGACAAATGTCTGTCTTCTGTCAAATTCCTTCTGCTGACTCTGCTGCAGGTCTCCATATCTCTCGGTGTTATTCTTAAGCTCCGTCTCTGTAACCTTGATCGATGTCTTAAGCTCCTCAAGCTCATCCTTCTTATCGAGCAGTGCCTGGTTCAGCTCTCTCTCCCTGTCCTCGGCACCTGTATATCTCGCATCCACAAGCCTTGTGACAAATGCAAGATCCTCCTGATAAGTCGCAAGCTTCTCATTTATCAGACTGATCTCCTCCGTGAGACCTGCTATCTTATCAGCATTTGCCTTTCTGGCATCCTCTATGGAGTCCTTAGACATGAAATATTTCCTGTCTCTTCCTATGATAAGCATGTTCTCGGCGGGAACTATCGCTGAGTCTGAAAGCTTATCCATATCGTACACCATTACACATTCGCTGCCGGTGTCTATCGAACCGAGATTTATATCATCCTCCAGACTATCAAATCCCTTTGTCACAACACTGTACGGCAGGTATGGATTTGCCTGAAGCAGCTCCTCCTTTGTATCACCCGGGAGTGCCGACAGATAATCCGCACCATGCATGGCCATGAGCCCATGTCTGGTGGAGATGTAGTTTATCACAGTCTCAGCCCCCTCCGACGGCGGAAATGGTCTGCCATCCTCATAGCATTTCGCAAGCTTTGTCAGTCTGTCGATCTCCTGCTGGCGCTTGATCGTCTCTGTTATGGTGCCCCTAATCCTGTCATTTATAACACCTGTTATATCCTGTGGATTCTCCACAGAGTATACTGCCATGATGCTGTCGAGCTGGCTTCCCGACTGCCTGTACGCCTCGGCGTCAAGCCTTGCATCCTCGCAGCTTCTCTCCAGCGCATCATACTCAGCCTGCACAGTCGTCAGTCTGTATCTGTCATCGTACAGCTTTGTCCTGCCATCTGCTATGGCTATCTCCAACTCTGTCATCTCAGCAAGTATCCTGTCAGACTCCTCCTGAGCCTTGTTCATCATATCCTTCACATCACCCACTACGAGCAGGTTGACCGATGCTGCCAGCTCACTTATGCGGGCACTTATCTCATCAATCTTGGCTGTGGCATCAGCGATATTGTTCTCCGCCACCGCCTGGGCGATCTCGCCCTCCCTCATGACCTTTCTGCAGTACTCCGCCTCCTCAAGTGCGTGATCATAGCTGGTCTGGGCCTCTTCCCTTGCCGCCATGAGCTCTGCAAGCTTCTTCTCATCACGGATGCGTCTGTTGTACGCATACACCGCCATCTTCTCACTGGATGATCCGATGTTGTTTCTTATATTGTCGACTATCAGTCTGCTCTCTTCGTACTGTCGCTTGTTCTCCCTGTATACAAGGTAGTCATTTGCACTCTCCTTGTAGCCGATCTGGTTTTTTAGCTCCGCAAGCTTCTTCTCATTGTCCTCTATCTGCGTGGCAGTGTCATCCATCTTGCGGTTCATGTCCTCAAGGCGCAGATAATCCCTGGTGACCCTGAGATTTGCCAGACGCTTGTTCTGCTGTTCCATCTGCTCCCCGGCGTCAGCCTTTGCCTTCGCCAGCTCCTCCATATGGGTGTCGCCCTCCTGTGTACACGCCCTTCCTGTGGCATACACATCGGCCAGGCCCTTACATATCCTGTCGTTGTCCTCGTAGAGACCTATGCATGAGTTCACCTTGCCCTCGAGCACATTTATCAATTCTATCTGGTGGTCATAGTTGGCTATGTCACGCTTTCTCTGTGCCAGAACGTTCAGCTTGTCCTTGATGTCGAGAAGAGTCTCTGCCATGGTGTCTTCCTCACCGTTTCGTCCTGTCTTTGTGGCAAATGCCTTCTCTATGATCTCCTCTATAAGCAGATCCTCCACGACCTTCCTTGTGGTCCTGTAATTTGTCTCAAAATACGTTCTTACGTGCCCCTCTGTCTTGTTGATTCCACGTATGATTTCCCAGTGGCTCTCGTGGAGACCATAGCCACTTATAAATCTCTGGTACTCGCCCTTCTTGTCAAATACCCTGATCTCCAGGCTCATATCCCTGTGTCCGAGATCCTTGAGATATGTCTTTAAACCGTTGAATGTGATCCTCTCATTCCCCTCCGACAAAGGAAGGTTCACTATGTCATTCTTGTTATATTCCCTGTAGAAAATGCAGTAATTAAAATACTCTATGGATGCAGTGTCCTTCTGTACCTCCCCGGCATCCGCCGTATCCTTTGCCTTTCTGGCACAGAATCCGGTGGTCATGTATCTGTAGCCATCCTTTATATCCGCCTCGTCAAGCTTCCACTCGATCAGCGAATGGATGACTGTGTTGCCGCCGCCCGCACGGAAAAGCTTCTCCACAGGCTGCTTCTCATCCAGAGTACAGTTCGGTATCAGGTTCTGAAGGAGCAGAAGCATGAGAATACTCTTTCCTCCTCCATTTGCCAGATCATACAGCGTGTTCTTTCCATACATTCTCATGGTGAAGTCATCGTACTGCTGTGTACCAAAGTTATATTTTACATTGTTGACCCTTATCCTGTTGATACTAGGCATCCTCTTCTTCACCTCCAAGCAGCTGATACAGCCGTCCTCTGTATTCCTCAAAATAGTTCTCCGACAAAGCTTTCATCCTGTCTGTCGGATAGTACCTGTCCGCATTCTCCACAAATAACCGCTGGGCCGACATGAAGTTGAACACCAGCTTCACATAACCCGCCCGGGATGCCTTGGACGCCCTGGCGCTGTCGCCCTCCTGATTGCCCGTCACCGCCGGGAGCTCATCCCACAGAAGCGCTATCGCCTTGAAGCTGTCCTGCTCCACCTCATCAGTTGACAGAACATCAAGCTTCTTCGTTATGTCCGCAAGATATTTGCTTGTCTCATCTATAATGTTCTCTGACTTCACATACTCCCTGAACTGATAGCTGGATGAATCCTTGTAAAAATAGAGAAGTGTCATATACATAATGAAGTAACACAGATAGAGCTCCTTGTTCAGACGAAGTCCCAGAAGCTTCTTCATGTCGTCATTCGTATAGCCAAATACCCTGTTGCCCTCTCCGGCTGTTATATACAAGCTGTCATTGTACTCGTACAGTGACAGGTTCATCTTCTTCATCATATTCATGACAATATCGTACACCTCGGCATTGCCGTAGAACTCATCGTACAACGGGCCATTGTCGGGATGCTTCTTACAGATCTCCTCACCTGATATTAACTTGGAATATATCTCTATCGCCTTGTCCAGATTCTTACTTTCCATCTTTTTCTCCTATTCTCCGTACAATCACTCTCAGCTGGTTTTGTTAAACTGAATTCCCGTAACGTACATGTCCTCGCCAATCTGTATCTCTTCGTCTGGATGGAATTCCAGTGTAAATGTCATGCCTCTGAACGCATCCAATGTGAGTTCCGGTGCATACATCTCACGGGAGAGACCGGATCTGCTGCCACCAGCCTGATCTCCAGATACAGATGCCGCCAGCGTTTTTTCGTCAACTTTCTTTATTCTCTCTATGTGATCTACCAACATTCCCTCCAGCATAGTGTCCGGCTTTGCCAGTATCTCATCCACGCTGTACCTGTCCTTCTGAGCCAGGTGTGTGAGGAAGGAATAGTAATCTTTGTTGTCGTAGATTTCTTTTCCAAACTTAACTTCAAGTATTCCATTGAATTCCTTGAGACTCAGGTGTCCCCATTTGTTCAGCTGGTCAAGAAGCTCGTGGAACAGCTTTGTGAAGTTGGCACTTATCTGTTCATCGAGCAGTTCATCTTCGTAACGGAAGTTCGGATCAAGCTGCTCCTTCTTCACCTTTGTGGTCTTCGCATTGTCCTCGGACTTCAGCGTGAGCATGTGATCTATGGATGTCATGCTGAACGTTTTCACGATCCTCGGAGCGAAGAGAGGCGCAAGTATGGTGAGTATCTTATCCGGTCTGTCCTCTTTTATGATACTCTGAAGCTGTCCTGCAAAGTCAAATGCAGGTCTAAGCTTCTGCAGCTTTGCCTTGTGTATGATATTGTCCGATATGTTCTGCAGCTCCATGGTGCTGCTTATCAGACTTCCGTGCTTGATGATGGTCCTCTTGAGTTCAAGCTCAAGCTGGCTTATCTCCTCCATAGCTTTCAGGTTGCCCTTGCCCATATTATCATAGCTCGCCTTAGTGATCGCTTTGTCCACCAGAGCTTTGTTCTTGGCAAAGAGCTTCTGCTCGTCAGCGAACCATTTGCCGACGGTCTTCATATAATTCTCGTACTCCTCCGCGCCCTTGAACACGTCGATGGACAGAAGATTTACTATCTCATCCTTCTCGCGGATCAGCCTGTTCACCTCGCTATTGATCCTGCGCACGACCTCGATACCGCCACGGAAGTTCTCTCCAACGATCATCTTTTCCAGAAGAAGCTGCTGCACGTTGATCTTGCTCTCGTCCTTGATCTCCTTGGTGTCCAGATAGAATTCGATTCCATCCGCAGTAATGAAATACAGAACCTTGCCATCCACTATATGGCTGTCTATCAGCTTCACTCGTCCCGTCTTGCGCTGCTTCTTTCCCGGATCATAGAACGTGAATTCAAATGCTCTTCCGTCGTTCTTGATCTTGTCAAATATATACATTATCAGGTCAGCCCTGTCATCTCCCGCGATCTCCACATCGAAATCACGGTCAAGGAGCTGTCCCATGAATTCCTCATATTCATCGTATGACACTTCACGCTCATTGAAGCTGTTCTCCTGAATAAAAAAACGCAGAATCGCCATGGTTATATAACCCATGTCCAGCTGTGCATAACGACCTTCCTTATACTGCGCAAATGTGGTCTCAGCCAGAACAAAAAACGGGTAATATTTCCTCAGATTCTGCATTCTTGCATTATGTTCTTCAATTATGTCATTTATCATCACGTATTTGAGTGCCATGTTTTCTCTATCTCTGTACTTTCCTGATTATAATAGATCTTATACCATATACTTTTCCTGATATATCTGCCCATATTCTGAGACACATATCTTCTCTATCCGCATATGGATATACAGATTTAGTATACCATGACACATTTGTTCACACAACGATATTTATCTTCCGTACTTCAGCTCATTTATCGATCTTCCACACACTGTCAACATGAATTCCGTGGCACTCTCACTGTTCTGTCCCACATCATTCAGCCCGACATATCCCGGCTGATAGCCCTCGCAGTCACCCTCTATCTGAAACTGGACTGTGACCGTCACCTGCTGCCCCTTATATGTGGCATTCCCTTCAAACTGCACTATCTGACTTCCGTCCGTCGCGACAAATGCCTGCCAGTGTTCATCGCTGCAATAGGCATCCAGACCATCCCCATAGGTTGTGTCTCCATCCGGGAATATCTTCTGTTCCTTTATATAATCTATCCTCTTATCCGGAAGATCGGCTGCATCTTTGCCGATCCCCGCCTCACCGATACCTGTCACGCACATGGACAATGTGAGTATGACTGCCAGAAGATTGCAGAATTTGTTCTCCCTGAACTTCTCCCACCGCTTGATATTCAGTGCAAATGCAAGGATTCCTCCCACGATCGCACCACCCACATGCGCATAGATATCTATATTCTTCTCATTTGTATACAGAGCATATATGACCACAACAACTATGGATACCATCATATCTTTTCTGCTTGCTTTCCTGTTGCCCATGAATGTCAGGAACACAGCAGCACATATGATTCCGAACACCGCCCCTGATGCTCCTATAGAGAAATGCATTCTGTCAGGATCAGTCATATGATACACATTCATGGATATGATCCCGGCAACAATTCCTGATACAAAGTATATGATAGTCGTCCTCAGGGAGCCAAGTTTTCTCTCCACCGTGGAGCCAAACATATATAGTGCAAACATATTGCCAAAGAGATGATCAAAGCCAGAATGCAGGAACATCGCCGATATAAGTCGTCCATACTCGCCATTCAGCTTCACGTACTGATAGTTGAGTCCACCGGTTCTGGAGTAATTGTCCACACCGATGCACATGATGCCAGCTATGACATTTGCCACTATCAATGCAATCGTAACTATAGGGATCGTCCTCTTTATCTGTGGCTGCGGGGAAGCTCCACCGCCCATCTGCTCAGGTCTGATCACATATGCTGTGTCCTGGTCAATATCCTGCTCAAATCTCCCATAGTCATCATGTCCAAAGCCATATCCGAAATTGTTTTCTTCCATATAATACTCTCCTGACAATGCCCCCCACGGCTGGCATCCACATACTGTTCATTGTTTTACACGATACACTGTTTTCCACCTTGCAGTACCATTCTTCACACCTTTTTTCTTAGTCGAATACTCTCTTAAGAACCTCGTCCTCATACAGAACCTTCTTGGCAAGTTCTCTGTACTTCTCCTCATGAAGGTATGTGTGTCTGTGAGGCTTTATCTGTGGTGCCATGTCTATCGCCTTTGCGAAATCTTCTCTCTTGAGATCAAGTGTAGCTACATAATCCCAGAAACCAGTCTTTTCAAATATTGCATTTACCCTGACATATCTGTGATCCTGGACAACCGCCATGATATATGTGGCAATTCCCACCTGGATTCCATGAAGCTGTGGCTGTTCAAGCATCTTGTCAAGTGCATGTGAGATCAGGTGTTCGCTTCCGGATGTCGGTGTGCTTCCGCCTGCAATCTCATTAGCAACACCGCTCATGGCAAGGGAATCGAGAAGCTCCTTCAGGAAGAGGTCATCCTTGATCGTCTCAAATGGTGTTCTGACGAAGCTGTTCACCGCCTTCTTCGCTATCATAACTGCAAAATCGTTCATCTCAGAATATCCCAGTTCAGACTCGAAGAGCCAGTCATAGAGGGATGTGATCTTGGATACCATATCTCCGATTCCCGAGTAAAGGAATCTCTCTGGTGCAGACTTGATGATCTCCGTATCCGCTATGATTCCGTATGCCATCCTTGCAGGCACCGAGGTACGGCGTCCATTTACCATAAGTGATGCGCTGGCGCTTGAGAAACCATCCGATGATGCCGATGTCGGAATACTTATAAAAGGAAGCTTTCTGAGATATGCCGCATACTTTGCCACATCAATAACCTTTCCTCCGCCGATACCCACGATCACCTGGGCCTTCGCATCTATATCAAATGCCAGCTTGATTATATCCTCTATATTGGTGGAATCCAGCTCTCTGTACTCCACAACTGTCACATTTTCCTTCTTCAGAGAATCCATGACCTGCTGTCCAAACATGTCTATGAGTCCATTTCCAAAATAAATAACAGCATTCTTCATCCCGGAAGCACTTATATATTTGCCCAGATCATTCAGGGTTCCCTTTCCGATCTTAAGAATGGTTGGTATTGCTATATGACTTCCTGCCATCTGTTTATCCTCCTAAATACATTTCTACCATTATACATTATATAATCAGCAAAAATAAACAGGACAATACACATTTTGTCTCATACCTTTACTTACCTTTCTAATTTCTAGCCATGTCTGCCTTATGCTGTTTTTATATCCTTTAAATTTCTTACAGCATCTTCATATTTTTACCCGAAAAACACATTTTCTACACAACTTCTCCAAAATTAGAACACATTTTCTCAGTATATTATTAACTGTAAACAGCGAGAGCGTAAGCGAGTTGTTTACATCCCCTTTTTCATAAACGACTGCAACACCCTCCCCTCACATAATGTAGTTGCAGTCACTCCCTTTTAATACAAAAAGAAGAGGCTGCCAGAGATGGCAGCCTTTTCTTTTTGTATTCAGATAATTTATAATTACTCACTTCTGAGCGCTATAACAGGATCCTTCTTAGCTGCAATTCTCGATGGGATAAGTCCTCCGATCAATGTCAGTATAACGCTGATGATTACCAGCATCACTCCACCCTTCCAAGGAAGCGCCGATACACCGGCAACGTTGATATAACTCTCTATCACCTTACTGATCGGTATATTGATCAGCACCGTCACGCCGATTCCTATGAGTCCTGAGAAGAGACCTATGATAAATGTCTCCGCATTGAACACTCTTGAGATATCCTTCTTTGAAGCTCCTATGCTTCGCAGAATACCAATCTCCTTTGTTCTCTCAAGAACTGAGATATATGTGATTATTCCGATCATGATTGATGAAACTATCAATGATATAGCCACAAATGCAATGAGTACATAGGTTATCGCGTTGATGATCTTGGTCACCGATGACAGCATGATTCCGATGTAATCAGTGTATGTGATCTCCTTGTCAGGATAATCCGCATTGTACTTGTCTATGAGCTTTGTTATCTCATCCTTATCCGCAAATTCTTCACAGTAGAGGTTGATTGAAGCCGGCTTTGCAAGCTCTGCATATCCAAGCTTTGACATGTTGTCCTCATAAGTAGATGTTGACTCCTGGAAGAAACCGTAACCCTTGAGCATATCGAAGATCTGATCCTTGGTCATGGATGCCATCTGTGCCTGCATGTCCTCAGTAACCTGACCTGAAGCCATAAGCTGCTGCATAACAGAATCCATATCCACATCATCCGCTGTCAGTTCCTTGCCATCTGAAAATGGCATTCCTGTAAATATGTCAGTATCAGGATTATCCATCTGAGCCTTGAGTACATCTGTCTTCTCGTTCTCTGAAACTATGTAATTGGCAAGCTCCGATGTGTAACCTATATATCCCGGCTGCATGGTAGTTGCATACGCTTTATCCGAAGCCCTGATTACTGCCGACACCTTTACTTCAAGGCCCCCGGCCACTGCAGACTTCAGAAAATCAGCATCAGAACTCATATCTGTGTATGTTCCATCATCATTCTTCTTGTACAGATCACCCGGAAGCACAACCTTAAACTTGAGATTAAGAAGGTCATCGTATGTAAACACCATCTGCTCAAGCTCCGGTGCCTCTCCGCCGGCAAGTATGGTTGAAACCATATCGCTCAGTTCTTTTGAATCCCTAAGTCCAAGAGTATACAGTGTAAAATCACTTATCTCGTTGTTCTTATCAACGACAAGTACAACCTCGTTCTTGTTCTCCGGCCAGTGTCCTGCCAGTACATCATACTGCTGCTTGAGCAGAGTGTCATTGTCAAGCATCTGTGTCCACATGTCCATTGATGATGAGCCGTAACTAAACGCCGACATGAAATCTGCCGTTGACTCCTGTGCCTCCGCCATACCTCCAAACCCCATGTCTGCCATTGTTGTGCTTGGATTTACCTGAGCAACTCCGCCATTTGCACTGTTCTCGTTGAACACATACAAAGGCGTGTCATACGTGTATGTTATATCACTTGTATACTTGGTGAAGCCGTTTGCATCGTCTTCTATATAATTCTTAAATGACTCAAGGTCGTTCTCCTTCACATCTGACACCATGGACACGAGCATGTCTCCCATGATATCTCCCGAATATATCTTGTCCTCGCCAGCGTGATTGTGATCTGAATCCTCCTCGTTGTTACCTACCATCTTTGAGAGCAGCTCATCGTAATCCATCGCTTTCTTCGTTATCTGCACTGGATATGTGGCAAGTGTCTCCTCCTGTACATCGTTGATATACTTCTGGAATCCAGACGATAGCGACAATATAAGTGCTATTCCTATGATTCCTATACTTCCGGCAAATGCTGTTAAGAACGTTCGTCCCTTCTTTGTCATGAGGTTGTTCAGACTCAGCGAGAACGCTGTGAACATACTCATGGAGGTCTTCCTCGGAGCATAACTTCCGTCATCCTCCTTCGCCTCGTCCTCATCTGAAAACGGATTGGAATCATCTATTATATTTCCATCGAGGAGCTTTACGATCCTTGTTGAGTACTGCTGTGCCAGCTCCGGATTATGAGTAACCATAATAACCAGCTTGTCCTTGGCTATTTCTTTGAGCAGCTCCATGATCTGAACACTTGTCTCTGTGTCAAGTGCACCCGTTGGCTCATCAGCCAACAGAATATCCGGATCGTTTATGAGTGCTCTGGCGATGGCAACTCTCTGCATCTGTCCACCGGACATCTGGTTTGGTTTCTTGTGAATCTGATTTCCCAGACCAACCTTCTCCAAAACCTCCTTCGCTCTCTTTCTTCTATCTGCCTTTGATACTCCAGACAAAGTAAGCGCAAGCTCTACATTTGACAGTACCGACTGATGCGGTATCAGATTGTAGCTCTGGAATACAAATCCGACTGAATTGTTTCTATATGAATCCCAGTCTCTTGACTTGAAATCCTTTGTCGACTTGCCATTGATAACCAGATCTCCACTGGTGTACTGATCCAGTCCGCCCACTATGTTCAGAAGCGTTGTCTTTCCACAACCCGACTGACCAAGTATGGACACGAACTCATTTCTCCTAAAGTTCACAGATACACCCTTAAGTGCCTGAACAACTTCATCACCAGTGTGATAATCCTTCACGATATTCTTAAGCTGAAGCATTCTATCCTCCTTACAAAAATCATATTGTGTTCTATATGCATTACACTTTGATAGATTTGTCATTATTACTGGAAAATCATAGCATTTATTTTTTTTCAATGCAATTAAGGCAGGCTATTCTTTATAAATGTTTTATTTTCTATCGATAAGTTCAAACTAACTATATGTTGAACTTTTGGCTAAAAATTCTTTTATTTTCTTATTATATGGGGTATAATCAGCGTAAGTGGGTACGTTGTATCCAAATATAATTTTACGGAGGATTTTACAAATGTTAGTTTCAGCAACAGAAATGTTAAAGAAAGCTAAGGCTGGTCACTACGCAGTAGGTCAGTTCAACATCAACAACCTTGAGTGGACAAAGGCTGTTCTCCTCACAGCTCAGGAGCTTCAGTCACCTGTTATCCTTGGTGTTTCAGAGGGCGCTGGAAAGTATATGACAGGATTTGAGACAGTTGCAGCAATGGTTAAGGCTATGGATGAGTCACTTGGAATCACAGTTCCTGTAGCTCTTCACCTTGATCACGGAACATACGAAGGATGCTACAAGTGTGTTAAGGCTGGATTTACTTCAATCATGTTCGATGGTTCACACTATCCATTCGAGGAGAACCTTGCTAAGTCAACAGAGCTCGTTAACGTAGCTCATCAGCTTGGCCTCTCAATCGAGTGTGAGGTTGGTTCTATCGGTGGTGAGGAAGACGGAGTTATTGGTATGGGCGAGTGCGCTGATCCAGCAGAGTGCAAGACTATCGCTGATCTTGGTGTAGATATGCTTGCAGCTGGTATCGGTAACATCCATGGTAAGTACCCAGCTAACTGGAAGGGACTTAGCTTTGAGACACTTGATGCTATCCAGCAGAAGACAGGCGTTATGCCATTAGTTCTTCACGGTGGTACAGGTATCCCAGCTGACATGATCAAGAAGGCTATTTCACTTGGCGTTTCAAAGATCAACGTTAACACAGAGTGCCAGTTATCATTCGCAGATGCTACAAGAAAGTACATCGAGGCTGGTAAAGATCTCGAGGGCAAGGGATTTGATCCTAGAAAGCTTCTCGCTCCTGGTTTCGAGGCTATCAAGGCTACTGTTAAGGAGAAGATGGAACTCTTCGGATCAGTTGGTAAGGCTAACGACTAATTCTTTAACAGAACAATTAACAAATGTAACGATAAACTGTTCGACAACTTTCGGACAAGTATCGCTCACGTAAACTTAAAGGAACCCCATCACAGCTTGTATAAGCCATGATGGGGTTCTTATTTTTATATCATACATTCTACTAATATTAATGTCTAATCCTGATTCTCTGCCTTGTCCTTCTTCCTGCTGATCGTCCACCATATAGGAACTGATATCAGCATGAAAAATGCTGCTGCCACGCTGATCCATGCGCCGACTCCGAGTCTTGCATTTGCCGCTGCGTCAAGCTTGCCAAGATCTATCAATGACAGAACAAATTCAAATATCAATATTCCGCCAACAGCTATGGATATTACAAGATCTGCTATATAACAGCCCGCTTTGTTGATAAATGCACATATCACGTCTGCTATGAGAACTACAGCCACAATAAGCATGGATAATACATTTATCCCAAACACTCCAACTATGCTTCTGGCATCTGTACCCATATATGCATAAGGAATAAATACTGATACAACAGCCATGATAATGCCGATCAGGTTTAACATATTAGGTACATGTGTGGATCCCTTCTTCACATCACCAGGTATGTTCTGCCTGTTCTCATATCCCATATAACCCATAGGGTTGTTGTATGGCGTTGGCTGTACCGGCTGGCCGTACTGCGACTGTGGCTGGTATGGCTGCTGGGTTGGCTGACCATACTGTGGCATCTGCTGATATGGTGGCTGCATTGGCTGTACGCCCTGGCCATACTGTGCCTGTGGCTGATATGGCTGCTGTACCGGCTGACCATACTGCGACTGTGGCTGATATGGCTGCTGTACCGGCTGACCATACTGCTGCATCTGCTGGTATGGTGGCTGCATTGGCTGGCCATACTGTGGCATCTGCTGATACAGTGACTGAGCTGGCTGTGCTACCTGACCATTCTGTGCCTGACTTTGCTCAGCCATCATAGCCTTTTCCTGCTCCACATTCTGCTCAGAAGTCGACCCGCCATCAACTCCGTATATATCTTCTACTCTATTCTGTTCATCCATGTTGTCATCTACCTCCGATGTAATTATTCGACACATCCCTTACATATCGAGATACCTCTTCAGATACTGTCCTGTATAGGACTGAGGTATCTTCGCAACTTCCTCAGGAGTTCCTCTGGCAATGACCGTTCCACCGCCAGCGCCTCCTTCAGGTCCCATGTCAATAATATAATCTGCGGTCTTGATAACGTCAAGATTATGTTCGATAACCACAACTGTGTTGCCGCCCTCGCTGAGCCTTCTGAGTATATCCACAAGTCTGTGCACATCAGCAAAATGAAGTCCCGTGGTTGGCTCATCAAGCACATATATCGTCTTTCCTGTTCCTCGTCTCGAAAGCTCTGTTGCAAGCTTGATTCTCTGCGCCTCTCCGCCCGACAGAGTGGTGGATGGCTGACCCAGCTTGATATATCCGAGTCCAACATCGCGGAGAGTCTCTATCTTCCTCAGTATCCTTGGCACATTTGCAAAGAACTCACATGCCTCGTCAACTGTCATGTCAAGGACTTCATTGATACTCTTGCCCTTGTACTTGACCTCCAGAGTCTCCCTGTTATATCTCTTTCCTCCGCACACTTCACATGGCACATATATATCTGGCAGGAAGTGCATCTCTATCTTGATTATTCCATCTCCTCGACACGCCTCGCATCGTCCACCAGATACATTAAAGCTGAATCTTCCCTTGCCGTAACCTCTTGCCTTGGCATCCTTGGTTCCAGCAAACAAATCCCTTATCAGATCAAATGTACCTGTATAAGTAGCCGGATTGGATCTCGGCGTTCTACCTATAGGTGACTGGTCTATATTGATAATCTTATCCAAAGCATCATAACCGATGATATGGTCGTGCTTTCCTGCTTTAATCCTGCTCTTGTTGAGTCTTCTCGCCAGCTTCTTGTACAAGATCTCATTTACCAGAGAACTCTTTCCTGAACCAGACACACCCGTCACACATGTCATGATTCCAAGTGGTATGTCCACATCTATATGCTTGAGATTGTTCTCATAAGCATTCTTGACAGTGAGCCATCCGGTTGGCTTTCTCCTCACATCTGGAACCTCTATCTTCTTCCTGCCGCTTAAGTAGTCACCGGTGATAGAATTCTCACATTTCATAATGTCTTCAGCCGTACCCTCAGCTACCACATATCCACCATTTGCACCGGCTCCCGGTCCTATATCTATAATGTGATCCGCCGCCCTCATGGTATCCTCGTCGTGCTCTACAACGATAAGCGTATTTCCAAGGTCTCTCAGATTCTTGAGCGCTGCTATCAGCTTGTCATTGTCCCTCTGGTGAAGTCCGATACTTGGCTCATCCAGAATATATGCAACTCCGACCAGACCTGAACCTATCTGCGTGGCAAGTCTTATTCTCTGTGCCTCTCCACCTGAGAGCGTGCTTGTACCTCTACTCAGACACAGATAGTCAAGTCCCACATCAATAAGAAAATGCAGTCTCGACCTGATCTCCTTGAGTATGGCCGCACCTATCATCTTCTGTCTGTCAGTGAGCTCCAGATCTTTCATGAACTTTGCAAGTTCTGTGATAGGTAGTTCTGTAAGTTCGGCAATATTCTTATCTCCAACTGTAACAGCAAGGGCTGTCGGCTTAAGTCTCTTACCACCACAGACCTCACACGGAGTTACAGTCATGAATGTCTCATACTCGGCCTTTGTGGACTCCGCAGATGTCTCCCTGTATCTTCTGGCAACACTCTTTATGAGTCCCTCAAATGTTATATCATACACTCCCTCCCCGCGCTGTCCTTTATAATGCACCTTAACCGGGCGAGAGTTCTTTCCATATAATAAGAGATCCTTGATATCCTGTGGATAATCCTGAAATGGCGTATCAAGAGAGAATCCATACTCCGCACTGAGTGCCCTGAGTATTGCATTTGAATAGCTCTTGCCATCATTGCATGACTGCCATCCCAGAACCACTATGGCTCCATCATTTATCGACAAACTCTGATCGGGTATCATAAGATCCGGATCAAATTCCATCTTGAAGCCAAGACCTGCACATGTCGGGCATGCGCCAAATGGATTGTTGAACGAAAAGCTTCTCGGCTCTATCTCATCTATGCTGATTCCGCAATCCGGGCATGAAAAGCTGTCTGAGAAATTGATAATGGTATTCTCCTTCTGAACACCATTCTCATCCCTCTCCCCGATCACCTCAATTTTCATAAGCCCCTCTGCAAGCTGAAGTGCGGTCTCTATGGAATCTGTGAGTCGCCTCTCCACATCCTGTCTTACAACCAGACGATCGACTACTATATCTATACTGTGCTTCTTGTTCTTATCGAGCTTTATCTCCTCCGACAGCTCATACATGCTGCCATCGACAACCACTCTGACAAATCCGCTCTTCTTTGCCTTCTCCAGCAGCTTTACATGCTCTCCCTTTCGGCCTCTGACCACAGGCGCAAGCACCATGAACTTTGTCCTCTCAGGTAGCTTCATGATCTCATCCACCATCTGGTCAACCGTCTGTCTGCTTATGACCTTACCACAGTTCGGGCAGTGTGGTATTCCCACTCTGGCATAGAGAAGTCTGAAATAGTCGTATATCTCAGTGACAGTGCCAACTGTGGATCGAGGATTTCTGTTTGTTGACTTCTGATCTATGGAGATTGCAGGGGAAAGTCCCTCTATCTTGTCCACGTCCGGCTTCTCAGCCTGTCCAAGGAACTGTCTCGCATAGGAGGACAGTGACTCCATGTATCGTCTCTGTCCCTCCGCATATATCGTGTCAAATGCCAGTGAAGACTTACCTGATCCCGAAAGTCCTGTCACGACAACAAATTTGTCCCTTGGAATCTTGACATTGATATTCTTCAGATTATTTTCACGTGCGCCCTCAATAGTAATATACTTCCTGTCAATATTCCTGCTGGCGTTGAAATAATCATCATCTTTCATGCTCGCATCCGTTATATTCTCCAGATGCTCACCACGTTCATAATTCTTATTGTCTTCCATCTTGATCTAACCTTTTCTCTTTATCATTTATATTTGTTATATCTTAATTATCTACCCTGCATCCATCTATTCTTTATCATAATCTCTCAGTGCCGCCTTATACACCTTGAGCTGATCCCTGATCTCTGCCGCCACCTCAAAGTTGAGGTCTGCTGCCGCCATATTCATCTTCTTGGTCAGCTTGGCGATAACCTTCTGAAGCTCCTTCTTCGTCATGGACTCAGCGTCCTTATCCTCCTCTGGAAGTTCCTCCTTCTTCACCTCTATGGTTATGAGATCCCTTATGCTCTTCTCTATAGTCTTAGGGGTTATTCCATGTTCCTCATTATACTTCTGCTGTATCTCACGACGTCTGCTCGTCTCATCGAGGGCATACTTCATAGAACCCGTGATAGTATCCGCATACATGATGACATGTCCATCCACATTTCGGGCTGCTCTTCCTATGGTCTGGATGAGTGATGTCTCCGATCGCAGGAAACCTTCCTTATCAGCGTCAAGTATGGCTACCAGTGTGATCTCCGGTATATCAAGACCCTCTCTCAGAAGGTTGATTCCAACAAGCACATCAAATACTCCAAGGCGGAGATCTCTCACTATCTCAACTCTCTCCATGGTGTCTATATCCGAGTGCAGATATTTTACCTTTATATCATTGTCCCTCATATAGCTGGTGAGATCTTCAGCCATACGCTTGGTAAGTGTTGTCACAAGTACCTTGTGTCCCTGCTCGGTCTCCTTGCGAACCTCTTTCAGCAGATCATCTATCTGACCTTCCACCGGTCTGACCTCAACCGGCGGATCAAGAAGTCCTGTAGGTCTGATGATCTGTTCAGCCATAAGCATCTGGTGCTCCTCCTCGTATTTGCCCGGTGTGGCTGATACAAACATGACCTGATCAAGCTTCTGCTCAAATTCCGAGAAGTTGAGTGGTCTGTTGTCAAGTGCCGATGGAAGCCTGAATCCATAGTCCACCAGATTCATTTTACGGGAACGGTCTCCAGAATACATCGCACCGACCTGAGGCACCGTCATATGTGACTCATCTATAATAAGAAGAAAGTCATCATCAAAGAAATCCAGCAGTGTGCTCGGCGTCTCTCCGGCTGATCTTCCAGCCAGCGGACCGGAATAGTTCTCTATACCAGAGCAAAATCCAGTCTCTCTCATCATCTCCATATCAAAGTTAGTTCTCTCCTCGATACGCTGTGCCTCGATGAGTTTATCCTTTGACTTGAAGTAAGCAACTCTGTCCTTGAGCTCCGCCTCTATCCTCTTCAGCGCCTTCTCCATCTTCTCCTGTCCAACCACATAGTGAGATGCCGGAAACAGGCATGTATATGTCAGATCTCTCTTTCCCTCTCCGGTGAGCGGATCAAACTCTGTGATCCTGTCTATCTCATCCCCGAAGAATTCTATCCTTATTCCATCGTCAAATGTTGACACAGGAATTATCTCAAGTACATCCCCACGCACTCTGAAAGTGCCTCTCTGCAGATCCATGTCATTCCTGTCATACTGTATATCTGTCAGTTCATCGATGACCTGATCTCTGTCCTTTATCATGCCAACTCTAAACGACAACATCTGATTCCTGTACTCGTCCGGATCACCGATGCCATATATACACGATACAGATGCAACCACTATGACATCTTTTCTGTCTATGAGTGCTGCTGTGGCGCTATGTCTCATCCGGTCAATATCGTCATTAATAGACGAATCCTTTGCAATATAAGTATCCGTAGACGCCACATATGCTTCCGGCTGATAATAATCGTAGTATGATACAAAATACTCCACCGCATTGTTCGGAAAAAACTCCTTCATCTCCCCATAAAGCTGCGCCGCCAGAGTCTTGTTATGTGCAAGTATAAGCGTGGGCTTATTCAGCTGCTGTATGACATTCGCCATGGTAAAAGTCTTACCAGATCCGGTTACACCCAGCAGCGTCTCAAACTGATTACCTTCCTGAAAACCCTTTACCAATTTTTCTATTGCCTCCGGCTGATCTCCGGTGGGCTTGTATTCCGATACCAATTCAAAATGATCCATAAAAGTCTCCTACTCTAGGCTAAAACCTGCATCTATTATATCGAACATTAGTTCCCATATCAAGTAAAAACGCGGCAGTTGCTCAAGTTTATTTATCCCCTGAACAACTGCCACTATACTTCAACTGTTTGCTCACAACACCTTCTATACCGCTAGTTCATCCCTACCCAGGCTTATCTCATAGCAGCCTTTCTCATCGACAGTCACCACGACTCTCTCAAATCCTGTGTAAAATCTTAATATATACAGATCATCTGCCCTTGAGATAACCACCTCAGCATTCATCTCCGCAAGATCTGTCATATTGTCTTTCAGCACACCCTCGCTGACTCTGATGATCTGTCTCTCCTTCTCCACCTGTCTCTTCTCCTGAAGCTCCTTATAATAAAGGAAGAGATTCTCCTCCAACGCCTTTGATCTGCAGCTGCATCTGTGAAAATAGCTGCCGATGATCATATAAAGCATGTATGCTGTCTCCTGCTGTCTGTGTGATGTCTTTTCTGTAAATGAATATCTCATAATCGTTACCTCCATAATGAAAAAATAAACCTAAAATAAATCTACAAAATGTTGTCAATGTGTTATCTGAAGCTTCACCAGCTCACACCTTATCAGTGCCCGCTCCCCGGTCTGTCATTTTTCAGCCGACGACAGTCGCTGTGTCCGTATTCTTTGCTGCCCCGGATACCGGGCAGATGCATATTCAGTTTTCATTTGAAATCTGCCCCATGCCCAAAATGCAACAAAAAAAGAGTCATGATCGCAGACTTGTAGCACTTGCTACTCATCATGTTTTCAAACTCTTCTACTTAAAATATGATTTATTCAATTTTCATTATGGATATCAGCAATCGCTGATGTATATGTTATATCAAAAACTAATTGTGGTGTCAACATATTTATAAATATATCTATAAAACACAAGAGAGCCAGATTTCTCCGACTCTCTTAAATATGCATCCACAAATGCATACCCCAATTAGTATCTATAATTTCCTACCTTATCGCATCCTTCATGCTCTTCACATAATCTGTCACATAAGGCACACAGTCCTTGCCGTACTGGGCGCACAGCTTGACGATGGCTGAACCGACGATGACACCGTCTGACTTCTCCGCCATCTGCTTTGCCTGCTCAGGTGTGGATATTCCGAAACCTACAGCGCAAGGGATGTCCTTCGCCTTCTTCACCAGATCGACCATTGCTCCTATGTCTGTGGTGATCTTGGTTCTGGTTCCGGTTACACCGAGTGATGACACGCAGTATACAAATCCACTCGCATCATTTGCGATCATGGATATTCTCTCATGGGATGTAGGTGTGATGAGTGAAATGAGATCCACATCATACTGCTTGCAGATTCCGTCAAACTCATCCTTCTCCTCGTAAGGAATGTCAGGAAGGATCAGACCGTCTATGCCAATCTCCTTGCATGTGCTGATGAATCTCTCCGAACCGTACGAGAACACGACATTTGCATATGTCATAAACACCATAGGTATTGTCACTTTCTTGCGGAGCTTTCTCACAAGGTCAAATACCTTGTCTGTCGTCACGCCGCCTGCAAGCGCTCTTATATTTGCGCCCTGAATGACCGGACCCTCGGCTGTCGGGTCTGAGAATGGGATTCCCAGCTCTATAAGGTCTGCACCGGCCTCCACCATTGCGTATACTACCTCCTCTGTCACATCCAGCGACGGATCGCCACATGTCACAAATGGTATAAATGCTTTTCCATGCTCAAATGCTTTTGATATATTACTCATGAAGATCCTCCCCTCTGTATCTTGCGATGGCTGCAACGTCCTTGTCACCACGTCCTGATACATTGATCACTATTATCTTATCCTTGTCCATTGTAGGTGCCAGCTTCATGGCGTAAGCCACAGCGTGGGCGCTCTCTATCGCAGGGATGATTCCCTCGATCCTTGACAGATACTCAAATGCATCCACAGCCTCGTCATCTGTGATCGCCACATACTCTGCACGTCCTATGTCGTGAAGGTACGCGTGCTCAGGTCCGATTCCCGGATAATCAAGTCCCGCTGAGATAGAATATACAGGTGCGATCTGGCCATATTCATCCTGACAGAAGTAGGACTTCATGCCATGGAATATACCAAGCTTTCCAGTTGCGATAGTTGCCGCTGTCTCAAATGTATCAACACCTCTGCCCGCTGCCTCACAGCCGATCAGCCTGACGCTCTCGTCAGGTATGAAATCGTAGAAAGCTCCGATGGCATTTGAACCACCGCCCACACATGCCATGACGACATCAGGAAGTCTTCCCTCCTTCTCCATGAGCTGTGCCTTGATCTCTTTACTGATCACAGCCTGGAAATCACGAACGATCTCAGGGAAAGGATATGGTCCCATGACTGAGCCGAGTACATAGTGTGTATCATCGATCCTGCTTGTCCACTCACGAAATGCCTCAGATACCGCATCCTTCAGTGTGGCTGTTCCTGTCTTTACCGGATGAACCTTTGCACCCAGAAGTCTCATTCTGTACACGTTGAGAGCCTGTCTGATCGTGTCCTCCTCGCCCATGTATATCTCACACTCCATGCCCATCATGGCTGCAACTGTAGCTGTTGCAACACCGTGCTGTCCGGCACCGGTCTCCGCGATAACTCTTGTCTTGCCCATTCTCTTGGCAAGGAGCATCTGTCCGATTACGTTGTTGATCTTGTGTGCTCCTGTGTGGTTCAGATCCTCTCTCTTGAGGTAGATCTTTGCACCGCCCAGATCCTTTGTCATTCTCTCCGCATAGTAAAGTCTGCTAGGTCTTCCCGCATACTCGTTGAGCATCTCTGTGAGTTCTCTGTTGAACTCCGGATCATCCTTATATTTCTTGTATGCCTCTTCCAGCTCCAGCATCGCATTCATCAGAGTCTCTGGAATATACTGGCCGCCGTGAACGCCAAATCTGCCTTTTGACATATGTTTTTCCTCCTGTTTTTGTCTTCTCAGATATATTTTCAAATGTAATTTCTACACTTTTGTATTGTGTTTCTTCTATATAATATGTTACTCGCCTCTAAGTTCCGCAAACAACTTCTTCTTGTCAGGGCTTCTCATAAATGTCTCACCTATGAGCACCGCATCCGTACCATTTGCCTTGAGCCTGTCTATGTCCTCTTTTGCCTTGATTCCACTCTCAGACACATACACCATCTTCTGGGGTACTAAAGTGTCAGCCGCAGCTCCTGTACCAGTGACAGGTACCTCCGTCCCCATATGGGTGGCTGGCACCGTATCCGGTATCAGCTTTCTAAGACGAACGCTGTTCATGATGTCCACCGTAAATGTTCTGAGATCCCTGTTGTTCACTCCGATGATGCCGGCTCCGCAGGCTATCGCCCGTCTGACCTCCTCCTCATCGTGAGCCTCAACCAGAGCAGACATCCCAAGTTCATGTGCAAGCCGAAGATATGAGGCAAGCTGCTCGTCATCCAGTATGGCGCAAATCAAAAGCACCGCCGAGGCTCCTATGACCTTTGCCTCATATATCATATACTCGTCAACTGTAAAATCCTTCCTCAGCAGCGGTATATTTACCTCCTTCTTTATATCCATCAGGAACTGATTGCTTCCCTGGAAATAAAACGGCTCAGTGAGCACCGATATGGCTGAAGCACCAGCCGCCTCATATTCCTTTGCGATCTCAACATAAGGAAAGTCCGGTGCGATAAGCCCCTTGGAAGGCGATGCCTTCTTGACCTCACAGATAAACGATATTCCATCCGCTGCCAGATTATCCCTAAATGGGAACTTACTATATGGGCTACTGCCGTTATCCGTCTCTCTGGCAACTATATCAAGTGCCTGTCTCTTCATCTCCTCAAGAGGAACTTTTTTCTTCTGCTCCGCCACACGTTCCTTTGTCTTTGCAGCTATCTCATCTAATATCATCTCTTACCTCTCTATACAACTTTCTATCATAGTCTGCGATAAAACTTATCTACTCATTTGTCAGTCTTACAAATGCATCAAGCGTCTCAGCAGCCTTGCCACTGTCGATCACGTCCTCTGCAACCTTGATTCCATCCGCTATGGAATCTGCCTTGCCTGCGATGTAGATACAAGCTGCTGCGTTCAGTACAACTGCATTTCTCTTGGCTCCTTTGATCTTGCCTGACAGGATATCGCGGGTAATCTGCGCGTTTTCCTCAGGATCGCCGCCCACCAGATCCTCCTTGCTGCATCTCTCAAATCCGAAATTCTCTGGCTTGATCTCGTACTTTGTGATCTCGCCATCTTTGATCTCTGCAACTGTTGTAGGTGCGCTCATGGATATCTCATCCAGACAATCCTGTCCGTATACGACAAGTCCCCGTTTTACGCCAAGACCAACAAGTACAGGAGCCATCTGATCAACAAGCTCCTCCTTGTATACTCCCATGATCTGCATCTGAGCCTTTGCCGGGTTGGTAAGAGGACCAAGGATATTGAATACTGTCGGTATTCCAAGTGCCTTTCTGACCGGACCTGCATATTTCATCGCCTTGTGATATACCTGGGCAAACATAAAGCTCATGTTGCACTCAGCGAGAACCTTGCCCATCTTTTCAGGTGATATGGAGATATTTACACCAAGAGCCTCAAGTACATCCGCTGCTCCACTCTTGCTTGATACGCTTCTGTTACCGTGCTTTGCGATCGGTACTCCGGCCGCTGCTGCAACTATACCACTCGTTGTCGATATGTTAAATGAATTCGCACAATCTCCACCTGTTCCCACGATCTCAAGAACATCTATTCCGTCATGTGGAAGAGACTCCGCATGGTCTCTCATTCCATTTGCACTGGCTGTTATCTCGTCAAGCGTCTCGCCCTTCATGTGAAGCGCTGTGAGATATCCCGCCGTTGTCTCTCCCGGCACCTGTCCACTGAATATCTCATCCATGCTGGCATATGCCTCATCGTATGTAAGATCCTGTCCTGCTGCTATCTTCTTAAGAGTTTCCTGTATCATCGCCATATCCTCCTTATTTTATATCATTTTATATCTCTAAAAAATTTCTAAGTATTATCTTGCCCTTCGGTGTCAGTATCGACTCCGGATGGAACTGAACTCCATATACCTCATAATCCCTGTGTTTCACCGCCATGATCTCTCCATCCTCCGTCCTGGCTGTGACCTCCAGACATTCCGGGAAATTCTCATCGGCTGCTGCCAGTGAATGATATCTGGCAACCTGTATCTTGCTCTGAAGTCCTCTGAACAATCTGCAGTTCAGATCCACATCAACCAGCGACATCTTTCCATGCATAAGTTTCTTTGCATATGTGACTGTCGCACCATATGTCTCACAAATCGCCTGATGTCCGAGACACACACCGAGGATTGGTACTTTTCCTGCAAAATATCTCACCGCTTTCTCACACATTCCCGCATCCGAAGGTCTTCCGGGTCCCGGTGAGATGATTATGTGATCAGGATTCATCGCTTCAATCTCCTCACAGGTGAACTCATCATTTCTTATGACCTTTATATCCGGATTTATTGCCCCCACAAGCTGATACAGGTTGTAGGAGAAGCTGTCGTAATTGTCTATAAGTATTGTCATTTATTTTGTCCTCCTTATATGTATTGTGCATGCGCATGAAAAGCGCTCATTGTGAGTGCTGTTGTAACTGCCTTTGCCTTGTTGATACATTCCTGGAACTCATTTTCCGGAACACTGTCCGCCACGATTCCTGCTCCGGATCTGACAAATACCTTGTCACCCTTTTTGTATGCGATCCTTATGGCTATACATGTATCAAGATTCCCTGTGAAATCTATGTATCCTATGGCACCGCCATATATTCCTCTCTTGTTGTCCTCCAGCTCATTGATGATCTGACACGCTCTGATCTTCGGTGCTCCTGAGAGGGTTCCTGCTGGAAGTACCGCATCCACGGCTGACAGCTCATCATACCTGCTGTCATCGATCTCTCCTTTGACCGTTGACCCGATATGCATTACATGTGAGTACCTCTGAACCTTCATGTACTGCTCAACCTCAACAGTTCCGAACTTGCTTATCTTACCAAGATCATTTCTTCCGAGATCCACCAGCATGTTGTGCTCCGCCAGCTCCTTCTCATCCGCCATAAGTCCGGCCTCAAGTCTCATATCCTCTTCCTTTGTCTTTCCCCTCGGTCTCGTTCCAGCAAGAGGAAATGTGTGGAGCACGCCATTCTCAAGCTTTACCAGTGTCTCAGGTGATGCGCCCGCAACCTCTATCTGGTCGCCGCTGAAGTAGAACATATATGGAGAAGGATTTGTGCTTCTGAGAACCCTGTATGTATTGAACAGTGAACCCTCCATCTCAGCCTCAAGTCTGTTGGACAGAACCACCTGGAAGATATCTCCCTCGAATATGTACTTCTTTGCCCTCTCGACCATGCTGCAATATTTTTCTTTATTGAACAGAGGCTTGAAATCACTCTTCATCTTAACCGGCTCTATCTCAGCCATCTCTCCATCGAGGATTAGCTTCTTCATATCTTCTATGTCAGCAAGTGCCTTTGCATATCCGGCTTCTATATCGGACGTGTCAGCATTTGCAATGAGGATCAGCTTTGACTTGAAATTGTCAAATGCTATGACCTTGTCAAAGAGCATGAGATCCAGATCCTGAAATTCCTCATCGTCATCGGCATCGATCACAAGCTTCTTCTCACTGTACTTTATATAATCATATGAGAAGTAACCGACAAACCCGCCTGTAAATGTTGGAAGTCCTTCTATCTTCGGACTCCTGTAATCCTTAAGTATCTCTCTTATGAATCCCTCAGGATGAATGTCATCCGCTTTCTTTATCACATTTCCATCTATATCCTTGAGCTGTATGTGCCCATTCATGCATGTGACATCAAGCTTTGGATTGTAACCAAGAAATGTGTAGCGTCCCCACACCTCCTGATTCTCCACGCTCTCAAGTATGTAACAGTGCTCATTCGCCGCTTTCAGCTTTCTGAGTAAGTTGATAGGTGTGATCACATCCGATAACATCTCGCAGCACACCGGAACCATCCTATATCCGTCTGCCGCATATTTCTTTGCCTCGCTAAGTTCTGGTCTTATCATGTCTCATCCTCCTTGCCAATTAATATAAAAAAACCACAGGACATAAAAAAAATTCCTTATCCTACAAACATTAGGACAAGAAATCTAATCTCCTGCGGTGCCACCTAATTTCATCAATAAATAAAAAAAATATATATAAATAATTTATATATATTTATATATATCGATGCCCTCGACCATATACAATCATATATGTACCTTCTATAACGGTAGGTCTCCGTCTCCCCTACTTGAATCTCAAATCTTTCGGTTTGCCCTCACAAGTCCATTCACCTGCACTCCCATCGCTGCAATCACACCACCTGCAACTCTCTGAACATGTTATATGCCGCTACTCCTCTTGATCAACGGTTTATCTTATATCTGTAACCATAATGCGCTTTCCTAGTAAATTTGTCAAGAATAATTTTTCAAGTTTTTGCTATATTTTCACTCGTTTTTTACTGTTTCCCGCATATTTGCTGGACTTTTTCCACTTATCATTTATTTTATACTTTCTTTATTATTTGTTGATTGACTACCCCATCTAACTGAAATATTCTATACATTAGGCATTATAATAGAGAACACATCTATTCAAAATATAATCTTTTCCGAAAAATTCGAAAAGTTATCAACATTAAGGAGCAGTTATGAACACAAGTACAATTTCTTCAAATTCTGAAGAGAGGATGGGCACGGCGCCGATATTTAAACTTATGCTCTCCATGGGCATTCCAACATTTGTGGCGCAGCTCATCAATCTCTTATACAACATAGTGGACAGAATATACATAGGACATATCCCGGAGGTAGGCGCAGCATCCCTCACCGGGATCGGACTGTGTCTCCCGATCATCACCCTTGTAAGTGCATTCAGCGTGTTTGTGGGTGCTGGCGGCTCACCTCTGGCATCCATCGCTCTCGGCAAAGGCGACAGGGACAAGGCACAGCGCATCCTGTCAAATGGCGTAACCCTGCTCATCATATTTACAGTTATTGTTATGGCTGTCATCTACTTATTGAAGAAACCTCTTCTGTATTTCTTCGGAGCAAGTGACGCCACCTATCCGCATGCCGATGATTATCTGAGTATCTACCTTATAGGCACGATATTTGTCATGATCACCACCGGACTGAACACATTTATCACTGCTCAGGGACAGTCAAAGACCGCCATGTTTTCTGTGCTCATAGGAGCCATATTCAACATCATCCTCGATCCGATATTCATATTTGCACTTAACCTCGGAATCAAGGGTGCGGCCATAGCGACCGTCATATCCCAGGCGATAAGTGCGGCATGGGTTATCAGATTTCTGACATCCGACAAGGCTAGTCTTCGCATATCAGCGCAGATGATGCGTCCACAAGGCAAGCTGATCCTGTCAATTGCAGCTCTCGGTGTGTCACCATTTATCATGCAGGTCACGGAGAGCCTTATAACCATCGTGTTCACTCACGGGCTCCAGAAGTACGGCGATGACCTGTACGTGGGATCATTCACCATACTCCAAAGTATCATGCAGATTATATTTATCCCGATGAGCGGTTTCTCCCAGGGAGTCCAGCCCATCATCAGCTACAACTACGGCAAGGGCAACGTGGACAGAGTGAAGAAGACATGTACCATACTGATAACCATGTCCATCATAGTGTCATTTGTCCTGGCTGGGGCCGCATTCCTGTTTCCGTCCGTGGCAGCCGGAATATTTACCTCGGATGAATCCCTCAAAGCACTCTGTGCAAAAGTTCTTCCGATATACATATTCGGAATGATGTTCTTTGGCATACAGAACGGATGTCAGCAGTCCTTCATATCCATGGGACAAGCAGGCAAATCCCTTATATTTGCACTGCTGAGAAAGGTCATACTGATAATCCCACTCGCGATCATCCTGCCATACTGCACGCACTCAGTCATGAGTATTTACTACGCCGAGCCTATCAGCGACATAGTGTCCGCATTCTCATGCGGCGCAACATTCATGCTGACATTTAAGTCAATGATGAAAGGTGCAGGGAAGAAGTAACCCTCCTCATTTTCCTTCTCAGCAACACCATGCCCACCACGCACGACACGATCTCCGTGATCGGGAATGCCCACCATATCAGTGATACATCCGCCTGACCGCCTCTGACCAGAGCCGCAAATGCTCCGGCAAGCGGCAGGATGATTATCAACTGTCTGAGCAGCGATATCACAAGCGATTCCACACCGCCTTCAAGGGCCTGATATATTCCCTGAAATGCAACATTTACCCCGGCAAATACGAAACTTAGGGAGATTATCCTCATGGCGTCTATAAAATACACTCTGGACTGTCCCGCATTAAAAAGTCCGGCAAATGCAGCTGGAAACAGCTCTGTCACAGCCATTCCAAACACCATCAGCACTATTGTGTAGATTATTCCATACTTAATCGCATCATTTATCCTCTTTCTGTCACCCATTCCATAGCTGTATGCCGTGATCGGGGTGATCGCATCCCTGAGTCCAAATGCGAGAAACAGCACAAACTGCTGAACCTTGTAGAACAGACCATATGCAGTCTGCGCCGACTGGTTAAACTTGAGAATGAGATTCAGCGCGTATACCATGATGGACATAAGTGCCTGGGCTATGATGGCCGGGAGTCCTATGGCATATATTCCCCGGATGATTCTCCAGTCAGGCTTCATGTATGCACATCCATGTTCAAATTCCTTATTAAGTCTCAGATGGAACACGCACAGCAGAACCGCAGACGCTATCTGACCTATAATAGTCGCATAGGCGGCTCCTCTGACACCCATCTCAGGAAATGGTCCCACTCCGTATATGAGAAGCGGATCAAGTATGATGTTTATGACAGCTCCCATCACCTGACCTATCGTTGAATACATGGATCTGCCCGTCGCCTGAAGCAGCTTCTCAAACAACGAGAAGAATATTATTCCAAATGAATACACACAGCATATTCTTAGATAATCCACAGCCATCTCTGTGACCTGCGTGTCCATAGTCTGTGAGACTATATAAGTCCTCACTCCCAATATTCCAAATAACAAACACACCACATATATTACAGCACCGAGAAACAGACTGTTGCCAGCCACCTTGGCAGCTCTTTCCTTATCACCCTGACCAAGGGTTCTGGCAATAAACGCATTTGTGCCGACTCCCGTGCCTATGCCCAGAGCAACCATGAGCATCTGCACCGGAAATACCAGCGTGAGGGCATTTAACGCAGCCTCACTTCCCACCTTCATATTTCCCACAAATGCGCTGTCTACGATGTTGTACACCGCCTGAAGCGCCATGGAAAGAATCATAGGAATACCCATCTGGATCATCAGCTTTCCAACTGGCATATCTTTCATCTTATTTCTCTCTCTGTTTTCCTCTTTGTTCTTATCTATTTCTTCCACTCTTCAAACTCCTTTCCCTGAACAAAAAAAGCAGCTACCGCCTAAGTTAGTTGGACTTACGCTGAATAGCTACACACTAGAAAATTATTATATATACACATAAAAAGCGAGTGACAAAACTGGATTTACGCAATCTTTGCCACTCGCTTTCGATGTGTATTATACTTTTTGTTTTTGAAAAAGTAAAGTTGTAAAATTTATAATGGACTGAACATGTTATCCAGAATATCCTGATAATTTCTGTCACCAAGTGTCTCTATAGCTATTATCATCGTATACTTTCCGTCATCTGATCTTACTATTACATTTGTCAGAGAGTACTCAGTTCCAGACATATCAGCCGTTGCTGTACATATGTAGTGCTCTTCGCCAAATACTGTACACTTGGAATAATCAGTCTCAATATTGCTTGCTTCAGCGCCAATTCTACTTGCTGTAGATGTAATAACAGTATCCATCTGAGCAACAGTTGCCTTTGCTACTGTATTCTCATCAGCCCACACATCATAACCGTAATTTCCACCACCCTTAGGGGACTTTATTTTGAGCAGAATATAGTGTGTACCATCATTTGCACAGAATGCATAATCGTTTCCTACCGTAAAGCTATTGTCCAGATTATCCAATGCCCTCTGTACAGTCTCATCGCTATTGGAATCCTCCACAACCTCAGAGATATCGGTGGCAGTCAGTAATGAACCTCTTGTCTGAATTCCATAGCTTCCTTCAAGGTTGATCTTAAATCCAAAATACGAATTCTCATAACCATTCTTGGTGTATACACCTACTATTGAAGGATCAGCTTCTGCCTCTTCACTGTCCTCTGTATCTTCCTCTGTGTCCTCCTCATCAATGGCGACCGAACTGTCCTCAGTATCATCTGCAGTGTCCTGTGTTTCAGTATCCTGCTCCTCTGTTGCTGCTTCTGTCTCAGCTTCAGTTGTAGCCTTAGTTACAGAATTGTCATTGCCCCCACAGCCTGTCAGCATCAATCCCATCATCATTGCAGCCACTACAATATAACTTGTTCCCTTTTTCATATTGTTCATTTCCTCCTAAATGTATAAAATTAGCAACATCTCTATTATAAGGTAACTATTATATTATGCAAGATATTTATGATTGCAAACTATACAAACCTGACGGCTGTCCACTATAGCTATGAACTTTTCTTTATTATATACGTCCACCATATACAGGAAAACCACTGCTCGCTCCATAGCTCTCGATCTTCTTGAAATTCTTAAGAGCCTCCATATCCTCTGCACTTATCTCGAAATCGACCTCTGTATTGCTCTTCATGTGCTCTGGATTGGCCGTCTTTGGCAGTGAAATTGTTCCGAGCTGGATAGTATATCTGATGCAGAGCTGTGGAACAGTCACACCATACTTGTCCGCCATAGCCTTGATCTCAGGCTGATTGAGTATCTCACCATGTGCGATAGGTGAATAAGCCTCAACAAGTATATCGTTCTTCTGACAGTAATCCACCAGTTCTATCGGAGTATTGCTGATGTGAAGAAGTATCTGGTTGACCATAGGCTTGATCTCAGCAGTCTCCATAAGGCTCTCGATATCACCGATCTGGAAATTGGATATACCAATAGCCTTGAACTTGCCTTCCTTGTATGCCTCCTCAAGTGCTCTCCATGCTGCTCTGTTGCCCTCCACGTATCTGTCATCGCTCTGATTTACCTTTACCCAAGGCTGTGGGCTGTGAATGATCATCATATCGAGATAGTCAAGTCCCATCTTCTCAAGCGTTCCATCGATTCCCGCCTTGGCCTCCTCATATGTCTTGTGCTCAGCCGCAACCTTTGAGACTACGAACAGTTCTTCTCTTGGAATACCACAGGTTCTAACTCCTTCGCCTACTCCGCGCTCATTGCCGTATGCCTGTGCAGTGTCAATATGTCTGTAACCTATCTTTACGGCCTCCCTCACGGCATCTGCTACCTTGTCATCGTCGATGAACCATGTTCCAAGTCCAAGCTTTGGAATTGCTACTCCATTGTTAAGTGTGTAAGTTTCTTTTAACATTTTTATATCCTCCTGTTTCTTTTTATTTCAATTTCAAATTATTTCCAGCTATGTTTATTACATCTGTTCAGTTACTTATCTGACACATTACTGTCCAAGGCCGAGCCCGCTTATCCAGTCGGCCACATCCTGCTGTGTCACACCCGACGAGAATCTCTGACCATCCTTCCAGTCTCCGCTTCCTGCCTCAGAAGCCAGATCATCTGCACTGCTTCCCAGTCCTGAGCTCGCCGATGTGCAGAACGGATATACAGTCTTGCCAGTGAAGTCATTTGCCTTGACAAATGAATCTACCGGCCATGCAGACGTTCCCCACCATATAGGATAACCTACAAATACCGTATCATACGATTCCCAGCCAGGAACTTCAGTGGTGGTAAGCTCCACATCCCTGAGGCTTTCGTCATTGTGTTCCTTTGATACCCTGCTGCTGTCATCATTGTAGTTCAGATCATCCGATGTATACTCCTGGGCCGGGGTGATCTCAAATATATCTGCTCCTGTCTCTGCCGCTATATATTCTGCAGCATCTTTTGTATTTCCAGTTGCTGAAAAATAGATCACCAGAGTCTTACCTGTCTCTGTGTCAACATTGTCTGTCTCATCAGCGCTGCTTTCCTCGCCGGTCTGTTCCTCTGATACCGTAGAGTCAGCGTTGTCGTTGCTTGTATCGGCCTCATTGACCGCATCCGTAACAACCTCTGTCTGGGTTTCTGCCTGTGTGGTACTTTTACTTTCTGTGCTGTCACCACTTCCGCATCCAACAAGTCCAAAAGCCATAACAGCACACACTAAAAATGCTCCTAATTTCTTCATTAAAGCGTCCTCCTGTCTGTTTTAACTACCATATTTTCGAAAAACGTCAGGAACTGTTTCTCTGACATATCTAATAATACTCTTTGGATTTCACTTCAAGGCAAGGACTTTTTTTGTATTCTTGATTTTTCTATCGTCTGCTCATTTTTGCTGTATTTTCACTCCACAAATCAAGCACCATATATTTTGTATCTTTTTCCTTCTGAATCACCCATTTTAGGAAAATATTATCTCCTTTTCCATATAAAAAGGCCCGAAAGACACAAAATCTGTAAATTTGTATCTTTCGAGCCAATTTCAATCTTATTTGCGAAAATATTGTATCTTTTCTGTTGTAATCTGCCTGATGGAAACAATTTTGAGATAATTTTCTTCCACCGGATTTCAGCCAATCTTTATGATAAAGTCATATCTCCATCCTTAACCCAGCCGAGTTTTCTCACCACCATGTTGATGAGCGGGCAGAGAACTGCAGGAAGTACAAATGAGATTAGGATCAGACCAACCCAGTCCTTAGCTGTGACCGCTGTCTTGCTTCCCGCCTCGATATCATTCATCCAGCCTGTGTATACTCCGATCTGTCCAACCAGACCACATGTACCCATACCTGATGATACAGGAGTTCCATTCATCTGAAGCTTGAACAGACATGTTGCAAGAGGACCTGTGATCGCAGAGGTAACTATAGGTGCGATCCAGATTCTCGGATTCTTGATGATGTTACCCATCTGGAGCATTGATGTTCCGATTCCCTGTGAAACAAGGCCACCCCATTTATTCTCTCTGAATGACATAACTGCAAATCCAACCATCTGCGCACAACATCCCGCCACAGCAGCACCGCCGGCCAGACCTGTAAGTCCGAATGCCGCACATATCGCAGCGGATGATATCGGAAGTGTAAGTGCCACACCGACGAGAACTGATACCGCAATACCCATCCAGAACGGCTGAAGGTTTGTAGCCAGCATGATGAGGTCTCCGACCTTCATGGCTATGGCACCGAGTGTAGGTGCAAGAAGTGCAGACACAGCCACACCACTTCCGATGGTCACCAGAGGTGTCACCAGTATATCTATCTTTGTCTCCTTTGAGACAACCTTTCCAAGCTCAGTTGCGATAACCGCAATAAAATAAACTGCCAGAGGACCGCCTGCACCGCCCAGGGCATTTGCCGCAAATCCAACTGTTATAAGCGAGAACAATACAAGCTGCGGAGCCTTAAGAGCATATCCTATAGCCACCGCCATCGCCGGCCCTGCCATCGCAGAAGCGAGACCGCCAACTGTATAATCTGTCCCATTCACGGTCGCAACAACCGCTTTAAGAAATGGCACACCAAACTGATTGCCAAGTGTGTTCAGGATAGTTCCGATAAGCAGAGTACAGAACAATCCCTGTGCCATGGCACCGAGAGCATCTATTCCGTATCTCTTGACACTGAACACGATGTCTTTCTTCTTCAAGAATCCTTTTACCTTTTCCATCATTTTCTCCTTTTGTGTTATGGGGGTGACAGCAGATATTTACATGGGGTATCTGCTGTCGTGTCTACTGTCTTGTCACCTGTAAAGTAGCATGTCACCTATAATATACTTGTATCTTATATTTTTCAACTATAATCAGCAATTTTGTTTAGCTTTTTATGTTTGACGACATGTACCATGTTTTCTATAATTATTTATGGGGAATTTTTATTTATAAGTGTGGAGGAAATTATGGAACTTATTGAATTTTTAATAAGTATGTTTTTTGCAACTCTGATATGTGGAGGAATTACATGTATCTTCATGTACCTTTTCTATTCCAGGGCAGGATATAAGGTTTTAAGATTCCGAATATATTGCTGGGAATACTGCATTAATCCGGATGGCAATTCTGCAAAGAAATATATAATAAGAAAGAACGCTTTCAAGCTGGCACCAGATCTGTCCATGTATAAACCAGATGCCGATATCGATCAGGAACTTGATCTCCGGCTCACCTGTCTCAGCATAATGTGCATGGGTGCCATCACTGTATTATTTGATCTTGTATGTGTATATATGGCTATACAACGCGGTGGATTTTTTATCGACAGCTTTCCGGTAATGTTTATGTACACTCTGTCAGGAACCATGACATTGTATCTGATCAGCCTAATTGTCATCATTATCTCAGGAAAGTACGGTAAAAAAAATGAACTTGGTAACTATCTGAACCACAATATCCACCAGATGATGGCAACCGGAAGGATCACCGAGCCTCTTCTTCCACCCCTGGAGTCTCTTGGCCTGAAAGGCAATATCCATACTTGTCTACAATATCAGTTGGTCCGGTTCCGTCAGATGCAGATCATCGGTGACTACGCTGAAATTAACAAAATAGCGGATTATCTGGAAAATGAAATGCCTGATAATTATCCTAATCCTGGCATCCACCAGTCACTTGTATTCTATTACTGCTACTTCAGACAGTCAGATCCCGCAGCCTATACCCTGGCAGTATCACATTTCAGCAAATGCAGGGTTGAGCTTGAAAAAGGACTCGACAGCAACGACAAGAGAATATATGCATACTACAAATACTATATAGAACACGATCCACGTGCCGCATGGCAGCTTGCCCAGGAAGGACTTGCCATGCTCCCATCAAATACTCTTCTCAACCGGGAAGAAAAAACAGTTGAGGAGAAGTGGCTCACACATCTCCTCAACATGATCAGTTCCGGCACTTACAGATAACCGGATTTATCTTGTTTTTATATATGTCCATAACAACGACTATTTCAATCTCTGGAGAATACCAAGTGTATACTTCCATGTTCTCTGCACACTGGCTACATCCATAGACTCTCTGCTTGTATGGATATTCTTCATATCCGGGCCAAATGATACACAGTCCAGACCCGGCATCTTGCCAGCGAAAAGTCCACACTCCACTCCGGCGTGAATCGCCTGTATAACAGGCTTTCTTCCATACTGCTCTTCAAACACATCCACCATAATATCTCTGAGAGGAGAATCATGTCTGTACTCCCATGCAGGATAATCCCCCTGCACTTCCAGACTTCCACCAGCCGAGACAGATACACATCGGAGCTGATCTATCAGATTTTCCTTTTCAGACTGTACACTGCTTCTTACTGAAAAGCTTGCTGTGACCTCATCCTCAGTTGTATTCAATATTCCAAGATTCAGCGATGTCTGCACAAGCCCTTCTATATCATTGCTCATCTTCTGAATTCCATTTGGCATCATCATAAGACTCCTGATAACTATATCCGATGACTTTTCTGTCATAACTCTGTTGATCATGGTTCTACCATACATATCGTTCTGCACATCATCCGCGTTATTATATGAACCCAGATCATCTGACAGATCCGTTTCTACTTTCACTACAAACTCTGGATCAGTATTTCCAAATTCATGCCTCAGAATCTTCTCATTCTTTTCCGCAGATTTTACAAAGTTATCCACATCCTCCGGATCAATACCCACATATGCCTCCGCCTTGTTAGGTATTGCATTGTCCTTAAGACCGCCCTGTATAGATATCAGTCTATATGGAACATCCCTTCCTATATTATATAGAAGTCTTGCAAGCTGCTTGTCGGCATTTGCCCTCTGTTTTATGATCTCCACGCCGGAATGTCCACCGGTAAGACCCTCTACAATAATTTTCACAACTGAATGATCATCTTCTGCATTCTCATATTCAACCGGAATATGGCACGTAGCACACGCACCTCCGGCACATGACACCAGCAGATACCCCTCATCCTCAGAATCCAGATTGAGCATGATCCGTGACTTAAGTGGACTACAGTCAATCGCCGCAGCTCCCAGCATTCCTATCTCCTCATCAACCGTAAATACACACTCAATCGGTGGATGTGGTATATCATCGGCATCCAGTATAGCCAGTGCAAATGCCACAGCTATCCCGTCATCTCCGCCAAGGGTGGTTCCATCAGCGGATATCACTCCGTCCTCAAGCACTAGTCTCAGTCCGTCCCGTTCAAAATCAATATCACAGTCAACATCTTTCTCACAGACCATATCCATATGTCCCTGTAGCATGACAGGGGCACTGTCCTCATACCCGGCAGTTCCGTCCTTGAATATGATCACATTGTTGCTCTCATCCTGTATATATCTCAGATTTTTGTCTATGGCAAACTTCACCAGATAATCACTTATCTTCTTTGTATCCGACGATCCGTGTGGAATCCCGCATATCTCCTCAAAGAAACGAAAAACTCCATATGGCTCGATATTTGATAAAACTCCCATGCTATATTCTCCTTTTTATAGTATTTTTCATGCCCAATTACTTTATTAGAATACTTTCTATCAGGTATTTCATTTCAACTCTACAATCCGTATACTATCATGTCTCTGATTATATATTTGACACCCGTCAATTTCAACTCACCTCTCAAATTTCATAGTACCTGCATTCGTTGACTTTGTAACCTCTTAATGATATATATTAATCAAATGCGTAACTTAGCATACAACACAGATTGCACAGACATCCATGTGCAGTAGATTGGAGAGTATCATGTCAGAGAATTGTACACACAACTGCAGTACCTGTGGTCAGAGCTGTTCCAGCAGAACAGAACCACAGAGTCTTATCATAGAACCACATCCAGGTTCACATATAAAACATATTATTGCCGTGGTCAGCGGCAAAGGAGGAGTCGGCAAATCCTCAGTAACCTGTCAGCTCGCCGTTCTCATGCAGCGCATGGGTTACAAGACAGCCATACTTGACGCAGATATCACAGGACCTTCTATTCCAAAGGCATTTGGCGTACATAAGACACCAGAGGCAGAAGGAGATTTCCTGTATCCCGATGAGACGGAAACAGGAATCAAGATCATGTCTGTGAATCTTCTTCTGGACGACGAGACAACACCTGTCCTCTGGAGAGGACCTATCATAGCGGGAACAGTCAAGCAGTTCTACTCAGACATCATCTGGGGAGACATAGACTATATGTTCATCGACTGTCCTCCTGGAACCGGCGACGTGCCACTTACCATATTCCAGTCCATCCCTATAGATGGAGTTGTGGTAGTTACCACCCCTCAGGATCTCGTATCTGTCATCGTTGGAAAGGCTGTTCACATGGCAGACAACATGAATATCCCTGTCATTGGTATGATAGAGAATATGTCATATTTCATTTGTCCTGACTGCAATAACAAGCACTATATATTTGGCAAGAGCCAGCTTGAGCAGGTCATAAGAGACCTGTATATAGGCCACGCGATCCGTCTGCCTATCAATCCTTCCCTTGCGGGGCTTATGGATAGGGGTGAGATAGAGCACATGGAAGCAAATGCTGATCTTCAGGAATTTGCTGATCTCATAAGCACATTTGACCCTGACAAATACTAATTCACCTGTCAGTTAATAACAATTATCATCTATTTTGGAGGTAAATAATATGGATATCCGGCACATCCTGAACAACTGCATATTGTGTCCAAGAAAATGCGGTGTAGACCGTACATCCGGTCACACAGGTGCCTGCCATATGACAGACACAGTCAGGGTGAGCCGTGCAGCGCTACACATGTGGGAAGAGCCATGTATATCCGGAGAGAACGGTTCAGGTGCCGTATTCTTCTCCGGATGTGCACTTGGATGCTGCTTCTGCCAGAATAAAGCCATATCCGGAGGCAAGGCTGGCAAGGATATATCCATATCAAGGCTGTGCAACATTTTCTTTGAGCTTCAGGATAAGGGTGCCAACAACATCAATCTTGTCACACCGGATCACTATATACCACAGATCATATCAGCTATAGACATGGCGAGATCACGGAACTTCAAGCTTCCATTTGTATATAACTGCAGTGGTTATGAAACGGCCGAGATGATACAGCTACTTGATGGCTATATAGACGTGTATCTTCCTGATTTCAAATTCATGTCACCGGATCTGTCCGCAAAATACAGTAATGCTCCAGACTATCCTGAACATGCCAAATCCTCCATATCTGAGATGGTCAGACAATGCGGAGGAGACCAGACCCGCTTTGATGACGACGGAATTATGCAGAGAGGTGTTATCGTCCGTCATCTGCAGCTTCCTGATCATCTGGATGATTCCAAGTCAATAATCACATATCTATATAACACATACAAAGATTCAATATATATAAGCATCATGAACCAGTACACCCCTATGCCGGGAATTGAGAATAGATTTCCAGAGCTTGGCAGAACTATAACTCCTTCTGAATACGATGAGCTTGTGGATTATGCCATTGATATCGGCGTTGAAAATGGATTTATACAGGAGGGTGAGACAGCAAAAGAGAGCTTCATTCCAGCATTCGATAACGAAGGCGTGTAACCCACACATCTTCAAATAAGGAAATAAATAAAAGACCATGGATTTTTGCACAAAAAAATGGACCAGCCACAACATATTGCAGTCAATCCATCTTGTAGTGGGCCGCCGGGGGCTCGAACCCCGCACACCCTGATTAAGAGTCAGGTGCTCTACCAAATGAGCTAGCGGCCCGTATTTATTTGTTATGTTCGTCACAACAGAATAGATTATATATCAGTTCTGAGAATAATGCAAGTGTTTTTCTCATTTTTTTCAACTTTTCTGACATCCAGCAAATGATTTCAAACTGAGTGACAAAAAAATGGACCAGCCACAATTATATTGCAGTCAATCCACCTTGTAGTGGGCCGCCGGGGGCTCGAACCCCGCACACCCTGATTAAGAGTCAGGTGCTCTACCAAATGAGCTAGCGGCCCGTATTTATCATGTTGTGTTCGTCACAACAGATTAGAGTATACATTAGTTCTTTTTATAATGCAAGTGTTTTTTTCAACTTTTTTCATTTTTATTTGTTCGGTATTACTCTGCTCCTATCCCATACCAAAATTACCAGTTATATATATTGTTTGAATATCATTTTCGCCTATGTTATTATTATAAGGTATGACTTTTTCAATAAAAAGAAGATTTTTACAATAAATAGATGGAGATTACTATGAGACTGAGAAATGTAAAAGGATCAAGAGAGACTATCGCAGCAAATGACTATGTAGTGCACAATGAAACAGGCATGAAGGGGCATTGGCATGAGTTATTTGACAACGATAACCCTATACATATTGAGATAGGCATGGGCAAGGGACAGTTTATCATGGAGCTTGCAAGACGCAATCCTGATATCAATTACATAGGCATAGAGAAGTATTCAAGTGTCCTGGTGCGTGCCCTTGAGAAAAGAGAGCTTGAACCTGAGATGACGAATCTCTACTTTATAAGAATGGATGCCGAATATATAACTGACGTATTCGATACAAATGAAGTAGATAGAATATATCTCAATTTCTCGGACCCATGGCCAAAGGACAGGCATGCCAAGAGACGTCTCACATCTACACATTTTCTTGGTCTGTATGATCAGCTCCTCGCCCCTGAGGGAAGAGTTATATTTAAGACTGATAACAGAGGTCTCTTTGATTTCTCTCTGGAACAGGTTCCCGAGGCAGGATGGATCCTTGAGAACTACACATATGACCTTCACAATTCAGAATACAACGAAGGCAACATCATGACCGAGTATGAGACCAAATTCTCAGCAATGGGAACACCTATCAACAGACTCGTCGCATACAGAGAAAAGAAATAAACGTTGATTTTGCATTTGTTGACACACAGTTTTTGGTATACTACAATGAAGATTACAGCAAATTTATGGAAAGGAGTTTCATCATGGATACATCTTCTATAGAAAGTCTCAAATTGGTGCGCAAGACCAATCAGGATCTGTTGAATTTCTTCAATGATTCATATATCAGCAAGCTTGAGCAGGTTCAGTCACTCAAAACTGAAGATTTTGAACTCAAGGCAAAAATAGACCAGCTTATAAAGACATTAGATGTATACTCCTTCAAGACAAGCACTGGTCACAATGTATTTTCACCATTCTCAGTAGACACCACCTCACAGCAGGAAAAGGCTACTCAGATAGAGCTTCAGTTAAAAGAGCTTCAGGATATGCAGCAGACTCTTCATCTTCAGATCAAAGAGGACGAAGAAGAAACAGCATTGCTTAAGAAGCGTATAACTGATTTATCCACCTCCAACAGACATATAGATGATCTTCTGACGGAGGTGACTGAGGAAGTATCTACTATTAATAATGAAGATACAACAGAAACAGACGGACCAGATACTGATTCCCTGACAGCAGCGGATCACGGAAAAAATATCCTCAGATTGTACCAATATGAGAAAAAACAGCTTGCGGACAGGATTCAATCCGACATCACAGATGTTCTTGACTCCAATTCACACAAGCTGGATGTACTGTCCTGGCTTATAAGATCAGATATCAACAGAGCTAAGGTCACACTCGAAGAGCTCACCTCGTCAACGGCAAAACTTGCCGACCATGTAGATGAACTTGCCAATTCTCTCTCTGGAGAATCAGACAGCGAAGAGCCTGTATGGAATCATCTTGAGAAACTTTTCCAGGGTTACAGGGATGAACATCCTGAATGTGGCATATCATACGACATCAACTGTGCTGATTATGCCATGAATATTCCAGGTATTGTAGCTACATATCTTTTATCAATAACTAAAGATATTATGGACAACATATTTGTTCATTCAAATGCCAACAAGGTTTCAATCAAGATATATCTGAGCAGTAAGCTCATAGATGTATATATCAACGACAATGGCGTGGGTATAGACAACAATTATGATACCAACAGTCCATGGTACAGCAGTCTCCACAGAATCAAGGAGATCATATATCTGTTAAATGGAACTCTGAAGATCGATGGAGATTCAAAAACCGGAACAAATGTAAGATTTACTATTCCACTTGAATAATAACGTATCTGTTGAAAGACATATATTACTTAGTTTACAGGTTGGATATCTTAAAGTAGCAAAGTGTTATATTGTGTATATGTTGTTTTATCAACACATATATATTTCGAATAAAATAAACATAAAAGGAACATTATCATGAAAGAAAAAATTGCACAGCTTATCTCAAATAACGTAGAAGGAATCGAAATGTCAGATATCATGGCTTCAATCGAGATCCCCCCACGCCCTGATATGGGTGATTTTGCATTTCCTTGCTTCAGACTGGCAAAGGTGCTCAGAAAAGCCCCAAATATGATTGCAGCCGATATAAAGGAAGCCATAGGAGATGTAGATTTCATCGAGAAGATCGATGTAGCAGGTGCATACCTGAACTTCTATATCAAGAAAGATGTATTTGTAAAGACAATGATAGAGGCAGCCAACACAGATGACTTCGGCAAATCCGATATAGGCGAGGGACAGACCATATGTATTGACTACTCATCTCCTAATGTTGCAAAGAATTTCCATGTTGGCCATCTCAGAACTACAATAATCGGTAACTCTCTTTACAAGATTCATTCCAAGCTTGGATACAATGTTGTAAGAATAAATCACCTTGGCGATTGGGGCACACAGTTTGGTAAGCTTATCGTAGCTTACAAGGCATGGGGTTCAAAGGAAGCTGTTGAGAAGGATGGAATCTCAGAGCTCATGAAGCTGTATGTGAAGTTCCATGAAGAGGCTGACAAGAATCCAGAGCTTGTTGACGAGGCAAGAGCATGGTTCAACAAGATGGAAAATGGAGACGAGGAAGCACTCAGCATATGGCAGTGGTTCAAGGATATAAGTCTTGTTGAATACAAGAGAACATACAACCTCCTCGGAATGGATTTCGACTACTATCTTGGAGAGAGTTTCTATAGAGACAAGTGCCAGGCTGTTGTGGACAAGGTTAAGGCTGCCGGTCTTCTGAAGGAGAGCGAAGGTGCTATGATCGTTGATCTCTCAGATTACGATATGGCTCCATGTATCATAACCAAGAAAGACGGAAGCTCAATATACGCAACAAGAGATCTTGCTGCTATATTCTATAGAAAAGACACATATCACTTCTCAAAGTGCTTATATGTAACCGGTCAGGAGCAGAAACTTCATTTTGCACAGGTATTCAAGGTAGTTGAGCTTCTTGGAAACGAATGGGCAAAGGATCAGCTTGTTCACATTCCTTATGGTCTTGTAAGTCTTGAGGGAGCAAAGCTTTCTACCAGAAGCGGTAATATCATATACGCAGAGGATATTCTGAAGGATGCCATTGCAAAGAGTCTTGAGATAATCACCGAAAAGAGCCCAAATCTTCCAAACAAGGAGGATGTAGCCAAGAAAGTTGGTGTTGGTGCTGTTCTTTTCAATGACTTATATAACCAGAGAATCAAGGATGTATCATTTAGCTGGGATAAGGTTCTCAACTTTGATGGTGAGACAGGTCCTTATGTTCAGTATACACATGCAAGATGCTGCAGCGTTGTAAGACTTGCTGAGTCATTCGATCCATCAAAACCGGTTAACTACAGTCTCATTACAGAGCAGGATGCCATAGAGTTATTAAAAGAGATCAACAGATTCCCATCTGTGATCAAGGATGCTGCTGATAAGTATGAGCCATCTGTTGTAGCAAGATATGCAGTTGATGTTGCTCAGGCATTTAACAAGTTCTATAACTCAACAAGAATCAATGTAGATGATGTTGAGCTCAAGAATGCAAGAGTTATGCTCACATATCTCACTAAGAATACAATATCTGAGGCACTTAACCTCCTTGGAATCGAAGCTCCAGAGGCAATGTAATCAGTGTTTCTTCTATATTAATATATGACCATATAACCTGGTTAAAGAAAAAGAGAATGTTTCACGTGAAACATTCTCTTTTTCTCATATATCTCCAGGAACCATTTTAAATTATATTGTCATAGATATTATTGTTTTTGAGACTTTTCTCTAAATAATATTACTAATGTTATTTCTGTTCTGAATATTCTTATCTGGCTGTCATTGTTCTGGATATTATTGTTCTGAGTATTATCGTTCTGAGTATTATCGTTCTGAGTATTATCGTTCTGAGTATTATCGTTCTGAATATTTCATTCTGAATATTTCATTCTGAATATTGTCTTCTAAACACTATCTTCCAGACATCATTGTTTCGAAATTATTATCCTAGATAATTTTGTTCTGAATATCTTTACTTCAGGTATTTTTTCTTATATCTGAATATTTTTAGGTATTCTTCTCTTGTTTTTCTAAGTTTTACAGTTTTCTTTGTGAAGATATTGTTTATTGCAATAACAAAATCATATTTCTAACCATATTACGTATTATATAATCTCTTCTATTCTATTCCTTTATATACTTCTGTATTCTACATTGCGTTTTTATGAATACAGACTCTTTAAAGCTGTTAAATAATAAATTATATGGTGATTTAAATAATTTCAATAAATAGATCATTTGTATATTTAATTTTGCTTTAATATTATATATATTTGAATGTTTCACGTGAAACTTTATGATAAACGTATTTCAACTCAAACTTCAGATATCGCATACATTTGTTTTCTACACTTATAAATCTTTTACATCTTGTTTGTTGTTTCTGCTACCTTATTATTCATTTACATTATTATTCATTTACATTATTACAAAGTATTTTACAACTCAATTATCACTCCATGAACTACTTTTCTGATTTATTTGATAATATTCATGTTTCACGTGAAACATTTTCATCATTACATATAATATTTATATATCTAAGTAATCCACATATAGTAATTGTACTTTCTTGTCTATTATTTTGATTTTTTCAAAGAATTTACAGAACTTTCAAGCATAGTCAATACCTTAGTTACCTTTTTAATCATTAATTCAATTATAAAAATGTTTCACGTGAAACTTTACCCATATAACGAATACAAAACATGCACCCACTATTTATCAGATTTTACACAGTTTAATTGCCACTTTGTATACGATATTATCCATTCATTAGATAATAGAATGTTTCACGTGAAACATTTTATTAAACATCATATTTTTTCTGTATTTTGTAGAATTAGCACTTTATAAGTGCTATAATAGACAAGCACTATTTATAACATAAAATATCATCATATTTTATCTATATTAAATAAGCAAACAACAATGTTTCACGTGAAACATTCTTTTTTTGAATGAAAAGGAGACAAAATGGGCAGAATTATAGCGATTGCTAACCAGAAAGGTGGCGTTGGCAAGACAACAACAGCCATAAACCTTGCCGCATGTCTGGCAGCAAAGGGTAAAAAGGTTCTGGCCGTTGATATGGATCCACAGGGCAATATGACAAGTGGATTAGGTGTAGACAGGGATTCTCTTGAATACACAGTCTATGATATGTTGAGAAATGAGTGCAACATAGGAGAATGTATGCTCATAAACGTATATCCTGGTCTTAATCTCATTCCTGCCAACAGAGAACTGGCAGGTGCTGAGGTTGAATTTGTCGGAATGGAGGATATGCAGCACATTCTTAAGACACATATCAAGAAGGTAAAGAACAAATTTGATTACGTTATCATTGATTGTCCTCCTGCACTTGGAATGCTTACTGTAAATGCTCTTACAGCAGCAAATACGGTACTTGTACCTATTCAATGTGAATTTTTCGCACTGGATGGTCTCTCACAGTTGGTATACACTATCGAACTGATAAGGAAAAATCTGAACAGACTTCTTACTATAGAAGGTGTTGTATTTACAATGTTTGACTCAAGAACCAATTTATCAGTTCAGGTTGTTGAAAATGTAAAAGAAAACCTCAAACAACACATATACAACACAGTTATACCGAGAAATGTCAGACTTGCTGAAGCGCCAAGTTACGGAATGCCAATAATTGAGTATGATCCAAGATCAGCCGGAGCTGAGCATTATATGATGTTGGCAGATGAAGTTATAGAAAATGACTACTATAGATAATGGAGGGCTAATATGGCACAGAAAAAAGGTTTAGGAAGAGGTTTGAACGACCTTTTAGGCACTTCAGAGGCTTCAAAGCCGTCCCGAAGTAGAAATAATCAGCAAAACTCCTCTGAAAACACAAGTAAAGAGGTAAAAACAGTTACCAAAGAGGTTGTGAAGGAAGTTGTAAAAGAGGTTGAACAGAAGATTAAGATCAATCTCATTGAGCCAAATAAGTCACAGCCAAGAAAGCAGTTTGATGAAGAGGCATTACAGGAATTATCTGATTCCATTAAGAAATATGGTGTTCTTGAGCCTCTGATTGTCACTAAAAAAGGCGATTATTATGAGATAATTGCAGGTGAAAGACGTTGGAGAGCTGCCAGAATGGCAGGAATAAAGGAAGTTCCTGTAGTTATACGTGATTATACTGACAAAGAAATAATGGAGATTTCTCTTATAGAGAATATTCAGAGAGAAGATCTGAATCCAATTGAAGAAGCTGAGGCTTACGAAGCTCTTATATCGGAATATAATCTCAAGCAGGAAGAAGTTGCAGAGAGAGTATCAAAAAGCAGATCAACAATAACCAATTCTCTCCGACTTCTGAAGCTTTGCGAGGATGTAAGACAGATGGTCATGTATAATATGATATCAACAGGACATGCCAGAGCACTTATTCCTATAGAAGATCCTAAATTACAGTACGAAACGGCTGCAATTGTATACGATCAGAAGCTCAGTGTTAGAGAAACAGAGGCATATGTAAAGGCAATTCTGGAGAAAAAGCCGGAAAAAGAGGAAAAACAGAAGCCTCAAAAGGATTTATCCGTCTTCTATTCTGATATAGAGAACAAATTAAAGTCAATTTTAGGTGCAAAGATAGCTATCAAGGCATCTAATAACGACAAAGGCAAAATTGAGATAAACTACTATTCTCAGGACGAGCTTGACCGAATAACAGAGATGCTTTACTCAATCAATAAAGAAATGATGTAGTAACCATCTGCATCATACATATGCACAATCAAGGAAGGACAATATTATAATGGAAAGTTCCATATTACAAAAAATAGGTATTGATCCTGCCTACATACTAATTGGTATGCTGGTTCTCATAATAGCCTTGTTTGTACTATTATTCATATTGATGGGCAATATTAAAAATAGAAACAAACAGATAAAAAGGCTGTTGAGCGGAACTCAGGCAGGTGATCTTGAAGATATTATCATGAAAAGATTCGCTGAGATGGATGCTGTAAAAAACAATTCCAAGCGACTCACAAAGGAACATAAGGAAATACAGAGTCATCTTTCAGCATGTGTCAGTAAAATTGGTCTTGTAAAGTATAATGCATTTGAAGGAATGGGTGGTAATCTAAGTTTTGCACTTGCTCTTCTGGATACAGAGAACAATGGTGTCGTACTCAACTGTATGCATACCAGAGAAGGCTGTTTTAACTATGCAAAAGAGATCATAGGTGGTGAAGCATATGTTGCACTGTCAGAAGAGGAAAAAGAGGCTATTGAACGAGCTAAAACCCTCGAGGATGAAATAGCTGAAAACAAACTAAAATAACCATATTTCAAAAAAATATTATACAAAACATGCAACGTACAAATGTGTATGAAACACATAAAATAGAAAAGCGTATAAAACGTAAAATCGCTAAAACGATAAGAACAAGATTTATAAAATAAACAAGAAAATAAAAAGAAACAAAAACATGAAAATATATTATGTAGCTACATTATTATAATATATTTTCAAATAAATTTATATATTTAATAGGAGGATATCATGATTGATATTAAATTCTTAAGAGAAAACCCAGACGTAGTAAAACAGAATATAAAGAATAAATTCCAGAATGACAAACTTCCACTTGTCGATGAAGTAATAGAGCTTGACAAACAGGCTCGCGCTGCTCAGCAGGAAGCTGATACACTCAGAGCAAACAAGAATGCAATAGCAAAGCAGATCGGTGCTCTTATGGCTCAGGGAAAGAAGGAAGAGGCTGAGGAAGTTAAGAAGCAGGTTGCTGAGACATCAGCAAGACTCAAGGAGCTTGAAGCTTTAGAGCCTGAGCTCAAGGAGAAGGTTAAGAAGATCATGATGATAATTCCTAACATCATTGATCCATCAGTTCCTATAGGAAAGGATGACTCAGAGAATGTAGAGGTTCAGAAGTATGGTGAGCCTGTTGTTCCTGACTTTGAGATTCCTTATCATGCAGATATCATGGAGGCACTTGGAGGAATTGACCTCGATTCAGCAAGAAAAGTTGCAGGAAACGGCTTCTACTATCTCATGGGCGACATAGCAAGACTTCACTCTGCTATTATCTCATACGCAAGAGATTTCATGATAGACAGAGGATTCACATATTGTATTCCACCTTTCATGATCAGAAGCAACGTTGTCACAGGTGTTATGAGCTTTGCTGAGATGGATGCCATGATGTATAAGATTGAGGGTGAGGATCTGTATCTCATCGGAACTTCAGAGCACTCAATGATCGGTAAGTTCATCGACACTATAATTCCTGAGGATGAGCTTCCAAAGACTCTTACAAGCTACTCACCTTGCTTCAGAAAAGAGAAGGGTGCTCACGGAATTGAGGAGAGAGGTGTATACAGAATCCATCAGTTTGAGAAGCAGGAAATGATCGTTGTATGTAAGCCTGAGGACAGCAAGATGTGGTTTGACAAGCTGTGGCAGAACACAGTTGATCTCTTCAGATCAATGGATATCCCTGTAAGAACACTTGAGTGTTGTTCTGGAGATCTTGCAGATCTCAAGGTTAAGTCTGTAGATGTTGAGGCATGGTCACCTCGTCAGAAGAAATACTTCGAGGTTGGAAGCTGTTCAAACCTTGGCGATGCACAGGCAAGAAGACTTCAGATCAGAGTAAAGGGCGAGGATGGCAAGAAGTATCTCGCTCATACACTCAACAATACAGTTGTTGCTCCACCAAGAATGCTTATCGCTTTCCTTGAGAACAATCTCCAGGCTGACGGAAGAGTCAGAATTCCAGAGAAGCTTCGTCCATACATGGGTGGAAAAGAGTATCTTGAGAAGACAGGAAAGTAATAATATAAATAAAAACATACAACAAGGGAGGTGTCGGAATGCATAGTTTTCTTCCATCTATAGGCTTTACTAACATAAAAAACAGACAGCAGCTTGAACCTATATACAGGCAGATCCTTGAATCGCCTGACAGGAAATTTATATCAACTATAAGTGCTGACACCTGTCTTGTACAATTCAGCAAAGACTTTGGGGAGAGATTTGGAATATCGCTTGTAGGTGAAATGTCAAAGGATGGCTCAATATCCATTGAGTATTATTTTCCTTACGTCACATCAAAGCTTTTGACCGATGACGAAAATATATACGTTGAGAAATATTCTGACAAGAGAGCATATGCCGGTGTTAGCAGTGATTTCAGTCTTGGAATGACTCTTATTTTCTTCATAACCAACATAGCAGACTATGAAAAATCATTGTGGATGAACAGATCAAACAAGTACTTTTCAAAGGCGTATTTTTCCGGTCTGTCAGTAAATGGTATGATTATTCTTGATGTGGATGATCACAGTGATAAAAATACATCCTACGGCAATGCAAAGAGAAGTAAACTCATCGAGGCTGCAAAGAAGGGTGATCCGGACGCAATAGAAAGTCTTACTCTTGAAGATATGGACACCTATAACACCATTGGAAGAAGGACTCACAAAGAGGATGTTCTGTCCATAGTGAAATCAAGCTTCATGCCTGTCGGTATTGAGACTGATCACTACGCAGTTATAGGAACTATCACATCATATATCGAGACAACCAACAGCTATACAAATGAATCGATATATCTGATTGATGTAGAAAGCAATGATCTGACATTTACCGTAGCGATCAACAAAAACCATCTTCTGGGTGAACCTGCTCCGGGAAGAAGATTCAAGGGTGATGTGTGGCTTCAGGGGCATATAGTTAATCCTTGACTATAAACTCTATAAATGTTACACTTATAATTGATGTGCATCTGTAGCTCAGCAGGATAGAGCGTCCGCCTCCTAAGCGGAAGGTCGTGGGTTCGAATCCCGTCAGGTGCACTATTTTTCACTAATAAATTTTCTAAAGGGACATGACTATGAATTATATTGTTATGGATCTTGAATGGAATCAAAGCTACAATGGGCATATGGGTGAACATCCACGTATGCCTTTTGAAATTATAGAGATTGGTGCCGTTAAGGTAGATAAGAATCTCAACATCATTGACGAATACTCAAGTCTTATCAAACCAAAAATTTATAAGAAATTACATTCAAAGATCAGAACAATTCTGAACTATGATGAGGATGACCTGAGTCTCGGAAGAGGATTCAAGGAAGTCTGTTCAGAATTTCTTGACTGGTGTGGAAAAGATTACATATTCTGCACATGGGGACCTATGGACCTCACAGAGCTTCAGACTAATATGGACTTTTATTATATGGACAAGCTTCCTAGGCCACTTAAGTTTCTGAATCTCCAAAGTATATATGCAAGCGTTACGAATACCTCAGGAATACCTCAGAGTATGAGTAAACTTGAAAAAGCGGTCAGTGAGATGAATATTCCGGAAAATGAACCATTTCACACAGCTCTCAACGATGCAAGATACACCGCACTTGTTATGAAAGAGATGAAAGCCAAGAATATAAATCAGCTTTACAGCTTTGATCTCTATATAACACCTAAGAATAAAGAAGAAGAGATTGAAGTATCTCATAATAACCAGTACGAATATATCTCAAGGGGTTTCAGAAATAAACATGCAGCACTGGACGATGAAAAAGTAACTCAGATTCGTTGTTACAAATGCAGCAAGAAGGTCAAGACACATATTGACTGGTTTGCAAATAGTCCATCATCGTACATGTGTGTTGGAAAATGCTGGATGCATGGTTATTTTTGTGGCAAGATAAAATTCAAATCTTTAAACAATAACTATTATGTTCACAAGACAATAAAACCTATCGACAAACAGGGTATAGAGGCAATTAAACAAAAACAGGAAGATATTCGTGAAAAAAGAAAAGAAAAAAGACATATGAAATCTTCAAACTAAAAAATAAAACAGCCATTTGAGGCTGTTTTATTTTTTTATGCTATTGGCTTTTTAGCAGCTCCCGCTTTTCTCGGGTACTTGTTGTTTGTATTTGCAATCTTCTTTACAAACACAAAGCTTCTCTGGTTATTGGTCTCCGGTATATTCGTATTAAATATGTTCTCGACCTGTCCCCCAAGAATCCTGATTGCTTTCTTTCCATCCCGCATCTCTTCCGGCAAAGCATTTGACTTATAAGATACAAAATATCCACCCGGCTTGACAAATGGAATACACCATTCCGACAGAGTTGCAAGATTGGCAACTGCCCTGGATACAGCCAGATCATATTTTTCTCTATGCATCTCTTCTCTGCCTCCATCCTCTGCTCTTGAATGAACAGTATGGATATCCTGCAGTCCAAGTTCATCTATAACTTCATCGAGGAACTTTAATCTCTTATTCAACGAATCCATAAGTGTTATATTCAGCTCTGGAAAAGCAATCTTCAGAGGAATTCCCGGAAATCCTGCACCTGTACCAACATCTATAACGTCAATATTCTCATGAAGATCTTTATACTTTGAAAGAAGCAGACTGTCAGCAAAATGCTTTATTATTACATCTTCCTTCTCAGTTATGGCTGTAAGATTCATTACCTTATTCCACTCAACCAGAATATCATAATATTTTGAAAATTGTTCTATCTGCTTATCACTCAATTCCAGACCAAACTGTTTTGTTATGGAATTTAATCTGTCCATATTGTTCTCCTTCAACAAATTATTCTGAATAACTTCTATACCAGTTTAGTCTCTACCCTTCATCTTGAGATACACCAGCAATACTGATATATCAGCCGGAGAAACTCCTGATATTCTTGACGCCTGTCCAATATTTTCAGGTCTGATGAGAGACAGCTTCTGTCTGGCCTCGATTCTAAGATTTGATATATCATTATAGTCAATATCTGCCGGCAGCTTTTTCTTCTCCAGCTTCTTAAACTGATTTACCTGCTGATTCTGTCTGTCTATATATCCCTGATATTTTATGGTTATATTTATCTGTTCTATAACATCATCCGGAAGTTTGGTTCTTCCCTCATCTATTGGATCAATCGCCTCATATGACAGTTCCGGTCTTCTTATAAGTTCTGCAAGAGATGCAGCAGTCTTAAGTCCTGTACTTCCAAGATTCTCAAGAAACTTCTGTATGGTTGAATTTGCTCCAACCATGGTGCTCTCAAGTCTCTGTATCTCATCCATTATCTGTTGTCTCTTCTTTGTAAATGCAGCATATCTCTTGTCATCTATAAGACCGATCTCATGTCCAATCTCCGTGAGCCTCAGATCAGCGTTATCCTGTCTGAGAAGAAGTCTGTACTCAGCTCTGGATGTCATCATTCTGTATGGCTCCGATGTCTCTTTTGTGACAAGATCATCTATAAGAACTCCTATATATGCCTGTGATCTGTCAAGAACCACCGCTTCCTTGCCCTGTACTTTTCTGGCAGCATTGATTCCTGCCATTATACCCTGGGCTGCAGCCTCCTCATATCCTGAACTTCCATTTATCTGGCCGGCACCAAAAAGTCCTGATACACTCTTAAACTCCAGAGAAGGTTTTAAGTTAATGGCATTTATACAATCATACTCGATGGCATAAGCATTCCTTATTATCTTTGCATTCTCCAGTCCCTTCATGCTGTGTATCATCTCATACTGAACATCCTCAGGAAGAGAGCTGCTCATTCCACCCATATACATCTCATTCGTATATTCACCCTCAGGCTCAATAAATATCTGATGTCTGGTCTTATCAGGGAATTTCGTAACCTTATCCTCAATGGAAGGGCAGTATCTTGGTCCTGTACCCTCGATCACGCCTGAAAACAGAGGTGATCTGTCTATATTATCTCTGATTATCTCATGTGTCTTCTCATTTGTGTAACAGAGCCAGCATGATATTTGATCACGTCTTATATCCGCCTCAGTATTTGTAAATGAGAATGGAACTATCTTCTCATCGCCCTTCTGTTCCTCCATCTGAGAAAAATCTATCGTTCTTTTATCCAGTCTGGCAGGGGTTCCCGTCTTGAATCTTCTTATCTCTATCCCTGCATTCTTCATGGAATCTGACAAATAATTAGCTGCCATAAGTCCATTAGGTCCGGTGTGATATACGACATCTCCGTATATACATCTCGCCTTGAGGTATGTTCCTGTACACAGAACCACAGCCTTTGCAAAATAAGTTGCTCCCGAATATGTCTTTACACCCTTAACCACATTATCCTCGATGATAATTTCCGACACCTCTGCCTGTCTCAATGTGAGATTATCTGTATTCTCAAGGGTGTGCTTCATGGTTCTGGAATAATTTGCCTTGTCTGCCTGGGCACGAAGAGAGTGAACCGCCGGACCCTTAGACGCATTGAGCATCTTTGACTGAATATACGTCTTGTCTATATTCTTGCCCATCTCTCCGCCAAGTGCATCTATTTCCCTTACCAGATGTCCCTTAGAGCTTCCTCCTACATTCGGATTACATGGCATCATGGCCACACTGTCCATACTCACCGTAAAAATAATAGTATTCAGACCAAGTCTTGCACTTGCAAGAGCTGCCTCACATCCTGCATGTCCTGCCCCCACAACTACCACATCATATTCTTCATTCAAAACAGGCATACAAATGTCCTCCTTCCAGTACCTTATATCCTGCAATCTATTTTCCCATACAGAATTCCTTAAATATCTTATCAGCCAGATCATCTCTGGCAGTTTCACCTATTATCAAACCGAGATGTTCATACGCATCCATGAGATCAATGGAGAAAAAGTCTTCCTCCATTCCCATATCTATGCTTTCTTTAACCTTTAACAGTGCATTTTTCGTGCACACAAGTTCATTTTTGTGTCGGGTATTAGTGATATAAAGCTGATCATTATATGTCAGTGTACCCTCAAAAAACATCCTGTTCAGAAGCTCATACAATTCTTCACTGCCATCACCGGTCAGTGCTGACAACTGAATTATATCTGCATCTATATATTTCTTAATATCCGATTCGTCTATCTTCTTTTCCAGATCAGATTTGTTGAGTATCACAACAACATTCTTATCCTGTATTTTGGACATGATCCTGTGATCGTTCTCATCCAGGTCAATTGAACTGTCTACCACATAGAGCACAAGATCAGCTTTATCCACAGACTCTAATGCCTTATCCACACCTATCTTCTCAACTACATCATCTGTATCTCTTATTCCCGCAGTGTCAACTATGTTCAGAGTTATACCTCTTACATTTATCACTTCACTGAGCGTATCCCTGGTTGTGCCGGCCATATCTGTTACAATCGCCCTTTCTTCGCCCACAAACATATTCATCAGCGAAGACTTACCCGCATTCGGTTTACCAACAATAACCGTATTTATTCCCTCAGACAACACTTTTCCATTGTCAAATGTTGTCAAAAGGTTATCCACACTATCTACAAGGTTATCCACAATTATTTCTAACTTTTGTGGAAAACCATCCAGACTGTAGTGTTCAGGATCATCCAAAGCAGATTCAATAAACGCCACATTGTACAGAATCTGTTCTCTCATATCAATAATCTTATCCCTAAGTCTTCCCTGAAGCTGCTCCACAGACGTTCTGGCTGCAAATTCATTTTTTGCATTTATTAAATCCATGACGGATTCTGCCTGTGACAGATCTATCCTTCCACCGAGGAATGCTCTCTTTGTAAATTCTCCAGGTTCGGCTGCCCTTGCACCACATTTTATTACCAGATCAAGTATCTTTCGGAGAACTACTATACCTCCGTGACACTGAAGTTCACACACATCCTCACATGTGTACGTATGGGGAGCCTTCATGACCAGAAGTATAGCCTCATCTATCATTCTGTCATCCTCATACACACCACCAAATGCAGCAGTGTAAGATTTCATATTTACCGCTTTTTTGTTTTTATTTGCAGCGCGGAACAACATGTCTGTTATCTCACATGCCCTGTCTCCGCTGATCCTTATTATTCCAACTCCGGCATTACTCATACCGGTGGTTATAGCTGCAATGGTATCTTCCTTGAACATATCTGTCTTACACTTTTCCTTTCACCGTGATTAAACAACCTATCTATGTAGTGTACAACATTACCAATTCATTTTCCATATAAAAAGACTAAACTGCAACAAAAAAGAGACCATTTTCTCAAATGATCTCTTTCCTGTCACCATAAAATATTGCGATGATCTTTACACGCATCAGCGTGACTATTATTTCTTCTTGAGATATACAATAACCTTACGATATGGCTCCTCGCCCTCGCTTCTGGTTGCTACATACTTGTCGTTCTGAAGAGTAGCATGGATTATTCTTCTCTCATAAGGATTCATTGGCTCAAGAGCAAATGATCTCTTTGATCTCTTAACCTTGAATGCTATATTCTTGGCAAGATTCTCAAGTGTCTCTTTTCTTCTTGCTCTGTAGTTCTCTGTATCGAGCTTAACTCTGATACGTGACTCGCTCTTCTTATTGATAGCAAGTGTTATAATATACTGAAGAGCATCTAGAGTCTGTCCACGCTTTCCAATCAAAATTCCCATCTCTGGTCCCTCAAGATTGATAGACAGAACATTCTCTTCCTCATCAAAATCCATCTGGATCTCTGTCTGGATATCCATAGCCTTGAACAGGCTGTCAAGGTACTCCTTAACATCGTCCAGGAATGTCTTCTTTTTTCTTGCCTTTATGATACAAGGCTTTGAACCTATACCAAGAAATCCCTTTGTCTCTTCGCTGATAACTTCATACTCAAGATCTGTACTAGGGACTCCAAGTTCAACACTGGCCTGCATAAGGGCTTCATCTTTGGTCTTACCTTTGAATTCTAAGAATTCCATTATTTATTTCCTCCCTTATCGTTGCTATTGTTCTGGTACTTAAGCATTATATTCGCCTTAGCTCCTATACTGCCTGGTTTATAGTTTACATTTTCTCTGCGGGTTACATCATCACTGTCAACATTCACTGAATGTGCAGGATTAACATAACTCTTAAGTCTTGAAGAAGCCATCTTATTTATATTCTCTGACTGACTGTTCTCTGTTGGAACGTTACCATTCTGAGCATCCATCATTCTCTCATAGAAAGATTTCTTATCAGGGTTCTTCTTCTTTGCCTGCTTCTTGGCAGCCTTCTCGGCACACTTTGCAAGCAGCTCATCCTTGTCCTGATGATTATAATAAGCATCAACTATAAGCTGAGATATTATCATAATAACAGAACCAACTATCCAGTAAAGACCGATAGCTATAGGAAGAGTTATACAGAATATAAGTGACATGATAGGCATGTAGTACATCATACCCTTCATCATGTTGTTGGCTGTCTGCTGATTGCTATCCATGTTGCTATTCTGTGATGACTTCATGGATATCTTTGTCTGTAAGAACTGCATGAGAGCAGAAACGATAGGAACCACCAAAGCTATTGAAAGCTTCCATCCCGGTGCATCTGCAATATTCAGTCCAAACAGGAACTGGTTCATATTGTGGAACTGATCAACATAGCTTGTGAGAGTAGCATTACCTGTAAGATCAAGATTAGCTATCAGCTTATCCCAATCACTCTTAGAAAACTTATCAAGCACATCAATGATCTGATTCTTTGTAGGGTCATCACCCATCTGTTTCAATGCCATTGTAACTGTGCTTACCTTCGATTCACCTGCTACATCACTTATAGCTTTGATATAATCTGTCTTGGTACTCAGTATCTCTACGATCTTTCCGTATGTCTTTGTCATTGAAGGAACATACGCAGGTATGTTCTGGATAACCCTGTACAGACCATAGAATATAGGCAGCTGTATAAGCGAAGTCAGACATCCTGATGCCATACTGACACCATATTTCTTCTGGATCTTCTGAGTTTCCTGCTGCTGCTTCATCATTGAGTCCTGATCAGTCTTGCCTTTATATTTCTTTGTTGCCTTGGCAATCTCAGGCTGGATGAAACTCATGATCTTACTTGATCTCTGCTGCTTGAAATATAATGGGAACAGCGCGCCTCTCAGTACAAATGTGAACAAAATAACGCACACACTGAGATTGACGTATGTGAATCCCATATGGCTTCCAATAAATCCAACGAACATGTAAATCCAATTGAATATCTTACCGAGCAGCCAACAAACTGGTCCGAGTATCATACCATCTTCTCTTGTTAGAAACATAATTTTCTCCTTTATGGAACTGGATCATATCCTCCTTTTGAAAAAGGATTGCATCTAAGTATCCTCCATACTGCAAGGAGACCACCTTTTAAAACTCCATACTTTTCGATAGCCTCAATTGCATACTGCGAACAAGTAGGAAAATACTTGCAGGTAGCATGTCCCTTAAGCGGTGACAAATACTTCCTGTAAAATTTGATTAAACCAATAAATATTTTTTTCATTTCTTTACCCTATGTGGTTTATCTTCTTTAACCCACACAAATGCATCAAAGCACTCTCAATGTCCTGACATTTCTTGTCCTTTGATGACGGTCTGGCTACTATCACTATGTCATAGCCAACATCAATATTTGCTCTGTTTAATCGGTAAGCTTCTCTAATCAATCTGGTTACCCTGTGTCTTACCACACTGTTACCAACTTTCTTACTAACAGAGATTCCGAGTCTGTTGTAATCCAAGCCGTTGCTTCTCAGATACATAACTAAATATTTATTGGCTACCGAATTCTTTGTGCTGTACACACTGCCAAACTCTCTGCTGTTTTTTAATGTAATCATCTTACTCATTGTGTAACCACCGAAACTTTGATTATTAGAAAAACTGTTGCTGTGACCCTATAAAAAAAGGTCACAACCATGTGACCTTACGCTGATAATTTCTTTCTTCCCTTAGCTCTTCTAGCGGCCAGTACCTTTCTGCCATTAGCAGTACTCATTCTCTTTCTAAAGCCATGAACCTTAGATCTCTGTCTCTTCTTAGGCTGGAATGTCATCTTCATTACAAAACACCTCCTTCTTTACAAATTTACTTGCCTATTATAAATAAATAGGTAATGTGAGTCAAGCCTTTTTTGCCGTTTTTCCTATATTTTATAAGGATTTCAGCCACTATTTGATTAAGGTGACGAATCGTTCTGGATTAATTAGGTGGATACATTAATATTAATCACAAAATGTTGTGGTTGCATAGATTAATCACATTTTTGTAAGCATTAAAATTTTGTTACCAGTCGCTTTACATAATGTTATCCACAATTTGTTGGTAACTTGTTGATAACTTTTTACTTTTGTGGGTTTAATTCTAAAAAACCCAGTATTTATCGCTGTTTGTGATGTTCACAAATATAAAACAGTCATTTTTTTATATTTACATAAGTTTGAAAATAATAATTATTATGAAACTTATGTAACAAAGTTATCAACATTCCATGTGGATTATACACAAATAAGATTTTTTATTAACTTTTTTATTTTTTTGCCCCTTATTCTCGTTTATTTTGATTTTACCCCCAAATACGTGTACCTAACCGTATAAGCATGTAAAATCAAAATAAAGGCAATTTATCTTGTTTTTAACCTTAATATGCTTGAAATAGGGGTGCATTTATTATAAAATGTAATAGTGTTATTAATAATAGGAAGAATTATTTTTTTGAGGAAGGTTTTTTACGATGAAGGACTTAATATTAGCCAAGTGGAATGACATTTTGAATATACTTGAAAATGAACATGGAATTTCCCATATCATGATCCATACATGGATCGAACCTCTCAAGATATATTCAGTTGAGGATAACAAGGTCTATTTCACTCTGGACGAGGATTACGGACAGAGAGGCGTAGAATTTCTCAAGAGAAAATTATTTGATATATATCTTGAAACAGTTCTCAGAGAGCTCTTTCAGGACGATTCAATTCAGGTTATATTCACACTCGAGAGTCAGATGAGAAAGGATGAAAAGTCCCCTACATATTCAGAGGACTACAACGATGCCATTGCCAAGAGCAATCTCAGACCTGACTACACATTTGAGAACTTTATTGTTGGTGAGAGTAACAAGCACGCTCACGCAACATGTCTGGCAGTTGCCGATTCACCTGGACAGGACAAGTTCAATCCACTTTTCCTGTATGGAGGATCAGGACTGGGCAAGACTCATCTTATGCAGTCCATAGCCCACTATATACTCCAGCACAATAGTAATATGAAGGTTCTCTATGTGCCATCGAACAAATTCACAAATGAGATCATAGAAGCAATCTCCAAGAATAAAACTGAAGAATTCAGGAACAAATACAGAACAGTGGATGTTCTTCTGATCGATGATATCCAGTACCTGATCGGTAAGGCAAGTACGCAGCAGGAATTCTTTGACACCTTCAACGCTCTTCATGACGAAGGTAAGCAGATAATCCTGTCGTCGGATAAGCCACCAAAGGAGATCAAGACTCTGGATGAGAGATTCAGATCAAGATTTGAGTGGGGTGTTCCTATCGACATCCACGCTCCTGATTATGAGACACGTATGGCTATCCTCAAGAACAAGGCTGAGATAAAGGGACTTACCGATATCATCAGCGAGGAGATATTTGAGTATATTGCCAACAATATAACCTACAACGTACGTGAGCTTGAGGGTGCGCTCAACAAGCTCAGCGTATATTCAGAGCTCGGAGATATCAAGATCACTGAGGAACTTGCCAAGAACGTCCTCAAGGATTTCATATCCAAGGATTCCAAGGTTACCATAACACCTGAGCTCATTATCAACACGGTTTCAGAACATACTAATATATCAGTCAGTGACATTGTATCCACGAAGAGAAGCCAGGATATAGCCACTGCCCGTCAGATATCCATGTACCTGTGCAGAAAGTACACGGACAAGGGTCTGAAGAGTATAGGAGATGCATTTGGAGGAAAGGATCACTCCACCGTGCACAGCAATATACAGAAGGTTGAAGATAAGATTGAGAAGGATCCGGAATTTGCTGAGATGGTTGACGTCATAATCAAGAAGCTTAATCCACAAAAATAGCAAGTTATCCACATTTTTATCTTATAAACTCACTTATTTGTTTATAACCTTACAAACATAACTTGATTGTATATTGTTATTTGATGTTTGTTACATGTTGTTATGTGTTTGAGAATTGTTCTTACTCCTGATGAACAGGATTTTGCCATGTTGGTAAATGGTCAGTTTATGAACAGGTTAAAATTGATTAGTAACATGGACACATAATTCTCTAAGCCTTGATTTGTAAGGGCTTGATACACTTTCAACATTATCAAAAGCACTACTACTGATACTACTAATTATCTTAATATATTTATAGTTAAGCGCTCGCACTGTTTGTTGTTATTTGAAGTTATACACACATATCATATTTTGATGATCATTATATTTGGACATGAAAGGAGATCACACTTAAAATGAAAATTTCCATAAGAAAATCTAACTTACTTCAGGGTATAAATATCGTATCAAAGGCTGTCTCCAACAAGACGACCCATCCGATACTGTCTTGTATCCTGGTTGAAGCTGCAGGCGGTGTTATTAAGCTCACAGCTAATGACATGGAGATAGGAATAGAAAGTTATGTTGACGGTACTGTTATAGAGGACGGAAAGGTTGCACTCGAGGCAAAGCTTTTCTCAGATTTCATAAGAAAGCTTCCTGACAGCGACATAACTATAGAGAGTGATAAGGACAGCAAGACACTTATCAAGTGTGAGAGACTTGAGTTCAACATACCTGGAAAGTCAGGAGAGGATTTCTCCAATCTTCCTGTTGTATCAAAGGATAAGTTCATAACCATATCTCAGTTTGCGCTGAGAGAGGTTATCAATCAGACAATATTCTCTATATCAGATAATGAGAACAATAAGCTTATGACCGGTGAGTTATTTGAGGTATCAAACAATAAGCTCAGCGTGGTTTCTCTGGATGGACACAGAATATCCATCAGATATATAGATCTCAAGGGAGATAATTCAGACATTAAGGTTGTAGTTCCAGGAAAATCCCTCAGCGACATAAGTAAGATCATGAACGGTGGAGTTGATGATCCTGTAAATATTTATTTCACGGACAACAATATATTATTTGAGTTTGACAATACAAAGGTTGTTTCAAGACTGATAGAGGGCGAGTATTTCAGAATAAGCCATATGCTCTCAGTTGATTATCAGATCAAGATGAAGATAAACAAGAGAGAGTTCCTTGACAGTTTGGACAGAGCAACTCTTCTTATAAAGGATTCAGACAAGAAGCCTATCAGACTCAGCATTGATGACAGAACTCTCGGTCTCAAGATCAGTTCTCTCATCGGTTCTCTGAATGAGGAGATAGATATCGAGAAGGAAGGTAACAATCTTGTCATTGGATTTAATCCAAAGCTTATAATAGATGCACTCAGAGTAATTGACGATGAGAATGTAACTATTTATTTCAACAATACAAAATCTCCATGTGTTATCAAGGATGATGCAGAGACATATATCTACCTTATCCTTCCTATGGGAATCAACGAAGAGTAAGAAGGGGTGAGAATATGGAGATAATCAAGTTAAGAGATGAATTCATAAAGCTTGGACAGGCGCTTAAGGCTGCCGGTCTGGTGGAGTCAGGAGTTGACGCAAAGGAGGTCATAGTTCAGGGACTGGTTGTGGTTAACGGTGAGATAGAGACCAGACGTGGAAGAAAGCTTTATGATGGTGATGAAGTAGAATTTGATGGTGATAAGATAAGTATTCAGAAATAATTGTGGTCGCCATCTTGCAGATGGTGAAGGTTATGTATATAGAGTCGATAGAGCTGAGTAATTACAGAAATTACAGTAATGTGAAAGTAGAATTTGGAAAAAATACGAATATCCTGTACGGCGATAACGCCCAGGGCAAGACAAATATACTTGAATCCATATACATGGCAGCGACTACGAAGTCACACAGAAAAAATACGCAGGATAAAGATATCATAAAGATAGGTGAAGATGAGAGCCATATAAGATTATTTGTCAACAAGAAAGATATATCGCACAAGATAGATATGCATCTTCGAAAGAGCAAAAATAAGGGAGTGGCGATCGATGGCATACCCATAAGGAGGGCCACGGAATTATATGGTCTTCTCAATGTCATATTTTTTTCACCTGAAGATCTGACTATCATTAAAAATGGACCAGCCGAGAGGAGAAGGTTCATGGATCTTGAATTGTGTCAGATAAGCAGATTGTATTATCAGAATCTGGCATCATATAACAGGATACTCAATCAGCGAAATAATCTGTTAAAGCAGATTTATCATAACAGAAGTCTCATGGATACACTGGATGTGTGGAATATGCAGCTTGTGGACTATGGGTCGAGGATAATAAAAGAGAGAAGAAATTTTATCGACATGATGAATGAGATAATTGGGGAGATCCACAGTCATCTCACATCGGGCAAGGAAAAGCTAGAGATAGTGTATGAGTGCAATGTCGATGAAGATAAATTCGATGAGACACTTCAGGAAAAGACTGAGATGGATATCAGATATTCAAGTACACAGTCTGGTCCACACAGAGATGATATAAGTTTTCTCATAAATGGAATAGACGCCAGAAAATATGGTTCACAGGGACAGCAGAGAACAGTTGCCCTGTCACTCAAGATGGCGGAGATAAAACTTGTAAAAAGGATAATCAATGATAATCCGATATTGCTTCTGGACGATGTCATGAGCGAGCTGGACACCAGCAGACGTGATGCATTGATAGAAGAGATAAAAGATATACAGACTATCATAACCTGTACGGGATATGATGATTTTGTTAAAGAGCAGGTAATAATCAACAATGTTTATAGCGTGGTAGAGGGAACGGCCACCAGAGTAAGAACGGAGGAAGCATGACAATGGAAAATGATAATTATGGAGCTGAACAGATACAGGTTCTGGAGGGACTGGAAGCAGTCAGAAAGAGACCTGGTATGTACATAGGAAGTACATCCTCCACTGGACTTCACCATCTTGTATACGAGATAGTTGATAATTCTGTAGATGAGGCTCTGGCAGGATATTGTACCCACATTCAGGTGTATATAAATGAGGATAACTCCATCACCGTAGTGGATGATGGACGAGGAATTCCTGTTGGAATACATAAAAAGCAGGGAATACCTGCTGTTGAGGTGGTATTTACCATACTTCATGCCGGCGGAAAGTTCGGCGGTGGAGGATATAAGGTATCCGGAGGACTTCACGGTGTTGGTGCATCAGTTGTAAATGCACTTTCAACATGGCTTGAAGTCGAGATTACCAGAGATGGCAAGGTGTACAAGCAGAGATATGAGAAGGGCAAGGTTATGTACAAGCTTCAGGTTATAGGTGAAGCACCTGAGGGAGTATCAGGAACAAAGGTTACATTTCTGCCGGATCATACAATATTTGAAGATAACATATACGATTACGATATACTGAGAAACAGACTTCGTGAGATGGCATTCCTTACAAAGGGCCTGAAGATAAGTCTTACAGATAAGAGACTTATTCCTGAGAAGGTAAGATCATTCCACTATGAGGGTGGTATAAAGGAGTTTGTAACATATCTGAACAGACACAGAGATCCTCTGTACAATGAGGTAATCTACTGTGAGGGAGTCAGAGATGGAATAAGTGTTGAGGTGGCACTTCAGCACAATGATTCATACAATGAATCCACATACAGCTTTGTAAATAACATCAACACACCTGAGGGTGGAACACATCTGACAGGATTTAAGTCAGCCATAACAAAGGTGTTCAATGATTATGCAAGAAAGAATAATATTATCAAGGAGAAGGATGACAATCTCTCGGGTGATGATCTGAGAGAGGGACTTGCAGCCATCGTATCTATCAAGATAAGTGATCCTCAGTTCGAGGGTCAGACAAAGCAGAAGCTTGGTAATTCAGAGGCAAGACCTGCAGTTGAGAGTGTTGTAACTGAGCAGCTTACATATTATCTTGAGCAGAATCCGCAGATTGCTAAGATAATTGTGAATAAAGCGGCTGTTGCACAGAGAGCCAGAATAGCTGCAAGAAAGGCAAGGGATGTTGCAAGAAAGGCAAATCTTTCAGACAACATGGCACTTCCTGGAAAGCTTGCGGATTGTTCAGACAAGGATCCAAAGAACTGTGAGATCTACATAGTCGAGGGAGATTCCGCCGGTGGTTCAGCTAAGACAGCGAGATCAAGAGCAACACAGGCCATACTTCCACTCAGAGGTAAGATCCTTAATGTTGAGAAGGCAAGAATAGACAGAATCCTTGGAAATGAAGAGATCAAAGCCATGATCACCGCATTTGGAACAGGTATCCATGAGAACTTCAATATAGAGAAGCTCAGATATAACAAGATCATCATCATGACCGATGCCGATGTGGATGGAGCTCATATAGCAACTCTTCTCCTCACATTCTTCTACAGATTCATGCCTGATCTTATCAGAAAGGGACATGTATATCTGGCACAGCCACCACTTTACAAGCTGGAGAAGAACAAGAAAGTATGGTATGCGTACAGTGATGATGAGCTGAACAGTATACTTGATGAAGTCGGAAGAGATCAGAACAACAAGATACAGCGATACAAGGGACTTGGAGAGATGGATGCAGAACAGCTCTGGGAGACAACCATGGATCCAGAAAAACGAATTCTTCTCAGAGTGGCAATTGATGATGACGATGAGTCAGAGATCGATATGACATTCAATGTACTCATGGGAGATAAGGTTGAACCACGTCGTGAGTTTATAGAGACAAATGCCAAGTATGTAAAGAATCTCGATATATAGTATATTGATTAAATAAATGTGATAAAACATAACCAATATCGAGAGAAAGGAAATCAAAAAATGGATGACGATAAGATTTTTGATAAAATAGATGAAGTTGGTCTGAAAAAAACAATGGAGCGTTCATATATAGATTATGCCATGAGCGTTATCGCTGCCAGAGCTCTTCCTGATGTAAGAGATGGTCTTAAACCTGTTCAGCGAAGAATACTTCATTCTATGATAGAACTTAACAATGGACCTGATAAGCCACACCGTAAATGTGCCCGTATCGTCGGTGATACAATGGGTAAATATCATCCACATGGAGACAGTTCAATATACGAGGCACTTGTAAAGCTGGCTCAGGAGTGGAATACCAGATATCCACTTGTGGATGGACATGGAAACTTTGGATCGGTCGACGGTGACCATGCCGCTGCCATGCGATATACAGAGGCAAGACTTTCCAAGATATCAATGGAGATGATGGCAGATATAAACAAAGATACAGTTGATTTCACACCAAACTTTGATGGCACAGAGAAAGAACCTGTGGTACTACCATCACGTTATCCTAACCTATTGGTAAATGGTACATCAGGTATCGCAGTAGGTATGGCTACCAATATTCCACCACATAATTTAAAGGAAACTATCGATGCAGCCATAAAGATCATCGATAACAGAGTGGAAGAAGGACGTGAGACAGAGATAGATGAGATCATGGACATAGTAAAGGGTCCGGATTTCCCTACAGGCGCACAGATACTGGGCAGACAGGGAATAAATGATGCATATAGAACAGGTCGAGGCAAGATAAAAGTACGTGCAATCACAGAAATCGAAACAATGAACAACGGAAAGCACCGCATTGTTGTAACCGAACTACCATATATGGTAAATAAATCACTTCTTATAAAGAATATGGTCGATCTTGTCAAGAACAAGAGAATCGATGGAATCACAGATATAAGAGATGAGTCTTCAAGAGAGGGAATGAGGGTTGTCATTGAGCTTAGAAAGGATGTCAATGCCAACGTAATACTCAACCAGCTCTTCAAGCACACACAGCTCCAGGATACATTTGGATGTATCATGCTGGCTCTGGTGGATGGAGTACCTAAGATACTCAACATCAAGGACATGCTCACATACTACCTGAAGCATCAGGAGGATGTTGTCACAAGAAGAACAAAGTATGATCTGAACAAGGCTGAGGAGAGAGCCCACATATTACAGGGTTATCTCATAGCACTGGACAACATAGATGAGGTCATCACGATCATCAGAAATTCAAAGAATGTTGGAGAGGCTAAGGCAAAGCTGATCGAAAGATTTGGACTTTCCGAGGCACAGGCCGGAGCAATCGTTGATATGAGACTCCGTGCTCTGACAGGTCTGGAAAGAGAGAAGATCGAGAACGAGTACAATGAGCTTATTGCGAAGATAGCTGAGTACAAGGAGATACTTGCAGATGAGAATAAGCTTCTTGGAGTTATCAAGACTGAGCTTGCAGCGATAGCTGACAAGTACGGTGATGAGAGAAGAACAGCCATAACTGCATATTCAGATGATATAACAGATGAGGAGCTTATCAAGAGAGAAGAGATAGTTATCTCCATGACAAAGCTCGGATATATCAAGAGAATGCCAAAGGATACCTTCAAGGTACAGAACAGAGGCGGCAAGGGTATCAAGGGAATGAACACCATCGACAACGATATAATCGATGAGATATTCCTTACTAATACCCACAACTTCATAATGTTCTTCACCAATATGGGAAGAGTATACAGAATGAAGGGATACGAGATACCTGAGTCGGGACGTAATGCAAGGGGTGTTGCGATAGTCAACCTTCTTCAGCTTCTTCCTGGTGAGAAGGTAACAGCCATAATCCCTATAGCCGGATTTGACAAGAAGTATCTCATGATGGCTACAAAGAATGGTATTGTAAAGAAGACCAAGATAGAGGCATTTGAGAATATAAGAAAGACCGGTCTGGCTGCCATAACACTGAATGAGGGAGATGAACTCATAGAGGTTAAGGCAACGAGCGGTGAGAATGATGTATTCCTTGTAACTGCCAAGGGTATGTGTATCAGATTCAATGAGGAATGTGTCCGTGATACAGGACGTACATCCATGGGTGTACGTGGAATAAGATGCGACAAGGGAGATGAAGTCATAGCAATGCAGCTTGATGTTCAGGGCGATGAGATTCTCTTCGTAACCACAAAGGGTATGGGTAAGAGAACTGAACTGTCAGAATTTGCCCCTCAGATGAGAGGCGGTAAGGGTGTCAAATGTTACAGGATAACCGATAAAACCGGTGACATCGTCAGCGCAAAGGCCGTGACAAATGACCATGACATTATGATGATGACCAATGAGGGAATCATGATTAGAATGCATTGTTCAGATATAACTGTAATAGGAAGAATAACCTCAGGTGTCAAGCTTATGAATATCGGCAAGGATGGCAACACATTTGTGGCATCTGTTGCAAAGCTTGCAAGAAGTGATGAAGATGAAGAGGCAGAGGACTCAGAGAATCCAGAATCAGCAGAAAATGAAGTATCAGAGAATGTAGAGAACGATACGGAGAATGATGCCGAGAGTAATTCAGAGGAGTAATTATAATCACAAATAAAGATAGATGTACTGTGTTGTAATATGCAAGACAGTACATCTTTTTTTATGTCCATGGATGTTTACAGATTGTGTGCAAATAGCCGTTATGATATACTTATCTTGGATTACACATTGGGAGAAAATAATCCTGAACGCAGGATTTTGAAGGTTATTATAAAGAGATTGAAATTATGGGAAAATACAACAAAATTATTGGGGGTAAAAGGCATGACGGCGAATGTGATACAGGTGGTGGCATCGGCGGCTACAACGGCTGCGTCTACAGTTACAGAGGCAACAACGGAGGGAAAACTGGACAAGATATTCCAGAGCTCCGAGAAGGCGTCTGAACTTTCTTACAGTATAATGAACATCATATATATATTGGCGGCGATGATCATAGTTGTTGCGATATTTACAGTGGTGTTATACATATACAAATTCATCATGAACAGGAGAGATCCAAACTACAAAAAGAACGATGATACGTTCCTGGATGATTAAAACAAATTTATAAAATGGCGGTGAAGAGATGAGAGTTATTGCAGCAGAAGAGATTACCAGAAATGTAAGGGAGATGTGTATCGAAGCAAATGTAAATCTGTCTGAGGATATGGAGAAGGCGGTCAGGGATTCAGTAGAATCTGAGGACAGTCCGCTCGGAAAACAGATACTTGGACAGTTATGTGAGAATCTGGATATAGCAAAGGAGAATGATATTCCTATCTGTCAGGATACGGGAATGGCTGTTTTCTTTGTGAATGTTGGACAGGATGTACATATAGAAGGAATGAACATAACTGATGCCATAAACGAAGGTGTGAGACAGGGATACACTGACGGATACCTGAGAAAATCAGTGGTAAAGGATCCTCTTATCAGAGAAAATACAAAGGACAATACCCCGGCAATCATACATTATGATATAGTTCCGGGAGATAAAATAGAGATAACTATAGCTCCAAAGGGATTTGGAAGCGAGAATATGAGCAAGGTGTACATGCTCAAGCCGGCAGATGGAGAAGAGGGTGTGAAAGCTGCTGTTCTTCAGGCTGTAAAGGATGCCGGACCAAATGCATGTCCTCCCGTATTTGTAGGTGTGGGTCTTGGAGGAGACTTTGAGCTCGCTGCGAAGCTTGCAAAGAAGGCTCTTACAAGAAAGGTCGGAGTTCACTCAGACAGAGAGCATATAGCAAGGATAGAGAGTGAGCTTCTGGAGATGATCAACAACACCGGAATAGGACCTGGCGGTCTTGGAGGAAAGACCACGGCACTGGCTGTGAACATAGAGACATATGCCACTCACATAGCCGGAATGCCACTGGCAGTTAATATGTGCTGTCATGTGAACAGACACGTTACGAGAGTATTATAGGAGGAGGTTAGGTTCATCATGGATAGACATATAAAGGCACCATTTGACAGAGAAGAGGTAAAGACCCTTAAGGCAGGGGATTATGTATATATAGATGGGATAGTGTACAGTGCCAGGGATGCCGCACACAAGAGAATGTATGATTCAATCATGGAATCAGGATGCGTGGACGCCAGTGGAACTGAGTTATATGAGAAGGGCATAGTTCCTATAGACCTTAACGGCAATGTGATATATTATCTCGGACCGACACCGGCAAAGCCTGGACAGGTCATAGGATCGGCGGGACCGACAACCAGTAGCAGAATGGACAAATACACTCCACTCATTCTCAGCAAGGGTCTGTGTGGAATGATAGGAAAGGGAAAGAGAAGCCCGGAGGTTATACAGGCAATAATCGACAACAAGGCTGTGTATCTGGCAGCCGTTGGTGGTGCAGGAGCGCTTCTCTCCAAATGTATCAAGAAATCCGAGGTGATTGCATACGATGATCTCGGAACAGAGGCTATAAGGAAGATGACAGTGGAGAATTTCCCAGCTATTGTGGTTATAGATTCAGAGGGACACAACCTGTATGAAACAGCGGTAAAAGATTATATTGAGCAGAATAAATAATACAGGAATAAAATAAAAAGTATACAGAATCTCAACAATGAATTAGCAAAAATGCACAAAATAATTGTTGAATATTACAGTCACAATAATGTTGACTAAAATATATTAAACTTGTAAACTTTTAATATGAGTTAGTCTCATATTAAATTAATTGTTGTATTAACAAGGGAAAGAAGAAAAAGGAGAGATTTAATGAGAAGAGAAAAAGTTTTCAACAGATCGTTATTGATCCTTGCAATCATGTCAATCATGCTCTTTGCAATGACAATAACAGCATCGGCAGCATCAGGAAGAGCAGTAACAAATCTTCAGCAGACAGATGATACCAAGACAAGTGTCACAGTTCAGTGGAGCGGTAATTATGGAGAGGAATACTTAGTGTATTTATCCCAGGATAGATCTTCAGGATATCAGGCATTAAGTTCTTATACTTCAACATCAAATAAGAAGTATATTTACAATCTTCAGGCCGGCAGAGCATACTATGTAATAGTTCAGACATATGTCAACAAGCAGCTTGTTGGACAGTCAGATCCACTTCAGGTTGTAACAACTCCTGAGAATGTAAATTATAAGTCAATAAAGCAGACTTCAGGCACAAAGAACAAGATTGGTTTACAGTGGAACAGCGTTTCAGGTGTAACAGGATATGTAGTTGCCAAGATCAGTGGTTCAAAGGTTGAGGCTCAGTACAACGTTACTACAAACAAGGCAACTGTACCTGCACAGGCCGGAACCCACTACAGTGGATATTATGTATATTCATATAAGAGATCAGAGTCAAACTACATAGCACTTGGTTATGGACAGTCAACAGGTACACTCTACTCAGCACCTGTTAACCCACAGTATGTTGCCGATGCAAAGGCAGGAACTCTTATATGGAGTCCAGCTAAGAGTGGAAATGTAATAACAATCGGATGGAAGGCAAATCCAAACTATGACTATCCTACAGGATATCAGGTTCAGATCTACTCTCTCAACGGAAAGACCAGATTATACACAACAAAGGCTACAACAAAGACCAGCGTTAAGATCAACAACGCAAAGGTTCGTAAGGCAATCAACAACAAGGGATTCAAGGTAAGAATCCGTGCATACAAAGAGGCAAATGGTGGTGCTAAGTGCTGGAGCAATTGGTCAGCATTCAAGACAATCATACCTCAGGCATGTGTAAAGAAGAGTAATGTAACTTCTGTAAGCAGCACTGCTGCAAAGGTAAAATGGAAGAAGGTAGCAAATACAAAGTATTATCTTGTATACTATACAAAGAATCCATACGCTTCAAATGCAAAATGGATAAAGAAAAAGGTAAGTGCTAAGAGCAGCTCTTATACAATAAGAGGTCTTAAGGCATATTCTACATTTGGAGTATATGTTATCCCTGTTGTCAAGGTAAGAGGAAAGACCTACAGAGGACAGGCTTGTGAGTATATAAGATGCAGTTACTACTATAGATAAGATAGTAAGAAACATCTACAAAACGATAAGAGGGCGGATACAAAAAAGTATCCGCCTTTTTTGTCGATTTTAGGCTTATTATTTTCTTGTAAAAATTCCTTGACATTCACTGCCAGGTTTGGTATTATAAACAAGCGTCAAAAATTAAATACTCTTTGGTAGGAGATTTTTATTTAGGCATTTTGCAGAAGTACTCAAGTGGCTGAAGAGGCGCCCCTGCTAAGGGTGTAGGCCGTTTGCGCGGCGCGAGGGTTCAAATCCCTCCTTCTGCGTTTCCTTTTTTGGAGATGCTTATGACGTTATTCCTCGATAGCTCAATGGTAGAGCACTCGGCTGTTAACCGAGGGGTTGTAGGTTCGAGCCCTACTCGGGGAGCTTTAATTAAATAATATGGTGCGATAGCCAAGTGGTAAGGCCCCGGTCTGCAACACCGTCATCGCCGGTTCAAATCCGGCTCGCACCTCTCAAGCGGAAGATATATGTAATATATATCTTCCTTTTTTTTGTAACCTTGAATATGCTTTTTTTGTCTGTTATACTGTAGAGGTATATTGGCTATTGAAATAGTAGGAGGTGGGGTATGACTCAAATTTTAAAAGATTCAATAAAAATTGAATACAAACTTGATCAGGTTACTCCTATTAGCAAATATGAAATGAATGCCTATAATGTGCCTTTTGCAGGCAACACAAGCATGTGCAGGGAAGTGTTTGTTAAGGGGGAAAGAAAACTCGAATTCTCAATAGATGGGGATATGAGTCTTAGTCAGATAATGCAGAAACCGGTTTTCAGGGATGAACTGGTGGAATACATATTCAGCATAAGCAAGCAGCTTGTGTCAGTCATACAGAATGGACTAGCACTCGAGAAGGTAGTGTGGGATACGAATTATATGTATGTGAGATTTAGTGACTTCTCCATACAGCTTTTGTATCTTCCATTTGAAAGCAAATTTGACAAGAAGGACATTGGGGAGTTCGTGAAGAGCATCTTGTCAGGATTTGTCTATGCACACACACCAGCCATAGAATGTGCTAACCAGATAGTTGATTATTTCAACGATCACAGGGAGTTTGATGCATTTCATTTCAATGAATTCGTGTCAGATCTCAGAGCATCAAGTCAGCTCCTTATAATACAGGGTGAAAAGGACAAGAGTAAGGTACTCACTTCAAATGAGAATAATAAAGAGCTTGCAATCCACAAAGCCGAGGAGGCAGCCAGAAAGGCTGAAGAGGCAAGAATGCAGGCCGAGAATGAGGTAAAGAGACAGATAGAGGAAGCAAAGTATCAGGCGGAAGTTGCCAGACAGGCAGAGGAGACCCGTATGAAGGCCGAGGCGGCAAGGGTCGAAGCCGAGATATGGAGACAGAAGGTCACTGCTGAGGCAAAGGATTATGAGCAGACAGCGGTACTCACAGCTCAGGATATGTACTCATATCAGGGCAATTCCGATGACAGTGAGAGGCTTAAGGCTGAAGAAATGTTCAGGAATGCCGAGGAGGAGCGAATCAGGGCAGAGAAGGTTTCATCGCAGTATGCAGATGAGATAAGACGTGCCAGAGAGCAGGAGATGCATGCTGAGGAGGCTAGAATGCAGGCAGAATTTGCAGCCCGCAAGAATGCTGAGGAGGCTAAGAGACAGGCAGGCCTTGCAAAGCTCAAGGCGGAGGAAGCCAAGAGACTTAGCGAGCAGCCGGATGAGGAGCCACCTACAACACTGTTCAGCAACAGAACACTTGTCACAGGCAGCAAGCCGACCCTCACCAGAAAGACTACGGGTGAGAGCGTTCAGATTAATAAACAGGTATTCTGTATTGGCAAGGCTGATCAGGGTGTTGACTATAAGGTAACAGGAAATAAGTCTATAAGTAGAAGACATGCCTATATCACCAGTATCAATGGAACACATTATCTGAGAGATAACAACTCAACAAACCATACATTCCTGAACGGAACTCAGGTGTACAGCAATGTTGATGTGGCTATCCCTGATAACAGTGTGATAAGGCTTTCAAACGAGGAGTTCATATTCAGGATAAATTCTTAAATATGAAGTTCGATAAATGTAATAAATCAGGTTGATCCGTAAGGGATGTGTCAAGTTTTCTATGAAAACTTGACATGTAGCTCCAGCCATTTGCCGAAGGCAAATTTTGCATGGCTGGAGTTCAAGATGGAGGAAGAGATATGTATTGTGATAATTGTGGTTGTGAATTGGGGGAGAACGTAAGAAAGTGTCCTGTCTGTGGAAAAGAATTTCCTTTGATAGAGCCGGAAGTTGACGACAGCACAACTGTGCTTACAAGTGAGCCGGATGTCGATGAGGACGATGACAGCACAACTGTCCTGACAGGCGGAACACAGGGCATGCCTCAGATGATGCAGCAGCCACAGGGTAATCCTGTGCCACCGCAGCAGCCTCAGATGGGAATGCCACAACCTCAGATAATGCCACAGGAAGGCGCCGATATAATGATAAAGAAAAAGGGCGAGAAGAAGGGTATGAGCAAGGGTGCAAAGGCCGCACTCATAGCTATACCAGTGGTTATCGTCATCGCTATAGGCGTCCTTGCATTTATATTTGTTCCAAAGTTTAGAAAGTATAACGAGGCCAACGACCTCATGGACCAGGGAAAGGTTGAAGAGGCCGTGACACTGTATAAGGATCTTGGAAAATTCAAGGATTCCTATAAAAAGGCAAACGGAGACGCTTATTATGAGTATGCCGAGGGTCTTGAAAAAGAAGGCAAGAACCTTGAGGCGGCTGAATATTATAAGAAGTCAGGCAACAGCAGAAAGGCTGCAGAGAACTACAGCAAGTCATCTGACGGTGACGAGGAGAGTTTCAGCAGCGATGACGCATTTGATAAGGCTTATCAGTGTTATTACAATGCGGGAATGGATCAGATGAATGCGGCATCCTACGATGCAGCCATAGATGCATTCAACAATGCAGGCTCATACAAGGATGCATCGGACAAGGTTATCGAGTGTACATATAAGAAGGCGGAGGCACTTATAACAGCCAAGAAGTACGATGACGCCATCAGTATTCTGTCAACCATAGAGGAGTACAGCGATTCCCAGACTCTTCTTGCAAAGTGCTATTACAACAAGGCATCAGAGCTGCTCGACAGCGGCAAATATGACGATGCGTATGATATGTACATGAAGTCAGAATTTAATGACTACAAGAACAAGGCCAGTGAGTGTACATACAAGAAGGCAGAGCAGTATTACAAGAACAAGGATTACGAGAATGCCATCAAGAGCTATGATAAGGTGGACAAGGATTACAAGGACTGTGTAGCTGAGAAAGACAAGTGTTATCAGGCACTTGGAGCCCAGGCATACAAGGATAAGGAATACAAGAAGTCAGTTGATTACTATGAGAAGGTAGTCAAGACTGATGTGTCCAAGAAGATAGCAAATGGAAAGCTTGCATTTGCAAATGCAAATAAGAACGCAGCCAATGAGACTACAATGACATATCTCGGAGAACTCAGATACGACGGCAACGAGAAGGCTCAGAAGCTGTATTCAGAGCTTGTGAAGTGGAATATAGAATCATTTGTAAACAGCAGTGAAAAAGATCTTGATAAGGGATCTAACAGCATCAAGACAAAGGATGGATCAGATATATATATTCATACGTCATTTGGATTTGACGGTGATGACTCTATGAAGATATCGGGATACGTTGTGTATGCGGATGGAAACAAGTCTGACGTCATAACATTCTCAGATCCTGTGGTTGACGGCTGGTCAACATGGGTCAAGATATCAGGTGACAGTGCACCTAAGGGTGTAACATATCTGTATCTTCAGAATGAGACGACCAAGAAGATCATAGAGGTATATCCGTTCACAATAAAGTAAAGAGACAGGGTGATATATGTGATAAACAGACCTGAATTGCTGGCTCTGGAATTCTACAAGTCGCGGCCTTTTAAGGGCAGTGACAAGGGTATCCGTTACATGATACAGAAGGATGTTGTGGAGATTGAGCCGGAGGGTGAAAAAGATCAGACAGAGGAAGATGCACCGAAGGAGACAAAGACTGTACTCACGGCATTTATATGGCCGGAGCCATTCTGTTTTGAGGTCACACCGGATGAACAGAAGGGATCGAAGCAGTTTGATTTTTCCGAGGAAGGATTGTGTGAGGCCATAGCCTGGTTGAATGAAAATCATGATACATATGCACAAAAAAAACAATAGTAAACTACTTAAAAGAATAATTGGAATAACAGCGACTGTCATCATTCTGATGGCAGCAGTTGTTGCAATTATTTTTTTTCATCTTATGAGAAAACCTCAGATAAAGCTTGTGGAGGCCATGGTAAATACCATCAATTCTTCCAGAGAGTCGGAGATGAATCAGCAGTATGGCACATTTGACATGGGTATGAACATGATAAATGGCAGTCAGAGCTTTTCATTTGAGGATAATTCTGATCACAGCGTTGACATATCGCTGAAGAGAAGTGCTTCGGATCACAATTTTCTTGCGGAGGCAGGAGTTGATGACAAGACATTCAAGCTCTATGCAAATAAGAGGACTTCTCTCATATATATAGATGATATGGCAATCAGAATACAGTACGCTGACAATCTCATCACGAACATGAGCAATTCTCAGGTGGTATCACTGCTTGGGATAGACAGCGACACAGTGTACTCATTTGGCACTGCCTATGAGAACTGTATGAGGATGGCTGCAAATAATTATGCGGACATCAACGGTGACGATATCCAGACAGATATTATCCAGAAGACACTTAAGTATTTCTTCAATATGGAGGGTACGAGTGAGGGAAAACAGACTGTGGTTACTGGGGATAGTACACAGGACTGCAAGGTGTACTCGGTCATCTTCAATGTGGATGATTTCTATAGTTATCTGGATGAATGTTTTGGCACACATGATATAGATCTTCAGGAAGTGTATGACATGTTTGGCAAATACATACCGGAGATAGATACCATTGACAATACGGCAGAATTGGTACATGATATAAAGCAATTTGTGGATGAAATGTTAGACGGCAGGGATATCACGCTCTATTTTGCTGTGAACAGTAAAAATGAGCTGTTCAAGCTGTATGCGGATCATGTGTCCGACAGGGATATGAGCATGTCGCTGACATTTTACGGAGACAAATATACAGCACAGTCGTATGAGTTCACTGTTACTGACAATTCTGACAACCATCTTGTGATAAAAAAGAGGGATGTGAGCAGTGACGGAGAGACAGGAGTGGTGTTTGATGTGGATATATCGGCAGCCGATCTCATGGATTCCATGAAGCCTGTCAGTATAAGTGCATCGCTGGAGCTTAGATTGTCTGGAAGTGATGCAATTCTTGGTATACAGGTTGGAGATGCCGTGTTCAGAAAAAATGCGGAGATCACCGGATATGATAAGGGTAACAGCATTGATCTTGCGTGGAGCGGGGACAGTGATGGAAGCATGCATATCGGCTGTGATTCAGGAGCGATAGAGAAACCAGAATACAGGGACAGCCTGGATATATTTGACACAGATGTGATAAGTGCGTATAAATTTATAAAAGAGATAATGAACAGATAGATGGAGATTTGTATATGAGTGATACATCAGTTGTGGATAACTCCACGGGCAAAGAAAAAAGCAGATATACATCGGGAACCATATATAAGATGATAATTGCTATAACGTTCCTTCTGGCATTTGGACTGATAATGATATTCAGCGCATCCAGTTACGGCACGGCTGCCAGCAATTTCAGAAGCCAGTTGGTGTTTATCGTTTTCGGAGCATTGGCAATATGGGGATTGGCGTTTTTCCCATACGGTCTGTATAAGAAGCTTACATGGCCTGCATATTTTCTGTCATTGATACTGACATTTTTGCTTCTCACGCCATTGGGAGTAAATGTAAATGGTGCGACGAGATGGATCCAGATCCCTCACATACCATTCAGAATCCAGATCGCTGATATAGTGAAGACTCTCATGATCATATTCATAGCTTCATTTATAAGCAGCAAATGGAGAGAGATGCACAAGTGGCAGACTGTCATAATACTGTGGGTGCTTGTGGGACTCCAGGCGGGACTTTTGCTCGTCATATCCACAAACCTGAGTTCGTGTCTGGTCGTTCTTGGAATATGTTACTGTTCAACATTTATAGCCAGCAAGAACTGGAAACTGCATTTGGGAATATTGCTGATAGCTGTGGTGGTGGCGGTGGTCTATGTGAAGGTAGCCACGAGCTACCTGCCTACGGAGGAAGAACTTCTGTCAAATGACAACTTCCGTGCAAAGCGAATCCTGGGATGGCTGTACACAGAGAAATATGAGAAGAGTGCAGGATATCAGGTCATACAGTCGCTGTATGCCATAGGAAGCGGATCTTTCTTCGGCAAGGGACTTGGAAATGGAACACAGAAGCTTTCGGCTATACCGGAGGCCCAGAATGATATGATCTTCGCGATAATCTGCGAGGAGCTTGGTGTGGCAGGAGCAATCATGTTATTTCTTCTGTATGGCTATCTGTTATACCAGATGTATGTTATAGTTAAAGAGTCATCGAACGTATTTGGAAGCATGATGGTCATAGGTGTGATGGTACACCTTGTATGCCAGATAGTGATCAACGTAAGCGTTGCGACAAATGTAATTCCGAATACAGGTGTCACTCTTCCTTTCATAAGCTCGGGAGGTTCCGCACTTCTCATGACAATGGTCGAGTGTGGTATGTGTATAGGAATCAGAAGGCAGCAGACGAGAAGAGTGTATCAGAAGCATTTGAATGAATAAAATCCATGTGAGGAATAAGAGAGGTAGTATATGGTAAAGTTTAGAAAAATTGCGTTTTTGACAATGGCAGCAGTATTGTTGTCAACTTGTGCGACAGGAATCTCAAATCTGTCAGAAAGCAGGGTCGGCGGACAGTACACGGTGTACGCTGCGGAGGCTCAGGCTGATGTCGGAGAGAGTGTTGCGACATTGACGGATGCAACTGCCACTGTGAAGAATAAGAAGGGCTGGTATACCAAGAACGGTAAGACATATTATTACGATGAGAACGGCAAGGCGTTAAAGAGCAAGTTCCTTACATACAAGGGCGACAAATATTATTTTAACAGATATGGCCGCATGGTGAGAGGTCTTAACAAAATCCAGAATAATTACTATTACTTCAGAACAAATGGCAAGGCACTGGTGAATACCTGGAAGAAAATAAAGGGTAAGAAGTATTACTTTGGTTCTGATGGAAAAGCCTATAAGGGTGCACATAAGGTAAAGAATAGCAAGTATTACTATAATTTCTCAAGTAATGGTTATCTTGCGGAGGGTGTCAGAAAGATAAATGGCGTGACATACAGATTTGGTTCCAATGGAAAGCCATATACAGGATGGTATACTACAAAGCTTGGAAACAGACAGTATTACAGTGCTTCAGGTGTTGCATACAAAGGACCTAAGAAGGTAAATGGCAAGCTGTATCTGTTCGACAAGAATGGTGCACTGGTGAAGGGCAGAGGCTGGAAATATTACAACGGCAAGCGTTACTTCGTAAGCGTCAAGGGAACATTACTCACCGGATACAGATATGTGGATGGAGCATACTATTACTTCAGTAAGAGCGGTGCCATGTACAGAAGCAAGTGGGCATATGCGAATGGATATAAGTTCTATTTCAACAGAGGTGGCAAGAGACTCACAGATGTTGATAAGATCCTCGGAAAACAGGATTCCTATGAGATAAAGGTCAACAAGACCACAAATGTTGTGACTGTATATGCAAAGGATGGCAACAAGGGATACATCATTCCGGTAAAGGCATTTGTATGTTCAGGCGGTGACACAACACCTCTTGGAACATTCTGTACCCCGGCAAAGGGAAGATGGTGGACACTGATGGGGCCATGCTATGGACAGTGGGATACACTTATAACAGGTGATATACTTTTCCACTCTGTGTATTACGGAGAGGAGGATCCTACCACATTATCAGTCAGCGCTTATAACATGCTGGGAACGACATGCTCACACGGATGTATAAGACTTAAGGCAGGAGATGCAAAGTGGATATATGATAACTGCGATCTTGGAACAAAGGTAACTATATTCGAGAGCAATAAGAGCGGCCCGTTCCCTAAGCCTACATCAGTTCAGCTTGATTACAGCCATACATGGGATCCTACAGATCCAACCATGGCATACAAGTGTAGAGAGAACGGATGTCATAAGGGAATAGCATGGTAATATCGTGTTCAATGTGGAGAGAATAGATATATGAAAAAAGCGTCGTGGATGGACATGGGCAGAAAATATATATTATTTATGATTGCGGTCATCTGTTTTGCAGGTATCTGCATGGGATGCGGGAAGGTGGATGACGGTCAGGAGGAGAGTACCGGTATCCAGATAAAGAGCGGTGATGTTGAATCCGCGGAGGATATGACTCAGATAGGAGTGTATCTCGATGTGGATAAGAACAGTTCCGAGATAACGGATGTGAAGTACAAGATATCCGGTGACATAGGTATCGTGAGTTTCAGGTACGGCGGAGTGAAGGTTGAACTCAGAGGCTCCTGCAAATACGAGATGTACGATCTGGCGGGCGTTGAGAACACCAGCAATGGTGACATGATAACCGGCAACATCCAGGGATACAGTGCTACTTATTACACTCTGACTCCCGGACGTATAGCTTTCTGGAGCGATGGAACAATTAACTATTCGCTATATATATACGTCACAGCCAGTGATGAGGTACTCAATGAAGTGCTGTCACATATAGTATTTGAGAACAGATATACGGACAGGGCTGATGTCCAGCAGCAGATAGAGACGGACAGCAGAGCATTTGCTGAGAAGATCGTGAAGGTGTTCAATGATGAAGATCTTGAGACCATGAAGGATATGGTTTTATATCCTCAGGAGACAAGTGGTGGACAGTCCATAGCAAATGAAAATGAGCTGTTGAATGTTGATAAGAAGGCGCTGTTCACTGACATTCTTATGAAGGCTCTGAACGATGAGAATGCACTGGAAAATCTGAGAAAAACCAACGACGGCTCCGAATATGTAATTGGAACAAACTATAAAAATGTACATTTCAGACTGAACGACGATGGACAGTTTGTCATCACAAAAATAAATAACTGATATTTATCCCCTGCACATAAGGGCAAACTGATATGTGCAGGGGATTTTTCTGTTTAAAAATACTGAAAAAGTTCTATTTGCCACGAATAAGTTCAGAATGTGATAAGTATGGGAGTATAGTGGGAAAATTTAGAGGACGATTCGCGTTGAGACTGTGTATTAAAGTCCTTAGAATTGTATCAGGACAGGAAATAACTTAAGACAGGACCTGATCTGAGACAAGGAGGAGATATACACGATGACAGAGAGAGTTTACAGTATAAGTGAGGCAGCAGCCAAGGTTGAGGTTGAGTCACATGTGCTTAGGTATTGGGAGGAAGAGCTTGAGATCGATATCAAGAGAAATGACATGGGTCACAGGTGCTACAGTGAGAAGGATGTAAAGATACTTCAGAGGGTTAAGACTTTGAAGGATAAGGGGATACAGCTCAAGGCGATAAAGGATATGGTTCACAGAATGTATGAACTTCTTGACGAGGGAGAGAGCACAGAGGAAAAAAATGTGGATGATGCGGTGACGGAGCTTATCGCAGAGAGAGAAAATACAGAGAAGAAGACCATAGAAACCATAAGGGTGAGCAGCGATGTGGGGGATGATTCAAGAATAGTTGATTTCAAGATGGCACAATTCCAGAATATCATGGACAAGATAATCAGCAACTCCATAAAGGACAACCTTAAGGTGATAACACAGTCAGTGTCCGCTGCGGTGTCCGATGACGTGGTAAAACAGATGGATGTGCTGATGAAGGAGAAGGAGGATCAGGAGGAAGCGAGATACAGAAAGCTTGACGCCACCATAAGAGAACTTCAGCAGACCAGACAGGAGGTTGCGGCAACGGAGATAAAGAGGAAGAAAAAGGGCATTTTCAGAAGAAAACAGAGAGAGAGTTTATAAAAACTTCACACACTAACAATAGGGATTAATGCTATAATTAGCGCTAGTAAGATGGGAGTTAACACGAATGAAGATTACTAAGAAAGTTAAGATAGCGATAATTTTTATATGGATAGCAGCGATATTGTCCATGGTTATAGGTACGGCTATCATAGGGCGATATTTTATCACTGGAACTTATGGCCGTAATCACTCACTGCAGCTTTTATATTCGGAGGACGATCCGGTCAATGATGTGTACAAATCTCTGTCCACATTGCGTGAGGAAGTTATAAGCAAGGTGAAGAAGGATCCTTCATACTATACAACCCAGGATAATGCAGATGCCCTGGATGAAAAGAGCTCGGTATTAAATACTCATATAGCAGTGAAGAAGGGTGGAGAGTACATATATAGTTCCGTTGATCCTTTTTCTGAGAGCCTGAAGGAGCAGTTAAAGAGAAATGATAACAGTTCGAATATCAATGCGATAGATGGTGATTCGATTGATACCGGAAATAACAGTGATATAAAGGTTCAGGAATATCTCATAACCCAGCCGTCATTCTATCTGTGCAACCAGGTATCATATGTGCTGGATGGAAGTCAGGTAGATATTTACATGCTCACATACTATGGTAATTATATGGCGAAGTTCAGGGGAACCATCATGGGTTATTCCATACTGATGGTTCTAATGATGATGCTCCTGAGCGGTGTCGTGGCATTCCTTGTATACCAGCAGTTTGTGAATCCTCTTGTCAAGCTCAAGGAGGCAGCAGAGCGTATGGGCTCAGGCAACCTTGACGAGAAGATAGACTTTGGCGATAACAGAGTCGATGAGGTTGGTGAGCTCTGTGAGTCATTTGAGGATATGAGACAGAAACTGTCAGACTTTACCAAGGCGAAGATGAGATATGAGGAAGAGAACAGGCAGCTCATAAGCAATATATCACACGATCTCCGTACTCCTATCACGACCATCAAGGGTTATGTGGAGGGAATCATGGATGGAGTTGCAGATACCCCTGAGAAGCAGGAGAGATATCTGAAGATGATATACAGCAAGGCAAATGAGATGGACAGCCTCATCAATGAGCTTTCACTGTATACGAATATCAACAACAACGCCATACCATATGAGTTCCACAGGGTATCGGTGAAGGATTATTTTGATGACTGTATGGAGGAGGTATATACGACGCTCCTTTCCAAGAACATGACGCTCACATACAAGAACTATTGTGATGACGATGTGAAGGTCATAGTTGATCCTGACCAGCTCAAGAGGGTCATCAACAACATAATTACAAATGCTATCAAGTATACCGATAAGGAATATGGACAGATAGATATCAACATATATGACAATGACGCGGAGGTTAAGGTATCCATAAGCGACAATGGCCGTGGAATAGATTCAGAGAGCCTGCCTCATATATTTGACAGAATGTACAGAGCTGACAGCGCAAGACAGTCAAGAGGCGGAAGTGGTCTTGGACTTGCTATATGCAAGAAGATCGTTGAGGAGCACGGCGGCAACATATATGCCACAAGCCAGCTTGGTGTCGGAACAACGATAGTATTTACCCTGAAGAAGTATATTCCAAAGGTTGAGGAGATCGAGGGTGATACTTCTGACGCCAGCGGTGAACAGCAGGCAAATGTAAAAAAGGATACACAGAAAAAAGATGATCAGAGAAAAGACAATCAGAAAAAGGATGGTCAGAGAAAAGGATCATTGCAGATCATAAATTCACTAAAGAAAAGGAGAGATACAGATGAGTAAGATATTGATCATAGAAGATGAGCTTAGTATTGCAGAGCTTGAGAGAGATTATCTGGAGCTCAATGATTTCGAGGTAGAGATAGAGACAAATGGACTTAAGGGTCTTGAGAAGGCATTGGATGAGGAATACAGTCTTATCATTCTGGATCTCATGCTCCCTGAGGTGGATGGATTTGAGATATGCCGACAGATAAGGGAGAAGAAGGATATTCCGATCATCATGGTAACAGCCAAGAAGAATGATATAGACAAGATCAGAGGTCTTGGTCTGGGAGTTGACGACTATGTCACAAAGCCATTCAGTCCAAGTGAGCTGGTGGCAAGAGTCAAGGCGCACATATCCAGATACGAGAGACTTGTTGGTTCAACGGCACTCAAGAATGACGTCATCGAGATCAGAGGTCTTAAGATAGACAAGACGGACAGAAGAGTGTATGTTGATAACGAGGAGAAGGTATTTACGAATAAGGAGTTCGATATACTGTGCTTCCTTGCCAGCAACCCAAACAAGGTATTTTCCAAGGATGAGCTGTTCAGCAAGATATGGAATATGGACAGCATAGGAGATATAGCCACGGTTACTGTTCATATCAAGAAGATCAGAGAGAAGATTGAATTTGACACATCGAATCCACAGTACATAGAGACTGTATGGGGCGTGGGCTACAGGTTTAGGATGTGATAAGAAAGCCCCAGACGGCGAACATGCAGCGTTCATGCTTGCATGAAACGCTGCATGTTCATCGGATGGGCAGATATTCATGAGCATGTATGCCGATAGGCAGGAATGCGAATGAATGTGCGATTACGAGAGCCACGAAGTGGCGAAGTAATCGTAAGGCTTTCTTATCACAATTATAATAAGCCCCAGATGGCGAATGAGGAGAAAACAAATGAAATTAAACATTTTACATGAGGATAATGATATAATCGTGGCTGTAAAGCCATGTGGTGTGCCAACTCAGCCGGACAAGACCAATTCAGAGAGCATGGTGAGTATGCTCAAGCTCAGGATATACGAGAAGGAGAACAGAAAAGAGGAGCCATATCTTGTGCCTATACACAGACTGGACAGGCCTGTAGGCGGAGTTATGGTATTTGCCAAGACTCCTGAGGCAGCTGCAAATCTCTCAAAGCAGAGCGAGGATGGTTCTATGATGAAGTATTATCAGGCGATCCTCACTGGTGAGCTTCCAAATGACCAGGGAGTTTTGAAGGATTATCTTCTTCACGATACTAAGGACAATGTGACAAAGGTCGTGGACAAGGACACACCTGGAGCAAAGTATTCAGAGCTGGAATATGAGGTGCTGGATGTCATGGATACGGACGAGGGAGTTCTGTCATATATACTTGTTGAACTCATAACTGGAAGACATCATCAGATCAGGGCTCAGTTTGCGAAGAGAAAGTGCGGAATATGGGGTGACACGAAGTACAACCCTAAGTTCCAGAAGACGAAGAAGAAATATAAAGAGATAGGACTTCACGCGTCCAGATTGGAATTTGACCATCCGACAACAGGGGAACACATGGTGTTCAAGCATGAGCCGGAGGGCGGAGCATTTGCCATTCTGGATCTGGATGAGTTTTAGTTAAAATGGTATTTACAGGGCGGATGTTGGCATGTTTCGTGTTGACATACGTCCTGAAATTTTGTAGATTAAAGAGTGTATGCATTAGGTAGTTCAGCTATGCAGCAGATATAGAATGTTTTAGAATTAAGGAGATAAATAAGATGGCAAACGATAAGAAGATGGTTGAAGCTATTACTTCCATGGATGAAGATTTTGCACAGTGGTATACTGATGTTGTCCTCAAGGCAGGACTTATCGCATATACCAACGTGAAGGGATGTATGGCTATCAAGCCCGCAGGATATGCAATCTGGGAGCTTATACAGAAGCAGCTTGATGAGAGATTCAAGGCTACAGGTGTGGAGAATGTGTACATGCCAATGCTTATTCCAGAGAGCCTTCTTGAGAAGGAGAAGGATCACGTTGAGGGATTTGCACCGGAGGTAGCATGGGTTACATATGGTGGACTCAATCCTCTTACAGAGCGTATGTGTGTAAGACCAACATCAGAGACTTTGTTCTGCGATTTCTACAAGAATGATATCCAGTCATATCGTGATCTGCCAAGGGTATATAATCAGTGGTGTTCAGTAATGCGTTGGGAGAAGGAGACAAGACCTTTCCTTCGTTCAAGAGAATTCCTGTGGCAGGAGGGTCACACAGCTCATGCCACAGCTGAGGAGGCTGAGGCAAGAACAATACAGATGCTGAATCTGTATGCAGACTTCTGTGAGGATGTACTGGCTATGCCTGTTATCCGTGGACAGAAGACAGAGAAGGAGAAGTTCGCAGGAGCAGAGGCAACATACACAATAGAGGCACTTATGCACGATGGCAAGGCGCTCCAGTCAGGAACAAGCCATAACTTCGGAGACGGATTTGCCAAGGCATTTGGAATACAGTTTACAGACAAGGACAACAAGCTCAAGTATGTTCATCAGACATCATGGGGTATGACAACAAGACTTATCGGAGCCATCATCATGGTTCACGGAGACAATTCAGGTCTTGTACTTCCTCCAAAGGTTGCTCCAACTCAGGTCATGATCATTCCTATCATGCAGAAGAAAGCAGGAGTGCTTGAGAAGGCAGCAGAGCTCCGTGAGAAGCTTGGAGCATTCAGAGTAAAGGTCGATGACAGCGACAAGAGCCCAGGCTGGAAGTTCTCAGAGCAGGAGATGAGAGGTATTCCTATCAGAGTTGAGATCGGACCAAAGGATATCGAGGCCAATCAGGCAGTTCTGGTACGCCGTGACACAAGAGAGAAGATCACAGTATCACTTGATGAGATAGATACAAAGGTTGGAGAGCTTCTTGAGACTATCCAGAAGGATATGTTCGAGAGAGCAAAGGCTCACAGAGATTCACATACACATGCAGCGCTTAACTGGGATGAGTTCAAGAATATCATCGACAACGAGCAGGGCTTTGTAAAGGCTATGTGGTGTGGCGAGACAGCTTGTGAGGAGGCTATCAAGGATGAGACAGGAGCATCCACAAGATGTATGCCATTTGCACAGGAGCATCTTTCAGATGTATGTGTACACTGCGGAAAGCCGGCAAAGAAGATGGTATACTTCGGACGTGCATACTAGAATATAGATAATGATCATGTATAATAACTTCTTCAGCATCTTGCTGGAGAAGTTATTATTTTACAGATATAAAGATGCGGAGAGAAGATATATGAGAATAGACATTCCAGAGGGAGCAAATAAAGTAATAGAGGGTCTTGAGGCAGCAGGCTATGAGGCCTATATAGTCGGCGGCTGCGTGAGAGACAGCATACTCGGAAGAGAGCCGGGGGACTGGGATATCACCACATCTGCCAGACCTGAGCAGGTCAAGGAGATATTCAGGCGAACCGTAGATACAGGAATAGAGCATGGAACCGTAACAGTCATGATGGGCAAGGAAGGCTATGAGGTCACGACGTACAGGATAGATGGAGAGTACAGTGATCACAGGAGACCGGATCAGGTGGAGTTCACAGCCAGCCTTGAGGAGGATCTGAAGAGAAGAGACTTCACCATAAATGCCATGGCGTACAGCCACAGCAAGGGCATAATAGATATGTTTGGCGGTGTGCAGGATCTTAATGACAAGGTTATAAGAGCTGTCGGTGTGGCAAGGGACAGATTCGATGAGGATGCACTTAGGATACTCAGAGCCATAAGATTTGCGGGACAGCTTGGATTTGACATAGAGAGAGATACCAGAAAGGCTATGATCATCCAGGCACAATACCTTAAGGATATAAGTGCAGAGAGAATCAGGGTTGAGCTGACAAAACTTCTTGTATCAGATCATCCGGACAAGCTTCTTGAAGCTTATGTTACAGGTATTACTGCATATATCCTTCCTGAATTTGACAGGATGATGGAGCAGCCACAGAATAATCAGTATCACAGATACAATGTGGGTGTACATTCCATTGAGGCGGTTAAGAATATAAGGGCTGATGTAACCATGAGATGGGCGGCACTTCTCCACGATATAGGCAAGCCATCCACACACACTGTGGACGAGAATGGAACAGATCACTTTTACGACCACCAGATCGCGGGAGTTCCACTGGCGGAGGCGGTTCTCAGAAGACTGAAGTTTGACAACAATACCATCAAGGACGTGTGCAAGCTGGTGAGATGGCATGACTTTGGCATGGGCTGCGTTCCGAAGAAGAATACCATCAGGAAGCTTCTCGGAGAGGTTGGAAAGGATTTCTTCCCATATATAATCGAGATCAAGAAAGCCGATATGGCTGCCCAGAGCGATTACAAGCTGGAGGAGAGACAGAGCCAGCTTGCGGAGCTTGAGAAGAAATATGAAGAGATCGTGGCAGATGCTGACTGCGTCAGGATCAAGGACCTCAAGGTAAATGGCGGAGACCTCATAAAGCTGGGAATAAAGCCGGGACCTCAGATGGGCGAGATACTTCAGAAACTGCTGGATATGGTTATAGAAGACCCAGAGAAGAACGACAGGGAATATCTTATTGAACAGGTCAAAATGATGTAAGGAGTATGTATTTCCCATATCATATAAAAAAGAATTATTGGATGATGCGATAACAGTCGTAAAAAAATCCGGTAAAATATAATAACTTAAGAATGAATCTTAACAGCCCCTCATACAATAATTTAGCAGGTTATTATTGCTATAAAGTGAGCGACAGTTGTAGGAGGGGGTTTTTATTTGGCTGAAAAAATGGGTGAAGTGTATGAAGCATACGATATGGAAGTACAGGGAACGGGCAGAGGCAGAGGTGCTGTGATCCTGATGACGGACAAGGGGGTCAGACAGGTGTCATCACTGAATGGAACTGACGAGAGGCTTCAGCAGGAGAAGGAATTCAAGGATAAGATATATGAAAAGGGCTTCTGTAATATAGACCGGGTCGTGGCCAACAGAGAAGACGAGCTGGTGACCTGCGACAGGTATGGAAATCCATTTGTGTGCAGGGAATATTTCCAAGGGCGGGAGTGTAATGCATCAAGCATAAGGGATCTTGAGAAAGCAGTTATAAATCTGGCGTGGTTTCACAGAGCCGGAAGGGAACTGTACATGGAGGAGAATACGTCATACACAAAAAAAACTCCGGGAAATCTGGATAGAAAGGTAAATGAGCTTCGCAGGATAAGAAATTTTGTCAGCAGGAGAACCCTGAAGAATGACTTTGAGATGCTGTACATAAAGACATTTGATTATTTTTACAGCCAGGCAGAGAAGTGCCTGTCGCTGTTTCAGGATAATTTCACATACAACGACAAATGGCTTGGCTATTGTCACGGCTCGTATAATTATCACAGCGTGATGTTCTGTGATGGATACATAGCAACCATAAATTTTGACCGGTTCCATGTGGGATACCAGCTCATGGATCTGTACCAGTTTCTCCGCAAAGCCATGGAGAAGAACAGGTATGATATCACCATGGCGAAGGACATTCTGAGTGCGTACAGTCAGATCAATTATCTTGAACATGAGGATTATGAATTCATATATCTTATGTACAGTTTCCCGGAGAAGTTCTGGAAGATAAGTAACCGGTATATGAACACCAGAAAGAGCTACATATCCCCGGTTTTGATGGAAAAACTCCAAAAAGTTATCGAAGATGACCAAGAAAAGCTCAAAATTTTGAGTGAAATTAACGATACCTATGGACTTCACAAGCTGACAAATTAAGAGTATAATGTTGGGGCGTGGATAATAATTGAGTTAGACACGTGATACTGAATTGTGATGTATTTTACAGATGGTTTTTTCGTGTGTGTGTTTTCCATTTGTAGGATGCTCTATGGGTAACATAAAGCAATAGATTTCACAGGAGGCAAAATGATGAGCGATTATAATTACAAGGACGTGTATGAGCAGTGGGTGAACAATCCTTTGTTTGGTCAGGAAACCAAGGATGAGCTCTTAGCGATCAAGGACGACGAGAAAGAGATAGAAGAAAGATTCTATTGTGATCTTGTATTTGGAACAGCCGGACTTCGAGGCATCATCGGAGCTGGTACTAACAGAATGAACATATATGTAGTGCGCAAGGCTACACAGGGACTTGCAAACTACATCATCAAGGCGGGCAAGCAGGACAAAGGTGTGGCAATAGCTTATGATTCAAGAAGAATGTCACCTGAGTTCTCTATGGAGGCAGCTCTCTGCCTGGCAGCAAATGGCATAAAGGCTTACAGATTCGAGTCACTTAGACCGACACCTGAGCTTTCATTTGCAGTGAGATATCTGGACTGTGTAGCTGGTATCAATGTAACAGCATCACACAACCCACCAGAGTACAATGGATATAAGGTATACTGGGAGGATGGCGCACAGATCACACCACCTCATGACCAGGGAATCATGGCCGAGGTAAAGGCCATCACAGATTTCGCAGATACAAAGACCATGGACATGGTAGAGGCAAAGAAGAAGGGGCTTCTTGTAACTATCGGTTCAGAGGTTGATGACGCATACATGGGCGAGCTCAAGAAGCTCATCCTCAATCAGGATGCAATTGACAAGTATGGCAAGGATATCAAGATCGTGTACACACCACTTCACGGAACAGGCAACATCCCTGTAAGAAGGATTCTCAAGGAGATCGGATTTGAGAATGTGTACGTGGTTCCTGAGCAGGAGCTTCCGGATGGAGATTTCCCAACAGTTGAGTATCCAAACCCAGAGGCAAAGGAAGCATTTGCACTGGCACTCAAGCTGGCAAAGGAGGTCGATGCAGATCTTGTTCTGGCAACAGACCCTGATGCCGACAGACTCGGATGCTACGCCAAGGATTCCAAGACAGGTGAGTACAAGGTATTCACAGGTAACATGTCAGGAAGCTTACTCTGCGAGTATGAGGTAAGCCAGATGAAGGAAAAGAATGGCAGCCTTCCAGCAGACGGAGCAATCATCAAGACTATCGTTACTACCAACATGGTAGATGCTATAGCAAAGTATTATGGAACAGATCTCATCGAGTGTTTCACAGGTTTCAAGAACATTGGCCGTGAGATCCTCAGATTTGAGCAGACAGGCAAGGGAACATACCTCTTCGGATTCGAGGAGAGCTACGGATGCCTGATCGGAACCCACGCAAGAGACAAGGATGCCGTTGTTGCAACTATGGCTCTCTGCGAGGCAGCAGCCTACTACAGAGGTCAGGGAAAGACTCTTTGGGATGCAATGATGGATATGTACGAGAAGTACGGATATTATGTAGATGACATCAAGACCGTAACACTCAAGGGTGTTGAGGGATCTAAGAAGATCGGACACATCATGAATATCCTCCGTGCAAATGTACCTGAGGATGTTGCAGGCTACAAGACAAAGGTAGTTCGTGACTACCGTCTTGAGTATATAAGAAACATCGAGACAGGCGAGGTTAAGCCTACCGGATTCCCGAATGCCAATGTACTCTACTATGAGCTTGAGAACGATGCATGGCTTGCAGTAAGACCTTCAGGAACTGAGCCAAAGATCAAGTTCTACTACGGAGTAAAGGGTTCATCATACGATGAGGCACAGAAGGAGTCAGCAGCATTTGGTGACAAGGTCATGGATCTTATCTACGATATACTTGAAAAGTAATAAAGAAAAATAATCATAAACAAACGGATTGTTACAGTGACGTATAATATACGGTCACAATGTAGCAGTCCGTTTTTTATTTTAAAATAAATTAAGTATACAAAGGAGGTAAACTGCTCTTATTATATGGGCAAAGACAGTGGGAGAATAGATTATGACAGAGAGTGTAAAGAAAAATAAAGAAATCAGGACAAATCGGTATTTCTGGATCGCATGCATAGTGCTGGTGTTACTGCAGTATGGACTGTGCATCCACTACGGGCTTAAGAGACAGTATCTGTTTTGTGATGAGGTGTACAGCTATGGCCTTGCAAACTCCACGGACAAGACTTTTCTCCATCCGGGAGAGGACAACACGCCACTTGATGAGTGGGTGACGGGGTCATATTTTGAGAACTATATGAATTATAACGATGATTCATTCAACTACAGTGCGGCATACAGAAATCAGGAAAATGATGTCCACCCGCCGGTATATTATATGCTGCTGCATACGGTGTGCTACTTTTTCAAAGGAGCGGGATACAGTGCAGTTCCGGGAATAGTGCTCAACCTCATACTCCTGATATTTGTGGATATTCTTCTGTTGTATGTGGCGGCATATCTGCTTGGAAACAGATGGTATGGACTGATGGCGGCAGCTCTGTGGGGCGTATCATCGGTGGGCATAAGCAACTGTATGCTCATACGGATGTATCTTCTTCAGACCTTGAATGTATTGCTGCTGACGGCGGTTCATGTATATATACTGAGACATAAAAAGAAGATGACCGTGCCGTATTTTATATTGCTGGCACTGGCGGTCATGTTCGGCGGACTCACACACTATTATTTCTACTTCTATGTTGCCGGACTTGGATTGTGTGTATGTATATACCTGCTGTATATGCGAAAGGTAAAGCAGATGTTTGCGTATGGCTTTAGTCTTGTTGCTGGACTTGGTGCGGCAATAGCGGTATTTCCCGCGACGATAAAGCACATATTTGGTTACAGGGGAAGCTATGCTACCGATAATCTGATAGGACTTTCCGGTCACAAATTCTTATATTATATCAGTTATATAAACAGGTCGTATTTTGCAGGACTGCTTCCGCTGATCGTGCTTGTGGCACTGGTGCTCATCGTGGCAAGGATAGTGCTTTCATTTGTGGATATAAAGATATCCTTGGTCAGGGAAAATGATGGATTATCCTACAGAGTATGTATACACAGGAGAGATATAGATGCGGACAGAACAGGAAGGATAGAGTCACGCTCACTGTTATTGGCGGGGGTTATCGTGGCTGACGCCGTTCTTGCATTTGTGGGAATACAGGGGTCCGAGCTTGTAAATGCAAGATATATTTACTCGGCACTTCCTATAGTGGCTGTGTTTATGATATGGTGTATGATGAAGCTGGTTCCAGTAATAACCAGGAAGAGATGTGCAGTTGTAACCGCTGTCATATGCCTGGTATTATGTGCAGGCAGTATAGCTGTAAAGGGTATAGACTGGCAGTACATGGGCTACAGCGACTGGAGCACAGCCTTGGAGGAGATGAAGGGACAGGACTGTATCATACTGTGTCACGGAGATGGCAAATGGAACAACGTGTACGCGGGAATGAACGTATTTTCCCAGATGGGAAGATGCCGGTATGTGTACGAGGATGATATAGACAGCATCGCTGATCTGGTGAAGGACTGCGGCGATGAGATATATGTGGCGGTCATCAATGATCCAAAATTTGAAGAGAAAAAGATACACAAGATGACTGAGAAAATAGCAGAGATAACAAAGTATACAAAGAAATCTATAGAATACAGATTTTCAGGAATACGAATTTATAAATTTAAAGCAGGTGAAACAAAATGAAAAAAGTTAGTTTGATAATTCCATGCTATAACGAAGAGCAGGCTCTTCCGATATTTGCAGGGGAGCTGGACAAGGTGAGACAGGAACTCAGACAGTATGATTTTGAGGTTCTTATGGTAAATGATGGTTCGTCGGATAAGACTCTTGAGACCATGAAAAAGATCTCAGAGGAATACGATTATTTCAAGTATTTGTCATTTTCCAGAAACTTTGGTAAGGAGGCTGCAATGTATGCGGGCTTCTGCAATGCAGATGGGGATTACGTGGCGGTGATGGATGCCGACATGCAGGATCCGCCAAGTCTGCTCCCGGAGATGCTCGGTATACTTGAGCAGGGAGAATATGACAGTGTGGCGACCAGAAGAGTCACCAGAAAGGGCGAGCCGCCGATAAGATCTTGGTTTGCGCGGATGTTCTACAAGATCATCAACAAGATATCCGACGCCGATGTCGTGGATGGCGCCAGGGATTTCAGGCTTATGAAGGCAGAGATGAAGGATGCCATCGTGTCGATGTGCGAGTACAACAGATTTTCCAAGGGAATATTTGGCTGGATCGGGTTCAGGACAAAATGGCTGGAATACGAGAATGTGGAGAGAGTTGCGGGCGAGACGAAGTGGAACTTCTGGAAGCTTTTCAAATACGCACTGGACGGAATAATCAACTTCTCCGAGGCGCCGATGAGTATAGCTTCAGGATTTGGAATATTTTGTACATTTGTCGCATTCGTCATGATGCTGTTCTTCTTCATAAGAAAGCTGGTGTGGGGAGACCCTGTTGCGGGATGGCCGTCACTTGTGTGCATCATACTGTTTGTATCAGGACTCCAGTTCCTGTGCATAGGAATAATGGGTAAATATATCGCCAAGACATATATGGAGACCAAGGGAAGACCACATTATATAATTTCCGACACCAATAAAGACGACGTGAATAAGATAAATTGATAACATTATGAAGCTGTATTGTGATGGAATGGTTATGATACAGCTTTATTTGGATGATAAGACGTTTTATGTAATATTTACATCCGTTACAGGTACATATAGTTGTAATTTGACTACTTGATAGCTTATAATTTAGATGATACTGTTTTAGTCAAATGGGGCTTATGTTTGGTAGACATGGGGGTAACATGCAATGAATCTTACAGTAAAATGTCCATCCTGCGGCGGTGTTGTGGTACTGAATCCTAAGACGAGGCAGCTGCAGTGTACGCAGTGTGATTCGGTGATCAGCAGAGGCATAGGAGAAGAAAACTCTGCCATGGTCAGGAATGAGGATGGAGAGCTTGTAGATAAGAGAAGCTATAAGGCAATTCAGAAGATTGCCAGAATAAAAAGATACATAACTGATGCCACGGATACGATATACACATTGGATGAGATCAATATTGGAAAGGATGATGAATCACCAAGGTATATGGATATGAATCTATATGAATGTACATCCTGTGGTGCAAGACTTATGGTGAAATCCATGGAAACTTCCAGTTTCTGTGCGTATTGCGGGCAGCCGATGATATTGGTTGACAGAGTTAAGGATGAACTGGAGCCGGACCTTATTATTCCATTTGGAATTTCTCAGAAGAGAGCAGAACAGCTTATACGTGACAGGTTCTGTAAGGGGTGGTTTGTTCCGGATGAGATAAAGAAATTTGAGATTGATAAGATACGAGGAATATATATACCATATTGGCTGGCATCTTATCATGTTAGAAAAAAGCTCAAGTATGTATTTCAGGAGAATGAAAAAGGCGAGCGCGTTAGTAATTATGAAAAATGCTTTGGTTCTATAGCAGCAGTTGCACAGAAAACTGCAGACAAAACAGTCACACACAATTGTATGAGAGATTGTGAGTGTACAGTTCCAAGGGTACCTGGTGATGCAACAAGAAGATTGAATGATCACATTTCGGCAAGACTGGAGCCTTATGATTTAGAGAAGGCTTTGACGTTTTCTCCAGAATATCTGTCCGGATTTTACACGGACAGGTACGATGTACCAGCTGCCGAGATCGCAGCCGTTGCAAAGAGAAAGAGCAATGATGCGGTGAAGGAAGAGATGATGAGCGATGTTCCGAAAAACGCCCGGATTACTGAGGAAAAAACGGATATAAAGATGACAGATATCGAGTATGCATTGCTGCCAGCGTGGTTCATGACTTTTCGTTATCAGGGAATACTCTATACCGTGGCGGTGAATGGGCAGACCGGCAAGGTCGTGGGAAATGTCCCATCCAACAGATTTAAGGTTGGGGCATCCATAGCGATACTTATGACAGTGATGGTTGTGCTTTGTACATATGTATCTGTATTTGTTGGGGGACTTATGACGGATCTGTATAGGATAAGTGCAGGTGTGGGTGATTCAGGTGGAGCTTTTATGGTATTTTCCGTGTATGTGGCCGGAGTTATATATAGTTTGGTGAGTTTCTGGCGTGCGATCAACAAGCTTCACAGATCTAGAATAGATATTCACAGATTCAGAAGCTATGGCACTATAGAATACGTTAAGGAAAGGCAGGATAAGACATGGGTTCGATAGTATTTTTGTATGTTGCAGTAGGTATCGTGTGCGGGATATGCTTAACGGTATCCATAGTGATTTCTGCTCTTGTAAGATCCAACAATATTGGACAGAATGAGGAGAAAAAAGCGGAATATGTTGATTATGCCACATTTGTGTATCATGCAAAGTATGACAGCCACAGCCCGATTAACTATTTCGATGGCTATTATAAGGATTGAGTCAGATCCTTCAATATCGCACAGAAGTTTATAGAGCAATGATATGATGACAAAACCAGGGGAATTTGGTATCATATTTTTGATATATTTTCACACAGGGAAAGGAATTGGAGGTAACAGGAATGAACGAGAATCAGGATCAGCAGTTTGGTCAGCCACAGGGAGAACAGCAGGTGGCAGATCAGGCACAGACAAATCAGCAGGCGGCGGAGAACAGCCAGCCACAGGCAGATCAGCAGGCAGCGGCTTACAGCCAGCCGCAGATGAGTCAGCAGGGAGTGTACAATCAGCAAGGCTATGGCCAGCAGATGAACCAGCAGGGTGCATACAATCAACAGGGTTACGGCCAGCAGATGAACCAGCAGGGTGCATACAACCAGCAGGGCTACGGTCAGCAGATGAACCAGCAGATGTATAATCAGCAGGGTTATGGCCAGCAGATGAACCAGGGAGCATACAATCAGCAGGGCTACGGTCAGCAGATGAACCAGCAGATGTATGGTCAGCAGGGCTACGGCCAGCCACAGATGAACCAGCAGATGTACGGCCAGCAGGGCTATGCACAGCCACAGCCGAAGAAGCCATCAGCAGCGGGCAATATGATAAATGATCTTCTCAAGAATGTGATAGGTCTTTTCAAGAGCCCTGCAGATACAGCGGGTGAGATGGTTCAGAGTGACAACATGGTTCCTGGCGGAATACTTGCAGGAGTAAATGCCATCCTCTCACTTATATTTGTAACTGTCGGATTCCTCATAATGGGATTTGACTTTGGTGATTCAATAGCAAAGGGATTCTACATGTTCTTCTTCACTATAATCGCAGCAGTCATCATGACAGCAGCGGTATTTATCGCCGGAGGAATTATATTCAAGGGTGGAATCACATTTGGAAAAGCACTTAACGCCGTTGGTGTATTTGCACTTTATGAGGCAATAGCAATGGTTGCAGGAATCATATTTGAGATCATCTCAGCACTCTTCCACAAGGTTGATTTCCTCAGCGGAATCATCGGAGGCTTTGGATACATACTCTTCCTCGGAATAAGCCTTTGCGGAATCGTGATCGCAGCTCATGCGTTATTCGATAACCTTGAGACAAATGACAACTCAAAGATATTTGCAGTTATCGCTGCTATAGTTATCTCAGTATTCCTCATCACTGTTATAGATAACATCGCAGAAAAGATATTCAGTGACAGCGCAACATGTGCAGAGCAGGTACTCAGCTACTTCAAGAACGCTGCAACAGTATTTGGTTACCGTCACTGGTAAGACATAATTTATAGATATTTTACAGGAAGCAGACAGATCTGAAAATTGACAGGTTTGTCTGCTTTTGTTAAAATATAAAGGTGTTTTTGGTGTTAACTTATATAAAAGGGTGGCAAAGATATGGTAAAGGAAAGGACGGGTTATGGTAAGAAAGGTTGGTTTAACTGACAGTGTTGGTTTTGCTTGTCTGGAAGATCTACAGTTGTCGAACTCCTATATGTGGGGTACCGCAATCAGTCTGGACTATTGTGGCAGAGAGGATTGTATAAAAGGCTGGAAGTTTGGTCCATACGTCAGAGAATCATATGTTATCCATATGGTAAAGAAGGGCAAGGGTACATTTACAATTGCGGGGAAGACTTATGAACTGGGACCTGGACAGGCGTTTATCATCAGACCTGGTGAGGAGACTACTTACAGGGCTGACGATGATGATCCATGGAGCTACATGTGGGTTGGATTTCATGGCTACAGAGCTGAAGATTTTATTGAGGCGATGGGGTATGTAAAGGGCTCACCTATCATCAAGATAGAGCAGATGGATACGTGTGCAGAATGTATCAACAAGATGCTCGAATATTCCCAGATCACACGTATAAACGAGGTGAAGAGAATGAGTGCACTGATGCTTCTCTTCGCAACCATTATGGAGGATAATGCCTCCGATGCGCAGGAATCTGATAACATTGAGTATCCAAGTAAGATATATGTAAAGGCTGCTGTCGACTTCATAACAGAGAAGTACATGAACAAGATCAAGATCGATGACATTGCGGATTTCATAGGAATCAGCAGAAGTCATCTGACAGGAAGCTTCAAGAAGGAGATGGGTGTATCTCCTCAGGAGTATCTTATCAACTTCAGATTGGAGAAAGCTGCAAGTCTTCTCCGGTCATCAAAGGAACAGATCAATATAATCGCATATCAGTGTGGTTATGAGGATTCTCTTTCTTTCTCCAAAGCATTCAAGCAGAAGTTTGGAATGAGTCCTAAGTCATTCAGGAATCTTGAGGTTGAGCTTGAGACGAATGACGCCAAGTTTGGACATGAGGCTTCGAAGCTGTAAGATATAATTGAATCAAAAAATTTGAATTAAGCAAAAGGCGGGTGTGCGATTTGTCGCACATCCGCCTTTGCTGTATTTACGATATACGGTAAAAACTACTGTCTGCCATGATATGAATTGTCAACGATAAGCTTCTTGGTCACCTTTGTGGATTCAGGATTATCCTCATCTGATTCAGATGTCTGGTCATCGCTGTGCATCCATGAAGCAGGATCGTCGTCCGTGTACTTCTTTGTGACCTCATCCAGATATGGGGTGAATGCCTTCAAAAACATGAATGATGATACATATGCTATAAGGCCAAAGCCACATACTATGAACACGAATATACCTACCATGAATACCTGAGTGCTGGATAGCAGAACATATGCAGGCAGAGTGTAGAGAACCATGATCACTATTGTAAATATGAAGTTCTTGGCTGCCAGGTAAATGGACTGCAAGAGAAGGTTCTTCAATGTGTTCTTAAAGGCACTTATGACAGGGAACAGGTAAATTGCGATGAAGCATGTCAATATCATAAGCACGACACTGGTGTAGTACATGAGCTTGTTCTCCTGTGGACCACCCTTGCCAAAAAGGTTGAAATCCAGAGTGAATATAAATGATATAAGAAGGAATAGCAGCCATGAAATCGTTGACTGTTTGAAATTATCCTTGAAGCCTTTGAAGAATAATTTCACTACACCTCCATTTTCGCCTGTCCTCTGCTTCTTTAACAGAGTGAAATACATTGCACTCATGGAAGCTCCCATGGTGACTATGGGAATACTACACAATATAAATAGAATGTTCACTATTATAATATCGCCGAGCGTTCCAAAAAATCTGGAAAACCAGCCGTCACTGCTGAAAATGTTCATAAAATTCCTCCTGATGTAAAAAGTGATAATATCGTTTGTTTAACTATAGCACAAAAAGGTATGCCAATATATAGCGAATTTTACAACTTACCATATGCATTCTACATTTTACCATAAAATAGCACAAAAACAGCGAACTTAACTACTTAAAAATATACATTTGTGACAAAAACCCATGATATTTTGACATTTTTCCATGTGAAAATGTTCACCAAAATTTTATAATTCAATCATAGAAAGCACACAGAACGCCGTAAGGCGAACCGGCAGAACAGGACGCAGAATTCAGGGTATGAAAGAGAATGTGGGTGTCGTAAATCCTGCCGGTGATGTAAAAAGGAGGAAGGTTTTATGAGAAGAACATTAAAGAAAACAGTAGCAGTTGGACTTGCAGCAGCAACAGCATTTTCACTTTGCGCATGTGGCGGAAGCGGCGACGGAAGCAAGAGCGGCAGTAAGGATGCACTTGAGGTGGTTATCTGGGATAACAATCAGCAGAAGGGTCTGCAGCAGATATGTGATCTCTTCACAGAAGAGACAGGAATCAAGGTTGATGTACAGGTTAAGGAGTGGGATTCATACTGGACACTTCTTGAGGCTGGAGCATCAGGTGGAGATATGCCGGATGTATTCTGGATGCACTCCAACAACTCACAGATGTACATGAAGAACAACAAGCTCTTAAAGCTCGATGACTACATTGAGAAGAGCGATAAGGTTGATATGAGCAACTATATGTCAGAGATCACAGAGCTCTACACATATGATGGCTCATATTACGCAGTACCAAAGGATTACGATACAATCGCTCTCTGGTACAACAAGAAGATGTTTGATGATGCAGGACTTTCTTATCCAGATGAGACATGGACATGGGATGACCTCTATGATGCAGCTAAGAAGCTTACTAATGGCGATCAGTACGGTTTCTGTATGAACACATCAAACGATCAGGACACATACTACAACATGGTTTACTCAATGGGCGGTTACATCGTAAATGACGATCACACAAAGTCAGGATATGACGATGCCAACACTATCAAGGCTATGGATTATGTAGGAAAGCTCCTCAAGGATTGCTGCCCACCGGCAACAACAATGTCAGAGACAGGTACAGACGTTATGTTCCAGTCAGGTACAGTAGCAATGATCACACAGGGTTCATGGATGACAGCAGGATTCCTTGACAACGAGTATCTCGTTGAGAACTGTGACGTAGCAATTCTTCCATACGACAAGACAACAGGTATGAGAACTTCTATCTGTAACGGACTTGGATGGGCTGCATCAGCAGACACAAAGAGACCAGATGACTGTTGGAAGCTTATCGAGTGGTTAGGTTCAAAGGAGATGCAGGAGAAGCAGGCTGAGCTCGGTGTAACAATGTCAGCTTACAACAACACATCAGATAAGTGGGTTAACTGCACAGACAAGTTCAACCTCAACGCTTACCTTGATATCACAAAGGATTCAACAGTTTCAGGTGTTACAAATGAGCTCGTGCTCAGACCTTACACATACAATTCAACAGTATGGTCACAGGCAGCACAGACATTTTTCGCAGATGCATGGGCAGATCCATCAAAGATGGAGCAGTCATGTAAGGACTTCGCAGTTCAGATGAACCAGTACATCGATGAGGAAGACAAGTAATCCTACAGAGCATTTATAAGATAACATAACAGTGGGTAGGATGAAGGTCCTGCCCATTGCTTACCAGAAACAATGGGGTGTTAATTACAGTATAAATGATAAGAGGAGGGATTTTATGTCAGATAACAACAAGAAAGTTGAAGAAAAAGCGGCTGAGATAATTCAGGCTACAGAGACACAGACAGTTAAGCCGGCAGCAGCAGAAAATAAAGAGTTCAAGAAAAAGAAGTCAACAACATGGGAAAGAAACCAGCGCAAATGGGGCTGGGCATTCATCCTCCCAACAATGATAGGAATCATCGTACTTAACTTATGGCCTATAGTACAGACAATATATCAGTCATTCTGTAAGGTTGGATCATTCGGAGATTCATCATTTGCAGGATTTGCAAATTACAAGAAGATGTTTGCTGACCCTGAGGTATGGCAGTCACTTCTCAATACATTCAAGTATGCGATCATCGAGGTTCCATTCTCAATTGCAATTGCACTTATACTTGCAGTATTCCTGAATCGTAAGATGCATGGAAGAACAATATACAGAGCAATATTTTTCCTGCCAATGGTAGTTGCACCAGCAGCCGTAGCCATGGTATGGAGATGGTTATACAATTCACAGTTCGGTCTGTTAAACCACATCCTTGGTGCAAAGATCGAGTGGATATCCAATCCAAAGATCGCATGGATTTCAGTTGCAATCATCGGTGTATGGTCGATCATTGGTTACAACATGGTTCTGTTCCTTGCAGGACTTCAGGAGATACCTAAGGATTACTACGAGGCAGCAGATATTGACGGAGCATCAGGAGTAAGATCATTCTTCAAGATCACTCTTCCACTTCTCTCCCCTACAGTATTCTTCGTACTCGTAACAAGAGTAATCGGAGCACTTCAGGTATTCGACCTTGTATACATGGTAATGGATATTTCCAATCCGGCCCTCAAGAAGACAGAATCCATCGTATATCTGTTCTACCAGTACTCATTCCAGAATGGTAACAAGGGTTATGGATCAGCAATAGTAGTTCTTCTTCTCGCAGTCATCATGGTACTTACAGTATTCCAGATGATCGGTCAGAAGAAGTGGGTTCATTATAACTAGGAAGGGGGAATCGATATGACAAGAGGCGTACAGTTTAAGAGAAGAATGCAGAGATTATTGATTCACCTCATTCTGATCATATTCTCAATCATTATGATAGTGCCATTTGTATGGATGACACTCACAGCATTTAAGACAGTAACAGAGGCAACTTCGGTAAGTCCATTCGTAATATTCCCATCACAGTGGCGTACAGACGCGTTCACTACTGTTTGGAATAATATGAACTTCCTTGTTCTCTACAAGAACACATTACTGCTCATATTCTTTAGAGTTGTGTGTGCATGTCTCACAGCAACACTCGCAGGATATGCATTTGCAAGACTTAAGTTCAAGGGCAGAGACTTTATGTTCTCCCTGATACTTTTCCAGATGATGATTCCTTCACAGATATTCATCATCCCACAGTTCCTGATGATCAGTAAGATGGGACTGACAAATACAATGTTCGCCCTGGTATTCCCAGGTATCGTAACAGCGTTTGGTACTTTCCTGCTCAAGCAGGCTTACATGGGACTCCCTGGAGATCTCGAGGAGGCAGCAAGACTTGACGGATGTAACATTCCAAAGACATTCGTGTTCGTTATGGCTCCACTTGCAAGATCATCGATGGTTGCCCTCGGTATATTCACAGCAGTGTTCGCATTCAAGGATCTGATGTGGCCACTGGTTGTAAACAGCAGTGCAAACAAGATGCCGCTCTCAGCAGCTCTTGCAACAATGCAGGGACAGTATCAGTCCAATTATCCACAGCTGATGGCTGCATCTCTTATATCATGTATACCAATGATCGTTATATACCTGATATTCCAGAAGCAGTTCGTAGAAGGTATTGCAACATCAGGTGGAAAGCTCTAAAGAAAGTTAAAGAAGATATTATATATGACCACAGGGTGACGTCAGTTACTGACGCCACCCTTGTGAAATATATCGTAAGTGCGAAGCACTTGCGATGCTGCAGACGCCGCGCGAAGCGCCTCTCATGCGTCTGTTCCAAAATATATCGTAAATACGAAGTATTTACGATGCCGTGGACGCCGCGCGAAGCGCCTCTCATGCGTCCACTCCAAAATATATCGTAAGTGCGAAACAAAAGGAGGACGTCTATGAAAAAGCCGATAATCACGGAAGAAGAAAAACAGAAGATAAAAGAGATGGACTCCACCCGCAAAAAAATAGGATATATCTGGGATTATTACAAGCTTTGGATAATCGGTGCGGTCGTTCTCGTGGGACTTGTAGTGTATTTCACTGTTGTGTTTGCAACGAGGGAGGACAAGCCGATACTGGATGTTGTCCTTGTGAACAACTACGATGATGTTTCAGAGGACTGCAGGCTGACACAGGGGTTTGTGTCGTATGTAGGGGAAGAAAATCTCCCGGGAAGGGTTACATTTGACAACAATGCATTTTTTAATCTGGCAAATAACTCAGATTATAAGAACAGTTACTATATGAAGGTGCTGGCATACCTTGAGGCGGACACTGCTCAGGCAGTCTTGTGCCAGTATGACAATCTCATAGGTCTGGCGAAGAGCGGCAGACTTGCAGACCTGTCGGATGAGAAGGTCGGCGATATATATGATAAGTATAAGGATAGGATAATTTATTACGAGGATGAAGAGGGGAAGAAGATACCTGTCGGAATAGATGTATCTGAAGGATACAAGACGGCAGGACTTACTGAGTACACAGATGGCAAGGCATATATTGGATTGTCAGCATATGCGGCGGATTATGGATATGTGGAGAAATTTGTGGACTACATGGTGGAACTTGGAATACAATCCGGCGGAGCCGGTTGTAGATAAATTATGAGGAAAGATCAGTCAAATGAAATTTGGCTGTAGAGAAACTGGAGATCACGAAAAGGAGGACTTGGGCATGGCAATATTGATAAATGAAGAGAAAAAGCTTTTCACATTGAACACCAAAAATACTACATATCAGATGAAGGTGATCGACTATGGGTATCTGGCTCATCTGTATTATGGCAAGAAAATGGACGGGGATATGTCATATGTCATAACTCATTACGATAGAGGATTCTCAGGCAATCCTTATGAAGCACAGGAGCACAGAGAATTCTCTCTAGACAACATTCCACTGGAATATAGCTGCTACGGCAACGGAGATTTCAGGACTCCGGCATTCAACATAAAGGACATAGAGGGAATACATGGATGTGATCTCAGATATGTTTCATATGAGGTGATGGACAGTAAGTATAGTCTCAAGGGACTTCCTGCTGCTTACACAAATGACGGCGAGAAGGGTGAGACCCTTAAGATCGTTCTTCAGGATCCTCAGGTGGGAGTGGAGGTTGATCTTCTGTATGGAATTATAGAGGATAAGGATCTGATCACAAGATCAGCTATAGTCAGAAATATAAGCGATGCGGATATATTTGTGGCAAAGGCATCAAGTATGAGCCTGGATTTTGTGACAGGTGATTATGATCTCATCCACTTCCACGGAAGACATGCTATGGAGCGCATGTATGAGAGAGAAGCTATAAATCATGGTGTGAAGAAGATCGGAAGCACAAGGGGTACATCAAGCCATCAGCACAGCCCATTTGTGGTTATAGCAGGCAAGGATGCGAATGAGGATGCAGGTGACTGCTATGGAATCTCATTTCTCTACAGCGGAAGCTTCAACTGTGAGGTTGAGAAGGATCAGACAGATCAGGTGAGACTCAATATGGGTGTTCAGGATGAGATGTTTGAGTATGTGCTCTATCCTGAGAGCGAGTTTGTGGCACCTGAGGTAGTTATGGTTTATTCACCTGATGGATTTGCTGACATGTCACATAAGATGCATGACGTTGTGAGATACAATATCTGCCGCGGTGAGTACAAGACAAAGAGGAGACCTATTCTCATCAACAGTTGGGAGGCAGTATACTTCGATTTCAATGGTGATGATATAGTTAATATAGCAAAGCAGGCTTCAGAGCTCGGCGTTGAGATGCTGGTTCTGGATGATGGCTGGTTCGGTGTGAGAAATGACGACAAGTCAGGTCTCGGCGACTGGTTTGTAAATGAGGATAAGATGGGCGGCCCTATGGCTGATGTTGTCAAGAGGGTTAAGGATCTCGGCATGAAGTTCGGTATCTGGATCGAGCCTGAGATGGTATCCGAGAAGAGCGAGCTGTTCAAGGAGCATCCGGATTATGCATTTGTGATCCCTGGAAGAAAGCCTGTCATGGGAAGAAGCCAGCTCAATCTGGATTTCTCAAGAAAAGAGGTCGTAAACTGCATATTTGACCAGATGACAGCAGTGCTGGACAAGATAGATGTTGATTATATAAAGATGGATATGAACAGAAGCATCTTAAATGTATACTCCATGACTGAGGGAATCCAGAACAATGGAACTATCCTCTACAAGTATGTACTCGGTGTATATGACTTTATGGAGAGGCTTCAGGCGAGATATCCAAAGATGTTCATCGAGGGTTGCAGCGGTGGCGGCGGAAGATTTGATGCCGGAATGATGTATTACACACCACAGATCTGGTGCAGTGATGATACAGATGCCATCTGCAGACTTGACATACAGTATGGAACTTCATTTGGCTATCCTATATCGGTGGTTGGTTCACACGTATCAGCGGTTCCAAATCATCAGACAGGCAGGACAACTCCATTCAATACAAGAGCCGTTGTTGCCATGGCAGGAAGCTTTGGCTACGAGCTTGATCTGAACAAGGTCAGCGATGAGGAGAAGGAAGAGGTAAAGGCTCAGGTAGAAAACTACAAGAAGTACTGGGATCTTCTTCATAATGGACTTTACTACAGACTGACGGATGCGGATAAGAGCAAAGGTGTAGCTGCATGGTCATTTGTCGCAAGGGACAAGTCAGAGACCCTTGTCAATATCGTGACGGTGGAGAGCTTCTGCAATGCCCCTGTACCTTTTGTCAGAGTAAAGGGACTTGATGTGGATGCCACATATGTTGACGAGGAGACCGGCGCAGAGTACAGCGGACAGGGACTTGACCAGATAGGACTTCCTGTACCACTCAAGTTCGGCGAGTACAATGCTTACCAGATCCATCTGGTTAGAAAGTAAAATTGCATAAGTGATATTGTGTTATTTATACATAATTATTAATTATATTGTATTAAATTACAGCTTCATGATAATATGAGGCTGTAATTTTTTGTGCTTATATATTCGGCATAAATGTGCTGAATATGTATGGGAGAAAAAGGGAGGTTACATATGAAATTGAAGGGGATAATGGCTGCGGCTGTAACTGTAGCCATGGTGTCGTCGTGCATTCATATACCGATGACGACTGCACAGGCACAGACTTTACTGTCAAATATGACAGCGTATGCCGTACAGATGAATGAAGCTGAGATATCAGCAGCTACAGAGGATATTTCAGAGCTTGAGGGTGACTATGGGGTTGTGAACATAGTTAATGGCAAGGAGAGTAAAATATCATTTGTCACGGATGAGACAGGATATTATGAGATAATATTGCAGGGAAGCCAGTCACGGCTGATGCTTCAGGAGACCTTGTATAACAGTAAGAGTAAGCGCCTTGCTACAGGTAAAAAGGATGGCAGTGGATGCTGCAGGCTGGTATACAAGTGCACTGCGGGGGAGAAATACATTCTTGGGTCTAAGTATGCCCGTTCTTATACAGTTTCCGAAAGTGCAAATATAAGCGTGAGAAAGCTTCCGGATGTGGCGGCAATAAAAATGGTGCCGGATAATACAACGATACTGGAGGGAACACCAGACTCCATAACATCGGCGTACGCAACGGTAACCTATTCCGGTGGAAAGGTGCGCAGTTCAGGTATCAGCGGCTCAGACTGTAAGATAGATGGAGTTACATACAGTCTGTGGGTGAAGGATTCCAAGGGAAGTTATTATTATGAGGGCGATGAAGGGGATATGGTATCGTATGCGGATGCGGAAAAACTTCCGGCCGGTACGTATACTGTTCAGCTTACAGATAAAATGGATAGTGAGCCGAACCAGTCGACCAAGATATACGATTCGTACACTGCAAAGGTGCAGACTCCTGCTGAATATTTTGTAGGAAAAAGGAATATCAGTGAGACGGATACCTACGCATATGATACCAGGGTGGACGGTTACGAGTATTACAGATTTATACCATCTGCAACTGCTGACTTTGTGTTTGAAGTAGATAAATCATCAACTGCATTTATAGATGTATATGATTCGGACATGGCGGTGGTTGAGACCGATAATGACAGGTATTCATTTGTCAAGGGAAAGACCTATTATGTCAGACTTTCAGGAACAACGGATGATGACAATGAAACATTGAATGAGGTCAGGCTCAAGGCAAAGAAGTATGCGGCACCTTCAGGGGTGACATTGAAGCTGGCAAAGAGCGAATGGGCAGCCGGAACGCCGATAAGCTTCATGAATGGTGCGAGCAGTACAATAAAGTATAATGATAAGTCCACGGAAAGCATAGATCTGACCGGTGGAAGTGGATACAGTAATGGAAACAGATATACAGTATATTATTCGTCATCTGATGATAACTGGAAAGAGTACGAATATGAAAAAGGTGTAAATCTTTCAGAGGGCGAGTACAAAGTAGCTGTGGGATATAATGCGGCTGAGGAAGATCAGGAGCTGCTCGGCACGGCAGTGCTTAAGGTAGTGTCCATAGACAAGCTGAGCGCAGGACAGCTCTCCGAAGGTGACAACAATGTGAGTGTCGGAACGGATGAGTATGACAAGGCCTATTACAGTTTTGTCATGCCATTTGACGGAAGTGTGGTAATAGAAAGCGACAGTCCTTATTGTGTATATGAGTCCGGTGATGAGGGCCCGGTAGAGGTTACAGGAAAACTTACTGGAGGCAGCACTTATTACGTAGGCTTGTATAATGAGTTATCTACTTCCAAGACAAATGTGAGACTGAGCTTTATTCCGAAAGTGACAGATATGATTGCTGTTCCCGAGAACACAGATTTCATCAGAATGGGCAGCTACGATAAGGATATCAGCAGTTATGTAGATGGAACCAGAGTAAAGATCTCGTATGCTGACGGAAAAACAGAGGAGCTGGTGTTTGACGATTCGGACAGTGTGGAAACCTCCAGAGGAGACGAGGTACGTGCTGAGATAGTTACAGATATGGAAAATGAGTGCCCTGTCGGAGCGGCACAGATTAGGATATACACACTGTATAGTGAGGACTCTTATGCATATGACATAGAGATAAAGGATATAGAGGATGTTGCTGCCGGAAGTCTTGCGGAGGGATCTAACCAGGTAAGTCTGTCGGAGAATGGCAGTGCATATTATACGTTTATGCCTTCGACATCCGCTAGGTATACATTTGCCCCAGTGGGCGGTATGGAGATCTACAGCAAAATTGACGCTGATGATGAGACAATGTATGATCTGAAGAAACTTAGTGTATCGGATGGCGAGGCTGCACTTGAGAGCGGCAATACATACTATATCTGTCTCGATGGCGGAGTAGAGGACAAGTGGGGAGATACGCAGACCAGTTGGAGCATGAATGTGACAAGGGGAGAAACTTTGTCAAATTCAAAGATCAGTTCATGGAAGCTGAGAGATAACAGAACCTATGAATTCCTTCCAGATATGAAATTATCAGGTATCAAAAACCTTCTGGATAGAGAGACTCTCCAGTTTGTATATGATGATGGCAGTGTAAAAGAGGCCAGTGTCGGTGACAGCGAGGATAATGAGCTGATCACGAGTACATGGTACAGATATAACGAGAAAACTGGAAAGTATGTCGAGATCGCAGGCCTTGGCAGCAGGGTTGATACAGGCAGATACATGGTTGAACTTGCAATCGATGGTGCGGATGGCATGGATACGGTTGAGATACCATTTGCAGTGAAGACTGCACAGAGCATGAGCCTTGGAACATGGGACGGCTCAAAGACGCTTGATATTTCAGGCGACAGATATGTGTATGTATATAAGGTAAGTGCCCAGGCGGGTTCGTATGTGGTATCCGCTGATGAGAAGATCGATGGCATCAGGATTTTGGATGCAAATGGAACAGAGATAACGACTAACAACGTGGCTTATTCATCTGATGGATTTGGCAGTGCGGGATTTGACACAGCAGGCGGGGATCTGTATGTATGTGTGTATCCGGGAAAAAATGTAAATAAATGCGGCGTGACAATGAAGGAGATCGTCAAGGCTGTAAGTGTAAGCACAACCGTTTCTAAGACTGAATATCTGAGGGAATTTGATGAGATCAAGGGCAGCATAAAAACCGTTGTCACATATTCTGATGGAAGTACCAGAACATTTGGCGCGGATGACGATGATATAAGCTTTACGATCAAGAAAAACGGCAGGGTGAGCAGCTATTTAAGCATCGACACGATAACAGAACAGACCGGATTATATGAGATAATACCTTCCATATGGGGAATGGCTGACGATTGTGAAGTTCAGGGAGCATCATTTGACGTCGTAGATCTGAATGTGGATGAGCTGGAGTACCTGATATCAGGTGAGCCTGCGGTGCTTTCAGGTGTTGAGAACACTGGGGATGTAAAGCTGTACAGATTTGATATTGCGTCAGATGGAGTGGTATCCCTTCAGAGACAGGGCTTTGAGCTTAAGGGTATATATACCATTGAGGATGATGGCAGCTTTTCAGATACATATAGCAGTGGAGATGCTTTCTCTCTGAAAAAGGGAAGCTATATTATAGCACTCTATGCGAGAGAGAAAGATGATCAGATAACATTTACATATCACGATTCGTATGTGACAGGTAATGGAAAAATAACACCGGGTCAGAAGACAACAGCGGATATAAGCTATGACGGAGAGGGCATCGAGTATGAATTTATCCCAACGGAGACCGGAGAGTACAGATTTACGGTGGACTGCGGAGATAATACAGTATACACCAGAATCTATGCTGATGGGGTTCTGGAAAAGACATACTCACGGAACGGCGGACAACTCATTATAGACAGGACATTTGAGGCGAACCGCAGTTATACATTCAGGATCAGCCTTGCGTCGCAGCAGACAGGAAGCGTGACGATCACTCCTGAGAAGGTGGAGGCAGAGGTAGAGAACGAGTACGATATCTCCGCTGTGAGCATATCAGGATGCAAGGTGAAGAAGACAGAGGACGGATACAGTGTAACCGGAGATATAGAGATAACATATGCAAATAATGAGAGCCAGAAGACACCATTTGTCAGCGGAAGATGGACTGATGCATATGGAAATATCATTCAGGGAATCATGTCTGTTGTGGAAAATGACACATACACAGATGTGACTCTGGATCTCAGATATAAGAATACGGGTTCATCAGAATGGGTGTATGCCGAGTCAAAGACCCAGAAGTTTGGGGATGGAGATGACGAGGGATGGATCATAACCAAGATTCCGACATGTACTGAGAACGGAGAGAAGACAAGGTATATTGAGGATGAGGATATATATGAGACCGAGGTGATCCCTGCTACAGGACACAGTTTCACAAAGTATGAGTCAGATGGAAATGCCACATGTTCGCAGAAGGGAACCAAGACGGCAAAATGTGACAATAACTGCGGAGAAAAGGATACTATCATAGACGATGAGACCACAGTTCCTCACGATTATCAGACGGTGTGGACGGTTAAGAAAAAGGCATCACAGACCAGTGACGGATATAAGGCGCATGTGTGCAAAAACTGCAAGTCAGCCAGCAAGGAAACTCAGAGTATATACAGGATAAAGAGTATCAGGCTTGCATACAGCGCTGTTGAGTATGATGGTACAGCTAAGAAGCCTGCGGTAGAGGTAAAAGACTCAAAGGGCAGAAAGGTTGCCGCAGGAAATTACAGCGTTTCATATTCAAATAACAAGAATATCGGCAAGGCCAAAGTTGTCATCAAATTCAAGGGTGACTATGAAGGGGAGAAGACACTCACATTTGACATCAAGATGGGTGTGAGAAAAGTTGAGTCCATTGACAACACAGCAAATGGAATAAAGTTGAGCTGGAAGAAGTATAAAGCGGCATCGGGATATGTTGTTTACAGAGGAGTAAATGGAAAAGCATATACGATAGCAGGTGTTGTTCAGAATCCGGAGACAACATCGTTCGTGGACGTCACAGCTAAAAATGTGGGTGTAAAGTATACATATAAGATAAGAACTTATAAGACATTTGGCGATGTGACATACAATTCGGCATTTGGCGGCGAGAAGACAGGAAGTTATGTACCTGCCGTGAAGCTGAAGAAATTCACAAGTGCATCGGCCGGAACAGCCAAGGTTACATATAATAAGGCAGCCAAGGCCACCGGATATCAGATACAGTATGCAGACAATGCATCGTTTAAATCTGCAAAGACGGCCAATGTAAACGGAGGTTCAGTTACAAGTAAGACCATCAAACGACTTACTAAGGGCAAGAGATATTATGTCAGAGTACGAAGCTTTAAGAAGATTGATGGTAAGGTTTACTATTCCGCATGGAGTGGAAAGAAATCGGTTGTAATAAAGAAGAGATAATATCAAAAGAAATAGAAGAATCCGCCATGGATACAATCTGTATCCGTGGCGGATTGTTTTTTTATTCTGTGTGTTCATCATCATAACGCCTTTTATTACATAATAGCGAAAGAAAACAGGTAATAAAGTGTAAAATTTGAGGTAATGTGATGTTTTTGGTTGGACATGGCAGACATAAAATGCTACCATGATTCTATGGGAATATTATTGTTCCAGAGCAGCAAAAGGGATGAGCAGAATAAGGAGAGAAAGATGGACGAGAATAACGTAAATGGATTTAATGATATGGACGACGATGAGGACGAGGGAACTACTGTCCTCACGACTCCGGGAGTGAGCGCATTTTCTCCGGTGCAGAACAGTGCACAAGGGCAGCCGAACCCGGGTCAGCCACAGCAGAATCAGCAGCCGGGAGGATTTGGACAGCCGATGGGCGGACAGTATGGAGGATTTGGACAGCCACAGTATGGACAGCCGCAGTACGGTCAGGGTCAGCAGTTTGGTGGAAATGTCCAGTCGACAGGTGGACAGTATGGAGGATTTGGACAGCCACAGTATGGTCAGCCGCAGTACGGTCAGGGTCAGCAGTTTGGTGGAAATGTCCAGCCGACAGGTGGACAGTATGGAGGATTTGGACAGCCACAGTATGGTCAGCCACAGTACAGCCAGCAGCCGGGCATGACTCCGGGTGTTATGGAGCCGGGTAAAAAGGTGAACAAGAAGCTTATAGCAATAATAGGCGGAATCGCAGCGGCAGTCCTGATCGCGATAATAGTCGTTGTTCTGATCCTGGCGGGTGGTTCCGGTGAGAGAAGTGCTAAGAAGGTCGGAGACAAGCTGGTGACAGCCTATGAAAAAGGCGATGCCGATGCCATGGTTGATCTGATGGACAAGGAATATTACAAGCTGTATAACAGGATAAGAAGCTATACAGGCAGTGATGACTATGTCAAGGATACATTCAACGAGCAGGTCAGCGACATGGTAGATGAGGTAGGCAAGGTCAAGAGTATCAAGGTCGAGGACCGATCAGAGAAGGAATATGACGAGGATAAGCTTAAGGATGTAAATGATACATTTGACATGCTGGATGTCGACATGACGGTTGACAAGTGCTACGAGGTGGACCTTGATGTCAAGATAAAAGGATCTACTGACGAATCAGATGGCGAGATCATATACACAGTTATAAAGACTGGCGGTAAGTGGTATCTTGTAGACTATGATCTCTACGTATATTAGAAAATAAATCTCATGGATTGAGGATTGATTTCTCAGTTCATGAGATTTTTGTATATATTAGATAAATACGAACGTGTTTTGTAGTAAATATGCATAAAAAACAAATTGTATTTGTATATGCATGGTGATAATATAAAAAACGTAAGAAATTTTTATATGTATCTTAATAATGGAGCTGGTGGATATATCGTATACAGAAAGGCTGGAAAGGGAAAGTACAGCAAGCTGGCCAATATAAACAAAAACACAATACTGAGCTATACAGATAAGTCAGCTAAAAATGGAACGGTATACACATATAAGATTGTTGCGTGCAAGACGGCAGGCAAGACAAGTTACAATGCGGCTGACAGCAATCAGAAAACCATTATGAGAATCACTTCGTCAAAGGTTACCAAGACCACGAACAAGGCAGGAAAGAAGATGACTGTTAAGTGGTCGGTAAATTCCAAGGTAGGAGGATATCAGATACAGTATTCTGTAAAGAGCAATTTTGCCAAGGCAAAGACTGTAAAAGTGACCGGAGCTAAAAAGTCAAATGTCACAATAGCAAAATTGGCTAAGAAGAAATATTATGTGAGAGTCAGAAGCTTCAAGAAGGTAGGAAAAACAACTTACTATTCTGCATGGAGCACAACAAAGAATGTGGTTATAAAGAAGTAGAATAGTAAATTATTTGCGCATATTGCGATTGACAAACCACAAATACTTGCTATACTAATGAATGGATAGGTTCAGAAATGGCTTATACAGGCGGGTTTCTGGATCATATAAGTTAAAAACGATGACAGAGACAGTACGGAGTCTGCGAGATCAGCAGCGAGCCGGGGGCGGTGCGAGCCCGGTGACAGTAGAGACTTTCGGAATATCACTCTGGAGTTGCAGACCAAAAGAGATTTGCTCAAGTAGGCTCTGACGTATTTCCTGCGTTAAGGGGAGCGCATATGTTAGTATGTAAGTAATAGGTGGTATAACGAACTCAAAGCCCTTCGTCCTGATTACGACGAAGGGCTTTTTTATATTTATCACAGAAAGGAAAGACGACATGTACGACAAGGTTTCGACTAAACTGGAATTCGTAAACAGAGAGCAGAAGGTATTGGACTTCTGGAAAGAAAATCAGGTATTTGAGAAGAGTGTTGAAGAGACAAAGGATCTGCCAACATACACATTCTATGATGGCCCTCCAACAGCAAATGGTAAGCCACATATCGGACACGTTCTCACACGTGTAATCAAGGATATGATCCCTAGATATCAGACAATGAAGGGACATAACGTAGTCAGAAAGGCCGGATGGGATACACACGGTCTGCCTGTTGAGCTCGAGGTTGAGAAGCTCTTGGGAATCGACGGCAAGGAGCAGATAGAGGAGTACGGACTGGAGCCATTTATCCAGAAATGTAAGGAGTCCGTATGGAAATATAAAGGCATGTGGGAAGAGTTCTCAGGCAAGGTTGGTTTCTGGGCTGATATGGACAACCCATATGTAACATACCATGATGACTTCATCGAGTCAGAGTGGTGGGCACTGAAGAAGATCTGGGATCAGGGACTTCTGTACAAAGGCTTCAAGATCGTGCCTTACTGCCCAAGATGTGGTACACCTCTTTCAAGCCATGAGGTTGCACAGGGATATAAGACAGTCAAGGAGCGTTCAGCAGTAGTAAGATTCAAGGTTATCGGAGAGGATGCATATTTCCTCGCATGGACAACAACACCTTGGACACTTCCTTCAAACGTAGCACTCTGTGTAAATCCAGATGAGACATACGTGAAGGTTAAGGCAGCAGACGGCTACACATATTATCTTGCACAGGCACTTGCAGACAAGGTTCTCGGCGGTCTTGCAAAGGAAGCAGCAGACGATCAGGCAGCAGTTCCTGCATACGAGGTTCTTGAGACATATGTCGGTAAGGATCTTGAGTACAAGGAGTATGAGCCACTCTATGAGTGCGTAAAGCCTGTATGTGAGAAGCAGCACAAGAAGGGCCACTTCATCACATGTGACACTTATGTAACTATGACAGATGGTACCGGTATCGTTCATATCGCACCTGCATTTGGTGAGGACGATGCAAATGTCGGAAGAAACTACGATCTTCCATTTGTACAGTTTGTAGATGGCAAGGGTGACCTCACTGAGGAGACTCCATTTGCCGGAATGTTCGTAAAGGATGCAGATCCTGAGGTACTCAAGGATCTGGACGCAAGAGGACTTCTCTTCGATGCGCCTAAGTTCGAGCATGAGTATCCACACTGCTGGAGATGTGACACACCACTTATCTATTACGCAAGAGATACATGGTTCATCAAGATGACAGCAGTCAGAGACAAGCTGGTTAAGAATAATGACACTGTAAACTGGATCCCGGAGAGCATCGGTAAGGGACGTTTTGGCGACTGGCTGAAGAATGTTCAGGACTGGGGACTTTCAAGAAATCGTTACTGGGGTACTCCGCTGAACATCTGGGAGTGTGAGTGCGGCTGCAGACATGCCATCGGATCAAAGGAAGAGCTCCGCTCAATGAGTGACAACTGCCCTGAGGACATCGAGCTTCACCGTCCGTTCATCGACGCTGTAACTATCAAGTGTCCTGAGTGTGGCAAGCAGATGCACAGAGTCACAGAGGTTATCGACTGCTGGTTCGATTCAGGATCAATGCCATTTGCACAGTGGCACTATCCATTTGAGAATCAGGATATATTTGAGAAGCACTTCCCTGCTGATTTCATCAGTGAGGCTGTTGACCAGACAAGAGGATGGTTCTACTCACTTATGGCGATCTCAACGCTGCTGTTCGACAAGGCTCCGTTTAAGAACGTAATCGTTCTCGGACATGTCCAGGATAAGGACGGACAGAAGATGAGTAAGTCCAAGGGAAATGCTGTAGATCCTATGGATGCTCTGAACAAGTACGGTGCAGATGCCATCAGATGGTACTTCTACAGCAATTCAGCACCATGGCTTCCTAACAGATTCCATGAGGATGCAGTTGTTGAGTGTCAGAGAAAGTTCATGGGTACACTGTGGAACACATATGCGTTCTATGTACTCTATGCAAATATAGACAACTTCAATCCACTTGAGCATGAGCTAGAGTACGACAAGCTGTCACTTATGGATAAGTGGCTTCTGTCCAAGCTGAACTCAACAGTCAAGGCAGTTGACGCAAACCTTGGCGCATACAAGATTCCTGAGACAACAAGAGTTCTCGAGGAGTTCGTGGATGACATGAGTAACTGGTATGTCCGTCGTGGACGTGAGAGATACTGGGCAAAGGGCATGGAGCAGGACAAGGTAAATGCTTACATGACACTTTACACAGCGCTCGTTACGATCGCACAGACAGTAGCTCCTATGCTCCCATTCATGGCAGAGGATATTTACCAGAATCTGGTTAGAAATATAGACAAGGATGCACCTCTCTCAGTTCATCTGTGCTCATTCCCTGAGGTGGATGAGAAGATGATCGATCCAGAGCTCGAGGTAGCTATGGACGAGATCCTGAAGATCGTAGTTCTGGGACGTGCAGCAAGAAATACAGCAAATATCAAGAACAGACAGCCAATCGGCAAGATGTATGTCAAGGCTGACAAGAAGCTTTTCGGCGAGGAGAAGGCTATCATCGAGGATGAGCTGAACGTGAAGAATGTTGAGTTCGATGATGATGTAAGCGCTTACACAACATACAGCTTCAAGCCACAGCTTCGTACAGTCGGACCTAAGTACGGCAAGCACCTTGGCAAGATCAAGGAGCATCTGTCAGCACTGGATGGCAACGCAGCCATGGCAGAGCTCAAGGCAGAGGGCGCTCTGAAGTTTGAGGCAGACGGAGAGGAGATCGTACTCACTGAGGCTGATCTTCTGATCGACATGGCTCAGATGGACGGTTTCGTATCTGAGGCAGACGGCGGTGTGACAGTAGTCATCGACACAAATCTGTCAGAGGAGCTTCTTGAGGAAGGATTTGTCCGTGAGATAGTATCCAAGGTTCAGACTATGAGAAAAGAGGCTGGATTCGAGGTTATGGACAAGATCACTGTATACGCAGACGGAAGCCAGAAGGCAAAAGACATCATTTCATCAAATGCAGATGCCATCATCGGCGACGTTATGGCAACAGAGATCATCACCGGTTCAGTTGATGGTTACTCTAAGGAGTGGAACATCAACGGCGAGAAGGTAACTCTCGGAGTGAAGAAGAACGACTAAGGGATATAATATTAGGGTTTAAAACAGGCATTTTGGAAAAAATTATCCCTGATCAAGAGAATACGGCCCGAAAGGTACAAATCTTAAAGATTTTGTATCTTTCGGGCTATTTTTATGTGATTTAGGAAAATTTTGTACTTTCTTTAAATATATTTGGATATTAGGGGATGACGGTGGAATTACGATTTATTAAGTTTGTGTATGTGTGGTGTTGGGAGTATATTATTGTATGAATAAATCGTACAAAGGACTGCCGTCAATATGTATATTGGCCAGTCAGAAAAACAAAGGAGAAAAAAGATGATAGCAATTTTTATTGCGCCTTTTTACATAGCGTTAAATATATATTTGTTCTGGAGAATAAAGGGTTGGGTACAGGCATATTTCCCGAAACTCAAAGGCAAGAAGGGCTGGATAGTCCCGATAGTGCTATACGCATTTCTGGCGTCGGCGCTGGTGATCGCATTCTTCCTGCCACAGGGAAGGTTCAGACGTGGCATGAAGCTGGTGGGCAATTACTGGCTGGGCGTTCTGCTGTATATGATATTTTTCATAGTGATAGCTGAGCTTGGAAGATTCCTTCTGCTTCATGTATTCAGAGTGAGCAAAGATAAGATATGCGTGCCGAGGGTACGCAGGATAGTGGGCTGTGCGTGCGCAACACTTATCATGTGTATATCATTCTGGGGAGTGGTAAATGCGAGACTTGTGCGGGTGACGCCTTATGATGTGACCATCAATAAGGAAGCACAGGATGAGAATGGTCAGAAGATGGATTCCATGAAGATAGTGCTGGTCGCAGATCTTCATCTTGGATACAACATAGGCGTCAGGCAGGTTCAAAGAATAGTGAATTCCATAAATAAGCAGGACGCAGATCTGGTGCTGATAGCGGGTGATATATTTGACAACGAATGGGAAGCCGTTGACCAGCCGGAGGAGCTTGAGAAAATACTCCGGGGGATCAAATCAAAGTATGGAGTGTATGCCTGCTATGGCAACCACGATATACAGGAGCAGGTGCTTGCCGGATTTACATTTGGCGGACAGAAGGAGAAGACCAGCAGCCCGGAGATGGACGAGTTTATGGAGAAGGCGGGAATCACACTTCTTCGCGACGAGGGAGTGCTGATAAACGATTCCATATACATCTATGGCCGCCGCGATGCCCATAGACCGGGAAATGGAGTTACAGAAAGAGCATCCGCGGACGAGATCACGGAAAATATGGACAAATCAAAACCTATCATAGTCCTTGATCATGAGCCAAAGGAGCTGGAGGAGCTGTCGTCGGCAGGTGTGGATATGGATCTGTGTGGACACACCCATGATGGACAAATGTTCCCAGGCAACATACTTGTGGCGATGATGTGGGAAAATTCCTGCGGTTACCTGAATGTTGACGGCATGCATAACATAGTGACATCCGGAGTCGGTGTGTTTGGCCCCGATATGAGAGTTGGAACCAAGGCGGAGATATGCCCGATAACGGTGAACTTTAAATGACCACCACACCGCATAATATTTCGCCAACCGCCCACATAACTTAATTAATAAAGGAAAATAACCATAATGCCACAATGCTCTGGACTTTGTGGCAAAAATAAAGTAAATTTACGGGTATATAAACTGATTCGGACCAAAAAATGAGGGGAGTGCCGGGTCGGATAATATGGATAACCTGGAAAGAGGAGGCGGTTGTATGGAAAAGTTAAATGAGATCGTGTCGGCGGTGGATGGATTTGTCTGGGGACCGGTCATGCTGGTGCTTCTGGTTGGAACGGGAATATTTCTGACGATCAGAACAGGGTTTCTTCCCTGGAGGAATCTCGGCTATGCGCTGAAGAGTACACTTAGCAAGGAGGCAAGGACAAAGAGCAGAGGAACCGGAGACGTGTCACCATTTTCGGCACTGACCACCGCGCTTGCTGCAACCATAGGAACGGGAAATATCGTTGGTGTTGCAACGGCCATGGTATCGGGAGGTCCGGGGGCACTGGTGTGGATGTGGATATCCGCAGCATTTGGACTGACATCCAAGTTCTCAGAGTGTATGCTTGCTATCAAGTACCGTGAGGTGAATGCCAAGGGCGAGATGAGCGGCGGTCCTATGTACACTATGAAGAAAGCATTCAAGCATAAGAAGTTCGGCGCAGTGCTGGGCTGGCTGTTCGCACTCTTTGCAGTCATCGCCTCATTTGGAATAGGAAATATGACACAGGCCAATTCCATATCTGAATCTCTTAGCAGTACATTCAGCGTGCCTACATATGTTACAGGAATCATACTTACGGTTTTTGCCCTTCTTATAATAGTTGGAGGAATCAAGACCATATCTAAGGTGTCATCAGTTGTTGTTCCTTTGATGGCGATATTCTATGTTGTAGCCGGACTTATTGTAATAATCGTCAATATCCAGAATCTTCCGGCAGGAGTTGCCATGATATTCAAGATGGCATTCTCAGTCAAGGCAGTCGGTGGCGGTCTGTGTGGTACGATCACAGTAGCTATGATGAACGCCATGAGATTCGGTGTTGCCAGAGGAGTATTCTCAAATGAAGCTGGAATGGGCTCTGCGGCCATCACAGCGGCGGCAGCCACAACAGACAATCCTGTCCGTCAGGGTTACATCAATATGACAGGTACATTCTGGGATACCATAGTAGTATGTACCATTACAGGTCTCTGTATTGCATCGTCGGGTGTGCTTGGAATTACGGAGAACAGTACAAAGGGCAGCTATCAGGTGAGCGGAACGGAGGTTACTGTGGAGGCTGTTGATTCCGACAACAAGACTACCACAACGGATTATACGTATGAATTCACAGATGACCAGCTCATTTTAACAGATACATCCAATTCGTCAAATACCCTGACGCTTTCGGTTCTTTCATCCGATGAACTCAACAAGGATGAGAATACAAAGCTTGCAAGTGAGCTTGTGGTGGAGGAGAGTCAGGCTGCCATAGGAAGTCTTACCGGTACATGGACTGATGTAGCTGGAAACCATTATACATTTGCTGAGGATGGAACATTTGCCTGCTCAACTGTTATAAAAGGTGCAGCTCTCACGATACTGTCATTTGGCTCTGCACTTGGCAAGGTGGGAGGCTGGCTCGTAACTATAGGAATTGTGCTCTTCGCATTCTCCACGATCCTTGGATGGGAGTATCACGGAGAGAAGGCATTTGAGTATCTGTTCAAGTCACACAAGTACAATATGATATACAGGATAGTGTTCTCGCTCGTTGTATACGTAGGCGCGACGATATCACTGGATCTTGTATGGAACTTCTCAGATATAGCGAATGCGCTCATGGCGATTCCGAACCTTATCTGTCTGCTGGCATTAAGCGGAGAGATCGCAAAGGATATGAAGGAATTCCAGGCGGTTATCAAGGCAGAGAAAGCATCAAAGTAGAATATTAAGTCCGGGGACGGAGGGGACAGGTACCTCCGTCCCCTTTTTTTATACTCTCTTAACCGAACTTTATACTTACTTTATTTTTTGTCCAAATTATGTTCATAAGTGATGGTTATTATATACGATAGATGGGGACGGAGGTGCCTGACCCCTCCGTCCCCATGAGTGGATCAGAATACCATAACAGAGAGGTTGACATATATGAGCAGAGTAATAGGAATAGACCTGGGAACAACAAACAGCTGTGTGGCAGTGCTTGAGGGCGATCAGCCAACCGTCATACCGAATTCGGAGGGTGGCAGGACCACACCTTCCATAGTAGCCATCACGAAGAATGGCGAGAGACTGGTGGGTGAGGCTGCCAGGAGACAGATGACTGTGAATGTGGACAGAACTATCACATCCATCAAGAGAGCGATGGGAACAACATACAGAAAGAGGATAGACGGCAAGGATTATTCGCCGCAGGAGATATCGGCCATTATACTTGCAAAGCTGAAGAGCGATGCTGAGAGTTATCTGGGCGGACCGGTATCTGATGCAGTCATAACAGTCCCGGCTTATTTTGACGACAGCCAGAGGCAGGCGACCAAGGACGCCGGAAGAATAGCGGGACTGAATGTGCTTCGAATCATAAATGAGCCTACATCGGCGGCTCTCGCCTATGGTCTTGACAATGGACAGGCGCAGAAGATACTTGTATACGATCTGGGCGGAGGAACATTTGACGTGTCTGTTATAGAGATAGGGGACAGCGTCATAGAGGTTCTTGCCACCGCGGGAGACAATCATCTGGGCGGAGATGATTTTGATGAGAGATTGCTGGATCACGTCATCAAGACCTTTAAAAAGGAGACAAAGGTCAATCTGGCGAAGGATATCACAGCGTCCCAGCGAGTGAGGGAAGCCTGTGAGAATGCCAAGAAGGAGCTCTCATTTGCGCAGACTGCACACATCAATCTGCCATTTATATCGACAGTGAAGAATCAGCCGGTGCATCTAGACATGACGATAACCAGGGAGCAGTTCAACGAGCTGACCTATGATCTGGTGGAGAGAACGGCGGGACCTGTAAACCAGGCATTATCCGATGCGGGCATAACGAGAAATCAGATAGACAAAGTGCTGCTGGTGGGTGGCTCCACCCGTATACCGGCGGTTGTGGATAAGGTTCGTGCCATAACCGGCAGGGAGCCATCCAAGAATATGAACCCGGACGAGTGCGTTGCCATGGGTGCGGCGGTCCAGGGAAGCAAGCTCAGCGGCGAGCTCACCGTGTCGAACAAGGTGAATGACATTCTCCTCATGGATGTGACACCTCTTTCGTTGTCCATTGAGACCCTTGGAGGCGTGGCAAATGTCATCATTCCGAGAAATTCTGCCATTCCGACCAGGGCATCAAAGATATTTACCACGGCGGGCAATTTCCAGAGGGATGTCGAGATCAAGGTGTACCAGGGCGAGAGGCATTTCACAAGGGACAACAAGCTGCTAGGCAACTTCAGACTCAGTGGTATCAAGAGAGCCATGGCGGGCGTTCCTCAGATCGAGGTCACATTTGACATGGATGCAAATGGTATTCTCAAGGTCTCAGCTAAGGATCTTGGCAGGGGTGTGGAACAGCAGATAGTGATCACATCCAGCACCAACCTCTCGGAGGAGGAGATCCGCAGAGCAAGGGAGGATGCGAAGAAGTACGAGGATGATGTGGCTGGAGCTAGAGAGTTCAAAGACATTATGAACGAGGCCGAGGCGTATGTATATAAGGTAGAGAATCTTCTTGAGACCAAGGGCGCACAGCTCGACAAGAAGGAGATGAAACGGATCAAGAGCGACTGCGAGTATCTGAAGAAGCTTGTGACACGAACTGACATGAATCATGTAGATGATGTGGAGATGGGCAGGATGAAGGAAGCCTACAGGCAGCTTCAGGAATCCGCAGAGAAGCTGGAGACAATGTAAGAATTTGCGAGGAGAATGGTGAATTATGAAAGACAAATTTATAAGATTTATGAGATCCAGGTACGGCAACGATCAGTTGTCATCATTCCTTACCTGGGGCGGATTGATTTTTATGGTGCTGGATGCATTTATCAAGACAGGGATATTTTATCTCCTTGGACTTTTCATGTTCGCTTATGGATATGTGAGGATCATGTCCAAGAACTATGACAAGCGCGCGGCTCAGAACAGATGGTTCATGGAGCATACCGCGGGCGTGAGAAATATATTCAAGCGTGCGAAGAAACAGAAGGAAGCCGGCAAGGAATACAAGATATTTGTCTGCAGCAAATGCCAGCAGATGATCAGAGTTCCAAGGGGAAAGGGCAAGATAGAGATCAGATGCCCTAAGTGCGGCAACAGATTTGTGAAGAAGTCTTAGTGATGATGCGGACTTTAGATATTTTGAGTTGAAATACAGTGTGGAGATTGAGAGATGTTTGGATATATAGTGGTGAACCAGCCTGAGCTTAAGATGAAAGAATATGATGAATACCGTAGGTATTATTGTGGCCTGTGCAAATCGCTGAAGGACAGATACGGTGCGAGAGGACAGATAAGTCTCAGCTATGATATGACATTTCTGGTCCTTCTTCTGACGGGACTGTACGAACCGGAGAAGCACTCGGGCAGCAGAAGATGTATCGCACACCCGACATCGAAGCATACTTATGTACAGAACGAGTACACAGATTATGTTGCTGATATGAACGTGATCCTTACCTATTATAAATGTATAGATGACTGGGATGATGAGCATATGCTTACCCGAAAGCTGTATGCGGATGTACTGCTCGCAGGACAAAATGGCAGGAGGCTCAAGGAAGATTATCAACAGAAGATCCAGGTTATTGCGGAGAACCTCAAGGCGATAAGTGAGCTTGAGGAGGTGGGATCCGATGACATGGATGCATTGTCAGGGCATTTCGGCAATATAATGGCAGAGATATGTGCCCCGAAACATGATGAGTGGGAATCATATCTCCGCACCATAGGCTATTATCTGGGCAAATTTGTCTACATAATGGACGCGTATGACGATATAGAGAAGGATATAGGTGCTGGAAATTACAATCCATTCGTGTGCAGGCTTGCGCATGAGCTGGGTGTTGAGGTACAATCAGTGGGGGCAGATAAAACCATAGAACAGGACAAATGGCAGGAGCTTGCAGAGTGGACGAAGGATGTTCTGATGATGATGGTGGCACCACTTGCAAAAGAGTATGAGATGCTTCCTATTATTGAAAATGTAGGTATACTCAGGAACATAATATACTCAGGAATATGGGAAGCATATTATTCGACTACAAATAGAAGATGCGGCGATGAGGAATAAATTATGAAAGATCCTTACGAGGTGCTGGGACTCAAAAGAGGTGCTAGCGAAGAAGAAGTAAAAAAAGCATATAGAAGGCTGAGCCGGAAGTATCATCCGGATGCGAATATCAACAATCCTCACAAGGATGAGGCTGAGGAAAAGTTCAAGGAGATACAGCAGGCTTACAAGTCCATAGTGAGCGGTGAGGCTGACCGTGCAAGTTACGGTGGTGCTGGTGGGTATGGAACTGGAAGCTCGCAGGGCTACGGCGGCGGTTATGGATCTGGCGGTTCATATGGTCCGTATGGTGGAAGTTCTTACGGCGGTTCGTCAGGAGGCTACGGACAGTATGATGATCCATTTGGCGGTTTCGGAGGATTTGGCCCATTTGGTTTCGGTGGCTATCAGAGACAGAATGACTACGATCCGAATGATAAAGATTCCAGATATTTTCAGGCCGCGAAGAACTATATGAACAGCGGAAGCTATGAGGAGGCGAAGAACGTCCTCAATCAGATAGAGAATCACGATGCCAAGTGGCACTATTACAGTGGCGTGTGCAACGCCGGACTTGGCAATCAGATAAGAGCCATGGAGATGCTGAAGCGTGCAATGGAGCTTGAGCCGGGCAATCAGGAATACCGCCAGGCGTATGAGTCCATCAAGAGCGGCCGTCAGTGGTACATGGACAGAGGTGCCGGGTATGGAATGGATATGCCGACCGGCGGAAAGTTTTGCAACAATATTTGTACTATATGTGCTCTCATGTCGTGCTGCATGGGCGGTATGCCTTGCGTGTGCTGCATGCCGAGTGGATACGGACGAAGTTAGATATAAAACCCCTGGGAGTTGCCTCTCCCAGGGGTTTTATATCGTATACGTGGTGCATTTACAATATTCTGGTAATCATTGAAAACGCTAGAACCCCCGATTAATCTCGATATTATCAGACATTTATCGCCTTTTATGTAAAAAAACTGCAAATTCTATTTGACCATAGTCTAATTTTATAGTGTTATTTAACAAATTTTTTCTCATGTATTGTTAAAAAAAAAGGTTGATGATAGAATGAAACAGTGAAAATGGAAAAAATTATATCTATTTATCCAAGGAGGGAATGAATCAGATGAAGATGTTAGCAGATTTCGATAAGGAAGGCTTCAAGAAGGAAGTCATTACTAACGTAAAGACCCTTTTCCGCAAGCCTATCGAGGAGGCTACTCCACAGCAGGTATTCCAGGCAGTCAGCTACGCAGTAAAGGACGACATCATTGACAGATGGATTGCTACACACAAGGAGTATGAGAAGAAGAACGTCAAGACAGTTTATTATCTGTCTATGGAGTTCCTTATGGGTAGAGCACTCGGTAACAATCTTATCAACTTGACTTACTACGATGCAGTTAAGGAAGCACTTGACGAGTTAGGATTTGACCTGAACTTTATAGAGGATCAGGAGCCTGATGCCGCTCTGGGTAATGGCGGTCTCGGACGTCTTGCAGCTTGTTTCCTTGATTCATTGGCAACACTTGGTTATCCTGCATACGGTTGTGGTATCAGATACAAGTATGGTATGTTCAAGCAGGGTATCAAGGATGGATATCAGGTTGAGATGCCGGATGACTGGCTCAAGGATGGCAACCCATTCGAGGTTAAGCGTTCAGAGTACGCTGTTGAAGTTAAGTTCGGTGGATATGTCAGAGTTGAGAACAAGAATGGCAGAAACTACTTTATACAGGATGGATATCAGTCAGTTCGTGCCGTACCTTATGACCTTCCAGTCATCGGTTATGGCAACAACGTTGTAAATACACTTAGAATCTGGGATGCTGAGGCAATCCAGGAGTTCTGCCTTGACTCATTTGACAAGGGTGAGTATGAGAAGGCAGTAGAGCAGCAGAACCTTGCAAAGACTATCGTTGAGGTTCTCTATCCAAATGACAATCACTACGCAGGTAAGGAGCTCAGACTGAGACAGCAGTATTTCTTCATCTCAGCTTCAGTTCAGAGAGCAATCCTCAAGTTCAAGGAGCTCAACAAGGACATCCACAAGCTGCCAGAGAAGGTAACATTCCAGATGAATGATACACATCCAACAGTAGCAGTTGCCGAGCTCATGAGAATCCTCATGGATGAGGAAGGCCTTGAGTGGGATGACGCATGGGATATTACAACAAGAACATGTGCATACACCAACCATACGATCATGGCAGAGGCACTTGAGAAGTGGCCTATCGAGCTGTTCTCAAGACTGCTTCCACGTATCTACCAGATCGTTGAGGAGATCAACAGAAGATTCGTTCTCAAGATCCAGGAGATGTATCCAGGCAACCAGGATAAGGTTAAGAATATGGCAGTTCTGTACGATGGCCAGGTTAAGATGGCTCATCTTGCAATTGCAGGTTCTTACTCAGTAAACGGTGTTGCAGCTCTTCATACCAAGATCCTTGAGGAGAGAGAGCTTAAGGACTTCTATGAGATGAGACCAGAGCAGTTCAACAACAAGACAAATGGTATCACTCAGAGACGTTTCCTGCTTCATGCTAACCCACTTCTTGCAAACTGGATCACAGACAAGATCGGTGACGAGTGGATAACCAATCTTTCACACCTTAAGAAGCTTAAGGTATATGTGAACGATGAGAAGTGCCAGCATGAGTTTATGAACATCAAGTACCAGAACAAGATCCGTCTTGCAAAGTACATCAAGGAGCACAACAATGTGGATGTAGATCCTCGTTCAATCTTCGATGTACAGGTTAAGAGGCTTCATGAGTACAAGAGACAGCTTCTGAACATCCTTCATGTTATGCATCTGTATAACAGACTGAAGACAGAGCCAGAATTCGATATGTACCCAAGAACATTCATCTTTGGAGCAAAGGCATCAGCAGGATATAAGAGAGCTAAGCTTATCATCAAGCTCATCAACTCAGTTGCAGATGTTGTCAACAACGATGCTTCAATCGAAGGCAAGATCAAGGTTGTATTTATAGAGAACTACAGAGTATCCAATGCCGAGATCATCTTCGCAGCAGCAGATGTATCAGAGCAGATCTCAACAGCTTCAAGAGAGGCTTCAGGTACAGGTAACATGAAGTTCATGCTGAACGGTGCACCTACACTTGGAACCATGGATGGAGCAAATGTAGAGATCGTTGAGGAAGTTGGCATCGAGAACGCATTTATCTTCGGACTTTCAGCAGAAGAGGTTATGAAGTATGAGCGCGAGGGCGGCTACAACCCAATGGATATCTACAATAACAACCAGGCTGTAAGAAGAGTTCTCACACAGCTTATCGATGGTACTTATGCACCGGATGATCCGGACAGATTCAGAGATCTCTATGATTCTCTTACAAAGGAAGATGTATACTTCATCCTTAAGGACTTCGATTCATATGCAGAGGCTCAGCAGAAGGTTGACAAGGCATACCAGGATGAGAAGGGCTGGGCAAAGATGGCTATGCTCAACACAGCATGTGCTGGAAAGTTCTCATCAGACAGAACTATCGAGGAGTATGCAAAGGAGATCTGGAAGCTTAAGAAGGTTAAGGTTTCCCTTGATAAGTAATTATCAGATAGAATGAAATAACATAATAAAGGACGGACATCATATGGTAAGGATCGTATGGTGTCCGTTTTTATTTTGCATCTGTTAATACATCCGCGCCTATGTTATGATAGATATATATGTTACGTTGTGATGAAAAGGGGGTTATAAACATATGAAAGGTAGAAAATTGAGACACAGACTCACGGCTCTGCTGCTCGCATTTGCAATGATATTTACAGCGGTTGCAGTACAGCCGAACTGTGATGCATTTGCAGCTACGAAGGTAAAGACGCCGGTGGCGACACATGGAAGACTGTCTGTGAAGGGGGCAGATCTGGTGGATGCCAAAGGCAAGAAATTCCAGCTCAGGGGAATCAGCACACACGGTATCAACTGGGATGTGGGATATCCTTATGTGAACAAGGCGGCGTTCAAGACTCTGAGAGACGACTGGGGAGTTAATGCGGTAAGACTTGCCATGTATACATCTGAATACAACGGCTATTGCGCAGGCGGCAGCAAAGCGGCACTTCGAAATCAGATATACAAGGGCGTGAAATATGCGACCGACCTCGGCATGTATGTGATCATCGACTGGCACATACTCAACGACGGGAATCCTATGACACAGGTTGCAGAGGCAAGAAGATTCTTTGCAACTATGGCGAAGAAGTATAAGAAACAGAAAAATATCATTTATGAGATATGCAATGAGCCAAATGGCTGCGACTGGAAGACCGTCAAGCGATATGCGTCCCAGGTCATAAAGGTCATAAGAAAGTATGACAAGAAGGCGATCATCGTAGTGGGAACGCCGACATGGTCCCAGCTCGGTTCGGATGGCACACACAATGAGGTTGCGGATAACCCTATCAAGGGCTACAAGAATATAATGTACTCACTCCATTTTTATGCAAATGAGTGGAGCCACAACCGGTATCTTCCTGCGAAGCTTGCATACGCAAGGAAGAAGGGGATAGCGGTCATAGTCACAGAGTTCGGAATGTCCGCGGCAAGCGGCGATGGAGGCATAAGCAAAGCCTACACCGGCAAATGGCTGACCAGACTCAACAAGGCGAATGTCAGCTATTTCTGCTGGAGTCTCAGCAACAAGAATGAATCGGCATCCCTCCTGGCATCGTGGACGAGCAAGACGAGCCGGTGGAAGACGAGTGAACTGTCTGAGGCAGGCCGTTATATCAGAGCGAAATACAGAGCCCGCAAGAAGGCTCTCGGAAGCAGGGCGTAACGGGAAGCCGTGAGGAAACCGTGATATTAACAAGCAATAAAAAACAGGCGCTATATAGATCAAAGATCTGTATAGCGCCTGTTCTTGTGTTAATGGTTATATGTGAATTAAGCTACAACTGTTACGTTAGTTGCTCTCTCCTTAGAAGCGTCCTTAGGATCAGCCTCTACATCAAATGTAACCTTCTGTCCCTCGTTAAGAGTCTTATATCCATCAGAGTTGATTGCTGAAAAATGAACAAATACGTCCTTTCCTGTCTCATCATCTGAGATGAATCCATAACCCTTTTCTCCGTTGAACCACTTAACTGTACCGTTCTTCATCACGAGTACCTCCTAAAAATGAAAATTTGTACTCAATGAAAACACTACAATATACCTTATAGAGAATACTCCAAAGAAAAGCTTACCTTATATAGCAATCGAACCGTTAATCTTGAATACGCTATTATCATATTATGTCATGTTGCATTTGTCAATAAACGATACGACTAAAATTTGCGTTAAGATTTCTCAGTAAAAAGGGTATATGAGCAGTGTAAAAACGATATATATATAAGAGGTATAAAAATGCGGGAGGGTGAAATGAGGAATGCAAAGACGATCATTATAGGGATTGCGTGTGCTATGGCACTTGCTTACATAATATCAGGAATATACGACAAGGCGGTTGGGGGAGATAACACTGACGGATTGGCAAAAAGCGGACGCAATGTGTGTATTTATGATAATGGGGAGTATTCCCTCGTGGATGTGGAAGAGTATACAGCATCGACGCTGGCGGGAATGATGAGTGACAAATGGAGCGATGAAATGCTCAAGGCGGTCGCAGTTGTGGTTAGGACCGGAATCTATTACCAGATGGATGAAAATGACAGAAATTCCGCCACACAGGGGCAGACAAAGAATCTTATAAATGAGTCCCAGCTCCGGGAGATAAGATATACGGAATCGCAGCTCAAGAAGAAATGGGGAGGCGAGTGTTCCGGGATAATGAGAAGGGCGGAGAAGGCGGTGTATGCGACCGGTGGACAGGTTATGAAATACGGTGGAGAGGTAATACTTCCGGCGTATCATATGATAAGTACAGGGCATACTGTGAGTGCACAGGAAATATATGGGCATGACATACCGTATCTCAGGCAGGTGGCAAGTGATGTGGATCAGATGGCGGAGGACTTTTCGACCACTGAGATATACAGCGGGGACAGGCTTCAGAAGATATTCAGAAAATGGATAGACGCTGACAATATGACGGATGAGGTCAAGGTTATGACAGCCACAGAATCTGGATTTGCACAGACCATAAATGTATTTGGGAGCGAGCTGGAGGCTGATGTTTTCAAAGAACAACTGGGACTTGCCTCGACGAATATACACATAGATAAGGTTAAGGATGGATACAGGATCATAACGGTGGGCGTTGGAGATTCTCTGGGAATGTCACTGTATGGGGCGTCTGTATTAGCGGAAAATGGAGAGAAGTATGATCAGATCCTCAGGTATTATTATACTGGAATAGAGATTGCAAAATAAAGGTTGATAAAAAATATTTACACATTCAAATCATCTGTATATAAGTGCCAATAAGTGGACATGATACAGATGAGGTGATGAATATGAAGAAATTTTTGGGCGGCATAAAGAAGAATATATTTTATATCTCGCTCATCACAGGCATGGCAGTGCTTGTGACAGTGCTCGGACTTTATAACGCACAGACCAATTCAAAGGAGAAGACCATAACAATAGGACAGAATACGCCGAATGACAGTACGACGGAAGCCGATGCGAAGGAAGCTTTGAACGATAAGAAAAATGATAAGAACAGCGGAGTGTCGGATGAAGGTACATCAGAGCAGAAAGATATTGAGACGGATAATACCATAGAGAATTCCACTGCATCCACAGCGGAGAGTGAGAGTGCTGAGACTGGAGCTTCAGGAGTTTCAAATGACAGCCTGCATTACGATCCAAAGGATAGCATATCATGGCCTATAAATGGCAATGTGATAATTCCTTACAGCATGGATACGACAGTGTATTTTGAGACACTCAAGGAATACAAGTGCAGCCCTGCAATGGTAATTGAGGCGCAGACGGGCGATGAGGTCAAGGCTGTATATGAGAGTAAGGTAGCGGAGGTCTCAAGCAACCCAGAGCTGGGCAATTACGTCAAGCTTGAGCTTGGAGACGGCTACACCGTGACACTTGGACAGCTTCAGGATGTGAAGGTTGCACTTGGCGAGCATCTGGATGCCGGCCAGGTAGTGGGAACCGTTGGCGAGCCAAGCAGATTCTACAGCGAGGAAGGAAGCAATCTCTATTTTGCAGTCGAGAAGGACGGCAATCCTGTGGATCCGATGCTGCTTATACAGTAGGGGTAGGGTTGGACAGGTTGCTAATTTGTATCTTTTACGAGGACAACACAGTGTTTGGCGACAATCCCGTGGCGGGATGAAGAAGATAGGCCATATAAACAAAAAAGCCCCACAATATCTAAAATAGATATTGTGGGGCTTTTGCACTATATACTTACGTATATTTTCTTAAATGTGCTTTATAATCCACGGTCTATATTAGCCCATTACAACCTCTACTGAGTGAGTCTTGCCATCGCCAAATGCTGGGATAATGTTGCCCTCGATAGCGTTGCCATCAACGAGTACGCTCTTAACGCCCTTGTTGATGTGATCTGGGTTAGAAACCTTGATGTCGTATGTAGCACCACGGAACTGACGTGTAGCTGTCATTCCATCCCATGCAGCAGGAATTGATGGATCGATCTTCAGACCATCGAAGTCTGCTGAGATACCAAGGATGTACTGTGATATAGCTACCATGTTCCAAGCAGCAGTACCAGTCAGCCATGAGTTCTTACCCTGACCGAAGTGGTTGCCCGGCTTGCCGATATCAGATCCGGCATCCTTACCACCGATCATCTGGCCGTATACATATGGCTCAGTCTTGTGTATATCTGATGTCTCCTCAGTGAAAGCTGGAGCTATCTCTGAGTAGTACTTAAATGCCTGATCACCGGCACCTGCGTAAGCAGCAGCACAGATGATCCATGCATTGTTATGTGTGAAGATTCCGGCATTCTCCTTGTATCCACCTGGGTATGTAGAAATCTCACCATACTGGATGTAATACTTTGTAAATGCTGGGTTGTTGAGTACAAGTCCGTGCTGTGTATTAAGTCTCTCATCGATTGCAGCAAGAGTCTTCTTGTCGCAGCCCTGATCCTTACCGATGTCTGACATGATAGCGAATCCCTGTGGCTCGATGAAGATCTGACCTTCCTCGCACTCCTTAGATCCCATCTTCTCACCGTTTGCATCGTAAGCTCTGAGGAACCAGTCGCCGTCCCATGCTGACTCCATGATGTTGGCCTTCATCTTGTCGATCTCAGCCTGAGCAGCATCAGCCTCAGCGTCCATTCCAAGGTGCTTAAGGATAGCAACGTAGTTAGGACCTGCATATGTGAAGAGTGTAGCAACCATAACTGACTCAGCAACCTTTGAGTATCCACCCTCAGCAGCGAACTTAGGGTTGGTGTATGTCTGGAAGCTCTCACCTGGTGTATCTGAGAAGCATGAAAGGTTGATACAATCGTTCCAGTCAGCTCTCATTGCAAGTGGAAGTCCGTGTGGTCCAAGGTTGTTCACGATCTTGTAGAATGAAACCTTGAGGTGGTCAAGCATAGGCTTTGCAATTGACATATCGTTGTCATATGGAACCATCTCGTCAAGGATGCCCCAGTCGCCAGTCTCCTTGATATAAGCTGAAACTGAAAGGATCAGCCATAATGGATCATCTGAGAAGTCTCCACCGATATCTGCGTTACCCTTCTTGGTAAGTGGCTGGTACTGATGGTAGCATCCACCGTCTGGGAACTGTGTTGAAGCTATATCGATGATTCTCTCTCTTGCACGATCAGGGATCTGATGAACAAATCCAAGCACATCCTGGTTGGAATCACGGAATCCCATACCACGGCCGATACCTGACTCGAAGTATGAAGCTGAACGTGAAAGGTTGAATGTAACCATACACTGATACTGATTCCAGATGTTGACCATACGGTTAACCTTGTCATCAGGTGTGTTAACGTTGAGAATGCTCAACAGTCTGTTCCAGTGCTCCTTGAGCTCCTCAAGACCTGCAGCAACCTTCTCAGGAGTGTTGTACTTCTCGATCATCTCGAGAGCCTTTACCTTATTGATAGTCTTGCCGTCTGCCTCGAACTTCTGGTCAACAGGCATCTCAACATATCCAAGTATAAATACAAGAGTCTTTGTCTCGCCTGGAGCAAGAGTGATCTTCTTGTAGTGTGAAGCGATAGGCGACCATCCATCAGCAAATGAATCATTTGACTTGCCAGCCTCAACAGCCTGTGGGTTGTGGAAGCCGTTGTAAAGTCCGATGAATGAATCTCTGTCTGTATCGTAACCATCGATCTCGTCATTCACTGTGTAGAATGCGAAGTGGTCACGTCTGTCTCTGTACTCTGTCTTGTGGTAGATAGTTGATCCGACAACCTCTACACGACCTGTACTGAAGTTTCTCTGGAAGTTGGTGCAGTCATCCTGTGCATCCCAGAGACACCACTCCTCAAATGAGAAGAATGAGAATGTCTTCTCCTCTGAGCCTTCATTTGTAAGAACGACCTGCTGAACCTCTCCAGCGTAGTTCTGAGGAACAAAGAAAGTAACCTCAGCCTTAAGGTCATTCTTCTTACCTGTGATGATTGTATATCCCATACCATGACGGCACTGATACTCGTCAAGCTCTGTCTTTACCGGTGACCATCCCGGATTCCATATTGTACCATTGTCGTTGATATAGAAATAACGTCCGCCCATATCTATAGGCACGTTGTTATAACGATATCTTGTGATTCTACGAAGACGAGCGTCCTTGTAGAAGCTGTAACCTCCTGCAGTGTTGGAGATCAGTGAAAAGAAATCCTGTGTTCCAAGGTAGTTGATCCAAGGATAAGGAGTTCTAGGAGATGTGATGACATACTCCTTGTTGGCATCATCAAAATAACCAAATTTCATGTAGCATATACCTTCCTTCCAATGTTTTGTGAAGGCTTCCAGATGGCTATGCCAGCCCCCCTGAAGCCGCTTTTGTATCGACTTGTGCTAAATTCTCCCTTAAAGTCAGCCATACACTCTGATTATATAATAAAAGACTTTAAAACACAACAAAGTTATAGTGAAAATTGCACAATTACTAAATGTATTAATTCCTGTATTTGAGTAATTAATTGATGCTTATGCTGTGTTATACTGTGTAATATCAAAACAGTATAGGAGTTATTTACTATGGGAAAAAATGAAACTAAGAATTATGTAGGCGGAAGCGGAATGGATGATATGGAGCTGGACGAGCGTGATATACAGCTTATGGAGGAGAGCAGAAAAGAAGGCAAAAAGAAGCTGTTTATAGCACTTGGTGCGATCGTGTTAGCAGTGATAGTAGTGGTGATATACATAGTTGTCAGAAAAAATATGACCGGAAAATCAGAGAGCGAGGATCTGATAAAGACCTACATGGAGGGCCTTGAGGAAGCGGATCTTGACAAGGTGGAGAGTGTTATGGATCCTGATACCATAGACAGCGATTCGTCAAAGAATCTGGTCACTGTGTTCCAGACTTATAAGGAAAATAATATAGAATATACAGTCAGCTATACCATGGGTGATGGGCATGTGGCAGAGTCCAGCGATCTGGCGGCAGTCAGCAGCACTGTATATGGAAAGACCCAGAAGGAAACAGGTATATCAAAGGGTTATGTCATTCCAGTTACCGGAAAGATAATGATGACATTCCAGGGTCAGACTTCACCGTATGATCTGGACATGGATATCATTTGTTATGAGAAGGATGGAGAGTGGTATCTCGGCGGAACAGTTATGACTACGGGAGATACGACTACAGATGATACGACAGAGTAGTCACGAGAAGGACAACTGCTGGATACAGATATTGAATACAGAAACTGAATATATGGACATGGATACATGAACAGACGACAAATGGTGCGGATATTAAATGTAATATTCGCACCATTTGCTGTCTTCTGCCAGTGTGCAGCTATCTCTCTTGATGAGCTTGCACTGGAGCTCAATTCTTGCGACTCCCTTGTGACCGCCCTTGAGTCTGTCCATTAGAAGCTGCAGGGCGAAATGCCCCATGTCCGTCTTGGATATCTCCACTGTGGTCAGCATCGGAGTTGTGTATTGTGATTCCTCGATACCGTCGCTGGATATGATTGAAGGAGTGTAATATCTGTTCTTGCATTTGGCAAGATATTTCAGCATCCCTATGGCCGTTATGTCATTGGCACAGTATATTCCAGTTGGGCTCTTGTCGGACTTCATGAAGTGTTCCATGGCCTCAAATCCTTCAACCTCGCTGAGCTTTGTGTTGATGACGTAGTCCGTGTCGATATCAAGTCCATGATCGTGAAGAGTTTCAAGATATCCTTTGTAGCGGGCCTCGTTATTGCAGTTTCCCACATATCCGATATTCTCATGTCCAAGAGATATGAGGTATTCAACCGCTGTTCTGGCAATCTGGCTACCGTTGCAGATGACCTCATCCACCTCGCCATTTGCGGAATCCCTGTTGACATACACTGTGCTACGATAGCACTGGCTGAGCTCCTTCAGGGCTGCGCGGTTGCATTTGCCGATGACGATGAGCCCGTCGTTGTGGCCGTCCGCTTCCTCGCACATCCTGCGGATTACAGAATCCACGTTCTCATACCTGCATCTCCTGTCGTCGGAGAAGATGGACCGATACCATACCTTGGACAGGATGCATCCGTTCTTGTGGATCTCACTCTCTATGACATGCAGCAGTTCTGTAAAGAATGGGTCCGACGTGGCAGAGTCCATTCTGGTCATGAGCACATTTATATAGTAGGTTTTCTCCACAGTCGCGCCTTTTCCATTCTTGAGCTGGCGGGCAGACTGGTTTGGCGTGTAGTTGAGCTTCATAGCTGCGTTCCAGATCTTATCCCTGAGCCATGCGCGGAGCTCCTTTCTGACCTTTGCATCTATAGCGGCAAATGGCTCATCGAGAAGCAGGAGCTGTGGCTGGGTGGCAAGAGCTCTGGCAAATGCGACCCTCTGACGCTGGCCTCCCGACAACTGCCTTGGGTATCGTTTCTCAAGGCCCTTCAGTCCAACCAGTTCTATCAGCTCCGTTACTCTGTCGCGGATCTCTGACTTTGGGTATTTCTGTATCTTCATTCCAAATGCGATATTGTCATACACTGTCTTGTATCTGAACAGCGCGTAATTCTGGAATACGAAGCCAATCTCCCTCTTGCTGGCGGGAATGTCATTTACTTTTTTGCCATCTATGTATATGTCCCCTGAGTCCGCGGTCTCGAGTTCTGCAAGTATGCGGAGGATAGTGGTCTTGCCGCTTCCACTTGGACCCAGAAGTCCGATGAGCTTTCCTTTCTCGATGGAGAAGCTGACATCATCGGATGCTCTGTAATCTCCAAATGTTTTATTGATGTTTCTGAGCTCTACGTATGAATGTGTATCTGCAGGTGTATTCATATCATATACCTCCCTCTTTATGATGACTGCCATGATGACCAGTATGGACGACATGGCAAAGGCTCCTGTGAAGTCAAATGCCTGATACAGCAGTTCGATATAGAGTGGCATGGTGTTGGTGAGTCCTCTGAGATGTCCCGAGAGAACTGACACAGCTCCAAATTCACCCATGGCCCTTGCGGAGCACAGTACAATTCCGTACAGCAGAGCCCAGCGTATGTGGGGGAGTGTGATCTGTGAGAATATCTGTATCCCGAGCTTTTCAAGGTATGGATACAGGAAGCTCTGCCTGCCAAATGTAAGTACGAATATAAGGCCCGCGATGATCGGGGATATGGTAAGCGGCAGATCGATGAGCGTTGATATGATCTTTTTGCCCCGGAAGGTGAATTTGGTTATGAGCCACGCGGCATAAAGTCCGAAAATTGTGTTGACCACCACCGTGATGACCACGACCTTCAAGGTGAGAAGTATTGACTTCACTGCGTAGGTGTCGGATATGGCGGTGACATACTCATTCCATCCGTCCCGGAGTGCCGTCACTATGACATACACCAGTGGAAGCACAAGTGCCACGATGAGGAATATGGCGCACAGACCGATGAGGAGCCATTTGATTATGCCACGGTCGTTTCTTATGTTCATGTTGTTACCTCCCTTCAGTCTATGCCGCTGACTATTCTTGATGTGCGGCTCTGGATAAATGCGTTGACAAGCAGTATGACAAATGCTATCGCAAGCATCACAAGTGCTATCGAGGTTGCACTTGCGTAGTCGTATTCCTGCAACTCTGACATGATGAGCAGAGGGGTTATCTCAGTCTCATATGGAGTGTTGCCCGCTATGAACACGACGCTTCCGTATTCCCCCAGGCTTCTGGCAAATGCCATGGTGAAACCTGCGATCAGTGCCGGAAGTATCTCGGGCAGGATGACACGGAAGAATATCTGGATACGGGAGGCTCCGAACATGGCGGCTGCTTCCTCGTATTCCCTGTCAACCTTTTCGAGAACCGGCTGGACACTTCTCACGACGAATGGTATTCCAATGAACACCAAAGCTATGGTTATACCTATCCGTGTATACGCGATATCTATGCCGAATCTGGCAAATATCCTTCCTACCCAGCCGTTCTGTACCGTGAGATGGGTGAGAGCTATGCCTGCAACCGCTGTGGGAAGGGCAAATGGCAGCTCGATGATGCCGTCCATGATTCTCTTTCCCGGGAATTTGTATCTGACAAGAACCCACGCAAGGATGAGCCCCATCACCGCATTTATCAGTGATGCGATAAATGCAGTGGACAGGCTCACGGCGTAGCTTGACAGAACTCTCGGTCTGGTGATGGTCTGCCAGAATTCGGATAGTGACAGTCTGGCTGAGAATACCACCAGAGAGCACAGGGGGATCACCACTATAATTCCGAGGATTGCCATTACTATTCCGAAGGACAGGCCGAATCCTGGTATGATGCTTTTGCTTTTCTTTTTTGCGTGTGTGTGCTGATGTGTCATGTCTCAGTCATTCCTTTCCTGTATGTATTATCTGTATTTCCCCGCAAGACTGCCGTATCAAATTAATTCTTTTCCTCGTATATGGAGTCAAAGAGCCCTCCGTCCGCGAAATGCTTTTTGCTGGCCTCTGTCCAGCCTCCGAAGTGTGATATGTCTGTGAGGTCAACATTTGTTATGATCCATTTGCCGTCCTGTGGCAGCTCCGATATGGTGTTGCTCTGTCCCTGATATTCGAACTGCTTCAGGATATCCTGATCTGATGGTCTGTAGTACCACTCTGCCTCAAGCTTCTGTGCCTCGTCGGAATATAGGTAGTTCAGATATTCGGTTGCGACATCCCTTGTGCCTCTCTTGTCAACCACCTCGTCGACTACTGAGACTGTAGGCTGGCACAGTATAGATACGGAAGGAACCACGATCTCGTACTCACCAGGATGCTCATCCAGTGAGAGGAACGCCTCGTTCTCCCATGCGAGAAGCACATCGCCCTGAAGTCCATTTGCCACCTCAAGCGCCTGCTTTCCTGAACCACCGTGTGACTGAACAACTGATACGTCCTGTCCCTTTTCCTCTTTCCAGTGCTTTGCAAATAAATCGTTGTACGCTGCGTATAGCTCTCTGGTTGGGTCGTAGGATACGTTCGTTATCTCAATAGCGCCCGCTGAGTCAGATGAGCTGCCGGTTGAGTTAGATGCTGCGCTCACACCGCATCCTGACAGAACTCCAATTCCAAGTGCTGTGACTGCGAGTAATGTTGCCAATTGTTTCTTCATAATCTTCTTCCTCTCTTTCTTTAATTTCCCGTTTTCATATCGGGTATGTATGCAATATATGCTTGTAAATGCTGGAAATCAAAAGAAAAGAGTGAAAACGTTGTCACATGGAAAAACATAGAAAAACAGCACGTCAGGCTGTCCTGACGTGCTGCCTTATTGAACTTTTCGGTATTATTTCTTCTTCATACCTGAAATTATGATTATCACAAACGAGATTAGAATGGTCGCAAGCACTGTTATAAGGATTATGAGCTGAAGGTTATGTACCTTACTCTTACTCTTATCAGTGGAAGCGTAGCTGCCCACGGTGAGTGTGCTCTTTTCTGTTGTGACCTCAGTGGTCGTCTCGGTTGTGGTACGCTCTATCGTGGATATCTCAGTTGTGGTCGCCTCGGTCGTCACAGGGGTAAATGTATTTCTATACTCTGTGGTGACTTCGGTCGTACTTGCCGTTGTCGCCTCGGTTGTGGCTCTGGTAGTTGTCTGTGTGGTTGTGGAAGTCTCCTTCTTGGACACTGTAAATGTTGTCACAGCATCTCCGGTCTTGGATCTGATGGTTATGGTGTGGCTTCCGACCGAGAGGGATTCAAGATAGCTCGTCTTGAGCTCGATTATGATGCTTCCCTCTTTCTTGTTGTAATATGAAGGGTCAAGTTCCTTGTCATCTATGAGGACACAGACAAAGTCAGCGTACTCAGCGTTCGATCTGAACTTGATAGTGTTCTTGCTGGCCTTGCTCCATTTGCTTCCCTTGCCGCCGATAATCTCGGGTGCTGCCTTGTCGATGACTGTGTCAGCCTTGCTTATCTCCTTTGTACAGCCCTTGTTGCTGAAATATTTCTTGCAGGCTGAGCAATACCAGTATTCTATATTGCCCTTGCTGGAGGTGGTTGCTGCTACATAATCAGTCTTCTTAAGGTCTGTGTGGTTCGTTGTGCTGAGTTTGCCGTAGCTCTTGCCGCACACAGAGCACACTGCCTTCTTCTGGCAGGTTGCGGTTCCGCCGGAGCAGTCCTGGATGACCTTATATCCACAGCCCTTGTTCTTGCACTTGCGGGAATGGGTTTTGCCGTTGCCATCACTTGTCCAGTTGCCGAGGTCGTGGCTGCTCTTGCCCTCTACGACGATCTCACCGCAGTAGCGGCATTTCTGAGGTGTCGTGCAGTCACCGTCGTCGGTTTCTGCGGTGTGTTTCTTGTTTACTGTTACAGTCAATTTGGTTTCATTTCCCGCCTTGTCGGATACGATGATGGTCTGCTCACCATCTGTGGCTTCCAGAGCAAGTGAGTGATCGTCGTCAAGGGATTTCTCCTCGCCGTTCACTGTGACCTTTGCCAGATGGGATTCCTTCACGGTCATCACGGCTGACAGGCAGTAAGTCTCTCCGTCGGCGATTCCTGTGACCTTTGGCGCGTGTGTGTCGATGATGAAGCCATCTGTGGATAAGTATGTTGTTTTGCCGTCCTCTGATGAAAGCTTTGCGTATACAACATATTTGCCCTCGTCCTTTATGGAAAATGCTTTCTTATACTCGGTAAATGTTGCTGCACCCAGATCGTCCGATGACAGAGCTGAGTCGCTTATCAGGTAGCCGACTGTGATGGAAGGGTCGGAGTTGTTGTCACAGGTGATGGTAACCTTCTGGGTCTTGTTGTAATACTGCTCAAATGATGATACATCCTGGAGACCGTTCCAGCTCTTATCGCCCATGCTGATGGTGCCTGTAGGAGCAGAGTCTGATTTCCACATCGCATAAAATACCAGGTTTCTTTTAGCCGATGAGTCATCAGTATCGGAATACTCATATCCGTTATCTGCCGCCTTCTCAAAGGAAGAGGTGTATATGATGTTCACGGTCTTGCCTGATCCGTCGGACTTCGTGTTCCAGCCCTTGAACTCATAGCCCTCACGGGTCGGTGGGTAGTCGTTCAGTGCCACGCCATATCCTGATCCTGCTACATCAAAGTCATATGTTCCGCTGTCCGCATCTCCGAGCTTGCCTCCATTTGCATTCAGTGTGAAGGTGAGCCCTGAACCGGAGAAGCTGTCCTTGGTGTACATCGCTGTCAGCTTTATACGGTTTGTAGACTGGAAGTATGATGTGTCAATGCTGGTGACCTTTGTCTTGTCATTGTACCATCCTGTGAATGTAAAGCCGTCTTTCTCCGGCTTGTACTTTGACAGGTCAACAGTCGTAAATTCTGCTGATGGGCTGCTTATCACAGTGGAAGTCTCCCCTGATAACTGTCCTCCTGCTGCATCCAACTCCAGATAGTATGTGTCTGGATCGTCGGTATCTTCTGCAAATGCTGTGAAGCATGTCATACAGAACATTGCCGCGAAAACCAGTAAAAATCTAAGTATTTTTTTCATAGAATCCCTCCTTGCATATGGTATTATAATAATTTTATTATACTGGGGGGAGAAAAACAACGAGACAGGGGAAAAATTAATAATATGAAAGAACGGCCTCCGCCGAGAGACCGTTCCATAGAAAATGTCATGTTTTATGCCATTGTGAATATTCTTTCTTTTACTGTCTTGGACTCGCCTGGAGCAAGCTCTGTGTAGCCTGTGATCTCCGGTGCTCCTGAGAGATTTGGAGCGTCAATATTCCAGCTCATTGGCTCAGGACAGAAGTAACCCTTGTCGCCGTGATCGTTCCACATGATCCAGAACTTCATTGTGTCGTCAACCTCATAGCAGACCTTCTTGCCTGTGGCAACATCAGTTGCGTATACTCCGTAGAAAGGCTTGCCGTCCAGCTCGTTCATCTCCGCTGTGTAGAGATCGTTGTCGATGTCCTTCAGAACAGGTACCATGGTTCCGTTCTTGTACTGGAGATCGTAATCTGTTATAGGAAGGTTCTTCTCTGTAGGGATAGCGTGCTCATCAAGCTCCCATTTGTCTCCAACAGGTACACAGATACGTACATCCTCGCCCTTTCCTGTGCTTGTGAAAGGCCCCTTGAATGCAACGTGGTTACATACGCCGTATGGCATCTGCTTGTCGGAGAGGTTGGTGAGTGTGAACTCGTAGTGCATACCGTCCGGAGCAAGAGTGAATGTGAAGTCTGCTCTGAAGCTCACAGGGTATGTAGCGAAAAACTCATCCTTCTCATCATATACATATGAAGTCTTGCCGATGGCCTTGTCTCCATCCACTGACACGCTCTCTATGCTGTGGTTTCTGAGATGAAGGAAACCGTGGAGATGGTTGCCGAGAGGATCATTGCATGGGAAATGATACATGGCATCGGAGGTTCTTAAGTTGCCGTGTGACAGTCTGTTAGGGAGATACAGGGTAGGCATTCCGTAGATCTCTGCTGCTGCTTTGAGCTGTGCAGGAGTCAGGGAAGGATCGTTCCTGAATATATCAATATCCAGAGCTGTGTTCTCCATCTTCATAATGTTGCTCCCGTTAAATGGTGCGATCAGTGCACGGTAATCGCCTGATATAAGTTCAATACAAGTCTCGCCCTTGTAGTCTATTGTACGTGCTGTAGTGTTCATCGTGTTCTCCTCTTCTATAAATATGTTGTGTTTGAGTTGTATGCTGAAATCCGCAAAAACATTGAACTTTCCTATGTGAAATAGTAACACGGAAAAAATTGTATGGCAACAATGAGGTTCACAAAACGCGGCGTTCTTGATTATTTTATCATTAATTGCTATACTATCATAGGATATTTTGCGAAAGACATGAAAGTTAGTTAATTCGGAGGTCGAAAGTGACTAAGAATAATAACACTGATTATAGAAAAAAGATATACAGACAGCGGCATCACCGCAGAATGAAACTCGTCGAGAGCGGAATAGGAGTGGTCGTCGCAGTTATAATGATATTTGCGCTTGGACAGGGCAACCTGAAAAAGAATGTGAACGGCCAGGAGGAGTTCCAGCCTGAGAGCGGAACATCGGCAGATATAAGTGAGAGCAGCACTCAGGATATGTCATACAGTGACACGGAGGGGGCTGCACAGCAGTATCTGGCAACTGCGGAGGATGCGGCCATTCCGGATCAGCGAAATGGTCAGTATGTACAATTTGTCAATTACACCAACCCTGATGTGAGCGGCAAGGGAGCGGACAAATATGACAGCAATATATACATGCCGGCGAATGCCACGGATGACCAGTATTTCTCGACATCTCTGCTCATAGGTGATTCCAGAGCCGAGGCGCTGGGACTGTACAGCGGTGTAGACAACTGGGATATGTGTGTGGCGAAGAATCTGGACATAGAGAAGGTCGCTAATACCAAGATGTTCACTTGCGATTCAGGAGAACAGTGTACGGTTGTCGAGATGCTTGGCATGAAGAGCTATGAGAATATATACATTTCATTTGGGCTTGAGGAGCTTTCGTGGTATAACGAGCGGTACATGTTGGCCTACAAGACTTTACTGGATCAGATCTCCCAGTTACAGCCTGCGGCAAATGTATATGTGATGTCAGTAATTCCTGTATCGGCGGAGCTTTCATCAAAAGACCAGGTGTATAACAACCCGGGTGTGGACAAGCTCAATTCTCTCATGCAGGAGATGTGTGGCAGCTACGACCAGGTGATCTATCTCGATGTGGCTCACAGCGTGTCTGTGGATGGTGTTCTGCCGGAGGATGCGGGAATAGATGGAAAACATTGTAATAAGAAATATTGTCTCAAGATGATGGACTACATCAGAAAGAACGTGTATGTCAGAAGATAGTGGAGACGGAGGCATATGATAAAAAGAATAATATATTTGCTTGCATGCTGTCTGGTGATCTGTTCGCTTGCGGGATGCGCAGGAAATGGAGACGACGAGGCAGATACGCCGGATGTGCACTCTCTGGCTGATATGCTCATGCAGAACGTGAAGTTTGAGGATTCCGTGGAGGAGGTCTCCTCTGAGACGGCGCTCAGATATTATGGTATAGACAGCGCTCAGGTGCAGGACAGTGCAGTGTACATGTCAACGGGAGCCACCGCCGAGGAGCTCGCAGTATTTCAGGCGTCGTCAACGGTCGATGCCCAGGGCATACTGGCGGACATGAAGAAAAGACGCGACTCACAGTTGCAGATGTACCTTGATTACAAATCGTCGGAGGCCGCCAGACTTGATGATGCGGTTCTGTATGTGCATGATACATTTGTGGTATACATGGTGTCCGATGACAGCGAAACGGCACAGGGAATAATAAGTGATTATCTGGAATGATCTTCCGGGTGATCATTTTTTTTGTCTGCATTTCCTTGTGTAACACCGGGACAGATCATTCATATTATAGTAATAAATCCGCTGTCAATAAAATAAGATAAATAAAGAGCGCTGTATGCGGTTGTAATTTTATGCACTGGCATGTATTATTATGTATAATGTATACAATATACAAAATACGAACAATTGACAGCTTGAGATATCAGCACTGTGGTGCGTTGCGCCACAGTGACTGAAAGTGGCTGAAAATGAGTTGAAGGTCAATAGAGAAAGAGGTATAGACATGGCAAAACAGAATTGGAAACCAGGAAATATGTTGTATCCGGTTCCGGCAGTTATGGTGAGCTGCCAGAGACCGGGAGAGAAGCCAAACATAGTGACGATAGCGTGGGCCGGTACCATATGCAGCGATCCTGCAATGGTGTCCATATCGGTGCGTCCGGAGAGATATTCCTACGACATAATCAAGGAGACAGGAGAATTTACCATAAATCTCGTCACCGAGAAACTGGCATTTGCAACTGATTATTGTGGTGTGAAGTCAGGAAGAGACGTGGATAAATTCAAGGAGATGAACCTCCATGCATGTGACGGCGTGAATGTGTCATGCCCGGCTATAGAGGAGAGTCCGGTGAACGTAGAGTGCAAGGTAAAGCAGGTAGTTGAGCTTGGATCCCACCACATGTTTATCGCTGAGGTGGTCGGAGTCCAGATAAGTGATGAATACATGGATAAGACCGGCAAATTCAACCTCAACAGCACGGGACTTGTCGCATATTCACATGGAGAGTATTTTGCACTTGGCGACAAACTCGGCAAATTTGGATATTCTGTTAGAAAAAAGTGATCGCAGGCTGAAAAGCTGCAGGGGAAATGTCACGGACAGGAGAGAAAATGGAAATATCATTAAAGGCATATGGAAAGATAAACCTCGGTCTCGACGTGGTCAGGAGACGTGAGGATGGATATCATGAGGTGAAAATGATCATGCAGACGGTCGATCTGTGGGATGAACTGACATTTTGCGATGTCACCACAGACGAGATCGTTATAACATCGGATTCGTCGGAGCTGCCGGATGTGAAGGATAACATCATATACAAGGCGTGCCGGATGATGAAGGATATATATGGAATAGACAAGGGTGTTCATGTAACCGTGGATAAACACATACCGGTTGCAGCCGGAATGGCAGGGGGAAGCGCTGATGCAGCGGCAGCCCTCAAGGCGATGAATATGCTGTTTGGACTGAACCTTTCCGATGAACAGCTCATGGAACATGGAGTGAAGCTCGGCGCAGATGTGCCTTACTGTATCATGCAGGGTACGGCACTCTCGGAGGGAATAGGAGAGATCCTTACACCACTTCCACCTATGCCGGACTGCCTGATCGTCATAGCGAAGCCGGCGATCGGAGTGTCCACAAAATGGGTATACCAGAACCTGAAGGTGGATCTGCTGGAGGAGCATCCAGATATCGATGGCATGGCGGATGCACTCAAGACCGGAGATCTGAAGGGAATAACAGACAGAATGGCAAATGTGCTCGAGACGGTTACGATACCTGCAAATCCTGTGATAGATTCAGTCAAGAAGCTCATAGCGGAGAACGACTCCATGGGAGTGCTCATGAGTGGCAGTGGGCCGACAGTGTTCGGAATATATGACAACAGGGATAAAGAACTGGCACAAAGAGTAGTAGATATGCTGCGTGAAAAGGACGAGATACAGGCTGCGTATGCCGTCAGCCCGTATAACATAAGAAGAGGTATGTGATGGATCTTAGATTGAATATGGATGAGTACCTGCCTCTTCGAGAGGTAGTGTTTAAGACTTTGAGGAATGCTATAGTTCACGGTGAGTTTGAGCCGGGGGAGAGACTTATGGAGGTCACTCTTGCGAAGAGGCTTGGCGTAAGCCGTACACCTGTCAGGGAGGCCATGAGAATGCTTGAACTTGAAGGGCTTGTGGTCATGATTCCGAGAAGGGGAGCAGAGGTTGCCAGGATAACGGCAAAGGATCTGAGCGATGCGCTTGAGATCAGGATGGCGCTTGAGGATCTTGCGGCAGGGCTTGCCTGCAAGAGGATAGACGACGAGGGAAAAGAGCGGTTGAAGCAGTCCTATGCCGACTTCAAGAAAGCGGTAAGCTCCAAGATAATCCCGGAGATAGTAGATGCGGATGTTGCATTTCACAATACTATAATGGACATGACGAACAATCCGAGACTGATCAGCATGTCCCAGAGTCTTCGTGAGCAGGTGTACAGATACCGCGTGGAGTATGTAAAGGATTTCAGCTATCACGACAAGCTTATAGCGGAGCATGAGGCTCTCATGAATGCGATAATAGCCAGGGATGAAGAGAAAGCCAAGGAGATAACCCGTATACATATATACGATCAGGAACAGATTGTGATCGCAAATGTTGTCATAGCACAGAAATAACAATATGCATAATAATAAATACCTGTATAAGAGGCGGAATGCGTGAAAACGTGTTCCGCCTTTTTACGTGTATGTCTGAATAAAAACTCATCCGTTGGACAAGATAGATTACAGAAGATAAACGGTATGTTGGAGGTGTTTACGGCGGACGATGGCTTCAATCAGTAAAAAAATAGACGAAAACATCACACAAATTGAGACAATGTTCGGTAACTGGAGCGATATCGTGGAGCGAAGGTTTGATCTGGACCGCTGTGCCTGGGGAGATGATCCGGCAATATACGTGGTGTATATAGATGGACTGTGCGATCATGAGTTGATTGAGAACACATTAATAAAACCAATAACCTGGGAATGGCGGAATAAAGATACGGCAGATCTGTGGGAGCATATAATCTCCTGCGAGGGTCAGACGGCGGATTATACCCAGGAAAGTGACATGGACAACGTTGTCAGGGCGGTTCTCAGGGGGGATACGGCTATATTTGTATCCGGGAGCGATCAGGCAATAGTAGTGTCATCGAAACATTTCCCTGTGAGAGGTATAGAGGAAAGCTCCACCGAGGGAGGAATGAGAGGGCCGAGGGACAGCTTCAATGAGAACTTTAGGACATCCACAGCTCTGATAAGGAGAAGGATCAAGGACGTACATCTGAAGCTGGAACAGGGGACAATGGGCGTCAGATCCAGAACAGAGTACGGGATATTCTATATGGAAGATATAGCGGAGCCTGAGCTGGTACAGCAGATAAGGGACACCATCGATAAGTATGAGATAGATGCGGTGTTTGACAGCGGTATGGCTGAACATCTGATGGAGAAGAAATGGCAGGAGATATTTCCGATATACCAGGCGACCACAAGACCTGACAAGGCGGCCGCGGCTCTGGTGGAGGGCAGGGTTGTCGTTGTGTTTGACAATTCCCCTGAGGTCATAATTGCTCCAGCCACCATCAACACTCTGTTTCAGACGGCGGACGATTATTATAACAGATGGCCGGTGGCGACATTTGCCAGAATGATAAGGTATGTGGCAGCGTTCATTGCGGTGGGACTACCGGGACTTTATATTGCGATCACCTGTTATCACAGGGAGCTGATACCCGACAAGCTTCTGTATGCGATAGCCGATGCGAGAAGCCAGCTATCGTTCCCCGTTGTAGTTGAAGTGCTGATAATGGAGCTTTTGTTTGAATTGCTCCGGGAGGCCGGGATACGACTGCCGAGCCAGCTTGGAAATACGATAGGAGTGGTTGGCGGTCTGATAGTTGGTCAGTCAGCCGTGGAGGCGGGGATAGTCAGCACAATGGTTGTGATAGTTGTGGCACTCACGGCTATAGCTTCATTTGCTATTCCGAATGAGGCGTTTGCGTCTGTTTTCAGATTGCTTAAGTTTGTAATTATAATCACCAGCGCACTTTATGGAATACTTGGATTTATCCTTGCGATGCTGGTTCTCGTGTTTCATCTTGCATCCCTGGACAGCTTTGGCGTGCCGTATATGTCCCCTGTCGTGACCTGTGGATACACTGGCGAGGGATATAAGGACTTTGTTGTCCGCGTGCCTATAAAGAAAATGATCAACAGACCTAAATGGAGCAATCCTGACGAGCGGTGCAGGTTGGTCAGAAAGAGAAAATAGATATGAATGATAAATATAATGTGACGTTTTCTGCCTTTTTTAAGATGGCTTTGCTTGTTTTGCCAGGGATGATAACTTTTGTAGCTACATTAATACCCTCATATTTTGGAAGAAATTGCCTGATTTTGTCACTTTTTTTGATGCTATGCATGGCTTTTGCTTACGTGATAGCACTATATATTGTATACATGAAGATTGATGAGAGAGGGAACAGCGAAAGCGGTAAAGTCAAAAATAGGACTATTGAATTGATTTATGGGGCGAGAACTGCCGTTAGGATGGGCTTGCTGCTGTTTGTCCTTGCCGAGTGTTCCAGGCAGTTGATGTTGAAAAGATACACGGTAATTGCTATCTCAATCCCCTTGTTGTTTGCATGTCTGTATATGGGTAGCCGTGGCACAAGGGGGATGGTCAGGTTTGCGGAGTCCGTGTTCTGGTTCGCTGTCGCGGCGGGGGCTGTGGTCATTCTGTCTTCTGTGAGTAACCTTGATCTGTCAGTGCTTAAGACTGTGACTGAGATAGGAGACGAGGGCGGGGCGAATCTCACCATAAGCCGTGTCATGGCTAGGGGAGGACTGCTTTTTCTTGGATTCTCGGCTATGGAGACGGTGGTGCTGGTGTATATACACGTCATTCGGAGGCGAAGAGGAATGTTGTGTGCAGCCGTAGGCACAAGTACCATAATAGGCATTATCTGTTCGATAATTGTGATATGTACACTGGGCACGGGTGCGCTCATGGCTAAGGAGAAAAATATACTATATATAGTGGGAGCCATGGAACTGCCTGGCGGAGTGAAGCTCAGGCCGCTCATGCTGGTGTGTTACCTTGTCATCGTGTTCGGTGTGATGGCACTGGTTCCAAATGTCATAGGTGGATGGGGCGCTGTGGACAGAATGGGTGTTCGGCACAGATGGCTGTGGAAGACATTGTGGGCAGTCCTTGCATTTGCCGTATGCCTGTGGGCCGGGATGCTGCCTGGACAGCAGGACCGTATAAAGATCATCTCCGGATATCTTATTCTGGTGGATGTACCCCTGTCGATAATATTGCCGGCGGCATCACTTGCCGGGAAATGGCCTGTAAAAAAATCTGCCGGACTGGCGGCGGTGTTATTGACGGCGTGTATATTGAGTGGGTGTGAATACAAGCCGGTGGAGGATGTGGACTATGTGAATGCGGTCATCATAGAGGGCAGCACGGAGGAGCCTGCCGGCGGCGGGCTGAGATACAGTCTGGTCATAACAGGACTGGATGACGATGAGGATTCCCTGACCGAGGAGGGGGTGTACCAGGTGGACGCCGGTTCATTTGCCGATGCTTGCAGAAGTTATAATGAGAGTCATGCGAAGTCCCTCGATACGAGTCATGTGGAGTATATAGTAGCGGAGAATACCCAGGTAATGAACGAGGCTGCAGCCGAACTTGAGAAGGAATTTGCTACAAGCTATGTGACTGTGGTGATAGAACAGAATATACTGGAGAAATCCGGGGATAACAATACAAATGAATATCTTAAGACACACTATGAAGGCCAGTGTCTGGCGACATACGCGAGAGATGGGATAGGTGAATAGAGACTTAGATGATCAGGAGGTATTGTTTATGTGGAGAATGTTCAGGGCGGCCATACTGGGTGTCCTCATAGGAATTGTCGGCGGTGTGATATTTGGACAGGTTTCTTATGTAAAGAAATATAAGGATAAGGTGTCGAGGGAGATAATGGCGGATGCGGTCATGTACAACAATTCACTGGATGACAGTGGAAGGGTCATAAGGCTTAAGGTCGATTATGATGGCGATATGAAGTCTGAGGATGAGAGAGATGAGCTTGAGAGCTATGTGGGCAACACAGTCATGAAGCAGATCGGCATGTGGCTCGGGGATGACTACAATGAGAATCTGAGTTATATACAGATGCGCCACAATCTTGTCATGGCGATGGAGGATATAAATGACATTGCCCAGAGCGCGGCAAATGCGTGGGGCGTGGATGCCGATGCAAACTCCGGATTTTCTTATGAGTATTTTGGCGATTCCGGGGAGGACTGTCCGCCCGGAATGTATGAGACATTATGTATAGATCTGGGGGATAAGTGACGTTGAAAAGTTGATTCCCAGGTGTTATACTTTGACCTGTGGTGTGCCCCGGGTGCACCGCGGATTAAAGTATAAGGAGCACATGTCATGGCTAAGGAAAATTTGGTTGTAATATTTGGAGGAAGATCATCAGAGCATGAGGTTTCATGTATATCGGTACAGACAGTTGCCAAGGGGGTTGATCTTGAAAAGTATAATATGACATTGGTTGGCATTACCAAGGATGGAAGATGGTTAAAGGCAGATAATATAGAGAGTATAGCGGATGGAAGCTGGTATGACAGCAAGGTCACAGCAGTGATCTCACCGGACACCAGAAGAGAGCTTATAGTTTTCTCCGATGCAGGTGTGGAGCGCCAGAAGGTGGACGTCATATTCCCTGTACTTCACGGTATGTATGGCGAGGATGGAACTATACAGGGATTGTTCGAGATGGCAGATATTCCATATGTTGGATGTGGCGTTCTGGCATCGGCAGCATCCATGGATAAATTCTATACGAAGATAATCGTTGATCACATCGGTGTTTCACAGGCGAGATTTGTACCTGTGCTTGCAGAGGATTTCAGCGACATAGACAGTGCTATGGACAGAGTTGAGGCTGAGCTTGATTACCCTGTATTTGTAAAGCCTTCAAAGGCCGGATCATCAAAGGGTGTAAATAAGGCGACTGACAGAGCAAGCCTTCTGTATGCGCTGAATGAGGCCGTAAAGCACGACAACAAGATCCTCGTTGAGGAGACGATAGTTGGACGTGAGCTTGAGTGCGGAGTCCTCGGTTACAAGGACAATACCAAGGCTTCGGGAGTTGGCGAGATACTTGCCGCTGCTGAGTTCTACGATTTCGATGCAAAGTACAACAATGCTGAGTCGAGAACGGTTATCGGCGCCGATATCCCTAAGGAAGCAGAGAACGAGATAAGGGAAGACGCTGTGAAGATATTCAAAGCACTTGACGGCTTCGGACTCTCCAGAGTGGATTTCTTCCTTGAGAATGGAACAAACAGAGTTGTATTCAATGAGATCAACACACTTCCTGGATTTACAGGAATAAGCATGTATCCAATGCTGTGGAATGCTCAGGGATACGATATAAAGACTCTCGTCACAACGCTTATTGAGATGGCAAAAGAGAGATAAATTTATAAAATTACATAGATTGGAAGTTTATATGGTAAAGAATGTTACTGTGACAGTAGTTGGAGAGCAGAGGACGAGCAGGGAAGAGAACAACGTTGAACCCATAGAGCTTGTTACCAGGGGAAGCCTTCATGAGAAGGACGGGGTATTTTACCTGAAATACGATGAGTATTATGAGGATCTTGAGAAACCGGCGAGAAATCTGCTGAAGTTTGACAAATTAGGACTTGACCTGACAAAGAAGGGCGAAGTCAGTGCTGCCATGTCGTTCAGATCGGGAGAGACCAGAGAGGCATTTTATTCTACTCCGGTTGGTATGATGAATATAAGCATACTCACTGAAGGCTATCAGCTCGTGGAGACGGAAAAGGGGCTTGGTCTGGTCGTGGTGTATGTGATGGATTATGGCAATGAATGTGTATCGTTTAACGTACTCAGGATAACCGTGGAGTGAGGATAGCTATATGGATGACGAGAAGGCGTTTGATGATTTTTTGTCTATAGATACGACGCTGTGTATAGGTGCGGAGCAGCCCACCGAGGAGAATAATATATATCAGGCGACTTACTACAGGGATCTTGTGACCCTGTTCAATGCCGTGTCCATGGAGCCGGAGGATACACTTGTTGATTTTGGCTGCGGACTGGGGCGTGTGTTGTTCTATGGCAACTCAAGGCATTACTGCCGCGCCACGGGTATAGAGGCAGATGCTGACATATACGAGAAGCTTCTGGAAAATGCCGCGGGTTATCAGAGCAGATTTTATGATCAGGAAGACAGGATGAACTTCTATAACATTCCGGCGCAAGAGTATGAGGTTGCAGATGAAGATAATTATTTCTATTTCTTCAATCCATTTTCCCCGGAGGTGTTCAAGAAGGTCATAGACAATATAATAGATTCCGTGCGCAGGGCACCGAGAAATATATATCTGATGCTGTACTACCCGACATTTGAATATCAGAGAGTCATGAGGGACAGCAGGTATTTTGTGTTGAAGAATATCATCAAGTTGTCAGGATACGAAGAGGATCCCGATGAAAAAGTGTATGTGTATCACATGTCAAGATACTTTGTGTGATTTGCCACTTCGGCGCAACAGCAGATATAGGGCGATGAAGCCTGCGGCTGACGTGATACCAGTTGCAAGTATACAGCCTGTATGTGGCAGTGCAAATGGCAGCATCCCGGTGAAATAAGAAGATACGTTGATCGTTATGTGAAGAAGGATCGATGGCAGCAGGGAAGACGTCCATGTGGCGAGCAGCGCGAGAAGGATTCCCATGGGAAGGGCGTAGCAGAACTGGACTAAATTGCCGTGATAAAGGGCGAACAGCAGCGCTGACAGTAGGATGGCGATGGCATCTGAATGTCTGCATGTAAATGCACGTCTGGAAGAACTCAGAGAGATCCCTCTGAACACAAGCTCCTCACAGACCGGTGCAAGCAGCATGACTGTTGTAACTCTGAAGATACCGTTGTTTAGAGAGAATGATGAACGAACCATGTCTCTGTAACTGCCGAGAAGCTCTGGACGATGGAGCTCAATGGCGTTCAGTATTCCGGTCGAAAAGAACTGCAGACTGAGGCCTGTTATGACAATAAGTATAAAAATACAAAAACAGAACAGGAATGAGAGTGATCTCGTTCCTGTTCTGTTTTTATTGTTACGGTTATCTCCTGTGGTGAATACCCAAGGATATACATGGTGTATACATCCGCAGAGAATAATTATTATAACACATGATACCAGAGATGATGGAATAAGCCCATGGACAAAAGTTATGCATATCGGTGCGAGTAAAGCTATTCCAAGTTCGCGGAGGTTAATATGACATTTCTTCATATTGGGAATCTCCTTTCAAGCTGTTACATCTTCTGGATCTTTTTAGCTCTCTCTTTTTCTTCCTTGGCCTTAGCCTTGGCTGCGGCCTTCTGCTCCTTGCTGAGCTTTGACTCGGCTACATCCTTATCGTACATATCCTGATACTTTCTCTGCTTTGCACGAAGCTTCTCACCAAAGGTCTTCTTGCCCTTCTTCTCCTCGATCTTACCACGAACATTCTTGACGCTCATGATATAGATACCGCTGACCATAGCCTTTACCTCTCCGCGGACAGGCATCTGATCATATATACCGTCATCACAGATAAGATTCATGATCTGAGGTCCGATCTTGGCCTTTACTATAGGCATCTTGGCCTTCTGGTAACGCTTTGGTGTCTGTTCCATTACCATCTTAGGCAATCCGGCATCCTTCATAGGGAGCATCTTCTTGTCGATGACAAGCATCGTCACAGGCTGTGCCTGTTCCTTCATCATTTCCTTCTGTGCAGACTGCTTTTTCTGAAGCTTATTGCCCACTATGTATAATGCAATAAGACCTCCGATAAGTATAACTGCAACTATTATCAACCATACCCACCATGCCATGTTTAGTTCCTCCTGATTATATTTAGTTATTGGTGTTTTGTCTTGTCGTGATCAGATTATTATAGTCTGATCACTTTTTTGTTGCAAGGGGAAGATTCTTAACCCTTGCTTTCTGAATGAGTGCCGGAATGGTTTCAAGAACCTCCTTGCGCTCCTTTGGCTTCAAGCCATTTATGTCGATAGGGTCAAGAAATTCGATGACCACCTTGTGACTTCTGATAAAGTTGTGCTTGTTGGCCTCCATGATATTGTCTGTTCCGCATATGGATACAGGTACGATAGGACATCCGGCCTTCTGTGCGATCTTGTATGCTCCGTCCTTGAAAGGAAGAAGTTCTTCGCCGTCATTTCTGTGTCCTTCAGGAAATACCATCATGGAATGTCCGGATTTTACGATATCAGCCGACTGCATGATAGTCTCCAGTCCCTTCTTCAGGTCGGACCTGTCAAGGAATGTACATCCTATGTCCTTCATATACCATGGAAGGATAGGAACCTTCAGGATTCCGTCCTTGGACATAAATCCCAGAGGCCTGTCCAGTGCGTTGTGACAGCACAGTATATCGAAGAAGCTTCTGTGGTTGCCGACAAACAGAATAGGCTGATCTTTGGGCACCCGTTCCAGACCTATGACAGTGCACTTGGCACCGCATATGAACATGACTATTCCAAAGAAGCCTTTGACCAGCTTCTGGGCATGGCGGTACGCCTTTTCCTGATCCTTCTTAGCCAGAAGGTACAGATACAGGTGATACGGAGTACACAGGATGATGCCCAGAAAGGCAAATAAATATGCAAATATTGTTCTCAATATTATAATTCTCCTTATGCTATTTTAAATGTTCCAGCATTGATTTGACTCGTCGTATGATTACTTCTCCTCAGAATCCTTCTTCTCCGGTATTGGAGTATATCTTCCATAGAGCTTTGATGTCTCAAGAAGCCTGTCTGACAACTGCTTGCCCAGGTCTGAGGCTTTGAATCTCCATGCCCAGTTGCCCTCTCCAACGCCTGGCGTGTTCATACGTGCCCATGAGTCGAGCTTTAGCACGTCCTGCATAGGAACGATGGCCATGTTGGCAACAGAAGAGAAGCATGCTCTTATCATAACCCAGCAGATATCACTTGCATCAGTGCTGTAGTATCTTCTGAGCTTATCCTTTGAAGCCTCATAAGCCTGCGTATACCATCCAAGGGTGGTGTCGTTGTCGTGTGTTCCTGTATAGCATACACAATTAGGTGTATAGTTATGTGGAAGGAAGTCGTTCTCGTTTGGATTTTCAAATGCAAACTGAAGGATCTTCATTCCAGGAAGTCCGAATTTGTCTCTGAGTTCTATGACTGAATCATCTATCTCGCCGAGATCCTCGGCGATGATAGGAAGATGGTAGCCGAGATTAGCTTCGAGCTGTGTGAAGAAGTTCAGCCCTGGAGCTGGCTTCCACTCGCCGTTGATGGCGGTCTCCTCACCGTAAGGCACTGCCCAGTAACGGTCAAATCCTCTGAAGTGATCTATCCTGAGGAAATCTGTTACTGTGAGCTGATATTTGATTCTCTCTATCCACCATGCATAGCCTGTCTCGGTATGCTTTTTCCAGTTGTACAGAGGGTTGCCCCAGAGCTGACCGGTAGCTGAGAAATAATCTGGTGGAACACCTGCAACCTCGATAGGGTATCCCTTTGAATCCAGCAGAAACAGTTCCTGATTGGACCATACGTCTGCGCTGTCCCATGCGAGGAATATAGGTGTGTCACCTACTATACTGATTCCGAGATCATTTGCATATGTCTTGAGGGCCTGCCACTGCTCTGTAAAAAGGAACTGGAGGAAGTTGTAGTAGCCGATGCCGTCTGCAAGCTTCTTCTTCCATGCGGTCTTCTGCCTTGCGGTCGGCTTCTTCAGTGAATCATCCCACATGTACCAAGGCATTCCCTCGTGTGCGTCCTTGCCTGCCATGAACAGAGAGTAGTCAGCAAGCCATGATGTATTCTTGACAAATGCATCGAACTTTGCCATGAGATCCTCGTCTCCTGACATATCATCTGCATAGTCAGCGTCGATAAATCTCTCGTACGCTTTCTTCAGAAGGCCAGTCTTGAATTCTATAAGTGTTCCATAGTCGATCTTCTCAGGATCCCAGTCAGGCATAGCTGAGAAGTCCTCGTCCAGAAGTAACTTCTTCTTTCTGAGGTAGTCGATATCGATGATAAGTGGTTGTCCTGCAAATGCTGAAAATGGCTGATAAGGTGAATCGCCAAAGCCTGTGTGACCGAGTGGAAGTACTTGCCACAGATTTAATCCTGAAGCTGCAAGAAAGTCGATGAACTGATAGGCGCCCGGACCAAGATCACCGATTCCGTAAGGACTTGGGAATGATGTCGGGTGAGCCAGAATACCAGCGTACTTCTTAGGCTTTTTTTCGTTGTTCTGCTCTAACATAATCTATCCTCTTTTCATAATATGTAAAACCACAGAGCCATGCCACCTCACAGTCTCTTACGAGCCTGTTCGGTGCAGCGTATCCGCCGTATAGCACAATATAAGAAATGCCTTGTTCATGCAAGCATGACAAGCCACTTCTTATATTGTGCTGCATGGCTCTGAACGGTAACATTATACAATACTATGTGTGATAGTTGCAAGGTAATAGTGCTTGACAGCGGGCTGTGTGCTAACTTATTATAAGTGGAAGTATTTTAACTTGCGTATACTTCCGTATTTCCGTGATATATGGCGGTTAAGCCGTATGTGTGGAGCGGATAAAAAGAGAAAGAAGAGTATAAAAATGGAAAGAATAATCACAAGCCTGCTTGAAACGGATATGTACAAGTTTAGTATGGGACAGGCGATTTACCATCAGTTCAGTGACTATAAGACAACATGGTCATTCAAGTGCAGGAATACTGACGTGTTCTTCACAAAGGAGATGGTTGATGAGATCAAGAGACAGATACAGCTCTACTGTGATCTGAGATTTACAGAGGAGGAGCTTGAGTATCTGCACAATATCAAGTGGATAAAGGGTTCTTATGTTGATTTTCTGAGACTCTGGAAGGCAAGATATGAGGACTTTGAGATATCAGATGACGCTGAGTGTGGACTGAAGATAGAGGCGAGAGGCACTTGGCTCAATACTTCCATGTATGAGATACCTACTCTGGCTATAGTGAATGAGGTCTACTTCAGAATGAACGATGACTATGATAAGCTGCTTGCATCATTCAGGGAGAAGCTTGATGAGAAGGTCCGAAAAGTCGAGACTGGAGAGTATAACCTTGGAGCTTTCAGTGAGTTTGGACTCAGAAGAAGACTTTCGGCTGAAGCTCAGGAGCTTGCAGTCAAGGAACTCAGCAAGCGCAAGTATCCGGGTTCAACATTTGTCGGAACAAGTAATGTATATCTGGCAAGGAAGTATAATCTGGTTCCGGTTGGAACTATGGCGCATGAGTGGATCATGTGTGTTGGACAGGGTAATCATAAGCACAATCCTGCATATTCCAACTGGTATGCATTGGATGCATGGGTTAAGGAGTATGGAGTGCTGAACGGAACAGCTCTCACTGATGCCATCACAACAGATTGCTTCCTAAAGGATTTCCAGCTCACATATGCGACACTTTTCAGTGGGGTGAGACACGACAGTGGCGATCCTTATGAGTGGGGCGACAAGATGGTTCATCATTATGAGAAGCTTGGACTTGATCCAAAGACCAAGACACTTCTGTTCAGCGACAGCCTTGATTTCGAGAAAGCAGACAAACTCAACAGCTATTTCAAGGACAAGATCAAGGTTGCATTTGGAATAGGAACATATATATCCAACGATACGTGCGATGAACCGCTCAACATAGTTATGAAGACTACAGCATGTAACGGCATGGATGTTGCCAAGATATCTGATGATAAGGGCAAGGGTATGTGCAAGAATCCAGATTATGTTCATTATCTCAACAGATGTATCAAGTGGCGTATGGAGAATGATAAGTAACTTTTCGTAAGGAGGTGGCGCACTGGGTGCGCCGTCACTAAGCTGGGCTTAGTGACATCTTATGAAGCACGCAGACGCCGCGCGCAGCGCATTTCATGCGTCTGCTCATTAGCAAAAAATGGAGTTTTGTGAATTATGGGAAAAATTATTATAATGACAGATTCTGCCAGTGACATTTCAGAGAATGAGGAGAAGGAGCTTGGAATCAAGATTCTTCCTTTCCCGGTCGTAATAGGTGGCAAGTCTTATCTGAGCAGAGTCGATTTTGACAATGAGGGCTTCTACAAGCTCATGGCAGAGAATGATGATCTTCCAAAGACATCACAGATCACAGCGTACCAGTTCGGCGAGGTGTATAAGGAGCTGGTGGAGCAGGGTTACACGGATATTATATATGTAAGCATCAACAAGGATGGTTCTGCCTCATATGCAAATGCGCAGATGGCCGCAGATCAGTTCGAGGAGGAATATCCTGAGTGTGCCGGAAAGTGCAATATATATGTATTTGACGGAATAGGCTACAGTGGACAGTATGGCTATCCGGTGGTTGTGGCAGCTAGAATGGTTCAGGAGGGCAGGGATGCCAAGGATATCGTGTGGTATCTGAAGGAAGAGCTTCCAAAGAGAAGGATATACTTCGGAATATATGGCCTCAAGTATGCAGCCAAGTCAGGAAGAATTCCAAGTGCGGCAGCTCTGGTTGGTGACGCACTCGGCGTGAAGCCTATCATGAAGATCTGGGCAAATGAGATCGTGACAGCTATCAAGTGCCGCGGTGAGAAGAAACTCATGGCAAAGATGGTGGATGTCACAGTGGAAGAGATGGAGCCAGGTTCAGAGTACCAGGTAGTATACGGAAATGATGAGACCGTAAGAGACGAGCTGACAGCCCGTATGACGGAGAAGGTTGGCTATGGCCCTTCAGATTACTTCCAGATCGGGGCAGCAGTTGCATCAAATGCGGGCCCGAAGGTCGTTGGAACTATCTTCAATGTGAAGAAAGAGCTTATGTAAGGATTCGTGTAGGAATTATTTCTTATGGCACGATGGCGGATAAAAGTCTTCGTGCTGTTTATCGTGGAATTTAATAATATGTGCATAAAATTATCCCTTTTCAAGGAAATTTAGTTGAAAAGATACAAAATCTCAGATTTTGTGCCTTTTTCAAGATCTTTTCCTCAAAAAGGGATAATTTAGTGTCGTAAAATAAATATAATTGCCATTTAGAGAAAATATTTCCAAACCATTCAAGAAATCAAATCATCAAGCTCGTGATACACCCTTGCGAGTGGCAGCCCGACAACATTGTTGTAGTCGCCCTCAATTCCCTTGACGAACAGACCGCCCTTGCCCTGAATTCCATAGCTTCCGGCTTTGTCAAACGGCTCATTTGTGGCGAGGTACTGGATTATCTCGTCGTGGGATACAGGATAGAAGGTGACATCCGTCTTCTCATAGAATGAGCTGGATGACTTGGCTCTTCCGTTCACATATATCAGACACACGCCGGTGTACACCTGATGCGTCTGGTCGGACAGACTGTTCAAGGTGTTGTATGCATCGTCGTAGTCGTAAGGCTTACCAAGAATCCTTCCGTTCAGCGATACAACAGTGTCTGCGCCGAGGACAACGAAGCGTTCAGGAAGCTTTTTAACCCGTCTTACAACATCCTGGGCGATGATCCTGTTGCACACTTCATCTGCCTTCTTCTTAGCCAGAAGCATTACATATTCAGATGGAGCCATCGGTTCAAGATCTTCATCAGAAAGACTTGGACACACATCGAAGTCGTATCCCGCCTGGGCCAGAAGTTCCTTTCTTCTAGGCGATCCCGAGGCGAGAATTATCTTTATGTTAGTCATATGCTATATCTCTATACTTTCCTAAAATAATTTTGTACAAACAAGATCTGTTATTGTCGTACACACAGATCATTATTTACACATCTTAATAGCCTTCTCAAACAGTGGCAGAGAGCGCTCAACCATATCTGTTGTAGTACAGTAAGCCAGTCTCATATGTCCCGGACACATAAAGCTGTCGCCGGGAACAAGGATCAGATCAAGCTCATGGGCAGTCATGTTACAGAACTCATTTGCATCTGCGATAGGAGTCTTAGGGAACATGTAGAAGGTTCCGCCCGGCTCAACACACTCATATCCCATAGCCGTCAGCTCCTTGTACAGGATGTTCTTGTTCTTCTCGTAGATTGACAGATCAGATGTCTCATCAAGCACCTTTGCAACTCCGAGCTGTATCAGAGATGAAGGACAGTTGTGTCCTGTGAAACGTGATACCTGTCCGCACATGTTGATGATGAGCTCGGCATCCTTGCACTTAGGGTTTACAGCCACGTATCCGATACGCTCTCCAGGCAGTGACAGAGACTTGCTGAATGAGTAGCAGCAGATGGTGTTGTCGTAGAACTTTGAGATGAATGGCGAATCAGTTCCCTCAAATACGATCTCTCTGTAAGGCTCGTCTGATATAAGGTAAATGTCATGTCCGTACTCCTCCTGTTTCTCTGTGAGGATCTGGGCAAGATGTGTTATAGTCTCGGTTGAGTAGACGATTCCGGATGGGTTGTTTGGCGAGTTGATGAGGATTGCCTGAACATTTGGGTTCATCATCTCGAGGAATGCGTCAAAGTTGATCTGGAATGAAGTTATGTCCGCGGGAACGACCTTGAGAACAGCACCGGTTCCGTCAACGTATGGTACATACTCAGGGAAGTAAGGGGCAAATGTGATGACCTCGTCGCCCGGCTCTGTGACACATCTGATGGCGTGGGCCAGGGCTCCGGCAGCACCTGATGTCATGAAAATGTCCTCAGGAACATACTCCATGCCGAAACGGCGGTTCAGTGATTCTGCGACAGCCTTTCTTACAGAATAAATAGTGAGTGTTGGGCTATAACCATGGAGTGCCAGTGAATCCTCATTCTGGATAAGGTCGATAAGTCCTTTGTTGAAGTCGTCTGTGGTAGGCACAGATGGATTGCCTATAGTATAGTTGAACACATTCTCAGCACCGATCTCAGCGGCACGCTTTGAAGCATACTGTGCAAATTCCCTGATGATGGAAGTGTTGTTTAACATTGATGAATATTTCTTTGAAATCATGAAAGTCCTCCTGTTATGTAAAATGTTATGATAAATATACAGTTTTGGACACAAAAAAACAAGAGGTAACAGAACGGGGAAGATCTGCTGCCTCTTGCAAAAAAATGAGGGGAGAGAGGATTCAAATAAATGAAAAACTCTTTACGATTATTAGTATATCCAGGATTTGTGAAAAAAATGTGTTTAAAGATTAATCTATTTATAAATATTAATAACTAATCATAAACAAATAATTAAACGTTCACAAAGTGCGGGTATTTCTGTATAATACAGCGTGACGGATACGATATTGCGGTACTATAAACAATGCATTAGTACCATAAGAGAGGTTTGAGATATGATATTTGAGACACATGGTCATTATGACGATACTCAGTTTGATGAGGACAGAGAACAGTTAATTGCAGAATTCCTTGAGAAGGATATAGACAAGGTCATGAACGTCGGAGCGGATATGCAGTCGTCGAGGAATTCGGTGGAGCTTGCCGCAAAATATCCGCATTTTTATGCGGCAGTCGGCGTACATCCGAGTGAGGTCGGTGAGCTGACGGAGACGGATATACAGGAGCTTAAGAGCATGGTGCTGGATAATCCAAAGGTGAGAGCCATAGGAGAGATAGGTCTTGATTATCATTTTGATGATGATCCTCCGAGGGATGTTCAGAAGAAATGGTTTCTCAGGCAGCTTGAGCTTGCGCAGGAGCTTGCCATGCCGATCATTATACACAGTCGTGATGCGGCATCAGACACTATGGAGATGCTTAAAAGAATGGATGGCGACAGAAATGGCGGTGTGATACACTGTTATTCATACAGCGTAGAACAGGCAAGAGAATATATTAAGATGGGATTTAACATAGGGGTTGGCGGAGTAGTCACCTTCAAGAACAGCCGGAAGCTTCAGGAGGTCGTGGAGGACATCCCTCTGGAAAAGATAGTTCTCGAAACAGACTCCCCATACATGGCTCCGGTTCCGTTCCGGGGAACAAGGAACTCAGCCCTCAACATACCTTATATAGCTGAGAAGATAGCTGAGATCAAGGGCGTTCCGGTTCAGAAAGTGTATGACCAGACATACGCGAATGCCCTGAAAATGTACAAGATGTAATAAAAACGTAGATTACAGGCATGGAGGTTTCGTAATGTGAATTGAGACCAGGACTTTGTGGTATTCTCTAGACAGGCATACCACAAAGTCCTGGTCGTGACAAAAATCTTGATGAAACCGCCATTGTCTGGACGCAGGAAAGGACAAAGCATGGAGAAGTTAAGCAATCCACAGGTTACAATAGAGACGATAAAGAAATACGAATTTGCATTTCAGAAGAAGTTCGGTCAGAATTTCCTCATAGATGCCCATGTCATAAATAAGATAATCAGCGCAGCGGACATCACGAAGGACGACTGCGTGCTGGAGATAGGTCCGGGAATAGGAACCATGACCCAGTATCTTGCGGAGAGTGCCGGACAGGTTGTGGCGGTGGAGATAGACAAGAATCTTCTCCCTATTCTGGACGAGACCCTTGCGGAGTACGACAATGTGACCATCATCAACGATGACATACTGAAGGTGGATATCAACAAGATCGTGGAGGAGAGAAATGGCGGCAGGCCTATCAAGGTGGTTGCGAATCTTCCATACTATATAACCACACCGATCATCATGGGACTTTTCGAGAAGCATGTGCCGCTTCTCTCGGTGACGGTCATGGTGCAGAAGGAGGTTGCGGACCGCATGCAGGTGGGCCCGGGGACCAAGGATTACGGAGCACTGTCCCTGGCAGTTCAGTATTATGCCGAGCCGTATATAGTGGCAAATGTTCCGCCAAACTGCTTTATACCGAGACCGGGTGTGGGCTCAGCGGTCATCAGACTGAACAGATACCAGGAGCCGCCGGTCAAGGTGAAGGACGAGCAGCTCATGTTCCGGCTGATAAGAGCATCATTTAACCAGAGAAGAAAGACTCTTCAGAACGGCATAGCCAACAGCGGAGAACTGTCATTTACCAAGGAGCAGATCGCAAAGGCTTTGGAATCCCTTGGAATATCAGCAAATATCCGTGGAGAAAGTTTGAGCCTGGCGGAATTTGCAGCTTTGAGCGACATTCTCACGGACAAATAATGTCATAGGTTGTGAGACAGAATCATAGATAATTGATAAAGCCCCCGGAAAAGGACGCAGAATTCCGGAAGGGAGAGGAGGATTATCTATGGTGTACTGGAACCGATTTATATCGTATATTTACAGGTATCACGACGGATACAAATGTGAAAATTCAGGATTTGCCAAGGTGGCAAAGGTGGGGAGAACGGGAAGACTCACGGTTGGACTGAGAAACGGAATGAACAGCAGAGAGGAAATCTATGGCGTGTTCATTTACAGGGAGACGCTGGCCGACGAAGGCGCAGTGGGCGGTGAACAGACAAATGAACCCGTGATGATCCCTCTGCCGGTGCTCGTCGGTAAGATGAGACTCAGAAATGGACACGGTGAGGAGTGCTTCTCATTCTGCTGGGATGATGTCATGGAGAGCGGACGGCCTGTGACTGCATTTGCCGGTATCGTCATAAGGCGTATACAGCCGGATGGAAATATGGGGCAGGAGTATTACGACAGCGATATATTCTGTTCGTCCTGGACGGACAGTGTGATAGATTATTCCAGAATGTGGGATGCGAAACGTGCGGGCCGCGATGCTGAGGAACTGAGCGAGGCGGTGAGAGAGGCCTCCATAACAGATACGGTCACGGCAGAGTTGGAGCTTGAGAGCTGTGCTGCACCGGCGGAGCCTGTATGTTATGATGAGGTCGAGACCTCCGAGACCGGAACGGCGATAGACAAAATGTTTGAGAACTATGAACGTCTGCCACTTCTTCCGGGAAGCTCCCTGGATGACGGACTGGACAGCGTCATAGAGAGCGTGAAGATATCCCCGAATGACATAGGTCTGCTGGACATGTGCAACTGGAAGCTCGGGGTGAACAGCTTCCTGACACACGGGTATTACAGCTACAAATACCTGATGTTTGGCAAAGTCATATTTTCCACAGATGATGACCGCGTCAGTTACATACTTGGAGTTCCGGGGGTGTATTCCTCGAGGGAGAAATACCTTGCCGGGATATTTGGATTTGACAGATTCGTGCCGGAGAAGGAGACACATATCAAGACCGGCAGCTTCGGCTACTGGATAGTGGATATAAGATAGGAAGAAGAGGATAAAGAGAATGGAAGATACCAATATAGATGAGCTGACGCCGGAGAAGCGGCGTATTCATGAGAAGTATATGGATAAAGCCATAGCCCAGGCAAAGAGGGCTTATGCAAATGGCGATGTTCCGATAGGCTGTGTCATAGTCCACGATGACAGGATAATCGCAAGGGGCTTCAACAAGAGAAATCTGAAAAAGACCACACTTGCACATGCGGAGATACTGGCCATAGAACAGGCGTCAAAGAAGCTCGGCGACTGGCGGCTGGAGGAGTGCACAATGTATGTGACCCTTGAACCGTGCCAGATGTGTGCCGGGGCCATAGTGCAGGCCCGTATCCCAAATGTGGTGATAGGATGTATGAATCCCAAGGCCGGATGTGCGGGCTCCATAATAAACCTGCTGGACATGAAACAGTTCAATCATCAGGTTGAGGTTATACGTGGTGTGCGGCAGGATGAATGCAGTGAGATGATGAAGAGCTTTTTTCGCGACCTGAGACAGGGAAAAGCGAAGAATGCTTGACGGCGGGCGGCATGTCAGATATAATGTAGCCTGCGGTGCATCTTGTGCACAGCCAATTAAATATGTTTTAAAGTTTCCATGCAACCGGGGAGGTAGCGGCGCCCTGTACCTGCAATCCGCTATAGCAGGGGTGATGGTCTTCCGGAGGGGTGGCCGCTGTAGGGCTGCCCTCAGTAAGTGATGTTGATGTCTGGGTCTCGCGCAACAGGAATCTTCGAACCGTGTCAGGTCGGAGACGAAGCAGCACTAAGGGGAATCTCCTGTGTGCCGTGAGGGTGCCTGGGCTGAGTTAACTGCTGAGGTAACGTCTATGGTGACGCTTCGAAGGAAGATCGCATGGATTTTTTTATTTTTAACATTATTTATTAAAAATTTAAAAAAATATAGCAAAATCCCACAAAAGATGTTATCATCAAGTATGATACTTTTGCAGTGTTATTATGCGCTGCAGAATAGTGATTTCCAAGGGGCGAAACGGATATGAATTACGCTGAAGTAATTGATTTTGTAAAGGAACAGACAGCCGTTAATGGTAGGCCGCCTAATTATCCATTCAGGAGCAGATTTGAACATACTATGCGGGTGTATAGATGGGCGATAAAGCTTCAGTCGAAGTTAGGTGGAGATCTGGATATAATAGTTCTCGCGGCACTTCTTCATGATGTGGGCTGGGATGACGAGAGACCACATGGGGAGGTCGGAGCAGAGATAGCTGTCAATTATCTTGACAGTCTGGGAGTCGATCCACAGAAGATAGCCAAGATAGGCGAGATAATCATGATCCATGAGGAGAAGGATACTGATGCAGATCTGTCACTTGAGTGCAGGATAGTTATGGATGCAGACCTGCTGGATGAAGTGGGAGCGATCAGTGTTCTGTGGGATTCCATGGCTACGGCTATAGAGGACGAGGCAAGCTATAAGCGCGCATATTACAGAATCAAGAATTTTTATAAGATCAATAAACCAAAGATCAAGAGATGTAAGACGGAGGCTGGACGACTTGAGTACAGCAAACGCATGCAGCTCCTTGAGGATTTCATATTCCAGCTTGAGAAAGAACTGTTCTAGTATCGATTGATGAATTTGATTGTGGATAGGAGAGATAATTATGAAGACATTTGTTAAGATCCTTGTAGCCATTATTGTGGTAGCAGCTATCTGTGGCGGTGTGTATCTGGTTCTTCCTGAGACAGCTCAGATATTTGTAAAGGGTAATATTCAGTATCGTACTAACGATGAGGCAAAGGACAAGATAGACAGCCTTAAGAAGAATGAGATCGTCTATACAGATGTACAGAGCAACGGAACAGAGAAGAAGGTTCCTACAGGTGTTACATATGGAGACGCTCTTGATAAGAAGGCCAAGACAACAGTATGGTATTATGAGGACACAACAAACGGTGGATTCAGAATCACATATTATGGAACAAAGGTCAGCATGGATCTTGCAAAGTATGGTTCAGATGGAACATATATAGACAAGACACTGAAGGCAGTATTTGATTTCCCTGCAGGCGGAAAGAGTACAGTTACATTGTACATAGGAGATGAGCAGTGTGACGATGCGATGAAGGCTGCTGTACTTCAGGCTCTGGCTAACTAATAATAGTTAATATACAATAAAACTCCACACCGACTATGATTTAGACGGTGTGGAGTTTTATTTTGCCTTTTTATAATTGCTTTTGCAGATCTTATGCAGATCAGTCGTGGCTGTTTACGAGATCCTCTATCATGTTGATGATGATTCCCGTTGAGTCGGTCAGGTTGCTGGACTCCATAGCCTGGATATATTTCTCTTTGTTGTTGTACACTTCATTTATTCCGGCGAACAGGGAATCTGTGTTCAGCTCTTCCTCCTGGATCACATAGCTGTATCCGCTCTTCTCAAATGACTGGGCGTTGAGAATCTGATCACCTCTTGATGCAGCCTTTGACAGAGGAATGAGGATGTTCGGTTTTCTGAGTGCGAGAAGCTCACAGATGGCATTGGCTCCTGCACGTGAGATGATGATATCGCACAGTGCAAGCATGCTTGCAAGTTCCTTCTTTACATATTCGTACTGGACATAGCCCTTCTTATCCTTGAGGGATTCATCCAGATTGTCCTTGCCGCACAGGTGGATGACGTTGAAGGTCTCCAGAAGACGGTCGATATTGTCTCTTATTGCGTTGTTGATTATGACGCTTCCTGAACTTCCGCCCACGATAAGGAGAACAGGCTTGTTGTCAGTGAAACCGCAGTAGTTATATGCAAATGCGGAATCGCCGCGGAAAAGTTCCTCTCTGATAGGGGTTCCGGTTACGACTGCCTTGCCCTCAGGGAAGAGATCCTTTGTCTCAGGGAAGTTACAGCATACCTTTGTCGCCTTTGGAAGGGCGAGCTTATTTGCAAGGCCGGGAGTCATATCTGATTCGTGTATCACCACAGGGATACCTGCTGAGTGTGCGGCAAATACCACAGGGACTGTGACAAATCCTCCCTTTGAGAATACTACATCAGGCTTGAGCTCTTTCATGAGCTTCTTTGCTTCAGATATTCCTTTAAGTACCTTGAACGGATCTGAGAAGTTCTTCATTGAGAAGTATCTTCTGAGCTTTCCTGAAGCTATGCCGTGATAAGGGATGCCCATATCTTCTATAAGCTTTTTCTCCATGCCGTCATATGAACCGATGTACTGGATGTCATATCCGTGCTTCTTCAGCTCCGGCATAAGTGCCATGTTTGGTGTGACATGACCTGCTGTACCGCCGCCTGTCAATATAATTCTCTTCATAATGATTGTTAATCCTCCTGTTACTGTGCTGAAGCCAGATACTGCTTGAGTGCCTGAGCCAGTTGATCCGGGCATGAAGTCGGCTTGAAACCGCAGGTTGTGCCCTCGAGTCTGGCGATGACGTCCTCTGGCTTCATGCCTTCTACGAGAGCTCCGATACCCTTGAGGTTACCATTGCATCCTCCGGTGAACTTTACATCATGCAGCCTGCCATCGATGACGTCAAAGTTGATCTCGACAGAGCAGGTTCCTTTAGTCTTATAAACCATAACAATACCTCTTTTCTATTGTACTTAACCAATCATTTTAATATTCGCTGATACATTCTAAGATGTATGTATCCTGCTTTTTTCATCTTGAAGTATATCAAAAGAGCATGCAAAAGACAAACATTTGTCGAGCGAAAATAATTGTATACCCCGGAATGTCACTCATATAATACTACCATCCGGACCGGCCAAACGGATGTGGGGTTAAGCCCTGACAGGATATGATCGAATAATTGAAAAGAGAGGGAAAACTATGTTTGAAATTTTGTTGAATCAGAATGTGTGTATGTATGTGATGATAGTGTGTGGGTGTATAGGGCTGACAGGACGGGCTGTGATGAGCAGTTATCTTGCAAGACTGGCAAAGGCGGCTGAGCGCATGGGAACGACGCGGAAAAAACAATTGATGGAGATGCGCAGGCGGTATGAGGATATAACATCGCTGGATGTGAACATACATGACACTGCCGCATTTGTGGACAAGTACATAGACAGGCTGAAGATAGGTTTTATACCGATAAATGTGTGGAATGGATTTGTGAAAAATATGGGAGTGGCCGCAGCTGGGACAGGCATATTTGCAGCGGCGTATCAATATTATGTAGTAGGCGATGGCGTGGAGACATTGAAGATGCTGGGGTGTGGACTGGCAGCCTGCATAGTGCTGGTGGCTGCTCATAACCAGTGGAATTGTGAATGGCATATGAGGACTCTGCGTGACAGCGCCAGAAATTATCTGGGCAACAGCCTGGCAAACAGATTGAAAAAGGAAGAAGGGAAACAGACAACGAAGCAGGATACTGTTGAGGCCATGGCAGCATGCAGTGAGACAGATGAAAATGAAAGGATAAAAAGAAATGAGAAGCCTGCGCGGAAAGCACAGCGGAGTGATAAGTCAGATTATGATGCTCTGCTTGACGGGATCATGAAGAAGATGCTTGCGGATGGATAACCGGCGAGTGGACATGTGCAGGTGGGCTGCAGATGAAATGCGGGTGAGAACAGCCTGTATGAGCCAATAAATTCAGGATGGTAGATAGTGAGAAAGCTGTACTTGATAGCAGGACTGTATGCTGCCTGCGTGATCGGGGCCGTGCTCAGCGGATGCTCCATATATGACAAGGAGGATCTGTCCAAGATGGTGGCGACTCCGGGGGACGCAGAGTGTCAGGCAGACGGTGCGAAGAATGGGGAAGGTGATGCGGAAGGAAAAGAAAAATCGGGAGACAAGACGGAAGATGCGGAGAGTAACACGGACACAGACGGGGAGAGTCAGGGTGAGGATATGACCAGACTAAGGGATTACAGCCAGATATCGACAAAGAAATATTCATGGTACATAGTGCGGGACAAAAATCATGGAATGAGTGGCTGTGACAACAGCTTTCCGCTGGAGCAGTACGATGCGTTCTACGTGGACAGAGTGTGTGCTGAGAAGAATGAAAAGGTGATGTATCTGACATTTGACTGTGGGTATGAGAACGGATATACAGAGCAGATGCTGGATGTGCTCAAAAAGCACAATGCAAAGGGCTGCTTCTTCGTGACGATGACTTACATAAGGGACAATCCGGATATAGTAAAGAGGATGAAGGAGGAGGGACATCAGGTGGGAAACCACACGGTGCATCATCCGTGCATGCCGGAGAAGAGTGTGGAGGAGCAGAAAAGTGAGTTAAAGGAGTGCTCAGACTTTATGAGGAATGAAACTGGGTATGAAATGGATATGTATTTCAGACCGCCGAGCGGTGAGTACAGTGAACAGGTTCTGCAGCTGGCTAAGGATATGGGGTATAAGACCATATTCTGGAGTATGGCTTACCTTGATTATGATGTGAACAATCAGCCGGGGACGGACTATGTCATTGATCATTTTGCGAAATATCATCATCCGGGAGCCATTCCTCTAATACACAATGTGTCGTCGTCCAATGCGCAGGCGCTTGATACGGTTCTCACAAACCTGGAGAAGGAGGGATATGAGTTCAGGTCTTTGAATGAGATGAAAATTGAATAGTAGTATCAGAAACAGAAGCTCTCTGTGCGGATCATGCCGATCCGAACGGAGAGCTTTTGTGTATTGGCAGTGCGATCTGTGTGATATAAGCATCTTTATTTGCTCCGTGGGTTGGAGGACCCTCCATAAATGAATTGCGAAAATAACCACAGGTCGCAAGATTGTTTTCTTTTGCATAGTCCAATAGTTTTTTCTGGACAGTGTCGAAATTTTCATATGGACCACGATAGTATATACAGATAGCTGCAGTCTGTGGAAGTTTTTTTATGTGTTCGTCATTGGTGTCAGGATCTGCTGCGACAGGTATGACATATCTTCCTTCGGATGTTGATTCGACAAAAACCTCTGTACACATTTTGCCTGTGGTGTCCAGTTGATATTTTTTTGTTGCCTCGATAAAGGTCTTGCGCAGATCTTCAGTTTTTCTGGCCAGATCAGAGTCTTTGAACTCCTGACAAAATGCAGTGAATGAGGGAAGAGTGGTAAAATGGATCTCCGGTTCTGATGTCTGGGACTGACGCAGCTGAAGCTGGGCTATGCACAGATCCAGCTGGGAACGGAGCGCAGTCATACGTTCAATGACATCCTCAAGCTTTTCGGTATTATTGAAGTACTTGTTAATCTCGGATAACGATAATCCTAGTCCCTGAAGAACTTTTATAATTCGTATATGTACGATGTTATCGGCAGAGTAGTAGCGGAAACCGCTGCTCTCATTTTTGTATGCGGGTGTCAGAAGCCCCAGGTCTTCGTAGTTTAACAGCATTCTTCTTGTCACTCCAAGCATTTTAGTGACTTCCCCAATTTGATATAGATTTTTATTTGCGTGATTCATATGATTTCCCTCCCCTTAAAAATAGACAAAAAAAATTGTGAATATTGCATAAATACCGCAAAAATATTGTTGACTTGAACATTGATGTACGAATTATAATTATCATAAATTGTTAAAGGGAAAGAGTCAAGAATTAACAGGAGGTAATGGTTGCAGAGAGAAAACATTAACGGACACACGAAAAAGAGGTTTTATTGAGAAAGAGAGGGAAGTGTATGAAAGAAAGAATTCTATGCAGAAAAGTTATGGCATGGCTCATGACAGCTTTCATGGTCATAACGTGTTTGATTTCGATAGGTGGTAAGAATACTGCCTACGCATCGGCTATGGAGAATATCAAGGTAACAGACGTGGATATAAGCACAGATGGACATATGAGAGGTCTCAAGTGGGGGTGGACAACCAGCGGTTATGCCAGCGCGAGCTGCAAGCTTGGCATTCAGTCTGAGAAGTTCACGACTGGAGATCTCACAAACTTTGGTGATTATCTGAGCAGCCATAGGTACAGTGGATGGGCGAGTGCCGAGTCACCTGAAGGCTGCGGATTTAAAGGCTGGATAACAGAGAACTCGTTCTCAAGGAGTTCAGGTACATATGACAGAACGGATACCATTTCCGGAGAGGGAATAGATATGGGTACCACGGGTGTGTATTATCTGTATACGTGGACATATTACAATGGTTATGTATTCCCTGATATTTACATAGGAAGTATTGATCTGAATGCTGGCAAGATCGTGGACGCCAGCGGCAATGAAATAACATTTCAGATCGGTGGCTTTTCAGGCGGAGGCAATACAGATCCTTCGGAGGAAGAAGTTGTATTCATGAACAATGGATATCCATATGGCAAGAATATGACGAATAGTTCAATCACTCTCGTTATGGACGTGACAGGGGAAGCTGCAACATATCAGTGGCAGAGCGCAACCAGTAAGCGTGGACCATTTACAGATATTGAAGGTGCAAATGGAAGTACATATACGTTCACCCCGACTCATGGATACTGGTACAGGTGCGTGGTGGATGGTACAGCCAGCAGAGCGGTAAAGGCAGTTATCCCTACCAGTGACAATGGAAATACGTGGACAAAGCCAAATACTTGCTGGTATATAAGCAATGGAGTTATGGCTTACATGGCCAATGACAAAGGGGTTGATATTGTTGGCTTGTATACCAAGGACGGAAAGAACTATATGCTTGGAACAAGCTACGACAAAGTATGGAGATTGTACAGCAGAAGCGATTCAGAGCCTTCAGCTGAAACGGCTACATCACAAGTATCTGTGGCTTCGCTTGCAGCTCTAAGATTGTCGTTTGATCCTATGAATACTCACGATCTGATTTTTGATGCTGAACTTGGTGAGGGACAGCATTCATTTGCAATAGGAGCGGATGCGAACATTGGAAATAGTATTACAAGCTCTGACAGTGCAGATGAAGCGGTGCTTGCTGCCACTGTCAAGAATGGTGAATTACAGCAGATAGCGATGATGGGAGTTGCTAAAGCGGCGGATGCGGCAGATGATACTCCATCATTTGTTCTTGCCCCTATAACACAGGCAAGTAATTACTGGATCGGGGGCTATGATTCCAGAAGAATATTTGAGTACAATACAGGTTCATCAAGCTACATAAAGGAAACTGCTGAAATAAATGGTCAGAATGCTGCATCCCTGGTTGAAGGAATAGATTCGGGATTGACAATGTCATGGACAAATGTTGAAGATGGCGGACATATAGGTTTCAAATTCAGCGTTGGAGCGGTGGCTGATGTAGGAGCAGTTACAGGACAGGTTGATTATATAACAGAAAATCTGACAGAGCTTGATGGCGATACATCATATATCATCACTGTTGATGGCGAGTCATATGACATTGTGAGTGATATGTATGGTGATATAGCTCTTGAGGGAACAGATGATAACGACGTATCATATAGTTTGTTTGGTAAAAATATAAGTATCCGCAAGAAAGACAGTCAGGATACACCTGCTGATATAACTGTTGCAGCAAGACCGGAGGCACCATCTGCACCGAAGACTCTTGCAGACATACAGAATCCAACACCAGCCGATATGGAAAGTGCTGCAGACGGCGAAGGCGTTGAGATAGTAAGCGTGACTGGCGATTCTGTGACTGTAAGCCCGCTTGGCGGACAGCAGTATCAGTATTCGACGGATGGAGCGACCTGGACAGTTCTCGATGATCTGAATGTGTCAGATAATTATGTTATCTCAGGACTTGAAGAGAATCAGAGGGTATATGTTCGCACAAGATACGTGGCTAATACGACAAAACCAGCTTCATTGTGGTCAGATGCCAAGGCAGTCTCACGTGACCTGATCGCCGGAGTAACTGCAGAAGATACAACCTGCACTTACGATGGATTGGTACATAGCCCATCTGTTACAATTGCAGATGGCCTGGATGGAGCTTCTATCCGTTATTCGCTGGCTGCAGATGAGCCGTACACACAGGCGGTTCCTGAGCTTAAAAATGCAGGAACATATAAGGTGTATTACCTTGTTACAGCAGATGAGTGTTCACCGGTATTTGGCGATGTGACTGTGACTATCGAAAAGAAAACGATCACAGCGGATAAGGTAATCGTTGATGAAAATGCATATATACAGGGAATCCAGTTCTCAGGATTGCTGGATGGAGAAGAACTGGTATATGACGAGGATTATACTGTAGTACTGTGGGACGTTACACCAGGAATAGAGAAGGTTGTAACTACATACAGATTTGGGCTTGCAACTACGGGAAATGCAGCCAATTACATGCTTCAGAACAAGTCATGGGATATGGTTCATTATCATGACTGGACGTATGAGATAAAAGAAGGCCACAGTAACAAGATAATTGCATATTGCAATGAAACTGAGAATCCGGCACACTGCGCATATCAGGGCAGAAACGAGGCGGTCAGCTGTACTGTGACAGCAGAAAGCAGAGCGTATGACGGCACAGAATATGCAGGTGCAGTTGTTAATAACTGGATAACAGAGAAGACCGGAGAGGCTGCTGTTACATATTATGAGGGAACAGGTGATACCGATTATCCGGAAAATGAGAATGCGCCGGTAAATGCAGGTACTTATAAGTTTGTTGTGAAGATAGCTGATGTTACGGCTTATGCAGAATTTGAAATACAGAGACTTGATCAGAATGTTGAATTTGATGTAATCGATTACACATTTGGCGACAGTGTAGAGGCTCCAGAGGTTACAGGAGCACAAGAGGATCCTGTTATAGAGTATTACTACACAACAGAGAACAGTAACACAGATGGTACATTGTGGGAGAACTCCAGATCGGCAGATCCGGGCACATATTATATGTATGCCAAGGTTTGTGCTACAACCAATTACAATGAGTATGTGACACAACCGGTTCAGTTCACAGTTGCAAAGAGAGAAGCTCCGACAGACATAACAGCGGCAGATATTGTAAAGACATATGACGGCAAGGCTTATGGAATAACTGTTACAGGTGATATTCCTGAGGATGCGGTTGTGACGTATGGAACTTCTGAGGATGCATGCGATAAGACTGTAAGTCCGAAGTACAGTCAGGCTTCAGATGAACCGTACACTGTATATTATAAGGTTGCAGCAAGGGGATATAACACGATATCCGGACATGCAACTATCACCATCAACAGAAGACCACTTGCTGTATCGGGAATCAAAGCTACATCAAAGGCTTACGATGGACAGACAGAGGCAAAGCTTGACTATTCAGGCGTTGTTCTGAATGGTAAGGTCAGCGCAGATGTGATTGCAGTTACAGCTACAGGAACATTTGACAGTGCAGATGTGGGAACAGGCAAAACTGTAAGCATCACAGATATAAAGATCAGCGGAAAGACCGCTTCAAACTATATACTTACAGAAGATGCCCAGCAGCAGACAGCAAAGGCAGATATCACTCCTGCGGGAACAACTCTTACTGTAGGAAAGGTTGGAGCTAAGACATATGGAGGTGCAAAGTTTGCCCTCAATGTGAAGTGCAGTAGAAATGACAAGAAAACATTTACAAGCAGCAATACAAAGGTTGTCAAGGTGGATGGCACAGGCAAGGTAACTATAGTTGGTGCAGGCAAGGCGGTTGTGACAGTATCCGTTGCGGCAAATCAGAACTATAAGGCAGCTGCTACAAAGGTTGCGATCACGGTAAACAAAAAAGCCATCAGAGTAACTGCAAATGACGCATCTAAGTATGAAGGCAAGGCGGATCCGAAGTTTACATTTACAGCGGAGGGACTTGTTGGCAAGGATAAGCTTACAGGAATTGTTCTCAAGAGAGCTGCTGGTGAGAAGTCCGGAACATACACGATCACAGCAAGCCAGAAGAAGGGTGCAAATCCAAACTACAATATAACATTTGCCATTGGCCGTCTTGTTATAAAGAAATCTCCAAATGTTGAACCTAGTGGAACAGAACTCTATAAGAAGACACTTCCGTTCTTCCTTATGAAAGGAAAGGGAACAGGAACAAGAATAGATCTGACATGGGATAAGGTCAAAGGTGCAACAGGATATGATGTATACTGGTCATACTGTAATGGAAAGAACAACTTCAATAAGCTTGCTAATGTACCGAAGTCCCAGAAATATGCCGATAAGAACCTCAATAATAAGAGAGAATACAAGTATTTTACAGTCGCATACAAGATGTCGGGTGGCAAGAAGGTATATCTCGGCAGGACAAATACAGTCCATGTTGCAATGCCTTATGCAGCAAAGACAAATGTCCTGAAAGTTACTGTGAACAAGACCAAGGCTAACCTTGCAAAAGGTAAAACATTTAAGATCACCAAGAAGGTTAAGCTTGAGAATCCAAAGAAGAAGGCGTTAAACCATCTTACGAAGAAGGAAAGGTTCATAACATCCAATGCAAAGGTGGCAACTGTTTCATCTGCAGGAGTTATAAAGGCAGTGCGTAAGGGCACATGTACGGTTTATGTAATGTCTGAAAATGGTGTTTGTGCAAAGATCAAAGTGACGGTTAAGTAGTGCTTTAGACATGGTTATAATTGAAAACTCCTCCAAACCGGTTGTGGCTTTGGGGGAGTTTTTTGAGATTAATAGTTGATTATGGTATACCTATTTGCTAAAATTGATTCAATGTGAAAAATTTAATACAAGTAAGGAGAGAAAACAAATGGCACAGACAGTAAGTTTCGATTTTAAGAATGCAAAAGCCATGGCTACAGACGCTGATATCGCAGCAATCAAGGATCAGGTAGTAGCTGCAAAGGCAACACTTGTAAACAAGACCGGTGAGGGAAATGATTTCCTTGGATGGATCGACCTTCCAGTAGACTATGACAAGGAAGAGTTTGCGAGAATCAAGAAGGCAGCAGCTAAGATCCAGGCAGATTCAGACGTGCTTGTAGTAATCGGTATCGGTGGTTCTTACCTGGGTGCAAGAGCAGCCATCGAAGCTTTAAGACACAGCTTTTATAATTCAGTTGACAAGTCAATCCGTAAGACTCCTGAGATCTACTATGCAGGATCAAACATCAGCAGCACATACATGGCTCATCTGCTTCAGGTGATCGGTGACAGAGATTTCTCTATCAACATCATCTCCAAGTCGGGTACAACAACAGAGCCTGGTATCGCTTCAAGAATCTTCAAGAAGAAGCTTGTTGAGAAGTATGGCAAGGAGGGCGCAGCAAAGAGAATCTACGCCACAACGGACAAGGCAAAGGGAGCTCTCAAGACACTTGCAACAGAGGAAGGCTATGAGACATTTGTAGTTCCTGATGATGTAGGAGGACGTTTCTCAGTTCTCACAGCAGTTGGTCTTCTGCCAATAGCAGTAAGCGGTGCTGATATAGATAAGCTTATGGAAGGCGCAGCTTCAGCAAGAAAGGATTGTCTTGCACAGGACTTCGATGATTCAGATGCTATGAAGTACGCAGCAGTAAGAAATGTACTGTACAACAAGGGTAAGTCAATCGAGATCCTTGCTAACTTTGAGCCGGCGCTTCACTATGTATCAGAGTGGTGGAAGCAGCTCTACGGCGAGAGCGAGGGAAAGGATGGCAAGGGACTTTTCCCAACAGCTACGGACTTTACAACAGACCTTCATTCACTTGGACAGTTCATCCAGCAGGGTTCACAGAACCATTTCGAGACAGTTATCAATGTTGTTAACCCAACATGTGAGATTGTTATGGAGGAAGAGGACTCAGATCTTGATGGACTTAACTATCTTGCAGGCAAGACAGTTGATTTTGCAAATAAGAGTGCTATGAACGGAACTATCCTTGCACACGCAGATGGTGGAATTCCTATCATCCAGATCAACATCGACAAGATTGATGAGTTCACTCTCGGTGAGCTGTTCTACACATTTGAGTTTGCATGTGGTGTGAGTGGATACACACTTGGTGTAAATCCATTCAATCAGCCAGGTGTTGAGAGCTACAAGAAGAACATGTTCGCTCTTCTCGGCAAGCCGGGCAACGAGGAGCTTGGCAAGAAGCTTCTTGCAAGAATCAACGGTTAATAGATCTTTACAGATTAATATATAAGAGATGCAGGTGTGTTTTGCCACACCTGCATTTTTTTGCAATTCTATATTTCTTGTAATCAGAATCGCACAATGTTATACTTATGAAGTGTATAGGCTCAGAATTGAGCCTGATCATTTGCATTGTGAATGGAAGGATAAGAAGGGCAGTGACATATGAATGAAAAGAGAGATGTAGAGGGGCTGTACAACCGATATAGACAGGTTCCATTGTATCTGATAGGAATGTTCTGTCTGATGACAGTGTTCATGTATTTTGTCGGAATAGGAGCCGGCGTTATAGCCACCATTTTTACGGCAGTATACGGAGCGGTGAGCATTGTTGTTTTCCTGAGGATGAATGCTTTGTCCCGCGACAGATATGTGGAATTTGCCATGGAGCACGGCAAGATGCAGAAGGAGCTCATAAAGGAGTTTCCGGTTCCGTACGCATTGCTTGACGAGGATGGAAAAGTTGTGTGGGTGAACGACGAGTTCTCAGGTATAACGGAGACCAGTAAGAGAAAGCTCATGAAGCTGAATATAGTTCAGGTATTTGAGGAGGTTACCGAGGAGAGTCTTCCTTATCAGGAGGATGTCACCGAGGGAGAGATAGCATTTAACGGAAGAGAATACCGTTATGAGATCAGACGTGTACAGGTGAATAAGGTTGAGCCTGCTATGGAAGAGACGGATGCCCAGCCGGGTGAGGCCGGCACAGACGGAGATGGGGCTGATGAGCAGAAGAAAGAGTCGAAGGCTTCGCACGGTGGTTCAAGACACCACGGCAAGACGGACACCTTCCTTGCGTTCTACATGTTTGATGTGACAGTGGTGAATCAGCTCGCTCAGGAGAACCATGACCAGAAGCTGGTTGCGGGTCTCATATATATTGATAACTACGATGAGATATTTGAGTCGCTTGAGGAAGTACGACACTCTCTTCTTGTTGCCTTGGTCGACAGAAAGATTAACAAATACATGGCAAATGTCGACGCCATAGTCAAGAGCCTTGAGAAGGACAAGTACATGTTCGTGATGCCACAGAAGTATCTGGATCAGCTCAAGGAGAACAAATTTGCTCTGCTCGATGAGGTCAAGGCTATAAATATCGGAAATGATCTTCCGCTTACACTCAGTATAAGTCTTGGTACTGATTACAAGAGCTTTATAGAAAACTTTGAGGCAGCGCGTTCCGCCATGGAGCTTGCTCTGGGCCGAGGTGGCGATCAGGCGGTTATCAAGTCCGCCGACAGGATCACCTACTTTGGCGGTAAGAGTCAGGGAACGGAGAAGTCCACGAGAGTTAAGGCGAGGGTTAAGACTCTTGCGTTCAAGGAGCTTCTTGAGACCAAGGAGAAGGTTATAATCATGGCCCACAAGAATCCGGACATGGATGCTTTTGGTTCAGGTATAGGAATATACAAGATGGTGACTGCGCTGGGCAAGACGGCGCATATAGTTGTAAATGAGGTGTCATCGGCCATAAGTCCGATATACGGCAATTTCACTTCGAGCAATTCCTACCCGGCAGATATGATAATCAACAACGATCAGGCGCTCAGTCTGGTCGATGACGACACGGTCGTAGTTGTGACGGATGTGAATAATCCTACGCTCACGGAGTGTGAGGAACTGCTGGCATATGCGAAGAGCATAGTGGTGTTCGATCACCACAGGCAGACAAAGGACGTCATTGCAAATGCGACACTGTCGTATATAGAGCCATTTGCGTCATCTGCATGTGAGATGATCGCAGAGATGCTCCAGTACATGGATGAGAAGATAAAGCTCAGGCCTACAGAGGCGGACGCCATGTATGCCGGAATACTCATTGACACCGACAACTTCCTGAGCAAGACCGGTGTCAGAACCTTTGAGGCAGCCGCGTTCCTGAAGAGAAGCGGTGCGGATGTCATGCGAGTAAGGAAGATGTTCAGAACTGACATAGAGACCTACAGACAGAAGGCGGAGGGTGTCAGCCACGCAGAGATGGTGCTTGATGCATTTGCCATATCAATCATTACACCTGGGGATGGCCCTGAGTCGCCGGTGGTACTCACCGCCAAGATTGCAAATGAGATGCTGAACATCGCAGGTGTCAGAGCTTCGTTTGTAATAGCGCAGATGGGTGCGGATGTCAAGATAAGTGCAAGAGCCATTGACGATGTCAATGTCCAGATAATCATGGAGAGAATGGGTGGCGGCGGTCATGCAAATATCGCGGCAGCTCAGTTTGAAAATGCGAAAGCAGAGGATATAAAGAAGGAGCTTGTTGGGCTCCTGAATGAGATGTATAAGGAAGGAGATATTTAGGATATGAAGGTCATATTATTACAGGATGTTAAAAGCCTTGGAAAGAAAGGCGCAATGGTAGAGGTAAATGAGGGCTACGCAAGAAATTTCATAATTCCTAAGAAGCTCGGCATGGAGGCAACTCCAAAGAATATGAATGATTTCAAGCTCCGCAAGGCTCATGAGGAGAAGGTGGCAGCAGAGAATCTTGCTGATGCCAAGGCACTTGCGGCAGAGCTTGAGAAGGCTTCAGTAACTGTTAAGATTAAGGTTGGAGAGGGCGGAAGAACATTTGGCTCAGTATCCACAAAGGAGATCTCAGATGCCATCAAGAGCCAGCTCGGCAAGGATATAGACAAGAAGAAGATCGTTATGAAGGACTCTATCAAGGCGTTAGGAAGCTTTTCAGTGAAGGTCAAGCTTCACCCTGATGTTCAGGCAGAGCTTGCTGTAAAGGTCGAGGAAGCATAAGGAGTATAGATAAAACATGGAAGATGCATTTGCAAGAAAAAAGCTTCCCTACAATCTGGATGCCGAGAAGTCTGTTATAGGTTCCATGCTCATGGACAGAGACGCCATAGTGGAGGCGTCCGATATGCTGACTAAGGAGGATTTCTACTACGGTCAGTACGGAATATTGTTCGAGAATATGGTAGAGCTGTTCAAGGAGGGTAAGGCGGTCGATCTGGTAACCCTGAAGAACAAGCTTGAGGAGAACAATGTACCTGATGAGGTCATAAGCACCAAATCCATAGCGGAGATATTGGAGACGGTTCCGACATCGGTGAATGCCAAGCATTACGCAGAGATCGTGGCGGACAAATCTATACTCAGGAAGATGATAAAGCTGTGCGAGGAAGTGGAGAAGGACTGTTATCTTGATTCGGAGGGAGTTGAACAGCTCCTTGAACAGGCCGAGAGTGGTGTGTTCAATCTGATAAAGGAGAGGAACGGCTCCAGCAAATTTGTGGGGATCGACAGGATCGTCATGAACGTTATCGAGCAGATAGAGGAGGCTTCCAGAAAGAACACAAGAGTAACAGGTATCCCTACGGGATTCATAGATCTGGACAATATGCTCACCGGTCTCCATGGATCGGAGTTTATACTGGTGGCTGCTAGACCTGCCATGGGTAAGACGGCATTTGTTCTTAATATTGCCCACCATGTTGCCGTGCGCAAGGGAATTGCCACTGCGATATTCAACCTGGAGATGAGCAAGGAGCAGCTTGTAACGCGTATGATAGCCATGGATTCCCTGGTTGATTCCCAGAAGGTACAGACGGGACAATTGGCTGAGGACGACTGGGATCAGGTGCTTGCCAGTGCGGAGAGTATAGCTGCCGCACCGCTGTACATAGAGGATAGTTCAGCACTCACCATATCTGAGCTGAGATCAAAATGCAGACAGCTCAAGAGCAAGAACAATCTTGGACTCATCATCATCGACTACCTGCAGCTTATGAGCACGACGGGACGAGTTGAGTCGCGACAGCAGTTCGTATCTGATATGTCGAGATCGTTGAAGATGCTTGCCAGGGAGCTGGATGTGCCTATCATAGCGCTGTCACAGCTTAACCGAGAGGTTGATAAGAGACCGGATCACAAGCCTGTGCTTGCGGATCTCCGAGAGTCGGGATCTATCGAGCAGGATGCCGATGTGGTTATGTTCATATACAGAGATGATTATTACAATCCTGATACCGACAAGAAGGGTATCTCGGAGATAATCATAGCTAAACAGAGAAAAGGTGCCACCGGATCTGTGGATCTGGTATGGCTGCAGGAATACACGAAGTTTGCCAACAAAGAGCACTAAATATATAATGTTTTATAAGGAGAATTGAAAATGGTAGTTGAACCAAGAGTTAAAGATTTTATTTGTACAACAGCTCATCCGGTGGGATGCGCACAGAATGTAAAGAATCAGATCGAGTATGTCAAGTCAAAGGGAGCAGTTAAGAGCGATAACGCACCTAAGAAGGTTCTGGTGATCGGAGCGTCAACAGGATACGGACTTGCATCACGTATCGCAGTTGCATTTGGCTATGGCGCAGATACCCTCGGCGTTATGTTTGAGAAGGAGTCAAATGGACGCCGTACAGCAACCGCTGGCTTCTACAACAACAGAGCATTTGAGGAGGAGGCTCACAAGGCCGGACTCTATGCAAAGTCCATCAATGGCGACGCGTTCTCAGTCGAGATTAAGGAGCAGGTCATCGAGACCATCAAGGCAGACATGGGCAAGATTGATATGATCGTATACAGCCTGGCAGCGCCTAGAAGAACAACTCCGGATGGAACAAAGTACACATCAGTACTCAAGACGGTTGGTGAGGAGTACACCAACAAGACACTTGTACTCAAGGACAACACCATCACAGATGCACATATAACAGCGGCAAATGATGACGAGATCAATGCCACCATCAAGGTAATGGGCGGTGAGGACTGGATCGACTGGATGCAGGCACTCTCAGATGCCAGAGTTCTGGCAGATAACGTGATCACAGTTGCATACTCATACATAGGACCAAAGATCACATTCCCTATCTACGCTGAGGGATCGATCGGACAGGCAAAGAAGGATCTGTACAAGTCAGCAGACATTATAAATGAAAAGTTCCCTAACATAAAGGCGAAGATAGCCATCAACAAGGCTCTTGTCACACAGTCAAGTGCAGCTATCCCTATCGTACCTCTGTATATCACACTTCTCTACAAAGTTATGAAAGAGAAGGGACTCCACGAGGGATGCATAGAGCAGATGCAGAGACTGTTCATGGATAAGATCCTGGATGACACCCAGGTGGACGACAACGGATTCATCCGTATGGACGACTGGGAGATGAGAGATGATGTTCAGGAAGTTGTTGCTGAGCACTGGGATACAGTCAACAATGACAATGTCAAGGATATAGCAGACATCGATGGATACTGGGAGGATTTCTACAACATGTTCGGTTTCAAGATCGACGGTGTGGATTACTCAGCAGATGTTGATATCATGTAATATTCATGGGTAGTTTCAATATATAAATACTACAAATGCCCCACAGATTCATAGAATTTGCGGGGCATTTCGGTAAGCGCTTTTTTGGTGTGCCTGACCCATTATTTTCGCAAGGAGGAAGACGGTATATGTACAAATATTTATTATTTGATCTTGATGGAACCATCACCAAGTCTGAGGAAGGAATATTCAACTGTATAAAATACGCTCTTGACTGGGCTGGAATTCCATATCCTGAATACAGAGTATTCAGAAGCTTTATAGGACCATCACTTTATGATTCTTTCGTGAGGGAATTCGGCATGGACGACGCAAAAGCGAAAGAGATGGTTGCGAAGTACAGAGAGAGATACAACGTGGTAGGTCTCTTCGAGGCTGAGGTGTACGACGGAGTGGCAGACACCCTGCGTGCCCTTAAGGAGAAGGGCTGCATACTCTCAGTTGCAACCAGCAAGCCGACAGAGCCGACACGCCGTATCCTTGAGAAGTTCGGTGTGGGAAAATATTTTGACGTTGTAGTTGGAAGTAATCCCGACGGAACAGGATCAGACAAGAAGCACATCATATCCCAGGTCCTTGAAAGCCTCAAGAAAGATCACGGACTGACAGAAGATATGATAAAATCAAACCAGGTTGTGATGATAGGCGACAGACGCTACGACATAGAAGGTGGCAAAGCCTGCGGCCTCCAGACCATAGGAGTCCTCTACGGCTACGGCAGCAGGGAAGAATTCGAAGCAGTCGGCGCAGACAACATAGTAGAAAGCCCAGAGGAAATCCTGAATCTGTAGATAGAAAGGTAGCTTATAGTTTATAGATGTCTGTGTTGATATATATTTTTTATTAAATATCTATGATTATTTTTGTGGGATGACACTCTGGGGAACTGAATAAAAGAAAAACAGGTAAGAGTCGATATCTATAATATAGTGTGGTGTATAAAATATATTTTTCAGCGAAATATGTCAGGAACATGATCTGAAAAGTATATATCCAACAAGACCAGGATGCCATACTCCCTGGGAATATAAAATTGGGTCTCTATATATGTAATCGGTAGCGAAGACGCCTGAACTTTGCTGCTTACTGCCAAGGCGGAGCTCGCAACGCTCTTATAGCGAGCGGGAGCCGCGTGCAGATATAAGCAAAGCAAAGTGAGGTAAGTCGAGCGTGATTACATATATAGAGACCCAATTTCTGTCCCTGGAGAGTATATGTCATCCGTCCGTTCGTCATATCATCTCCTGACATTTGAGATATACCCGAAGAATGCTCCGATGATCCCCCCGATAATGTGGGTGAGATTCGACACATTGTCCTTCACAAACACTCCGTCAGCCACCTGTCCGCCGATATAAAGCACTGCAACAAGTATGAAGGTGAGCGGTATGGAGCCGTCCTTTATACATGCAAAAGAAGACAGAAGAATGTATGCGAATACCACTCCGCTGGCGCCGAGCAATGCTGTACCAGGGAAGAATATAAAATGCACGATTCCTGTCACCAGTGCGGTGGTGATGGTTACGATGAGCAGATCCTTTGAGCCGTATTTTTCCTCAAGTAGTGGGCCGATCACAAGCAGCAACGTCATGTTGTTGATAAGGTGACTCCAGCTTGCGTGACCAAACACATGGGCAAACATGCGGACGTAGGTTAAAGGATCGGTGAGAGGAGCTCTGTATACTTCAAATAGAAGAAAGTTACTTTTGCCACCAGTGAGGATATTCAGGAGATAAGCTCCCAGACAAATGAGTGCAAATGTAAGTACCACAGGTGAGTTAAAGGATATTCTTAATATGGTTTTGGATTTTGTCTTTGACATGGATCGGTTCCCCTCTTATTCATATAGTATAGAAAAATATTACCAGCGGTCATCCGCTGGTAATATTTTTTTAAGCGTCATAATCTGGCATATCGTTAAAGTACATCTTGTAGAAGTTGGTACTCTGTTCGAGAACCCTCATGGTTGATGGAAGCGGTACGGCGATGAGGTCGTTGAACTCATACTCTCCGGCTGCTGAATCAATCACATGTCCCATCTGAGTCTCATTATGTGTGTAATCGGCGTTGAAACCGCCGTATTTATTGCCACGGGCATCAAGACGTATCCACTTCTTGAGATCCGGGTGATATACCGCATTAAGTGCATGCATAGCCATAAGTCCGCCCTTGTGCTTGATACGGATATAGCAGAATCCTGTATATAAGTTGTTGGCACGAAGCAGTGCTGCCAGCAAATTGGCCTTTGAATAGCTGATGCCCGTGCTGGCTTCCAGTACATCGGAAGCGCTGATAGTTATTACTGAAAAGTTGCTGTCATATGTGTGAGAAATCCTATCCCGGACAAAATAGTAACATGCCTGTATGATCTCATCACTGCTCTTGCAATCTGCAGCAAGTTCCTTTGCCTTTGCAGCGACGATAGGATTGTCATAATTTACATACTTGTCGTATTGCAAATATGCTGAATCCTTATTTCTCTGAATTAGTTGCATTGTGTCATCTCTCCTTTATTACTTGGAATATGTAGAACTTCAGATAATAAGATTCATCTGCAGCCCATAATATTGGGTGATCAGGAGCCTGTGTGCGGAACTCTACCTGGCGAAGTCTTACATGTGAATTCATGGCGGCCTGTTTTATGGTCTTGGTAAATAACTCGAAATCCATAAAATGTGAACATGAACAAGTTGCAAGGAATCCACCATCCCTTACGAGTTTCATAGCACGCAGATTAATCTCGCGATAGCCTTTGACTGCGTTCTTTATTGAATTTCTTGATTTTGTGAATGCCGGCGGGTCAAGTATGACAACGTCAAACTGTTCGCCTTTTGATTCCAGTTCAGGAAGAAGATCAAATACATCTCTGCACTCAAAAGAGACAGTGCTCTCCAATCCGTTGAGCGCTGCATTTTCTCTGGCCTGGGCAATAGCAAGTTCTGAAGCGTCTACTCCCAAAACGCTGGAAGCACCGGCTATGCCTGCGTTTAGAGCAAAGGAGCCTGTGTGTGTAAAGCAATCAAGAACCTTTGCATCTTTACATATTCTCTGAATAGCAAGACGATTATACTTCTGATCCAGAAAGAATCCGGTCTTCTGACCGTCTTTCACATCAACAATATATCGAACGCCATTTTCATTTATATGAACCTTTGTGTTAAATTCGTCACCAATAAACCCTTTATAGGTATCCATCCCCTCGTGTTTTCTGACTTTTGCATCGCTTCGTTCATAAACACCCTCGATTATTATACCATCATTTTTAAGTATATTTTTTAAAATATTTATTAACAAATTTTTAACTTTGTCGATGCCGAGTGCCAGTGATTCGACAACAAGCACGTTTTCAAACTTGTCAATGACGATTCCCGGCAGAAAATCAGCCTCGCCAAATACGACACGGCAGCTACTGGTGTCGACGGTTTTCTTGCGGTAATCCCATGCATCCTGAAGTCTCTTTGTGAAGAATGCCTCGTCGACCTCGGTGTCCACATGTCTTGTGAGCATGCGGATGAGGATCTTGGAGTTGGTATTTATGAATCCTTTGCCGAGTGGATAACCGTCGAAGTCCTTTACTATGACGATGTCGCCGTTCTCAAAGCTGCCGACTATGGTGTCGACCTCATTGTCAAATATCCATGCTCCGCCGGACTTCAGAAGTCGTCCCTCTCCCTTTTTTAATGTAACAATAGCTCCCATAATATATGTATCCTTTCTCTGTACTGCCGTTGGCAGACATTTTTCGTTGTCTGTTTTTGAATTTCGCGGATTTATTTTACCATATGTAGACAAATAATCCAAGATGGGGCAACTTAACACATTTGTAACAAAAAACTTGTAAAAAAGTTATACTTGTAAAAAATATGTAACACGTGTATACTACGAACGTAGCAGAATGCACACAAACGTCAGATTCCCTGCGGAAACTGATGTTTAATAAAAAGGAGGACAGTAAAGATGTCTACAATGAAGACTAATATTGCAAAGAGAGAAAAGAGCCTGATGGCGGCAAAAGCTATAGGCAGTCTTATGGCGATTGCTGTATTGGCTATTGTGATTTTTTCTACAAATGTGGTGACACAGGCAGATGAGATGGGAGCTGACGGCACGGCAGTTCTGGCCACAGCATCAGATGTAGTTCAGAGTGGAGTGATACAGGATGAGGATGGTTACTTCAGATATTATGTTAATGGTGAAGTGCAGAAAACTGCAGGCTGGATAGATGCCGATGATGGCACCAGATATCTTATAGATGAAAATGGCGTGGCAGCTATGAAGTTTACACGTTCTGGCGATACCATCAAGATATACAGATTCAGCGCTGATTCAAAGGACTGGACGATCTGCAGGAACGAGTGGCAGACAGTGGATAACGTTCTCTATTATCTGAACAATTCCGGACTGTGTGAAAAGATATACGATAATAGCAGCAAGAAGGCAAAGTCACTGAGCAGCGGCAAACTTGTCCAGGTGAAGAACCAGATGCTTATTCTCAACGATGGCAGAACATATTATTTCAATTCAAATGGTGACAAGGTCACAAAGGGCGGTTGGTATCATATAAATTATGACAATATGGTATTTGTAACAGGCGGTGGATCCCACTATGTAAAGGAGAGGATCTACAAGGCATCAGGCATTTTCAGAAAGTATTCGTTTAACGATTCAAAGAAGAGCTGGGATATGAACAAGAACCTGTGGAAGAATACAGGCAGAAAGCTGATGTATTTTGATGGATCAGGCACATGTACTATTCTGTATGATCAGGCATCGAATATATTGTACAGATACATATCAAGCAGCAAGTCATACAAGAGAGTCTCAAATGTGATCGACAAGCTCAACGGAAGCAGATACTACTTCTATGATGCAAATGGAAACAGACGTACATCATCAGGATGGAAGAAGGTAAATGGAAGTACCGCTTACTACGTATGTGACGGCGGATATGTTACCTCAAGATATACAGATCAGAAGGGTACAAAGAAGGTATACGACTTTGATTACTCGAAGAACACATGGGTGCAGAAGAAAAATATGTGGAAGACTGTCTACCGCAGCAGATATTATTTCGGCTCTAAAGGCGTAGCCACAATGAGCTATAACAACAGCACCAAGAAGGCATACAAGTTTACAGGCAGAAAGTGGAAGCCTGCAAAGAAGCTCATAATGAAGATCGGAAATGCCAATTACTATTTCAACAGCGCTGCAAAGCGAGTTGTAAAGGCTGGAAAGTATAAGACAGCCGATGGCTACATAGCATATGTCAACAGAAGAGGCGTTGTATATAAGAGAGAGTACGATCTCTCGGTCAAGAGATATTACACTATCGATCTTGGTAAGGGCAGAAAGACAAGAGTATATGGATATTATGATATAGGCGCGGCAAACAGACTGAGTAAGATGGTCAACCAGCATCGTGCAGAAAATGGACTTTCAAGCCTTAAGGTGTCAACATCTCTGACAGAGACCGCTACCACAAGAGCAAAGGAGATAAGCAACAAGTACAGCCATTACAGACCAAATGGAACACTGTGTCTCAACTCCATGTACGAGTTGTACGGAGAGAATCTTGCATGTGGTTTCAGTGGTGGAGATCTCGTATTCAGAGCATGGTCCAAGTCGACCGCACATGACAGCAATATGCTGAATACTACATACAAGACCATGGGCGTTGCAGTATTTGTGGCTCTCAAAAATGATAAACAGGGATATAAGAGATATTATGTCCTTACATTTGGCAAGTAATTTTAATTAGGAAATTAGTGGAAAATAAGACTGTTAAATCCCTCAAATTAAATTGAATTATATGGAGAAATAGAGTACCATACATAGTATAAGGCAAATAGTCGGATATAGATTTTGGCTAGTTTGGGAATGGAGATTGTGTGTGGGTTTCATATATTCGTCTTTAAATAGAGGTGCCGGCGAGAGTGTGGCACTATTTGACAATAGAATAGCCAGGATGCTTCCTTTTGTCACGGGAAAGGCATATTTTGACCTCAGGAATTATGATGCCCAGACTGGAGAATTCGGAGTATATATTGAATGGGATGGTGAGCTTGAGGCAGTGCTTGGATATTCACTGCCGGCGGGAGGATATTTCGTCAAAGCAACCACACCGCAGGCGTACAGATTCCACAGGCTCGACAAGGGACTCCCGGTATATATGAAGTTGATAGCGCAGAATGGCAGACTGTATCCTTACAGGACATATGTCATGATGGATGGCAGACCTTTCAGTGTGGAATTCGGCGGTGGAGTTCTGATCCCTTTTGAGGACAGATACGAAGAGCTTGGATGCGAAGCTGCGAAACAGACTGTGGATACTGGAAGCCAGAAGCTTTTGATGGGAAGTCAGAGTGGAATGACAGGAAGCCAGCGTTTTCAGTGGAATGGCAGCCGGATGAGACAGTTATTCGGTAGTCAGGGAGGCTTCAGATACCTGGCGGGAAGCCAGTATAGAATGATAGGAAGTCAGCGGTTCCGGTGGAATGGCAGTCAGATGAGACTGCTGTTTGGAAGTCAGGGAGGCTTCAGATACCTGGCGGGAAGCCAGTACAGAGTGTTTGGCAGCCAGCGTATGTTGTTGGGTAGCCAGAGAATATTGTCAGGCAGCCAATATAGAATATTTGGAAGTCAGCGGATAAAAAATATGCCGATGGTGCTTGAAAGTGACACACAGCAGCCACAGGACAGTATGGATTCAATCAGAACAAGCCAGGAGCTGATGGTTGAGTTCCCTCAGGAGTGGCAGCTTATCAACAGAAGCAGAAGACCGACCAGCCGGATTGGTGGCAATGCTAAGTTTGGATATGGACTGGATCTGATCTAGTACATGACCGGATCTTGGAGGATATATGAAGGATATAGAGGGATTCCACATATTGTGGACTGCTCCTTATTTTGAGAAAAGTAAAGATAACACTTACAGCATGCAGGATTATGAGCTTTTGACCATGATCCTGTCTGCTCTTATGTGGAGAAAAATGAATGGCCCTATCACACTTTACGGTGATGCAAGGGCCATTGATTATGTTGAGGGACAGGGATTGTCGCATATATGGAATGGCGGCATAAAAGAGATACAGGTTCCTGACAGCATATCCCCGGGAGTGTTCTGGGCTGCGGGCAAGCTGTATGCGCTTAAGGCGGCGCATATGCCGGCGGTCATGGTGGATCTGGACCTTATAGTGTGGAAGAATATAGGGGAATACATAGCGGGGACGGATATTTGTGCAATACACAGAGAAGGAATATATCCGGATGTATATCCCGGCAGGGACTTCTTCAATATGGACAGTTCGTACAGCTTTGATCCCCTGTGGAGCTGGGATGTTCCGCCGGTAAATACCTGTATGCTATATATGGCTAAGGAGCAATTTAAGAACTATTATGTGGACAGCTCCATACAATTTATGGAGAATTGTAGGGAGACTGAGGAAAATCTGTGCCACATGGTATTTGCGGAGCAGAGACTGCTTGCGATGTGTGCTGCGAGAAAGGGAAAGATCATTGCTTCATTTTTTCCTGAGGCGGCGGATATAGAGAGACAGGATGTGTTCACACATTTGTGGGGATATAAGAATATTCTGAAGTTTAACTATGGGAAAAGGGTTGAGTTTAACGGACGTCTCTGCGAGCGGATAGAGCGGGAGTTTCCGGAAGAGGCGGATGTTATAAGGGAGTTACATGTTTGTAGATAAAGTGCTGAAGAAGATACCCAGGGAGATATACATATATATACTGTGGGGAATTGTCGTGGGAGCGGTAAATCTTGGCTCCGCCTGGATATTTATGTACAAATGCGGGATAGAACCTGTCAGGGCCAACTTCCTGGCATGGATACTGTACAATTTTGTGTCATTCATAACAAATAGAAAATCGGTGTTCCACACTGTCGCAGAGACTGCGTGGGAGTTCATAAAAGAACTGGTGTCATTCTACGTGAGCAGGGTGTTCACACTGGTGGTGGAGGAGGGCCTGATTTATATACTGGTTGACAGGCTTCACCTGTGGGCGATGGGCATAAAGACGTTCACATCAGTGCTGGTGATATTCCTCAATTATTATATAAGCAAGAAGTTTATATTCAGAAAGATAAAGGAAAAACTGTAAGAGATATGTATAAATGCGAATGTTTATCGAAATTTTATAGAAAAACATGGACACAATTACTTCCAAACATTTGACAGTTGGAGTATAATTGAATGGTTAAATATGTATAAAAAGCAGAATAAGTAATGCAAGGAGATAAGTATGAAGAAGAGAGTAGTAATAACAGGCATAGGAGCCATAACTCCAGTCGGCAATACAGTTGACGAGTATTGGGATTCACTTAAGGAAGGAAAGCATGGCTTCGGACCTATTACACAGTTTGACGCTTCAGCATACAAGTGCAAGCTTGTCGGCGAGGTTAAGAACTTTGTAGCAAAGGACTACATTGATCCAAAGTCTGCAAGACGTATGGCTAGATTCACACAGTTTGCTGTGAAGGCAACCCAGGAGGCTATGGCAGATTCAGGACTTGATATGACAAAGGAAGATGCTTACAGAGTTGGTACATGTATTGGTTCAGGTGTTGGTTCACTTCAGGAGCTTGAGAACGCATATGGAACCATACTTACAAAGGGACCACTTCGTGTAAGTCCATTCGTAGTTCCTATGATGATCAGCAACATCGCAGCAGGTAACGTTGCGATCCAGTTTGGTCTCAAGGGCAAGAGTATAGATGTTGTAACAGCATGTGCTTCAGGAACAAACAGTATCGGTGAGGCATTCAGAACGATCCAGTACGGAGACGCTGATGTCATGGTAGCCGGCGGATGTGAGGCAGCAGTTACACCTATCGGTATATCAACATTTGATTCACTTACAGCACTTACATCATCAACAGATCCAGACAGATGTTCTATTCCATTTGATAAGGACAGAAGCGGATTCGTTCTCGGTGAGGGTGCAGGTATTGTTATTCTTGAGGAGCTTGAGCACGCAAAGGCAAGAGGTGCAAAGATCTACGCAGAGCTTTCAGGTTACGGATGTTCAAGTGATGCACACCACATCACAGCACCTGAGGAGTCAGGTGAGGGACCAGCAGTTGCCATGACCAATGCGGTTAAGGATGCAGGACTTCCACTTGATGCGGTTCAGTACATCAATGCTCATGGTACAAGCACACATCTGAACGATCTTGTTGAGACACGTGCTATCAAGAAGGCATTTGGCGATCACGCAAAGGACATCAAGATCAATTCAACAAAGTCTATGACAGGACATCTTCTCGGTGCAGCAGGAGCCATCGAGTGTATTGCCTGTGTCAAGAGTATAGAGGAAGGTTATATCCACAGAACAAGAGGCCTTGTGGAGAGCGAGGAGGAGCTTGATCTGGATTATTGTAAGGAGCCATGCGAGATGGACGTTGATGTTGCGATCAGCAACTCACTTGGATTTGGCGGACACAATGCATGTATCGTCTTACAGAAGTATAAGGAGCAGTAAATATCATGTTATTTATCAAAAAAAAGGCAAAGGATGCCGAGATAATTGCAGCAAAGGCTGCAGAGGAGGCAAAGGCTGCTGAGGGAATTCAGGAAGCACCAAAGGTGGAGCTTGTAAAGTGCCCTAAGTGCGGAAGAGAAGTTGAGAAGGAAAGAGTGAAGAACGCAAAGTACATTTGTTATGAGTGCGGTTCTTACTTCAGAGTTAAGACCAAGAACAGAATAAGAATGGTCACAGATCCAAAGTCATTTGAGCCATGGTTTGAGGATATGCCAAGCTCAAATCCTCTTGGAACAGAGGGCTATGAGGACAAGGTTGCGGCTGCACAGGCCAAGACAAACCTCAAGGAGGCTGTTACTATAGGAAAGGCAACCATCAATGGTGAGCCTGCTGTAGTTGGTGTATGTGATGCAAGATTCCTCATGAGCAGCATGGGATATGTTGTGGGTGAGAAGATTGCCAGAGCTGTCGAGAAGGCTACAGAGGAGAAGCTTCCGGTATTCATGTTCTGCTGTTCAGGCGGTGCACGTATGCAGGAGGGAATCATTTCTCTGATGCAGATGGCCAAGACATCCGCTGCATTCAAGAAACATTCTGATGCAGGACTTCTGTATGTATCTATTCTTACAGATCCTACAACAGGTGGTGTTACAGCCAGCTTTGCAATGCTTGGAGATATTATCCTTGGAGAGCCGGGTGCGCTCGTAGGATTTGCAGGACCACGAGTTATCAAGCAGACTATTGGTCAGGAGCTTCCAGAGGGCTTCCAGAGATCAGAGTTCCTTGTTGAGCATGGTATCATAGATGGCATAATCACAAGAGACAAGATGAAGGACACAATGTATGATCTCATCGTCACACATAAGCAGAGACAGGGCTATGCTAACTTTGACAGTGCTGTTGAAGATGAGAAATTTGACATAAGCGAGATCCTCAAGGAGAGACTCAAGGATGACGAGCCTAAGACTCCGTGGGAGAAGCTCAGAGGTGCTCGTCAGATGAGCAGACCTTCAGGTTTCGACTATGTGAAGTATATATGCGATGATTTCCGTGAGATCCACGGAGATAGAACCATGAATGATGACAGAGCCATTGTGGGTGGTATCGGTCATATAGATGGACAGCCTGTAACAGTTATATCACAGGTCAAGGGAGCTTCCATGGCAGAGTGCATGGAGAGAAACTTTGGTATGCCTCTTCCTGATGGCTACAGAAAGGCTCTTCGTCTGATGAAGCAGGCTGAGAAGTTCGGCAGACCTATCATTACATTTGTAAATACACCGGGTGCGTTCTGTGGACTTGAGGCTGAGGAGCGAGGAATGGGTGAAGCCATAGCGAGAAATCTCTATGAGATGTCATCACTCAAGGTTCCTGTACTCTGTATCCTTATCGGAGAAGGCGGAAGCGGTGGAGCACTTGCCCTTGCAGTAGGCAATGAGGTATGGATGCTTGAGAATGCGACATACTCAATCCTTTCACCTGAGGGATATGCGTCTATCCTCTGGAAGGACAGCAACAGAGCTGAGGAGGCTGCAGAAGTTATGCAGATTACAGCGCAGGATCTCAAGAGACTGAACGTTATCGAGCAGGTCGTACCTGAGTACGGCGGAGCAGATGAGCAGTCAGTTCCATATATAGGCAAGTACCTTAAGATGAACATTAAGGAATTCCTCAAGAAGTATTCAGACAAGACTCCTGAGGAGATCGCACAGGACAGATACGACAGATTCAGAAATCTGTAGATCACAGATATACTATAGATGAAAGGCATTTCTCAAGTGAGAAATTTATCTCACGGGGAATGCCTTTTATTCATGCATATGTTGAAGTGATGGTGTTTTTTTGGTAAACTTTATGTATATGGCTGAAGATACAGCTTGAATTGGAGGAGCGTTTATGAAGAAACAGATAAAGGTTACTTTGATAGTTATCGTGGCCGCCATCATTGCGGCAGCAATCATATGGTACGTGATGTACCTGCGGGGCAAGGAGCAGGATCTGCTGACACCTGTGGGAACACGTGCAGAATTTATCGGTGATACAGACAAATATCCTACCATGCTTACAGCGAAGGGGACTCAGATCCTGAATGCAGACGGAGAACAGGTTGTTCTCAAGGGTGTGATGGTTCCAGAGTCGCGCAGTCTGTATGAGGAGAAGAAGTTTAATGAGGATTTCTACAAGGATGTATTTGCCAAGGGTGGTAATGCCATAAGGGTGCCAATAAGCCCTGTGGAGTACAAGAATGACGATTACTATATGTGGAGATATCTTGACCGCATAGTTACCTGGGCCGGAGAGAACGATAACTATGTTATTCTCGACTGGGATTATACAGGTAACCCGATAGATGGTTCCGGGGATGAGATGCCGGATCTCGACGAGAATCCGCTGGATTATTCTGCTGAATTCTGGAAGAACATTGCGGATTATTTCAAGAACACTCCAAATGTTATATTTGAGATATACAATGAGCCGGTTGGCATGAGTGATTCAGAGTGGAAGAGATGCGCGGAGAGCCTTATAGGAGTTATAAGGGATGCCGGCGCAAAGCAGCTTATAATCGTTGGAAGTCCGGATTACTGTTATGATCTCGGATGGCTTGACGAGCTTGGCGTGAAGAATGACAATACTGCGTTCTCTGTTCATGTTTACCCAGACAAGGTGTTCTGGCAGAAGTTCCTGTCGGGCTATGTGACAAGTTATCCTCTTATAGTGACAGAGTGGGGATATGCAGACGATGATGTCGAGGTCAAGAATGAGAAGCTGAAGGGCACCAGAAATGTATTTGGAATAAAATTTACCAGATATCTGGAAAAGCATAATATAGGATGGATCGCAGTTGGATATGACGATACGGTGGAGCCATCCATGTTTACTAAGGGATATAAGAAACTCACAAAATGGGGTGAGTATGTGACTGAGCTGCTTGGAGACAAGGAAGAATAAAGAGAATAACGGATAAAAGGGAGAAAATATATAATGGCAATCAGAATATTAGGAACAGGAAGCTGCCTTGCGGAGAAAGAGGTATCAAATGATGAGCTTGCAAAGTATGTTGATACATCTGATGAGTGGATATCTTCAAGAACAGGTATAAAGAACAGAAGAATAGCTGTTAAGGAGACGACGACGAGCATGGCTGTTGAGGCTGCTGAGAGGGCACTTGAGATGGCAGGGAAGTCCGCAGAGAATGTGGAGCTTATAGTGCTTGCCACAGTCACTCCGGATTATTACACACCAAGCGGGGCGTGTCAGGTTCAGGCGGCTATAGGTGCGGATAAGGCGATTGCGTTTGATGTGAATGCGGCATGCTCGGGCTTTGTATTTGCCCTCAATGTTGCAAAGATGTATATAGAGACAGGGTTTGTGAAGAATGCTCTTGTAATAGGTTCGGAGACGCTGTCAAAGATACTTGACTGGAATGACAGAGGTACATGCGTATTGTTTGGAGATGGCGCAGGTGCCGCTTATATAGAGGAGTCTGACAAGGGAATCATAAGCATTGTCCAGGGTTCAATCGGCAAGAAGGGTATGGTGCTCAACTGCGAGAGCAGAAAGACCAACAATATATTTGTAAAAGATGAGATCAATCATGACTATCTGTATATGGATGGACAGGAGGTGTACAAGTTTGCGGTGAGACAGTGTCCTAAGTGCCTCCAGGAGGCTCTTGACAAGGCTGGAATGACCGTTGACGATGTGGATTACTTCGTACTCCACCAGGCAAATGTAAGAATTATTGAATCTGTTGCCAAGAGACTTAAGGCACCGCTTGAGAAGTTCCCTACGACTCTCGACTACACAGGAAATATGTCTGCGGCGAGTGTACCTGTACTTCTCGACCAGCTCGTGAGGGAGCACGGCCTGAAGCGCGGCGACAAGATCGCCATGTCGGCATTCGGCGCAGGGCTCACATACGGCGCTGTGGTTATGGAGTGGTAGAGGCTTTAACACCTGTAATTTTTGAGGGCGGAACGGAGCTCCTTGTAGTTTGGGAGTACTTTTTCTACCTCGGCCCAGAAAAGTGCGGAGTGGTTCATCTGCTTTCTGTGACACAGCTCGTGGACTACCACGTAGTCTATGATTTCGGGAGTGGTGTTCATCAGTGCACAGTTGAAATTCAGGTTACCGGAGGAGCTGCAGCTTCCCCAGCGGGTCTTCTGATGCCTGATGGTGATCCTTCCGTAAGTCACGTCTATTATCTGAGCAAAATGTTCTACACGTGAAGGAATATATATCCGAGCCTGTTCTGACAGTGCCTTTATATCGGCATCTGTCAGGGCAGTGCTTGGATTTTTTTCGTCTGACATATTGGAAATTCTTTTCTGCATGATTTCCAGATGGCTACGGATCCAGTTTTGTCTGGAATCCACAAAGCTTTGGATCTGACTGTCGGTCATTCTGAGGGGCGCACGAACCTTTATGTTGAGGTCTCTGTCTATCTCGATACAGATAGATTTGCGCCTGCTCCTGACGACAGAATATTCGAATTTATCAGAATTGTTCATGGCATATTACCTGTCTTTGATAGGTACATAGTCCTTAGGCTCTACAAGACTTGGATAAGCCGGACGCATTATCTTGTAGCTGTTGATCAGCTCCTCCATACGATGCGCACTCCATCCAACCACTCGGCCAATGGCAAATAGTGGTGTGTAGAGGGCGTAAGGGATCTTGAGCATCTTGTATAACAATCCGCAATAGTAATCTATGTTGATGCACACACCCTTGTAGATCTTGCGCTCCTCGGCAATGACCTCAGGTGCGATGCGCTCTATGAGCTCGTATAATTTGAATTCGTCCTTCTCGTGCTTCTCCTCGGCGAGCTTTTCTACATACTCCTTGATAATGACAGCTCTTGGATCTGACAGAGAGTATACAGGCTGGCCCATTCCGTATACCACGCCCGATTTGTCAAATGCTTCGCCGCGCACGATCTTCCTGATGTACTCACGGATCTGCTCCTCGTCCGTAACATCCTCGACATTGCAGTGTATGTTCTTCATCATCTCCATGACCTTGAGGTCTCCACCGCCGTTGAGCGGTCCCTTGAGTGAGCAGAGTGCTGCTGCGACTGTGGCGTATGTATCTGAGCCGGATGATGTGACAACACGTGTTGTAAACGTAGAGTTGCTTCCGCCTCCGTGTTCCATGTGGAGAACAAGGGCAAGATCGAGAACCTTTGCCTCAAGCTGTGTGTACTTTCTGTCTGAACGGAGCATGCTCAGGATATTCTCTGCAAATGAAAGCTCAGGATCCGGCTTGTGTATATAACAGCTCTTGCCAAGCTCATAATGTCTGTATCCCTGGAAAGAATATACAGCGAGTCTTGGGAATACACTTATTATCATAAGACACTGCTGAAGAACGTTGTCCAGAGATATATCCGTCTCAGACTTATCGTATGATCCGAGGGCAAGGATACTCTTGGTCATATTTGAAATGATATCCTTGGTAGGGTTCTTCATTATGACATCTTGTATAAAGTTGTGTGGAAGGTCGTATGCAAGGTTGAGGACCTGTTTGAACTTGGCAAGCTCATTCTCGTCCGGAAGCTTTCCAAACAGTAACAGATATGTACACTCCTCGAAACCGAATCGTCCTTCCTTTGTAAATCCGTCTATCAACTGGCGGATCTCGTAACCTCTATAATATAATTCACCGTCAGTAGGAGTATGCTTTCCGTCCTCCATTGTATACGCCCGGCTTAGTGAAATGTTGGTGATGCCGGCATTTATTCCTATTCCATTCAGATCGCGAAGTCCACGCTTTACGCCGTATTCCTCGTAGAGGTTGTTATCTATGGTATCGTTCTCAATACAGAGACCAAGACGCTCCTTCGTAAATGAACTAAGATTATTGATTGACATATATAATACTCCTTTCAGGTAAGTCTTCATTGAATTATCTCACTTATTTACAACTATTGCAATCCGAAATGATTGTATGGGTGTAAAATATTATGTATAATGTACTGAGAATAAAGTTAAGACAAATGTTTTAGGAGGTAATATAAATTGGCAGACAGACAGGATATGGGGCAGAATAAAGGGAGCGCAGGAGCTCATAAGGGAACTGTGAGCCGTGCAACAACGAGCAGTGTGAAAAAGACACAGCCGGGCAAGGGAGTAGCGTCAGGCAGTCGGTCAGCATCAGGCAGCCGTCCTGTGTCGGGAAATCGTCCGGCATCGGGCAGCCACTTATCATCGGCGAGTCGTCCGAAAAGTGCAACTGCGCAGGACAAAAGGCGCACAAGTACGGGACGTCCACTTGAAAAGTCGGTGAAGTCCGTGTCTTCAGGAAGCAAGACCAGGAGACCGGCGAATAGCAGATCGTCAACAGGTTCCGGTAAAAAATCCGCGCAGAGCAGAAATAAAAAGAAGCGATATGAGCTGAATACGAAAATGATGGTCGTGGCGGCTCTGGTGGTTGGAATAGTGCTTGCACTTGTGATCACGATGATCATGAGATCCAGCATGCTCAGGGTCAAGCAGATCCAGACGGATTATAATATGGGTGATATATTTGATATAACAAACTATATTGAGCCGGACAGCAATGATGCCAGGCTGGAATATGACAACTCAGAATTTGCACCGGATAAGCTTGGTAAGTACACCATCAAATATAAGATCAGACGTGGAAAGTTAAGCAAGACAAAAAAGGCTGTGATAAATGTTGTTGACGAGGTAAATCCATACATAGACGGCCCAGACGAGATAGACGTTTCTATGGGAACGGATATAAACTGGAGTGATTATTACAATGTCACAGATGAGGATCCAGATGTGCAGGATTCGCTTAAAGCGTCTCAGGATGTGGACACAAGCAAGGAGAGAACCGTAACAGTGACTCTCACATCGGAGGACTGGGCAGGCAACAAGGCGTCCAGACAGATCACCGTAAATGTACTCAAGAGTAACTTTGATGAGTAGGGTGTGAACGAAATAAAATATCTTGAAAAATGACAGAAAAAAGCTCAATGCTGACGGGGATGAAATCCGAAAGCATTGAGCTTTTTGATTTTAGTATTTTATGAGATAGGCGGCTTTCTCAGCTCTGCATCCAGCTCTGAGTTGTCAACCACTGTTGTTTTGGTCTTTTTAACCTTTTCCTTTTTCTTCTTCGATCTGCTCTTGTGTATGTTCTTGATGAACATTACCACCAGAAGCAGGATAAGACCTATGCTTATGAGGACTACGGATAAACCGTATTTGTCCAGTATCTTGTCGATTATGTTGTAGCTTGACTTCTCCCACAGTCCATCCGCTTCAAGATCTGCCTGAACCTTTGAGAGGCAGTACTTTGTTCCGGTACACTTTGGTATACCCGGAAGTCTTGATGTGATGGCTGTAAGGTTGCTTGCCTGTTCGTCGGTTACATTGAAGTATGTATATGACAATGCCTCCTTACCTGTTGTGGTTATAGGATCGTCCAGACCGAGATTGATGAGATACCACTCTCCGCCGAGATAAACGGCATTCCATGCACAGTTGTTGATGTAACTCTCTTCTTTGAGCTGCTTCTGTGTGTCCATCGAGTCGTCCAGAAGATCTGAATTCTGTCCCTCAATGTACAGACATGGCACACCGACGTAATCCATAATGGCCTTGAAAGCCTTTGCGTATCCGTAGGTGACTGCCGACTGATACTTGGAGTTGAACACGCCGTCTGCGGTGTATGCGTATATGTTGTCCTTGCTCTTAGATGTTGCATCTGAGGCATAATAAACTTTGTTGATGATCGAATTATGTATAAGATATACCTTCTCGTAATCCTTTGCGCTCTCATCCAGAGAAGCTGCATAATTCTTGACGGTCAGGTCAAAGTTGTTCTTGTATATGGAACGTGTATCTCCGTTGGCATACAGTGAATAGCACTCGATGGTGAGAGCTGTATATCTGAGTTCTCCCGAGGATTCCTGCTTGCACTGATAGCTGTCGGACATCCAGAAATACTCAGGATGATCGGCGAGTACAGCGTTGACGATCTGATCCATTCCATCGTTTCCGATAACTTCCCAGTCTTTGTTGCTGACCGACAATGTAAATGCTGTGTAATATCCGCCGTCCTGATAAGAAGCATTGGATGTCGACTCGTTGAATTTCTGAGCTGCATCGTTGATCTGTTTGTAGACGGTTCTGTACGCACTGTTGTCAAACTGGTCATAGAAATAAGTTCTGCCATCTATGGTATCGGTTTTGTTACTGCTGTCCGTATCATCTGTATCCGCCGCCTTTGCGACATATGGAGAAAATGATAATATCATGGTAAGCGTAAGCAGCAGTACAAGAAATTTTTTCTTCATAACTGGAACACACTCCTTCTTTTGCTTATGCAAAGCCCCTTTATATACTTCCTTCAATAATAACACATTATGGTTATTATTGCCAGAGAAAATGGGTTAAAGCGGTTGGATTTTGCTTCGCATATGTGTATAATAGTAAAAACCTGATGGTTAACGGATGGAAGGAGGAAACACATGGCTTCCAGTTGCGATATGTGTGCACACTATGTGTACGATGACGAAGATGATTTTTATGAGTGCCTGGTGAATATGGATGAGGATGACTTTGCCAGATTTGTGGCAAGAGGCTACGACAATTGTCCGTATTTTCAGTTGGATGATGAATACAGGATAGTGAGACATCAGATGTGACGATTGAAGAAAAACGGGAGATGTGCAGCAGCGCGTCTCCCGTTTTTCTGGCAAATGATCAATGTGATCAGTTCTTTTCAAATGACTCCGCCAGCTCCGTGAGATACACATACCTCTCCAGAAGCTGATCCAGCTCTGATTCAAGCTGTTCCTTTTTCTGCGTGAGTTCGTTAAGCTTCACGAAATCTGACACAGAGTTGTTGATATCGGTCTCCGTCTGCTCTATCTCAGCTTCTTTCTGGGCGATGGTGTCCTCTATGGTGTCATATTCCCTCTGCTCATTGAAGGAGAACTTTTTCTTCACGGATGGATTCTGCGTTTTCTTTTTCTGGGCAGGTTCCTTGTCCGCTGTGCTGACACGCTCCGGCTTTGTCTGGGTATTTGCCCCTGCCGATGTGCTGTTGGCAAATGAACCGTGGGTCAGATAATAATCGGTATAACCGCCCTCAAACTGTGAGATTCCGCCGCAGCCGTCAAACACCAGAAGCTTTCTTATGACTCTGTCCAGAAAATATCTGTCGTGTGATACGACTATCAATATGCCCTGGAAGGAATCGAGATAGTCCTCAAGTATACACAGTGTGGAAATGTCCAGATCGTTGGTCGGCTCGTCAAGGATCAGTACATTTGGAGATGATACGAGAACCTTCAACAAATACAGTCTTCGCTTCTCGCCTCCTGAGAGCTTCTCTATGCGCTGGTGCTGCAGAGTGCCGTCAAATAAAAATCTCTCACACATTGTGGATGCTGACATGAGACCTTCGGTGGTCTGGATATACTCTGCGGTTTCTTTGACGTAGTCGAGTACCTTCATGTTGGGATCCAAGGCTTCATTTTCCTGAGAGAAATATCCTATCCTTACGGTGTCTCCGATCTCTATGGTTCCGCTGTCCGGCTTGGTGACACCGGTTATGAGCTTCATGAGCGTTGTCTTGCCACAGCCGTTTGGGCCAACAACACCTATCCTGTCAGTCCTCAGGAAGTTGTATGAGAAGTCCGTTATGACCGGACTTGGTCTGCCCGGCCAGGTCTTGGCTATATGGGAGAGCTCTATTGTTTTGTTTCCCAGCCGGCTCGCGATTGAGCTCATGGTAACAGACTGAGTTTCCTTTATAAGCTCCTCACTTGCAAGCTTCTCATATCTCTGGATATGGGCTTTCTGCTTTGTGCTTCTGGCTCTAGCACCTCTCTGCATCCATGCGATCTCCTTGCGCAGGATATTCTGATGTTTGTTCTGAGTGGCAAGTGCGATGTTCTCACGCTCTGCCTTCAGCATGAGATAGCCTTCGTAGTTGGTATTGTAGCTGTAGGTTTTGCCTTTGTCGATCTCTACTATGCGGTTGCACACCTTGTCAAGAAAGTATCTGTCGTGGGTGACCATGACCAGAGCGCCCTTGTAGTTGTTAAGGTAATCCTCCAGATATTCTGTCATATCGTTGTCGAGGTGGTTGGTGGGCTCGTCCAGAACAAGAATGTCACATCTTGACAGCAGTGCCGCAGCCAGAGCGACCTTTTTTCGCTGACCTCCTGAAAGTGTGCTCACCATGAGGCTGGTGTCGTCAAATCCGAGACGGTGAAGAAATGCCTTGGCATCACCCTCTATGCTCCATTTGTTCTCCTCGTCGACATTTGCAGTGATGACATAGTCGTATATGCTGACCTTCTCTGCGAAGTCGGGGGTCTGTGGAAGATATTTTATGACCACGTTGTTTCCCTTTGACAACTGTCCTGAATCACATTCGTCTATGCCGGCTATGATCTTGAGGAGTGTTGATTTACCCGTGCCGTTTACGCCTATGACACCGATCTTTTCTCCTGAATTTACTGAAAAGTCTGCGTCATCGAACAGAATCTTGTCAGTGTATGCTTTTGAAAATCCTTTTATTGTAAGTAGGTTCATATATGTTCTTATGGGGCTTTGTGCCCGCCCTTTCGTCAAAATGAGCCGTGAAAACGGCTTTGCATGTAAGTATTATTGTAATTGGGGAGAATTGACGAGTCAAGAAGCATATCATAATAGAAATACCATTTGAGAATAATTAAAAATAGACGAAAATATATAAGACAATGATCTCCACCCGACAGTATATTTGTAAAAAAACATTCCTGAATTTATACAACATGACTAAAAAATAACCTGAAAAGGCGCTTTAGGTTAATAAAAACAAGCCATTTGCACAAATTGGTTTACAAAATTACAATTTTGTAATTTGCAAATTATTCCAAAAAGTAGTATAAATTGAACATTGATTACGGACAGGAATGGAGGTAATTATCATGGAATCAACAAATATCAGGGTTAAGCTCAATTCGGTAGAGCAGGTAAGACAGTTTGTAGAGACAATGAGAAAATATGATGGAGACGTTGATGTATATTCATCCAACAGGAATTATCTTGTAGATGGCAAATCAATACTGGGAGTTTTTAGTCTTGGACTTGATCAGGAACTCACAGTAAAGTTCTATAACGGAGCGACAGAGTCGTTTATAAATACATTACAGCCATTTATGCTGGCTGCATAAGGAGTATTTATTACAATAATTTTCATAGCTAATTCGTGGTCTGTATGCATTGACACATTCGTTGATGGAGTGTTAGAATGTCCTTATAAATATTAAGAGATATTAGGGGGCGCAGCCAATGCAGATTACAGAGATGAAAGCTAAAGTTAACACTATGGATGACATCAAGAAGTTTGTTGCATACCTGAATCAGTTTCCAAATGATGTTGACGTTTCATCAGCTCAGTACGTCGTAGATGGAAAGTCAATCTTAGGTGTGTTCAGTTTAAATCTTGAGAAGCCACTTACAGTGAAATTTCATGGAGAAGTTGCACCAGAGCTTCAGGCAAAGCTTGATGAGTTTAAGTGCTAATTCTATAGGATACATAAGAAAGCTTAGAAAAGCAGGCTGCAGATTTTCTGCAAGCCTGCTTTTCCTATGCTGTGAGACAAGTGTCAGGAGGGATGATTATGATATACGAAGCGGATCAGGGGTTGGAATACCATATAAAGGTAAATGAGGATATGATAGGCCAGTATGTTATCATGCCGGGGGATCCTAAGAGATGTAAGGCGATAGCAGCGTATCTCGAAGATGCGGAGCTGGTGGCGGACAGCAGGGAATTTGTCACGTATACAGGCTATCTGGATGGAGAGAAGGTCAGTGTCACGTCCACAGGTATAGGCGGCCCGTCGGCGGCCATAGCCATGCAGGAGCTGGTGCACGCCGGTGCCCACACTTTTATCAGGGTTGGAACCTGTGGCGGTATGCAGACTGAGATCGTCGGCGGAGACGTGGTGATCGCCACGGGAGCTGTCAGGATGGAGGGCACGTCAAGAGAGTATGCGCCTATAGAGTACCCTGCGGTTGCGGATATAGATGTGGTGAATGCGCTCAGAGAGTCAGCAGGAGCACTTGGAGTGACGGCACACACAGGTGTGGTTCAGAGCAAGGACTCATTTTATGGACAGCATTCGCCGGGAATCATGCCGGTTGGATATGAGCTTATGAACAAATGGGAAGCGTGGAAGAAGATGGGCTGCAAGGCCTCTGAGATGGAATCTGCTGCATTGTTCATAGTTGGAGCGTTCCTGCGGGTCAGGGTCGGTGCGTGCTTCCTTGTGGTGGCGAATCAGGAGAGGGCTGCAGCCGGTCTCCCGAATCCTGAGGTACACGACACCGATAAAGCCATACGTGTGGCTATTGAAGCTGTGAAGAAGCTTATCAGAACTTGAATACACGACCTATGTCTGTCTTGTAGCTTTCAAGATAGTCAAGGATCTCATCTGAATTATCCATGACGGTATATATCTCGTTGGTCGCAGGCGTCATAAAGCCTTTGTCCGACGTCTCTTTGAGCATGGACAGAAGATGATCGTAGAATCCGTTCTGATTGAAAATTACGATTGCTTTGCCGTGACGTCCGAGCTGCTTGAGCGTGAGGATCTCAAAGAATTCCTCGAGAGTGCCAATTCCGCCGGGCGTTACGATGAAAGCGTCTGCCTTATCTTCCATGATCTGTTTGCGCTCTCTCATGGTCTCAGTGGTTATCAGCTCGGAGACATTCTCAAACAGTATTCCGTCAACATTAAAGAATGAAGGAGTGACGCCTATTATGGTGCCATTTTCCTCGTATACACCCCTTGCCACTGCGCCCATGAGCCCATTTGCTCCAGCGCCGTACACAAGAGTGTGGCCTCTTTTGGCGATTTCCCTTCCTAAATATTCTGTTTCTTCTATATAAGATCTGTCAATGTCGTTGCTTGACGCGCCGTATACACATATATTCATAAAAACCTCCAATGTGACAATGCCAGGTATTCCTGAACTGCCGAAAAATCATTTATTAAACAGTATATAGAAGTAAATGATAATTTGGAAGAAATTATTTATAAAATAATGTAAAATCGCAAAAAAATGCGGAGCAGCCATAGGACTGCCCCGCAAAGGGAAAACATGAAAAGAATGATATGAGATTACAGAAGCTCAACAACTTTGTTGAGAACTGCGATCTCTTTTTCTTTTGCACCCATAAGGTACTTCTCAAATCTGTCCATACAGTCAACCTTGCCTGTGATGGAAGTCTTGATGAGAAGGTTTCTGGCGGTGAGCATGGTGTTCTCAACCTCCATATAATCATTCAGGATATCACCGTTGAATTCAATATATCCGTGATCCATCATGTACTTGAGTCTCTCCATCATGAGAACCTTGTGGTCATACAGGATGTGAAGAGCACGTATATCAAAGTCTGGATCCTCTGCTGAAAGCTGCTTGCCGATCTGCTTCAGAACCGCATCGTAGACATCAACCCCAAATACTGTGTCCTTAAAACGATTCCTCATCATACGGAAGTGATTCTTGGTATCCTTTGACTCAAGGTACTCGATGATGGTATCCTTGATATACTGTGTGTCGAGTTCGTAGTATGTATCAGCCAGATTCTTCTGGATCACGTATATTCCACGGCGTCCCTTGTAGTCGTCCTTGAAAATATGATCCTCCTGGGCTGTGATTGTGTCGTAGCCGTTTCTCACATCTGAGTATGATACTTTTGAGTAGGAATAATGCTCGCCAAATGTGAAATCTCCAACATAGAACTGCTGCTCCTCGTCGTCATATCCGTAGATGAAGAGCTCGTGTGGGAATTTGTAGTCGGCACCGGAATCGCAGAGGATCTTAGCCTCGTCAAATACTCCGTATACATATCCGCCCAGATTGATGGTCTTCTTGATGAAAGTGAGAATATCTCCGCAGTAGCTCTCTACCTGCTCCTTTGTCATGAGAGAGAAGAGAAGATAAGGGCATTCCTTAAGTGAACTGCTTCCCGGCATCATATCTGCAAGAAGCATCTCATCTCCTGTGAAGATCTCTTCGATGTTGTAACATCTTAACTGTATATAATTGCTGAATATCCAATTCTTGGCTTTCTCGTCGTCCCCTATGATCGAGAAAAGTGTGGCATGCCACTGCCAGGATGTTATCATTGGATAGCTTATTGGCAAAATCTTTTTGCTCATGTGCTTATTACCTCCATTTCATATTAAGATTACGTGATGTTAGCTGACCTTGGCTGCTACAGCCTTGACTACATCGTTCATGTCATAGTAGAGACCAAGTGCAAGCTCAGAATCATCAAATTCAATGTTAAAAGCCTGCTCAAGTCCGACGATGAACTGAATGATGGAAACGGAATTCACGCCATATTCGGTGGTGAGTTCTGCAGTCATGTCCAGCTTGCCCGCATCTATGTCTGGAAGAATATCAGAAAAAACCTCCAATACTTTTTTTGTTAATGTGTCTTTGTCCATTTCAAACCTCCCATTCGTTTTGATATGTTACCAATGCACGTTACTTATATTTTAATGTGTTTGACAGTATTTTTCAATAAAATTATTCAATCCGTACAGAAATATTTGTGCATTTTTGTGTTAAATGTTAAAATTACCGTGAAGTATATGATGTAAAATATGGTATAGTTGAATAAAATATTATAATTTTTTTAAAAAAATCAGACAGTTGATGTAAAATATAGAACAACAATATACGATAAGGCAGGGTGATGGACATGAAGATAGTTGTTCTGGATGGATGTGCGGCGAATTCCGGCGATATTAGCTGGGACAGCATTGGCAAGTATGGCGAGCTGACGGTGTATGACAGAACCGACAGGTCAGAGGTGGTCTCAAGGATAGGCGATGCGGAGATCATAACAACGAACAAGACGGTGATAGACAGGGCTGTGATCGAGGCCTGTCCGAACCTCAGATATATAGGTGTGCTTGCCACCGGCTACAATGTGGTCGATGTGGAGGCGGCACATGAGCACGGCATAGTGGTTACAAATGTTCCGGCATACAGTACGGATGCTGTGGCGCAGTTTACATTTGCACTGCTTCTGGAACTGGCAAACAGGGTCGGGGCGCATGATGCGTCAGTGAAGGACGGTGGCTGGGTGAGAAGTAAGGATTTCTCCTACAGTGTGATGCCGACCATGGAGCTTGCGGGCAAGACTATGGGTATCATAGGCTATGGCAGTATAGGTATGAAGGTGGCTGAGATCGCACATGCATTTGGCATGAGGGTGCTGGTGAACAGCCGGACGAGGAAAGCCCTGCCGGATGGCGATTGGATAAGCTGGGCTGAGAGGGATGAACTGTTCGCACAGTCGGATGTGATAAGCATACACTGTCCTCTGTTCCCTGAGACGGAGGGAATGATAGACAGGAGTGCGATAGGCCGGATGAAGAAGACTACATTCATCATAAACACTGCCAGAGGCGGCTGCATAGTGGAGAAGGATCTGGCAGATGCCCTGAACGAGGAACGTATAGCTGGAGCCGCGGTGGATGTCATAGCACAGGAGCCTATGGCGGCGGACAATCCGCTTCTCACGGCAAAGAATGTGATCATAACACCACATATCGCCTGGGCACCGAAGGAGGTCAGGGGGAGACTTCTCAATATAGCGGGTGGCAATATAGAGGCGTTTCTCAATGGAAAGCCTGTAAATACAGTATAAAAAGAATAAGATTAGCCATTGAGCAGAAATTTAGCTGTAAGAAGAAAGGATAGATCAGGAAGATGGAGAGCAGTTCTTTTGAGGATGTGAACAGACTGGTTAGGTCTGAACTGTATGAGCACATGGATCCGGAATTTGGCAAATATCTGGCCATGAACCTTCCGGGCTGTGGCAATATAATAGGTGTGAGGCTGGATGACCTGAAGGAGATAGCCAGACAGATAGCCGACATAAACTGGAAGGAGTATCTGAAGCATGCGCCGGATGATACGCTGGAGGATGTGGTCATTCAGGGGCTTGTCCTTGGATTCGCACAGGGCAAGCTGGAGGAGATACTTGCATATGCCGATGAATTTGTTCCCAAGATAGACAACTGGTGGGTGTGTGACTCGTTCTGCAGTACATTTGTGGCGGCATCCATGTACCCGGAGATAGTGTGGGAATTCATCATGAAGTACATGGGAGATTCTGAGCTGAATCCTGCGTGGAGAAAGAAGGAGGAGGCAGAGATTCCAGAGGGACAGGGAGGCATCGCAGTAGGAACCTGGCAGGATATGTCCGATGACTTCAGACTCAGGTTCGTGGCTATCATGCTGAAGTGCTACTTTGTGAATGACAAGTATATTGACAAATGCCTTTATGCATTTGAACATATGCAGGATGGCGGCTACTATGCAAAGGACGGTGTAGCCTTTGGCCTGGCGGAGAGCTATTTCGTGTTCCCGGACAAGACGATTGAGTACATAAAAGGTGCACAGTTTGACAGGCAGATTCTGGAGATGACTAAGAACAAGATAGAGAAGATATACAGGCTGCCGGAAGCGGATGTGAACAGGTTTGCGGAAGTTATAAATGAATATTAAAATTAAGAGAAGGACATTATATTTGCAGGAGGAATTCTTATGAGAAATTTGAATGCGGATATGGATGTCCTTTTTGCTTTGACTGGGATCAATGATATTGAAAATGAGTTTATGGTGGCAATGGTGCTGGTGATTGTCTGTTTGGCGGCTGCGGTATGTCTGACCGTATGGATAAGAAAATACGTCAGGGGAAATGCCTCAGGCAGTCTGGAAGATAGTCAGGATGAGCGGGAGGACAGGGAGTATTCATCGGAGGATAACTACATCGATGGTGATGCTGTAGCCATTGCCATTGCTGGAGCTTTGGGAGGAACAGCAAATATTTACAGTCTGAGGAGCAGTGATACAAGACTTAGAGTTACGGTGAACAACGGGGCGCTGGTGGACAGGAGAAAACTGAAAGCCACAGGAGCTCTGGGAATACTGGCAAAGGGCAGGCAGGTGCAGGTATTCTATGAGGATCAGGTGGAAAGGATATGCCGAGAGCTTGGAAGATATATAGATGGACACAGGAAAGATAATATTGAACAGGAGGCTGAGATCGATTATGAAAGAGTGCTTAAGAAGGTGTATGTGCCTGTTGAAGGTGATGTTGTGCGCGTATCTGATATACATTGCCTACAGAACCTGGGAGACGGGTGTGTCGGCTTGTGTGCGATTCGAGCCACACGGGGAGAGATCAGAGCGCCGTTTGACTGCAAGGCTGGATATAGTAAAGCCGGAGAAGGTCAGATAGAGTGTACATCTGAGGAAGGATACGTGGTCAGGATATATCTGATATCAGAGATCGACACCGGATGGCAGAGGACACAGAGCTATGTAGATATAAGACTTACATGTGGTGATGGTGAGAAGGTGCGAAAAGGAAGGCTGCTTGCAGAGTATCCATATGAGACGCTTGCTGGCAGAGGCGAAACTGTATATGCTGTGCTGGAGGTACATTCCGATGAAAATGCTGATACAGGTCATTCTGGTGGTATAGATAAAGGATATCAGCTTAAGATAAACAGGAGAGAGAAAGTGAATTATGAATATGTGGCATGCGAGCTTGTCGTCTGAAAAGCTCACATGCCATTTATTTACGCTCTGGTTGCCCTGTCTATGATTCCAGCAAGGGTATCTATGACCATAGCGGCATCCTGATCTTTGTATTTCAGGAAAGTATAAGCACAGCCTTGTACGAACATTGACACCTCAACATTCTTTGCAAGGTCATCCCTGAATTCTGGACGGACATCATATATCTTCTCCTTGATGAGGGCGTCGAGCTTGTTGGTCAGGACTCCGTAACTCCTGTTGTCATCAGGAAAGAGTATGGAGAACAAATGTCCCTGATTGATAAATGCATTGCACAACTGCCTGCTTGCTTCTGCCGGATTAGTAAGCATATATTCGGGATTTGGAATGTCACCGATGAGGGACAGAAGAGCATCATTTTCGAGGTATTCCGACAGATCATATATATCCTGAAAATGCAGATAGAAGGTCTGCTTGCTGATATTGGCCTTTTCTGTGAGTTCCTTCACTGTGATCTTCTCCACAGGTTTGGTGGCACGCAGTTCGATAAATGCGCTGAATAAGCTGTTGCGTGTACGCTGAATCCTTCTGTCCATAAAAGCTCCTTTCTGATCATACAAAAGCTGTACGCGGGTAATGATTATAAATGGCTGTAAGCGCCCTGATGACGCTCTATGCATTATAATATAGAATACAACAAAAGAAAGATATAGTCAAAAAAACGTATATACATATTAAATCTAATTGTCAATAATTGTCTGGAGTAAATTATTTTACTTTTATCAAAAAACGAATATTCATATAGCGGATGTGCAACGGTATACTGAAGGTAATTTACTACAGTCAAGAAATGACTGAGAGGGCTTGGATGATGGAACTTGAATACTAACTTTGTATGGAGGAAAAGTTATGGATTTGTATGAGTTTTATTCGGGAAGGTGCTTTGATGCCTACAATGAGCTCGGCGCACACGTTGTGAAGGAGAACGTGGGCAAGAGCAGGAGGAAAGCAGTGATAGGAGTGGACTTTGTGACGTATGCACCGAATGCGGAGTCGGTGACGGTTACAGGTGAGTTCAATTCATGGGGAGAGACCACCATGAAGAGGTGCTACGACGGCAGCTTTTTCAAGTGTTTTGTGCCGGGGGCAAAGGCCGGACAGATGTATAAATATAAGATATACCAGAGAGATGGATATTGTGTGGATCACTGTGATCCGTATGGATTCGGCATGGAGCTGAGACCGGCATTTGCATCTATAATAAGAGATATGGATGAGTATACATTTGGCGATGCAAGATGGATGAGGACACGGAATGAGTGCAAGGGTGGTCCGCTCAATGTGTATGAGATGCACATGGGCTCATGGCACTGCAAGCCGGTGTATGATGAGAATGGAAAACAGCTGACACCGGAAGAAGTCATTGAGACTGACCGAGTTGCTGAGGGCTGGTATACATACAGAGAGATAGCACCGATGCTTGTGGAATATCTGAAAGAGCAGGGCTACAATTATGTGGAGTTTATGCCGCTTTCGGAGCATCCATGTGATGAGTCATGGGGCTACCAGAATACCGGATTCTTCAGTCCGACGGCTAGATACGGAACGGCGGATGACCTGAAGTTCCTCATCGACACGCTTCACAAGAACGGCATAGGTGCCATCATGGACTATGTGCCTGTGCATTTTGCACTGGATGGATATGGACTTGCAAAGTATGACGGAACCAATCTGTATGAGCATCCGACCGATGATGTGGGCTACAGCGAGTGGGGTAGTAAGAATTTCATCCATTCCAAGGGAGAAGTTCAGACATTTCTCAAGAGTGCGGCGAATTACTGGCTCACAGAGTATCATTTTGATGGCCTAAGAATGGATGCAATCAGCAGGATAATCTACTGGATGGGCGACGAGTCTAGAGGTGTAAATGACAGGGCGGTCGAGTTTATAAAGGGGCTTAACCAGGGACTTAAGGACAGACACCCGTCATGTATTCTCTGCGCCGAGGATTCCACGGACTACAAGGGAACCACCAAGGAAGTCGGATACGGCGGACTGGGATTTGACTACAAATGGGATATGGGTTGGATGAATGACACATTGAATTTCTTCAGAACTCTGCCGTTTTGCAGAGGCGACCAGTATCACAAGCTGACATTCTCCATGATGTATTTTTATAATGAGAGATACATGCTGCCACTCTCGCATGACGAGGTTGTACATGGCAAGGCAACCATAGCCCAGAAGATGGCGGGATCATATGAAGAGAAATTCCCAAATGCAAAGGCGCTCTACGCCTACATGTATGCGCATCCGGGCAAGAAGCTTAACTTCATGGGTAACGAGATAGCCCAGCTAAGAGAGTGGGACGAGAAGCGTGAGCAGGACTGGGATATACTGAAATACCCGAACCACGATTCATTTAACAGATTTATAAAAGATTTGAATAAGCTCTATCTGAAAGAGCCTGCGCTGTCAGGGTGGGACGACGACCCACACGGCTTTGACTGGATACTCTGTGGCAAAGAGCAGGATGTTGTATATATATTCCAGAGAGTTATTGAGGAAAATAAGATAGTAGTAGTCATGAACCTATCAGGAAATACATACAGGGATTATCACTTCAGATACGGCGAGGGCAATTCCATGAAAGTCCTCATGAACACGGACTGGAATAAATATGGTGGAAACACTAAAGACACCGTGAAGAGTATCAAGGGCGTATGCGGTGACTTCGGCTTTGATCTTCCGGCTCTGTCTGTAATGTATTTAAAGCCGGTGGATTAGTAAAAAGGAGAGATTATGATATTAGATGTAAGCAACCTTAGCCATGGATTTGGTGACAGGGCAATATTTGAAAATGTGTCATTCAGACTTCTGGCAGGTGAGCATATAGGGCTTGTCGGCGCAAATGGTGAAGGTAAATCAACCTTCATGAATATAGTGACGGGCAGTCTCATGCCGGATGAGGGTACAGTGACCTGGGCGAAGAATGTGAAGGTCGGATATCTGGATCAGCACACGGTCCTTGAGCCGGGCATGACCATAGGCGGAGTGCTGAGGGATGCGTTCTCCAGACTTTTCGATATGGAGAAGAGGATAAATGAGATATGTGACAAGCTGGCGGAGGTCACTGACGAGGATGAGATGAACACTCTTCTTGAGGAGATGGGACTTCTTCAGGATCTTCTGGACAGCCATGACTTCTATATAATAGATTCGAAGGTTGAGGAGGTTGCCAGAGCATTTGACCTGTTGCAGCTTGGACTGGACAAGGATGTAACTGAGCTGTCGGGCGGACAGAGAACCAAGGTTCTGCTGGCGAAGCTTCTGCTTGAAAAGCCGGAGATACTTCTGCTCGACGAGCCTACGAATTATCTTGATGCACACCATATAGAGTGGCTCAAGAGATACCTTCAGGAATACGAGAATGCGTTTATTCTTATATCCCATGACATTCCGTTCCTGAATTCAGTTGTAAATATCATATACCATATGGAGAATTGTCAGCTGGGCAGATATGTCGGCGATTATGACAAGTTCCAGGAGGTGTATGCGGTGAAGAAATCCCAGCTTGAGGCTGCGTACAGAAAGCAGCAGCAGGAGATATCTGAGCTGAAGGATTTTGTGGCGAGAAATAAAGCCCGGGTTGCCACAAGAAATATGGCTATGTCCAGACAGAAGAAACTTGACAAGATGGATGTCATTCAGCTTGAGCGTGAGAAACCGAAGCCTGAGTTCAACTTCAAGGAAGCGAGAACCTCTGGTAAGGTCATATTCGAGACTGATGATCTGGTGATAGGTTACAGCAAGGACAAGCCGCTTTCCAAACCGATGAATCTCCGCATGGAGCGCGGTGACAAGATAGCCATCACAGGAACGAATGGTATAGGAAAGACGACATTCCTGAAGAGTGTGCTTGGACTTATCCCAGCTATATCCGGCAAGGCGCAGCTTGGCGACTATCTGCACATTGGATACTTTGAGCAGGAGGTTAAGCCGAGCGAGAATACATGCCTGCAGGAAATCTGGGAGGAATTCCCGGGATATACCCAGTATGAGGTACGTGCGGCTCTTGCCAAATGCGGACTTACCACCAAGCATATCGAGAGCAAGGTGAAGGTCCTCTCGGGCGGCGAGCAGGCGAAGGTGAGACTTTGCAAGTTAATCAACACTGATACAAATGTGCTTCTGCTTGACGAGCCGACAAACCATCTTGACGTTGATGCCAAGGATGAATTGAAGCGTGCTCTTTCCGAGTATAAGGGGTCTATACTTCTGGTATGTCATGAGCCTGAATTTTATGATGGCCTTGTGACAGACGTGTGGAATCTGGAGCAGTACACGCTGCTCCAGTGATCAGATATTATAAAATTGTCAGGTTCAAATAGATTTTTTGAACCTGGCAATTTTTTAGCGTAAATTTGACTAATCGCAATTCCTATATTATTCTATATAGGACAGTTTAATATGGTAAAGTGCTAAAGATAAATGCGCACTCAGCGTAGAAATAGATACATCTGCTCAAAAAGTACTGTATAATCGTACGGATATAGACGCAGGTGAAAAATAATATTAGGATGGAGATGTTAGATGAATATACTTGAGAGTTTAAAGGATAAATTACTTGTTGCAGACGGGGCATTTGGAACCTGTTATGTGGGAATGTACGGAGAGCAGGGAACTGTCGCTCCTGAGCTTGCAAACATGCGCCACCCGGAGCGGGTACTTGAAATCCATAAAGAGTATGTGAAGGCGGGAGCCGGGCTTATAAGGACAAATACATTTGCGGCAAATACAGCGAGCCTTGATGCTGACACGGATTATGTCATTTCAAATGTGCGTGCGGCGGTAAAGCTTGCGAAGCAGGCTGCGGACGGCGAAGCTGGAACGGATCACAAAAAGGTATACATTGCCGGAGATATAGGCCCAATACCTGCGGATGCCGGTCTTACACTGAATGAAAGGGTGTCACAGTACAAGCTGCTGGGTGGGGCGATGCAGGACATGGGAGTGGATATCATCTGGTTTGAGACATTTCCTGAGTTCAATGTGCTCGAGCCTGTGGTGAAGCACCTGAAGGCAAGAAAGGACACGCCGGTCATGGTGTCGTTCTGCGTGAACCAGTTTGGGTACAGCAACTGTGGATTTTCGGCAATGGCATTGCTCTCCCAGGTGGCAGGAAATCAGGACGTGGACTGTGTTGGATTCAACTGCGGAGTTGGTCCGTACCATATGCTTCAGCTTCTGAAAAAGCTGGATATAGACTGCGGAAAGCCTGTATCAGTCATGCCGAATGCGGGATACCCGAAGTTTACACAGAGCAGACTGGTGTTCAATGACAACAAAGAGGGATTCATAGATAAGATCCAGGACATAGCGGCGCTTGGTGCAGATATCATAGGAGGATGCTGCGGAACAAATCCTGAATACATACATCAGATCATGGAACGGGTGAAAACCGGAGATATTGCAAAGGCTGCCAAGATTCATGTGGAAAAGGTACAGGCTGACAGTGTTGTAAAGGACAATTTCCTCAAAGGACGTCTGGAGCGTGGCGGGGCAGCCACAAAAAATGCCGACGGACACAAGCACAAGCTGATTGCTGTGGAGCTGGCACCTCCGGTGGATGTCAACGATCAGAAGCTGCTTGATGCAGCCCATATACTTAAGCAGTCACATGTGGATGTGGTGACATTCCCTGATTCGCCATCGGGAAGAACCAGAGCGGATTCCATACTCATGGCGGAGAAAGTGCATAAGGAGACAGGACTCAGGGTCATGCCGCATCTGTGCTGCCGTGATAAGAATGCCATAGCCATAAGGGGAAGCGTGCTCGGTGCACAGCTTAATGGCATAAAGGATTTCCTTGTCATAACAGGTGATCCGGTTCCGGTCATGTTCAGACAGACGACCAGGAGCGTGTTCAACTTTGATTCAGTCGGAATGATGAAGCTGCTGCAGTCTATGAACGAAGAGGTGTTCAGCGGGGATAAGATCACCTACGGCGGAGCGATCAACCAGAACAGACTTAACACAAAGTTTGAGATAGACAGAATAAAGAGAAAGATGGAAGCCGGGGCTGAATTCTTTCTGACACAGCCGGTGTTCTCCAGAGAGCAGGCGCAGATCCTCAGAGACATGAAGGCTGAGACCGGCGCGACAATACTTGTGGGAATCATGCCGCTTGTCAGCAGGAGAAATGCCTTGTTCATGAAAAATGAGATGGCGGGCATAGAGATCCCGGACGAGATTATAGAGAGATACAGTGGAAATGCCACAAGGCAGGAAGGCGAGGAGTGCGGCATACAGATCGCCAGAGATATACTTGAGTACACTTCGGATTTTGCAGATGGATATTACTTCTCGTTCCCATTCAACAGAGTACATATGCTGGCACATATCGTTGACTAAAATGTGAGTCAAGGTTATTATGGAATAAGCGGTGTTGCCGGGGAAAACAGGGATTCTGGAGCAGCGCTATATAGGAGAGGCGCTGTTATATATACAGTAGATAAAATACAGGATGCGCGGGTGCGCAGAAAGGAACAGACATGGATTACAATAGTTTAAGTCTTAAGATGCATGAGGAGCACAAGGGTAAGGTAGAGGTAGTGTCCAAGGTGGCAGTGAAGAACAGAGACGATCTGAGCACGGCTTACACACCGGGCGTTGCAGAGCCTTGCAGAAAGATCCGTGACAATAAGGCTGACGTATACAAATATACATGCAAGGGCAACATGGTTGCCGTGGTATCAGACGGAACAGCGGTTCTCGGCCTGGGAGATATAGGACCTGAGGCAGCTATACCTGTAATGGAAGGAAAGTCCATACTCTTCAAGGAGTTCGGCGGAGTTGACGCATTCCCTATCTGCCTTGACACAAAGGATGTGGATGAGATCGTTGAGACAGTAAAGCGCATTGCACCTGTATTTGGCGGAATAAATCTGGAGGATATATCAGCTCCAAGATGCTTCGAGATAGAGAAAAGACTTAAGGAAGAACTTGACATTCCTGTATTCCATGACGATCAGCATGGTACAGCTATCGTTGTGTCAGCAGGACTCATCAATGCGTTAAAGCTTGTCGGCAAGCCGTTTGACGAGGCAAATGTGGTTATCAACGGAGCAGGTTCTGCAGGTATATCAATATGTAAGCTTCTGCTTCAGCTCGGTATAGGCAATGTGGTTCTTGTGGACAGGCAGGGTGCTCTGTGTCCTGGACAGGACTGGATGAATCCGGCACAGGCAGAGATGGCAGAGATTACAAACAAGGGCAGACAGACAGGTTCTCTTGCCGAGATAATGAAGGGTAAGGATGTATTTGTCGGAGTTTCAGCTCCAAATATCGTGACAGCAGAGATGGTTGCATCTATGGCAGCAGATCCTATAGTATTTGCCATGGCAAACCCTACACCTGAGATCATGCCTGAGGAAGCGGCAAAGGGCGGAGTAAGAGTAATGGCGACGGGCCGTTCGGATTATCCAAACCAGATTAATAACGTTCTAGTATTCCCGGGAATATTCAGAGGTGCCTTGGACGCCAAGGCAACAGGCATAACTGAAGAGATGAAGATGGCAGCAGCCAAGGCTATCGCATCCATTGTAACAGATGATGAGCTCAAGGAGGATTACATCATTCCTGGAGCATTTGACGAGAGAGTTGCTAAGGTGGTTGCCAAGGCTGTAGCTGACGAGGCAATAAAGCTTGGAATTACAAAATAAGAATAAAAATAAAGTTTTTCGAAATATTTAGTAAATAAGTGTACTAAAAATCGCATCTTATGTGGAAAGTCCGCATGGGATGCGGTTTTTTATTTTGCGATTTTATTGTAAAGTAATATTGTTGTCCGCGGGGACGGATAGGGAGGAGAAAAAATTGAACAGTGTTATTATTGGGCAGAGAATAAAGGATGCCCGCAAGTCTATGAACCTCACACAGAAGGAGCTGGGGTATCTTATCTATGCAGATGGCAAATATATAAGCCGTCTTGAAAATGGCGGAAGTATGCCGAGCCTGAAGCGGCTGGTGCTGCTGTCGAGGGTGCTTAACCGCACATGTGATTATTTCATATGGGATATCGATGTGATGGAGGAGGATATGACTCCGAGGGAGGAAATCGTTATCCGGGATGAACAGGAGCGGAAGCTTCTGCAGCTTTGGAGGGAGATATGCTGAAGATTGCTGTGTACAGTGAGGAGAAAGTAATGAGCCCGTTGTTGCAGGAGTACATGGGTATATGGCAGAGAGATGCGGGATGTGTGTGCGCTGTGAGATATTATGACAATGTGCATGCGATCATGGTCGACATGGATCTTGAAGGAATTTACGATGTAGTGGTGGTGTATCGTTCCTGGGATGTGGCCGATGTCTTGAAAAAAGACCGCAGGGTAGGTAGTCTCGTGATGATAGCAGCAGGAATAAACCGGAGATTGTATGATATCCAACCGTGTTATATTCTGTATGAACCTGTTAATGCGGCAAATTTCAAAAAGGTGATGACGATGGCGGTTGAGGGGAGCCGGGATGAGAGAAGATTCACATTTGTATCCGGAAGGGTGAGATACAGTGTAGATACCCGGAGCATAATGTATTTTGAAAGCGAACTGCGTCGCATAAATCTGGTCACAACGGAACAAAAATATGTTTTTTATGGAAGTATTGGCGAGATGGAAAAGCGCATGAAGGTGGGCTACGGGGGATTTATCAGACCACATGAATCCTATCTTGTAAATCCGGATCATGTGAGCAGATGCACGGCTCATGAAATGATACTGACAAATGGTAAAAGTATACACATCAGCGCAACAAGACGCGCTGATGTGAAAAGATACTACAGTGAACTGATCAATTGCTAGTTGTTAGAAGATCAAATATATCTGAGTAATTCTATGTTCAGTCTGCCCTTCCGGGTTGCGCTGCCTGTCTCGACAAATTCATATTTGCCATATCCACGTATTGAAAATACGTCGCCCGGTTTTAACTGGTAGCTGCTGTTTTCGTACAACCTGTTGTTTAGTGAAAATTTCTTTTCCCTGAACAACAGGGATGTGCTGCTTCTTGAAAGGCCTGTTATTGTGGCGGTCACTGCGTCCGCTCTTGCAGATGCCGCGATTATGTGCAGAGGTTCCTTTTTTATCTGTATCTCATCAGTATCCTGGGTGCTGCAAAAAGTACATTTTACATTTGTGTGCCTTATCTTTGTCAGATTTTCTGCGATATAATCGGCAACAGTGTCCACACAGAATATATAGGCATTGTTGTGCTTGCCAGAATGAGTGGATTCGGTGACCAGTATATCGCCCACCATCTCCCTCTCAATGCCAAGATTCATAAGTGCCCCAAGGAAATCCCTGTGGTTCAGATCGTCTGAGAATTTGTCCGAAACAGCGGAAACCTTCATGGTGCAGATGGGAAAAGCCGGTGCGTAGCCGCAGTCGGCTTCATTTCCAAAGGCGATCATAACGCGGTCGCAGGATTCCCTGCCTCCAAAGATGGTATATCCTGCAAATGACAACTGTTCAAGATTACTGTAAAATACTTCCATGTCTGCAGCACTCAGAAAATTAGTATATGTATATCTGTTCTGGCGGAAGGCGGCATTTGCCAGATCCTTTAACCGCCCCTTTAGAATATCGTTTTCATTCATAGCATGTCCTCCGAGATCATTGACTTCTTACTATTATATTACAACACTCCGATCTTCGCCAACAGTCAAACGAATTTGACAGCTTTGCACGATAATCTGAAATTTATTGTTGCGAAAAGTGATCATAATGAACAATAAACCGTTCAAACGTGAAAAAAACAATCATTTTGCATTCAAAAATCTTCTAAAAACTATTGAAATGCGCAACTGTTGATAAATTACCACAAAAAAAAGCCTTCGTTTTATAAATTTTTGCGTATTTACAATTTCAAAGTGTTTTGATAGTATATGGGCATAACAAGGAGATGAGTTGTGATCAACAAGCCTTCTGGTTATAAAAAAGACAATCACTTATATTTTGATAGACGGAGGGTTCCCTTAGCACGAAATTCGTAGAAATCCCTTTATACGATGTAATGTAACCCCATAACCCCAAACCCCAAAACATAGGAATCCTCCACTCCCCCCTTCTTAACAGCCTGTCGCATAAGCGACGGGCTGTTTTTATGTTCTGAAAAACAGGGGGGGTTTAGAGTTTCATATTGGATGCGCTTATGGCGTTACCGAGTTCTGTGAGACTTTCCACGAAGGCTGCGTATTTGCATATGTCAGTCATCTTAGATTTTCTTTTGCTATTTCCGAGAATGCTATAGATATAATCTCTTGACTGGTCGATTATATATGTTGGCGTTGTGTCGTGCTCGTTGTTGAATAACATGGATTTGAAGTTCTGAAAAAAAGAATAAATTTCATAATCTATAGAATTGTCATTCCGCTGCATGTATTCGAGAAGCATATCGATATAGCGCAAAGCTGAGTGTACGTACAGGATAGAGTTTTCGTTTATGTACAGTACAGTTTCCGGCACAAAGAAAGATGGATGTGCGAAACCTTTTATGCTGTGCAGGGCTTCCATTTTCTGGGTGGCTGACTGGTTGAACGAGTAACGGTTTTTGTATTGTTCAATGATAGAGAGCGTGTCCGCTGAATTATTTTTTGCTATTACGCGCCGTCTCTCGTTGATGTACAGTTTTAACTCCAATAGAAGAAAATATATATCCGGGGATGAAAAACGCTGCGAGTTTTTGATATACGGAAATGAACCTGTCATTCTTCTGAAAAATGAGTCTGCTGTGGCATAATTGTTTATTATGCTGATGGCTGCATCTACATTGAAATTCTGGACAAATTCCCTGGTTGCGGGCTGATACACTGTCTCGTTGTCAATGCGGGATACATAGGAACTAAGAAAGATTATCTTCTCTTCTGCGGTGAGTTCGTATCCGTTGAGGTTACAATAATTGATGGCGGAACAGGGGGCATCGGTTTGTGTTTCGGCATTGTTTAAGTCTGTCATAATGATCTCCTTTGTTTTTGTATGGATAAAAATGTAGCACTTTAACGCGATAAGTGGTAGGATATTTATGGATACAAAATTGTACAATATGTATAATTTTATAATGTATGAATACCTAGAAGAATCAAGGGTTTATGCTGTGTACGACAATTGTGAGAGAGCCTTTAGGGGCAATTTAGGGGCAAAAAAATAAAAGATGACCATTCAGTGTGAAAACTGAGTGGTCATTTTTTTTAGTTGATAATTGATATTGTGTCGACAGCCGCATTGTCTTTTTGCTTCATTTTTTTAGTGATATGAATGTAAATAGCTTTTGTTATTTTGTCATCGTGATGTCCCAATCGGCGGGATATCTGTTCTGCTGACATAGTTTCTGCCAGAATGGAAGCGTGTGTGTGGCGCAACTTATGTGGAGTTATTTCCCTGCCAATAGCCTCAAAAGATGCTATCTTAAGATGTATGTTATATGTTCCGTAGGACAGATAGTTGCCAGTCTTGAGGTGCGGCATGAAAAGTGTACTTTTAATTCCATTTTCAAACATTGCTTCTTTTCGCCAAAGTCGGAGTTTCTTTATAAGCAAGAGAAGCTCAGGTTGTATATGAAGATTTCTGATTGAGTCACTCGTTTTGGCTGACGTTGCGTATTTGGTTGCAGGGTAGTAAGTCTTGGTAACATGGATAGTTTTAGATATAATATCCACATCTGAATCTTCAAGTGCCACAAGCTCCCCAATCCTCATGCCTGTAAGAATCAGAAAATAGGATATATAGTAGTCCTGCCAGTGGTTATTGTCTATAAAGTAATTAAGTAATTTTGTTATCTCATCATGTTCCAGATATTCATTGCTGATGTCATATACCTCTGGTATTTCGTCGGAGCTCTCTTCACTGATATAGTCGAGTTTTAATAGTATATCATGATTTGAGTGATAGTCGTTTTTCACCCCCCATTTTAGAGCGAATTTCAGATATTTTATATATCCGTTTATTGTGCTGATTTTTTTACCGGTAGCAAGAAGTTGATCATATATATAGCGGGGAGAAAGTTTGTCAACGAGGACATCATTACCGATTGTGCTTACACAACGATATATATATGATTTCTCAGTTACAATTGTACTTTCTTTCCTCTTGCACTGCCGCAATGATGCTATATAAGCATCAGCCAGCTCCTTGAGCGTTGTATCTGATCGGACAGGAGAGGAAGTCTCGGCTTTCTCAATCTTCCCGGCAAGGATCCTTGCCGCCTTGTTTCTGTTCTGCGGTGATGCCTTAGGCATCGTCACAGTGACCTTCTTCACCTTCTCTGTGAGCGGATCTGTGTACCTCTCACAATACTTGACTGTTCCATTCTTCTGTGTTTCACACCACATAAAATCACCATCCTATCTAAAAATAGGCATAAAAATAAGCCTATCAAAAGTGGAAGGCTTATGGTATAATATAGTTTGCGATCACTGTTATTCATAAGCCTTCGGTTTGTGGGTAACTTCCCTCAGGTGTACCCGCACCTGGGGGATTTTTTTATAATGTGAAGATGATATTATTCATCCTCATCATCTGTCTCATCCTCTGTTGAATATTCAGAGGTATATGCTTCAGAACTTGACAGTGACTGTCTGTATTCTTCAGCAAGCATTGTTCTGTTGAACTCTGCAGTAGGGCAGATCTCATTTACAAGTTCTTCAAGTTCATCTATTGATACATTAAAGAACTCTTTTCTAAGATTTACCTTGTTTACTCGGCGATCATTAAGTCTCTTGTGAAGTTCGGTTTCAAGACCAGAAGCGTCATCAGAGAAAATAAAGCTGTGTACATCAAATTTGAACGGAACAGAAGCATCTCCAAGTTCATTAACTCTATCCTGTGGATTTATTCTTCTTGTCATTCCGACTTTGAATACATTCTCACCAAATGAACCCAAGTTACTGATAATATAAACATTACCAGCCTTACCATTTTGCAACTTTGCTATTTCATCCTTTTTGATTGTTACATCTGCAAGCTGAGCCTGCAGTTCAAGGATACGAGCTTGCAGAGCAGCAAGGGCTTCACCTTCTGAAGCTTTCGCCTGTTCTTTGAGGGAAGATATCTGATTCTCATATTTTGACTCTTCAAGCTCCACTTTTTTACGTTCGGCCTCAAGGGCCTTGCGCTCCTCTGCCTCCTGACGCATCTGCTCTTTGATTGCAAGCTGTTCTTGCTTTGCCTGTTCTTTCTTGACGTAGTAGTTATACTCTATCTTTGCGGCATTGATGAAAAGATATTCCATTTCACCTATGAACTTAGTAAGAGTTCCGGCAATTGTTTGATTACCTTCAGCTGCAATCTTTAGATACTTAGCACAGATATCTTTTATTTGTTCAATACCGTTGTCAAGCTTGTCATATTTTAAATTGTACAAGACGTTCTGCATCTCAGATTCCAGTCCCTTGACAATGAGGTCGTAAATCGTTTTGTTGGCTTTAGTAGTGTATCTGATAGCATATTGCTGTCTGAGAGTGTCAATGGATTTCTCGTTTTCTCTGTATGCTTTTCGCAAGCTTTTTATATCCATACAATGTAATTTAAGGATAACAGATGGGGCAATGAGATTAGCGTCCTCAATATCTGATTGGCTAATTCGGCATTCATTATATGGAATGTCAGCAGTGATGAAGTTATCTAATGCATATTCAATACTGCTGTAGATCTCCTTAGCACGAGAGATCTTTCGCTCCTGGGTCGCTACTGATTTTTGCAACTTATCATCTTTCGTTTGGAGTGTAGCAATATCTGAACGTAATTTATCTATAGTGGCAAGGCTTTCGGATATTTCGGCATTCACCTGATTAAGCTTAGCCATTGACTGCTGATGGTCATGCACCCCTAAATCTTGCATAGTCTTATTCATGTCTTGCATTGCTTGATTCATCTGAGCATTCTGAGCCGCAAATTGGGCATTCTGTTGAATAATTTGTTGATTGGCTTCCTTTTGTTTCTTTTCGTCCAAGGTCTTCATTATCATCAATACTATGCCGCCGATTGCTGGAAGTATAAGAAACCAGCATGCGCATAGAATAGCAATAAACCATGTACTTAAATACCATTTGTTTTCTTGTTTTTGATTCATCGAATCTCTCCCTTCATTTGTTAATTATTTTTGCAACCCATGTGCATAAGCCTCAATAGAATCTGCAGACTCCTTGTGAAAGTCATCCCGATCTATATGTCTGCAAGCATGGATATATGCCTCATTCAATTGTTCTGTTGTGAAGCGTGTATTAAGAAACACAGTATATGAACCATCTTCATTACACGTCACAGTTTCTTTTACTTTAGTTGCTTTCATATCAAGATACTGAACATATATATCATCCGTCATTGCTATCCCCTCCTTATTTGATTATTTACGCAATATATATATCAAAAACAGTGGGATGTTTTTTGCACAGCATTATTTATTATCTTTATTTTTGAGAGCCAAGAGCATACTCTGTACTATCTCTAAATCTTCGGGTTTGGCATCCCTTGCGGCATCGAAGAGAAGAGAGAGCTGTTTGTTCTCGAATATCTCTTGTGCTTTCTGAGCAGTTTCTTCATCAAAATAGTAAGATGGTTTTGAATCACCTTCAACAATCAGATCCCCAGGTTCAACATGTAAATAATTTGCTATATCTATAATCGTATCGAGTTTAGGCACTCTTGCTCCAGAGCACCAGCCGGATACAGTAGATTTGTCATAACCCAATGCATTCACCATATCGGACTGAGTTTTACCATTAAGATTAAGATAATATTTTAATAATTTTGCGAATTGGTTAGTTCCCATCTCTTTCACACTCCTTTAATATTGATTATACTCATTTTGTGGAATATAGCAATGCAAAAAGTAAAAAAAGTTTGCAAAATGTATTGACAGTTTGCAAAATGCGGAGTATTATTCAAGTATGCTCAATGAAAGGAGATGATAGTTTTTGCTGCCAATTAAAATTAAATTAGCTGCCGTTAGAGTAAATGCAGAGCTTTCACAGCAGGAATTGGCTGATAAAATGGGAGTATCAAGAGCTACTATAGGCAGTTGGGAAAGCTACAATACTAAGATGTCTAAAGCAGATTTGTGTCTCTTTGCAGGCATTTGTGGATTCCCAGAGGAAAATATTTTTTTACCATATGAGTTTGCAAAATGTGGACTAAACGGATAAGAGAAAGGAGAGGCATGATAAAGAAGATAAAAGCAAAGCTCAAGGAGCCGTACTTCATGGAAGATCTTTGGTGCGATTATATCAGACCTGCAGTGATGGGACTGATAGGAGCAGCCATAGGCATAGCTACAGTAATCGTAATAAGACTGTTGTGATGACGGCACTTGCAACACCAACCAGTATAGGGACGATTATTTGCGTAAGCAGATATTGGGTATCAAACCACTGATTCTGTTCAACTACATATATACCATCTTTGGTAAGTGATATTGCAGATTCGGCGGCAAGCTTTTCCGATGGGATTCCCTGATAATCAACGATTACAGGAACGTAGGATAAGAGTTCACCTTTGATAAGATTGTTTACTTCATGCTTGCTGAATTTACCAGAAAGAGACATATAGGTGACAGGTCGGAAATGACGATGGTGGACATAATTCAATATTTTGATATCTGATTTTGTGACAGGCATAAGATCCCCCCCTAGTTTTTTATCAATTATATCACAGGAAAGGAGATGAGAGCAATGAGCAGAGCAACATCAAGCCTGCAGGTGACAGGCATTAGCTACATAAAAGCATCACCTTACATTAGCAAGTCTCAGATGATGCAGATGTTTAACATATCTCAGAGCACCGCAAGCCGCAGAATATCTGATCTGGATAGATATGTTCAGAATGGCAGATATGGATCATACACAATCTTGGATGGAGCTGGCGTGACATGGGTGAACTACTTAGCATTGGTTGACTATCTGAGATATAAGAAAGAGCTTGATAAGGGCTACAGAGTACCACCATTTGACCCCGGAAAAGTTGCAAAAGCTATTGGATGGGGTGAGATGACATCAGATATGAGGTAACACGAAAAAAAGCACCTTTGGAATAGCAGTTCCGCCGGTGCATAGAAAAATACTCAAGAAAATCATAGCAGAAAAGGGGAAGAAAAGCAATGAAGAGGAAGAACTTAGACACAAAGGCTGTCAAGGCCGTGAGCCTTGTAATAATGAGCATTTTGTTTTTGCTGTTGGCATACAACATCATATTCAATGCAGAAGTGCTGCTTGCACTGCCGGCGGTAGGATTGGTGGCGTACTTGCTTGGAACCGTGTTCACGGAGCTGGGACTTTATGGCGTGCTTGAACTTATGAACAGCATTGAAGATGCCAGAGAGGAATAGAACATGGTTGAGATGAAAGTGCTCGGAAGCCATGAAGAGTGGCTCAGGGCAAGGACCAAGATAGGCGGGTCGGATGCCTCGGCGATCTTTGGGATGAGCCCATACAAGACCAATGTGGATTTGTTCAAGGAGAAAGCCTACGGCATAGAGCCTGAGGACATATCAGACAAGCCTTATGTCAAGTATGGAACAGAGGCAGAAAAGCATCTGAGGGAGTTATTCAAGTTGGATTATCCACAGTATCAAGTTGGATATGTGGAAAACAACATGTTCACGAATGATAAGTACCCATGGGCGCATGCAAGCCTTGACGGATGGCTTATGGACCGGGATGGGCGCAATGGTGTGCTTGAGATCAAGACCACAGAGATCCTGCAGTCAAGTCAGAAGAAAAAATGGGATAACAGAGTGCCAGATAACTATTACATACAGGTGCTTCATTACTTGATGGTGACAGAGTTTGAATATGCGGTACTCAAGGCACAGCTCAAGTTTGAAATTGATGGAGAGGTATATTTGCAGACCAAACACTATCCGATAGAGCGGTCGGAGGTAGAGGATGACATCCAGTATCTTATTGATGCTGAGAGAGAGTTCTGGGAGTGCGTACAGGCAAAGAAAGAGCCGCCGCTGATACTCCCGGAGATATAGGAGAGATGCAATGTATTACAACGAATGTCCACAGTGCGGTGCTTGCCTGGACCCGGGCGAACACTGTGACTGCGAGGAAGAGAGACAGCGACAGACAGCACGCATTATGGCAATGGTGCGAGAGAACAAGGAGAGTCACCAGATGGAGCTGGTGCTGAATTAGGAGGTTAAAAATGGAATTAAGAGTTAATGAGGTAGCGATACCAGAGAAGATTGATTTTAACTATGAGGAGCTCAAGGCTGAGCTTACATCTAAGGTCTCATTTTATGAGACGCTTGTCTACACAGATGACCAGATCAAGGACGCAAAGGCAGACAAGGCCAATCTGAACAAGCTGAAGAGAGCCCTCAATGATGAGCGCATCAGAAGAGAGAAAGAATACATGCAGCCGTTTAATGTGTTTAAGGCTCAGATCAACGAGATCATAGGCATTATAGACAAGCCTATAGCGGTGATAGATGAACAGGTCAAGGCATACGATGAGAAACGCAAAGCTGAAAAGCTGAAAGCCATTGAAGATCTGTTCTCTCAGATAGGTTTCCAGAACTTTGTCACGTTGGAAAAGATCTGGGATCCTAAGTGGTTGAATGCATCGGCATCGATGAAGAGTATAGAAGATCAAATGAAGTCAAGAATGTATGAGATCGGCAATGGAGTGCTTACACTCAGTCAGCTCCCGGAGTTTGGCTTTGAGGCTACAGAGGTATTTAAGGAGACATTAGACATTAACAAGGCCATTTCTGAGGCTAAGAGAATGTCAGAGATTGCCAAGGCAAAGGCAGAAGCTGAGGCAAGGAGAAAGGCTGAGGAAGAATCACGAAAAGCAGCAGAAGAGGCAAGACGAAAGGCTGAGGAAGAGCGCAAGGCACAGGAAAAGGTTGCCGAGGAGCAGAGAGCCGCAATGGCAAAGGCTATGACACCACCAGAGGAGGTACAGCCGACACCAGTACAGGAGTCACAGCCGGAACCACAGAAGATGGTAGTCAAGTTTGAGGTAGAACTTACAACAGAAGATGCAACGGCTCTGAGAGAGTTCTTCCAGAGCAGAAATATAACATTTAGAGCGATTAAGTAGGAGGTAACAAGATGATTAAGTCAGAAATGGGATCAGTATCAATGAGAGGAACAACACCTGTGCTTATATCAGAATTAGCACTTGCAATGAAGAGTTTAAGAGAGTCGCTTGTTAAAAGATATGGAGAGGTTGCTACAGAAGAAATGATAAGCAGAGCCATGGAAGCGTCCAAAGCTGAGGGAGACCTTGACGAGATTATGAGTGACCTCATAGATGATGTTTTATTTAAGATATTGCCAAAAGCCAATATAAACAAGGACAACATAAGGGAAATGCCACAGGCTCTGAAAGAGGTACTGCACAAGATGTTAGAAGATATGATTATGCATTAGGAGGATCAAGATGATTGTATTAAATAAAGGTTCAGTACAGTTGGAAGGGTCAACAATAATGTTGATCGCTGAAATGATAACAGCCATAAGCGGAGTGCGATCTATCGTTGAAGAAGATTTTGGAACAGATGTGGCAAATCAGTTTATAGACAAGGCTGTAGAGATTGCAAAGCAGAATAACAGCGAGATTGATATTTTAGAATTGGTAACCGAGTTAGCGGAGGTAAGAGAAAATGGCAGTAAATAACAGTTTAGTAGCAAAAAGTAAAGCACAGCAGAATCTGGGAATTACAGAGTATCTTACAAAAGATGCAATCAAGAACCAGATCAACAAGGTGGTTGGTGGCAAGAATGGACAGAGGTTCATATCTGCTATCGTATCAGCATATAACACCAACCCTACACTTCAGGAGTGCACGAATCAGTCGATTTTTTCAGCTGCACTTCTCGGTGAGAGTTTACAGCTTTCACCATCTCCACAGCTCGGACATTATTACATGGTCCCATTCAACAATACAAAGACTGGTGTCAAGGAAGCTCAGTTCCAGATGGGATATAAGGGATATATTCAGCTTGCGATCCGTTCCGGTCAGTATAAGAGACTGAATGTTGTCGCTATCAAGGAGGGAGAGCTTGAGTATTTCGATCCACTCAACGAGGACATCAAGGTTAATCTCATGGTTGATGATTGGGACAAGCGTGAAGAGGCTGAGACAATCGGCTACTATGCAATGTTTGAGCTCGTGAACGGATTCAGGAAGACAATGTACTGGAGTAAGGCTCAGATGCTTGCTCATGCGGACAAGTATGCACCGGCATTCTACAAGGACGCTGGAAAGGTCAAGACAAAGTACGGAGAGAAGCAGAGAGTATCATATGCTGACTATGAGGCTGGCAATTATGATCCGAGAGATTCATGGATGTATTCATCATTCTGGTACAAGAATTTTGATGGAATGGCTTACAAGACAATGCTCCGTCAGTTGATCAGCAAGTGGGGAGTAATGAGCATAGAACTCCAGAAGGCATTTGAGGGCGATATGGCAACCTTGGACGCTGAGGGACATCCTACATACGTTGAGAATGACAATGATGAGTATGTGGAAACCACAGCAACAGAGGTGAATGAACCAGAAGCACAGGCTCCACAGGCAGAGCCACAGGATACTCAGAACAATGCTCAGAATACACAGAACAGTGTTCAGAATCCACAGCCGACACCGGCAGAAAATCCACAGCCAGAGATGAACGCTGCCGAGGCGGCACTATTCGGAAGTTTCAAGTAGGTTAACATTACATTTAATACATCACAACACGCAGCGTAATGTCTTAGCATATATCCCTGTTGCTCTTATTTGAGGGCGGCAGGGGGAAAGGAGCATTGATGGCTTGGAACAGGTCAAGAGCCAAGTACGGCAACAGGAAGGCTGTAATAGACGGCATTATATTTGACAGCAAGAAAGAGGCACAGAGGTATACAGAGCTGAAATTGCTTGAGAAAGCTGGCAAGATAACCGGTTTACAGCTCCAGCGTGAATTTGAGCTTATACCAGCTCAGAGAGAACACACGAATGAGATCTATGAAAAAGGACCCAACAAGGGCAGATTCAAGCCAGGGAAGGTTATAGAACAGAAGTGTTCATATAAGGCCGACTTTGTGTACTGGGAACTGGAAAACAACAGCATGGTTGTGGAAGATACAAAGGGCATGAGAACAAAGGAATACATCATAAAGCGCAAGTTGATGCTTTATAAGTATGGAATAAGGATCAAGGAGGTGTGAGCCACATGGGAAATAAAGGGAGCTTTGTCTTTTATACCGAATATAGAGAGCATTTGTCGATACTGCCACTGGAGCAGGTCGGCGAGTTAATGTTTGCTCTGATGGACTACCAGGAGACAGGCGAAGTTCCGGATCTTCCAAAAGGTAGTGCACTTGCCATGTGTTTTTCTTTTATCAAGGCACGCATGGACAAGGACAACTCCAAGTATGAGGAAAAATGTGAGCGCAACAGATCAAACGGCAAGAAGGGCGGCAGACCTACAAAGGAAACGGATAATTCTGAAACCGAGGAAAACCCAAATAAACCGAATGGTTTTACTGAAAACCGAACGGTTATTTCTGAAACCGAGGAAAACCAAACCGAACCCAGAAAAGCCGATAATGATAATGAATATGATAATGATAGTGATAATGAGGAGTATATACATACTCCTACTAAGGCACGTGCATGCGCACATGCGGAGGTAGAGAAGCCACGTAAGAAGTCTGAACCGGTCAAGTATAGCGATGATCCAGAGCTGGACGAGGCTATTCATGAATACATAAAGTTTCGTAAGGGTATCAAGAGTCCCATGACCGATAGAGCAATCACATTGACTATAAACAGGCTCAACAGTCTATCACACGATAAGAATGAGCAGATAAAAATAATCAATCAGTCTATTATGCGTGGCTGGAAATCAGTATATCCGCTTGAGGATGACGGCAAGAGCCGAGGGCAGCCACGGAACGTGAATCCAAATGGATTTGCAAACTTCAAACAGACAGATCATTCTGAGCAGCTTGGACAGCTTGAGAAGATGCTGGCTGATGAGCTGAATAATAAATAACACACGAAAGGAGCCGAACCTCCGGCCGGGGTAATGCTATAGCGGGTTCCTGAGAAGTGAATGACATACAGAGAGTTTTTAGAGAGCAAGATAGAGCTTGCTACTGACAGCGGCTTTGAGGTCAATAAGAGCCGCATAAATAAAGCCCTAAAGCCACATCAGAGTGATGCGGTGGCATGGGCGCTAAAGGGTGGACGTAGAGCCTTGTTTGAGTCGTTCGGACTTGGCAAGACTGCACAGGAAATTGAATTCTGCCATCAGGCAGCAGAGCATACCGGCGGTAGAGCGTTGATTGTATTACCGCTTGGAGTTAAACAGGAGTTTACAAGGGATGCTGTGGAGCTCCTGGGCTATGAGAAGCCAGAATATTGCCGAACCATGGAAGAGGTTGAGGCGAGCACAAGTCAGATCGTTCTGACGAACTATGAGAGAGTGAGAGACGGAGATATAGATCCATCGTATTTTGTGGCAACCTCACTTGATGAAGCATCCGTGCTTAGATCATTTGGATCTAAGACATACCAGACGTTCCTTGACAAGTTCAAAAATGTACCTTACAAGCTCGTAGCGACCGCTACACCATCACCGAACAAGTACAAGGAGCTTATACACTATGCCGGATATCTTGAAGTCATGGACACAGGACAGGCACTTACAAGATTTTTTCAGAGGGATTCAACAAAGGCAAATAACCTGACACTGTACCCGAACATGGAAGATGAGTTCTGGTTGTGGGTGAGTAGCTGGGCGCTGTTCATCACAAAACCTTCAGACATCAACCCTGATTATTCCGATGATGGCTATGTGCTCCCACCGCTTGATGTGAGGTGGCACGAAATACCGATACACTACGGAGATTCAGTTGACAGGGACGGCCAGATGGAGCTTTTCACGCAGGCAAGCACAGGACTTAAAGAGGCAGCCAAGATCAAGCGTGAGAGCATAGATGCCAGAGTCGAGAAGATGAAGGAGATAGTTGATAGCTCTCCGGAGGATCATTTCATTCTGTGGCATGACCAGGAAGCAGAAAGGCACGCTATCAAGAAAGCCCTGCCGGAGACAGTGGATATATACGGATCCATGGACTACGACCTCAGAGAGCAGAGAGTCATAGACTTCAGCAATGGCAAGACAAGGTTATTTGCCACCAAGAAGTCAATCAGTGGTTCAGGATGTAACTTCCAGCGATTCTGCCACCGGGAGATATTTGTTGGAATTGACTATGAGTTCAATGACTTCATACAGGCGGTGCACAGGTGTTACAGGTTCCTGCAGCAGGACACAGTAGTAATAGACATCATCTACATGGAGAATGAGCGGGAGATCAAGGATGCACTGATCGAGAAGTGGAAGAATCACAATCACATGGTTAAGAAAATGATCGAGATCGTGAAGAAATATGGCCTTGATTCGGCAAACAAGACGGAGAGATTAGAGAGGAAGATGGGTGTGGAAGGTACAAGAGAAGAGAGAACGGTAAGAGGCAAGCATTATGAGGCTGTGTATGGCGACTGTGTGGAAGAGACAAGGGCAATGGAGAGCAACAGCGTTGATTTGATACATACGTCGATACCGTTCGGCAATCACTACGAGTACAGCGCAAATTATAACGACTTCGGACACAATCAAGATACAGAGCGGTTCTTTGAACAGATGGACTTCCTGACACCGGAGCTTTTGAGGGTGCTGAAGCCGGGAAGAGTGGCGGCCATCCACGTTAAGGATAGAGTGCTGTTTGGAAATGCAACAGGCACAGGCATGCCGACTATTGAGCCATTCCACGCTGACTGCATAGAACACTATATGCGTCATGGCTTCCAGTATTTTGGAATGATAACAGTGGTTACGGATGTTGTAAGAGAGAATAACCAGACGTACCGCCTCGGATGGACTGAGCAGTGCAAGGATGGCACCAAGATGGGTGTGGGATGTCCGGAATACATTTTGTTGTTCCGCAAGCTGCCAACAGACCACAGTAAGGCATACGCTGATGATCCGGTTACAAAGTCCAAGGATGAGTACACAAGAGCACAGTGGCAGATAGATGCTCACGGATACTGGAGAAGTTCAGGAGACAGGCTGATAAGCAAAGAGGAGCTTGAGGGTGTATCTGTGGATAACTTACAGAGAGTGTACAGACAGTACAGCAGAGAGCACGTATACAATTATGAGGAGCATGTGGCACTTGCAAAGTACCTGGATACAGATGGCAGGCTTCCAGCTACATTCATGGTGGTAGCTCCGGGATCCTGGAATCAGCTTGAGGTATGGGATGACATAAACAGGATGAGGACACTCAACACGACACAGAGCAGACGAAGGGCAACGATGCATGTGTGCCCGCTGCAGCTTGATATTGTTGAGAGGATTATCAACAGGTACAGCAATCCGGGCGATGTGGTATATGATCCGTTCAGCGGCCTTATGACAGTACCAATGATGGCGGTCAAGATGCACAGGTTCGGCAAGGGGTGCGAATTGAATCCGGATTACTTCAGGGATGGAGTTGGATATCTGCAGTCTGAGGAGAATGAGGTGGATTCACCGACGTTGTTTGATTTCCTGGAGGTGGGCGACTATGGAAAATGATTTGGTTACTCGTATATTTGGCGAGGATGGAGAGCTTGACATTGATAAATCTGATGAAGGACTTGCCGAGTACAAGAAACGTAAGAAAGAAGCAAGAGACAGAATGATAATGCTCCAGAACCAGCCGTATGAAGTTAAGGTGCGGCGATCCAGACTTAGAGCTGAAGAGTTCATGGAGCAGATGCGGATACGAGACAAAACAGCTCATGTGAGCGTTGGCGGTCTTGACAGTATTACACTACACGTATTCCTGAAGTCGATAGGGATCAATGTTCCAGCGGTCTCGGTTTCATCTCTGGAAGATAAGAGTATACAGCGGGTACATAAAGCTCTTGGAGTGACAATCCTGAACCCGCTCAAGACAAAAGTTGAGGTACTCAATGAGGTTGGGTTCCCGGTTATCAGCAAGAGGATAGCGGGCAAGATAGCACTGCTTCAGAATCCGACAGAGAACAATAAGACAGTTCGACATGCAATAATCACAGGCGAATGTGGAGCGCTTGGACACTTCCAGAAGAACAGCCGCATGAAGTTGCCACAGAAGTGGCTTAACCTGTTCGGAGGATATGAGAACGAGAATGAAGGTGTTATGTATTACAAGCCAAATTTCAAGGTGTCAAATGATTGTTGCTATTGGCTGAAAGAGAAGCCATGCGATGACTGGGCTAAGGCTCATTCAAGCTATCCGTTCCTTGGCATGATGGCATCTGAGGGGGGACAGAGAGAAGAAGCTCTCACAGACCATGGATGCAATTACTATGGCAAGACAGTAATGAGATCAGCACCATTTGCACCATACCTCAGAAATGACATATTGAGACTTGCTCAGGAGATGGACACTTGGTATCACGCACATACAGATGTGTTTACAAAGCTTTATTATGAGCAGCCATACAGCAAGGACAAGGCTGGCAACACAATACCTTATGAGCCGGTTGAGACAATCATACCGGCTATATATGGACGGATAGAGGATGACGGACACGGAAATCTCAGAACGACAGGAGCACAGAGGACAGGCTGCAGTATGTGCGGTTTCGGAATCCACATGGAAGAACGACCACACAGGTTTGACAGGCTCAGAGAGAGGAACCCAAAGGAATGGGAGTTCTACATGTATCGATGCTGCACGGATCCAGAGACTGGAGAGAAATTCGGCTGGGGAAGAGTCCTAGACTATATCGGAGTGCCATGGGAAGATGTACCGGCAACACAGATGGAACTTGATGATTTTATGGGAGGTATGGAATGAACGATTTGAAGATATTTGAGAATAAAGAATTTGGAGAGATCAGAACAGTAGTAAAAGATGGTGAGCCTTGGTTTGTGGGAAAAGATGTGGCGGAGATACTAGGGTATTCAAATACAAGGGATACTTTGGCGAGAAGAGTTGACGAAGAGGATAAGGGGGTAGCAAATTGCGACACCCTTGGAGGTAATCAAAAATTAACTGTTGTCAATGAATCAGGACTTTACAGCCTCATACTTTCAAGCAAGCTGCCAAATGCAAAGAAGTTTAAGAAGTGGGTGACAAGCGAGGTCCTTCCATCCATCCGCAAGAACGGCGGGTACATAGTCGGACAGGAAACAATGTCGGATGACGAATTAATGGCCAGAGCCTTACAGGTAGCCCAGAACAAGATACTGGAGAGGGACAAGCAGATAGAGACCATGAAGCCCAAGGCTATATTTGCTGATGCGGTTGCAGCAAGTCACACATCAATTCTGATCGGAGACCTTGCAAAACTGATTAGCCAGAATGGTGTCAGCATCGGTCAGAAGCGTTTGTTTAAGTGGTTACGTGATAACGGCTACCTCATCAAGCGTGAGGGATCAGATCGGAATATGCCAACTCAGAGGAGCATGGAGATGAAGCTGTTTGAGGTGAAGGAAAGCACCATAAGCAATCCAGACGGCTCAGTTAGGATCACCAGGACACCAAAGGTTACAGGCAAGGGACAGCAGTATTTTGTGAATAAGTTCCTTGCTATCTGAAAGGAGAGACTACATGACAGAATTTGAGATAGATGCAATATTTAACACCATCTGCCGGCCTGGGCGGGTGGTGAGAATACTCACGAAGAACGGAAAAGAGGAGAATGTCCCTATAAGGGTTTGGAAGCGATGGACAATCATCAAGGTATATGAGCACCATGTACTGATGCAGAGTGAAAAGGGCTATCATGAGAGCTTCAGCAACACAGACATAAGAGAGATGATCAGGAAGGGAGAAATACGATGGAGATAGTACCAGAGAGAGCAGGAGGCTGCGAAAACTGCAAATGCAGAGCCATGGACGAGACACAGGAGCCATGCGCACACTGTACCAAGAATGCGACGGATAACTATGAGCCGATGACCAACGGCGACTACATCAGGTCGCTTGGTGATGCGGATCTTGCGCAGATAATCATGTGTCCGAGTGAGGTTGGATTTGACGAGATTGGATTTGACGAGATTGTGTGTCAGATGGGTAAGCAACATTGCATAGAATGTACCCGCAGATGGCTTGAGGCGGAAAGGAAGGTTGAGGAGTGATGAGGTTAATTAGTCAGAAAGGCTGGGGCTATATAGATATTGAGTATGAAAATGGAACTATCACTATGGATTATACGAGTGAAGGAACAAGAATAATATACAGTTGGAATGACGATTCAGGAGAATGTGTAATTATGGCTGAATATAGTTCTAGGGAAAAGGCAGAAAAGGTACTGGAAGATATGACGAAGGTGTATGGAAGTTACATATCGTGTAATGGTGGCCCTGGAATCCTACAGGGTAGTGGCTATCAGCAGGCATTCTGTTTCACACCACCGAAGGTGTTCCGGTTTCCGGCAGATGATGAAGTGGAGGTGTAAGGATGGCACAGATTCCAAATGAGATCAAACAGGATCCGAACTGGGCAAGAGCAGTTGCTATCTCAAAACAGTATGCTGTAAGCACATACCCGGCTACGTGGGTGCTTAAATTCATAAACGAGTGGAATGCGGCCGTGGCAAGGTTGAGAAGATAGGAGTGTGGGAATAGATGAGATTGATTGACGCAGATAGTGTTATTGATGATATAAAGTGGGAAATGGGCGAAACTTATGACGATGACGTTCGTGCAGGGATGAAAAGCGTTATTGATATAATAAATAAGCGCAGGACTGCCTATGATGTGGATAAGGTTGTTTCAGAGCTACAGGACAAGTCATTTGAAAGGCACGGCAACTCTGGCATGGGCGGAGAGCTGGTAATAAATCTTGATGATGCTGTGGATATTGTGAAGAGAGGTGGAGTGGATGAAAGATAGATGTCTATTCAAGGCGAAAATTTGTAATGGAGAGTGGGTTGCAGGATTTTTGCATTGCAAAGATGATAAATGGTATATAAGCAATAAAGCAGGTTCGCCATTTGCGTATGAAGTAAGACCAGATACCATCTGTCAGTGCACAGGCTTGAAAGATAAGAACGGCAAGCTGATATGGGAGAATGATGTTATAAAATATCATTTTGGCAATGCATATGCACAAATCAGATATGGAGCATATCAAAGCTGCTTTGATAATCAAAAAACGGAGCACATAGGATTTTATGTGGATTGGTCAGAGAGCAGGAATTATCGCAAAGACTTAGGATATTGGATAAACATGGTTAATGCAGAGGTCGTTGGCAACATCTTTGACAATCCGGAATTGATAAAGGAGAGTGATACATAATGGCATATGCAGGCAAATGCGATAGATGCGGCGGGTTCTACGACATTCCGTTTGAACACGGAGCGCCGATAAGGACAAGAATTTTTGATGTGTACGATGGTGTAACAGATTCAAAGGACTTATGCCCGGACTGTATGCGGAATCTTTGCAACTTCCTTGGCGGGGCAGAACTTAACGACCCGTTAGAAAGACAGATAGGGTTTAAGACACAGGTAGATCCGTACAATCATTTGATGAACAGATTTACCCGGAAGGAGTGAAAGGATGGCAAAGTCAGATAGAAAGCTACACGAAGCAAGAATGGCAGGGGCTGCATGGCTGATGAATGTCATCAAGACACAGGGCATGGAAGCAGCAGAGAAAGAACTCAAGGTCAGAGGAGCCATGTTTGTTCCGCTTGAGGTCAACCAGAAGCAGCTTGACGAAGCTGTGTATAAAATCAAACTGAATACAATAGATTGTATTTTGATAATGAGTTGCATGGTACTTCGGGATGAGTTTGATTTTGGACAGAAGAGGCTTGAGAGATTCTGCGAAAGATTTAATTTAAAGACTGATGCGCTGTGTGATGAAGAAATTATCTGGGATGATCTTATACAGACTTTGAAGGAAGAAACAGGTTTGGATTTCACCATCCGGGAGAACAAGTAGGAGGTGAGGCGGTGAAAGCGAAAGAGTATTTGAAACAGGTGGAGCTTCTGGATGTTAAGATCAGGCAGAAGAAGATAGAGCTTGCAGGACTCAAGGAAGATGCAACCTGTACAGGGGCATTTGATTATTCGTCTGAGAAGGTACAGACAAGCGCTAAGGCTGATTCTATGAGCAAAAAGGTGGCAAAGTATGTTGACCTTGAGAAGGAGATACATGAGGATATAGAGAGGTTCACGGAGCTTAAGCATAAGGTCATAGGACAGATACATATGCTGGACGACATAACGTACATGGAGATCCTGTTCAAGAAATACATAGAGTACAAGACACTAAAAGATATAGCGGTTGAAATGAAGTATTCATATGGCAGGACAAAACATATACATGGTTTTGCACTTGAGGCATTTAGAATTAAGGTCTTGGAAAACTCAGCACCAAATAGCACCATTTAGCACCACATAGCACCTAGCAAACGTGGTATACTAGTATGGTAAAATTATATTGATTCATAAGGGACATGACTGTTTGCCATTTCGGTCGTGTCCCTTTTCTTATGCCCAGTGGTTGTAAATCTCCCCTTGTGAAAAGTGAACGCTGATCTCTCCCCACTGGGCTATTTTGTTTGAGGTGTGAGATATGAGTAAGATTAAAAGATTCGAGATTGTGAGACTTGAATATAGTTTTGATATACATCCGATACTTGGTAGATTGGCATTACCGATAGCTATGATAAAAGTGATGGTTAGGTGCACTAAGATATACAAATTTCAGCCAACTATAAAGCTGGGTGGAGAGGTAATAAGTGTGTGTAAGCCGTTATACAAGATTGTGATTCCGAAGAGAGTGAGAAAGTAACAGAAAGAAGGTGTGACATTATGGCAAAACTGACAGCTAAACAGCAGAGATTCTGTGATGAATACTTGATTGACCTTAATGCCACACAGGCAGCTATAAGGGCAGGGTATTCACCGAAAACAGCTGAACAATTAGCGTATCAACTACTTCAGAAAACTTCAGTTCAAAACCATATATCTGAACTACAGAAGAAGCGTGAAGAACGCACAGAAATAACTCAGGATAGAGTATTGCATGAGCTTGCACTTATCGCATTTGCAAAGGCATCTGACTATGCAAGAGTAGTTGAAAAGGATGCCATGGTAGAAGTTGATGGGAATATGGTTCCGGTACTTGACGAGGACGGCAATCAGGTGAAATACAGGACAGTAGAGCCTATCCTGACGGATGAACTGACAGAGGATCAGAAGAAAGCTATTGCAGTTATAAAAAAGGGTCGAGATGGCTTTGAAATAAAGCCTTATAGCAAGATACAGGCGTTGGAGCTCCTGGGTAAGCATTTGGGTATGTTCACAGAAAAGGTGGAAGTGAAGAATACCACACCAAATGCATTTGAGGGGCTTACAACCGAAGAATTGAAGAAACTTATTGATGACGTTTGATAGACATGACCCTTTATTACAGCAACAGCTAAAAATAGAGCTATCAAGGAGAGAGTTCTGGCAGTATTGCAAGCTGACCTCTCCTGACTTCTATAGTAACGACAGAGTGTTCTTGCATGATCTTGCGGATAAGCTGCAGTGGTTCGTAGAAGAAGCAGAGCAACAGATAATGGTGGTGAATATGCCACCAAGACACGGAAAATCACGAACAGCTACTAAATTTGTTCAGTGGTTATTTGGTAAATATGGTATAGACAAAAAGGTTATGACAGGATCATATAATGAGACCCTGTCAGGAACATTTGCAAAGGCTGTCAGGGATGTTATAGCAGAAAAGCCTACAGAGGGCATTCTGACATATGGAGATATATTCCCTGGCACAAAGATAAAATATGGTGAGGCTGCAGCACAGAAATGGAGTCTTGAGGGCAGTCAACAGGCCAATTACCTTGCAACTTCTCCGACAGGTACAGCAACAGGATTTGGCTGTAATATCATGATAATAGATGATCTTATCAAGAACAGTGAGGAAGCCTACAATGAATCAGTATTGCAGAAGCAGATTGACTGGTTCAACAATACAATGCTCTCCAGAACAGAGAATGATTTTAAAATCATCATAATTATGACAAGATGGTCAACAAAAGATCTTGCCGGATATGTACTTGCAAATTATGACGATGTAGTACATATCAATTACAAGGCAGTGCAAGACGATGGGGCAATGCTCTGTGAAGCTATCCTGTCATATAAGGATTACAAGATAAAGACCAAGAATATGAACAAGGATATAGTCCTTGCAAATTACCAGCAGGAGCCTATAGATGTCAAGGGCAGACTATACAGTCATATCAAGACATATACGGATATTCCGAGGGACAGCAAGGGTAATAACCTATTCAAATATATATTGAATTATACAGATACAGCGGACACAGGTGGCGATTACCTATGTTCTATTTGTTATGGCATGTATGAGAGTACATATTACATACTTGACGTTTTATACACAAAAGAGCCAATGGAAGTTACTGAGCCGGCAACAGCTCAGATGCTGACAAACAATAACGTTGGTAATGCTTTAATAGAGAGCAATAATGGCGGTCGAGGATTCAGCAGAAACGTTATAAGAGAACTGAAATCTTTGGGAAATACTCACACTAAAATACAGTGGTTCTTTCAGTCAAAGAATAAGACATCAAGGATCCTGTCAAATAGCACAGGAGTAATGCAGAACGTTCTCTTCCCTGTGAATTGGGAAGACAGATGGCCAGATTTTGCGGAAGCAATAAGGAAGTATCAGAAAGAGGGTAAGAATGCTCATGATGATGCTCCGGATGCGCTGACTGGTGTATATGAGAATGATAAGCCTAAGGGAACATGGCTGGTATAGAGAGGTGAAAAAATGCTAACCCCTGACGAGATAAAAGAATTGATAGACAGTGACCGCACATCAGAAAAAAAGCAGTTCGCCCGGACAGGCGAAAGATACTATGACGGCGATCATGACATAAAGAAGTATAGATTGTTCTATTACAATGCGGACGGCGAACTGGTAGAGGACAAGACCAGAAGCAACGTGAAGATACCACATCCATTCTTCACAGAGCTGGTTGACCAGTGCACCCAGTACATCCTATCAGGGGATGGCATTGTAAAGTCCAACGACACTGAACTGCAGAAACACATGGACAAGTATTTCAACAACAATGATGAGTTCATGTCTGAGCTTTCTGACGCTATTACAGATATGCAGGTCAAAGGCTTTGCGTATATGTACGCGTACAAGAATGCCAAGGACATGATGTCATTTGCAAATGCTGACAGTATCGGAGTTATTGAGGTAAGAGCTAAGGACACAGATGATGGCTGTGCATACACGATTTACCACTATACGGACAGGATAGACAAAGGGCACAAGACTATTGAGAGAATACAGGTCTGGGATGATAAGCAGACATATTATTATGTCCAGGTTGATAATGGGACGGTGGTACTGGATGACACTGAGCCAATCAACCCTAAACCTCACGTGTTATACACTAAGAATGGCGGAGATAAAAACACATACTTCGATGGATTTGGCTATATTCCATTCTTCCGGCTGGATAACAACAAGAAGCAGACCTCAAGCCTTAAGCCTGTAAAGCCACTCATAGATGACTATGACCTGATGGCCTCAAGCCTGTCAAACAACCTCATAGACTTTGATTCCCCACTATATGCTATCAAAGGCTTTCAGGGAGACAACCTGAATGAGCTTCAGACAAACCTCAAAACAAAGAAGATCATAGGTATAGGTGAGGATGGTGACGTAGATGTCAAGACTGTTGACGTCCCATACCAGGCAAGGCAGGCTAAGCTGGAGCTTGATGAAAAGAATATATACAGGTTTGGCATGGGGCTGAATACCGCCGGACTCAAGGACACATCAGCAACTACGAATATAGCCATTAAGGCGGCCTACTCATTGCTTGACCTTAAGGCAAAAAAGATAGAGAAAGCTCTTAGAAAGTTCTTGAGGAGGATAGTAGAGATTGTCATTGACGAGATCAACAAGGCTGAGAACAAGGCATATAAGGCCGAGGATGTTTATTTTGAGTTCGCTCATGAGATTATGAGCAATGCACAGGAAAATGCACAAATAGAACTTACAGAGGCTCAGGTAAGGCAGACAGAGATCAATACAATACTTAATGTTGCAAGCATACTTAATGATGAGACTATTATCAAAGCTATCTGTGATTGGCTTGATATTGATTATGAGGAGATCAAGGACAAACTGCCTAAGAATGAGGAGGAGAACACGGAAGAGGCTCAGAAGGTGCTTGATAACATCAATACAGATGTCGAGAACGGAGGTGGAGCAGATGGAAAATAAAAGATACAAGATAGATTTAGATACAAGAGCGGTGAAGATGCCGGCTGGCGAGGTCATCGGTGTATATCATGACAAAGATGTAAACCGGCTGACATTTGAAGTGCCGGCAACGTATAAGGGCATAGATCTCACTGAATATCAGATATCAATCAACTATGTGAATGAAGAAGAGCAGAAAGATGTGTATTTTATAGAGAATTATACACTCTCTGATGATGCAAGCATTATAACCTTTGATTGGCTTGTTGGTGCTACTGCATGTACAGTGCCGGGCAATGTCGGCTTCACTGTATGCTTCAAGAAGCTTGATAGTGAGGGTAACATCATCAACGAGATCAACACCAAGCTCACAAGAATGAAGGTTCTTGAGGGCTGTGAAGCAGTTGAGAGTGAGATTGAAGAGCGGTATATGACAGATCTTGCAGGACAGCTTTACAAGGAACTTGATGAAGTAAAAAAACATGGCAGTGATGTCAAAGGAAGGCTTGCGGCGGTCATCACTGAGAAGGGAGTGCCGACCGCAAGCAATGAATCTTTTGATGATATGATTGCTAATGCGAAAAAAATTAGTACAGGAGCGTATGGGATGATTATTAATACATCTTTATATACAAAACCATATGGGTATGTATGCGGCATATATGGATTATTGCCAACAGAAACGGAGGTTAGTTGATGGGATATACTGTACAAAGAATAAGACTGGGAAAAAAAGAGGCGGATTCAACGTTTTACAATGCGGACGTAAATGACGCAAAAATGCAGGAGATTGCGGCAGCCCTTGGCATGAAACTAAATATTGTAGAGTCTAACACTACGTGGATATTATACATGGGAGATGATGAGCACAACACAACAGGTTTTAAGTTTAGTCTTTCTGGAGCTAATCTGATTATGACAACTGTGATTCAGGGGGCTACTCCGTCCGCATCTACATATTGTTATTCGTATAACATGAGTTTGACTAGATCAGCCAATAGTGGTGCGGCTAATGCATTTTTGCATTTTGTATCATGCAAAGAAGGAGTGGTATTTGGAATTGGAAGTTTCAGCGAGGGGGCTAACATTACTGATCTATTACATATCGTATTGCCTGCAAAAGATCTAAAAACAAATGAAGATAGAATAGCTTATATGTCATTCACTTCTGCTAGGTACATCATTTATTCTGATGTAGACGAGACATCTTATTATGCTCAGGCTTGGAGTCAGGCTAGCAACATACATGACGTGGTAAGTCTTGCTCAATATGTGTATCCTGCAGGGTATCTCGCTATTCCATCAGCATACTATATATTAGCTGGGCCAGATGTTGCATCAGGTGCTTCTGGTGAAAGTTTTATTATAAATGACCAAGAGTATTTCATTCCAGGCAATACAAGTTCAATTTGGAAAATAGCAATAGAGCTACCAAAATCAGAAGAGAGTTAACATATGAATAAAGCACAAAAGCAAGTAACTAAAGCTCAACTGAATAGAGAAAAGCAGGCAATCAAAGAACTCAAACAGGTATATCAGCGGGCATTGAGAGATTGTGAGCAGAAGATAAGAGAGCTTTCAGAACGAACTGATATGGAGAATCTGCAGAGCATCATCTATCAGAAACAGTATCAGGAGGCTTTGAAATTGCAGCTTGAGGGTGTTCTGAGTAACCTGCAGTCTAACTCATATGCAACTGTGTCTGACTACCTGACGAAGTGCTACAGAGACGGATACACAGGCGTCATGTATGACCTGCAAAAGACAGGTATTCCAATCATCATGCCGATAGATCAGGCGGCAGTTGTGAGAGCTATTCAGACGGACAGCAAGCTCAGTAAGTCGCTCTACGACAAAATGGGCGAGGATGTGACATACCTCAAGAAAGCGGTCAGAGCAGAGGTATCAAGAGGCATTGCAAATGGCTCAACGTGGAATGAGGTGGCTGGTAAGCTCTCAAGACACATGGCAAATACTCCATTTCAGAAGGCTTATAACAACTCTATCCGCATTGCGAGGACTGAAGGGCATCGTATACAGGTACAGTCAGCGCTGGACGCTATGTATATTGCAAAAAGCAAAGGGGCAGATGTATTGAAACAGTGGGATGCCACTCTTGACGGAGCAACGAGAGAACATCATCAGATGCTTGATGGACAGATCCGGGAAGTCGATGAGCCCTTTGAGGTTGGTGGTCGTAAGATTAAGGCTCCTGGAATGTTTGGAGATCCGGCAGAGGACTGCAACTGCCGTTGTTGCTTATTGCAGAGAGCAAGGTGGGCGCTGGATGATGAAGAGCTTCAGACTCTGAGAAAGCGAGCGGAATACTTCGGGTTGGATAAGACAAAGGATTTTGAAGAGTACCAGACGAAGTACTTTAAGGTGTCGTTTGAGATTGAGCATGAAAAAGATGTTGCAAATACCCAAAACGGTGATAGTATAAGAGATATAATGTTCAAGGCATCAAAGTCTGATGCTGGCATTATTAGAGATGAAAAAGCTGTTGTTGACGCATATTCACAGTTACCGGATAAAGTTCAGAAAACAATGGCTGATGTAACCTTTAATATGGGGCAGAACGGCAGTAGTTGTGATGTGAAAAAAGGCATTATTAACGTTGCCAAAGGCGCTGAGAAAGAGGATATAGACCATGAATTTGGACATCTGATAGAAGAACGTATGCTGAATCCTAAAGTTGTGGAAAAGTATAAGAAATATTTAACTGAGGGATTAAGCGATAAAAATATTACTACGGAAATATACGAAAATGATGCAGGGCAAAAATTTGCAATATATATTTTGCATGGCGATAAATTTATTAGCGAATATCAAGGCAGGTTATATGTTAGCCGCATATCTGATGCTGTTAATCCGGATGGAAGTATAAAAACTGAATTTTTATTGGAATCCACCTCAGAGCTTTTCAGAGTGTATCAAAAAGATAAAACAATCCTTAGTACATATGAAATCGGGTTAGTAGAGGAGTCTTTAAAATGAATTTAAAAGAAGAATTTTTAAATATTACATCGTATGAAGAATATAATAAACAAAGAGAAAAGTTTGGTACTTTGCCTCGTGATGCAGAATTTTTATCTCATTTAGACAAGTTGTATGGTCCAGGATACGTAGGCGGAGATATAGCCAATGGAGTTATAGAAGAACTATATAAACCCGGCAAAAGACACATAGGAGAAGAATAGAAAATAATGCTAGATGGATTACGAGCACTGTACAGAGATGTATGGTGTTTTTTTATGCAAAAAATAGGAGGATGAAAGAATGCAGAAGTACATTGGAACAAAACAGATTGAGGCAAGACCGATGACAAGAGGCGACTATAACAATTACAGAGGATGGCAGATTCCAGCGGAAGAAAATCCAGCAGATGAAGGCTATCTCGTAAGATATTCAGATGGATATGAGAGCTGGTCGCCGGAGAAGCAGTTTAACGAAGCATACAGACCATGTGACAACATGACGTTTGGAATTGCTCTTGAAATGCTCAAGAAGGGCTTCAGAGTTGCAAGAAAGGGTTGGAATGGCAAAGGAATGTTTGTTGTATTTCAGAAGGGATATCCTGATGGCATACCATGTAACAAGCAGACTGCAGAAGCCTGGGGAATCAGCGAGGGTGATTTATTCAAGTGTAACCCATATCTGCAGATCAGATGTGTTGATGGTTCACATTCTATGTGGGTGCCGAGTATAAATGATTGCCTTGCTGAAGACTGGGTAATAGTTGAGTAAAAAATAATAGTTAATTTAGATCATGGTAAAAACATGGTCTTTTTTTATGCCCAAAATCGGCTCAAGGCGATAAAACTGTGACCGATAAAGAATAACTCCGGCAAGAGTGATAACTGCCATGTGTGGCTACGATTAAAGCCAGAAAGGATGGAACAATGGAATTAAAGGAACTGTTAGGAGAAGACCTGTATAAGCAGGTACAGGCGAAGATTGACGAGAAGAACAGCACAGAGACAGATAAGCTCAAGCATGTAAGATACACAGATCTGTCCGAGGGCAAGTACGTCAGCAGGGAGAAGTATGATTCAGAACTTGACAAGCTCAACACACTGATCACCGGCAAAGACACGGAGATTGGCAATGCAAATAAGCTTATTGAGGACCTTAAGAAAGCTTCTAAGGGTGATGAGGGCATGCAGCAGAAGATATCAACTTACGAGACTGAGAATGCACGGCTTCAGAAAGAACTTGAGGAGACTAAGGTCAATTCGGCTATCAAGGTAGCATTGCTTGAGGCTCATGCGGTTGATACTGATTATATGACCTATAAGATCAAGGCGGCTCTCAAGGAGAAGAATGAGGAACTGAAGCTTGATGATGAAGGTCATATCAAAGGTTGGGACAATATGCTCACAGACCTAAAGACACAGTTCCCGGCTCAGTTCACAGCTTCATCCGGCTCAGATGATGGCGAGAGGCACATCATTGAGAATAGACTGCCAGATCCTACAAATAAAGATACAGGACTGACGAGAGAAGACATATTGAAGAAATCATATGCAGAGCGTGCTAAGATTGCCCAGGAAACACCTGAGCTATATGAAGCTGCTATGCATGGAACAAAGTAAGGTAGAAAGGAAAAGGTGAAAGAATATGGCAATTACAAAGGTAAGTGACCTCATTAACCCAGAAGTAATGGGGGATATGATTGATGCAAAGGTAGAGGCACAGGCCAAGCTTTTAAAGTATGCCCATGTTGATACATCCCTTGAGGGTGTACCAGGAGATACAAAGACAGTTCCATCATGGAATTATATCGGCGATGCTGAGGATTTTGATCCGGAATCAGGAGATGAAATTGAGGCATCTAAGCTCACAGCAACAAAGAAGACATTCACTATTAAGTGTGCAGCTAAGAGCGTATCAATATATCAGACAGCAATCAATAGTGGTTTAGGGAACCCTGTTGGACAGGCTGAGACTCAGCTTTCAAAGTCTATTGTAGGCAAGTTGGATAATGATCTGCTTGATGCTGCATACACATCAGAGAATGTATATACACCAGATACTCTTGCAGTAATCGGATATGATGGCATTGTTGATGCTAACACAAAGTTCGAGGATGAAGAGGATGGAATAGAGAAGGTTATGTTCATAAACCCTAAACAGGAGGGAACGCTTCTCAAGGATGACAACTTTAAGTCAGCGGACAAGTTTGATAAGAGCGTTATTGTGACAGGCTCTATAGGTAAGATTGGATCATGCTGGGTAAAGAAGTCAAAGAAGATCAAGCTCATGACTTATGAGAAAGACACAGAGAAGGGAACTATTACTATAGTGGCTGATTCAACTGCTGAGTCAGACACAAACAAGCATCTTAGTACAGTTCAGCCAACATGCAAAGATGAGCTTGTAATCGGTGATAAGGTTAAGAGCCTTGCAGCTGGTTCACAGTATTATCTCTGCCCTATTATCAAGCTCCAGCCTGATTCAGATGAGACCGAGTTTACAGAAGAGGAAGCTCCAGCTCTTACAATTTTCCTCAAGAAAGATGTTCAGGTTGATCACGAATGGTTACCGAAGAAGCAGAGACATGATATCACAGCATCTAAGTATTATGGTGCTGCACTCACCAACGCTTCAAAGGTTGTACTTGCTAAGTTTAAGAAGTAAGGCGGTGGTCATATGATCATGACTGTCGATGAACTTAAGAAGTATGTAGACACCGAGGAGAAAGATTCAGTGCTTGAGGCTAAGCTTCAGGCACTGGAACTCCTGATCAGAAAATATACAAATAATAATTATCAGGACAGGAACAGGCGGTTTGTGGCTCCTGTGGACGCTGTGACAGGCTTTCAGTATGCATCTGAGCTGTTCAAGGTTGGCGACACTATACAGGTGTCAGAGTCACGCTACAACGATGGCTTGTACACCATCAAAGCTGTGGATATGGACAATGGACATATAGAGGTGAATGAGGAGCTTGTAAGCGAACCGGTCGTCATGGTGACAAAGATAGTATATCCGATGGATATCAAGCTGGGAGTTGCCAACATGCTTTCATGGGACCTGAACAACAGGGATAAGGTTGGTGTGCAGTCTGAGACTATCAGTAGGCACTCTGTGACCTATTTCAATATGGATGGCGACAATTCCCTCATGGGATATCCAAAGTCGCTTCTTGGCTTTTTAAAGCCGTACATGAAAGCGAGGTTTTGAACATGAGAGGAATAGGCGGAAATGCAGTTGCAGATATACAGGTCAAGAGCATAACCAGAAACGAGATAGGCGAACAGGAAGTCACATGGATATCTGAAGATACCTTGACCGGATGGCTTGACCTCTCAGGCGGTGACAGTAAGTACACAACATACAATGCCAAGGTGCAGGAATCCACGCATATGTTCATAGCTGATTATAAACGTCTCAGTGACATGATCAAGGCTGAGAATAGCCGGATGGTGATAGATGGTCAGGTATATGACATTATGCTGATAGATGATCCGATGGGGATGCATGAGCAGCTTGAGATATATCTGAAGTATACAGGAGGGCAGTAATGGGAAATGTGGAGTTCACAGACAACAGAATAAAGGTTGAGGCAGCTCTGAATGATGCTATTGGTGCATTCCTGTATGAAGTTGCTGTAGAGGTTGAGGCTCAGACCAAGATAGCACAGACAAGAGTTGATACAGGTCACACCAAAGGCGAATGGACTCACTATGTCGATGAAGATAAGGGTGAGGCTGTAATTGGAAATCCTAGGGAGAATGCTATCTGGGAAGAATACGGCACAGGCGAATATGCTTTGAAAAAGAATGGCCGTAAAGGCGGATGGTGGGCCCCTGTGGGACCTGATGGAATGAGCTTGAAACAAGCCAGTAAGTTCAGTAAGGTAAAAAAGGATAAGGCAGGAAATATAGTAGCTGTTTTTACCTATGGTAAGAAGCCACTCAGACCTTTACAGAAAGCCTTCGACAAGACCAAGAGCAAGATTATCAAGCGACTTGGCTCTATTCTCAATCAGACATTCAGTGAGTAAGGCGGTGATGGCATGACGACAGAGACATTATCATATATCAACAGTGTACTCAAAGATGAGCTTGAGATTCCATACGCATTCATGGAGTGGCAGGATGACCCGCCGGAGGCATATTTTGTTGGTGAATACTCCGAGGGGGATACTCCTGAGGAAGATGGATGTCAGGAAATAACATTCATCCTAGACGGCTTCACAAGAGGCTCTTGGCTCAGCCTGGAGAAGTACAAGCAGAAGATAGAACAGAATATTGAACGGACGGCAATTCTTGCAAGTGGTGCGGGGGTTGCCGTTTTTTATGGGAATGCGTCACCAGTGCCAACAGGGGATGCAGAACTCAAACGTATACAGATCAATTTGACTATTAAAGAATATAAGAATGGAAGGTGATTATATCATGGCAGATACATTAACTTTTGAAGAGTTCAAGTCATCAGGTATCACAAGCAAGACACCGAAGAACATTGTATTTGGTGCTGGAACTATTCACAAAGGCTTGAAGTATGACGCATCAAAGAAGGCTTGGAACTTTGCAGAGTCTCTGATCGGTGCGACATCTGGCGGTACAAAGCTGTCAATCAAGCCTGAGCTCAAGGATATAGAGGTTGATGGTGAGCTTGTTAAGGTTAAGGAGTTAACAGTTAAGACAGGTGAGACAGCACAGATGGATACTAACATGGTGGAGCTGTCGCCTGAGACGATCAAGATGGCTATTATCGGACAGAATGGCACATCAACAGCGGAAGGATACGATGTGATCGAATCCAAGGCAAGAATTGAAAAGGATGATTATATTGAGAACTTCGGTTATATCGGAAGATTCTTAGATGGTCGTCCTGTTATCGTGATCTTTGACAATGCGCTCTGTACATCAGGCCTTGAGATAGAGGGCAAGAACAAGGAGAATGGCACATTTGCGCTGACTATGGAGTGCTATGCGGATCTGTCACCGGCAGCTGATACATTGCCATACCACATCTATCTGCCTACCGGTACAACAACGGAGCAGGTTCAGCAGTCTATAGATTCCAGTACGGAAGTAACAGGTTAATTGACATAGAAAAATAGAAAAGGAGAGATAATCATGGAAACAACCGAGATAAAAGAGAACAAAGATATAGAAGTAGTAGAGAATGATGAAGTAGTTGAAGAGGCAGAAGTAGTTGAAGATGCCGAGGCAACAGAAGATGTGCAGGAGATCAAACCATATACGCTTAGGAATCCCAAAGCAACAGATATAGCTTCATTCCTGAAGCTGTTCAGTAAGCTGGGAGTAAAGGACTTCAAAGATTCATTCAGCGGCAATGGGTTCAAAGAGCTTATTGCGAAGGAACGTGAGAAACTTGCTGGTGATGAGGATGATGAGGACACATCGAAGTTCCTTGAGAATGTGGGTATTGGTCTTGCATTCGAGCTTGTAGATGTGATCCTGACAAAGCTGTCAGACTGTCAGCGTGAGGTATTTGTCTGCCTGTCACACCTGTCAGGAATGACAGTGGATGAGGTAGCAGATCTTGACCTCTCTGTATTCACACAGATGTTGTATGATGCGGTCACACTTCCAGGTTTTGCGGATTTTATCTGGGTTGTTTCAAACTTGTTCAAGAAGAGACAGTAGGCTATCTCAAGTTCATGGATCTGATATTTCGCAGATATGCGGATCCGTACACTCTGCTTGATACGATGATAGACAATCAGAGCTTTGATGAGTTTGTATGCACGTTTGTGCGTCTTGACGATGATGATAAGCTCTGGGATATGTATATTCACAAGTGTTGGGAAAATATATCATTCAATGACTTCAAGGCAAGGCTGTACGGCACATCAGGTGGCGGTTCACAGCCAGTCAGATCAGGGGCATTTGAGAGCAGAGGCGAGCTTGAAGCAACCATAAAGGATTCTATGTCAATCATAGAAAATTTTAAGCCATAGGGGCACACAGAACGTGTGTCTCTATTTTTTTATTATCGAGGAAAGGGGGTAGACCCTTTTGGAAGTATTTAAGATACTGGGAAGAATCGCAGTATCAAATGAGGATGCGAATGAGAAAATTGAAGAGACTGGCGACAAGGCAGAGAAGACAAGCAAAAAGATGAGTTCTGTGTTTGGCAATATCGGCAAGTTTGCGCTCAAGGCAGCAAAGGTAGCCGTTGTTGCGACAACAGCTATGGCCACTGGAATAGCTGGCATTACTGCTAAGGCTGTAAGCGAGTATGCGGACTACGAGCAGCTTGTTGGTGGTGTTGAGACACTGTTCAAGGACAGTTCAGATAAGGTTGTTGAGTATGCGAATAATGCATATAAGACGGCGGGGTTGTCGGCGAATGATTACATGGACACTGTAACGAGCTTTTCAGCTTCGCTGTTGCAAGGTTTGGAAGGCGATACAGCGCAGGCTGCCGAGTATGCGAATCTGGCCATAACAGACATGTCAGATAATGCCAATAAGATGGGCACCAGTATGGAGATGATTCAGAACGCATATCAGGGCTTTGCAAAGCAAAACTACACCATGCTTGACAACTTGAAGCTTGGTTATGGTGGTACTGCATCTGAGATGGCAAGGCTTATCAATGATTCTGGTGTACTCGGTGACACCATGACTGTGACAGCAGATAACGTCAATAGTGTGTCATTCGATAAGATGATTGAGGCTATTCATGTTGTGCAGACTAACATGGATATAACAGGCACTACCGCAAAAGAAGCAGCCACGACAATACAGGGATCCATCGGCATGGTGAAGTCCGCATGGGCTAATCTGCTCATAGGTATGGCTGACCCATCTCAGGATATGGGAGTGCTGATGAACAACCTTGTTGATTCGGCTATGGCTGTAGCAGATAATCTTGTACCAAGGATAGCCGATACACTGCCGAGGGTGGTTACAGGTATATCAAGTCTTGCACAGAAGCTGGCACCATACATACCGCCTCTTATTGAGCAGTTACTGCCATCGTTGATACAGGGAGCGACATCGTTGTTGTCTGAGGTGGTCAATAATCTGCCCGGAATACTTGAGACATTACTGCCCGGCATAGGTGGGGAATTGGGACAGTCGATATCAACCGCTCTAAATTCTATTTTTAGCACCCTGACATCGATTTTACCATCGATTCTGCAGTTGGTTGGACCTGTGCTGACAACACTGTCAACACTGCTTAATCTGCTTTTACCACCGATGATGCAGATTATTCAGGCGGTTTTACCGCCACTTACGAATCTGATCAATATGCTCCTGCCGCCGGTGACTCAGATTATTCAGTCTTTACTGCCTGTTTTGATGGCTATTTTGCAGCCTATACTTGAATTGTTACAGCCGTTTTTGGATATGTTGACACCGATTATCGACTTGGTAATGCAGGTAGTCACGCCATTAACAGATCTTATCAATATGATATTACCACCACTGGCGGAATTACTTTCGATGCTGATGGAAGATTATCTAAATGTGCTGAAACCAATCCTTGAATGGTATTGTAAGATGCTTTCAGGAACGCTTAAAGCTGCTATCAAGTTGATAGTTACAGTTATTGATCACTGTAAAGAATCATTTGCTGCAGCTTGGCGGGGAATCAAGAAAGCGTGGAACGCTGCACCTGAGTTTTTTAGTAATATAGGATCCAATATAAAAGGTGCATTTGCATATGTAGGTACATGGTTCAGTGATATATTCAGCAAGGCATATAATGGGGTTAAGAATAAATTTTCTCCGATAGTGAACTTCTTCTCAGAAACATGGCAGAAGATCAAGAATATATTCGGTAAGGTTGGAACAGCAATAGCAGACGGATTATCTGGTGCTGTGACATCAGCGGTCAATGCGATACTGAGCAAGGCTACAGGGATTATCAATGGCTTTATCAGGGCAATCAATTCAGCTATATCTATTTTGAATAAGATCCCTAAGGTGTCGATATCAAGGATAGATGAGCTTGACGCTCCCCAGCTTGCTGAAGGTGGTGTGCTTAAGCGTGGTCAGGTTGGTATCCTTGAGGGTAATGGAGCTGAGGCTGTAGTGCCACTTGAGAAGAATACTGGCTGGATCAAGAAGGTAGCCGAGGATATGGCAGAGGCTACAGGTGGAGCAGTGACTGGTGATTCAGAATCACTGAAGGTACTTTATAAGATACTGGAGATCATAAGACACATAGATGACAACATGTATGAGTGGATACTGACAGCTCTTACAGAGGGTGTGAGATTGAAACTTGATGGTAGAGAGTTCGGAAGGATGGTGAGAAATGCTTGAACAGCTTAAATATGTGAATCATCTCGGTGAGGTTATAGAGTTTGGCAAGAAAGGAACATTTGCAAACAGTAATGATCTCAGAGATTATGAGTGGACATACGACAGCAGCAGAAACCGTGCCGAGAATTTTAGAAAAGGGGTGGTCTCAAAGACCATCCCTATTGTTATATCTGCGGCAAATAAGAAAAAGTGTACAGATATTAAGAATAGGCTGTATGAGGTTTGTGAGAAGGATATTATAGCAGAAAAGAAGGGAAGACTCTATATAGGAGATTACTATCTTGAATGCTATGTGTTTAGTTCGGCGAAGAGCAATTATCTTGACGTGGCTACATCGATGAATCTGTCACTTAAAGTAGTAACAGATGGTGGCAGATGGATGAAGGAAGAGTTGCACAACTATAAGCATGTACCAGATGAGTTTATTGAAGGTAAAGGCTATGAGTATTGTTATGAATATGATTACAACTCAATTTCTGACAATATCAGTAAGCTTGAGGTGGACGACTTCAGAAACTGTGATTTTGTACTCAGCATACATAGTGGTGCTGTTAATCCAGTCATATATGTTGACAATCATTACTACAGCGTTAGGTGTGTTGTTGGCGATGGAGATAAGATCGTTATTAATTCTGCAGAGCTTACGATAACTCTTGTGAAAGCAGATGGAACACAGGAAAACATGTTCAGATACAGGGACAAGCAAAGCGATGTGTTTGAAAAGATATCCTCCGGGAATCATCGTGTGATGTGGAATGGAAGCTTTGATTTTGATTTAAGTGTAATACATGAGAGAGGTGAACCAAAATGGACATAAGGTTGATATACACTGATGCAGACAGGGTAGAACAGGGATATCTCAGGAACTTCAGCGCAGATGTGGATGTTGCAAAGGATAAGGATTTTGAGATAACTGTAGCTAGGGATAATAACATTCTGCGAGGTGGCTCATGGTGGTATATCAACAACACAGAATACGGTGGCATAGTTGATAATGTCGGTGTGGTGACATCCGACAGAGAAATCAAATACACTGGCCGAAATCTTAGAGGCATCTTGTGTGACAAGATCATAGAGCCTCCGGCGGGGACGGATTACAAGATTGTATCAGGTGATGCAGTTACAGTGATCAATAAGCTCATTGAAGTGGCTGGACTTAGCAGCATATACAGAATGACAGGCGAATCATGGAATGTACAATCATTTCAGTTCAACAGATATGTGAGTCTCTATGATGGCATATGTGCGCTGTTGAGCACCCAGAACAGGGTTCTCAGGCTTGTGATTAAAGATGGATATGTGACTATGAGTAGTGCGGTGCCTTACGATTATACAGAGGATAAGGATTGTATGAGATCGGATATCAACTACAATATCACGCAGATCAAGAACAGATATAATCATCTTATTTGCCTTGGCCAAGGGGAGCTCAAAGATAGACAGGTACTGCATTTGTATATTGATAAAAGAGGAAATATAACGGATACACAGGCATTCAAAGGCTTTGAAGAAAGAACCGCTGTGTATGATTATAGCTCAGCGACAGATATGGATGAGCTTAAATCCGGAGGTATAGCACGACTTCAGGAGCTGAATGCAGACCGTCTGGATATGACTCTGCCAGACATGGCGATGCAAATAGGAGACATCACAGGTGGCACAGAGAAGTTTACAGGAGCAACCGTAAAAAAGCAGATCACAAATATCATAGCTAAGATAGATGATAACAGCATAGACATTGAATATTCGGTGTCGTAGCGGAAAGGGTGGAAATATGAAGATAATAACAGGAAAAACAGGGAAACCACATGTAACGAGTGCAGATGATAGAGCCTTGCACAGAGCAGAATGGGATGGCGATGGATTTTTGTCGGTCTCCCAGCCACCAGTGCTGGTTAATTCAACGACACTTAGAGTATATCCGTGTGACATTATGTTTCAAGGCTGCCATGCTAGGGTTACAGGTACATATGAAGATCTTACTTTCCCTAGTGGAGAAACAGGTAAAAAGCGAGTTGATATTCTTGTTGCAAGATACACGCTGTCAGAGGAAGGACTTGAGGATATGTCATTGCTGATCTTGACAGGGCAGCCTGTAGAATCCTCACAGGAGCCACAATCACCTGCGTATGAAACTGGCATAATAGCCAATAATGTAAGTGTCGCCGACATGCCGCTTTACAAAATTATACACGATGGAATAAATGCGAGTGGGCCGGTTGCGATTGCATCAACTTTCCCCCCACTTAGTAATAAATATACAAAAGAGGAGTCAGATTTAACGACAAAGAATATCTACCAGGCGATATCGAAAACCGAAAAAACAGCGGCAGAGGCTACTGAAAAGACACAGTCTACTGCAAATGACGCAGCATCAATGGCTGAGGAAGCTATAGGTAGGGCTGAGGAAGCGCAGAAAACAGCAGACACTGCATTGTCGAAAGCGGATAATGCACAGAACACGGCAGACAGTGCAAAAACAGATGCTGCTAATGCGCAAAGCTATGCGGAAAAAATTGCAACAAAAAGCCTTGTTATATCTGATATAGTAGGCGCAACAGCGACTATACCAGGAACTGACGCAGGAACGACACTTCAATATGCCGTTGATGTAGAGCTTCCAATGAATACGGGTAGAATATTAGTTATTCCTAAAAATATCCCTAGTGGTGTCACATACATGGGATATGAAGCTTCTTCAATAAATCAGACTACATATTCGATAACTGTAAAAGCAAAAAATACAAACAAAGCAGATTCAAATATAAGCTTAGTTGTAGTAGGAGTTGCAAGACCTAAGAATCTTATATAGGGGGTTGAGCATGTATATAAATTTTGAAACAATAATTCAGGTTGGGAAGGTACTTGGAGCTCTTGCACTGATAGGAGGGATACTCATATCAATATATAAATGGTATTCCAGGCAGAATGAACAGGACATAGAGATCAAGAAGATGAAAGAGGAGCAGTGCATACTTACATATGGTACACTTGCGTGTCTTAAAGGTCTAAAGGAGCTTGGATGTAATGGACCAGTCACAGAGGCTATTGACAAGATGGAAAAACATCTGAATAAAGCGGCACATGATCAGGAATAGGAAGGAGATATAATCATGGATAAGTTAGCAATATTATTATTAGTTGTTGCAGTAATTTGCACGTTAATCACAGTTATCACAGAGTTTACAAAAGAGGTTGGAATACTGAAGAAAATTCCAACCTCTTTTCAGGTACTTATAACAAGCATCATTATATGTGAAATATGTTTGTTTGTGGCATTATCGTATTTTGATGTTCGGCCACTATGGTATTATCCTGTAGCTGTATTCTTTGGTGCTTTTATTATTGCATTCATCTGTACCAGGGGATGGGACTACCTGATCGAAATATTTAAGAGATTTTACAGAGGTGGAGATATAGAGAAAAAGGAGCGTGATGGGGAATGAATGGAATAGACATCAGCGCATGGCAGGGGGATGCATGCATCAACCTGGCTAAAGTGCCGTTTGACTTTTGTATAATCAAAGCGACAGAGGGAACAGACTACAAGAACAGATACTTTGTAGCGCATTGTGATAAAGTTTTGAGTAGAAAAAAACTTCTGGGAGTATACCACTATGCAAATGGCGGAGATCCACAGAAAGAGGCTGACTACTTCCTGGCATACTGCAAGAAGTATATTGGCAAAGCCATCTTTATCCTTGACTGGGAGGCAAAGAATAACCCTCGGTTTGGCAAGAATGATCTTGAATGGTGTCTCAAGTGGTGCAATTATGTATATCAGAAGACCGGCATCAAGCCACTGATCTACATCCAGAAGAGCGCTATGGATGCCGTGAAGAAAGCTGGATATGGCCTGTGGGTCGCTCAGTACCCAGATTATGTTGAGACCGGATACCAGGAGCACCCATGGAACGAAGGAAAATATAATTGCTTGATTAGGCAGTATACATCTGTTGGCAAACTCCCTGGCTATAACGGTAGCCTTGATCTCAATAAGGCTTATATCAGTGCGGCGAGCTGGAATAAGCTGGCAGGCAGAAGAGCTGTATCCGTACTTGCAAAGCCGACAGCCGGCAAGAAGAACATCAATACCATTGCAAAGGAAGTCCTTGCGTGCAAGTGGGGCAACGGTGCTGATCGCAAGGCAAGGCTCACCAAGGCTGGATATGACTATAGCAAGGTTCAGGCAGCAGTCAACAAACTTGTTAAAGCATCACAAATGTCACAGGATAAGATCATCAATGCGGTTGCTCATGAAGTCATTATAGGCAAGTGGGGCAATGGACAGGAGCGTATCAATAGGCTTAAGGCAGCGGGGTATGATCCTGATAAGGTCCAGAAGAGAGTGAATGAAATATTATAAATAAGACAACATACAGGAAGGACTCCCCCATCACATTTGTGGTGGGGGTATTTTTTATGTACGAATATGAAATAAATAATACACCATAAAAGGTGTAAAACTGTTGACATTACACCATAAAAGGTGTAATATATAAACATATTAAAGAAAGGGATCACATAAATGTGACAAGGTAGAGGGAAATGATAATATCAAATGTACAGATTGCTGAGATGGTTGCCGCTAGAGGTTATGATTATGCAAAAGCTTTAGATGATATTGATGCTGGCAGATCTCCAGAAGATGAGGAACAGGAGATTACAGAAAAAGAAGTTGATGAAATGGTCGACGCTATATGTGGTGGTTTTGACTGTGAGAACGAGGCAAATGCGCAGATTGAGGAAGATGAAAAAGAGCATATTAGAAAAATATACGAGTCGCAGGATATGATATAATGATTATTTATTTAGATGTAATCGATAAGCTGGCTAAAGCTGGATATAATACGACAAGGATCCGGCGGGAAAAAATACTGTCTGAACATACTCTTCAGAATATAAGGGAGGGGAAATCAGTAACTTTAAACACTATTAATACAATCTGCAAATTGACAGGTTTACCTGTTGAGAAGATTATAGAATACCACCCGGATTAGGGTGGTATTTTTTAGGGGCAATTTAGGGGCAAAAAATTGATTTGTCATGATATGTTATTACACGAAGTATCTTCAAAAAGTAACGTATTTAAGCCATTTTGAGATATTTTGACATATCAATATATTAATTATAAAATAAACAATATGTATAAATGTATACAATGGAGGAGAGAGATGAATAGAAGGAGAACAAAAAAGGGGGCGTCGGATTCTACAGAAATGGTAGATACGATAGGCTTCAATATGCGGGATATCCGCAAAAACAGCAGATCTTCGAAGTATACGGTAAAGTATATGGTTGCGGAGATAAATGAGCTCCTGCCGGAGAATCATAAGATAACAGAAGGGATATATTACAAGTGGGAGAATGAGGAGAGGCTTCCGACAGCGCGGCACATTCCGGCTATAGCTAGTGTTCTCGGTGTGTCTGAGACTGCACTTTTTCACTGGCAGGGTATGAAGAATGGAACTGTCAACAGTAAATATAGTCAACTGGTTGAGAGCGTTAAAGCACTTGGAGATGACAAGACGGCTGATATAGCCTGGCTTGCATCGGGTTGGTCAGGTGACCTTAAAGCTCTGGTTGAATTTGACATGCTGTATGCAAGTCTGCCTGCGGAGGACAGACGGGATGTGGCATCTCTTGGAATAAGATTATATGATGTGTGCAGGAAAGAGGGCAGACTGAATCCGGATGTGCCATCTGTGGATTTCTCTTATTTGCAGCAGGCTCTCAGGGATCTGTGGGCATCAAAGTAAGATATAATTGCACAAATAAAAAAAATATCTTTGTCCTTTTTGACAAAATATCCAACTTGACATGGTAAAAATCAAAAAAATCTTGACTTGTGCACAAAAAAAGCTATGATAATATCAAGGGCAACCGATTGCGCATGGAGTGTTGCGCAAATGCGGTGATATGTGCTGAACAAAAGGAGACTTGAACATGGAGACAAAAGAGTCAGGCCAGAAGATGACCATTTCTGATGTGGCTGAGGCGTTAAATATATCTAAGACTACAGTATCGAGAGCGATTTCCGGAAAGGGAAGGATCGGTGCCGAGACAAGGCGGAGAGTTCTCGAGTATATAGAGGAGCATAATTATAAGCCAAGCGTTATAGCGAAGGGGCTGGCACAGTCAAAATCCTATAATATAGGATGGGTCATGCCGAGCGACTACAGCGTGGTGGATCTGCCGTTCTTTCAGAAGTGCCTGATGGGATTGCTGGAGATGGCTGCGCCAGTGGATTATGATGTGCTTGTGTGTACAGTGTCACCGGATGATATGAGCCAGCTGGAGAGAATTGTTGAGAATCATAAGGTGGATGGGGTTGTACTTGGAAGAACTCTTGTGAATGATGCCCCGGCAGAATATCTCAAGGAAAAAAAGATACCATTTGTTGTGGTTGGAAGTATGGATGATGACAATGTTGTCCAGGTTGATCATGATCACAGAAGTGCATGCCGTGAGCTTACATCTATACTGCTTGCCAAAGGAATGACTAAGGTAGCCCTCATGGGTGGCAATAAGAATCATGTGGTAACCCTCAACAGGTATAGAGGATATCTTGATGCGATGGAGGATATGGAGGTACCGGTAGATAACAGCCTGGTATACTTTGATATAGATAATTCCGTATTATGTGAACATGCCATTGAAGAGATAATGAAGCAGAAAGCAGAATGCATACTGTGTATGGATGATGGAATATGCCAGAATGTACTTAATATACTGGATAAGAAGGGCATAAAGGTGCCAACTGATGTGAGAGTTGCGTCATTCTACAACAGCTCACTTCTGAACAATTACCAGCCTGCGATCACATCGCTCCAGTTTGATCCGCGTGAGCTTGGAATGGTGGCATGTAAACTGCTGGTGGATTTTATAGAGGGCAACGAAGTTAAGAAGAAGACACATCTGGGTTATGAACTCAGATTAAAAGAGTCAACGAAGTAATTCATAGTTATATATCCTTCCTAGAGGGGCGTCAGTGTTTGGCTGACGCCCTGTTTTTATGTGAAAAGGGCCAGAATATGCGCAATATGCGCAAAAAATGATGCGCGACGGGCATGAAAATACACCATAGAATATTGCTGTTATAGCAATATTCTATGGTGTAACAAAGAGGAAAGTAATGAAAAAACGGCCTAAATGAGTGTAATAATGGCTAGAAAAGGAAATGAAACATGAAAATCTCACATATGGGATTGCGGATGATTAACAAATATTACCATATATAGTGTGCAACGCAAACGGGTGCGCAAAATATAACGAACATGGAAACGTTTCCGAATGAAGCGGCTTGTGCAAAATGTATATTTTTTTATTTTAAAAGTTATATGAATTAGTAGTTGACAACAATAAACAGAACTGATAATATATAACCATAAAGAACAACCGATTGCGCACGGGAAACAATAAGGGCAACTAATTTTCTTATTATTTATTTAAAGAGGAGGACATAAGAATGAGAAAGAAAGTTTTATCATTAACACTTGTTGCTGCGATGATGGCAGGATGCCTTGCGGGATGTGGCAACGCAGATTCAAAGGACGAAGGAACAACAGCAGCTGCCGGCGACAGCACAACACAGGCTGCAGCATCAGATGATGCAATTCAGAACTTAATTGATGCAACAACAGGAACTGTAGATCTTTCGGTATGGGCTTCTGAGGAAGATCAGGATCTCACAACACAGGTTATTGAAGAATTCAAGAAAAAGTATTCAGATGTTGACTTCAACATCACACTCGGAGCCGAGTCAGAGTCAAAGGCAAAGGATGATATCCTGGTAGACGTTGAGGCTGCTCCTGATGTATTCGCATTTGCTGATGATCAGATCAATGAGCTGGTTAAGGCTGGTGCACTTCAGCCGGTACAGGCTACATATACTTTTGATGTTGCAAACGAGAATGTGGCAGCTTCTGTTGAGGCAGCTTCTGTTGATGGAACATTATATGCATATCCAATGACAGCAGATAACGGATACTTCATGTTCTATGATTCATCAGTATTCACAGAGGATGATGTTCAGTCACTGGATGCTATGATCGAGGCAGCAAAGAAGGCAAATAAGAAGATTGCTATGAACGTATCAGATGCCTGGTATGTATACTCATTCTTCCAGGGTGCAGGTCTTGACCTTACACTTAACGATGACGGACTTACAAATACATGTACTTGGAATCAGGCAGGCGGTACAGACGTAGCTCAGGCAATTCTTGATCTCTTTAAGACTGGCGCATTTGTAGATATGGATGATCCTACACAGGCAACAGCAATCGCTGAGGGTACGATCTGTGCAGCAGTTAACGGAACATGGAGAGCGGCAGACGCTCAGGCAGCATGGGGCGAGAACTATGCAGCAGCTAAGCTTCCTACATACACAGTTGCAGGCAAGCAGGTTCAGATGGCTTCATTCTCAGGATGCAAGCTTGTAGGTGTAAACCCACATTCAAAGAACGTAGGCTGGTCAATGCTTCTTGCTGAGTATCTTACATCAGAGGATACACAGGTTACAAGATTTAAGCAGAGAGGCCTTGGTCCTTCAAACATCAACGCTTCAGAGTCAGAAGAAGTTAAGGCTGATCCAGCTATATCAGCTCTTGCAGCTCAGGCAGCATATGCAACACCACAGCGTGTAGGCGGCAACTACTGGACACCAGCTGAGACACTTGGTTCAATCCTTGCCCAGGGTAATCCGGACGGAACAGATCTTCAGAAGCTTCTCGACAATGCTGTAGAAGGAATTGAAGCACCTGTATCACAGGAGTAATCTCAATTAAGAAGTACTTTGAATAATATTTATAGGTTATAATGAGAATGCCTCATATGTCATTCGTGGCATGTGGGGCATTTTAAAAAGAGAGGAGCTTTTTCATGAAGAAAATATCAGGATTCTTTAAAGCCATAGGAAGATACTTCAAGAATTTTGGTGTTGCTTTTGCAAAAGGTGATATATGGGTTAAGCTCTCAGCGGTTATCATGGGTGCAGGTTACTTCGCAAGAAAGCAGATCGTCAATGGTTTGATCATGCTCATCGTTGAGGCTGCGTTTGTGTTGATGTGCGTAGGCTATGCGGCACCAAACCTTGCCAAATTTGGAACTCTTGGAACTGTAAAGTTTGAGCAGGTATTTGATCCACTCACCATGCAGACAACCACTAATAATTACGACAATTCTTTCCAGATCCTTCTCAATTCGGTGGTTGCGTTGTTCATCATTCTTATATTCGTGCTTTTCTACATTCACAATATCAAGACAGTGTACAAGCTTCAGCAGATGAAGGAAAATGGAGAACATATAAATACATTCAAGGAAGATATGAAGTCACTCTTCAACGAGAAGTTCCACATAACACTTCTCACACTTCCTACAATTGGTGTAGTCATAATGAATATTCTGCCGATACTTATTCTTATAGCGGTGGCATTTACCAATTATGACCAGCAGCACCTTCCACCAAACTCACTGTTTACATGGGTGGGCTTCAAGAACTTCGCAAGCCTGTTTTCAAACAGCATGACAGTCACATTTGGATATTCATTCAGAAAGGTTCTTGGCTGGACACTTGTATGGGCGGTCATGGCAACATTTACCACATTCATAGGCGGTATCCTTCTTGCCAAGGCGATCAATTCCAAGACAACCAAGCTGCCAAAGATGTGGAGAACACTTTTCATCATATCAATAGCAGTTCCGCAGTTCGTAACACTGCTTTTGGTTAGAAACTTCTTCGCTGATTCCGGTATTGTGAACACTATCTGCTCAAATATTGGTATCACAGACATGCTTAAGCATGCAGGACTTGTCGGTGAGCATCTTACATATATACCGTTCCTGACCGATCCTCACTGGGCAAAGGTAATGATCATTCTCATCAATATCTGGGTCGGTGTTCCATACCAGATGCTGATCGCAACAGGTGTTCTGATGAATATACCTACAGATCAGATCGAGAGTGCAAAGATTGATGGAGCAACAAATTTCCAGGTGTTCTGGAAGATCACAATGCCATATATCCTGTTCATTCAGGGCCCGGCACTTATAACAGACTTTGTAAAGAATATCAACAACTTCAACGTAATCTACCTGCTCACACAGGATGTATTCGTCACACAGAATCAGGCGCTTGCCAATTCGCATGCAAAGGAAGTTGACCTTCTTGTTACATGGTTGTTCAGACTTACAAATGAATACTACGACTACAAGATGGCATCTGTTATCGGTATCATAGTATTTATCATATGTGCAGCATTTACACTTATATCATTCTCAAGAATGATCTCAGGAGATAAAGAGGAGGAGTACCAGTAATGAAGAAAACAATAGGTTCAATCGTTAAACATATCGTATTACTTGTCCTCGCAGTTATCTGGCTGGTTCCGATCATCTGGCTGGTTGTCACCTCATTCAGCGGATATAAGGGAATCAACACAGCGCATTTCTTCCCAACTAGCTGGTCTATGGACAACTTTGTTCAGCTGCTCACAAGACCTGACTCGGTTGTGCAGTATGTGTCATGGTTCAAGAATACACTTATCATTGCAGTATTTACATGTATCATCTCTACTATATTTGTAATTATGGTCAGCTATGCGATGAGTTGTATGAGATTCAACGGCAGAAAACAGATCATGAGTGCGTCGCTGATACTCAACATGTTCCCTGGCCCACTTCTCATGATAGCAATTTACTTTATCCTGAAGATGCTGGGACTTACAAACAGCCATTTCGGTATGATCATAGTTTACTCAGCGGGATCGGGACTTGGATTCCTCATCATGAAGGGATTCATGGACACAATACCAATGTCACTTAAGGAGGCTGCCAGACTTGAGGGCGCTTCGGAGGCAAAGATATTTACGAAGGTAATTCTTCCTCTGTGTAAGCCAATAGTAGTGTATCAGGTAATCAGTTCTTTCCTTATACCTTGGGGCGATTTTGTATTCGCAAAGCTTATGCTCAACTCAGGAGTTTCGAAGGACTGGACAGTAGCTATAGGTCTTTACAATATGCTTGAAAAATCACTTGTCAACAAATACTTCTCAGTATTCTGTGCCGGCGGTATCGTGGTAGCTATCCCTATCTCAATACTGTTCGTCATCATGCAGAAGTACTATGTAGAGGGTGTAACTGGCGGTTCTGTAAAGGGCTAAGGCTGAGGCCGGCAGAATCTACAGGCGGCGGTCTGAGAGAAATTAGAAAATTTATTTTGGGCAGGTGTCTGCGTACCGGATGGACCACATATGGATGGTGGTGTGGATGCCTGCTATAATTAGCCCTAAAATAGGGCTGACAGGATGAAAAATGAGGATATTGTCGCTTATTTGGGGACGATTATCTTTAGATCAAAAGGTTACAACATATATGAAATAGGAGATTTAAGATATGGAGAATACATTTATTGTAAACATTATCCATCGTCCTGAGATGGTTCCTGAATATGCCGAGAAGGTTACAGGCCATGGTCAGGCAGAGGATATCGGAAGAAAAGCCCTCCTCACAGAGTCACTGGACATTTTCAAGTTCCAGCAGGAGACAGCTCACAAGAACGGACTCAAGACTACTATTCAGATGACATATGCCAGTCTTTTCAATGAGGAGGCTGTGTCACTGGCAAAGGAGCATCACGAGAAGTACGGAGATGAGATAGCGCTCTCACTTCTCGGACTTCCTTGCACAGAGTTCAGAGAGAAGTACAAGACCAAGGACTTCTGTATCTGGATGTTCTCAATGGAGGACAAGAAGAATATCGTTGATGACGTATTTGGAAAGTTCCATGATATATTTGGCTTCTACCCTGAATCAACTGGTTCATACTACATGGACGCAGAGCTCACAAACTACATTAAGGAGAAGTACCCATCAGTTAAGTGTGCAGTTGCAACATGCTGGGAGGAGGGCCCTAAGGCTTACCACACATGTAACAACTCATGGTACACACTGTTTGATGGCGGCCCATGGAATCCATGGATACCTTCAAAGCAGAACACACATGCACCTGCAGCAAATGAGGCTGAGGATAGCGGAATCGTCGCTATCCCTCATCTTTCAAGAGATCTGCTGGCATGTTACGATGGAAATGGTTCTAACTTTGGTACACATCCACAGAACGTTCTCCGTGGAATGATCTATGACAGCAAGACATGGGAGTACCCATATCTGTACAACCTTATCGACCAGTATCGTCATCTGGCTAAGTTCAACAATGGATATTCATACAACATGATGTTCGTTGGACCGGGCTGGCTGAATAAGATGGGACGCTGGGAGGCTCCATACGAGCTGCTCAAGAAGAGCTACGAGGATGGAATGAAGTATTATGGCGACCTGAAGAAGGAAGGCAAATGTATCGACATGACAATGGCTGAATTTGCTGACTTCTACAGAGAGAACAAGACATACGAGGAGCCTGAGTGTGCTCTTTGGAAGGATATACTGTACGGATCAGACAAGCAGATATTCTGGTACTGCGATCCATACATGAGAGCCCAGATCAACATGGATCAGGGCGGTGCGATCGTTGACCTCAGACCATACGCTGCAAAGCTCAACTGGCCTGTAGGTATCGGAACTCCACATGTTCAGGATGCTTCATATCCATTCCTGATCCAGGAGAAGTACAGAGCAGGATATTTCACACACTATGCTGGAGAGGGTACTGTAAGAAGTGCCAAGATCAGCTACAAGGGTGAGGAGGTCGACCTCTGTCTGTGCAGAACAAAGGCAACATTCTCGCAGGAGGGAAGCACAAGAATCCTTACACTTGACCCAGTGGATATCGAGTTCTACGATCTGACAGTTAAACTTCAGACAAAGATATATTTTGAGGAGGGTTCATCCAAGATAAGACATGAGAGAACTATCCTCGAGATGAGCAACCCTGATGCAGAGGTTGAGATCAATGAGTACATGGTGGCATGCTACGGTACAACAGAGTACCCAGAGGACATGACAGGAATCACTCTCACAGCAAAGAATGCTTCAGAGAGCAAGTCACTCACATATGAGTACAAGTGCAGAGAAGAGGATCTCGCAGGCGCCGATGAGGTGTCAGCAGTTATACCTGCGATCGAGACAAAGGCTGCCATGGGAGCATCAGGCAGCGATGCAACAGGATATTTCAAAGAGGGATATGCGTTCTCGCCAATGTTCACTCTTGGTTATACAAAGACACTTAAGGATAAGGAGGTATTTTCAACATGGCTCAGTCTGGAAAAGGCAAATTAAATTACAGATGTCCAATGTGTTTTATGAGAGATCTGGATATAGATATGTTCTATGATAAGGACAAGAAGGAATACTACTGTATCCGTTGTCAGTATGTTGGACCAGAGGAGGACGTTCTGGCAAAGAACGAGCTCATCAGAATAAAATATGGAAGAATGTATGACAGGATTACATTTGACGACTAGGTGACAGATGTCATCTTGATAGAAGGCCGCCGACAGATGAAGATGAACTGGTACATCAGGGGTATGCAGAACATTTTTCTTCGGCGGCTGTTCTTGGTTATAACAGGCAGTAAAATAAATGCAGGTGAAGGAGACAAAAATATGGCAGATTATATAAAGGGCGTGGATCTCTCCGTTGTTGCCGAGGTTGAAGAGCTGGGGGCGAAATATTATGACAATGGTGTGCAGGGAGATATATTTGACATACTTAAGAACTATGGTGTGAATTCTGTGAGACTTCGTCTGTGGAATGACCCGTACACGGAGGACGGCGTGCCTTATGGCGCGGGCACAAATGACCTTGAGGTATACAAGAAACTCGCGAAGCGCGCTATGGATCATGGAATGAGCATTCTGCTTGATTATCACTACAGTGATTTCTGGGCTGACCCGGGCAAGCAGAGGGTGCCAAAGGCGTGGAGAGGCATGGATGCGGATCAGCTTGAGCAGGCTGTGTACGACTACACAAGGGAGACTCTTTTAGAGATGAAAGATGCGGGCGTTCTCCCTCAGCTTGTTCAGGTTGGAAACGAGCTTACAAACGGACTGATGTGGCCGCTTGGGCAGAAACCAGAATATGACAATATCGCGAAGTTTGTGAGCGCAGGAATAAGGGCGGTCAGATCGGTTGACTCTGATATTCCGGTCATGATACATCTCGACAATGGCGGCAACAATCCTATGTATGTGGACTGGTTTGATAACTACATGGAAAGAGGAGAAAATTTTGATATAATTGGAATGTCGTATTATCCGTTCTGGCATGGAACCATGAAGGAGCTGGAGGCAAATATGCGGGATATGGCGGATAGATATGGCAAAAAGATAGTTATTGCTGAGGTTTCCATGGGATTTACCATGGAAGACTATGCTGACTATGAGAAACTGGGGCCTGACGATAGAAAGGGCTATGCCACAAAACCTTCACTGGTGGAGAATCTTGACTACCCTATGACACCTGAGGGACAGGCGGAATTTATGAACGACATAATGAAACTGATAGATGATGTTCCTGGTGGCGATGGCTTTTATTATTGGGAGGCAGGCTGGATACCAGTACCGGGAAGCGGCTGGGCTACGGAAGGTGCTCTGTCATATATAGAGGAGTCTGGACCATGCGGAAATGAATGGGCAAATCAGGCACTTTTTGATTATGACGGACATGCTCTGCCGGCACTTAAGACTATACGTGATTACAAGCCGCTGCACAGCGACTATCCACTTAAGTGAATTATGGGGACGGAGGTGTCTGTCCCCTCCGTCCCTGTGGTTTCTGATAGTAAAGTACATATTTTTGATACATTTGGATATGTTTTGGTTGGGCGGGTCTGTGTATAATATATGCAGATGCGCCCTTTTAATATATTGGGCAAATTTACAGATGGGGGACAGGACGGGTTGTTCTGATTGATCAGGAGGTAAGGTATGAAAAAAGTAGCATTGTTCATGGATGGCTGGAAGAGGTATTTCACCTATGCCTGGCCGCTGGGATTTATGCAGAAGATAAAGGAAGCCAGGGCTGATGTTAATTTGTACATATTCAACAGCAACGGCAATTGGAACAGGGACGACGGTTACAGCTATGGAGAATACAATATATACAATCTTCCGGAGCTGACAGACTTTGATGGGATCATAATATCTGTCAACAATATCAAATATCCGGAAGTCACGGCGGAACTGCTGGACAGGATAAGGAAGAGCGGAGTTCCGGCTATAAGCCTCGAGACTGCTTTTGACGGCCTGCATTTTGTGGGTATAGACAATTATGATGCAATGTACGATATGACTCGGCATATGATAGAGAAACATGGTGCGAAGAAGGTGTGGTATCTTGCCGGACCGAAGGACAACTATGAGGCTCAGGAGAGATGCCGGGCATTCATGGACTGTATGGATGAATATGGCCTGACTGTGGATGATGAGGATGTCCTGTTTGGAGATTTTGGTTTCAATGACGGTGTGACGGGCTTTGAGGAGCTGCTCAGAGCACATGGACATACGTGTATAAAACACGAGAAGGATGGACCTGATTACGGCGGCCCTGCGGAGGTGTACGGTGAGATAACCAGTGGCAGTTTTGCGGATTCTGCCCCGGATGCCGAGGCTTCGAATAATGATGAGATGGATGAGAAAAGACTGGAAGAACGGGAGATAGTGAGGAAGATCCTTCCAGATGCAATAATCTGTGCAAATGACAACCTGGCTGTGGGTGTGTGCAACAGAGCTGAAGCACTTGGACTTTCAGTGCCAAATGATTTTAAGGTTACGGGATTTGACAACTTTGATAAAGCAGCGTACTATACGCCGCGCATAACAACGGTGAGCAGGATTCGTGAGAAGATCGGAGCTGCGGCTGCAGAGATCATGCTGAATATCTGGGCGGGAAACAATCCGGATACCAGCTCTTATATAGATTATAATTGTATATTTACGGAGAGTTGTGGCTGTGGCACGGATGCTATGCTGAACGGCAGACAGTACCTGAAGAATTATATAATGGGAGTTGTGGAACGCGAGGAGATAGATGAGAGCACACTTGACTTCACGCATTTGCTCAGCAAATGTGGTGATTACAGTGGCCTTTATCCATGTGTACAGACGGCATATTCACAGGCAGAGTGTAAGAAATGCGTTATGGTTGTCGACAGATCCCTTGTGGAGATGGGGGGAGCTGGCCCGACACTATCGGCGGCGTACGATGAGGATGTATTTGCTGTGAAGGGCTATCCTCATAGAATGCAGATCGTGTACAGGCAGGGCATAGCGGATGGCGATAGCGATACATACCACAGTATGTTTCCACTTTTGGATGATGAGACTGGCGGCAATATATTTTTATTTGCGCCATTTCATTTTGGAGAAAAGGCAGTTGGGTTCTGCTGTGTCGAAAATGGATATTACCTCATGGATAAGCAGCTTTGGTCAACTGTAATGAGCGAAGTGAATGTTGCTATGATAAATCTGTTCAATAAATGGAGGCTGGAGCAGATCAATCAGGAGCTTACGGCAATATCCATAAAGGATCCACTTACCCAGATATACAACAGGGAGGGTATGAGACAGATCGCCGCAAAGGCATTTGACAAGGCTGCGGGCCAGGGCAGGGCACTTCTCATAATGTTTGCAGACATGGACAGGCTCAAATATATAAATGACACTTATGGTCACGAGTACGGAGACAAAGCCATAAGGAGTGCCGCAAGAGCCGTAGCAGGCGGAGGCGGAATAAGCAGTATTCCGGTTAGATATGGCGGAGATGAATTTGTATCCATATCTATATACGATGAGGCGGAACCTCCTGAGGAAAGAAAGACGGCAATCCTTGAGAAAGCCAGGGAGATAGCGTCGCAGGAGAAACTTCCATTTGCCCTGGAGTTTAGTATAGGTTATGTTATAACAGACCCGGATGGTGATAAAACCCTTGAGGAGTATGTGAGGGAAGCGGATCACAGCATGTATCAGGAGAAGATACAGAGAAGGGTAAGCAGATAATAATAAAAAATTATCAAAAAATGGAGAATCAGGTTTTATGTGCTGATTCTCTATTTTCATTTAGTATGTTATAATTAACTGTCATGATCCAATTCGCCGCTCGCCAATCATGTAAGCATGTTGGCTCACTTGCGCTCATTATATCATATCGCCTGTCGGCTCAATGAGGACATTCGCATTATGACGTCTTGCGCAAGCGCATCCGTCGCAATGCTCATTATATCATGTGGACACAACGTGGATTATTTATATTAGATACTTAGGATCAAAAGGAGGATATACAATGCTTAAGAATGTAACAGACACAGTATTTTATGTGGGTGTGGATGACAAGAACATAGACCTGTTCGAGAATCAGTACATCGTGCCAAACGGAATAGCGTACAACTCATATGTCATCATGGACGAGAAGATCGCTATCATGGACATGGTGGATGCAAAGTGTGCAGACCAGTGGTTTGCAAATGTGGCAGAGGTGCTTGGCGACAGAAAGCCGGATTATCTCATCATATCCCATCTTGAGCCGGATCATTCCGCCAATCTTGGTGATGTGCTTGCGAAGTATCCGGATATCAAGATCGTATCAAATGCCAAGCTTTTCGGAATGCTTCCAAATTTCTTCGAGGTTCCTGTGGCTGACAGAAGCGTGACAGTTGCGGAGGGACAGACACTCTCACTTGGAAGCCATACGCTCCAGTTCTTCATGGCTCCTATGGTCCACTGGCCTGAGGTTATGGTCACATATGAACAGAGTGAGAAGATACTCTTCTCAGCGGATGCATTTGGCAAGTTCGGCACTCTGGATACCGACGAGGACTGGGCATGCGAGGCGAGAAGATATTACTTCAATATAGTAGGAAAGTATGGAATGCCTGTACAGGCACTTCTGAAGAAGGCAGCAGGACTGGATATCCAGAAGATATGTGCACTCCACGGACCAATCCTCACAGAGAATCTTGAATATTACATAGGCAAATATCAGCTGTGGTCAACATACACACCTGAGGATGAGGGAATCTTCATCGCATACTGCAGTCTCCATGGCAACACAGAGAAGGCTGCAAAGAAACTGGCGGAGATACTTGAGGCAAAGGGTGCGCCAAAGGTTGCGATATCAGACCTCTCAAGGGATGATATGGCAGAGTGTATAGAGGATGCATTCAGATACGACAGACTGGTTCTGGCAGCCCCAACATATGATGGCGGTGTGATGCCTGTCATGGCGGATTTCATCAACCACCTGAAGATGAAGGCGTACCAGAAGAGAAAAGTGGCATTCATTGAGAATGGTTCGTGGGCTCCAATGGCAGCCAGGCTCATGAAGGAACAGATGTCAGCGATGAAGGATATAGAGATCGTGGACGAGCACGTGACCATAAGGTCTGCGTTCAAGCAGTCGGATGTGGCAGCACTCGAGGCGCTGGCTGGAAAATTGTTATAAGAGATAAGGATAATAAACATAAAGTAAGTCTGAAACCGACTTACATACGTAGTTATTATTCATCTAACAGGTGAGTTGTCACAATAAAGTTGTTACACAGAGTTGCTATACATATCGTGAGCAGGGAATTTGAGCCCGCCGGTCCTTAGGTGACGCTGTGAGGCGGCACCTTAGTACCGCTGCAGGGCGAAATAAGCGGAAGCAACCCAGCGAATGATATGTATAGCAACTCTGTGTTCAAAGAAAAATTGGCAACTCACCGTCATATCAATAATATAAGGAAGGTGTAAGACATGGCTAAGTCCATGGTTTCCGGTAAGCCCCTCAGTCTGATGCTGCAGTTTGCCACCCCGCTCTTGCTCGGCAATCTGCTCCAGCAGACGTACAATATAATAGATGCGGCTATTGTGGGGCAGATACTGGGAGATAAGGCTCTGGCGGGAGTTGGAGCAAGCAGCAGTATACAGTTTCTGGTTCTGGGATTCTGTATGGGCTGTTGCGCAGGATTTGGTGTTCCTGTTGCAAAGTATTTTGGTGCAAATAATCTGCACAAGATGAGAAAGTATATATTTAACGGCGCGGTGCTGACGGGCATCATAGCGTTGATAGTCACGATTGTATGTTCGGTGTGCTGTAATCAGATACTTCATCTGCTTTCGGTTCCGCAGGATATATATGACAAGGCATATGCTTATCTTATAGTTATATTCCTGGGAATTCCGTTCACACTCATGTACAACTATCTGTCAAGTGTGCTCAGGTCTCTGGGAGACAGCAGAACGCCGTTCATGTTTCTGGCGTTCTCGGCAATACTCAACATATTCCTTGACCTGTTCTGTATAGTTGTCCTCAAATGGGACTGCGCCGGTGCGGCTATAGCAACCATTACGGCACAGGCGGTGAGTGGAATATTGTGTCTTGTATATATCTTCAAGAAGGTTCAGATTATGCATCTTGAGGCGAAGGACAGGGAGATAGAGGGCTCTGCAGTGAAGGAACTTCTTGTCATGGGAATTCCGACAGGCCTGCAGTTTTCCATAACCGCCATAGGAAGTATGGTCATGCAGTCTGCAAATAACAAGCTGGGAAGCGTGTACGTGTCAGGCTTCACAGCCGGTATGAGGATAAAGCAGTTCACTATGTGTCCATTTGATGCATTTGCAACGGCGGCATCTGTGTTCTGCAGCCAGAACCTTGGCGCCGGACAGGCAAAGCGTATAAAGCAGGGCTTGTGGCAGGCGATTGCTGTTGCAGTTGGATACGGTATAGTCGCAGGACTTGTGATGATAATATTTGGAAGACCGCTCTCCATGATATTTGTCAAGAAGAGCGCAGTGGATGTGCTTGACGCATCTGCCAAGTATCTCAGATGTATGGGCTGCTTCTACTGGAGCCTTGGAATACTGAATGTTGCACGAATGGTGACACAGGGCCTGGGATATTCCGGCCGTGCCATATTCTCCGGCGTCACGGAGATGCTGGCAAGGATCATAGTCAGCCTTGGATTTGCCGGAACATTTGGATTCACGGCCATCTGTTTTGCTGACCAGACGGCGTGGGTCACGGCGACCATCTACATATTGCCGACATGTCTCTACTGCGTGAAGAAGTCCACGGCGAAGATTGCTGCGGGAACGGTGTGATATGGAAAAGATAAAAATGCGTATGAATAACCGAGACTGTTGTCTGAGGATTCATACGCATTTTATAGTTGTGACATATTCGGGTTATATTACTTTTCCTTGCTGTCATCAAGCAGCTTGGGAGTGTTGGAGTTTAATGGGGATAGTATGCTGCGCCCTATCTGCTTTTCAAGGGATTCACGTGCATTTCTGGCAATATTGCCACCTTGGATGGTAGCATCTGTGGCCTCGGTTATACCTTGAGGATTAGTTGCCTTTGATATCTCTGTTGTCGATATCTCTGCAAGAGCATTCAGGACAAGCTCTGTGTTAGTCATATTGTCTCTGAGATTTTCTTTTTTCAGTCCCTTAAACTTTTTATATTCTTTCACTGTCTTTCCTGACCATGCGGCAGTAAGTATGTTTGTAAGAGAAGCATACTGTCTGGAATCGGTAATGCCGGCACGTCTCCACTCATTGGTCATATCTTTGCGAATCTCTATCCCACGCATACGCTGGGCTATCCATTCTTCAGAATATCCTTTGTTGCGGTATGATTCTATAGCACGATCTATAGCAATCTGAGGATCAACTTCCTCGTCCAGACGTTGTTTGCCTACCATTGCCAGCCATTGCTTGAATGGCTCAGCCTTTTTTGACGGAATGGACTGGATAATTCTCAATAGCCCATGTGTGTTGGTTGCTTGGATTTTACGCATTTTACCATCAGCGGCTATCATTTGAATAGGGGTACAAATTGTACCCCAGTTAGCTGATAATTCTGGGTCGCGGGATCGTAACTTTTTTACATATTGTTTTGGGTCGGAACTATCGGTCAAAACGTCAATTACATCAATTATGGAAAAATACCATTCCTCCTCCTGTGAGTGCCATACTTTTCTGACTTTATCATCATATATAAATTCAAGTTCCTGTTCGCTTAACTCTGGTATATCTGATACCTCAACAGGAACAGTCGAGGAAGTATTTTCATCATATACATAAAAAAGCATAATAATCACTCCAATCCATTAAAATTTTGCCCTTAACTCCACTACCTTACCAATGATCTTGACAGGTTTATTTTTTATGGTTTCATCGTCAAAATAGAGCGGTGCATAGCTGGGGTTGGTGGAAATCAGTTCCAGTCCTTCTTTATATTTTCTCAGGCGTTTGCACACGGCGTATTCACCAGCTATTGTAGCAATAACAGTGTCCCCTGTGTCTGCATCATCCTGTTGACGGACAATTACAACGTCGCCGCTGCTGATCTTGGGTTCCATGCTATCCCCCTTTATTCTAAGAGCGTAGAATTCGCCAGTTTTAGCAAGACTTTCGGGTATTTCTTCTGTATCAATAATCTTTTCGGTTGAACAAAATGTTTTGTCACATGATATATAATCAAATACAGGAATTGCATATGCCTCTGATTTCTTTTGGCTTCTTATGATATCTTTTTCTTCCAGAAGATCAGACCTAGAGCAATTGAAAATAGCGCACATGTGGTCAATTTTGTCCATTCGGGGAGACTTTAGCCCGTTACACCAATTTGACACAGTTGCAGTGCTGACATTCATCTGCTTAGCAAAGGCAGCTTGAGTATATTGATATTTATTAAGAAAAAAGAAAAGATTCTTTGCAAATTGGTCATTCATTCTTCTTTCAAATTCTATATCGGACATAGTAATCAACCTCCTTTTGAACAAATTATACACTTAAAGCTAATTTAATACAATATAAAATAACTATAAGTTAACTTATAGTAAAAAATAACAGCGAGATAAAAAGGGAAACAAACTTTGACATATCCTTCTATTCATTATAAAATTAATCTGATTTTAATGTTTCTCATATCTTGGTTTAATCATCGATTAGTATAGTAACAACATCAGTTGATGATATCAGCAACAAGCAATCAGAAAGACGACAGATCGTCGGAAGATGATGTAACCAAGATAAAGAGAAAGGGTGTAATGATTATGGATAAACTTGAAAAGGTAGAAAAGTTAAGAGAAAAGACAGGCGTCAGCTATGAGGATGCGAAGAACGCTCTGGAGGCATGTGATTATGACCTGCTGGATGCGATCATTTATTTGGAGAAGCTGGACAAGGTGAAAGCTCCTGAGGTGGAGAGCTTCACCACGGGTGCAGAGCAGCAGAGCTCAACAGAGTTCGAGCAGGCACAGCAGACATATACAAATGACTGCAATAAAGTGACGTTTGGACAGATGATGGACAAATTTTTCAAATGGTGCGGCAAGGTGTTAAAGAAGAGTGTGGATAGCACATTCATAGTAGAACGCAGAGGCCAGACCATGATAAACGTTCCGGTGCTGGTGCTTGTGATCGCACTTATACTTGCATTCTGGGTAGTGCTTCCACTTCTTGTGGTAGGTCTCTTCTGTGAGTGCAGGTACCATTTTGAAGGAATCGGCGACATCAACGTAAACCTTAATAGCGCATGTGACAAAATGGCAGACTCAGTTGACAACCTTAAGTCCGACGTCAACAACAAGTAATCAGAAAGATATATAAAAACAATATCAACACAGAATAAAAAGCTATATGTAATAAAAACAACATATATATCAAGTTGGTATAAACTGAAAAAGAAAAATATTAAAAGTAAAAACAGACATAAAAAAGATGAAAACAGGAATATCTTTTGCCGATATTCTGTTAATTACCAGCTGATATAGTTTGGCTTTGAGAATGTAATGTCTGTGAAATATACCTCTGCAATGGGTAGCCGTGGCGACTGAGCTTTGGTGCTTCTTGCCGAGGCATATTTCACAGGCTTACTTCAAAACCAAACTATATCAGCGTCCGTCATAAAAGAAAGGAAAAAGATATGGCACAGAAGATTCTCATTGTGGAGGATGAAGAGAAAATTGCAAGATTTGTGGAGCTGGAGCTGCTGCATGAGGGATACGAGGCAGAGAAGGCATTTGATGGAAGAACAGGGTTGGACAAAGCTCTGTCCGGTGGCTTCGACCTCGTGGTGCTGGATGTGATGCTTCCGGGACTCAACGGTCTGGAGGTGCTTCGAAGAATCCGCAAGGAGAGTGATGTGCCGGTCATCATGCTGACCGCGAGAGATGCGGTCATGGACAAGGTATCTGGTCTTGATGCCGGTGCAGACGATTATCTCACCAAGCCATTTGCTATAGAGGAGCTGCTTGCCAGGATAAGGGTTGCGTTGAAGAGACGCGGAGTTGCGGAGGTTCACACACACAGGATAGAGCTCCGTGGAGTGTGCATGGACACCGACAGGCATGAGGTTACAGTGTGCGGCGAGATAGTTGAGCTGACAAACAGGGAATTTGAGCTGCTGAGAACACTCATGGAGAACAAGGACATCGTTATGGACAGGGAAAAGCTGCTGAATGCGGTGTGCGGATACGATTACCTTGGAGAGACAAACATCATAGATGTGTATGTGAGGTATCTGAGAACAAAGATAGATGACAGATTTGGCGTGAAGCTCATCACAACGGTCAGGGGCGTCGGATATGTTATCAGAGAATGACCAATGTGAATACCGGCACGGAGCAGACAGATATGTGACAAGCCAGCAACGCATGGCACGGATACGCACAGATAGAGAGAAAATACATGGGAAAGAAAACTAACGAAAACAAAAGAATGTCATCGATAGCCAGAAGGATAAATATGAGCTTCTGGCTCAAAGAACTGGGCAATGTGATACTTATAGATATCGTCATTGCCTTTCTTATTGTAAGTGTATTTGCCGTGTGGGGCAGGAAACAGCTGCCACAGGGCGTGGGCGGAATGAGATATTACGTTGAGAAAAATGAAGATGGCGGAGCGTATGAATATATAATAGAAGGGTCAGATGAGAAGAAGTACAGATATGACGTTAAGATCCTTTGGGATATCATAGAGCTTCCGGGCATTATATTGCTGGGGATGGAGACTATAGTGTTGTTTGTTGCGTTGTTCAGGACAGCGGATGTCAGAAGGAGATTAAAGCCGTTGAACGATCTGGCAGTTACGGCGGAAAAGCTCAGCAAAGAGCCGATGGATCACAATAAGATAGACGATCTGGAGAAAGCCATATCGCACCTGTCTGCGGATGATGACGAGCAGGTTATACACACCGGAGACAAGGATCTCCAGAGCATAGAGATCGCGCTCAACAATCTGCTCAGAAATATGAAGGAAAATGAGAAACGTCAGATGAGATTCGTGTCGGATGCTTCCCACGAGCTCAGGACGCCTATTGCGGTGATCCAGGGATATGTGAATATGCTCGACCGATGGGGTAAGGATGACGAACAGGTTCTGGAAGAGTCCATAGAGGCACTCAAAAATGAATCCCAGCACATGAAGGAGCTTGTGGAACAGTTGTTATTCCTTGCAAGGGGCGACAGTGGAAGGCAGCACCTGAACATGGAGAAAACCGATCTCAACCGCATGGTAAGTGAAGTGTGGGAGGAGTCCATGATGATAGACGAGAGACACAGATATGAGTTCCGTGGTACTGAGAATGAGGCGTGTGTGCTCGGCGATGTGGCGATGATCAAGCAGTCCGTCAGGATATTTGTCCAGAACGCGGCGAAGTATTCTGAATCCGGCACGGCCATAATACTCGGTGTAAAAGAGGAGCCCGGTTATGTCAGTTATATGATAGAGGACGAGGGAACCGGAATGAATCCGGGCGATCTGGCCCACATATTTGACAGATTTTACCGCTCGGATGAGGCCCGGAATAATGAGACCGGAGGCTCAGGTCTTGGCCTGTCCATCGCTAAATGGATCGTGGATGCCCACGGAGGCACCATACAAGTCATATCCAGAGCGGATATAGGATCAAGATTTGTTGTGAGATTCCCTAAAATTGTTTAAAAAGAGAGGTTGCATATATTTATTGGTAATCTGAGTATCTGTGGTTGCTGAACAATCCCAGAATACAGCCTGCACTTCCTAAAATTATGTATTCTTTCATAAAAGAGGCGAGAGTCTTAACTGAGTGAACATCAATATACCATGGTATGATAGCATTAAAGAGATTTCCTCCGCTAAGAGACAGGATGATCAGTGTAAATGATAAAATGATGGCTATGGTGATGTTCTTCGCTGTATATACTGTGCCGTAATATAAACCGCAGAAGCAATATATTATAATAAGATTTTTGGCTATAAATCTTTCTGGGTAGAGAATTGTCCTGAAGAACAACAACGATGTTATGGCACACATTAATAAAGACAGGTATAAAAATGGAATAATTGTTTCTACCCATTTTATTCTGTGGGCTATGTAAAAAAGTTCCCGGCTTGGGCTATATACAAACGGCATAAAGGTTATTGTATATAGCAGCATAACGCACACAGGATATGCTATGCAGTAACACTGCTGCAGTGCGTTTTCTTTATCCTGCAGATCAAGGGGTTTCATCATCATAAAGCCCGTAATAGCAGCTAAAACAGCTATAATTACACAGAGTATCATTCCCTTACGCAATATAAATAGTGAGTTATGTATTCTTTGCACCATAGTTACACTCCGTTCCTGTAAGACTTAAGAATATACATGTATCCATCTTCCAAAGTGGGATCAGCTGATGCAGGCTCTGAGGTATCAATAGAAGGGGAAGCCAAAAGCCTGGTCATGGCTGTTTTGATTCCGTCTGTAGTGTCTTTTGCAATTATATAGCCTTGATCGATAATTTCTATATAATCACACAAAAACTCCGCATCGTCTACGATGTGTGTGGATATAATAATTATCTTGTCATCACAATTGGTTTGTTTTATAAGATCCCTGAATCTGAGTCTTTCCTCAGGATCAAGACCTGCTGTCGGTTCATCGCATATTATTATAGGGGGATTGCCAAGAAAAGCCTGGGCGATTCCAACACGTCTCACCATTCCGCCAGACAGAGTATGAGCCTTTTTGTCAATATAACTTGATAAATTGACACTTTCTATAACTGATTCGATGTCTTCATCAAGACTACATGATGAAATACCCTTGGAAAATGCAATATAACGCATACATTCTCTTACGGTCATTCCGGGAAAAAGACCAAATTTCTGAGGCAGATACCCGATATCAACAGAATGTATATTTGCTCCGTTCAGGAGAATGCTTCCGGTAGCTGATGGATATAACCCAATAAGGGATCTCATGAATGTGGTTTTGCCGGCACCATTAGGACCGAGTAGTCCGTGTACTCCTGATTCAAAATTACAGTTTAAATTGTGAAGAATTGTGTTCCCTCCCAAAGTAGTTGTCATATTTTTTATTTCCAGCATAATAATCCCCCTTTATCTGAACGGATACAAGTTACTTTATTCTGTTGTTTCAGTGATGCCAAGTTCGTCGTATACATCTTCCTGAATCTTTTGAAGTTCCTCATCGGTGAGAATTGAATCAATATTGTACCAATTACCTGTCTGTATATAATTGGTGTAGTAAATATCCAAATTACCTGCAGCATCAAACATCACCATGTCAGAACCGTACATATATGCATTTCTGTGTATTGGTTGTATCAGGATTGTTTTCCCGATAAGGGAATAATCAGTTGCCTTTTCTTCAGGTGTATAGTTTATATATTTTTTTATCTGGCTTGTTATGTAGTGGTTTCGACTCGGATCGGTGTCCGCGCCAATATATGGGAAAATGTATCGCACATTATCAATAATCTGTTCTCTCCAAAATATGCCGGAAACAATGCTTAGCTGATCACTGAAACCACTGAACGTGTCACCGGACAAGCTGAGATTGCTATACGTAGTAAAATCAGAGTATATGGATACTGTGAACCTGCTCAGATCCTTAGGAAGCTGGCAATATCCGTTTTGAAATAAGTCTCCATTTCCAGCAATTGGGTAATACGGGAAGTTCCCAGGAAGATATGCACCATTTTCCCCTGTGTAGCAAATATTGTAGGATTTTCCTGTATACTTTATGTATATGGATGAGAGATTGCCGGCTTCGTTGTATATGCATAGCTTATTCCCATTTCTGCTATAGCGGATAGCATTATCCTTATCATCTGCTATATAGTCGATATTGTAATCTTTACAGAGTATAAAATGGTATTCAGGGAGACTGGTGTCTGATAGCTGCATATACATATCTGCGATCAAATTCTTCCTTATGTCAAAATGTATGTTATACTCTGTAACATAAAAATCTATTTCCTTTGTTGGAGTAAGTAATTCCTGTTCATTTGCAAATAAATCCGAGGAATCGTCTGCGTATCCAGGGTTACTACCATTATATGGGATGTTGCAGATATAAATAAAGGAAAACGAGCATAACACTGAAAATATGGTGGCAAAAATCAAAGATAACTTCTTGTATCTGAAGAAATTTGTGATCAAATATACGGAGATCACGCCAAATACTATATACAAAGGTTTGGACAGAAAATGTATATTTACAGGAATTAAAGCTGCTTCATCTGGAATATAAGTAAGAGAAGCACAGAATATATTGGATATTTCCTGTATACTGCCGATTTTATCTTCCGCAGGAAAGGTGAACTTACCCGATTGCAATATGGCAACTATAGTGAACCCAAATAATGCAAGATAGGCAAGGATAGTATTGTTGATATACGATATGATGAGCCCAGTCATAACCGCACAAGTGTTAACCATAAATACATGTGTGAAAATAGCCTTAATTGTATATATATAAAAGTCTGCAGAGGAAGAACCTGACAGTATACAAAGGCATATACATATAACTAACATGCACATACATAATAAGACATTTATGATAGAGAGAATAAGCAGTTGCTGTGATTCTCTTTTAATTGATGACATAGTGTATGTGCTTATGCTCTCTACCACATTGGTTTTTTTTACGATAGATGTGTATTCAAAGGACAAGTACAAAAACAGAATATAATAATATATGGAATTTCCAAGCATCATATCTGTATGTTCAACTATATCAATGTAGTTAAATTCTCTAAGCAGACTGTCTTCAATGAATTTGTATACTGAGTATAAAATACAAAATATGATAGCAGCGATGGAAGGCCAAAAGCATTGTGGAGTTTTCCTGAATAGTATGTAATTCTGTTTAAGCATTACCTGGTTCCTTTCAATATTTTAATAATCTATTCTTGCCCAGCCAATACCAGGTTTACTGGTATTGTTCTGATATAATTTTACTGTTAGTTTTTGGCTATAACCAGTTTTGGAGGAGTATATGTAATTAAAATTTGTATTAGGAATACATCCTCCAGTTATGTAGGTTTGTGATTTTGCATTATCAGTTATGCTGTATCTTATGCCAGTACCACCGTTTAGCGCTCCACCGTTTATTTGTGCACTAGCACAGCTTACTGTTGCACTTTTGCTTGTATCTTTCATTACAAGGCTTATTGACTTCGAACTAGCATTGGCTATTGTTGGTAATAACAACATAAAGCATAAAGCTAGTATAGATAATAGCATTGATTTAGAGTGTTTCATGTTTAATTTTCCTCCCATTTTAATAATAAGTATAACTACTTTACCTCCCATCATTAATAAATTATAATTAGTAAAGTTTAGTTGCTCTAAAATTTACGTAAGTTGTATTAATTGGTAAATGAAAGGCGGAAGATGTTAAAAGTTGCTATATGTGATGATGAGCAGAAGGATATAGACATTGCAGAAAAATGCATATTGGAGTATTCGTTTAAACACAATCTGGATATTGAATGCGCCAACTACAGGACGGGGCAGGAATTGCTGGACAAGATGGAATCTGGTGAACATTATGATTTTTTTGTCTTTGATGTGGAAATGAAGAAGGAGGATGGAATATATATCGCCTCAATTATCCGAAAAAGATACGACAAAAATGCAATTATCATTTTTGTAAGCAATTACCCGGGACATATGGGACGGAGCTTTTCTGTGCATGCATATAATTATATTCAGAAACCTCTTAAATATATAGAGTTGGAACAAGTATTATCTCAGGTTTTGCGTGAGATAAGGGACATGGAGTTTAATAAGTTGATTGTGCCAGCGGCAGATGGAGAAAGAGTTGTTAATATATCTGATATTATGTATATAGAAACCTCGAGAAAATTTCAAAAGAGTGTAGATATTCATTCTGCAAAAGAGATTATACAGGTTACAGGAAATTTAAAAAAATGGTTTAACTTGTTAAAGGACAAAAGGTTTGTATACAGCTTTAAGGGGTATATTGTAAATATAGATCACATAGTTACCTTGAGAGGCGGGGAGCTTGTTTTGGATAATAACGAGATTATTCCGTTGTCAAGGAAATATGAGGAAGAGGTAAGGAAGAGTCTTATTAATACGGTTATATCAGATGTGGGGAGCATCAGAGGTTAAAGGGTGAGTTATTTAGTATTAATTTTTATATCAGCAATTATGGATGCTGTGACTGTAAAAGTTTATGTAGAGAAATGGCTTGGAAAGCCTACGCTTAGAATATCGACAATAGCATATTGGGGTATATTTATTTTAACAGAGCTGGCTTCAAGAGGCGGACAGCTTTTCATGATAGACGTGTCACAGGAGAAAGCAATGGTCAGCCAGGTGTCCGCACATATAGTTATCATGCTCGTATTTATTTGCCTATATGATTCCCGTATAGCTGAATGTATATCTGCGTTTATTATATGGGTATTGGGTTATCTGGTGAGCATCGGTTTATCTGATGTAGTGGTAATTACAACGGATCAGATGCTGTATGACGGTGGAATAACTCATCTGATCTCGGTGATGGATATGTATGCACAGTTTATTATGCTGCCTGTCCTGATCATAATACTGGTAGTGAGAAATTATGTATCAGGTAGATATTCATTTAAACAGTTGGTCATAGTGCTTATAACTCCAATGATAAGTTGTTATCTATACTTGATAATACCAGAACAGATCGTGCTTTTGTCAGGGTATGGATTTATATTTGTGCTGATAATTGTGCTGGTCTTAAATGTTTTGAATTATTATCTGTTTGATAACATGGTGGATAATTATAAATTGAAAAATCAGGTAACAATGCTTGGTTATCAGTTGGAGCATCAGTCGGATAAATATGACCAATTGGTTCTTTCTTATAAGAAAATTGGCAGTATGGTTCATGATACCCAAAAGCATATAAGCTATATAAGGTCATGCATAGAAGAGAAAGAATATGACAGGATAAGAACAGTATGTGATAGATATGAGGAAGAATTAAAAAATAAATATGTTGTTTCAAAAACAGGAAATCTTGTTATTGATACATTTGTGAACAGTGCGTATACATTTGCCCAAAACAATGGCGTGAAATTTCATACGGATTTTAAGTTCGATAAAAATTCAATAATGGTCTCTGACTATGATATGTGTATAATAATAGGAAATCTGCTGGATAACAGTATCAATGCATGTAAGAAACAGAAGGAAAAAGAGGGGGTATATATAAAGCTGGCAATAGTGCAGACAGATCGGCATTTGGTAATAGATGTGAAAAATAGCAGTACACAGTCTGACGTGGGCGGCAGTAAGGATATGACTCATGGATATGGTATACAAAATGTGAAAAATACCATGGACAAGTACAATGGAATAATGGAGATAAAGAATACATATGGGGAATATGAAACACTTGTGCTGATCCCCATAAATCAGGATTAAATGTACATAAACCGCATGCCCCCGCATAAACTGTAAAAACAGAATATGCGGGGGCTTTTTCTTTGAAGGATTACATAGAAGAGCGGGCAATCGAAGCGGCAAATTATATCATAGACACAAGGGCGACTGTGAGACAGACAGCGGACAAGATGGGTATAAGCAAATCAACGGTGCACAAGGATATAACGGAACGGCTGGTCCGTATAAGACCCATGCTGGCGGCCCAGGCCAGGGTGGTGCTGGACGCCAACAAGGCGGAGAGACATATAAGAGGAGGGCTTGCCACGAGGGAGAAGTATCTGCATGTCACAAAGTTTTAACATAGCTTATGTTGTATTTTTCTCTGATTTGGGTTAAACTTTTGATGATTATATAATAGTGGACTAAGTGTGGGCTATTAGAAAATGGCAGTTTAACTATAGATTAGAGGTTAGGATATGAGATTTATTCATGTTTCGGATGTGCATTTGGGGATGATTCCTGACAAGGGAAAGCCTTGGAGCGATGTCCGTGCGAAAGAGATAGAAGAGACATTTGACAGGATCCTGGATATTGCGGAGGAGAGAAAGGTAGATCTGCTCCTCATTGCCGGCAATCTGTATCACAGTGCGCCGAAGGCAGCGGATCTTGCAAAGCTTGATGCCAGACTTGCAAAACTTACAAATACAAGAACGGTGATCATTGCGGGCAGTAGTGATTACATTGAAAGTGGATCTCCATCGGAGAATTATGAGTTCACATCGAACACAGTGCTTCTTCCGGCTGGGGAGTTCAGCAATGCGTATTTTGAAGATATAAATACCTGTGTGACCGGTTTCAGCTATGGACAGGCGGAATACACGGAGGATTTCTCAGAGGGGATAGATGCCCAGACGGAAGGCGCTGTCAATATACTTCTCATGCATGGAGGAGATGCCAGCCACAGTCCATTTAATTTCCGAAAGCTGGCTGACACAGGATTTGACTATGTGGCACTCGGACACCTGAGAAAGCCGAAGCACATGGTGAAGAACCGTATGGCATATCCGGGATCGCCGGAGCCTTTGTCACCTTCTGACACAGGAAAGCATGGCTTTATTTATGGACAGATAATAAACGGAGAGACAAGGATAAAGTGGGAGCCTGTTGCCTGCAGGAATTACATCAACCTTGGACTTGAGATAAAGCCGGAATATACTGACAGACAGATCGAGCATGCTGTTCTGAAACAGATCGATAAGATGGGAACGCAGAACATATATCGGGTTATCCTGAAGGGTCAGAAGGGGCGCGGAGTGAGACCTCAGTTTGATGATGTGTCTCAGGATTACAAGATATATGAGGTTGTGGATAATACGATGTTCGAGTACAATGCTGATGGTCTCAAGAGGGACAATGAGCACAATGTACTTGGAAGATTTATCGCTGAGTTGTCCGGTGAGGATGACGAGGTCAGCAAAAAGGCACTTGAATATGGTCTTGAGGCGATCATAGCAACTGGAGAAAAGTAATGTATATAAATAAACTTTTTTTGAAAGAATTTGGAAAATTCAATAACAAAGAAATAAAGCTGGACAAAGGCTTGAATGTGCTCTATGGAGAGCCCGGAGCCGGCAAGAGTACGATCAGGGATTTTGTGTCCGGTATACTGTATGGTATGAATAAAACCAAGGGTCTTGGAACCCGGGGAGACAATTTTGCATTAAGAAAGCCATCCGGTGGAAATGGATATGCCGGAAAGGCACAGGTGACAAATGCCGGAAAGAGTCATCTTATGGAGAGAAATTTCAACATGTCCACGGACGGTGCAACGCTCACTGATATAGAGAGTGGTAAGGATGAGAGACTTGTGTCTAAGAATTCCTACAGAGGTGTCCTGTTTGATATGGACAAGAGCACATTTGTGGATGCAATGTGTGTTGATCCGCCGGAGGAGATGGGCGGAGATGACAAAGCTTTGTGTGACAGACTCGAGAAGTATCTTCAGAATATGAAGGAGACGGGCTGCAGCGGAATAAACAGAGCAGACGCAGTGGCGTATCTTGAGAACGAAAAGAAGAAATATGACAATCAGAAGTATCTGGTTCAGATAGAAGAGCTGGAAGCCCAGATGGATGAGCTGGGTGAAGTTGATAAGGAGCTTGAAGACATCCGAACTGCCAGACGTGAGGAGCTTGATGCTTATAATATGGAGATCGCACGTTTGAAGAGAGAGGCAAGGCAGCTTGTGAATGAAAAGGATGCTGGGATCCCTGACGAGGATGAGGACAGGGAGCGAAGCAGAATATTCCTCGAGGTTGAAGCTATAGATGATGAGGATGAGCTGAAGGAGAAAAAGAAGCAGGAGAAGAAGGACAAGAAGCTGACGGACAATATATTTGTCATAATGGCAACAGGAATACTGGTTGTTGCGGTGGTCATGCTAGTGGTTCACCTTGTTGGTTTTCAGAAGTCCATACAGCAGCTATTCACGATATGTACGATTGCGTTTGTTGCTATAACCATCATAGATGGATTGTTCAGGAAAGGCGCATTTGACAGTGATAAGCTTCCGTCTGAGGAGGAGTTCAGGAGAACCATATATGAGATGGGAAGAGCAACTGAGTCGAGGACGGTTCGCGTTGAGATAGACAGAGCTTTTCAGGAGGAGCATGACAGGAAGCTTGATATGTTCAAGTTCCAGGAGCATGATGCCATAGAGAAGAGGGATGCCTACTATGAACTCAAGGAGAAGAGAGACGCCATATTTGCCGATTATGATGTGCTTGAGACTGAGAAGAAGGCCATAGATAAGGCTATCAATACCATAATGGACATATCGGAGGAGTTCTCAGGACTGTTTGCCGGTATGGACGGCAGAGTATCGGATATTCTTAGCGCACTCTCCGGTGGACAGTATCAGGAGGCAAAGCTCGATGATGAGATGCATGTTGCAGTGAAAAAGGATGACCATTTCTTCCGGGCGGAGTTCCTGGGACATGAGGTCGTTCGGCAGGTGTATCTGGCTGTGCGGCTGGCTGTTGCAGAGATACTTAACAACGAGAAAATGCCACTTGTGCTGGACGATGTGATAGATGTAACCGATGAGAGTCAGCTCACGGGAGTGCTCAAGGCGATGAGTATGGTGAACACGGAGCAGACGATATTGCTTACATCCGATAAGGATCTGGTTAACAGACTTGAGGATATGCATATAGCATGCAATGTGGTGACATTGTAGAAAGTTTCTAATAATAAATAATTAAAAGACCTGCGGAAGCTTGCGATACATGGTATGTATCAGGTGAGCTTACGTAGGTCTTTTTTGTAAGTCTATAATTGTATATTAGTAATTCTCGTAGTTATCTGAGATAGTGTGCTTCTCCTTGTACTCAGCAATTCTCGCACTGATTCTCTCTGATGGATCAAGAAGATCGCTGAGAGATGCATCGTGGTTGAGGTGATCGATAATGAGTGCAATGTACTTGCTCATGTCGGCTGATACATACCAGTCGCGGTCTGCAAGCTCAGGAAGCTGATAAGTGAGGTTGGTTGTGATGACCTTCTCAATGAGACCTTCCTCGTGACACTTGTCAAATACCTCAAGACCCTTGGTGAAGAGACCAAATGTAGCAAGTGCAAATACTCTCTTAGCCTTTCTTGCCTTGAGTTGCTTGGCAACATCTATCATACTCTCGCCTGATGCGATCATGTCGTCGATGATGATAACATCCTTGCCTTCAACTGAATCACCGAGAAACTCATGGGCAACGATAGGATTACGTCCGTCCACAACTCTTGAGTAATCTCTTCTCTTGTAGAACATACCTACATCTACACCGAGAAGGTTAGCGAAGTAGATAGCTCTGTGCATAGCACCCTCGTCAGGTGATATAACCATCATGTGGTCGTTATCTATCTCAAGATCAGGAGTTGATCTAAGAAGTGCCTTTACAAACTGGTAAGTAGGCTTTACGTTCTCGAAACCGCTCTTTGGAATAGCATTTACAACACGTGGGTCGTGAGCGTCAAATGTAACGATGTTGTCTACACCATACTGCTGAAGCTCCTGGAGCATAACTGCACAGTCGAGGGACTCGCGTCCTGATCTCTTGTGCTGACGGCTCTCATACAGGAAAGGCATGATGACAGTGATCTTTCTAGGCTTGTCTGTCATGGCAGAGATGATTCTCTTCAGATCAGCATAGTGATCGTCAGGAGACATTCTCTGAGTCTGGCCACCCATGGTGTATGTGCAGCTATAGTTTCCTACATCAAGCATGATATATATGTCTTTACCGCGGACTGACTCGTTGACAATACCCTTTGCCTCACCTGAACCAAATCTAGGGCAGTCTGCCTTGATAAGGTAAGAGTCCTTCTCGTAACCGTGGAATACGATGCTTGACTTGTTCTCGTTCTGACGGTTCTTTCTCCATTTTACGATATAAGAATCGACCTTCTCTCCGAGAGGTACAATGCTCTTATGAGCAATGATTCCTAAGCTTCCTACAGGTATTGTTTCCAACTTGCTATCGTCTGGCATAATAAAAATCCTCCTAATTTGCTTTCGTTGTCTACCTTTTGTTCCTGGCTATGCTTTTCATTCTTTTTACATAGCGGATGTTATCTCCGTAGAGATTGAAGATGAGATAGCTATCAACTATTCGTGACATGATACGCTCTGTATACCTGTTCTTGAATTCCTGCAGATCAAGATTGGTAGAAATGAGAGTAGACTGTCTCTTGATAGTTCTCGTATTTATAATCTCAAATAACTGAGACAGGACAAATGAGTTGGTGTACTCTGTGCCCAGATCGTCAATTATAAGAAAATCGCAGTTATATATGTAGTCATACAGCATCTTCTGATGCGGTTCATGACCACCCTTTATTATAATGTCCTGTAAGATATTATCAAATAAATTTATCGCCGACAAGTATAAAACTGTATAACCTTTGTCTAAAAGTTCCTTAGCGATACAATTTGTCAGGAAGGTCTTGCCTGTTCCGGTCTCTCCATATATAAGAATGCCCGGTCTGCTGTCCTGAAAATTCTCTGTGAACTGTCTTGATGCAGACAATATGCTCTGTGCATTCTGGTAAGGAGTGTAATTGTAGCCAGCAATGTGTTCATCTCTGTAGAAATCAGGATTGAAGCTGGCAAAATTCTCCGTCTCCAGCACCTTCTCTATGGTGGACTGCTGGTACAACTGGCTGATGACCATGTGTTTCAGACATGAACATGGCTTACCATCTACATATCCGCTGTCTCTGCATGCGGGGCAGTTGTATATCGGTGCCAGATAATCGTCAGGGTATCCGGTCTGTGCCATGAGCTGATGCTTCTCATCGCGGAGAGCGTGGTTCTTCATGGAGAGTGCTTCTTCATCCACTTCCTGATGCAGTATCCTTGCCCTTGATGCCTGGACGGCACTGTGGGCGATGGCATCGTCGATCTCCTTTATACGAGGGATCCTGGCATATACCTCAGCTTTTCTGTTGTCCTGTCTGCGAAGATTGTCCTGTCTGATCCTGCTCAGTCGGGACAAAATATCATCATAATTTATATTGCCCATAATATGTATATATTACCTCTTGTCAAGATTGAGTTCATCTGCAAGCATCTGTTCCAGCTTGTCCAACTGGTTGGACATGTCTGTCTGCTTGAAGTTCGCAAATCCATTCGGATTCCTGGTGGCTGCAGGCTGCGCTGTGGCCGCTGATTTCTTCTTGAGGAACTCCTGATCGAGCAGTTCGACATCCCTAATGGATTGTACACCATTCTTATGCCAGTTTTCAAGAATTCCATTGACATATGCGAAGTTGGCGGACTGTGGCTTGGAGATTATGGCCTTCTCACATGCCAGAAGGATAAGATCCTCTGAGAAATTCATCTCACCTGTCCACGCGTCAATGTATGCGGTCTCTATGCTGGTAGGATTGCTTCTGCGTATTCCGAGTGCAGAGAAGACCTTTCTGTAAAATGGGTTGTAGGCGGAGCTGTCTGCCTTGGCCTTGTCAACCGTGTCGATTCCTTTTTCATACCATGCTATGGCTACGGTCTCCGCATATCTGAAGCTTGCCTTGCCCATGGTCAGACAGTATTCGATCAGATATTCGATGAGCTCCTGGGAGAAGCCAAGCTGGTCGTATATGTATATGAGACTTTCTGATTCAGGCATGGAAAGCGGTCTGCCAAAATATGCCTCTGTCTCAAACATAATATCAGAGAGAACCTCGTCCTCCTGTTTCTTCCTAAGAAATTCTGGTGTAACTGTTATCTTGTCAGGCAGAGTGCGCTCCGGCACCTCGGCCTTGTCTTCGTCTGTGATCGTCGCCGTGATCTCGCTGTTGTTATCGTCATCCCCGGTGGAATAATCCACGCCGAGAATAGAGAGGTCGTCAACTCCGCTGTCGGAGGAGATGCCCTTGTCGTGAAGAGGGAGAAGAGTTATTCCTGTAAGCTCCTTCTTCTTGTTGTAGTTGAGTTTCATAACATCCTGGCTTATCCAGTATTTTATGGCTCTGCAAATATCCTTCTCTGTGAGATTAAAATGATCTGCTATGTTGGCGACAGACACGGGTTTACTGGAAGACATAAGTCTGACCAGATACAGATATACCTTAACAAACTCTCCGCTGGCGGAGGTCATGTAATAGTCTATAAAAAAGTTTGATATAGAGGAATATGTTTCGTTTTTTTCTGTTGTAATAGTAATGTAGCTCATGTCAAAAAACTCCTTGATCATACTCCTGAAATAGCGCATTTCCCTTAGCGCAAATGCATTATAACATGAACTTTTTGGAATGCAAACAGAACATACAGTCGGTTGGGAAAAATGGTGGGGATGTGGATAATGTGGATAATGTGGACGAAAAAGAGACATAAAAATACAAAAGTCATAGTTTAACAGGGCTTTGTAATATTTCTGTAAAAATTATGTCAACAAAAAAATATAAGCTCTGTGGGGAAAACTTTCCCACAGAGCTGTGTGGATAATGTGGATAACTAATTTTTTATCAGGTCATTTCCGATAGAATAGACGTTTCCGGCGCCCATAGTTATCAACAAATCATTTTTTTTGCAATTTTTTAAGAGATAATTTTCTATATCGTCGAAAGATGGAAGATAGAACGCATCAGTACCCGTCTCGGCGATCTTCTCGGCGAGTTGCTTTGCTGAAACAAGTCCGGTATCCTTCTCTCGGGCTGCATAAATATCTGCCACGATGACGTGGTCACATACCTTGAGTGCGTCTACGAACTCATCGAACAGAGCGTAGGTTCTTGAGTAAGTGTGTGGCTGGAATACGCACCACAGTTCGTTGTAGCTTGTGTTCTTTGCTGCCTTCAGTGTGGCTGCTATCTCAGTTGGATGGTGAGCGTAGTCATCCATGACTCTCACGTTGTCGAGGATGGTTCCCTTGTACTCAAAACGTCTCTCGGCACCGACACACTCTGACAGTCCCTGTTTGATGACATCTATGGAGATTCCAAGTTCAAGGGATGCCGCTATGGCTGACAGTGAGTTGTATACGTTGTGCTCACCGAATACCTTGAGTGTTATGTCAGTGATCTCTTTGCCGTCCACAACCAGTGTATAGGTTGGATGGCCGAAGTCATCAAATCGTATATTGTGTGCTGAATATTTGTTCTGTGCGCCCTTTCCAAATGTTACCACGCGGCACTCGAGGTCTCTGACAACGGTATCATAATACTTCATATCGCCGTTCACGATGACCAGGCCCTCCTTTGGAGTCTTGGTGGCAAATACATGGAATGACTCAGCGATCTCATCTATATCCTTGAAGAAGTCAAGGTGGTCGGCATCCACGTTCAGTATGATACTGATAAAAGGCTTAAATGCGTGATAGCTGTTGGTGTACTCACATGCCTCTGTTACAAAGTATTCAGATTTGCCTACACGGATATTGCCGCCGATGCTGTCGAGGATTCCTCCGACTGATATGGTAGGATCAGTGTCCGCATCTATGAGGATGTAGGACAGCATGGAAGTCGTTGTTGTCTTGCCGTGGGTTCCACTGACGGCTATGGAATATTTGTAATTCTCCATGATCTGGCCGAGAAGCTGGGCTCTGGTGAGCATAGGAATGTTCTTCTCCACTGCGGCCTTGAACTCTTCATTGTCAGGATGTATGGCTGCTGTGTATACGACCAGGTCTATGTTGTCTGTTATGTTAGATGCACACTGACCGATGTTGATAAGCGCTCCCATGTCGGCAAGCTGATCGGTGATTTCGGATGCTTTCATATCTGATCCGGTAACCTTGAATCCGGCCTTCAGAAGTATCTCTGCGAGACCGCTCATGCTTATTCCGCCTATTCCCATGAAATGGACGTTGATTGGCTTTGAAAAATTGATCTTGTACATTTGTATTTCGCCTTCCTTATATAAAAGATTGATTACTATATTTAAAAGTGTTTTTTATTATAGCATAACTGCCCTCAAATGAAAATAAATGGTTTTGGTCAATTGCATAGATTGTTATTGAACGAAAATTATGTTATAAATGGAGGTAGTGTGATGGAAGTTGATAATAAATCTATATCAATTGGTAAGAAGCCATGATAAATGTATTATGTACCAGACAACACAGAGAAATGTGGATATTATGAATGCACGAAAGTGCGGAACAAGATTCCTGAGCCTTTCTGTGGATGAGATGGAGGAATGTCCTGACTGTGCAGCAGAGTGGGATCCGGAGATCGGACCGGATGAGGTGATGGAAGCTGAGGAGAAAACTGCAAAACTCATGCGTATCGTAGAGGGCGCAGAAGAGGTAGAGAAGATGGATGCATTGCTCAGCCTGGCTATAACGGGCGGAGATTATAACTGGATCTGAATGGACAGAGTGATACGATCAGCAACTGGATCATATGCGTAGTGATTGCTATGACAGAAGATCCACAATATATATAAGTAGAGGTTAACACATGATTACAAATGACGCTACATTATTAAAGGTAAAGCACGAGGTGCTTTATGAGGTGGCAAAGCTTGCGTATGAAGGCAGGCTGGATGATGAGAGGGACAATCTTCCATATAAGATGGTTCCCGGTCCACAGCCATTTTTCAGATGTTGTATATACAGAGAGAGGGAGGTCATCAGACAGAGGATCAGACTTGCCGAGGGCAAAGCCCCTGGAACAGAGGATGATGGGAATGTAGTCCAGATCATCAATTCTGCCTGTGAGGGTTGTCCGATCTCACGTTACGTAGTAACTGATAACTGCCAGAAGTGCATGGGAAGAGCGTGCCAGCAGGCGTGCCGTTTCGGTGCCATCAGCATGGGACGCGACAAGTCCTACATCGACCCATCAAAGTGTAAGGAGTGTGGACAGTGTGCCAAGGCATGTCCGTACAATGCCATTGCAGATCTGATGCGTCCATGTATCAAGAGCTGCCCGGTTGGTGCCATATCTGTGGCTGAGAATGGAACCGGTATTGCGGTCATAGACAAGGACAAATGTATAGACTGTGGTTCATGTATCCACAAGTGCCCATTTGGTGCGATCGGATCAAAGTCTTATATAGTAGATATAATAAATGACATGAGAGCCGGCAAGAAGGTATTTGCCATGTTCGCACCTGCCACATACGGACAGTTCGGTGCGGATATCACCATGGCGAGCTGGAGAACAGCCATGAAGAAGATAGGCTTCTACGATGCGGTGGATGTGGGACTTGGTGCCGACATGACAGCCATGGCAGAGGCAAAGGAATGGATGGAGGCCAAGGCAGAGGGCAGGAAGAAGACAACCTCATGCTGTCCTGCATTCAAGCTTCTGGTGGAGAAGCATTTCCCTGAGCTGGCAGACAGGGTATCTGAGACCGTATCACCTATGTGTGCAGTATCGAGATACATCAAGGAGAATTATGAGGATGCCGTGACAGTATTCATAGGCCCTTGTATCGGCAAGAAGGCGGAGAGCGCAGCCGGAGAGAAGGAATCTGCGGACTATGCGCTGACATACGGAGAGATCAGAGCCATGCTGAGAGCAAAGGATGTCAAGCTTGAGCCAGAGGCTGAAGATAACGACCAGTCCACACTGTTCGGCAAGAAATTTGCAAATGCAGGCGGAGTCACAGCGGCAGTCATAGAGAGCATGAAGGAGCTCGGCTGCGAGGACGAGGTTAAGGTGTGCAAATGCGATGGAATAGATGCATGTAAGAAGGCACTGACTCTCATGAAGTTCAACAGATTCCAGGATGACTTCATGGAAGGTATGGCGTGTGAAGGTGGCTGCGTGGGCGGCCCTTCAAGACACAGGGATCCGAACATGGCGATGCGTGACAGAAAGGCAGCCCTTGATAATTCTACAGATATCAACATCACAGAGAATCTTGAGAAGCAGGGAGCAGACAAGATTGATATGGTGAGAGATTAGTGCATGGAGGACAAAGACATGACAACAGTTTTGATATTTGTGATATGTGTGCTTATATTTGTGTGCGTATCGGTGGTTACGGCGATACTTGTATACAAGTCACAGATGCGTAAGAAGAAGCTTCAGTGGGACAGCCGGCAGCAGACACAGGATTCCAAGCAGGTACAGGATCAGTAGAGACTGTGATATATAATGAAATAATAAGAAAATTAAGGCGTGCAGCGATGGAGATGAAACTGGACTTATCCGGGGGGATTCATTGCTGTACGCCTTAATTTTATGGATTGAGGGAAAAACCTGTGCAGTCAAAATGTAATACCAATATGTGAAAATAAATTAAAACTTTTATTTTTCTGTTGACATGACAAAGAGATATGATAATATATGGATGTAGTAATCGAAACTACATGTAAAGTTAATTGAAAACGCAAATTAAAGTAATGTTTATTTTGATTGCTAGATAGAAATACGAACTTAGAAGACTTTTTATACTAAGTTAATACATAATGTGATAAAAAACGGCATGTATCGCCGGCGTTAAAAGGCGGAAAAGCCGTTTTACCATATATATTATCAGAACTTATAGTTTATGGAGGAAATTAACATGTCAACAGAAATGAGACCAGAGCAGGGAATAGCAGGAAAGTTTGTGAGGTCAGCTCTTGATGAGAATGGAGTTCTCAGCAAGATTGAGTTCACCAACAGCGAGAATTTCAACTTCGCATACGACGTAATGGATGCTCTGGCAGAGAGGAAGCCTGATCAGACAGCGCTCATCTATGTATCAAAGGATAGAACGATCGAGAAGAAATTCACATTCCAGGATATCAAGGATTATTCCAACAGGGCAGCCAATTACTTCAAGAGCCTGGGCATCAGGAAGGGTGACAAGGTAATGCTCGTGTTAAAGAGACATTATCAGTATTGGTTCACCATGATGGCTCTCCACAAGATCGGTGCCATAGCTATACCGGCGACAAATATATTAAAGGCAACAGATTATCAGTATAGAATTGAGGCAGCAGGCGTATCAGCGGTTGTGTGTACATCAGATGACGGAATCACGGCGTCCATAGATACATTTGCTGATGACAAGCTGACAAAGATCGTTGTAAATCATCCAGTAGAAGGCTGGAACTTCTTCGATGAGGGAATCATGGAGTGCAGCACCGAGTTTCCAAGACCTACAGGCGAGGATGCCGTAGGAGGAAAGGATGATATACTGTTCGTCATGTTCACATCGGGAACAACAGAGCATCCAAAGATGGTTGCACACAATCATCTGTATCCACTTGGACATTACATCACAGCAAAATACTGGCACTGCAACAAACCTGGTGAGGTTCATCTCACAGTTTCAGATACAGGCTGGGGTAAGGCTCTCTGGGGCAAGCTCTACGGACAGTGGCTGTGCGAGGCATGCGTATTCGTATTTGACTTTGATACATTCAGTGCGGACACTATATTCAAGCTTATAGAGAAGTACAATATCTCAACATTCTGTGCACCTCCAACACTGTACAGAATCCTTATCCGTATGGATATGAGTAAGTACAACCTCTCATCCCTCAGATACTGTACAACAGCGGGTGAGGCACTTAACCCTGAGGTATTTGACGTATTCAAGGAGAAGACAGGATTCACTATATATGAAGGATTTGGTCAGACAGAGACGACTCTTACCATTGGTAACCTTGAGAATACTACTCCAAGACCGGGATCAATGGGTAAGGCAAGCCCAATGTATGACGTGAGGATCATGAAGGCAGACGGAACATTTGCTGCACCTGGTGAGACAGGTGAGATCGTCATCAACATCGCAGACGGTGCGCCGGACGGACTGTTCATGGAGTACTACAGGGATCCACAGAGAACAGCCGAGGTTATGCATGACGGCTTCTATCACACAGGTGATACGGCTTACCAGGATGAGGATGGATATTTCTGGTTCGTTGGACGTGTGGATGATATCATCAAGGTTGCAGGCTACAGAGTAGGACCTTTCGAGATAGAGAATGAGATCATGAGAATACCTTATGTCCTTGAGTGTGCAGTTACATCAGTACCTGACAGCACAAGAGGTCAGGCAATAAAGGCCACTATAGTTCTCACAGAGGGTACAGTTGGCGATGAGAACCTCAAGAAGGAGCTCAAGAGATACTTTAAAGAGAACATCGCAAGCTACAAGAGACCTAGAGTTATCGAGTTCGTTGATGAGATGCCAAAGACCATCAGCGGCAAGGTAAGACGTGTTGAGATCAAGGAAAAGGACTGGAAGTAAGTCAGAAATCAGGTGAAGAAAAATGATAGATATGAGTAAGATCAAGCCATATGATAGATCGGTTTATTATTATGAGACGGACAGGATGCAGATAGTACACCACTCCAATTACATCAGATGGATCGAGGAGGCAAGGCTGGACTGGATGAAGCAGATAGGCTGGGATTACAAGTCTATAGAGGATGACGGATATATAATTCCTGTGCTTGGTGTGACGGCTGAGTATAAGAGTATGTGCCACTTCGGCGATGATGTGCTGATACATGTCAGTCTTTCGGAGTATACAGGTGTCCGTGTAGGGTTTTCATATGAGATCGTGGACAAGAAGACAGGCGAGCTTAGAACACTTTGCACAAGCTCACATTGTCTGCTGGATGGCAACAACAAGCTTGTGTTCATCAGAAAGGCATATCCTGAGCATGATAAGCTGTTTAAGGAGCTGCTTGAGGATTACAAGAAACGTCAGAGCAAATAAACAGAGCTGTTGTCTGGTGTATAAATAATTTAATATTGTATTAATTGATGGTTATTAATAGCTGGTAAAATTGTTTGTGTAACTTTTTTATCAGCTATTTTTATCTATTTAGACATGTAATTAGTTAAAACATCCTTTTTATATTATGGCGTAAATGCTATAATGGAAACGGTTGCGTGGGAATATATGGCAGGCTGGATGCTGCTGCAAGGAGGGATCTTTTGAAAGAAGTATCACTTGATAAACAATACTACAAAGAACATATACAGAACATATTATATGATAATTATGTGAAACTGGCGCTGGTCAACATTGATACTGGGGAGTATGTGAGTGTTATCAGTGTGGACAAGAATGCAGATAATTATAAAAGTACCTCTGACGTATCTTCCTATTTTAAAGATAACAAGGGACTGGACTGCTGTCATCCTGATGAAGTCAGAGAATTTGCATATATGTGTGATATGAAGCATGTCAAAGCACTCATAGAAGCCGGAGCCAGATCCATCGTGCGTAATTTCAGGTTCAGATTGAGACTTGGCGAGGACTATGAGTGGGTTTCCATGGATATAGAAGCTGAGAAAGAGCCGAGAGAGGACGGACAATGGGTTGTGTTCGGCATGAGGGCAGTCAGCCTTGACACCCTGGTGCTGGAGGATAGTCTCAGGACACTGACAAGGGTATACAGGCGTATATTCAGGATTGATGTGACGCACAATATTTGCGAGACATTGAGAGGCGGATATATAAGAAGCAGAGATGAGGTTAAGCATGACTGCCTTGGAGATTACATGAAAGACATGACTATGGGTGGTGAGATATTCCCTGACGATGTGGACAGGGTAAGAAAGTGCCTGTCTCCTGAGTTCCTCATAAAATATTTTGCAAATGGACATGACAGATTTACCATTAGATATAAGCGTAAAATGGATATGGTGTACAGATGGGTGATGACTGAGGTCATACCTACTGCTGACTATAGAGATGACAATAAGGTATTCTATCTTTATACGAGGGATATACATGAGGAGTATTCTGAGAGCATAGAGAAGCAGGAGCTGTTGGAATTTTACAGTTACAAGGATACACTCACTCGTCTCGGCAATAGAAATGCATTTAACATTCTGTGCGACGCGTATGCAGACCGAAATGATAAGCGGTCGGTCGGATTCGTATTCAACGATGTGAACAAATTGAAGTATGTGAATGATCATTATGGACATAAAGAAGGAGATCTATATCTTCAGAGGGTATCGCAGATGTTGGCACAGCATTTTGGCGAAAATGCATGTTACAGGATAAGTGGCGATGAATTTGTTGTCATCATTATGGATATTGCTGAGCAGTCGTTTAACTCAATGATCGCCAGATATAAAGAGGTAATTGATGAGCAGGAGGAGGCTCCGGTTGCGTTCGGCGCAGTCTGGAAGGCTGAGGCTGATTCCATAGACAAGATAATGAACGAAGCCGAAAGACTGATGTATGAGGATAAGAAGAGATTCTATTCGAAGCATCCTGAGGTCAAGAGGCGCGAGAGCGTGGAGAATGAGGCGAATATAGCTGTAGGAACTACAAAGGATGGAGTCCCGCATTACAGGAATCTTGGAAAGACAGACAGGATATTTGATGCCCTTGCAGCTACAACACTCAGAAATTATATATTTATGGATGATCTCGATACGAATGTTACAAAATGGTCTGCAAGTGCGGTGGATTACTTTGGGCTTCCGGGGCAATACATATATGATACACAGAAAGTGTGGGAGAAGCTTATACATCCAGATGACAGAGCAATATTTGAACAGGATATTACAGAGGTATTTGCGGGGCGCAAAAAGTATCATGATGTAGAATATAGAATGAGAAACAAAAATGGTGAATATGTGGTCTGCACCTGCAGAGGTTTCATCACCAAGAAAGAAAATGGTGATCCGGAGTTCTTTGTGGGCACTGTCATAAACCACGGTGTCATAGATGGGGTTGATCCGGTGACTAACCTGCACAATCAGCATGAGTATACCAAGTATATATCAATACATTTGAGAAACAAGCAGACGATGAGCATTCTGGCAATAGGAATATCCATGTTCAACAGTATCAATATGATGTATGGATATGCATATGGCAATGCTGTTCTTAAGGATTTTGCCACAAAGCTCAAAAATGTCGTCGGTGGAAAGGGACTCGTGTTCAGACTTGACGGTGCAAAATTTGCGATTTGTTCAAACGTGTATACCAAACAGGAACTCAAAGAGGTATACAGACATGTACAGAATCTTGCACTTGACAATGTAGGTCTGAATGGCACATCGATCCCGCTTAAATTGTACGGAGGTGGTCTGATATATGACCATGTAGGAGCCGATGAGGACGTGATAAAGAGCAGTGTGGAATATGCCCTGGAGAGATCCAAGGAGGATCATCATGGTGAACTTGTATTCTTCAATGAGGAGATCAAGGACAATGATAGAATGAGACTGCAGCTGTACAGCACAATACACAAATGTGTGGCAAACAACATGGAAGGCTTTTTCATGTGCTATCAGCCTATAGCAAATTCCGAGACAGGACACATAGTAGGTATGGAGGCTCTTCTCAGATGGAAACACAAGGAATTTGGAGTGGTTCCACCGGGAATATTTATACCGTGGCTTGAGATGGAGCCGTGTTTCTTTGAACTTGGCAACTGGATAATAGAGCAGGCACTCACGGATGGTATGGAGATCCGCAAGATCAGACCTGATTTTGTGGTGAATGTCAATATATCAGCGACTCAGCTTGAGAATCATGGATTTAGGCAGGCTGTTGTGGATATATTAAAAAAGACGAAGTTCCCTCCTGAGTATTTGTGCATAGAGCTCACAGAGAGATGTAAGAATATGGATATAGCATTTCTGAAAAATGAGCTGGAATATTTCAGGAAACTTGGAATAAAGATCGCTATTGATGATTTTGGAACGGGAAATGCTACCCTAAATCTGCTCACGGAATTACCGATAGATGAGCTTAAGGTCGATATGTCATTTGTCAGGGGAATACAGGAGAGCAAGCCTAATCAGGTCCTTGTACAGGCGGTTGTGTCCTGTGCACATCAACTCGGATACAAGAGCTGCATTGAAGGTGTCGAGGACAAGGCACTGTTCGATTACCTTCATAGGTATGGTTCCACTTACTATCAGGGATATCATTTCTCCAGACCGGTTTGTCTGGAGGATTTTAAGAAGCTTTTGTGACAGACGACCCGCTTGGTAATATATACATCCGCAATCACACTTGACTTACTGCACTTCGATTGGGTGCTATCTGCATGGTGCTCCGACCGCCAAAAGGGCGTCGGCGGATCTGCGCACCAGCAAGCACCATCGAAGCACAGACGTCTGCGCTACCGATTGTCGGATATATATATTATCAAGCGGGTCTTACGTTGTGGCCGGCTTTGAGGATTGCATTTTGAAAAAATTTAAAATTGTGTTCTTTTTGGTGGATTTTGGCTTGTTTGGGAGAAAATTGTATCTAAATGAGTTTTAAAATGGCTAAAAGATACAATTCCTGGAAATTTGTGTTATTTCAGGAATTTTTTTGCAAAAAAGATAAAATTTTGTGCTCTTTGACTTGCTTGCTTCAGGTTGACATAGAACATGGGCGTTGATAAGATTGGGGTAATTGTGACAATATAATATGTTGGGTGTATAGTCCCGGAGAATTCCGGCGAATGAGACATACCACACACATTGCGGACTGGGCGTATAAGGAAGCTTATGGTGCCTGGGAGGATGTTGTAAACGAGGTGTGCTCAGTAAGAAGAGAAGTGCGGTGAGAATCCGTCGCAACAGCCATTACTGTATGCAGAGCATAGACTCTGGCAAGTCAGATCGCTTGCTATATATCCACTCGGAATAATGTGAAAGGAGACACGATTATGAAGAGAAGAATTTTTGCTGTGTGTATGGCGATGTGCACGATGGCAATGGTTATGTTCACGGGAACAACAGGAAATGCTGTGAACGTGTATGCGGCGACTGATGTAACGGATTCTACGATATATGCAGAGTCGGATGGTGTAACAGATTCTACGATATACACAGTGCCAGACGATATGACGAATCCAGCAGTATCTACAGCGACGAATGACGAGACGGATCCGGTGACAGGAACTGCGACAGAGGAAACTGCAGATGTGGCTATGGTTGATTACACTCAGGCCCTTGGCAATACTCTTGTATATCTGAGGAAGACTGCGGATGATCCACAGTATGAGGCTGAGTGGAATGTGATGACTCTTGCCAGATGCGGTTATGAGGATGAGGCATGGTATGGAGAATACTATGACAATATTGTGAAATATGTTCAGTCATGTGTTGAGGAGACAGGTTCTCTGAAGCTCGATAAAAAGCAGTATAAGGGTACGGATAATTCCAGGGTAATACTGGCCTTAACTGCGATTGGCGCTGATGCCACAGATGTTGGTGGATACAATCTGCTTGAGCCATTGGCCGATATGAATTATGTAACAACACAGGGAATCAATGGCCCGGTGTTTGCGTTGATTGCATTTGACACGGCAGGTTATGATATTCCGAAGCTTCCGGATGGAAGTGACGGTGTTCAGACGACAAGAGAAGGACTTGTTGAATATATCCTTGGACGGGAGCTTTCTAGTGGTGGTTGGGCATTTTCTGGTAGTAATGCTGACCCGGATATGACAGGTATGACAATTCAGGCACTTGCGCCGTATTACAAGTCTAACACAGAGGTTAAGACGGCGGTTGACAGGGCGCTTGATGTAATGTCGGGGCTGCAGAAGGCTGATGGTGGATTTGCTTCATGGGGAACTGTGAATTCTGAGAGCTGTGCGCAGGTGATATGTGGATTGCTTGATATAGGCAGGGATGCCGGAACAGATGAGGCATTTGTCAAAAATGGACATTCTGTGCTGGATGCTTTGATGGGATTTTATGTTGCGAGTGCCGGCGGGTTTGCCCATTATGTAAAACAGAATGGTGAACTGGCTGTAAATGGAATGGCTTCGCAGCAGGCTGGATATGCTCTGGCTGCATATGACAGATTCAAAAAAGGAAAGAACACACTGTATGATATGTCTGATGCAAAGTCATTATATATCCGATCCGTGGCGACAGCGGATGTGAAACTCAGCACCAGCACGTATGTGTACGACGGCAAGGCCAAGAAGCCGGGCGTGACGGTGAAGATTGGTGACAGAGTGCTTAAGGATGGCGTGGATTACACTATTTCATATCAGAATAATGTCAATATTGGCAATTCGGCAAAGGTAGTGGTGACCGGCAAGGGAATATTCAAGGGCTCAGCTAGCAAGACATTTGTCATAAAGATGGCTGCGCCGGCTAAGACGAGTGTGTCGGCGGGTAATGGAGCAGCAGGCATAACAGTAAAGTGGAAGAAAGCGGCACGGGCTGACAGATATGTGGTGCTCAGAAAGGTTGGAAATGCAAAGAATTGGACGACTGTGGCCACCACAAAATCTCTGAGCTACACTGACCGGAAGGTTGCAAATGGCAAGAAATATATCTATGCAGTTAAGCCTGTTGGAAGTGGCGGGGAGGCTGCGTATACGACCCAGACAATATACAGGGTCAATCAGGAAAAGATAACAAAGATAAAGTCAACGGTGAAGAAAAAGTGCACTGTGACTTATAAAAAAAATGCGAGTGCTTCGGGTTACAGGGTGATGTATTCCACGGATAAGACATTTAAAAAGAATGTCAAGGTGTACAGGGCATCGGTAAACAAGAAGACAAATGTGACGTTGAGCGGACTCAAGGCGGGAAAGCGGTATTATGTCAGAGTTCAGGGATTCAAGAAGGTTGGAAAGACTTATTATTACGGAGCATGGAGCAAGACTGTAAATGTTGTGATCCGAAAGAAGTAGGGATATGGATAAGATTAAAGAATTTGTAAAGAAATATAAGAAACATATAGGCGGAGCTGTGGTTGTTCTGCTGATCCTGGTGTGGGCTTTCTGGTACGGAGGAAATGCGCCGGGGGCCAGGGGCTTCAAGCTGGAAAAGACCGAAGAGGGACTCACAACTGAAGCTGTAGGCGGTGCGGAACTGACGGAGACAACGAAGAGTGCGACAGAGAAAAATACTGATGCAGGGAATGACAGGAAAAAGAAATCAGACAGTTCTGTAACCGATATCTCCTCAGAGACTCATTCGGATTCTGATACATCGGAAACAGAATATCAGACTTCCGCTGAGAGCACATCGGAGAATGTGACGGAGCGAAATTCTGAGACTACCACGGAGAAGAAGACGGAGGCTACTACAAAGAAGAATACTACCACGGAGTCTCAAAAAACAACTGAGAAGAAACCGGGGACCACGACGACTACGGAAAAACGGAAACCGGATAAGACAACTGCTGATTCTTCTGCCACGACAAAGGCAACTACAGAGAATGCAACTGAAGCGCCGAAGAAAACCTACAGCTGCACTATATCAATAGGATGTTCCACAATATTTGACAATCTGGAACTGCTAAGACCGGAGAAAAAGGACTATGTACCTGATGATGGTGTCATTCTGGGAACTGTGACTGCCACATTTGAGGAGGGGGACACAGTATTCGAAGTGCTTAAGTCGGTGTGCAAGGATTATGGTATACAGCTTGAATATTCATGGACGCCTATGTATGGAAGTTATTATATAGAAGGAATTCACAATCTGTATGAATTTGACTGTGGTGATGGCTCGGGCTGGATGTACTCGGTAAATGGCTGGTTCCCGAATTATGGCTGTTCAAGCTATGAACTCAAGCAGGGAGATGTGATAAAATGGCTCTATACATGTGACCTGGGAGCAGATGTTGGATCCGAGATGCATTGACAGATTCGCTGAGACATGGGTACTGGACATAGTGATTGATAGGAGATAAAAATATAATTGTGAAAAGACAGGATTCATTTTCCACATATCACCCTATAGTCAATCTGGTATACTTTATATTCACTATAGGATATGCCCTGGCATTTACCCATCCGGTTTGCCTGGGCATGTCTTTTATAGGGGCATTTGTGTATTCGGTATTGCTTAGGGGATATGATGGCTTCAGGACTAATATAAAATATATGATCCCACTTATATTGCTGACGGCGCTCATCAACCCGGCGTTCAGCCATCAGGGAGTGACGATACTCACATATTTTCCGTCTGGAAATCCGTTGACATTGGAGTCTATAATGTATGGAATCATGGCTGCGTTTATGCTGGTGACAGTGATATGCTGGTTTTCGTGCTTTAACTGTGTTATATCATCGGACAAGATGGTGTATCTGTTCGGCAAGGCGGCGCCAGTGTTGTCACTGATACTTTCCATGACACTGAGGTTTATTCCGGACATAGCAGGACAGTTTGGAAAGGTGTACAGAGCTCAGAGGGCATCTGGATACAAACCAAAAGATTCGTGTTTTGTGAGAATTAGAACGGGCTGCCATGTGTTTTCTGCCGTTGTAACCTGGGCTCTTGAACGGGCGCTTGTCACTGCAGACAGTATGAGATCAAGGGGATATGGACTTCCCGGAAGATCTGCATATTCACTGTATAGATTTAGAAAAAGTGATACTAAAGCGCTTGCATTTATACTTGTGTGTGGATTGTATGTGCTGGCCGGCAGTGTGTGCGGAGGATTTGCGTTCTGGTATTATCCGTCTATAAGAGGAAGTATAAGTGGTACACTTACTGTAAGTATGTATGTAGTGTATGTATGTCTTATATGTGTTCCAATATATATGCAGGCAAAAGAAAATTTTAAGATTCGCAAAATGTGACAAAGGAGAAGCGGTGAATATATTAGATATAAAAGAACTGACATTTGCATATCCCGATAGCAATGATGATTCGGGCGAGAGATATTTGCCTGATGCGTTGAAAAATGTGACACTATCAGTGGGACAGGGGGAATTCGTGGTCATATTGGGAAGTTCCGGATGTGGAAAGACCACACTTCTTAGGCAGTTGAAGACAAGTATCGCTCCTCACGGAAGATCGTCCGGGAAGATAGAGTTCAAAGGAAGAAGCCTGGAGGAGATGGATGACCGGACATCAGCAAGGCAGATCGGATTTGTACAGCAGGATGTCGATGCACAGCTTGTCACTGATAAAGTGTGGCATGAGCTGGCATTTGGATTGGAGAGTCTGGGATACGATAATGGATATATCAGACGACGCGTTGCGGAGATGTGTTCATTCTTCGGGTTATCCGGGATATTCCACAGGCGTGTCGCAGAGCTGTCTGGCGGACAGAAGCAGATGGTGAATCTTGCGTCGGTCATGGCTCTGTCTCCGGAGGTGCTGATACTGGATGAACCAACCAGCCAGCTCGATCCGATAGCTGCGAATGAATTCATAGCATGTCTTGTGAGAATCAACAGGGAGCTTGGCACGACCATCATCATGACTGAGCATAGGCTGGAGGAGGTGCTTCCGGTGTGCAGCAGAGCGGTGGTCATGGATGAAGGCACAGTGCTGTGTCAGGGAACTGTCAAGGAGGTAGCTGCCACCCTGAAAAATGAAGGACAGAGGTTAAAGGAAAAAGGTATAAACAGAAATGGATTGTATCTCTCCATGCCGGCGGCTGTCCAGGTGTATCTGGGGCTTGATGGCTCGGATGAATCTCCGGTGACCGTAGCGGAGGGGCGAAACTGGTTGTCACAGTTTGACAGTAAGTACAGGGAATCGGGGCATGAGGTTGCGCCTGGGTATGTGCTGGTGGATGAAGGGGATGCCAGGGAGGCAGATGGTCAGAAAACTGACCATGGTGCTGTAGAAACTACAAGAAAAATTGCGAATCGTCAGGACAAGTCCTGGGCAGTCAGGATAGATGAGGTTCACTTCAGATACGACAAGGGTTCGCAGGAAGTACTTCGCGGTCTGGATCTTGACATATACGATAATGAGATACTTATGATAAATGGAAGCAACGGATGCGGTAAGTCGACGTTGCTCTCCCTGATAGCGGGGGTAAATAAGCCGTACCGTGGAAGAATAAAGATAAAACAGGGTAAAAGTGTGGGCATGCTCCCACAGAACCCGGAGCTTCTTTTCACAAGACGTTCTGTACGGGAAGAACTGGTGGACGCAAGTGACAGAAAAAAGTTGGTGGACACAGTGAGGTTCTGTAAGCTGGAGCATTTGATGGACAGACATCCTTACGATCTGTCAGGAGGAGAGAAGCAGAGGCTGGCACTTGCAAAGGTACTTCTGTATGATCCTGATATTCTGCTCATGGATGAGCCGACAAAGGGGCTTGATAATGGGTTCAAGGCAGAACTCAAGTGTATGCTCAGAGATCTGCAGCGACATGGCAAGACCATAGTGGTGGTGAGTCATGATGTGGAATTCTGCGCTGTGGCGGGAGACCGCATAGCGCTGCTGTTCGATGGCGAGCTTGCCACAGTGAACGGCGTACAGGAATATCTGGCGGGCAACAATTTCTTCACCACTGCGGCGGCAAGGATCTCCCAGGGAATACTTCATGGTGCTGTTACTGTGACCGACATATTGAGGGCATATGGCGTTTCTGACAGCGAAGCCGGAGGGGAAGGCAGCTCTGGTGGTGACTCACGTGAGTCCAGATGTGAATATGCAGATGTGGATGATGATAACAGGATTCCTGACGCTGAAATAACCAGAGATATTGTGCTGACGAAGGAGCGGGAGACGGACCCCCTGAAATGGTGGCAGATACTCACGATATCTGTCACGTCGGTGATCATCATATTCTGCTTCTGGCAGACCATGGCCCAGTCCAATCTGGCAGATCTTGTGCAGAGAGGGATGACCATCACGTCAAAGGGATGGAAATATCTGGCTATGTATGGAGTGATGATATGTGCCATAGCGGGGCTGCTCCTTGCTATAAGACCTGTCACCAAAAAGAAGAACGAGGATATCGTCATGGAAGCTGCCGGTCACAGATCCGTCAGGAGAACGATATTAAGTATAGTGGCTATGCTCGTTGTGATTCCACTTACGATATGGTTTGGATGCGAGAGACTTGGAGACAAAAAATATTATTTTATATCTCTGCTGATTATAATAGAGGTAATGATCCCGTTCTTCGTATCATTTGAGGGAAGAAAGCCCAAGGTAAGGGATATAGTCATATTGGCGGTTATGTGTGCTCTGGCCGTCACGGGCAGGGCGGCATTCTTCATGCTCCCGAACTTCAGCCCGACCATGGCCATAGTGATCATATCCGGAGTGGCATTTGGCTGCGAAGGAGGATTTGTGGTCGGCGCAATGTCCATGTTCGTGTCTAATTTTCTGATGGGGCAGGGCCCGTGGACTCCGTGGCAGATGTTTGCCATGGGACTGGTGGGGTTCATGGCGGGACTCTTCTTCTCCAAAAGCGGAGTGCGGACAAAGAACACGACAAAGCTTGGACTGTGCATATTCGGTGCACTTATCTGTATCCTGATATACGGCGGAATAATGAATCCGGCGTCGGTGATAATCTGGCAGCCGGCTGTGAACAGGAGCATGATCATAGCGTCATATGTGACGGGATTCCCATTTGACGTGGTGCATGGAACTGCAACGGTGATATTCCTGTGGCTGCTGGCAAGACCATTTCTTGAGAAGCTTGACAGGGTGCGGATCAAGTATGGTGTTCTGTAGACAAATAATAAAATGATTGAGGATTACTGCTATGATAAGAAATGAGAAACTGGAAGATATCTCAGATGGAAGATTATACGATGCAAATGATATGGCGAAGGCGTACTGCGATGAGTGCAAGGGGTGCCATGCCTGCTGCACAGGGATGGGGAGTTCCATCATTCTTGATCCACTGGATGTGATGAGGCTTTGTAAGGAGACCGGAAAGAACTTTACACAGCTGCTTGAAAAGGAGCTTGAGGTCAATGTGGTGGATGGTCTGGTGCTTCCAAATATAAGGATGACGGCGGATAAGTGCCCATTCTTAAACGATGAGGGCAGATGCAGCATCCATAGCGCGAGACCTGGCTTTTGCAGACTCTTTCCACTTGGCAGATATTACACCGATGACGGATTCAGATACATCCTGCAGATACATGAGTGTGAGCGCGCGGGCAGGACTAAGGTCAAGGTGTCGAAATGGATAGATACAGAGGACTTGCCGCGGTACACGAAATATATAAATGACTGGCACAAGTTCCAGAAGGACATGCAGAGAAACTTGATCGAGTATATGCGCGCTGGCGAGGATGAGACAGCGAGAAATCAGACCATGCTGGTGCTGCAGGTTATGTATGTGGGAATGTATGATGCGGAGAAGGATTTCTATGATCAGTTTGATGCCAGACTTGCGCACATTAGGAGTCTGCTGTGTATGACGGAGTAGAAAGGGATGGAATGGAGTATCTGGATGTAACTTTGTTTACCTTGTATCGGAAGTCACTTGATCATACAGAGTTATAAATGTAAAAACAGGGTATAGAGTTTATATGGGAAAAGTTAGAGATATCATAGATAAGACATTTGAATATGGACAGGGCAGAGGTGAACTGCCGGGAGTCAATGAGCTGGGTGAAGCTATAAGAATTTTGTCGGATTCAGAGAACCCTCAGAGCTCTCAGGATGATCTCTCTGACTTTGAGTATCTCAGAAGGAAGGCTTACGATCTGGCTCATCAGAGTTTTGGCAACAGGATATATATAAGAGGACTTATCGAGTTTACGAACATTTGCAAGAATGATTGCTACTACTGCGGTATCAGGAAGAGCAACAGCCATGTGGACAGATATCGTCTGACAATGGATCAGATTCTGGCTTGTGCCGATGAGGGATATGTGTTGGGATTTCGCACATTTGTGCTTCAGGGAGGCGAGGACGGAGGCTTTTCGGATGAGGCTATAGCTGACATAGTGAGGTGCATCAAGGAGAGATATCCGGACTGTGCTGTCACGCTGTCATTTGGCGAGCATCCATATGAGACTTACAGGCTGTGGCGGATGGCCGGGGCGGACAGATATCTTCTGAGACATGAGACCGCGGACAGGGTGCATTATGAAAGATTACACCCGGATTCGATGAGCTATGACAACAGAGTCAGATGTCTGTATAATCTTAAAAGTCTTGGGTATCAGGTGGGAAGCGGATTCATGGTGGGATCGCCGTATCAGACGGCGGTGAATCTGGCCGAGGATCTGCATTTCCTTGCGAAGCTGCAACCACAGATGATAGGAATCGGGCCGTATGTTCCTCACAAGGAGACGCCATTTGCGAAGATGAAGCAGGGAACGGTCAGGCAGACGTTGGTGATGATAAGCCTGCTGAGACTGATGTTCCCGAAGGCACTCATACCATCCACCACATCTCTCGGAACGATAGCGGCGGATGGCAGGGAGCGTGGGTTTATGCACGGTGCGAATGTGGTCATGCCGAATCTGTCTCCTGTGTCTGTCCGAAAGAAATACGAGCTCTACGACAACAAGATATGCACGGGGGAGGAATCAGCTCAGTGCCGCGGCTGCCTTGACAGGCGCGCAGAGGCGTTCGGATTCCAGGTAGTTGTCGATAGAGGAGATCCCTTATGATGTCTGGAAGCGCACTGATGTGCGCGTAGGTCATCAAGCAAAGCTTGACGATATATCACGCAGACGCCGCGCGAAGCGCCTTTTCATGCGTCTGCTCCTTGAGGACTCGCGTAAGCTCATTTTTACTCTCTCTCTTCCTTGATGAACATGAACAGAAAGCTCACGAACAGCAGACAGCAGGAGAACCAGATGGTCCTCATATCAAATATACGGATGAAGTGACCGCCCACAGCGGCACCGATTCCGAATAGCAGGATGATCGCCCAGTAGCATAGGGATTTGAACAGTGTGTTCCTGTCCTTTGTTCTGAAGTATGCACACAGGGCATCTGTGCCGCTTCGGATATTTCCAATGCACATGGTGCTGGCAAATGCGTAGCCGTTGACCTTCCTGAATGCCTGAACCTGCATGGCACATGAAAATGAAACCATGGCATTTGCGAGAAGATTGAGTTTTATGGGAAGAAATCCCACGATAAGAAGCAGAAAAATCTCACACAATACAACGATCTGTCTCCAGTGAAACTGCTGCATATTCTGAAATTTCTGTTTTATACACTCGGCAGCAGCAATTCCAAGCGCAAAAAATAATAGAGGAACGGCATAGTGTACACACATTCTCCAGTTTCGGTCTACAAGATTCTGACCGAGAAGAACTATGTTGCCTGTCTGTGCATTTGCAAATACCTTTCCTCTGAATATATAGGTATATGCATCCTGCAGACCTCCTGATACTGACAGGAAGGCCGCGGTGATGAAAGATTCTGACATTTGTCTATGTGGATAAAACTTCATGGTTCATATACTCCTTGGTTGTAGATTTAACATTCAGGCGCTGATCCCATATGGGGGACGGAGGTGCCTGACCCCATTCGGGGATCAGGTGCAGTACCTGAAGGTTTTGTCCGTCAGGATCCTTGCAAATATAAGTCCAAGTGGCAGGGCTATGATGATCATGATGGCAGCCGCAAACCAGGACACGGCATCGGAAAGTGACATGATTCCAAAGTTGTATATTGCACGATAAAGATAAAGCCCTGGAACCATGATGACTATGGATGGGACTGTCAGTGAGATTCGCGGATAACCGTTGGTGCTTTTGATGAATGAAGCGAGCAGTCCGGCCGTGAGGGCTCCGGCAAATGCGGCGGCAGCTGCAGGGATGCCGGCAAGATCTACCAGTTCAAGACGGAGAGTGTTGGCTATGGCACCGATGGCAGCGGCTGTGGCGGCCATGTGTATGGAGCTGTTGAACATGATGGAGAATCCGAACACACCACAGAAGCTGGCAATCAATCTGAATACCAGATGAAGTCCTGGTGTTATGTCGAGTGCTACAAAATCCTGTGGGTGAAGCTTCAGCAGAAGCGCCATGATCCATGCGAACATCGTTGCCACAAGCACAATGATGATCGAGTATGTAAGCCTCTCAAGTCCTGATCTCAGATCCAGCTTTGAAAGGTCTATGCCGCTGGTGATGAATGGAAAACCCGGTATGATGAACAGCATTGAGCAGATATATCCGGCTTCGTGGAAGGCGGGTATATGGAATGCCAGTTCAGCGGCCTTTAGCAGCAGTGCGTACACAAGACAAGCGGCTGACACGGATACCGCTATGTTCATATATAAAGTAAAATGGTGTTTGATAAGCTTTGTCCTTATGAGGTTTCCGATTCCAGCTGCGACAAATGCCAGCATCATTTCTACAGGCCCGCCGCCTAGAAGAAATGTGAAGGCACAGCAAGCGAGGGCAGAGGCAAGTCCGAGACGGAGAGGAGAGTACAAGGTATGTATTTTTTCTATTTCATCAAGTCTCTGATGGATTTCCTCACCGGTCAGATGCGCCTCTTCATTTGGAAAATTGTCAACAAACTGCTCCATTCTGTAGAGTTTTGAGGTGTTCACGCCTGTATTGGCGATGCACAGGGACTGTGATACACAGTCGTGACCGTCAAAACAGTTGAATTCTATGGACATGAGTCCGACATCGACGGTACATGTGACGCCCAGTTCCTTGGAAAGCCTGTTCATGGAAGTACGGACACGCCATGCACCTGTTCCGCATGAGAGCATGATAAGACCGACTCTGCCTATGACAGAAGCCTTTTCAATCAGACCTGCCTTGCATATGAGTACATTGCTGTCGGCACTGGCGTAGTCATGCCATGGGATCTCCATGTGATTTTTCTCCATAATGTCTATGTACGATTCTGCATTTGCGTTTTTTGCATTCTTACTTTTCCGCATATATGATCGCCTCGGCTTTCGCAACGTGTCTTTCCAGATTCTTCATGAGCAGTGAATCCGGCAGGAATATTCCAAGCTCGTCATATCGCATGCCTTGTTTGTCTAAAGTATCCTGACCGTAGAATACAAATGCCATGGGAAGATTCTTCTCCAGTTCAACCATGATATCCCACACAGCACAGTATGCCTCAGCTTCGGTTTCCTTGAGCTTTACCGTGTCCGGCAGCTCTCTGATGAGCAGGACTCCGATGCACTCCTCAAGGATCTTCTGTCCGACTTCCATATTGTCAGAAGTGTATTCATGGCTGTATCTGTACGCCTTTGCAAGATACATATTCTCGTTGTGTGTCATATGTGTGTATATATCGTGAAAGTGCTGATAATCCTTTTCTCTTACAGAGTTTCTGAATTCAGGCAGAAGTTCGCCGTGCTCACCGGTCATGATGACAGGATTGGTCTTGCCATCGGCGTTGAAGCGATATGGGATGAGGTAGGAATTCCTTAGCAGATCGAACATTGTATTGTTGCAGATGGACATGAGGAATGCCGACATATCTCTGTCCAGATAAGCTGAGAGCAGTGATTTTGTAAATTCTTCCGGTGAAAGATTGCAGTCGAAGTCATCATTGCAGAACAGGTAATTACAGAATGTGTCCATGAGCTTTTCACATGCCCAGGGATCCCTGAGGATTTTTTCAAATAATATTTCTGATTTTTCTTCCCTTGGGAAAATGGTCTTTTCTTCCATAGATATGCGCATCCTTTCATATGATAAATGCTGTCTTGTCATTTAAATCTGGTTAGATTATACTATTGGAGTAGCAATAAGTGAAAATCATAATTGATATGGCAGTGATAACAAAATGATATGTCGGGGATGCTGCATGGAAAATAATTTTAAGAAAGGGAGTATAGCAGACATGTAATATAGTCTGTGGCTAACAATAGATTATGAACGTTAATTTCGAGTATTATAAGATATTTTATTATGTTGCGAGATATCATAACTTTACCAAAGCCGCAAAGGTTCTTGGAAACAGTCAGCCAAATGTGACCAGGGCGATGAACTGCCTGGAGCAGCAGCTTGGAAGGATACTATTTGTCAGGACAAACAGGGGTGTACAGCTCACAAGAGACGGGGAACAGCTCTATTCATATGTGGAGGCTGCAATGTCACAGCTTCTGACGGCGGAGGATGAGCTGGCAGATGGTGAGAATCTCACTCACGGAAGTATAACGATAGGTGTCAGTGAGACGGCGTTAAATATATATCTGCTGGACAGACTGCGGGCATTTCACATGGCGTATCCGGGTATAAATCTCAAGATATACAACCATTCTACACCTCAGGCTGTGGAGGAAGTGAAGAATGGAAGTATAGACTTTGCAGTAGTTACAACTCCGGCTGATGTGGAGGCTCCTCTCAAGAAGATCGTGCTGCAGTCATATCGTGAGATACTTATCGGCGGAACGACATTTTCTTCACTTAAAAAGCAAAAACTGTCCATTGCGGAGATGAGGAACTATCCTATGATCTGTCTAGGCAGGGAGACTATGACATTCAGATTCTACGACAGAATATTCAGGGAGCATGGCGTGGAGCTTGCGCCGGACACGGAGGCGGCCACCACGGATCAGATACTGCCACTTGTGAAGTGTGAGCTTGGACTTGCATTTATACCGGAACTGATGGCGAGGGAGGCAGTAAAGAACAAAGAGGTTGTAAAGCTTTCACTTGAGGAAAAGCTTCCGGACAGGAATGTATGTCTTGTGTATGACTGCCTGCACCCGCTGAATGAGGCAGCAAAGCAGTTCAAGAAAATAATAGTAGAAAGCAGGTGAGAATATGACACTTCAGCAGCTTAGATATGTGGTGATGGTTGCGGATACGGGCACGATCACCGAGGCAGCGAACCGGCTGTATATATCCCAGCCAAGCCTGACAAATGCCATCCATGAGCTGGAAAAAGAGATGGGGATAAATATATTCAACAGGTCAAATAAGGGAATAAGTCCGTCCATAGAGGGCGAGGTCTTCCTCGGCTATGCGAGACAGGTGCTTGAGCAGGCGAAGGTTCTTGAGGACAAATACAAGGGGGACGATGGCGGCAAGAAGAGCTTCTGCGTGTCCACCCAGCATTATTCATTTGCGGTAAATGCATTTGTTGACCTGATAAAGAGGTATGGACAGGACGAATATGATTTCAGCATAAGGGAGACACAGACCTATGAGATCATAGATGATGTCGCCAGGATGAGAAGCGAGATCGGAATATTGTTCATGAATGACTTCAATGAGAAGGTGCTGAACAAGATCCTCCGGGCAAATGACCTGGAATTTCATGAGCTGTTCGTGGCAAAGCCTCACGTGTTCATAAGCAGAAAGCATCCATTGGCGAAGAATGATATCATAACAAATGAAGAACTGGAGGCGTATCCATATCTGTCATTTGAGCAGGGGGAGCACAACTCTTTTTACTTCTCGGAGGAAATATTCTCCACAACGGAGAGAAAGAAAAATATAAGAGTCAGGGATAGAGCGACACTGTTCAATCTGCTGATAGGCCTGAATGGATATACTGTGTGCAGCGGTGTCATAGATGAAAAGCTGAACGGCAAGGACATTATATCGGTGCCACTTGCGGATGAGAGCGATATGAGGATAGGGTATATCGTTCACAGGAAGGCGATCCTCAGCAGACTTGGAAACACCTATCTCGGTGCGTTGGCAAATTATCTCACGGCTGGCAGTGACGAGCCGGAAGATTCAGTAAAAATTCCTCAGAGAAAACTTCAGCACAGGGGCCGCTTCAACGAGATGAGGGATGACGGAGAGCCTGCCTGCGGAGATGTGAGGGAGAAGGCGGCGGAACATATGAGAAGGGTTAAAGCCACATAGCTGACATAGAATAAAAGACATAGAAATAGCGTGGGTATAGCAAAAAACTATATCCGCGCTATATTTTTATGTATTATACAAGCGAACCAGAGCTTCATATAATGTCAACAACAAACAAGAAAATAACACTGGTCTATGAGATATGCCAGTGAGTGAGCAGGAGGATATGATGAAGACATCGGTTATAGGATTTCCAAGGGTGGGAACATTAAGAGAGTTAAAATTTGCATCTGAAAAATATTTCAGACATGAGATAACGGCGCAGGAGCTTACAGGAATTGCAACGGATCTCAGACACAGACACTGGATGACACAGGTGGCAGCAGGGATAGGCTTTATTCCGTGCAACGACTTTTCATTTTACGATATAGTGCTTGATACAGCAGTTCTTCTCGGAATAGTGCCAAAGAGATACAGAGAGCTAAATGTCTCAAAGCTTGACACGTACTTTGCCATGGCAAGGGGGTATCAGGGAGAATCCGGGGATGTGAAGGCTCTTGCGATGAAGAAGTGGTTTAACACAAACTATCATTACATAGTTCCGGAGATAGAGGATGACACAGTGATAAGCCTTGACTGCGAGAAACTTACAGGTGAATACGAGGAGGCCAAGGAGCTGGGGATCAAGACAAAGCCTGTGGTTATAGGACCATACACAATGCTTAAGCTATGCAGATATGTGGGATCAAAGAATGCAGAAGATTTTGCTGATGATGTGGCAGAGGCTTACAGACAGCTTATCGCCGAGTGCGATGAAGAGAATGTGGAGTGGCTGCAATTTGATGAACCATCATTGGTGAGAGATATGGATGACGATGATAAGGCACTTTTCCACAGGGTGTATGACAGGGTATTTGCAGATCGTGCAGACTGTAAGATACTTCTCCAGACATACTTCGGTGATGTGAGGGATGTGTATGAAGATATCATAAATATGCCATTTGCCGGAATAGGCCTTGATTTTATAGAGGGCAAACAGACCGGTCAGCTTATAGACAGATACGGCTTCCCTGGGGATAAGGTACTTTTTGCCGGCCTGGTAAATGGCAAAAATATATGGAGAAATCATTACGACAAGACTCTCAATGTAGTAGGGCAGCTCCGCGATAAGAAGATAGATGTGGTTCTGTCTACATCATGCTCACTGCTTCATGTGCCATACACACTTAAGCAAGAGACGAAGCTATCACAGGACTATCTGAGGTTCTTTGCATTTGCAGAGGAGAAACTTATTGAACTCTCGGAGCTTGCGGCACTTGCCGAGAGTTATAACTATACAGAGCTTGAGGCATACCACAAGAATCAGGAGTTATTTGCGGGAACAAGAGACTGCAACAGAGACGAGGTGAGACAGAGGCTTGCGGCAGTGACTGAGGCAGATTATGCAAGACTTCCGAAGAGAAGCGAGAGGCAGGCACTTCAGAAGAAGGAATTTGGGTTTCCTGAGCTTCCGACAACCACTATAGGTTCATTCCCACAGACTAAGGATGTGAAGTCACAGAGAGCACAGCTCAGAAAGGGAGAGATATCTGAGCAGGAATATGTGGACTTTGTAAAGGGAAAGATAAAGGAATGTGTAAAGTGGCAGGAGGACATCGGACTGGATGTGCTAGTGCATGGCGAGTATGAACGAAATGACATGGTTGAATATTTCGGTGAGGCACTTGGCGGATTCCTGTTCACTGAGAAAGCATGGGTACAGTCATATGGAACGAGATGCGTAAAGCCGCCTGTGATATGGGGTGACGTATACCGCAAAAAGCCGATCACGGTTGATTGGTCTGTATATGCGCAGTCGCTCACAGACAAGATCATGAAGGGAATGTTGACCGGTCCGGTGACGATACTCAACTGGTCATTCCCAAGGGAGGATATATCAATCAAGGAATCTATATCACAGATAGCGCTTGCGATCAGAGATGAGGTGCTGGATCTGGAGGCGCATGGAATAAAGATGATACAGATAGATGAGGCTGCACTCAGAGAAAAGCTTCCACTCAGAAAATCTGATTGGTATACGGAGTACCTTGATTTTGCGATACCTGCATTCCGTCTGACACACAGCGGTGTGAAGGCTGAGACACAGATACACACACATATGTGCTATAGCGAATTTACGGATATCATACCTGCCATAGATGATATGGACGCGGATGTGATCACATTTGAGGCGTCAAGATCAGATCTGCAGATCCTGGATTCTCTCAGGGAGAACAACTTCGAGACAGAGGTGGGACCTGGCGTATATGATATTCACTCTCCAAGAGTTCCGTCGGTGGCAGAGATCGTGAAGGCGGTAAATGTCATGCTCACGAAGATAGGCAGGGATAAGCTCTGGATCAATCCGGACTGCGGTCTTAAGACCAGAGGTGTGCCTGAGACTGACGCCAGCCTCAGAAATATGGTTGAGGCTGCCAGACAGGTGAGAAAATAATATATAAAATGCTTGACAAATTCACATAAATATTACGCAAGTCAGTCATAATGATGATCTGGTTATACGGCTGGAGAAAGAGGATGAATACCGGGAAGTCGAGAATCTGGTGCGGGACAGTTTCTGGAATGTGTATCGTCCCGGCTGCCAGGAACACTATGTACTCAATCAGCTGAGAAAAGACGGTGCATTTGTCCCGGAACTGGATTTAGTTATGCTGCAAAAAGGAGAACTCATCGGCCAGAATATGTTTATGAGGACGGAAATAACAGCGGATGATGGAAGAAGTGTTGCAATTATGACTATGGGGCCTATATGTATAAAGAATGAACTTAAGCGTAAGGGATACGGGAAGATACTGCTTGACTATTCACTGCAGAAAGCTGCAGAGCTCGGCTGCGGTGCACTATGCTTTGAGGGGAATATTGATTTTTATGGCAAAAGCGGATTCAGACTGGCAAGCGAGTTTGGCATTCGCTATCATGGACTTGATGAGGGGGAGGATGCATCGTTTTTCCTCTGCAAGGAGCTGATTCCCGGATATTTTGATGGAGTCACAGGTGAGTATGCTCCGCCAGAAGGATATTTCGTGGACGAAAAGGCTGTGGAAGAATTCGACAGGCAGTTTCCATATAAAGAGAAAAAGAAACTGCCCGGACAACTATTTTAATGCGAAAGCGCCTTCACATGCGCATGCACAAGGGGGACCCGCCGTAAAATAAAAGAAAATTGTTACTAAAGCTCGCAAAGTTGCATAATCTGCCGAAAAAAGGTTGGAAAAGTTGCAAAAATCACCGCGAAAAGGTTGGAAAAGTTGCAAAAAATTGATATCATAGGGATAGAAAAGTTGCAAATGCAGTATGTGGGGTGATTTTATGCTGGAAAGATCGGCAAAAAAATATATAGATTCATGGATTCAGAGCGGCAGAGACGCTTTGCTCATAACTGGAGCAAGACAGATCGGTAAGACATATCTTATAAAAGAATGCCTCAGGGAAAGTGGAGTGCCATATGTGGAATTAAATTTTATTGACCAGCCGGAGCTTGTCACATTGTTTGACGGTGCCAGAGATGCAAAGGATCTGCTTATGAGACTTAGCCTGGTGACAAAACAGCCTCTTGAGAAAGGCCGTACGATCATATTTCTGGATGAGGTGCAGGAGTTTAAAGATATAGTGACAAGAGTGAAGTTTTTGGTGGAAGATGGAAGCTACAGGTATATCATGAGCGGTTCGCTTTTGGGCGTAGAGCTGAATGATCTCAGATCTGCACCGGTTGGATATCTGCGAGTATACGATATGTATCCGATGGATCTGTGCGAATTTATGGTTTCTGTTGGTGTGAATCAGAATGTGATCGACACAATGAAGGAATACTTTACGCAGAGGCTGCCTGTTGATTCGTTTGTACATGAAAAAATGCTTGATGTATTTAATCTGTATCTTATCGTGGGCGGAATGCCGGAGGCGGTCAATACCTATGTGGAGACAAATGATCTTGCGAAGGTAGCGGAGGTACATGAAAAGATAGTTAGATTGTACAAGAGTGATTTTACAAAGTATGAGACAAGATACAAGCTGAAACTGCAGGAGATATATGATGCTATGCCGGGACAGCTTGATCAGAAAAATAAACGATTCCAGATCAATAGTATAGGTAAAGGCCTCAGTTATGATAGGGTTGCAAATGATTTTCTGTGGCTTAAGGATGCTGGGGTTGCGATACCGGTCTATAATATAAGTGAGCCGAAACTTCCGCTTGTGATCAGTGAGAATAGGAATCTGTTTAAACTATTTTTCTCCGATGTAGGGCTGCTGACAAGTAGGTATTCGGATCAGGTGAAAATGGCGATACTGAATAAAGAAAAGTCTATAAACAATGGTGCGCTATTTGAAAATATGGTTTCCCAGGAACTACTCAGCAAAGGTCATAAAGAATATTATTTTAACAGCAAAAAGCAGGGTGAGCTTGATTTTGTAATAGAACTGAATGGTAAAGTAGTTCCACTGGAGATAAAATCGGGTAAGGATTACAAACGACACTCTGCGCTGTGCAATGTCTTGGCTGATGAAAATTACGGAATAGAATATGCATATGTTTTTTCGGAGAGAAACGTAGAGGTCAGCGGCAAAAAAGTATATTTGCCGATATATATGATTGCGTTTCTGGAAAACGAAAAGATGGCTGACACGATATATAAACTTGACCTATCAGGGTTGACGTTCGATAAGGATATGTAGCATCAGTTTTCGCCTGTTGACGAGCCGATGTTAAAAAATAGGAGAGACAGCATGAAGATAAAGATGTGCGGAATCACGACCCCGGCCGATGTGGCCGCGGTGAATGAAGTGAGACCTGATTATATAGGAATGGTGATGTATTTCCCGAAATCAAAGAGAAATGTCAGTGCGGAGACTGCGCGCAGGTTGCTTGAAGAACTGAGGAAAGATGTGAAGAAGGTTGCAGTGGTGGTATCCCCGGATGCGGAGCAGATAGCGGAGATAGGTGAGCTGGGATTTGATGTGATACAGATTCATGGACAGACCAGCGATGAGCTTATAGAGAGTGCGCATTTGCCAGTGTGGAAGGCGTTCAATGTGAAGGATATGGATATGTACCCACATTATCAAAGCCTTTCGAATGTTGCAGGTTATGTGTTCGATGCCGGTGAACCTGGAAGTGGCAAGACATTTGACTGGAACAGTTTGACGGATATCGACAGAGATGGAAGGCTGTTTGTGCTTGCCGGAGGTCTCACGCCGGACAATGTGCGGCGGGCGATAGAGCAGGTGCATCCCGACGTAGTCGATGTGTCATCTGGCATAGAGTACGATGTGGTAGGTGGCGTCCAAAAATCGGGCAAGGATCCGGAGAAGATGCGCCGGATGAAGAGGAATACCGCTGCTTGGCAGATTTCGGGTAAATCTGATAATTGATTCTCGCTAATCACAGTCAAAATGGTGAAAAAGATAAAAAATTGTATCTAAATACTCATATAAGCGGAAAAAAGGACAAAGTTTGGAGACTTTGTCCTTTTTCATGAGATAAACTTAATTTAGCGATAATTTTGTATCTATTTCACATGCATGGTAAATCCAAATTTCCACTCATCCTCGTCAAATCTGTATTTCTCATCAAGCTCGGGGCCGCAGCTGTTGGAGCCGATTCCGTTCTGGCGATAGTCTATGCACAGGACGGACTTGTCACTCTCTGGCAGCTCGTAGTTGTGGGTTGCCACTGTGAGTTCCTCTGCGGTGTAAGGCGAGGCGTTCATTGAAAATGGCACAGCGGATGTCACGGTTATGCTGTGGGCTGTTGTAGCTGCGATCGTTTCGGCTGTCTGCGCATTGCAAATGCTCTGATATGATGAACCGTTGACAAAGTTATTTTTGTCGGAGCTATTCCTGTCAGACTCGTCGCTTGCTCCAGGGGCACTGACCTGAACAAGGCTACAGTCAAAGTGGCTTCCATTTTCCTGTGGCATGATATAGTCCTCGTGCATCTCGTCAATGGATGCAGAAAATGAGCCATGCCAGCTTGCGTGGTGCTTGTCTGCGTAGCTTTCATATGGACCCATACCGATATAATTTACATTTCGCATATCTTCTCTCAAAATCATCCTCACGCCAAATCTTGGGAGCGTAGGGAATTCAGCATTTTTCTTTACATGCATTTTTGATTTTATAGTTCCTTCAGGTGTTATTATCCATTCAGCGTTTATCCTCAGAAGAGGCTGTACCGTTGGTGCTGAGAGGCTTGACGTGCACGATATCACGGCACATCCATCTTTTATAATGCAGCCAGTCTCATATGTCCTCTCGGATATCATGTCATAGTGGGCTCTTAACCACTCGTTCTTTATATTTCTGTCATTGTCCGTAGGTGCGCGCCAGATAGTCTTGTCGCATGGTGCAGATAGAAGTTCCTGACCATCAACCACAATGTCCGTAAAGTTTCCTGTATTCCTGTCAAATATATATTCAAAATTACTTCCGCTGACAACAAATTCTGTGTCGCTTTCCGATACATGAAGATGGGCAGAAGCTGTATCCTGAGTAGTCAGATATTGTTCCACCAAATTCTGCGCCTTGTCCAAAGACGATGCTTTATCCAGGACCTTGTCTGCGTTCTGTTTTTGTGTGGCAAGTTCTATCTCGTCAAATCCCAACACATCACCTTCCTTGACAAATGCACTGTCACAAGCTGCCTTATATATCACACGGAGAAACATTCTGTGTGTAATAATATCTTTTGTGCAATCGGCGACATCTGAACATTCAACAACACTTGAATAATCGGTAACATCTGAGCTGCCAGAAATGTCAGCATGACTTGCTGCATATAAGTCTGACAATGATTTCTGTATATTTGTAGTAGGGTTCAGGCTGACAGTTCCATCGCCGTGAGGTGCCACGGAAGGAACATCAATATTTCCGGATGTAACCACCTGCCCATCACAAGTGACTTCATAGCTCATAGTGAGGTAGTCCCTGATGTCAGTGAAATCCATGTAGTTGTGCAGAGTCAAAACTCCATTTGTCTCATCATATCCAGTGATCCTTACCGGGCGGTTGATGTTCTTGAATTCAAGAAGTCCTGTGTGTGGTCTGCGGTCCGGATACACCAGACCGTCCATACAGAAGTTGCCGTCGTGGATAGTCTCACCGCTGTCTCCACCGTAGGCGTACATATCCTTGTCGTTTGCCGCCTTGCCCCTGTATATGGCGTGGTCGCACCACTCCCACACAAAACCGCCACAGGTGGTCTCGTGGCTGTCGAAGAACTGGAAGTAGTCCTCCAGATCTCCAGGGCCGTTGCCCATGGCATGACAATATTCGCACAGGATGTAAGGCTTGTCGCCATCACCATCTATATACTCAGCCATCTCGGATATGGATGGATACATTCTGCTGTAGAGATCCAGATTACTGTAATCGTATTTTCTCTTGCCGTCTGTATACTGGGCGCTCTCGTAGTGGGTGAGACGGGAGCTGTCATAGGACTTGACCCATGCCAGAGCCTCCTCAAATGTCACGCCGTAAGCACTTTCATTTCCCATGGACCAGATGACTACGCTGGCACGGTTCTTGTCCCTGATGACGCAGCGCCTGATGCGGTCAAGAATGGATTCACAGAATTCAGGATTGTTGGCGATCGGCTCATTCCACCTTGCTGCCTTGTTATCCCAATTATTATCAGAATAGAACAATTCACTTGGACCATGTGCCTCTATGTCAGCCTCGTCTATCACATAGAATCCATATTCGTCGCAGAGCTCATAGAAATAAGGAACATTTGGATAATGGCTGGTCCTTATGGCGTTGACATTGTGCTGCTTCATGAGAGACATATCCCTGATGACCTGTTCTCTGCTGATTGTAAAACCGGTCACAGGGTCAGAGTCGTGTCTGTTCACTCCGTGGAACTTGATAGGCATGCCGTTGATGTACACGATCTTATTCTCTATCGTTATCTCCCTGATTCCTATCCTGTCAGTGATGACCTCACCGGCGCATCTTATGATGACAGTGTAGAGGTATGGCTTTTCTGCATTCCACAGCACAGGGGAGTCGATCGACAAAGTAATGCTGCTGGAGCTGGCTGCGGTTTTGCCTTCGTCTGCATTGGTATTGGCATCGCTCTGAGCGGAAATTTCACATTTTACACAGCCTGATGAACATATGCTGCCATCGGCGTCCAGAATAGTAACTTCAATATCAACATTTGAATCAGCGCCTTTATCAACCACTGTTTCCGGTTTTGATGAAAAACGGTCTTCAACGCAGGAATATTCTGTAAATGCTGTGAAGTCTATGGTTACATCTGCCTTAGTTGGATCCTTTATATCGTCACAGCTGGTCTTTATGAAATAGTCGTATACAGCACCCTCAGAGCGGTTCAGGATATATACATCCCTGAAAATACCGCTCATGCGGAACTTATCCTGATCCTCAAGATAGCTTCCGTCGCACCATTTGAGGACCAGCACGCAGAGCCTGTTGGAGCCGTTTCTTATGAATCCGGTTATGTCAAATTCACTGGTTGAGTGGGACACCTGGCTGTAGCCAACATACCTGCCGTTGAGCCATACATAGAAACAGGAATCTACACCCTCAAAGTTCAAGTGCGCGAGAGGTGCGTCCTCGTTCTGATCGTAGATAAAGTCTGTCACATATGCACCGCAAGGGTTGTCCTTTGGCACATAAGGTGGGTCAAATGCAAATGGATACCTGACATTTGTATACTGGTGATAGTCATATCCGTGCATCTGCCATACCGATGGAACCGGGATGTCATCAAAGCCGGACACATCATAGCCCTCTCTGTAGAATTCGTCCTGAAGCTTGTAAATGCTGTCATAGTAGCGGAACTTCCAGGTTCCATTCAGAAACTGTACTCTGTCCGAGTGATCCCTTGCATCAAGGGATGTGCTGTATGCCTTCCCAGCAGGAATATAGTAATTCCTATCCGGCATGGTGTTCTCATGCAGAATATGCAGATTTTCGTAGTGACGCGGAATGATCATAACAATACCTCCTGTGGTTAATTTAATATATAAAACGTTGTATATTCGTAGTTTGTTAGATATATTATAAGATAACGGCACATGAAAAGTCCATACATATAATGAGACAAAATATGCACATTCTAGTTTTATAAGGCGGATACGCCGCACCCTGCAAGTCCGCTTGCAGGGTGAAGTCTCTGAACAGACAAAAGAAAAGTATAAAGCATACAGGATGTGCCTGCACACGCTTCAAAATAGTGTAAAAATAGTGAAATAATAGTGTAATTTGCCATATAGAAAGGAGCCACACATGTATACAAACTCAGCATATCTTCACAACTCACTGCTCGACATAGTGGACAAGAGCAGACCGCTCATAGTCACAAGCTGCGGAACGTACAAGCTGTATACACAGAAAGAGTTTACGACCTACAGACCTAAGGGGCGTAAGGATTATCAGCTCATATATGTGGCGGCGGGAAAGGCACATTTTGAGATAAATGGGCAGGATGTGATCGCCTGTCCCGGAAACATGGTGATATACAGGCCGAGACAGATGCAACGGTATGTGTATTACGGAGACGAACACACGGAGGTGTTCTGGGTGCATTTCACCGGGGGAGAGGTGAAGCAGACACTCAGGCGGTACGGAATAAATGACGATGTGAATATGTTCTATGGTGGAGACCATGCTGAGTACAGAATTTTGTTCAGGCAAATGATACAGGAGCTACAGCTCTGCCGGGATGACTATGAGGAGATGTTGGAATACATATTCAGACAGATGCTTATCTCAGCTCACAGGCGGCAGGGGCAGGATGATTCTAAAACTGTGTCGGCCATGGCAGAGGAGATGGACCGTGCGGCGGCATATTTTAGTGAGCATTATAACGAGGGAATACTTGTGGAGGACTATGCAAGCATGCACAACATGAGCGTGAGCTGGTTCATACGGAACTTCAGACAGCGCATCGGCACCACACCCACACAGTACATCATGGCGAAGCGAGTAGCCAATGCCCAGATGCTTCTCGAGAGCTCTGATTATAACATGACGGAGATAGCAAAGATAGTTGGATACGATAATCCGCTCTACTTCAGCAGAGTATTCAAGAAGGAAAAGGGTATGTCACCTATGGAGTATAGGAAGTCGCTCAGACATTGACAAATAACTGGAAAAAATTTATCAATAAGTGTATATATAATATAGAAGAAACTGCCATGTGTGTGTGGCGGTGGAAATTAACATGGAGGGATAAAACGTGAGCAGCAATTTATACAAATCAATATTATTTGTAATTTTGGCTATAGTATTTGTGGTGGCTAAGCTGATAAAAAAGTCAGTGTATTCCCTGGGCATGATGGTATTCTGTGTCAGCGTTTTGCTTGTACTGGCGATAATATTTTTAGTCAAATATATAAAAGAAAAGAGAACTGCTGATAAGTAATCGACAGTTACATATAAATAGTGGTGTAAATGATTGGAGGAACTGAATATGAAGGTTTTAATGTTGAATGGAAGCGCGAAGCCGCAGGGCAATACATACCGTGCACTTTACGAGGTAGGCGAGCAGCTCAAGAAAGAGGGAATAGACTATGAGATATTCCAGATCGGAGCAGCTCCACTGAGAGACTGCATAGGCTGTGGACAGTGTACGGAAAAAGGCTGTGTGTTTGATGACGATAAGGTAAATGAGTTCGTTGCCAAGGCAAAGGAAGCAGACGGACTGGTATTTGGAACACCTGTATACTATGCTCATCCAAGCGGACGTGTGCAGTCATTCCTTGACAGAGTATTCTACAGCAGCGGCCGTGCATTTGCATTCAAGCCGGGTGCATCTGTGGCAGTTGCAAGACGTGGCGGAACATCAGCATCATTCGATGTGATGAATAAATACTTTGGAATATCACAGATGCCGGTGGCTGGCTCTACATACTGGAATCTTGTACACGGACGCGTGCCTGGAGAGGCTGAGCTGGATGCGGAGGGTATGCAGACCATGAGGAATCTTGCTAAGAACCTTGCATGGATGCTCAAATGCTTTGAAGCCGGCAAGGCAGCAGGTGTTGCACTCCCTGACACGGAGAGAGGCAACCAGACGAACTTTATAAGATAAATTAGTAAAGATTATAATATCGTGAAGCAAATGACAAAGATTGAGTTTAACCTAAATCAGAACATAGTGTTAATGGTAGAAAGAGAGATTACATATGTAATCTCTTGAACTATAGTCAAGGTATGGAAATGGTAAGTATTCTACTGCTAACACTTTTTAAAATATAAATGCGTTTGATTCAAAGGAGATTTGGTTTGTGTTTGTTATTGCTGATAATGTGGCATCCGACAATGATCTGGTGATTCATGTAATTGCGTTTATATTGTGCTTATGATAAATAGAATATGTCAAAATGATAAGCGAGCTGTGGCCTTGTAAAGATCACAGCTCGTCGTCCGTCTCGATATAATCCGGCCGGTTATTGTTCATGGTTTCCTGGCTGGAGATGGTTCTCTGGCGTTTTTCCTGCCGGTAGGCATTAGGCGATATGCCGGTGGTCTTGCGGAAGATCTTGTGGAAAGCCTCGGCGGACTGGTAGCCGCATGAAAATGCAATACTTTCTATAGAAAGCTCAGATATGGTAAGCATATGCTGGGCTTTTGTTATGCGGAAATTCTGCAGGTATTTCACAGGACTCATCCCGGTGTACTGCTTGAACAGGTCGGAGAAATAGCTTCTGTTGATTCCAACGTAGTCAGACAGCTCCTCCACCTTCATTGGCATATAGAGATGTCGTTGTAACTGAACATATTAGCAAAATAATTTGTTGACATCAATATAGATATACTACATTATTGAATTACAAACTAGGTTGATCTGAACTTATATATAATTAAAGAGGGGGATAAAACACAATGAAAAAAATAAGACTAATTCTGGTAATGTTGGCTATTATATGCTCCGTTAATTTTTAAAAAATTACAGTGATTAAAGTTTATGGGGCGGAAGTGCCTGTAGAAAGTTCACAGCAGGCATATGGAAAAGAGGGAAAAAATAAATATAATGGACGAACATCAAACAAAATTAATACAGATAATAATATTTTAATTGGGAAAAGTCAAAAAGAAATCGATAAAATATTAAATGCTAATAAATTTGTTGGAGGTAAGAACAATCCGAAAGTTAATTCGGCGATAGAAAATCCTGTAAGTTATTTGAAAAAGAATGTTGGTAAAAAGACAGATGTTTATAGCCTAAAAAGCTCGAAAATATTGCCGGGCATTGGAAATACAAAATGTAATTCTTTAGGAGGAAATAATAATTGTACGTTGACAGCATTTTATAATATATTAAAATATTATAGAACACAGGGATATAATAAAATACCAAAAGATAATAACAAGATGTATGATATAGTAAAAAAGTGCGCGATAGATGTTGGCTATACAAAGAAAAGGGGATTGCCAGTTAATAAAAATAATAACTTGGTGAAAAGGACGTGGCAAAAGGGATTTGGTTATTCTTCAGGCACTGGAAACAGTAACTATATGTGGACATATTCAACTTTGAAGAAACAAATTGACAGTGGAAATCCGTGTATGTTTTCTATTGCAAATGGATACTATTATAATCATACTGTTGCAGTGGTAGGTTATAAGGAATATAAGAATATGAGAACGGGAAAGGTGTATACGTTTTTGGTGGCCCACGATGGCTGGAGTACCACAACAAGATACATAGCAATGAAAAATACTGGTGCGAGCTATGTCGCGTGTCAAACATCGATAAAGGTTCCGTCAAAAAAGAAGTAGAGGAGAAGAAAATATGAATATGGCAATTGTTGTGGCTGCCATCGGAGTTGTGGCAGTCCTTGTATCAATAGTTGGTATAGCGACTAAAAAGATGCCTTTGGTGATTACGGCAATGGCATTATTAGGTATTTGCATAATAGTTACGGGGGTAGAATTGTATAATGCACAAATGTGGCAGGAAATAGCTGTTGGGGCATTTGCTGTAGGGGGATTGTGCGTATGTGCATCTATTATTATGATGATAATTAGGTGGAAAAGAAAGTAGGAATTTGTAATATGTGTCAGCACTTATATTCTGGAATATCACAGATGACGATCACAGGCTCACCATATTGGAGAATTTTGCACACAGACGCCTGCTGATTTTTAGAAGAATATGCTGATGGCATTGATTTACTTTTGGTTAGCATACAGTAATAATGTCTGGTGCCTTTGCCACTGGAGATAATTTTAAAAATCATCATCTGTATCAATATAATCCGGCCGGTTGTTGTTCATGGTTTCCTGGTTGGAGATGGTTCTCTGGCGTTTCTCCTGCCGGTAGGCATTGGGCGACATGCCGGTGGTCTTGCGGAAGATCTTGTGGAAAGCCTCGGCGGACTGGTAGCCGCATGAAAATGCAATACTTTCTATAGAAAGCTCAGATATGGTAAGCATATGCTGGGCTTTTGTTATGCGGAAATTCTGCAGGTATTTCACAGGACTCATCCCGGTGTACTGCTTGAACAGGTCAGAGAAATAGCTTCTGTTGATGCCTACGTAATCCGACAGCTCCTCCACCTTCATAGGCATACTGTAGTGGTTCTGAATGTAGGAGATGGCGTGGTTTACGTAGGCATTTCCCGATGGAGTCTCCAGCTTGTCTTTCTGTGCATTTGCGATGACAGACAGAGCGAGGTAGAGCATGCCCATGAGCCTGAAGTGATCTGCGTGATCCGAGGTGTTGTGAGCAAGCATATCAAATACGTACTTTTTCAGTTTGTCGCCATCCTCGCAGGTGAATATAGGCTGGTTCTGTGTCAGACCAATACTGCTCAGCGTGTCCTGGGCACATCTGCCAGAGAATCCGAACCAGACATACCTCCATGGATGGTGTTCGTCTGATATATATGTGGCAGGGGTGTCCGGCTCAATCAGAAATCCCTGACCCTTTTTCAGATGATAGTGTGCGTTCCCTACATAGAAGTCGCCCTCTCCCTCCAGCACGAAATGTATGAGGTAGAAGGTCTTGACCGCAGGACCTGCCTTATGAAGAGGCTCGGTTATTGAGTGACCGAACACGTTCAGGTAGAGGTCTGTGTCATTTTCCTGAGGGAATTCCATTACGATCTTATTTTCCATTTTACAAACTCCGCATTTTCTTAATAAAGTAACTTCATAAATTGATCTGATAATCTTCAGGAGATTTTGGCAAAGTCCATATACAGATTCTCGTACTGTTCTAAATTTATAAGATCTGAACGTTTCTGTAATGAAGGCATATGAACTCGTTCTCTCATTATAATATATAAGAGTATAACATACATTCAACCGGATTATCCATACAATAATATGTTCCGCCAGAAAAAACAATCTAACAAATGGACATATATTTGCAACGCTATGCCATGTTCAAAATCTGTATATTGTTATAGAATTATATTCACAAAGCAAGAAGCGCAACGGCGTAGCGCAGAAAATGTGCGCAATATGGACAACAAAATAACGGACATTAAGAAAAAAATATAAAAATACGGAGAAAGGTGGAGTTACAGACAATGAAGAAAATCGCAGAATTAAAGGGAATTATCGCAGGTGGAGAGTTTGACGAGAAGCTTGCACAGATCTATCTCGACAAGGATATGATCCCATACAACAGGGAAAGATATGTAAAAGCTCTTGATAAATTTACAGAGTTATTCGGAGATCAGGAGGTTGCTATCTACAGCGCTCCCGGAAGAAGCGAGGTGTGTGGAAACCATACAGACCATCAGAACGGACATGTACTTGCTACATCGATCAACCTTGATGCCATAGCAATTGTGGCACCTAGAGAGGACGGCGTGATCGAGCTTGTGTCAGACGATATGCCAAAGGAAGTTATCAATGTAAATGATATCGAGCAGGATCCTGCACTTGAGGGAACAACAACAGCGCTTATCAAGGGTGTTGTTGCAGGAATCAGAGACTACGGATTCAAGGTAGGCGGTTTCACAGCATTTGTGACAAGCGATGTGCTCATGGGAGCTGGAATGTCATCATCAGCAGCATTTGAGAGCCTTATAGGAACTATCCTTTCAGGCCTCTACAATGACATGAAGGTTTCATCAGTTGATGTTGCAAAGATAGGACAGTACGCAGAGAACGTATACTTCGGCAAGCCATGCGGACTTATGGATCAGATGGCATGTGCAGTCGGAGGACTTATATATATCGATTTCTTCGACAAGGCTAATCCTGTCATCAAGCAGGTCCCAGTTGACTTTGAGGCTCACCAGTACAGCCTGTGTATCGTTGACACAAAGGGTTCGCATGCAGACCTCACAGACGACTACGCAGCAATCCCTGCAGAGATGAAGCAGGTTGCAAATTACTTCGGCGAGGAACTCCTCAGCAGAGTTTCAGAGGAGGATTTCATCAGCAAGGTTGGTGAGATGAGAGCCAGCGGCAAGGTGAATGACAGAGCAGTCCTTCGTGCGCTTCACTTCTATACAGAGCAGGACAGAGTTGCAGAGGGTGTTGCAGCACTGGAGAATCAGGAATTTGACCATTTCCTCGATGTTATAAAGAGAAGCGGAGATTCATCATTCAAGCTTCTTCAGAATATATACAGCGCAAAGGATCCACTCACACAGAACGTATCAATAGCACTTGGATTCTCAGAGAAGTTCATCGGCGAGGATGGTGTGTGCAGAGTACACGGCGGCGGATTTGCCGGAACCATCCAGGCATTTGTCAAGAATGCGGCTGTTGCTGAGTACAAGAAGAACATCGAGTCGATCTTCGGAGAGGGCGCATGCCACGTCCTCAAGGTAAGACCTTACGGCGGAATCAAGGTAGTTGAATAGATATTTGCGAAACATGACAGTGTATAGTGTTTGAGGCAATTTAACATACCAATCAGGGGTCGTTTCCACTTAACTCAGCCTGCAGCGCATGTAACAGCTGGCTTGCCAGCTGTTGTGGGTAATAGTCAATGCTGATTTTTTAGCATTGACTATTACCTAAGGACCGGCGGCCTCGTATTCCCCTGATTTGGTAATGTTAAATTACCTCAAACATAATACAGGTTTATGGGTTTCGCAAATATCTGTGCGAGAAAAATATAAGGATATGTAGAAAGAAGGGTTACAACCATGATAGATACAAACATCAAGCAGCTCGTTGAGTACGGAATTGCAAATGAGCTGATAGAGGAAGAGGACAGAATATACACGACCAACACCATCCTCGAGATGCTGAAGAAGGACAGCTACGAGGAGCCGGGTGAGGTGCCAGCTATAGATACACCGGAAAAACTTGAGGAGTGTCTCAAGGGGATTCTGGATTACGCAGTTGAGAATGGACTTATCGCAGAGGATTCAGTTGTTCTCAGAGACCTGTTCGACACGAAGATCATGAACGCACTGGTTCCAAAGCCAAGCCAGATCATAAAGACATTCAGAGAGAAGTATGCAAAGTCCCCAGAGGAGGCGACAGACTTCTATTATAAGCTCAGCAGAGCAACAGATTATATAAGAACATACAGAGTTGCAAGGGATATCAAGTGGGTAAAGCCTACAGAGTATGGTGATATCGACATCACCATCAACCTTTCAAAGCCTGAGAAGGATCCGAAGATGATCGCCCTTGCTAAGACCATGTCACAGTCATCATATCCAAAGTGTCAGCTTTGCATGGAGAACGAGGGATATGCGGGAAGGATCAACCATCCAGCAAGAGAGAATCACAGGATCATTCCTATAGAGGTAAATGGCAGCAAGTGGGGATTCCAGTATTCTCCATATGTATACTACAATGAGCACTGTATCGTGTTCAACGGACAGCACATCCCTATGAAGATAGAAAAGGCTACATTCCAGAAACTCTTTTCATTTGTTGGACAGTTCCCACATTACTTCCTGGGATCAAATGCAGACCTTCCTATAGTAGGTGGATCTATCCTCACACACGATCACTTCCAGGGCGGACGTTATACATTTGCCATGACAAAGGCACCTGTTGAGACAAAGATTACATTTGCAGGATATGAGGATGTTGAGGCAGGAATCGTGAAGTGGCCTATGTCAGTCATCAGACTTGACGGAGAGGATCCAGACAAGATCATAGAGCTTGCCGACAAGATTCTCGGCGCATGGAGAGGCTACACAGATGAGGATGCGTACATATTCGCGGAGACGGACGGAGAGCCTCACAACACGATCACTCCGATCGCAAGAATGAGAGATGGCAAGTACGAGATGGACTTAGTCCTTCGTAACAACATCACCACAGAGGAGCATCCACTTGGTCTCTATCATCCATGGGAGCAGTATCACAACATCAAGAAGGAGAACATCGGACTCATCGAGGTTATGGGACTTGCGGTGCTTCCTGCAAGACTCAAGGGCGAGATGGAAGAGCTTGCAGAGGTTCTTGTGGCAGGTGGAGACATCAAGGCCCACGAAAATATAGCAAAGCATTACGACTGGGTACAGACTTTCATTGGAAAGTACGATATAAATGCGGATAACGTACACAAGATACTTCAGGATGAGATCGGCGATGTATTCGCAAAGATCCTTGAGTGTGCAGGCGTTTACAAGAGAGATGAGGCCGGAAAGGCTGCATTCCTCAAGTTCGTAGATTATGTGAATGCACAGTAATATAGTGTGCACTAAAAATGCAATAATATATGTGTATCTGTGACAGACGTATTCCATAACTAATATTTATTAATGCCACATTTTATTGTGCATAACAGGATGTAGTGGTATAGTGTTGGAGAAAACGTCATTGCAAAATAAAAATGTTTATAAACTGGTGATCGACATTTGCGCAAGACATGAACAGTGCCCCCAAAGGCACAGGTGTCCGGCAGATGGTTATGAGTCACAGTATCATAAAGGAGGAAAACATTATGAAAATTTTGGTAACAGGCGGAGCAGGTTATATAGGAAGTCATACATGTGTTGAGCTGCTTAATGCAGGCTACGAGGTAGTAATTCTCGACAACCTTTACAATGCTAGCGAGAAGGCAGTCGACAGAATCAAGGAGATAACAGGAAAGGATCTCACATTTTACAAGGCAGATATCCTTGACAAGGAAGCTATGGACAAGATATTTGCAGATGAGAAGCCTGACTGTGTAATACATTTTGCAGGACTCAAGGCAGTTGGTGAATCAGTTGTAAAGCCACTTGAGTACTATCAGAACAACATCACAGGAACTCTTAATCTGTGCGAGGTTATGAGAAAGAACGGATGCAAGAACATCATCTTCTCATCATCAGCTACAGTATACGGCAATCCTGCATTTATCCCTATCACGGAGGAGTGCCCAAAGGGAACACCTACGAACCCATATGGCTGGACAAAGTGGATGATCGAGCAGATTCTCACAGACCTCCACACAGCAGATCCAGAGTGGAATGTAATTCTTCTCCGTTACTTCAACCCAATCGGAGCTCATAAGAGCGGACTTATCGGAGAGGATCCAAAGGGTATTCCTAACAACCTTCTTCCATATGTTGCACAGGTTGCAATCGGAAAGCTTCAGAGCGTTGGCGTATTTGGCAATGATTACGACACACCGGATGGAACAGGTGTGAGAGATTACATCCATGTAGTAGACCTTGCAGTTGGACATGTAAAGGCTATCAACAAGATCAAGGAGAATCCTGGAGTTAAGGTATACAACCTTGGAACAGGAAATGGTTACAGTGTCCTTGATGTTATCAAGGCGTTCAGCAAGGCCTGTGGACATGACGTTCCATATGTGATCAAGGAGAGACGTCCTGGAGATATTGCAACATGCTACTCAGACGCTTCACTTGCCAAGAAGGAGCTTGGCTGGGAGGCTCAGTACGGAATCGACGAGATGTGTGCTGATTCATGGAAGTGGCAGTCGATGAATCCAAATGGATATAATGACTAATTCCAAAATATAAATAACATAAAGCGGCAGAGCACCGACAAATACTATATATAATCAGATGTAGATTTGCCGGTGCTCTTTTCTATGTATTGACTTTTTAAAAGAGACGTTGTATAAGTAAGTAAACTACGCTTTCTGCGGTCTTTGTTAATTATGCCCTTTTTTAGGGCTTTATCAGATAGAAATGGGTGTTTGACATATGAGACTAGAAATACTGCTTTCGTGTATGAACCTTCAGGATGAGGATATCATAACGAAATCCCATATAGAGTCCGACACGATCATAGTCAACCAGTGTGGATATGATGGGTACAATGAATATGACAGGAACGGACATAAGACAAGAATTTTTTCGGTGAATGACAAGGGTCTTACCAAGAGCAGGAACTATGCTATAAAGCATTCCGAGGCGGATGTGTGTCTGCTGTGTGATGACGATGAGGTGTTCAGCAGGAATTACGAAGAAGGGATACTGACTGCGTACAGAGATCTGCCAGAGGCGGATGTCATCATATTCAACATAGGCAACAGACCTGCCCATTGGGGCGACATGCCTAAGAAGCTTGGATATCTGGATCTCATGCATGTGGCATCCTGGCAGATATCATTCAAGAGAGAGAGCATAGTCAATAATAATGTATATTTTGATGAGCACATGGGTGCGGGCTCGGGCAACGGAGCTGAAGAGGAATTCAGATTCCTCACGGATTGCAGGAAGAACGGACTTGCAATATATTATGTACCATTTGTCATAGCGGATGTTGCGCAGACAAAGTCAACATGGTTTAAGGGGTATAACGAAGAATTTTTCATAAACAGAGGTAATACGACAAGATACATCATGGGTTATGTACCGGCGGTATTGTACGCAGCGTATTACAGCATAAGGAAGAGACATCAGTTTGACAGTGATATATCATGGTTTAAGGCCTTCAGACTTATTATGAAGGGAATACATGAGAACAGGTTAGGGAAGAAGAAATGAGTGAAAAAATATTAAGTGTGATAATTCCGTCTTACAACAGCAAGCCATATCTTGACAAATGTCTTGGATCACTTGTTGTTCCGGAGCTTATGGACAAAATAGACGTGATAGTGGTAAACGATGGCTCGACAGACGGCAGTGAGAGTATATGTGAGGAGTACATTGAGAAGTATCCTGACAGCTATTCACTTATTAATAAGGAGAACGGAGGACATGGCTCAGCGATAAATGCCGGAGCTGAGAAGGCCAGGGGCAGATACATGAAGGTGCTTGACGCCGACGACTGGTTTCTCACAGAGAGTATTCCTGAGTTTATAGGAAAGCTCGAGAATGCCAGTGCGGATGTTGTTCTGACATGTCACCACACCATCAATATAACAACAGGGGAGATAAAGAACTGGAGATGTTTCCCTGATGAATTCGACAGAGAATATACTATGGAAGAGGTCATGTCAGACTGGAAAAAATTTGACAGAAGCCTCACATTCCATGGAATAACATATAGAACACAGTTTTACCGTGAGAATGGAGTCAGACTTGCAGAAAAAGTATTCTACGAGGATCACGAATATGCGACATATCCATGCTGCTTGGCAAAATCCATACTGCCACTCGATATGTTCGTGTACGAGTACAGGATCGGGGATGTGTCCCAGAGCGTATCCGCGCAGAATCAGTTCAAGAGAATCGACCATACCAAGATGGTCATAGTAAAGATGCTCAAGAACAGAGAGGACATCTCGGAGCAGTGGGCTCTTGAATACTGCGACAAGAAGATACATCTTCTTCTGCTGAGCTTCATGGTAACTTCCATGCTATGCGATTCCGACAGAAAGAGAGGTGTTGCACGGGTAGATCAGCTTATGAGTTATATAGTCAAGAGAGACAGACACGTCGTTGATATGACATTGAAGCATTATAAGATACTTAAGCTTCTGAATGCTGCGCATGTGGGTCTGGAAGGCTACAACAAAATGCTTAATTCAAAGCTTTACAACAAGGTAAGGCACAATAAGAGTTTTGAATAGATTTACTATGGAGGATTAACGAAAAATGAAAGTAAAAAGCGGAAGCTTTTTAGAAGTTTTTAATTATAAAGATCTTTTAAATCAGCTTGTCTCAAGAGATATAAAGTTAAAGTATAGAAGAAGTTTTCTTGGATATGTGTGGAGTATCCTGAACCCATTGCTCATCATGATCGTAATGGTTATCGTATTCTCCAAGATGTTCAACAGATCGATACCACACTTTCCTGTGTACCTTTTTGCAGGACGTATACTGTACGAATTTGTAATAGGTGCATGTGGTAAGGCACTTGGAAGTATAACAGATAATTCGTCACTGCTTAAGAAAACGTATGTGTCAAAGTTTATGTTCCCGCTGGCAAAAATCACAAGCTCACTTGTTGACTGCCTGTTTTCACTGGGAGCGTTTCTTATCGTTATCATATTCACACGTTCACCATTTTATTGGACGATGCTGTTGTTCCCGTTCATATTCCTTCAGGCCTATATATTTGCCTGCGGATTGGGCTTTTTTCTTGCACAGCTCCATGTATTCTTCAGAGATACAAGATATATATGGAATGCGGTCACCACAGCGTGGATGTACTGTTCAGCGATATTCTATCCTATAGATATGCTGCCAGACTGGTTGAAGTTACTTGTGAATTACTTCAACCCACTGTATGTATATATCAAGCAGTTTAGATGCATAGCGCATCAGGGAGTGATGCCTGATCTCACTACTATCGGTCTCGGATTCCTCTATGCATTCTTTTTCTTTGGACTGGGAGTGCTGTGTTTCAAGAAGAATCAGGACAAGTTCATTCTGTATATTTAGGAGGTGTGGCAGTTGGCTAACGTAGAAGAGAAAAAGAACGAACTTGATGATAAGAAGATTTTCACCTCAAATGCACAGCGCACAACAACTGTGGCAAAGGGTGAGACCATTATAGAGCTCAAGGATGTGACCATAAGATTCAACAAGAACAATCTGAAGGTGGACAATCTGAAAGAGTATTTTATAAGACTTGTGACAAAACAGTTGATGTTCCAGGAGTTCATAGCGTTAAAGGACATCAATCTTGATATAAAGAAGGGCGAGGCGTGGGGCTTCCTTGGAACCAATGGTGCCGGAAAATCCACCCTGCTCAAGGTAGTCAGCAGAATATTGAAGCCTGCCAGCGGTACTGTTAAGGTATCGGGAACTGTGGCAGCCCTCATAGAGCTTGGAGCCGGAATCGATCCACAGCTCACGGCCCGTGAGAATATATTTCTCAACGGAACTCTGCTGGGATATTCAAAGGCATTTATAGAGTCAAAGTTTGACGATATAGTTGAGTTTTCAGAGTTGCAGGATTTCCTTGACTCTCCGGTCAAGAACTTTTCTTCAGGTATGAAGACCAGACTTGCATTCTCCATAGCGACGGCGGTTGAGCCGGATATTCTCATTGCGGATGAGATACTTGCTGTAGGTGATATGCGATTCAAGAAGAAGTGTGCGGCCAAGATGACTGCCATGCTGGAGGATGGAACGACCCTGCTGTATGTATCCCACAACATAGCTGCTGTCAAGAAGCAGTGTAACAAGGCTATGTGGCTGGATCATGGAAATGTAGTTATGGTGGGAGATGCTGATACGGTATGCGATGCATTCAAGGCCGAGATGGATGCACCTGCACCGGCAAAGGCCCAGAGCAAGGACAAGAAATAACAAGAAATCAGGCAAGATGTTTGATATACAACACAGGAGGATTGGATAATGTTACAGAATGTGAAGTTGCAGAATGTGATGCTGCAGATGAATCTGGATGTGAACTTGATAGAGTATCCTGAATTCAGCGCCATTGGAAAGGGAGAGGAATCACCATTTATATACGACTCAGAGAAGAAATGTCATGTTGTTGAGAAGCTCACAAAGGTTAATTTCATGAGCTATTACAACTGCATTCAGGTAAAACGCTGGTCAGAGTATACAGGGGTAAAGAACTTCAAGCTCCACCTCACAATGAAGGGAAAAGCTACAATATCCGTATATGCAATATATTCAGCATCCGTTGCGGTTACCTACAATCCACTTGTATCACAGGTAGTTGAGAGTGATGAGGTTTCAGAGGTGGTTGTGAACATACCAGAGACAGATAAGGCTCTTGTAGGTTTCTATATGGATACCCTGGAAGATACAGAGATATACAGCGGATACTATTCTGCTGACATCGAGGAGGACAGAATAAGAGATGTAAATATCTCTCTTGTCACAACAACATTCAAGAAGCAGGAATATATCAAGCGTAATATAGACCTCATCAAGTCAAATGTACTCTATGATGGAAGCGACCTCAAGGGACACATGTTTGTACATGTCATTGACAATGACAGAGAACTCGATCCATCAGAGCTCGACAGTGAGGATCTCAAGGTTTATATGAATAACAACGTAGGTGGAGCCGGCGGTTTCACCCGTGGAATGATAGAGGCACTGGAGCTTCCAAAGAAGCCTACACATGTACTCCTCATGGATGATGACGTTATGGTCATGCCAGAGAGTTTGTTCAGAACATATTATCTGCTCAGACTCCTCAAAGACGAGTACAAGAAGTGCTTCCTGAGTGGAGCCATGTTCGATTACGACATACGCCAGAAGCAGTATGAGGACGTGGGATTTGTCCACAAGGCAGACGGATCATACGGTCCGGTCAAGTCAGCTATGGATATGAGGCTTCTCAAGAACATAGTTGCAAATGAGAACTACAGTTTCAATGTCGATGATGCATATGCAGGCTGGTGGTACTGCTGTATACCTGTGGAGCACATTGAGGACAGAGGCTTACCACTTCCGGTATTTGTCAGAGGTGACGATGTAGAGTTCTCACTGAGAAATAAGCCGGGATTTATAGCACTTAATGGTATCTGTATATGGCATGTGGGATTTGCAGGCAAATTCAACGCCGCCATGGAGCTTTATCAGGTTCACAGAAACAGTTTTGTTATCCAGGCGGCAAGCGGAATATGCCAGGATGTGGATTTCCTTGCGAGAGTAAAGGGAATGTTCTGGAAGGATATAACCAGATTTGCATACAACAATGCTGAGCTGCTCATAGATTCCATTGAGGATTACCTCAAGGGACCAGAGTATATCATGCATCTTGACGGAGAGCAGAGCCTCAAGGAGCACAATGCTAAGAACGAGAAGCTTGTGCCGCTGGCAGAGCTTGGCTATGCAGGGGATCTTCCTACAGATCCATACAAGTATGAGAGTCTTAATCTGTTCCGCAAGGTAATGTATGTGCTCACGATAAACGGACATCTTCTTCCAAACTTCATGCTCAGAAGAACACCGTATATCATCGCGTACGACTGGTTCTTTGTTCCGGGAAAGAATTACATGAAGAAGACTCTCGTTGCCGTGAACAAGAACGGTGGAACAGGAGTCAGAAGAACGATCAACAGAAAGCGTTGTTTTGCGCTTATAAAGAGATATAGAAAAGTATTGGCTAAATACAAGAAGACACATGTGGAAGTTGAGCAGGCTTACAGAAATGCATTTGACGAGATGAAGACAACTAAGTTCTGGAAGGAATATCTGCATATATAAAGTGATATGGAAGGAGTATCTTTAGGGTATGGCTACTATTAAAGGTATAAAAAACCGTTTGGCGGCTGCGGGAAGAGCACTGGGTGGAGATTACACCTCAGAGAAGAACGGTTCGAAACCAAAGGATAAGCTCAAGGCATCCCAGCGAGTAAATGCGGCGCAGAGGGCGATGAGCGGTGATTACGCTCTCAGAGACGGCGAAAAGCCTGTTGTAAAGGTCGAGCCTGCTGAGATCAGGATGAATAAGGTATTCACCACGAAGGAAAAAGCAGAGCCTGCGATCAAAGTGTTTGAGAAGCAGGAGAGTGCCAGACAGAGAGAAGAAGAGCGAGTAGAGTGGAGAAAGAAAGCGGTGAGACGCGATAGCGACAAGACAGTCGGATGCATACATCCTGATTACTGCTGTGGCTGCGGCGCGTGCTACAGTGTATGTCCGGTAAATGCTATAAGCATGAAGTATGATTCAGAGGGATTTCTTGCTCCTGTAGTGGATCGCAGCAAATGTACAAACTGCGGTCTGTGCAGAAAGATCTGTCCATCTATAAATCTTGAGTATAAGAACACTGTCGAGCCTGCATGCTATGCGGCATATGCAGACGATGAGATAAGGGCAAAGAGTTCGTCAGGTGGAATATTCACACTGCTGGCTGAGTATGCATTTGAGCAGGGTGGAGCTGTATGCGGAGCAGGATACACAGACGATTTCAAGGTTGAACACTTTATCATAGAGAGCCCGGATGATCTGGACAAGCTCAGAAAATCCAAGTATGTTCAGGCTGATGCATCGAAGGTGTATGCGGACGTTAAGAAGATACTCAAGGAAGGCAGAGTGGTAGTATTCTGCGGATGCGGATGTCAGGTCGCAGGACTTTACGCAACACTCAAGAATGTGGATATATCAAATCTCTACACAATAGATCTGATGTGCCACGGCGGCCCATCGCCAAAGCTGTTCGATGATTATCTGAACAAATACCACGGCAAGGATCAGGGCAAGGTTGCTGATGTTGGATTCAGAGACAAGGACTACTTCGGCTGGTCTACAGAGATGACTGTAAAGTACACTGACGGAACAGTTTATCACAGAACAAGGACACAGGATCCATATTACAGAGCATTCCTTCCTTGTATATCGACGAGAAAGTTCTGTGGACACTGCGCATATGCGAAGCTTCCGAGAACAGGTGATATAACACTTGCAGATTTCTGGGGAATCCAGAAGTACAACAGAGATTACACTGACGGCAAGGGAACATCCATTGTGTCAGTCAACAGCCCACAGGGTGAGAAGATATATGCTGCCATAGCAGACAAGCTGCTCCTGAACAAGGAGATACCTTGTGATGATGTACTCAAGACAGGACAGCCATTTGACCACTGCTTCAAGAATCATCCTGCCAGACAGAGATATTTTGAGCAGATAAATAATGGCTCATCCATGGAGAAGGCGTACGATTATGCCATCAAGGACAAGTACGATGTAGGTATATATGGCGTGTGGTTCGGTGCGAACTACGGAAGTGTTGCTACCTATTACGCACTTCACGAGATCATCAGATCATTTGGTCTGTCAGTGCTCATGATAGACATGCCTGCAGCCAAGACCGGAGCCGGCAAGCCTGACACCCATGCGAGAAGATTTGCAAAGGCACATTACCATGAGAGCAAGAGATACACACTGAAGGATATGAGGGAGCTCAATTCCAAGGTCGATACATTCATCATGGGATCAGATCAGGTGTGGAACAGAGGTATAAGCAGAGGCTTCGGCTTCTCATTCTATTTCGATTTTGTTGAGCCGGATAAGAAGAAGATTGCATTCTCTGCATCATTTGGACATGACAGGGATTTCTGTAATGTACAGGACAGGGAGACGATATCTGAATACATGAGACAATTTGATGGAATATCCATCAGAGAGACCAGTGGAGTTGAGATCTGTAAGGATGTGTATGGAATAGATGCGGTGAGAGTTCTCGATCCTGTATTTGTTGCAGACAGAAAGATATTCGATTCACTGGCAGACAAGGCAAAGAAGAAGCACGATGGCAAATATATGCTTGCATATATACTTGATCCAACTCCGGAGAAGAGAGCCGCAGTGGTTGAGGTTTCAGAGAAGCTCGGCCTTGAGGTAGTTGTTCTTCTGGACGGACGTCCAAAGGACCCGGTGAAGAACCGTCAGATCATGGATATGGACGACAAGATCGTCGACGATATAACAGTCGAGGACTGGCTGAACTATTTCAGAAATGCAGATTTCGTTCTCACTGATTCATGCCACGGAATAAGCTTCTCACTTGTATTTGAGACAAACTTTATCGGACTTGCAAACAGTGCAAGAGGAATGACAAGATTTGAATCCCTCGTGGATGTATTCCAGGTGAGAGATCATTACGTTCAGGATGCGGCAGACATTCTTGGAAATGATGAGCTGTTGAAGCCTGTGGATTACGACAATGTTAATAAGATACTTATGTCAGAGAGGGAGAGATCCCTTGCATGGCTTAAGGAAGTATTGTTCAGACCTAAGGAGTTTGAGGGTTATAGAGCATATCCAATTATAGATAAGAGATTGGCGGAAGATAAGGAGGATTAAGTAACATGGCAAAGTATGATTACCTCATAGTAGGAGCCGGATTATTCGGCGCAGTATTTGCATACGAGGCAGGCAAGAGAGGCAAGAGCTGTCTGGTTATAGACAAGCGTCCACATATTGCCGGCAACATTTACACAGAGCAGGTGGAGGGTATAAACGTTCACAAGTATGGCGCACATATATTCCACACATCTGACAAGAAGATCTGGGAGTATGTAAACCAGTTTGCAGAGTTCAACAACTACATTAACTCACCTGTAGCTTCGTACAAGGATGAGCTGTACAACCTTCCATTCAACATGAACACATTCAGCAAGATGTGGGGAATCAAGAAGCCTTCAGAGGCAAAGGCAATCATTGAGAAGCAGATCGCAGATCTGAACATTGGAGAGCCAAAGAACCTTGAGGAGCAGGCACTCAAGCTTGCCGGTACAGATGTGTATGAGAAGCTTGTCAAGGGATACACAGAGAAGCAGTGGGGAAGACCATGTACAGAGCTTCCTGCATTCATTATCAAGAGACTGCCTCTGAGATTCATATACGACAACAACTACTTCAATGACCGTTTCCAGGGAATCCCAATGGGCGGATACACACAGATCATTGAGAAGATGCTTGAGGGCGCTGAGGTCAAGACTGACACAGATTACTTCGATTTTATCAAGGAGAATCCTGACATAGCAGACAAGACTGTATACACAGGTATGATCGATGAGTTCTTCGGATTCCAGTACGGACCACTTGAGTACCGTTCAGTAAGATTCGAGACAGAGGTACTCGATGAGGAGAACTACCAGGGAAATGCTGTTGTGAACTACACACACAGAGATGTTCCATACACAAGAATAATTGAGCACAAGCACTTTGAGTTTGGAAAGCAGCCAAAGACAGTTATCAGCCGTGAGTATTCAGCAGAGTGGAAGCCGGGCGTAGAGCCATACTACCCTGTAAACAACGACAAGAACAATGCGCTTTACGAGAAGTACAAGGAGCTTGCAGAGACACGCAAGGATGTAATATTCGGCGGAAGACTTGGACAGTACAAGTATTATGATATGGACAAGGTAATCGCAGCAGCACTTGAATGTGTTGAGGCAGAGTTCTAATCGTGAGATAGAGCATACTATAAAGCCATACAAAGGGACGCATACCGGAATACAGATTTTCCGTATATGCGTCCTTTTTGCGTGCCGGAAGCATGGGTGATACGGCAAAATAAAAAAGATATACACTTTCGACAGAACGTGATAGAATTATATTAATTATGGGCATGTTATTTGGTGGATACGGTGCCCAGGGGGTAAAAATTAAAAGGGTAAAGGGTGTATATGTTATGACAAGGAAGAGGATTGCGGTACTGACAGCCCAGGCTGATGAGTACACCCAGGGTAGATTCCTCTCGGGGTTTTTTGAGAAGGCATTTCAGCTTGATTATGATGTGTGCGTGTTCTCAATGTATCTGAAGTATCAGGATACAGCTAGCAGAGAAGTGGGGGACGCCAACATATTCAACCTGATAGAATTTGACAAATATGATGCGGTGGTCATATGTACTGACAGGATCAGGACTCCGGGAACAGAGGAGGGACTCCGGTGGCGTGTGGAGCATGAGTTTGATGGCCCGGTACTGATAGTCGGCGACGAGATAGAAGGATATAAATCCATAAATATTGATCACAGAAAGAATATATGCGGGCTTACGGATCATCTCATAGAAGAGCACGGATACCGTGATATAGTGCTGCTTGATGGCTGGGAGAATAATGCCAATTCCGAGCTGAAGAAGCAGGGATTCTTTGACAGCATGAAGAGTCATGGTATCGATGTGGATGAATCGTCGGTCTACTATGGCAATAACTGGTTTGACTCAGGACGCCAGACCGCAATGGAGATAACAGAGAACAGAGACAGACTTCCACAGGCTGTGGTGTGTGCCAGTGATCACATGGCACTGGGGCTGGCGGCTGAGCTGGAACAGAGAGGCGTGAGGGTCCCTGAGGATATAGCGATAACGGGATATGACGCTGCGGAGACGAACGATGACAGAGTCATACCGCTGACATCGGTTGATATACCTGCAAAGGTTGACGGCGAGTACGCCGCAAAATGGATAGACGCAGAGATAAACGGAAGATCTCTGGAGAACTATAGGAGCAGTGCGTCTATACACTGGGGAAAAAGCTGTGGATGTGAGCAGTGTACGGAGAAGCCGGGAAAGAGAGACGTGACGGCATGGGATATGAATGCTCAGCCGGGAAGCTATGGTTCATACTATAACCATATGATGGAGGATCTGTTATCCCAGAGAGATTACAGGGAATTCTACAATACCATATTCCAGTATGCCCACACGGATGGCAACATGAGCAGTTTCAGTCTCTGCCTGAATGAATATTGGAAGTTTCCTGAGGTCATGATGGGGTCAAATGCACTGAGAGTCGGATACACGAAGAATATATACAGGGTCATCAGAAGCTGCGGTGATGGAGACGGTGCGATAGATTTCGATGACTGTTTTGACGTGTCCAGACTGATACCTGAGCTGGATGCAGACAGGGACAGACCTGAGGCTTACATATTCACTCCACTCAATTTCGACGACAGATGTTTTGGATATGCGGTTGTGAGCTATGGAAGCGAGTGCAGGGCGTACGATATTTCATATAGCACATGGATCAAGCAGATCATGCAGGGCATGGAGGCGTTCTACAGACAGGCGAGTCTTCAGAAGCTTCTGGACAAGGTCAATGCATCGCAGATCCGTGATGATCTGACCGGAGTGTACAATTATAACGGATTTATGGCGAGGTGCAGGGATATGTGTAACGATGCCGTTACACATGGCAGGAGCATTGAGCTGCTGGCTATAGATATAAAGGGACTGGGACAGATAAATGCAAGTCTCGGCAGAAAGGTCGGGGACGAGGCCATACAGGCACTTGCCAGAATGATCTCGGCATCCCTTGAGAAATCCGACGTATGTATGAGAATGTGTAACGATGAGTTCATCGTGGCATATCAGGTGATGGGAGATGCGGAGGATCACGCAGACGCCATAGTTAAGAGTGTGGAGAGCCGTACCAGGGAGTTTAACAGGACAAGTGGCGACAATTTTGTCATGGAGATATGCTATGCGGTGGACAGACAGATGGTTGCGAATGCGGAGGCTCTGGACAACTATGTGAACGCACTCATAAGCAACAAGAACAATGCCAAGATGAAGGCGTACATTGAGAGCACGAGAAATGCAGAGCTGTCACAGGAGGATATAGAGAAGGACAAGCTTGCCACGGAGATTCTTGACAGGAATCTGCTCACATATCATTTCCAGCCTATAGTTAATGCCCGCACAGGTCAGATCTATGCCTATGAGGTGCTCATGAGATCGGCAGGAGAGCAGTACATGTCTCCTCTCGACATAATACAGAGTGCTGAGAGACTTGGACGTCTGAGCGATGTGGAGAGAGCCACATTTATCAATGTGTTGAGACTCGTTGAGGACAAGCGAGAGGAACTTGAGGGCAGAAAGATATTCTTTAACAGTATACCGGGCTGCAGGCTGTCGGAGGAGGACACCGCTGTCATAGAGAGCAAACTCAGGGAATTTGGTGGACAGGTGGTCGTGGAATTCACCGAGGAGGCTGAGATGAGCGACCAGCTACTGGATCAGATAAAGGACAAGTACGGCAGGATGAACATAGAGACCGCCATAGATGACTATGGCTCAGGTTATTCAAATGTCAACAATCTTCTCAGATATATGCCGCGTTACGTGAAGATAGACAGGATGCTCATGACAAATATACATGAGGATCCGCAGAAGCAGCATTTTGTTAAGGATATTATAGAATTTGCGCATGACAATGATATCGTCACTCTGGCGGAGGGCGTTGAGCTGGATGTTGAACTCAAGGAGGTCATCAGACTTGGCGCAGATCTCATTCAGGGTTACTACACGGCGAAGCCTTCACCGGAGGCGATTGCCGAGATAGATAAGAGGATCATAAACGAGATAGTCCAGTACAATCAGAACGAGATCACAAAGTATGGCAAGAAGACCTATGTCATAACCGATGAAGACGAGATATCGATGGTTCAGCTTGCATTTAACAAATATACGGCGCTTGATTTCAAGAAGATAGATGACCAGTACAGGTACGTCAACATGACAGGTACACCGGGCTTCAAGTCCAACATGCTGATAACCATAGGAGACGGCTTCAGAGGCGAGCTCAGGGTGGACAGCATAAGCCTTGGAGGAGAGAAGGGCATACCTTGTATAAAGATAGAAGACAACTGCGATGTCAGGATAGTTCTCACCGGGGACAATGAGCTGCGCACAGGCGGTATACAGGTAGCCGAGTCGTCAAAGCTCGAGCTTGCCGGAGACGGAGATCTGAGGATCACCCTTGCGGGCGGCAGATACTTTGGAATAGGAAACGATTTTGCGTCGAGACACGGAGATCTGTATTTCAATCAGGATGGAACGCTGTTCATAACGGCCACCGGAATGAGGGGCATTGGAATAGGATCCGGCCTTGGCGGTAATATATATATTGGACACGGACGATACGAGATAGATCAGAGAGGTCAGGAGGGTGTGATGATAGGCTGCATGGACAGCGACTGCACTCTTCACATAGAGAACTGTGACATGGAGATATACAATGGAATTGCCAGGAGTGTATCCATAGGCTCATATAACGGAAGCGCGGATATAGCTATTGACAATATATCCGGCAAGATATCCGGGGCATCCATCTCGACAGCAGTCATAGGAACCATGAATGGAAAGTTCTGCAGGGTTGCCATGAAGAATATCAATATTACCATGAACATCAGGGCAAATGAATGTTATGGTATAGGCTGCCGTGAGGGCGATACGGACGTCAGCATACAGTACGCTTACGTCAAGGTGGTGGCACAGGGCAAGGATGCCTACGCCATGGGTAACAGCACCCACACCGCCAGACTGGAATTCTCCAACTCGGATATCAACACACAGGTGATCAACAGTGTGGGAACTGATATAGGTGCAGAGGAGAAAAATATCGTGATCGGTAACGGTAGAGTGAGCTTCATGGTGAACGGAATATCAAAGAACAGGGAAGTGCAGATGGTCGATCTGTAGGCGCCTATTCCGAAGCGTACAGTTAATCATTATTAATATTGTGTTGTTGACTGTTGTGAAGTATAATACAGCCGATTGACATGATGGGAGAATATTTATGGTTTTTTCGAGTTTAATATTTTTGTTTGTTTTTCTCACTGCAAACCTGATAGCATATTTTGCGGTGAGCCCTGAGAAACGCAATAAGGTATTGCTGATATTTTCACTGGTGTTCTATGCCTGGGGAGGCCCGAGATATCTTCTGCTCCTGGCGGGAGAGACTCTGGTGAGCTGGCTGTTTGCCATTCGCATAGATGAGGCACGTGCCGGATATACCAAGAGATCTGAGAAGTTTTATCTTGTGTGTGACCTTGTGATAATGCTTGGCTGTCTTGCGATATTCAAATATCTGGGATTTTTCCTTGGCAACATAAAGGCAGTGTTCGGCGTGCCGAAGACCGTGCCTGGAATAGCTCTCCCAATAGGAATCTCTTTCTATACATTCCAGCTCATATCATATGTGGTGGATGTGTACAGGAACGAAGTCAGACCACAGAGAGAATACTGGAAGCTCCTTCTGTATTCAAGTCTGTTCCATCAGTGTATAGCGGGACCTATCGTCAGATATGAGACCGTTGCTGATCAGATAGACAACAGGGAGATAACAGCGAACGATATATACATGGGACTGAGAAGATTTTCAGTCGGACTGGCAAAGAAGGCGATACTGGCCAATTCCTGTGCCAGCATAGCCGACACCCTGCTCCCGGCGGGAGTAGCGAGCCTCAAGGCTCAGACGACACTTGGAATGTGGATTGGAATGATAGCGTATATGCTTCAGATATACCTTGATTTCTCAGCATACTCAGACATGGCCATCGGAATGGGAAGGATGGTAGGTTTCCACTATGATGAGAACTTTAACTACCCATATATGGCTACATCGGTAAATAATTTCTGGAGGAGATGGCACATATCACTCAGCTCATTCTTCAGGGATTACGTATATATACCGCTTGGCGGCAACAGATGCAGCACAGCGAAGTACATCCGCAACATGGCTATCGTGTGGTTCCTCACGGGAATGTGGCACGGAGCAAGCTGGAATTATATATTCTGGGGAATTTATTATCTGGGCTTCCTCCTTCTGGAGAAGTTTTATCTGGGCGGAAGACTCGGCCCTGTGGCATCCCGAATATATACGCTGCTCGTTATCCTGTTCGGATGGACCATATTCAGATTTGAGAGCCTTCGTGAGCTTGGAACAGTGCTTGCGGGAATGTTTGGAATAGGAACATCGGGATTTGCAAATATGGCACTTGGAACAATATTTGTGAAGAACATATTCTTCCTGATATTTGCATGTATTGCGTGTACGGATCTGGGCAAGAGACTCAGAAAATGGGCTATAGAAGTTGGAAAGGTCAACCCACTTGTATTCAACGTGTTCAATGTAACTGAGATGATAACACCGGTACTTATGCTCGTGATCTCAGTGCTGGCGCTTGTGGGTGCAAGCTATAATCCTTTCCTGTATTTCCAGTTTTAATGGGTGATTTTTATGAAGAGAAGATATACCAGAAGTCAGAGACAACAATTAAAGAAATTCAGAACTCTAGGTGTTCTTATATTTGCCGCAGTCATGGCGATAGGAGCATTTATTGGTCTGCTGTTTTTTGTCAGGCCTAAGAAATCCACGGTGGAGAAGAGGACGCTTGCAAAGTTTCCGTCATTCACTATAACGTCATTCCTCGACGGATCATACTTCGAGGACGTGTCACTGTGGTATTCTGACACATACCCTATGAGGGATAAGCTTGTGTCGGCTGACCAGAGCCTTAAGAAGCTGTACGGAATACAGCTCGGAACGCAGGTGGTTGGAGGAAATGCCAAGGGCGATGAGATACCTGATGTGGACAAGAGTGCGGTGACCGCCACTCCTGATGATGCAGGCAAGGCGACAACTGAGAGTACCACGGAGGTTACGACAGAGGATCCTGAGATAGGACTTCCTGCGAGTCTGACATCGAAGAACAAGCAGGATGCGACAACTGAGAGCGGTTCGGTCCAGACGGTCGATCCACCAGATTCAAAGGCTATGGACAAGGCGTTCCAGAAGCAGCTTCAGGACAACCTGTATGTGAAGGATGGTTCTGCGTACAGCCTGTACTATTTCGTTCAGGACTCCGCAACAGAATATATAGATGCTATCAACAATGCAGCGGCACAGCTCTCGGGCCAGACAAATGTGTACGATATTCTTGTGCCGAACAATTCAGGTGTCCTGCTATCGGATGACGAGCTGGATAAGCTTGGCGGTTCCGATCAGAAACAGGCGATAGAGTATTACTATGGCATGATGAATGGCGTGAAGACGGTCGATATATTTGACACGTTAAAGGCGCATAAGGATGAATATATATTCTTCAGGACAGATCACCACTGGACCGCGGATGGCGCGTACTATGCGTATGAGGATTTCTGCAAGACGAAGGGCATAACGGCCATTCCACGTGACAAGAGGAAGACGGATACCTTCAAGGGATTCCTCGGAAGCTTCTACAGCACCCTGCAGAACTCTGACATGAAGAATAATCCTGATACTATATACGCCTACGAACCGATAGGAACAAATGACATGACCTACTGGAACGAGGATGGCTCGGAGCAGAAGTGGAATGTCATAATGGATGTGAATGGATGGGATAAGGGAACCATGTATTCTACATTTGTGGGCGGTGACACGCCGATGGCAGTGATAGAGAACCCGAATGTGACAGACGGTTCATCGTGTGTAGTAATGAAGGAGTCCTACGGAAATGCATTTATTCCATTTCTTGTGGATCACTACTCCAAAATATATATCATAGATTACAGATATTCACAGGTAAACATCCTTGACTTTGTGAAGAGCAAAAAGGTCAATGATTTTATCTGTATAAATAACATATCTCTCATAGGAGATAAAGATGTGGCGGCTACTATAAGCAGTCTGCTGCACTAGGGCATAATCGGAGGATTTGCAGACAGATGCCCGGAGATGGTCAACAGATATATGGAGACTGCTTCTGAAGGTACCAGAGGATTGTTCATGTTCTGCACCATAGATAATGACAAGGATGTGGATGTGTTCCAGGCGCTTGCAACTGTCGACAGACTTCTCTATCAGGAGAAGCGTGCAAAGAAGCTTCGCCGGATGGCTGAGTAAGACAGATATAAAAGACAAAATATATAAAGGCTTGAAAGAAGGAGAATGTATCATGGAGAGGTTAGGTTTCATAGGCATGGGTAATATGGCACAGGCACTCTGTGCAGGATTTGTGAATTCAGGGAAGATAGCGGCTGAGAGTGTATATGCATATGCACCACACTATGACAAGCTGGTGAAGAACTCAGAGAAGTATGGATTTACCCCGTGTAAGACACTTGCAGAGCTGGTGGATGCCGTGGATACAGTCATCATGGCATGCAAGCCTTATCAGATCAATGACGTTCTCGTTGAGATAGGAGAGAGACTTCACGGCAAGGCTCTTGTGTCGGTGGCAGCTGGCTGGGATTTTAAGAAGTACAGTGAGTATTTTGACAGTTCGGTGAGAGTGCAGTTTGTGATGCCGAATACTCCGGCAATGGTATATGAGGGAGTTATGCTCTTTGAAGCACAGAATTCCCTTGAGGAGGAAGAAAGGATACAGATCAAAGAGCTGTTCGCGGCTGTGGGAATTGTGGAGGAGCTTCCATCGAATCTCATGGGAATAGGAGGCGCAGTAACCGGCTGTGGTCCTGCATTTGTGGATCTGTTCATAGAGGGATATGCGGATGCAGCGGTTAAGTATGGTGTGCCTAGACAGACTGCGTACAGACTCATATCACAGATGATACTTGGTTCAGCAAAACTTCAGCTAGAGACAGGGGAGCATCCCGGCGTGTTGAAGGACAATGTATGTTCCCCTGCAGGAACAACCATCTGCGGTGTTGCATCCCTTGAGGAGTCAGGTCTCAGGAGTGCATGCATTAAGTCTATAGATGCGATCATGAATAAGTAATAACGGCAAAGCCCCTGTATGATTGAAATATCATACAGGGACTTTTTTATTTCTTGACTTTTTTATTTCTTGAATTTTGAGAGGATGCTTATAAGCTGCCTTATGTTCAGTGGCTTTGACAGGTGTTCGTTCATGCCCGCCAGACGGCATCTTTCGAGATCTTTAGCAAATGTGTTGGCGGTGATGGCGATGATAGGAATGTTCTGTGCATCCGGATGCTCGAGCTTTCTTATGGCGTAGGACGCCGAGATTCCATCCATCACAGGCATCTGAAGATCCATAAGGATGCCGTCGTAGGTTCCGGCAGCAGATGTGGAGAACATGTCAACGCACACGGATCCATCCTCAGCGCGCTCACAGGAAATACCATTCATACCCAGAAGTTCAGACACAACCTCATAGTTGAGTTCGTTATCCTCTGCCACCAGAAGGTGCATTCCTACACACAAGGATTCTGCGTCGCTGCTATCACCGGATTGTCCGGACCACAGATCATCCTTTATGATATAAGGGACGTCGATGCTTACCTCGATGATAGTTCCACCACCCGGATTGCTCTGTACTGTGATGGTACCCTGCATTAGATCCACAAGCTCCTTCACTATGGCGAGCCCCAGACCGCTTCCGCGCACTTTACTGATCCTGGTGTCTGTCTCGCGGGAGAATTTGTTGAACATGCTCGCCTGATATTCAGGCTTTATTCCAATTCCCGTGTCGCTTATTCTGGCGACGAGACGTATCTTATCGGAGCCCGGTATATTCTCCTCATATAATTCAAACCCAACGTCGCCATGACCAGGTGTGAACTTGATGGAGTTAGACAGCAGGTTAGAGTAGATCTGTTTCAGCTTGAGTCCATCGGCCAGGATGTAGTCGTGATATATATCGTGACAGTTGAAGGTTATATTGAGTCCGTCGTTCATGAGAGCCTGATCGAAAACCATGTTCAGAGTATGACACAGCTCGGATACAGATGTTTCACAAGGCTTAAGCTGCTGTCTGCCGTTTTCCAGATTCGTTATGTCAAGGATGTTGCTGACGAGCTGTTCTATATAAGCCCCGGACGTCCTGAGCTTGCCCAGACAGTCGTCTATCTTGCTTGGATCGCCTAGTGATCGCTTTGCTATGTCGGCAAATCCCATTACGGCATTCAGAGGTGTTCTTATGTCGTGAGCCATCTTGGACAGAAACTCGGACTTTGCCTCGTTTGCCTTGTTGGCCTCCTCTGCCAGGAGCATCCAGCTCTGTTCACGTCTCTTTTGTTCGCTGATAAGCCTTGTTACATACAGTATGTTGGTCACGTTGCCAAGAGCATCTCGCTTCTTCACAATAAATCTTGCCGAGTGCCAGTTGCCGTCGTTGGCAAGATAATCCATGGCTATGGTCTCGTCTGTGTGGAGACGCTCTGCGATGGTCGACAGATCAAAGAAATCAAGTATCTTGTCCTGATATTCGGGAACGACGAAGCGGTGACACAGCTCCTTCATCTTGGAGGAAGCTCTTCCCATGCGGCCAGTAAGTCTGTGTACCTTGTTATCGCTGGACACCTCCTCGTACATGTCCTGTGTAAGATCTATCCTGTATATTGAGAAGTAGATCTTGCTTATGGCGGATATGATCTCATTGTTCAGGTTAGCCTCGTCAAGTGCCTCCTGGAGCTGCCTCCTCGAATTTTGTTCAAAGCTCACAAGCTCGTCTATCTGCTTGAAGCCAATCAGCACCCTTGAAGATGAAGCCGCTGAAAAAGGGAATATCTCAGCCTCAAAGTTTTCCTGACCCGCTGCGTTCGGAGTCACCCGGTATCTGTAAGAAAGCTTAGGGTGAGCGGCAAGATGATTCTGTATATGCTCTGCGCTGAGGATTTCTGTGAAGTCCGGGGCAGATTCTTTGATGACATATTTTTCGTAATACTGTCCGATCAGCTCTGAGTAGCAGAATGTTTTCCCAGCTTTGATGTCGTGCATGTGGGCAGCATTTGCCGCTGGGTCAAGCTTTAAAGGCTCGAGAGAATCATTCTGAAGATCCACGCAGTAGACGGATATGTAGTCCGTGCACAGAACAGACATGAACGTCCTTTCACGGTTCAGATCCGACAGGCTCTTTTCGAGAGAATTATTGCGCTGCTCAAGAAGCTCGGTCATTCTGAGAGTCTCCCTTACATTTCCGAGATGACCGCCCACAACCCCAAGCAGACTTATAAAGGATTCCGAACTATCTATGTGGGGATTGTCCACACCGATAAAGCCTTTGAGCTGGTCCTTATAGAAGATAGGAAATGCTATTTCAGAGTGGATATCCTGCATGACCAGAAGCTGATACTCGGAAGGCATGAGATCCTTCACATCCTCCACGTTATCTATGATCATACTGTCGCCGCGCTCAAATGCTTCCAGCCAGTAAGGCATGTCGGCGGAATCCACGGACTGAAGATTGTCAATCCATGGCTGCACATTGTCACCGCACCACTCATATGAGTTGCGGAATACGTTGTCAGTCTCATCCCAGTCAAAAATATAAACTCGTTCTGACGAAGTGCAACTTCCGATGATACGGAGCAGAGTCTGTATGGATGCTCGGAGTTCAAAACGGTTCTGGGCTCTGTCAATGGCAACCATCTGCTGTAGTATAACAAAATTATCCATAAAATACCCCCCCTTTAGGTGTGTAGATTTTTGATATATTAATACATAAAGCTCTGTTTTTAAGACAATTTTACCTATTTTGAGAGAAAAAATCCATATTAATGTCAATTAATTCCATAGACAATATTTGTTAAAGACAATAGAATTAATGCGGGTATTTACAAAGATTTTGCGTAATTATACAAAAGATCCAATATGTGAAAAATACAAAAGCAGTTGCAAGTGATAATACTACATTGAGGAGTGGATCAAATGAGAGAAAAAGTTTTGATTGTTGATGACATCGAACTGAACAGAGAGATTCTGGCGGTTGCGCTTGGCGATGAGTACGAGGTACTGCAGGCATCAGATGGTGTACAGACGATAGAGATCCTGAAAACGGATAGCGAGGGGATAACTGTTATGCTGCTGGATCTCATCATGCCGAATGTGGATGGATACGCTGTACTGGATTATATGAGAGAGCATGGTCTGCTGGAGAGGATACCGGTTATCGTCATAAGTGCTGAATCCGCAAGGGATGTTGAGGTGAAATGTCTTGAGATGGGTGTTACGGATTTCATAAGAAAGCCATTTGACAGTGTTACGGTCAGGAGAAGAGTCAAGAACACAGCCGAGTTGTTCATGTACAAGAATCATCTGGAGGATAAAGTCAGACTGCAGACAAGAGAGCTGGAGGAGAAGAACAAACTGTTTCAGGCTCAGGCAGAGCAGATACGTGAGACCAATGAGAAGATAGTGGATGTTTTAGGCACGGTTGTTGAATACAGAAATCTTGAGAGCGGTGAGCATATCAAGAGGGTAAAGGAATTTACCAATATACTTGCAGAGAAGGCTGCGGAGAAATATCCGGAGTACGGCCTTACACCGGAGAAGATAGCTGTAATAGTTGCAGCCAGTCCACTTCATGACATAGGCAAGATAGCCATTAAGGACAGTGTGCTCCTGAAGCCGGGCAGGCTTACAGATGAAGAGTTTGAATATATGAAGACCCACACGACAAAGGGCTGTGAGATACTTACACAGATTGCAGGCACGTGGAGTGAGGAATACGAGAAGATCAGCTATGAGATATGCCGCCACCATCATGAGAGATATGATGGAAAGGGCTATCCTGACGGACTGGCCGGTGAGGATATACCGATATCGGCACAGCTTGTGTCCATAGCGGATGTGTATGACGCTCTTGTGAGTGATCGCGTGTACAAGAAAGCGATAGAGAAGGGCAAGGCATATCAGATGATACTTGATGGAGAGTGTGGAACATTTTCACCGAGACTTATAGAGTGCTTCAAGGAGTCCAGACAGGAATTTGAAGAGCTTGTGTGCAGATATGAGATGAAGAAGGAGAACCAGATATGAACATCAGAGAGTGTTATGATACAATAGGAGCAGATTTTGAGGATGTACTTGGCAGACTTGGCAGTGAGAGCCTTATACAGAGATTCGCACTTAAGTTTATAGATGATGGAAGCTACAATGAACTGACAGAGGCTCTTGCGGAGAAGAATGCTGAGAAGGCATTCAGGGCAGCACATACACTGAAGGGGATATGTCTGAACCTTGGACTTAAGAATCTGTATACAGTGAGCTCGGATCTGACAGAGAAGCTCAGGGGGAGAGAGCTTGATGGATATGAGGCTTTGTATGAGAAGGTCAGTGAGCAGTATAAGATAACTGTAAATGCTCTTAAGAGTGTTGAATAGATCATTGTAGTGTGAGAAAATAGAAGAGATTTATGAGATGAAGAAGAGGACTATTGCCAGAATGATGGCGGCTGTTATGGCCGTGAGTATGCTTGCTGGTTGTGGTGATTCAGACGGCGATACAGCGAAGAAGGTGAATCTTGATCCAGATCATCCGGTATCACTGAAGATATGGCATTGCTACAATGGAACCCCAGCAGGCAATATTTGACGATCTGGTTGATGAGTTCAATGCTACCAAGGGCAAGGATGAAGGGATATCTGTCCAAGCCGGTGAACATAGGAAAGTTTGAGGAAATGCTCTACGAGGTATGGAGCAGTCATAACAGAGAATTCAGCGTATTGCGCTAAGGGGGGTAAATATGACACAGCACTTGCAGACGATGATGTGTGAATATACCATACTGATAATCATGCTCTATATAGGTGTGAGATGTCTTAATCAAAGAAATAATAAGATCATAAGATCGTTTTCTCATTTTGTATTCGGAGTAATTGCTTTCCAGATAATAAATATACCTGTAAGAATGGTTGACGCAGGACTGGTGCGTATGCCGGCCGCGGTGGTTTTTGTGTTGAATTGCGGATTCATGATCGCAGAGACATTTGTGACATATGAATGGTTTTATTTTTTCGAGAGCATACAGAATTCATTATTTGTGGAAAAAAAGATAATACGGGCATTGCGCAGTATTCCGCTTGTTCTGATGATTGTGCTGTGTGTGGTCTCGTGGTGGACAGGCTGGCTTTTCTACGTGGATGATACGGGCATGTATCGCAGAGGAGCATTGTTCGCACTTCAGGTGGTACTTCCATATACCTATGTATTTGTGACACTCGTCAGTGCGATAGTATATTCCATTACCAGAAGAGAGAAAAGATCTGCCGTCATCATAACTATAGCACTCATACCTGCGCTTATATGTTCAGTGTTGCAGATTGTTGCGGGTGGTTCTTATGTTCTGGCTGGACTGACGCTTTCGGCGATGTTCGTGTATATAGAGCTCTGCATGGAGGATATTAGAAAGGTTGAGAAGCTTGAGGTTATCGAGAAGGCCAACCACGAGCTGGAGAATGCCCTGGATATGGCGAATAAGGCTAACAACGCTAAGACGGTGTTCCTCAACTCCATGTCTCATGATATAAGAACCCCTATGAACGCGATAATAGGCTTCACAGACCTTCTGAATGACAACCTGTCCGACCAGGACAAGGCGCGCGATTATATAGCCAAGATCAGATCATCAAGTGATTATCTGCTGTCCCTTATCAACAATGTATTGGAGATGGCAAGGATAGAGAGCGGCAAGACAGAACTGGACGAGAGCAGTATATCACTTAAAAGTCTTGATTCGGTGTACTGGCTGTTTGAAAGTCAGATGAAGGAGAAGAACATAGACTTTACATGGAATGTGAATGTGAAGCATAACAATATTCTATGTGATGTAGTGAAGATAAAAGAGATACTCATGAACATCATCAACAACGCATATAAGTATTCTCTTCCAGGAGACAGCGTTGCGGTGAAGATCGATGAGCTTCCATGCGACAGGGATGGTTATGTGAGGATACGCACAGTGGTCAGTGACACGGGAATTGGAATGTCGGAGGATTTCCTGGAGCATATATTTGAGGATTTCAGCAGGGAACAGACATCCACGGAGAGCGGACAGTTTGGAACAGGACTTGGCATGGCTATAGTTAAGAAGATAGTCGACCTTATGGGGGGAGATATAGATGTGCAGAGTGAACCGGGAAAGGGTACGACATTTACTGTTACACTTGAGCATCGTATATCCCAGAATGTTGAGGATACTGGTTCGGTAGAGAAGCGCAACGAGGATTATTCATTTGAGGGCAGAAGGATAATCCTGGCGGAGGATAACGATCTGAACGCTGAGATAACAATGACGATACTTGCCGGTGCGGGCATGGAGGTCGACAGAGCCGCAGACGGAATCCAGTGTATAGACATGCTGGAGAAAGCGGAGCCGGGATACTACGATCTCATCCTCATGGATATACAGATGCCGAACATGGATGGTTACAAGGCAACCATGATCATACGAAAGCTGGACGACAGACGCCTGGCGGATATACCTATAATCGCTATGACTGCAAATGCGTTCAACGAAGACCGTAAGAAAGCCTTTGAGGTGGGCATGAACGGATACATAGCCAAGCCGATAAGCGCAGAGGATCTAAAGATGACGCTGGCTGGGATCGTGGAAGAATAATTTTGATGATTTTCCACATAATAACTCCAAAGCAATTATTTAACATGCAATGGAGGGTTAATACTGTTTATGAAGGCGACAGGAATAGTGAGAAGGATAGACGATCTCGGAAGGATAGTCGTTCCGAAGGAGATAAGAAAGGTTCTCAGGATAAGAGAGGGGGACCCGTTGGAGATATTTACCGGCAAGGAGGGCGAGATAGTTCTCAAGAAGTATTCGCCCATGGCTGATCTGACTGCATTTGCACAGCAGTATGTGGAGGCAATATCCCAGAGCCTTGGACTGCCGGTTGCCATCACGGACCGGGATTCAGTCATAGCGGTGGCGGGAATGCCGAAGAAGGAGCTGATGGGCAAGGAGCTTCACAGTGAGCTTGAGAGCGTGATAAACGACAGGAAAGCGATAGTTGCCCGCAAAGGCGATGCGAAGTTCATACACATAACCACAGACGACCTGGATTACGATGGACAGGTGGTGCAGACCATTATATCAGAGGGCGATGCAGTGGGCTCTGTCATCGTGATAGTGCGTGACAGCGGACACAGAATAGGTGAGATAGAGCAAAAAGCAGCGGTGATCGCGGCGGCATTTCTGGGCAAACAGATGGAAGGGTAGCCGGTAATGCAAGAATTTGGCAAAAAGTGAGTAAAATCAAGGGGTTTCGGCCTCGAAATCCCTTATTTTCCTTGACAAATATAACCATTTTAGGTATAACTATACATGTTGAGCTCAGAGTTTTCTGCTTTTGCGGGTAGCAGGCGGATGACAGAGAGCATTTATTTTTTAAAGGAGGAATTATCTAATGAATAAGACAGAATTAGTTGCAGCAATCGCTGAGAAGACAGAATTATCAAAGAAGGACGCTGAGGCAGCATTAAAGGCTTTCACAGACGTTGTAGCAGATGAGTTAAAGAAAGGTGAGAAGATTCAGTTAGTTGGATTTGGTACATTCGAGGTATCAGAGAGACCAGCTAGAGAGGGTAGAAACCCAAGAACTGGCGAGACAATGACAATCGCTGCTTCAAAGGCACCTAAGTTCAAGGCTGGAAAGGCATTAAAGGATTCAATCAACTAATCTTTAAGGGTTTGATATGAGACTTGATAAATACCTTAAGGTATCCAGAATCATCAAGAGAAGAACCGTGGCGAACGAGGCATGCGATGCCGGAAGAGTCATGGTCAACGACAAAGTGGCTAAGGCCGGAACCGATGTCAAGGTTGGAGATGTTATCGAGATAGAATTTGGCAACAAGACGGTGAAGGTCAGAGTTACAATGATTGCAGATTCCACTAAAAAGGAAGATGCCAAGGATATGTTTGAGTATGTGTAAAAATATGCCGGAATATACATAGTGTATTCCGGCATATTTTTTTTGTGGGCTCATATAGTTTATTAAATAGCTTGAGAAGGTTTCTGAACATGGGGGAAGTTAATAAGGCAAAAACCCACAAGGTGGTCATGGACAACAGGAACAGTCTGTCCATGACAGGGATCAGCAAGGTCACATCCATAGATCCTGATCTGGTTCTGCTGGTGACCGAGCAGGGGAAACTCAAGATAATAGGCAAGAATATGCAGGCGACAAATCTGGACCTTGACAAGGGAATACTGGATCTCACAGGAAATATCAACTCCATGATATATTCGGGTGACAAGGAAGGTGCTTTTTCTATAAAGGGGTTGTTCAAGTGATGAGCGATATGGCGGCAGGGCAGCTCTGGGGATATGGGATATGTGTTGCAGCCGGAGCGTGCTCAGGTGTACTGGGATCGCTGTTCTGGTTCATCTCAAAGCTCTTTAGGAACAGCCGCACGGTGGCGTGGATATGCGATATTACACTTTGGTTGATATTAAGTGTAGTAGTTATGGCGGTCAGTTACATATGCTGTGACGGAGATCTGAGACTATATATTTTTTTAGGATTTTTTTCAAGCTTTTTACTTGTATTTTTTACTATAAATTGGGCTGCTTCGAAAATTGCAAACCATATATTGTGTAAGAAAAAACAATATTCAAAAAATGTGAAAATGTGACGGCAAAAAGTGCGTTGACATAATTAGTCTTAAATAGTAAAATTATGTCAATATGTTCGTTTGGCTACGAACTTTTTGTATATTATTACAAGAAAAGACAAGTAATAAAGTAATGAATGGGGAGTTTCTAATGAGTAAGACGGTCGGCAGATCAAAGTCAAAAAAGAATAACAAGATCACAACGAAGCTTGGAATGGTTCTGGTTGTGAGCTGTCTGATATTGCTGGCAGTGGTTGTACTGTACAAAGCACAGAGCCTGAAAGCACAGAAGGAGAGCCTGCAGGTTCAGGCTGCGGAGCTTCAGGAACAGCTTGACAGTGCGAAGGAAGATTATAAGAAGCTTGAAGAGCGTGAGAAATATATGCAGACAGATGAGTATGTTGAGGATGTGGCCAGATCACAGCTCGGTCTCATATATCCTGACGAGATCGTGGTAAAGCCTGAGGAATAAAGTCAGAACATAGCGGATGCTGATTTCAGCATTCGCTATTTTTTTGCGCATTTGACGGATATACTTCTTGTCACTATGAACAGGAAGGCGGGAAAATGTTGATGAGAGAAAAGGTGAATGGGTTCGTCGGAGTGATGGCGGTGGCTATTCTGTGTATGGTCAGCGGCTTATGCATGGTCTGGGGGATAGCCCCGGTGGTTCTGGCTGTGTATGTGGCGGCCTGTGCGGTGTGTGGGAGATACATGATAACCTGCATCGGGTGTGCGGCGGGAGTCGCAGCCGGATCTATGGGCATAGCAGGGCTGTTGCACGCATATGAGTATATGATACCGGGGCCTGCGTATTCCGGTGTGATGGTGACGGAGAAATATCTGGTGCTGCTGGGACTTGCGATGTGTCTTATGAAGATCGTGTACTCCAGAAATTCCAGATCGTATGTAAGGGTGATCGTCGTCATGTCGGCTGCCGTGCTTATGGGAAACATAGTGGTATATGCGGATAACATGCTTATGGCTGCAGCTTATGGAGTGGTGGAGGCTGCGATATTCATGTGTGCCAGTGTGATACTGAAACCGGGGATTGGACTTCTATATACATATATCTGCGGGGATGCCTCGGATGTGGAGAGGGATGAGAGCTGGAATATAAGTCAGGGCATAGTGAGCCTCATGGCGCTGGCGGCGGTCGTTCTGTGGGTTGTTCCGGGTGAGGATATCTACGGTGTGAATCCGGCATTTATGCTAGCTCTGGTTCTGATATTGTACGCGGTGTATAGAACTGGAGCGGTGTACGGATGCGGAATGGCGGCGGTGGCGGGAAGCATCGTGTCGGTCAAGCTGAATGACAGCAGGTGGCTCATGTGGATGCTCCTTGTGACGCTGGTCATGCTCATAGGCCGGGCACTCACCGGGAGAAGAAAGGTGTCTGCAAGTCTGTTCTATGTTCTGGGGTGCGTTCTTGCCTCCGTGGCGGATGGAACAGTGCTGTGGAACGGCTCTGGGCGGGAGACCGCATTTTACTATATAAATATCGCCGTTCCGGTCGTATTGTTTGCGTGTATACCTGGTGCTCTGCTGGGCGCCATGGACGAGGAGACAGATCCGGCGTGTCTTCAGGCGGCTGCTGCGGAGATTAACAGACTCACGGCCTGCAAGATAGAAGATATGGCAAATGTGTTCAGACGGCTCGATTATACATTTGCCGGGAGCGATGAGCCGGCGATAAGCCTGGGACAGATCGGCGAGCTCGTGGATGGCTTCAGGAGACAGATAGATCTGATAGGTGAGGCGAGGGAGATATCCGATGAAAAGCTGCTGGGGCAGATAAGATCGCTGGGGATGGACGAGGTCAGGGTCACGGCATCCATGGACAGTGGCAACAGGAGCCGATACTATGTGGCGGGAAGAACGTCAGGTCAGGGCATGGTGCTGTCAAGACAGGTGGCTGATGTACTGAGTGGGTATTTCAGGAAGAATATAAGGGCGGGCATGGATTCGCCGAGCCTTTTCTTCGATGAGTACAGATCTGCCGTGTACGAGGAGGCGGCGCGTTACAAGGGGCGTTACCATGTCAGAAGGATAAAGAAATATGGATCTCCGGTGTCGGGGGATAATTTCTCGGTGAAGGAGTATGAGGATGGCAGGCTGGTGATGATGCTGTCTGACGGCATGGGAAGCGGAAGCCTGGCCTCCTGCGAGAGCTGCATGATGCTGGACACCATGGAGGAGCTGCTGGAGGCGGGATTTGCCCCGGAGTACAGCATTGCATTTGCCAATCGATGTATGTCCAGGAGAAATAAGGGCAGAATATTCACGACATTTGATATGGTGGTCATAGACATGTACGACGGCACCATGAGGAGCTTCAAGCAGGGGGCGTCGGTGACCTATGTGATACGCCCGGGCGATGATGGAAATGAGGTCCGCCAGATAACGAGCACTACTCTTCCCGTGGGCGTGCTGGACGATGCCGAGTGCGACATGGCGGATGTGAAACTTGCGGCGGGGGATGCCGTGGTCATGGTGAGCGATGGACTCTCGGATATGGATGTGTCCGATCACATGCAGGATGTGCTCAAGGGAATAAGAGTGGGTGACAGCAGACGGATGGTCGATGATATACTGGGCGCCATGATAGGACAGGGGGATGTGTCGCTTCGGGATGATGTGACGGTCATGGCGGCGGTGATATCAGGATCTGAGAAAAGTAGCGCAGCCTGAGTAACTCTATGCTATAATATGAAATTATGATATTTACAGAAGGATAAATGTATGGATGTATTTGAAAAAGATGTTCTTGAGTATATAAGAAAATACCACATGTTTGATGGTATAAGTCACTGCGTGTGCGGTGTGTCCGGCGGCGCGGATTCGGTGAGCCTGCTCACGGTGCTGGCAAGGCACAGGGCGGAGCTGGGAATAGATATACACGTTGTACACATAAATCACATGATACGCGGTGAGGCTGCGGATGGTGACCAGAGCTACGTTGAGACTTTGTGTGGTGAATATGGTGTCACATGCGACTCTTACAGGATCGATGTCAGGAAGCTTGCGGAGCAGGCCGGACAGACCGTGGAGGAGGCCGGACGCCATGCAAGATATGATGCATTTGACAGGATGCGTGCCAGATATGCGGATGAGGGCTGTGTGATCGCAGTCGCCCACAACCGCAACGATGTGGTTGAGACGGTTCTGTTCAACATGGCGAGGGGAACCGGAATGGGCGGCATAAAGGGTATAGCCCCGGTGAGGGATCACATAGTGAGACCGCTTCTGGGGAGCGACAGGAGCCACATAGAGGAATATCTTGACCGGCAGGGGATCAGATACTGTACGGATGCCACCAACAATGAGGATGATTACACCAGGAACAAGATAAGACACAGGATACTTCCTCTTATGAATGAGATAAATGGACAGGCCACGGAGCACATTTGCCAGATGGCCATGATGGCGGCTGATTACGAGCGGCTTGCTGCCGGACTGGTTGATGATTTCCTGACGGGACAGGGAATTGATGTCAGAAGTGAAGGCTGTGGCTGGACCGGAGACAGCACTGACCGGAGATATGAGCTGGACATGGCGGCTCTCAAGGAGCAGGACAGGCTCGTGCAGGAGCTTGTCATAAGAAAGCTCATCGGAATGGTGTGCGGAGGCCTGAAGGATATCGGCATGAGTCATGTGTCGGAGGTTACGAAGCTGTACTCGGCTGACACCGGGGCGGGGATCAATCTTCCTGCCGGTGCGAGGGTGTGGCTGGAGTACGGCAGACTGGTATTTGCCGGCGGTGAGAACCGCGCCGGTGACCAGAGCTGTCAGGACGGCGGGCTGCCGGGCTGCGTGGACATAGACATCACCTGTGATGGTGAGTATGAGCTGTGTGAGGGAAGGCTTACGGTCAGGATCTACGACAGACCTGAAGCCCTTGATCTTGCAAAAAAAGAGTGTACGAAGTTTCTTGATTATGGTAAAATAAAACAGTGTCTGCAGTTGCGGACATTTGAAAACGGGGATTATATAGTCGTTAATTCTGCGGGCTCGAGAAAGAAGCTCAACCGTCTGTATACTGACTGTAAGATACCGGTGGACAAGCGGCGTCATATTCCACTTGTGACATCCGGGCAGGAGGTCGTGTGGGCCGTGGGACTTAGAATTGGCGAGAATTATAAAGTGACAGAAGATACACAAAAGATAATTGAGTTGAATTTTAACAGGAGGAAACAGAGTTGAAAGAACAGATTGGTGTTATGCTCAGCAGCAGTGAGGTGGAAAACAGAATAAGCGAGATGGCAGCAGCCATAGATAAGGCATATGAGGGAAAGACGATACATTTGATCGGAATCCTTAAGGGAAGCGTGTTCTTCATGTGTGAGCTTGCGAAGAGAATGAAGAGTCCGGTCACCATGGACTTCATGTCTGTGAGCAGCTATGGCGATGGAACAAAGTCATCAGGTATTGTCAAGCTGAACAAGGACCTTGATGAGTCTATAGAGGGAAAGGATGTAATCATTGTGGAGGACATTCTTGATTCGGGAAGAACCCTTTCATACCTTGTGAAGCTTCTCGGCGAGAGAAAGCCTGCAAGCCTTGAGGTTGTGACCCTGCTTGACAAGCCGGACAGAAGAGTTATCCCGGTTGAGCTGTATATGACAGGTTTTGAGATCCCTGACAGATTTGTTGTGGGATACGGCCTTGACTGTGCCCAGAAGTACAGAAACCTTCCATATATAGGTGTTATAGAGCAGTAATATATTGATTAAGGAGCATATACATGGAAAATATGGATAAGAGAAAATTCAGGAATGGAATGATAATCTATCTGTTGATCCTGATAGTTGCTTTCATCCTCATAAACAGATGGATGCAGAGCGACAAGATTGAAGTGACCACCACTTACAGTTACACAGATCTGACAGAGGATTTGGATGATGGCAAGATATTGGCATTGTCGATACAGCCAAATGCAGAGATTCCTACGGCGGTAGTTCAGGTGCAGTTCACCAACGGAAAGACTCTTGCATTTTATTCCACAGATGTCAATGATGTCGTGAAGATTTATAACGACTATCAGGCAAGTGTGGACAAGTATAATGCGACCGTAAGCTCGGATGACGATAAGAAGGTCGTTGCCAGATGCAGCCTGAACGATGTGGAGAAGACGAGCATATGGAGTGTGATAATTCCGTATGCCCTTGTCATGATCGTCATGTTCTTTGTCATGCTGCTGTTCGTGAGATCATCACAGGGCGGTGGAGGCCAGATGATGAACTTTGGCAAGAGCAGGGCGAAAATGACAGAGCCTGATGAGAAAGAGAAGGAAGATAAGAAAAATAATAAGAAGAAAATAACATTTGACGATGTTGCCGGTCTCAGTGAGGAGAAAGAGGATCTCGAAGAGATAGTGTGCTTCCTCAAGAACCCGGGCAGATTCATCAAGGTCGGTGCACGTATACCGAAGGGAGTTCTTCTTGTCGGCCCTCCTGGAACAGGTAAGACACTCATGGCAAAGGCCATAGCAGGAGAGGCGGGGGTTCCGTTCTTCAGTATTTCAGGATCAGACTTCGTGGAGATGTTCGTCGGTGTCGGTGCAGCGAGAGTGAGAGATCTTTTTGCACAGGCAAAGAAGAACGCACCATGTATCGTATTTATAGATGAGATCGATGCCGTTGCCAGACAGAGAGGTACAGGACTTGGCGGTGGACATGACGAGCGTGAGCAGACTCTGAACCAGCTCCTTGTAGAGATGGATGGATTCGGAGCGAATGAGGGAATCATAGTTCTTGCAGCTACCAACCGTGTGGACATACTGGATAAAGCGATCCTCCGTCCGGGACGTTTTGACAGAAAGATATCTGTCAATCCTCCTGATATCAAGGGCAGAGAGGAAATCCTCAAGCTTTATGTTGCGAACAAGCCTCTGGCAGAAGATGTTGATCTCAACGAGATCTCCAGAACAACAGCCGGATTTTCGGGAGCTGATCTTGAGAACCTGATGAATGAGGCTGCGATCTCTGCTGCGAAGGCCGGCAGGGAATATATCAATAAGGAAGATGTCGACAAATCATATATCAAGGTTGGAGTCGGTGGTGAGAAGAGGAGCCATGTGGTCTCCGAGGAGGATCGTAAAATCACGGCATATCACGAGTCGGGACATGCGATACTGTTCCATCTCCTTCCATATGTTGGCCCGGTGCATATTGTGTCTATCATACCTACAGGTACCGGAGCCGGAGGATATACCATGCCGCTTCCACAGGGTGATCAGGAATATATTACTAAAGCGCATTTGCTCAACGAGATAAAAGTTAGCATGGGCGGAAGAATTGCAGAGAAGATCATATTTGGCAATTTTACCACGGGTGCTTCACAGGATATCAAGATGGCCAGCGGTTATGCAAGATCCATGGTTACGAAGTATGGAATGTCCGAAAATCTTGGATTTATCAACTATGAGAGCGATGATCAGGAGGAGGTATTCCTCGGGAAAAATCTTGGACATACCAAGCCATACAGCGAAAAGATAGCCGCCGCCATAGATGAGGAGGTTAAGCAGATCGTTGACGAGTGTTACAGGGAGGCTTATGAGATTCTGGAGCAGAATGTGGATGTTCTTCACAAGTCTGCAAAGCTTCTTCTTGAGAAGGAGAGAATAACAGGAGCTGAGTTTGAAGCACTGTTCGATAGAGACGATGCTAAGGATGCAGATGCACATGTTCAGAGCAACGGTGCAGAGCAGAGTACAGCAGAGAATGTAAATGCAGCAGATAATGCTGTTGCAGAGCAGAAAGCTGAGACTCAGACAGACAAACAGTAATATATAAAGACAATACAGATGCCCGCAGTTTTCTTGCGGGCATTTGGCTTATATTGGATATATGACGGAAGGGAGAACAAGGGATGAAGATAATAAAGAGAGGGATAAATGCGGTGATACCGTTCCTGCTGGCAAATGTATATCTGCTGGCAAGGTGTCCGGAGTGGAATATACCACTCATGCCGCTTATAGTTGTGGTGTTCATAGCAGTATATGTACTGCTGACCGCTATGCCATTTCTCGGACTGAAAAATATCCAGTCGAGTGGGATCAGAAGGTGTCAGAGGGGATGCGAGAATCTGTACTCTTTCCTGGCGGCAACGGTCATGTCTGTGGCTGTGCTGATACTAATGTTGGTGCATGTGATAGATGTTGGTGCGTGGACATGGAAGAACTGGGTTCTGTACATACTCACGGCGGTGACTGTGCTGGCGGTCACATTCTGGGTTGGAATAATAAGGATATATGTGTCATCCAGGCAGCTCGGTATCAAATGGAGAGTGATCGGTATACTGTGCGGTTGGATTCCGGTGGTACATCTGATAGTCCTTGGCAAGCTGATAAGTCTGGCATCAGGTGAGACGGTTCTGGAGAACGAGAAGATTATAAAGGATAAGGCAAGACAGGCTGACCGGGTCTGCGCCACCAGATATCCAATACTCATGGTACACGGAGTGTTCTTCAGGGATTTCAGGTATCTGAATTACTGGGGAAGGATCCCTGCGGCACTTGAGGCGAATGGTGCGACCATATTCTACGGAAACCATCAGTCCGCCGCATCTGTGGCTGACTCCGGACGGGAGATAGCTGACAGGATACAGCAGATATTGAAGGAAACAGGATGCGGGAAGGTGAATATCATAGCCCATTCCAAGGGAGGCCTTGACAGCAGATATGCCATATCGAAGCTCGGCATGGCCCCTTATGTAGCATCACTCACAACGATTAACACTCCGCATAGGGGATGCGAATTTGCGGATTATCTTCTGGGCAAGATACCGGAGAAACAGCAGCAGACCGTGGCAAATGCCTACAATTCTGCACTCAAGAAGCTGGGTGACACAAACCCGGACTTCATAGCTGCGGTGACGGATCTCACGGCATCAGCGTGTGAAAACCTGAACAGAGAGCTCCCTGATCCGCAGGGGGTATACATACAGAGCACGGGTTCATGTATGAAGAAGCCTTCCGGCGGACGCTTCCCGCTCAACACCACCAACGCATTCGTAAAGCAGTTTGATGGTGAGAACGATGGACTTGTCGGATATGAATCTTTCAAATGGGGCTCAAACTTCATATATCTGAAGCCTCAGGGCAGGCGTGGAATCTCCCACGGAGACGTGATAGACCTGAACAGGGAAAATATAGATACATTTGATGTGAGGGAATTTTATGTGGAGCTTGTGAGTGACCTGAAGAGACGCGGTTTTTAGAAAATGCCAGGTGTTTTGTCTAATGTGAACAATAAAAAGTAAAAATCAGGTAATATTCAGGAAATGTATTGTGATATTGCACAATGACATTTGCCAAATAAAAAAATGTTTGGGCAGACTTTTGACGGGAATTGTATATAATAATACTTGTAACCCCCAATACATTATATAGTTTTGGCTACACCCCATAAAAGTAACAAAATACCTTCTCCAAAAGAGACAGTCGTTCGGTGACTGTCTCTTTTACTTTTGGTGAAAACAGAAATTGGGCAGGATGGTCTGATATGAGGCGATTCCTGCTGTATATTTGCAGCTAATATATGTTTTATCTTGTTGCCTAATCTCCCGAAAAGTATTAATATAAAAAAGAGTATGTGCAAGGGAGATTTTATTGTATGGTGGAAAAGAAGACCAATGGGCAGAAGATACATGATTATGTATATAATGTAAAGCCCATACTAAATAAAGGCGGACTGTTTGCGGACGGAAGCAAATATTATGTCAGCCCACAGGAGCCGGATGTGGATCAGGATGTGAATGTCAGATTCAGGACTACAGCCGATAATGTGGATGAAGTGTTCCTTATATATAATGAAGAAAAGATACAGATGACAAAGGAGAGTTCCAACAGAATATTTGACTTTTATACCGCAACGATACCTGGAGGTCTGCCATTCATAAGATATCATTTTGAGATACATTCGGGAAGGGTCACATGCTTTTATGACAAGCTGGGACCTACGAAGCAGAACGACAGAGAGTACGACTTTGAGATATGTCCGGGATTCAAGGTACCGGAGTGGGCAAAGGGTGCGGTATTTTATCAGATATTTGTGGACAGGTTCTGCAACGGGGATACTTCCAATGATGTGCTGGATAATGAGTACGCATATATAGGTACCGGTTCAGTTCAGGTAAAGGACTGGAATCAAAGGCCGAGCATCATGGATGTGGGACGTTTCTATGGCGGAGATCTCCAGGGTGTCAAGGATAAGCTTGATTATCTGCAGGATCTGGGAGTGGATGTAATATATCTGAACCCTATATTCGTATCACCATCCAACCATAAGTATGATATACAGGATTACGACTACGTTGATCCACACTATGGAAGAATAGTTGACGATGAGGGTGACTGCCTTCCGGGCGGATGCCTTGAGAACAAGCAGTCGTCGAGATATATCAACAGAGTTACAAATAAAAAGAATCTTGAGGCCAGCAATCAGCTCTTTGCCGAGCTGGTTGAGGAGATACACAAGCGTGGCATGAAGGTCATCCTGGATGGCGTGTTCAACCACTGTGGTTCATTCAACAAATGGATGGACAGGGAGTGTATATACGAGAATCAGGAGGGCTACGAGAAGGGTGCGTTTGTATCGAAGGACAGCCCTTACAACACTTTCTTCAAGTTCTACAATGACAATGCATGGCCATACAATACAACATATGATGGCTGGTGGGGTCATGACACCCTGCCAAAGCTCAACTACGAGGATTCGCCGAAGCTGGTTGAGTACATCATGAAGATAGCAAGGAAATGGGTGTCACCTCCGTATAATGCAGATGGATGGCGACTTGACGTGGCTGCGGATCTGGGACATTCCCCAGAGTACAACCACCAGTTCTGGCGGGAGTTCAGGAGAAATGTTAAAGAGGCAAATCCGAATGCGATAATTCTGGCTGAGCACTATGGTGATCCAAAGAGCTGGCTGAAGGGAGATCAGTGGGATACTGTCATGAACTACGATGCGTTCATGGAGCCTATCACATGGTTCCTCTGCGGTGTTGAGAAGCACAGCGACGAGTTCCGCGGTGACCTTCTGGGTAATTATGACGCGTTCAAGGGCGCGATGAACTATCACATGTCCAGATTCCTGAGACCATCGATAGACGTGTCCATGAATGAGCTGTCCAACCACGACCATTCCAGATTCCTTACGAGAACCAACAGAAAGGTCGGACGTCTTCACACCATGGGAGCGGATGCTGCTGATCAGGGCGTGGACAAGGGTATATTCAGACAGGCTGTCGTATTCCAGATGACGTGGCCGGGAGCTCCTACCATATACTATGGAGATGAGGCTGGTGTGTGCGGATGGACAGATCCTGATAATAGAAGGACTTATCCGTGGGGCCACGAGGACAAGGAGCTTATACAGTTCCACAAGGATATGATAAGAATACACAAGTCCTACGAGGCACTTAAGTCTGGCTCTGTATTATATCTCCACGGCGGACACAAGATACTCTGCTATGGAAGATTTACTGACAACAAGCAGGTGGTAGTCATCATGAACACCAACTATGAGGATGTGGATCTGAAGCTTCATATCCGTCAGATCGGAGTGTACAACCATTCGATCCTCAGAAGAGTCATGCTGACAAATGAAGAGGGGTACACGCTGGAGCCACAGGATTTCATGGTGGAGCACAACGTACTCACGATCAAGGCTCCAAAGATGAGTGCGATGGTGCTTGTTCGTGCCTGATGGCCGGAAGACAAAGATATACAAGACAAAGATATATGACATAAAAATATAAAAAAGTTCCTTTGGACGAATGATGTTATTGAAAGAATCATTTGCCGGGGAGCTTTTTTATTTGCAAGAGTAATGCTTGCACAGAAAATGGATTGAAAATGGAATTGCTTGCCCGTGTTATCGTCTAAATCTGCGGCGAGCCGAATTCTATGTTTGTCCATGACTTTGTAACGATCCAAGAAACACCATCCAAGAAACACAATTTAGAAAACAGATAGATTAAACTACAGGTTGGGTGAAAAATATAGGGAGATAGGGTATATTGGACAAAATAGTATTGTAAAGAAGGAGGCAGATAGAATATGAGAGTATTGCTTTTGCTTAGGGGATCTGCCGGTTGTGGCAAATCTACATGGATCGAGCAGAATGGATTAAAACCATACACACTTTCAGCGGACGACATCAGACTGCTTTGTCAGAGTCCGGTGCTGCAGGTGGATGGTACGAGAGGAATCAGTCAGAACAATGATGGTACGGTGTGGAAGACATTGTTCAGCCTTCTTGAGATCCGCATGCAGAAGGGCGAATTTACGGTGATAGATGCCACGAATTCCAAGACTTCGGAGATGAACAGATATAAGAATATGTGTGAGACGTACAGATACAGAATGTATTGTGTAGATTTTACAGATATACCTATAGAAGAGGTGAAGAGAAGAAATGCCGGGAGGGAGGAGTTCAAGAGGGTATCAGATGACGTTATTGACAAGATGTACTCCCGCTTTGCCACACAAAAGATCCCTTCGGGAATCACGGTCATAAAGCCGGACGAGCTTGACAGCATCTGGATGAAGAAGAGGGATTTCTCCCAGTATAAGAGGATCCATCACATCGGGGACGTTCACGGATGCTATACAGCGCTGATGAAGTATCTGGATGACAATGGCGGTATAAAGGATGATGAGTTCTATATATTTACAGGTGATTATATCGACAGAGGCGTGGAGAATGCGGAGGTTGTAAATTTCCTGATATCTATCATGGACAGGAAGAATGTTCTCATGCTTGAGGGCAATCACGAGAGATGGCTGTGGCTGTGGGCAAATGACTGCACCGGCAGGTCAAAGGAGTTTGAGCTTGTGACAAGACCAATCCTCGATGCTTCCGGAATCGACAAGAAGGAGGTGCGGAAGCTTTACAGAAGGTTTGGACAGTGTGCTTACTATAGCTACGGTGATAATGTATATCTGGTGACCCATGCGGGACTCAGTGTGATTCCCGACAATCTCACATTTGTGGCAACTGATCAGATGATACATGGAGTCGGAGCTTACAATGATTTCGAGAAGATCGCAGAGACATTCTACGGGAAGATGCCGGCGAATTACTATCAGATCCATGGACACAGGAACACCAAGCTGCTCCCGGTGCGGGTGAATGACAGAGTGTTCAACCTTGAGGGCAGAGTCGAGTATGGCGGGGAACTCAGATGCGTTCGGGTGGATGCTGATGGAATCCATGAGGTGGAGATCCACAATGATGTGTTCAAGGCACCTGAGATACAGGAGGAACAGACCGTTACCACAAGCTCTGTTGCAGATGTGATCATCTCCTTGCGGGGGAACAGGTACATACAGGAGAAGACATTTGGCAATATTTCGTCATTCAACTTCACGAGCAAGGCATTCAATGACAGGGTGTGGGATGAGCAGACCACAAAAGCAAGGGGCTTGTACATTGACACATTCAAGGGAAGAGTCGCAGCGAGGGCGTATGACAAGTTCTTTAATATCAATGAGCGCCCTGAGACAAAGTTTGATATGCTGCAGAATAAGCTGCAGTTTCTGGTGACCGCCTATGTCAAGGAGAACGGTTTCCTGGGACTCGTGAGCTACGATGAGTACAACGACGATCTGTTGATAGCGAGCAAATCCACCATAGAGGGACCATTCGCCGGCTGGCTGAAGGATATGATATATGAGAAGGTGACACCGGAGAATATAGAGAATATGAAGCGGTTTGCGAAGGACAACAATGTGACATTTGTATTTGAGTGTGTTGATATGAAGCATGATCCTCACATCATAGAATACCCGGAGAGCAATTTGTATCTGCTTGATATAGTTTACAACCAGATAAACTATGCAAAGTACGATTATGATGCGATGTGTGATACAGCCCACCGGTTCGGCCTGACACCAAAGAAGAAGGCTTGCGAGCTTGCAACCTGGCAGGAGTTCTATGACTGGTATTATGATATCCTTGAGGATGATTACGAGTATAACGGCAGAGTCATAGAGGGGTTTGTCATCGAGGACAGCGCCGGATATATGACAAAGCTCAAGCTTGCATACTACAATTTCTGGAAGTTTATGAGGACAATATCCCATGAGGCTATCAGAAACGGATATATCAAGAAGACATCGGCACTCACCACCCCTCTTGCAAATGAGTACTATGCGTGGGTGAGAAAGCTTCACGATACAGAGGATCCCGCAAATGTTCCGAGGGATATATGCACGCTTAGAAGATGGTTTTATAATGACATGAAGCAGGCGGAAGGCGATAGCCTGATATAGGTGATCATAAGAGATAACACGGTGAATGTTTGACGGGTTATGTTATATCATGGCAGCAGCCAGACATAGAAAATTATCCAGGCTACTGCATATATTTACATGGTACGCTGAGTAGGAATGAGAGGTGATATTGTATGATATTTTATACGTCAGATCTTCATTTTGGACATGCAAATGCTATAAAATTTGATGAGAGACCATTTACAGATGTGGATGATATGGCTGATGGAATGATACATAACTGGAACAGCAGGGTAGGAAAGAATGATACAGTGTATATTCTCGGGGATTTCTGCTTTAAATTGAAAGATCCGGAGCCGATCCTTGCAAGACTTAAAGGACACAAGCGCCTCATCCTTGGCAATCACGATCAGGTAATAATGGGAAGTGAGAAGCTGCAGTCCTACTTCGACGATATACAGAAGATGGACTATGTGAGCGACAGTGGTAAGCTGATAGTTATGTGTCACTTTCCGATAGCTGAGTGGAATAAGAAGAAAAGCGGGGCATACCATTTCTATGGACATATCCACAAGAGCAGTCCTGAAGTGTACAGCTTCATGACCGGCCAGGGACGTGCTTACAATGTAGGCTGCATGATCAACAACTACATGCCGTGCACCGCTGACGAGATCATCCGAAATAACGAGATATATCAAGCCAGATTACAGTCAGAGGCTAAATGATAAGAGGTATAAGGACGTATGTATATGTAACTGGCAACCTGTATTTTTAAGTTTTGTAATTCCACATGCTTCCAATAACTGCCGGAAGTAAAATCAGAATGCATCATGTAGCGAAAACATAGAAGTAAACGGAAAAGAAGGAATAAGGAGGAATTGTATAATTATGAAAATATTAAATGACATATAGTGTAATTTAATGTTATAAAAAACCAGCCCATAGGTGTTAACGAAAAAGTAGATTACCACCGTGTAGGCTTTTTGCGCTTTCTCGGATGGGCACAATCCCTTGTCAGCACCTATGGGCGTCCGTCTCAGCACCCATGGGCGTCCGGCAGTTAATTCTTGGAAGGCAGCGTAATGTAATTTCGATCCACCGCCTGGAACAGCTTCGGCCGGAAGTCCTCCTTGGTGAGCTCGAATATGGAGTGTGACACCAAGAAGTAATAAGCCTCCACAGCCTGATCCACGTTGATACTCGTGATCTCCGGGCTGTTCAGGTATCCCTTGATGGCAACGGTGAGACCCATTACCAGATACTTACATATAATAAGAGGAGACAGCATAGGATTGTCAGGAATCTGATCCGTGTCAAATATCTTCAGGTGTTCCTTGAAGAAACTGGTGAACTGTTCGATCATGACCTGCTCAAAGCTGTTCTGCCCGGTTGTCTCAAAAAGCTTTCTGTAAAGCTTCGCTTCATTAATAATGTGTGTGAAGAGATATTTTATGGCCTCAAGGATCATGTTGTGCTCAAGCAGTACCTCCAGTTCCTTGGTCACCTCATTGTAGAGCATGTAATCCATCAGCTCATATTTGTCTTTAAAATGTCTGTAGAATATCGGTCTTGATATTCCAACGTCTTCAGCGATCATCGTGACAGTGATCTTATCAAAGGAATATTCGTTTACAAGCTTTTTGAAGCTTTTGATAATTTTATCTTCAGTCTTTTCCTCGCTTGGATTAGGCACTTTCCCAAACCTCCCTCAGTTTATAATTTGTTTATAATCAATTTTGAATATGTGTTCAAACGTTTGTTACAGATTAGCATATTTGTAACAAAATGTAAACGTTTTCGTATTTTGGGTAGTTTATTTAAGAAATATCAGGTTGTATAATCCACCACAGAATAGAAAAAGGAGATGTTATGGCTATGTTAAAACTAGGAGAAAAGATAGTAAGTGCGAGGGTCGTAATACTGATTCTCAGCTTAGTTCTTCTCATACCAGCGGCATACGGTTATATCAAGACCAGGGTAAACTACGATATTCTGTCATATCTTCCGAAGGATATCGAGACCATGGAAGGTCAGGATATACTGGTTGACCAGTTCGGTACAGGAGCCTTCTCGCTGTATGTGGTAGAGGGGATGGAAGACAAAGATGTATCCGCACTGAAATCAAAGATTGAAAAAGTAGACCATGTATCAAAGGTTATATGGTATGACAGCTTTGCAGACCTGTCAGTACCAAAGGATATGCTTCCTGAAAGCCTTTATGATGCATTTAATAATGACGAAAAGAATGCCACCATGATGGCCATCATATTTGATGATACCACATCGGCGGACGGCACAATGGATGCCATCGAGGAGATAAGAAGCATATCAAACAAGCAGTGCTTCCTGTCCGGTATGTCAGCGGTTGTCGTCGATACCAAGAAGCTGTCAGAGAAGGAAACCCCGATATACGTACTTATAGCGGTTATCCTGAGTAGTATCATCCTGGCGATCACAATGGACTCTATCATGATCCCGGTACTCTTCCTTGCAAGCATAGGAATGGCGATCGTGTACAACCTTGGATCAAATATCCTCATGGGTCAGGTATCATACATAACAAAGGCGCTGGCTGCGGTACTTCAGCTCGGAGTTACAATGGATTACTCCATATTCCTGTGGCACAGCTACAAGGCACAGCAGAAGGAATACACGGATAAGAAAGAGGCTATGGCACACGCCATCGCAGAGACAATATCATCAGTTGTGGGAAGTTCCATAACAACAGTTGCCGGATTCGTTGCACTGTGCTTCATGAGCTTTACCCTCGGACTTGACCTTGGTATCGTCATGGCAAAGGGTGTCGTACTCGGAGTTATCGCATGTGTAACGATACTTCCATCACTCATCCTTGTATTTGACAAGGCGATAGAGAAGACAACACACAGAGTAATACTTCCAGAGTTCAAGGGATTAGGAAAATTCATAGCTAAGCACTACAAAGTATTCCTTGTATTGTTCGTGATCATCCTGATCCCTGCAATATACGGATACAATCATACAAAGGTTTATTACAAGCTGGATTCATCACTTCCAGACAGCCTGGAGAGTGTTCAGGCCAACACAGAGCTGGCTGAGGTATTCAACATGAATTCAACACATATGATACTTGTCACAAATGATCAGAGTGACAAGGACACAAGAAACATGATGTCAGATATCGAGAACATCGATGGAGTTAAGTTCTGTCTCGGACTTGACAGCATCATTGGAGCAGGTATTCCAACCGACTTCATACCTTCAGATGTCACAGAGGCGCTCAAGAGCGATGACTGGCAGTTGATACTCGTCGGATCAGAGTACGAGGTTGCTTCAGATGAGGTTAACAATCAGTGTACAGAGATCGATAATACCATCGATTCATACAACGAGAAGAACATGCTGGTTGGTGAGGCTCCTTGTACAAAGGATCTTATCACTATAACAGATAAGGATTTCGCATCTGTAAGTACAGTATCCATCGGAGCGATATTCATCATCATCCTCTGTGTATTCGGTTCAATATCACTGCCAATCGTACTTGTGGCAGTCATAGAGTTTGCGATATTCATCAACATGGGTATCCCGTGCTTCACCGGAACAGAGATACCGTTCATAGCTTCAATAGTTATCGGTACTATCCAGCTCGGCGCGACGGTTGATTACGCCATACTGATGACAACGAAGTACAAGAGAAACAGACTGAACGGATACAGAAAGTTTGACGCCGTGGCAACAGCATGCCAGGAGTCAGTACAGTCCATAGTTGTCAGCGCACTTTCATTCTTCGCTGCAACATTTGGCGTAGGTCTTTACTCAGATATAGATATGATCAGCGCGCTGTGTACACTTATGGCTCGTGGAGCACTCATAAGTATGTGTGCAGTTATCCTGATGCTTCCATCAGCACTGATGCTCTTCGATAAGGTCATCATGTTCAGATACAGGAAGAACCTGATGGATGGACCATCAGCGAAGGTTAGCGATGAGGACACTGCAGCCACTCAGGCATAGCAGTTATAAACAGATGTAACTACGGAACTTTTGTAATCTATGAAAAGAGGTAATAATATGATCAAATGGAAGAAATATATATGTGTTGCATTATCAGCAGTTATGATGGCATCACTGGCAACAGGATGCGGAGATACAAATGACAGCTCATCCTCAGACAAGGCCGAGGCTACAACCGAGAGCGAGTCAGACACACTTCAGGATGCACTTACATCTGAGATATCCAAGGATGGCGCATCTGACGCAGACAAGGAAGAGACAGTATATGTCCTTGCCGATGCAAATGGAAATGCAAATGACGTTACAGTCAGCACATGGCTGAAGAACTCAGACGGTGCAGAGGGACTCAACGACAAGACAAACCTCACAGACATCCAGAACGTGAAGGGCTATGAGGAATACAAGGACAACGGCGATGGCACTATAACATGGGCTGCAAATGGATCAGATATCTACTATCAGGGCAAGTCAAATGAGGAGCTCCCTGTTGACGTAAAGGTAACATACAAGCTGGACGGCGAGGAGATAGAGCCTTCAGAGCTTGCAGGCAAGAGCGGTAAGGTCACCATCAGATTTGATTATACCAACAACACCAAGAAGACAGTCACAGTGGACAGCAAGAATACAGAGGTCATCTCACCATTTGTAATGCTCTCAGGAATGATCCTTCCTGTAGATAAGTTCTCAAACGTTCAGGTTGAGAATGGTAAGGTCATCTCAGAGGGAAGCAACCAGATCGTAGTCGGATATGCAGTTCCTGGATTCAAGCAGTGCTTACAGGATGGTATAAATGACAGCAAGATAGAGACAGCACTTGATAACATAGATGTACCTGATTATGTTGAGGTTACAGCGGATGTCACAGACTTCGAGCTCTCAATGACCATGACGGTTGCAGCAAGTGATCTTCTTGGATCAAGCGCAGAGGATGCCATAGACGAGGTTGAGGACAAGGCAGATGTGAGCTCACTCACAGACAGCGTAGGTCAGCTCGGTGATTCTGCAGATCAGCTCGAGGAGGGTTCAGGAAAGATCACAAATGGTTTGGAGACTCTGAAGGATGGTACTTACTCACTGAAGAAGGGCGCTGACACACTGGCAGACGGTGCAGCTTCACTTGAGACTTACACAAGCCAGCTTGCAGCAGGTACTTCACAGATATCAACAGCCATGGGAACTCTGGACGATGGAATCAAGTCTATAAAGGATGGTTCATCAGCTCTCAACGATGGTGCAAAGACACTGGCAACAGGAGCAAAGACAGTTGATACAAGCGTTGGCACACTCAAGAGCGGAGCTGACAAGCTGAACAGTGGTGCAAAGGAACTTCAGGCAGGCTTTGAGGGAACAGACAGCAATCCTGGACTTTCCAAGGGCGCAAGCTCACTGGCATCAGGAGCAAGCAATGCATATGCAGGTTCACAGGCACTTGCAAAGGGCGCTACAGAACTCAATAATGGTGTGAACACATTAATCACCATGCTGACAGGAATGCCATCACAGATCGTAAGCCAGGCTCAGTCAAATGTATACAGCCAGCTCGGCGGTTCCATAACAAGCGAGGCCGGAATAGATGCGGCTATGTCACAGCTTGAAGGAGCACTTGCATTAGGTAAGACTACTCTGGATGCGGCAAAGGGCGATGGAACATACGATGCATATTTTGCACAGTACACAGGCCTTGCAAAGGCAAAGGGTGCTCTCAATGCGATCGATCAGATAGGAACGACCCTCACAGCTACTTTGACTTCAGAGGAGACAACAGCACAGATAACAGCATTACAGCAGGGTGCTGAGACACTGGATACCAAGATGGGCGAGCTGTCAACAGGACTCAAGACCATCAGTGACGGTGCTTCAAGCATTTCAACAGGAATCGATTCCGCATATGCAGGTGTCAAGGCAATCGCAAAGGGAACCGGAGATCTCTCAAGAGGTGCAGCAGCACTCAAGAAGGGTACAAAGACTCTCAGCGATGGAGCAGCTACAATATCAACAAATATGAACACACTGTATCAGGGAAGCTTAACACTGGCAAATGGAAGCAGCCAGTTAAAGACAGCGGCAGGAACTCTTGATTCAAGTGCAGGCCAGATCGCAGCAGGAGCAAAGACCCTCAGTGATGGAGCATCACAGCTTGACAGCGGAAGCAAGACTCTGGATGACGGAGCAAAGGAGCTTGTAACAGGTTCAAAGACTCTCAGCGATGGAATGAAGCAGTTCAACGAAGAGGGTATCAAGAAGATCACAAAGCTGTTTGCAGGCAACTATCAGGCAGACATTGATTATATAGAGGCACTCTTCTCAGACGATACAACTTACACAAGTTTCACAGGTACGATCGATGGTACAAAGAGCACAGTTAAGTTCATATATGAGACAGGTGCGATCAAGTCTGACGCTGAAAAATAAGCGAAAAAACAATGAAAATCTTCGTGTTGACTTTACTGTAGCCTTAGGTTATAGTATAAGCGTCCGTGAGGATAATGGTAACATTTACTATAGTTTAGGAGGATTAGAACATGTTTGATAAGGTTAAGGCAATATTCGAGGAGCAGTTAGGAGTTTCACAGGACGAGATGAAGCTTGACACAAACTTCAAGGATGATCTTGGTGTTGATTCACTTGATCTTTACGAGATCGTTATGAAGCTTGAGGATGAGTTCGATGTTGAGATCCCTGCTGAGGAGCTCGATGACGTAGCTACATTTGAGGACGTACTTAACTACCTTAAGAGCAAGGGTGTTGAGGAGTAATATTGCTAACTGAACAGATTGGACTGTTTTGAATACATTTGTTATTCAAAGTTGTCATGTATCGGACATGACATAACTTTGGTAGCCAGCCAGGACATGAGTCCTGACTGACCATCCAAGGTTATATATATTATATGAGAGTTGATTTACAGCAGATGCTTTGAGCCGTGGGGCTTGATGGCATGTGCTTTTTTTGTGCGTTAATACACCGCCAAGCGATGCCGGATTTTCGAGCTCGCTCGAAAAAATCCGGCATCATTTGGCGGTTAAGCGGTACATGAAACACGGAGGCTGACAGGCCGGAGTGTGAATGAAGCGCGGCAGATTGCGGGAGCACGAAGTGCGGAGCAAGCTGAAGTATTAACGCAGTATTAATTCTTGACCTTGCGATTTGCGGAGCCCTGTTCTATAATAAGGGATAGTTGACTTGGCTTCTGGATGTAGCATGAGAGATGGTTGATAAAATCCAGTACAGACAGACATCAATGATATGCGAATGTAAATCAATTACAAAATATAATAAAGGCGGTAAAAAAGAAATGGGTAAGACAGCAGTTATATTCCCAGGTCAGGGCGCACAGTATGTGGGCATGGCAAAGGATTTTTATGACAGTTTTGAGGACAGCAAGAAGGTATTTGACGAGGCAGATGACGTTCTGGATATAGAGCTTAAGAAGATCTGTTTCGAGGAGAACGATGACATCAACAAGACAGAGTACACACAGCCGGCCATGGTTGCTGCAGAGGTTGCCATATATGAGCACCTGAAGAACGCAGGTCTCAAGGCTGATGTATTTGCAGGACTCTCACTCGGTGAGTACAGCGCACTTGTTGCAGCAGGAGCCATGACTCTCGCTGACGGCATCAAGACAGTTAGAAGAAGAGGTATCCTCATGCAGAACGAAGTACCTCTCGGAATGGGCGGAATGGCAGCAGTCATAGCTATGGACGCTGACAAGATCGCAGAGATATGTGAGAACACACCTGGCAAGGTACAGATAGCAAACTACAACTGTCCTGGACAGATCGTTATATCAGGTGAGGCAGAGGCTGTTAAGGCAGCATCAGCAGCACTTGCAGAGGCTGGAGCCAAGAGAGTTATCCCACTTAACGTAAGTGGTCCATTCCACTCACAGATGCTTGTACCTGCAGGTGAGAAACTTTACGACTTCCTTCAGGGCGTGGATGTTGCAGAGGGATTTGCTCCTTACTACTGCAATGCAGACGCAGAGGAGATCACAGACGCAGCAAAGGTTAAGGAGCTCCTGAAGAGACAGGTGTACTCATCAGTAAGATGGCAGCAGACAATAGAGAACATGATAGCTGACGGCGTTGATACATTTATCGAGGTTGGCCCAGGCAAGACTCTCACAGGCTTCATGAAGAAGATCAACAGAGAGGTAAAGAGTATAAATATTGCAACTGTAGACGATTTAGCGAAATTGGAGGAACTGAATGCTTAAGGATAAGGTAGCAGTGGTAACAGGTGCCGGAAGAGGTATCGGACGTGAGATAGCAAAGACATTTGCCGGATATGGCGCAAAGGTAGTAGTAAACTTCAATGGCTCAGAGGAGCGTGCAAACAGCCTGGTTGAGGAGATCAAGGCAGCAGGCGGAGAGGCAGTGGCTTTCAAGGCAAATGTGGCAGATTTCGCTGAGGCAGAGGCACTCATGAAGTTCGCAGTTGCTACATATGGAAGAATAGATATTCTCGTGAACAATGCGGGAATCACAAGAGACAATCTTGTACTTGGAATGAAGGAGGCTGATTTCGACGATGTTATCAATATCAACCTCAAGGGTACATTCAACTGTATCAAGCATGTGTACAGAACCATGATGAAGCAGAAGTACGGACGTATCATCAACATGTCATCCGTAGTAGGTATAGAGGGAAATGCAGGACAGGTGAACTACGCAGCATCCAAGGCTGGAGTTATAGGTATCACCAAGTCTATAGCCAAGGAGCTCGGAAGCCGTGGAATCACAGCGAACGCCATCGCTCCTGGATTCATCAAGACAGACATGACAGATGCACTCTCAGACAAGGCAAAGGAGGCTATGCTTGACCATATCACAGTCAAGAGACTTGGTGAAGTATCAGACATCGCTGAGACAGCAGCATTCCTTGCTTCAGATAAGGCATCATACATAACAGGTCAGGTCATCAAGGTTGACGGTGGCATGAGCCTGTAGGATATACAGATCACGATCTGGAATAATACAAATAGAAAACAGGGTATCGCAACAATGTTGTGATACCCTGTATCTGTAATATGAACATTATAAAGTTATATTTTATTTCTTGTTCAGTTTGGAGAATTCCTTTGCAAGCCCAAGAAGCTGTGCGTGCTGATGTTCTGTCAACTGGGTTGTATCAATATACTTGGCACTTGAATCATCCCCTTTGAGAAGATAATCAGTGGAGCAGTTGAAATATTCAGCGATGCGGAGAATCATGCTCACAGACGGGTCGATGGAATTGTTCTCCCAATTGCTTATAGTCTGGAATGCCACTGATAACTCCCCTGCAAGCTCTTTCTGTGTCATCTTGTTCGCGGTGCGCAGTGTTCTTAATTGTTCACCTATCATAATAATCAGAGTTCCTTTAAATCCCAAAAAACGTAGTGACCCTCACTAATTAATAATAGCTGAATGGTATTGGGTTTACAAAAGATAAAACTATACTTATAATAGAAAAATGGCTTTTTTTGTCATATTTTGGGCATTTGTTATTGATCAGATGTATTCTGATAGTAATGTGTGCATGCCAGGTTGTTTTGATTCGTACAAATGTCATAATAAATCATTACAACAATTCTAGTACGTTGATTTTTCAACATACTAGAATACTAAAAAGTGGAATAATACTATAAGCGAACAATATATCAGAATATATCAGGAGGTAACGAACATGGGAATCATGAAGAATATCGCACAGTCAGAGGTACTTAAGCTCAAGGATCAGGTGGCATATCAGGAGGGACAGGTCGTAAGTAAGACACTTGCCCAGAATGTATGCATGAGTATAACCTTATTTGCATTTGACAAGGATGAGGAGATCAGCACACACGAGTCTGACGGAGATGCATTTGTGACGTGCCTTGACGGTGTGGGCGAGGTGACAATAGACGGTGTCAAGTATGAACTCCACGAGGGCGAGTCAATAGTAATGCCTGCAAAGCATCCACATGCCGTATACGGCAAGGAGCAGTTCAAGATGCTTCTGGTGGTTGTGTTCCAGTTGTAATTGAATCACGGAGAAAACCAATGAAAAAAGCACTTGTGGTATTGATCGTAATGGTGTGTCTGGCAGCCGGAATATGGGGAATCTTCATGCTGAGAGGCAGCGCGGGGAAAGCCGGAGGCCACGTAGAAAATGACAATGGAAATACAGGCGTAGCTGCTGATGTCACGGAGAGCGGAACTACGACAGAAGAGCAGACCGCGGATAGCCAGGAAACGACGGAGGTGACCGAGGAGGAGAAGCCGAGTCTGGTGGATGAGACACTTGTTGGGATGACGCTTCATGAAAAGGTCTGTCAGATGATGTTTGTGACTCCGGAGGAGCTCACGGGAGAGGACGGCGTGACTGTGGCAGGGGATGCGACCAGACAGGCTCTGGAGAATTATCCTGTTGGCGGTATCGTGTACTTTGCGAAGAACCTTGAGAGTCAGGATCAGGTGAAGGAGATGATCGACAACTCCCAGAAGTACAGCAGTATAGGATTATTTGTGGCGACCGACGAGGAGGGCGGCGTAGTAAACCGCCTGATGGATACTGTCGGAACCACATATATAGGCTCCATGTACTATTACAAGGACGACGGAGACGAAACGGCATATGAGAACGCATACACCATAGCAAATGATATGTCGGCGCTTGGCTTCAATCTCGACTTTGCGCCGGTGGCGGACGTATGGTCGAACCCAGACAATACGGTTATCGGCGAGCGCGCATACAGTGATGACTACGCCCAGGCGGCAGAGCTCGTTGGAAATGCGGTGAAGGGCTTCAACGACGGAGGAGTCATGTGCACCCTGAAGCATTTCCCGGGGCATGGAGACACGGCGGAGGACTCACATTATAGCAGTGCCTATGTGCATAGAACAAAGGAAGAGATTATGGCGGATGAGATGCAGCCGTTCAGGTCGGGTATAGAGGCGGGGGCAGAATTTGTCATGGTCGGACATCTGATCGTCCCGGATATAGACGAGGTTCCAGCCACTCTCTCATACAAGATAGCGACCGGTATTCTTAGGGATGAACTGAAGTTTGAAGGAGTTGCCATAACCGATTCATTTGAGATGGAATCCATAGCGGACAATTACAGTGTGGATGATGCGGTAGTGATGTCGGTAAAAGCCGGAATGGATATGATACTGCAGCCGAAGGATATGGCGTCGGCGGTGAATTCCATAGAACAGGCAGTGGCGGACGGCGAGCTGTCAGAGGACAGGATAGACGAGAGCGTCCGAAGGATACTCACCCTGAAGGAGAGCCGCGGACTGCTCAAATAGCAAACTATGTAGTAATCAAAACTATTTAACCTTGTTATATATATTACATTGTGGTAAAATTATTTTTATCTGGGGTGCAAAAATGCACTGTCAGCAGATAGAATGAAAAATACGAGGTATGAGATGAAAAGAGTAGTTGTAACAGGCATGGGTGCTGTGACACCTATAGGAAACAGTGTAGAAGAATTCTGGGATAATATAAAGAAGAATACAGTTGGTATCGGAGAGATCACAAAGTTTGATGTCAGCGATTACAAGTGCAAGCTTGCTGCTGAGGTGAAGAACTTTGATCCAAAGCAGTATATGGATCCAAAGGCGGCAAGACGTATGGAGCCATTTTGTCAGTATGCCATAGCAGCTACAGGCGAGGCGATCAAGGATGCAGGTCTTGACCTTGAGAAGGAAGACAGAACAAGGATCGGAACATGTATAGGAAACGGACTTGGCGGTGTGGCAACCATAGAGAAGGAGCACAAGAAGGTTGTAGAGGGCAAAGCGAACAGAGTCAGTGTAATGATGGTTCCTATGATGATATCCAACATGGCTGCGGGCAATGTTGCAATACAGTTTGGCCTTGAGGGCAAATGTACTGACATAGTTACAGCCTGTGCCACAGGAACAAACTCTATAGGAGAGGCTTACAGATATATACAGGCAGGAGAGGCCGATGTCATGGTTGCAGGTGGTGCAGAGTCACCTATCTGTGAGACAAATGTATCAGGATTTATCTCAATGACAGCACTTTCAAGTGCAGAGGATCCTATGAGAGCGTCCATACCATTTGACAAGGACAGATGTGGATTTGTAATAGCAGAGGGCGCAGGAGTTGTTGTACTTGAGTCACTTGAGCATGCTCAGGCGAGAGGAGCCCAGATCCTGGCTGAGGTAGTCGGATATGGTTCAACCTGTGATGCATATCACATCACATCCCCTAAGGAGGATGGAAGTGGTGCAGGACGTGCCATGAAGCTTGCCATGGAGGAGGCCGGAATCACACCTGCTGATGTTGACTACATCAACGCACATGGAACAAGTACCCATCACAATGACCTCTTTGAGACAAGAGCCATCAAGTATGCTATGGGCGATGACGCATACAACGTGAACATCAATTCCACAAAGTCCATGATAGGACATCTGTTTGGAGCTGCCGGAGCAGTTGAGTTCATAACATGTGTGAAGTCCATAGAGGATTCATACATCCATCCAACAGTTGGTCTCCGCGAGACAGAGGGTGAGATGGATCTCAACTACACCATGGGCGAGGGTGTACATAAGGATATTACATATGCGCTCAGCAACTCACTGGGATTTGGCGGACACAACGCAAGTATACTTGTGAAGAAGTTCGAGGCATAATACAGGCAGGATTACTGATAATTACATATAACAGGAAAACATCACTTCAGACACAGGGGTGATGTTTTTTTGTGCGCTGTCCCAGTTTAATAAAATAAATATTTGGGGGACATAAACTAATAAAACCACAAAACAACACAAAAAAACATGAAAAACAAATGAAAACCAGAAAAACCCACAAAATGTGTTGACAATCCCACATGGCGTGGCTATGATACAAAGCAAAACAGAAGCGCGTATCTGATTTTAGAGTGCAAAGGGGCACGGAGATAGAACTGTAAAGTTTCATCTCTGTGCCCCTTTTGTTTTAACAGGGAAATCTTTTGGAGGTGGAATATGGCTACTAAATCAAGCATTATGGACACTAACAGCTACAGTGATGACTACAGTTCACTGCTCAGTAACACGACAAGGGATATGATAAACCGCCGTGAGAAATGGATGGGTGGCGCATACAGACTTTTCTATAGAAAGCCGGTCAACCTTGTGAGAGGACAGGGACAGTACCTCTGGGATGCAGAGGGGAATAAATATCTGGACATGTACAACAATGTGGCAGGAATCGGTCATTGCCATCCTGCTGTGGTCGAGGCAGTTACAGAGCAGATGAAGCTTTTAAATACCCACACACGTTATCTGCATGAGAGGATCATTGATTACAGTGAGGATCTGCTGAAGATGATGCCGGACGAGATAGACAAGATAATGTTCATGTGTACCGGTTCTGAGGCAAATGACCTGGCACTCCGAGTGGCACAGGAATACACGGGCGGCACCGGAATCATAGTTTCAAGGGAGGCGTACCACGGAACAAGTGCTCTGACATCTGGATGTTCACCAGCCCTTGGAAGCGAGCAGCCACTGCTTCCGAATGTAAGACTCATTGAGACACCTGACTATTACAGACATGGCGGTACACCTGAGGAGTTCACCGCATGGTACTCAGGAGAGATGCAGAAGAAGATCGATGAGCTGGAGGCAGCAGGATATAAGTTCTCATGCTTCCTTGCAGATTCTATATTCTCATCAGATGGAGTACATCCGAATCCGGTCGGTTTCCTGAAGGCGGCCATCGATGTGGTACATAAGAATGGCGGTGTATTCATAGCTGATGAGGTGCAGCCGGGATTTGCAAGAACGGGAGATGCGTTCTGGGGATTCGCCAGACATGGGATCATACCTGACATGGTGACAACAGGAAAGCCTATGGGTAACGGAATCCCGATATCAGGACTTGCCGCCAAGCATGAGGTACTCGCCGCATTCAGCGACAAACTTCCATATTTCAATACATTTGGAGGAAATCCAGTGGCTATCGCAGCCGCACAGGCTGTGCTTAATGTCATAAAAGAAGAAAAGCTGCAGGAGCATTGCAAGGTGGTCGGTGCAAAGCTTCTGAAAGCATTGCAGGAGGTAAAGGACAGACATCCTGATTCTGTGGGAGACGTCAGAGGCGCAGGCCTGTTCATTGGATTTGAGCTTGCGAAGAATGACGGCAAGAAGACTCCGGATCAGCAGAAGGCACTGGATGCCATCGAACTTCTGCGAGACAACAATGTACTGACTTCTGTTGCAGGCCCTTATGGAAATGTCTTAAAGCTTCGTCCGCCTATGGCATTCCAGGAGTGCGATATCGACTGGATAGCATCAACCCTCGATAAATGTCTGCATCAGCTTGAGTCATAGATAACACACGAAAAGGAGGAAGAATTATGAAAAAGAAGATTTACTCAATACTTTTGGCAGCCGCACTGGCACTTACGGTGACTGCATGTGGAAGCTCTGGAGGAAGTACAGATGGGAGCACACAGGCAGTGACAACAAGCTCTGAGTCCAAGACGGACAAGGACACACTGGTGATCCTGGGAGCAGAGAACTGGCAGGCATCACTCAGCCCACTGAAGCACACTTCCACGATGATGCTTCACGCAGAGGCCATAGCTCTGGAACATCTACTGGTCATGGATGAGAAGACACAGGAGCCACAGCCTAATCTTGCTACTGAGTGGTCATATGACGACAGTCAGACAGTCTTGACGGTCAAGCTTCGTGAGGGCGTAAAGTTCCACGACGGTTCAGACTTTACCGCAGAGGATGCCGCAGCATCATGTGAGGCATATTCAAGCTCACAGAACGTATCCGGTTCATGGTGGGCAGATGAGTTAAAGTGTAAGGTCATAGACGATTATACATTTACCATAACTCCGGCATCGGGAAAGCCTCTTGGCTCTCTGGTCAACATGCTTTGTTCAACTCCGATAATGTCCGCTGACGATCTTGCAGATCCTGAGAACACTCTGGATAAGAGATACAACGGAACCGGCCCATACAAGATGGTAAGCTTTGAGAACGATACAGCGACATATGAGCTGTTCGACGATTACTGGGGAACTCTTCCTAAGATAAAGAAGATCGAGTACAAGTACGTTGCGGATGCCACAACACGTCTGTCAGCATTGCAGTCAGGTGAGGCCGATGTCATCGAGCGTGTTGATTCCGATGCGGTGTCTGTGCTTGAGTCAGACAGCAATATCGTGGTTGACAAGTTCCTCACCACAGAGTGTAAGCACCTTATTCCAAAGTTCAAGATGCCGCCTATGAATGAGAAGCTCGTCAGAAAGGCGATAGCCTACGCGATCGATTATGACGGAATCGTAAATGATATATTTGGCGGATATGCAGAGAAGGCAGACAGCTTTATCTCCTCAACTATATGGGGCTACAAGGCTGTAGGTGGTGTCGGCGAGTACGATCCTGAGAAGGCTGCAGAGTGCCTGAAGGAAGCCGGCTATGAGAATGGCGAGGGCCTTCCAGAGCTCAACATCTACACATCCGTTGGTTTTTACCCTAAGACAAAGGAATATTACGAGTACATTGCAGCTTGTTTACAGGCTGTCGGTATCAACTGTAAGGTCGTTCCACTTGATACTTCATCATGGGGCGATGTGTTATATGAAGAAACTCCTTGCTACATGATCGACTGTGGATGGCAGCCATCAGGTATCGAGCCTGAGCTGAAGCTGAATTCATGGTATGCAGCAGGTCGAATCAGCCACTATGAGCCTACGGCAGAGCTTCAGGACATCATGGACAGATTCGCAACTGAGACAGACCCAGATAAGAGAAAGCAGATCCTTCAGGACGAGTACCTTCCGGCCCTGGCAGAGGAGATGCCTGATATCCCTATCATCAAGTCCATGACTATATTCGGAGTAAGATCAAATGTCAAGGGTCTTGAGTACACAAGTGGTGCAGATTATATCTTCACAAATGTCACAAAAGAGTAAGCGCATAGCAATACATTAGATTCACAAAAAGGGGCTGCATGTGTAAGGATACAGCATGTGGCCCTTTTTAAGAAGGGAGGAAATCAAAGTGCTGGGAACCGTTTTAAAAAGACTTGCACAGGGCATTTTTGTTACCTTTTGCGTTATATTTATCAGCTTTGTAATACTTCGAATGATACCGGGAGATCCGGCGAAGGTCATGGCTCCGACAGCAACAGTAGAACAGCAGCAGGCGATCAGAGACAGTATGGGACTGGAAAGGTCCATCCCGGAGCAGTTTAAAATGTACATGGTGAATCTGTTCCACGGAGATCTTGGAGAGTCATATTTCAAGAGCGATACAGTCTTGAATGTTATGGAGCAGGCCACACCTTTATCATTGATACTGCTGATATCTTCAGTGGTCATATCGATCATATTATCCCTGATCCTGGGAACCATCGCAGGACTAAATGGAAATAAATGGGAGGATCGTCTCATCTCGAGTATTGCGGTACTGTTCCAGTCAATGCCTAACTACTGGGTATCCTCCGTGTTGATCATTATTTTCTCAGTCAGACTTGGACTGCTGCCGTCAATGGATTATTCGGGACCTGCATCCTGCGTGCTCCCGACAGTTGCACTGGCACTTCCGCTCACGGCGGTGCTCACCAAGGTGGTGCGTTCCTCACTGATCGACAGTTACAATCAGGAATTTGTCAAGGTTGCATATGCGAGAGGAATATCGACAGTGGCGATATATTTCAAATACGCACTCAGGAATTCACTTATCCCTGTACTGATATCCCTAGGAACACAGCTTGGCTTTCTGGTAGGAAGTATCGTTGTTGTCGAGTATGTATTTAACTTCCCGGGAATCGGATACACGGTGTTAAATGCGATCCTTCGAAGAGATTACAACCTGGTTCAGGGAATTATCATTCTATTTTCCGTATTCTTTATTGTTTTGAATATTGCCATTGATCTTGGAAGTATCCGTCTTGATCCACGAATGAGAAAAGCACAGGGAGGACTGTAATTATGAAGAAAAAAAGTAAATTTAGATCAGTCCTTCAGTGGATTGGTAAAAACAAATTATTTACACTTGGAATCATTATTGTAGGAATCTATCTCCTTGCCGGAATCTTTGCGCCGCTCATCGCGCCGTCGGACCCGGGCAAGGCAAATCCATCCATCAGATTATTGAAACCATTTCAGGATCCGGCACACTGGCTGGGAACTGATGCCATAGGACGTGATCTGTTCTCGAGACTTTTGTATGGAATCCGTACCTCAGTCATAATTGGTTTCTGCAGCGTTCTGCTGGCCGCCCTCATAGGACTGATAGTCGGAATCATATCCGGTCTCACAAGTCCGGGACCTCTGGATTCAGTGCTGATGAGAATCACCGATGTACAGATGGGATTCCCATTTATCGTACTTGCCATGATCGCACTCACACTGTTCGCACCGAATGAGGTGTCGGTAACCATAGTGCTGAGTCTGGCACTGTGGCCGGCCTATGCGAGAACGGTGCGGTCAAATGTAATACCCCAGAAGAGCACAGATTATATCGCAGCGGCAAAGCTCATGGGGGCGAGCTCATGGAGGATATCCACGAAGTATATCGGCAAGAATCTGATCCCTGCCATGCTTCCTCTCATACCGCTTGATATCGCCGGAATGATCATCAATGAGAGCTTGCTCAGCTACATGTCACTCGGTATAAATCCGCCAAAGATATCCCTTGGAAACATAATGTCCGATGCCCGTGGCTATATTGCATCTGATGCATGGTATATCATGATCCCCGGCATCGTTCTTATCATCATGGTTCTCGGACTGAATTTTATCGGTGACAATCTTCAGGTTCATTTCGATCCAAAGCTTCGCAAATAGGAGGATAACAGTATGGATAATAATACAGAAAAAGATACAGATGTGATCCTTGAGGTAAAGGATTTAAAGACCTATTTCAAGACCGGTCCGCACAAAGTCGTGAAAGCAGTTGAGGGAGTCAACTTCTCACTGCGGAAGGGCAAGGTGCTTGGAATAATAGGAGAGAGTGGTTCCGGCAAGAGCGTGACGGCGAGATCGATACTGAGGATCGTGGAATCTCCGGGTTACATAGCAGGCGGCGAGATCAGGTTCAAAGGTCAGGATATACTGAAGCTCCCGGAGAAGGAGATGAAGAGCATCCGTGGAAATGAGATCTCCATGATATTCCAGGATCCTACTACATCGTTCAATCCCTACATGACAATTGGAGCACAGCTTGCCGAGGCCTATAACGCACATACCCCATCGGGTTCAGAAAAGGCAAAACAGGAGATAATGAGAGTCCTCAAGCTTGTCGGAATAACCAACGGCGAGGAGGTCATAAAGAAATACCCGTGTGAGTTCTCAGCGGGTTTCAGACAGAGGATATTCATAGCGATGTCAATGATATTGTACCCGGATCTGCTCATAGCGGACGAGCCTACAACAAGTCTTGGAATCACCATTCAGGCGGAGATCATCGAAGCCCTCAGTGAGGTGCAGAAGCAGACCGGCATCTCCATCATGATAATCACCCACGACTTTGGCGTGGTGTCCCAGTTCTCAGACGACATATTTGTCATGTATGCGGGAAGATGTGTGGAGTCGGCATCCAAGAAGGATCTGCTCAGAAATCCAAAGCATCCTTATACGGTTGGACTTATCCGTTCTGTTCCGCTTCTCGAGGCTCGTAAGACGAAGAGACTGAAATCCATTCCGGGATTCCCGCCGGATATGTCAAATGTCCCGGAGGGATGTCCATTTGCTTCCCGTTGTGAATATGCGAAAGATATATGTCATAAAGAGGTGCCGGCACTGAAACCGGTTGGAGAGGGACATATGTGTGCCTGCCATTTCCCACTGGATTATGACATTAACGAAGATACAGAATTGGGGTGATCATATGAAGGATATAGTATTATCTTGCGATAATCTGCTGAAGCAGTATCCGGTGAAAAAGGGAATGTTCAACAAGGTTGTCGGACAGAAGAACATAGTCGACCATGTCTCGCTGGAGCTGGAAAAGGGCAAGACACTTGCAATCGTCGGAGAGTCGGGCTGTGGCAAGACGGTGCTGACGAGAGTCCTGCTGGGAATTGAGGACAAGACGGACGGAAGTATCGTATTTGAAGGAAAATCCGTGGACGATATGACGCCCCAGGAAAAGAGCGATATGAAGGCAAAGATACAGATGATCTTTCAGGACACTCTGGGATCGCTGCATCCGAGAATGAGTATCCGTGAATCACTTGAGGAGCCATTGATCCTGAATGGAGTGAAGGACAAGGAGGAGAGGGAGAAGATCATTCTGGACACACTTTCACAGGTCGGAATGGCACCGATGTTCCTTGACAGATATCCGCATCAGTTATCCGGTGGACAGAGACAGAGGATAATCATAGCGCGGTGTCTGGTCGTCACACCGAAGATCATATTTGCCGATGAGCCTATATCAGCACTGGACGTGTCATTGCAGGCACAGGTCATAAATATGCTGATGGATCTGCAGGACAAATATAAGTTGTCCATGCTGCTGATCGCCCACGATCTGGCTGTGGTGAGACAGATTGCGGATCAGATAAAGATCATGTATTTCGGAGAGATAGTCGAGAGTGCACCGAGCAGCGAGATATACAAGAATGCGCAGCACCCATATACAAAGGTTCTGCTCAAGGCGGCTCCGAGTATAAGCAAGGGACTTGAGGATGCGGGCTTTGACATAGACCTTAAGCCAGGTGATATACCTGATCCGGCAAAGCCGATGCCGGGATGTCCGTTCTGTACACGCTGTATATATGCGGATGAATGTTGCATGAAGGAGCGCCCGGAGGAGACAGAGGTATCACCGGGACATACGGTTCGCTGTCACAAGGCAGGACAGATATAACAGAGATTAAGGAGGAATCGTGATGGAATATAGTGCAGTCAGTACGATATGGATTATGGTAGGAACGGTACTCATTTTCTTCATGCAGGCGGGCTTTGCGATGCTTGAGACCGGCATGACGAGGGTAAAAAATGCAGGAAATATCGCCATGAAGAATCTGGTTGACTATTGTATCGGTTCGGTGACGTTCTGGTTGATAGGATTCGGAATTATGTATGGCGGCGATGGAGCTGTACTGGGTAAGATCAAAGGCGTGGCAATGGAATCGGTATATGGAGGCGGCATGCTTCCTGACGGGATCCCATTCTGGGCATTCCTGATATTTCAGACAGTATTCGCTGCGACGGCGGCGACCATCGTGTCGGGTGCCATGGCGGCGAGAACTAAATTTGCAGCATATTGTATCTACAGTCTGATGATAAGTCTGGTGATCTATCCTATATCGGGACACTGGATATGGGGAGACGGCTGGCTGGCACAGCTCGGATTCCATGATCTTGCCGGATCCACAGTTGTACATATGGTGGGCGGTGCCGCTGCATTTGCAGGAGCGTGGATGCTCGGCCCGCGTATCGGAAAGTATTCAAGAAGCGGAAAGTCGAAGAAGATACCAGGACACAGCATGCCGCTGTCAGTGCTTGGAATATTTATCCTGTGGTTTGGCTGGTTCGGCTTCAACGGAAGCTCGGTTCTGCCACTGACAGGAGATACGGTGTCGCTAGTTGGCAAGGTGTTCTGTAACACCAATCTATCCGCTGCGGCTGGAGCAGTCACAGCGATGTGTATAAGCTGGGCGTGGAAGAAGAAGCCAGATATCGCCATGACACTCAACGGCGCTCTGGCAGGCCTGGTTTCTATCACTGCGGGAGCCGACGTTATAAGTACGCCACTTGCGGTGTTGGTCGGAATCGTGGCCGGAGCGATAGTAGTTGGGGGAATGCATTTCATAGAGAACGTGGTAAAGATAGATGATCCTGTGGGAGCCATCGCGGCACACGGATTCGGTGGCCTGTGGGGAACTGTAGCGGTTGGATTGTTCTCAGACGGAACCGCCACAAAGACAAAGGGCCTGCTGCTTGGCGGTGGTGGCTACCAGTGCGGAATCCAGATCCTTGGCGGAATAGTTGTGTTCCTGTATGTATTTGCAGCTTCGGCACTACTGTTCAAGATCGTTCAGAAGACCATCGGCCTTCGTGTATCGGCTGAGGATGAGATGGATGGACTGGATATCAGTGAGCACGGATTTTCAAATACTTACACAGAGGTGCTGTCCTCAGACGGAATAAGCGCGCCTATGATGAATGTGCCTAAGATCGATGGCAAGGTATTTGACAGCACAGAAAATGCGGAGAATCTTAACATATCCAAGGTGGTCATCATAGCGAGAAAGAATAAGCTTGACGCACTGCTTCACGCCATGAATGACATAAATGTAACTGGAGTTACGATCACGGATGTGACCGGATATGGTATACAGAAGGGAAATAATGACAAATATTACCGCAGCTCGGATGCGGATCTGAACCTGCTTCCTAAGGTGAAGGTCGAGGTCATAGTCAGCACTGTACCTGTGTCCAGGGTTGTGGAAACTGCGGAGAAGGTGCTGTACTCCGGCAACTATGGCGATGGCAAGATATTCGTATACGATGTGAAAAATGTTGTGAAGGTTAGAACCGGAGAGGTTGGAAGAGAAGCATTGATTGATGAGAGCAAGTAGGAGAGGAGGCTTTTTTATGCGCAAGACAACAATTGATGAGGCGATCGCAAGGGTCGATGACTGGAAGGGCAAGGAGATCAGTTACAAGCCCGTTTCAGGAGGAATAACGAATCCGAATTTCAAAGTGGATGTGGAGGGAGAGCATTTCTTCCTCAAGATACCGGGAGCCGGCACGGATTACATAAACCGTGAAGTATGCCACGAGGCAAATGTGATCGCGGACGAGAGCAAGGCAGGCCCAAGAGTCTATTATTATTTCGAGGATACAGGTGTTGAGATATTCCAGTGGCTTGACGGCTACCGCCAGGTGACATTTGGCGATGTGTATGACAAAGATATATTCCAGTCGATATTCGAGAGGATCAGGGACTTCCACCATCTCGAGACAAAGCCGCTGAACCTGAAGCAGAGCATATTTGAACAGGCGTGGGATATGAACGCAAGGGCGAAGAAGGGCGGCTATATATCACCGTTTAATGACAAGATGGAGTATCTGCTCTCTGCTATTGAGAAGGCGCTGGCGGGCAGTGAGGAGCTGTGTCCGTGCCACAATGATTTCTGGACAAACAACCTGATGTACAACGAGGAGACAAATGATCTGAAGATCATAGATTATGAGTATGCGTCCATGAATGATCCTTATGTGGATCTGGGTCTGATATCTGCTGTGAACTATTTCACCGAGGATATGGACGTGGAGATGATGAAGATATACGGCGGAGGCAAGGTTGATGAGAGAGCATTTGCCAGAATGAAGCTGAACAAGATAGCCTGCGATATCAAGTGGGCGTATTGGGCACTGTATCAGGCGGCCAGCTCCAACGTGGAGTTTGATTACATGAACTGGTATGGACAGAAGATGGCGAGACTGCAGCATTTCTGGCTCGATTCAAGGCTGGATTACTGGCTCGACGTTGCGAGGGAGAAGAGTACCCGTATCAGTTGATGATCAGCAGATCGTATTATGAAACCGGTTCAGGAAAGGGAGATGTATAGCATGAAGGATTATTATAAGAATATGGAAGATTCATGGGTAGAATTTGTCAGTAAGAATATACGCGCACAGGCATATTCCGGGGAGGAGAAAGCCACCTCGGAGGTGTTTATGCAGACCATGGAGGAGCTTGGTATTGAGCATTTCCGCGATGAGTGCGGCAACGTGGTCGGAGTCATCCGCGGAGAGGGTGACGGTCCAAACGTGCTTCTGACTGGACATATGGATGTTGTGCCTGAGGGAAGCATAGATGCATGGAGTCCGTATTCGCCATTTGAGCCGAAGGTGGAGGATGGAAAGTTATACGGTAGAGGCATAAGCGATATGCTTGCTGGCCTGACTTCGGAATTCTTTGCATTTATGGAGATCAAAAAGCTGGTGGATGCCGGGGCGAAGATATTGGGCAATCTTATATTTGCTGCAGTCGTCTATGAGGAGCCGGCGGAGAGTATCGGAACTATTTATCTTATGGAGCACACTCTTCCGGAGCACGGCCTTGATGTTGACCTGTGCTATCTGGGGGAGCCGTCAGACGGCAATATTGCCATCGGACAGCGAGGCAAGATCGAGCTTGTCATAGAGGTGTACGGTAAGGTGGCGCACTCGTCCGCTCCGCAGGAGGGCATAAATGCTGTTGAGAAAGCGCTCCCTATAATGGATGCGATCATGCATAATTTTGGCAGTGAACCGCTCGTACATGAGATGGGTAAGACGTCCATGGTCATCACTGATGTGGTGGTAACACCGGGACAGAAGTATTCCTGTGTGCCGGACTATTGTGAGATCACAGTGGATCAGAGATATGTGCCACCTATGACCATAGAGGATACGGTGAGCAGGGTTCAGAAATTCCTGGATGAGCAGAAGAAAAAGGATCCTGAGCTCAGAGCTGTCGTTCATCCGAGAATGAATAAGAGGACGTGTTACACCGGTTATGAGGCGGAGGCGGCAAAGCAGCATCCGGTGTGGGTGACCGGCAAGGATAATGAGTATGTCGAGCTGACATACAGGACGCTTAAGGAGCTTGGTCAGGATGTTGAGAAGATGTACTGGCAGTTTGGAACCGACGGAAGCGTTATATGCGGCAAATACAACATACCGACTATAGGATATTCGGGTGCGATGATGAGTCAGGCGCATCAGGCACAGGAGCATGTGGAGATCGACAGGATCCTCGACTGTATAGAGGGATATACTGCGGTTCTCTGCAGGCTGTATGGACTGGATATGCCGGAATAAAGGTTTACACGGCACCGCTTATTTTGATACAATCATGTTGCAGGTCAGAAAACATAGGGCTCAGTTTATAAGGAAGTAAGGGAGGGGACAGATGTTAGCAGATCAGCGTAAACAGATAATATTAGATCAGGTAAATCTTAATCATTCGGTTACTGTTGCCAGACTGGTTGAGCTGCTGGGCGTGTCGACCGAGACGGTGAGACGTGATCTTGAGGATCTTGAAAATAACAACATGCTCACGAGGGTACACGGCGGTGCGGTTTCTGTGAAGAAGAGATACCGGTTTGAGGATATGGATGTCAGGGGCACATCCAATATGGAACTCAAGGAGCAGATAGCCAGGAAAGCGCTTGAGTATGTGAAGGATGGAGACACCATAGCGATAGATTCAGGCAGCACGGCGTCGTTGTTCGCCATGGCACTGAAGGCGCGCAATTTTGACTCACTATCCGTCATAACCTATTCCTCGGAGGTGTTCTCCATATTATCGGAATGTGGAAATTACAGGATAACCCTGCTGGGCGGTGAATATCTCCCGAAGGAGAAGTTGTTTTATGGCTTCCTGACACATGAGGCGATGCAGAAACTGTATTTTTCAAAGGCATTTGTAGTACCTTCGGCACTTTCGGTCGAGGATGGCGCACATGATTTTATAAGGGAGACCTATGAGAATCAGTGCATGCTGATAGGCCATGCTAGCGAGGTATTTCTGCTGGCGGACAGCACGAAATTCGAGACAAAGGGAGATTTCAAGCTCAGTGATCTCCAGCCGGAATTCACCATCATAACCGACGATAAGCTTTCGGAGTCCATATACAATATGTATAGAGATCACAAGCTGAACGTGGTAAGTTGATGACAGTCAAAAAAGTGTCTGTTTGCCTCTCTTTGGGTGTACAGAAGATCGATAAAATAGTATAATAAATGTGCTATATAAAAGATTGGACGGACAACTAAAGGAGGGTTATGGTTATGTACGAGAACAAGGATATGCTCAGTTGGCTTGGCTATTTTGCAGACATGATGAAGGTCAGTCCTGAGAAGATAAAGATGCTGAATATATGCGGAAAGCAGAAGAACGTTGTTCCGACTATAGACACACACAAGAGAGTTCTTATATTTGCAGATCAGAGTCATGAGGATCTGTTGTACACGCTTTGGGAGAAGGGCTTTGGCGAGTATGACATGTGGTATGCAGAGGGTGTGGAGCCCGGCGGCGAGGTTCATCATGACAAGCTGGAGAAGGTGCTGAACAGGAAGATAACAGGGCCAACAGTTATATTCATCATGAATGAGAAGACAAGGGAATCCGTCAGATACGGAATTGCAAATGATTTCTTCTCGGCTGGAACAGTACACTATGTCGGCAAGGAGATAAGAGCAGTTATCATGAGTCTGCTGGATGTGGATACGCATGACACCATCTTGGCACTCCAGGCCGAGAGTATAGTCATTGAGGCTGCGATCGTGGCAAGCGAGGGCAACATTATAGCCGTTGAGCCGGACGAGGGTTCGAGAAGATCCATGGAGGAGAATGTTGACAAGTTCGGAGTACATAATGTACAGATAATCCCAGATATGAGCGAGGAGACTCTGGCAGCCATACCTGTTCCGAGACTGGCATTCATAGTTGCAAATCATTATCTGGAGTCAGATATGGAGAGACTGCTCAAGATCAATCCGAATATGCAGTTTGTCATATACACACTTGATCTTGGAATACTTGCACAGGCAAAGCTCATATTTGACAAGCTCGGAATAAAGAATATGGAGGCTATTCAGATATCTGTATCCAAAACCAACAAGGACAACATGTTCGTTACCCAGCCGTCACCATGGCTTATCACCGGTGGAGCAGAGTAATCGATATCATAATATTTATATATAAGAAAAACCGCCTTTATGTAATAGGCGGTTTTCTTGTGTCTTCCAGACGGACGATTCCGAGGATCGTTCCCAGACAAATGATATCACTTGTGAGATACAGGGATCTATCACATCTGCTGACAGCTTCAAGGTATGGTGAGCCATCCTTTTCTGTATATTTTCTGATCATCTCGACTCCATTCTCGTTCAGGAATAACGCAATATCTCCGAAATGAGGAAAGTTTTGTTCCACGGCTATAATATCATCCTTAATATAGATAGGATGGAGCATATTGGTCGTGAGCCTCAGACAATAATCTGCATTTGGAAAATAATCGGTGGGTATCTCTATAAATTCTGTCGCGTGTGTTGAGTAGTCTGAATTGGAAGCAAGCGTGTGAGTTGAGGAAATACACGGAATCCTGCGCGTTTTGGCGCGGTACGCATCCGCTGAAGGAAGCTTCTTCTGCATGTGATCTTCAGAGTCCGCCATTAGCATGACCATCCGCTTGCCGTGGATGTTGAGTGTTCTGTATTTTTGCAGGAGATACAATTCCTCGTCCGTAAGGCTGCGCCTATGGAGAAATCCATCCATGGTACATCCAAGTGCGTCTGCGATGGATATCATAAGCTGTATTCCCGGGCTCTTGGTCTTGCCGCTCCTGATGGCTTTTATCGTATCCTCAGAGACATCTGTCAACTCAGCTAACTGACTGATCGTAACCCCGCGTTCAGCCATGACTTCCCTGAGTCTTTTCCCTATATCGTATTGTTGCTGCATGTAATTCACCTCAGTAACATTATATAATAGAAGAAACAGGCTTGTCCAGTTGAAAAGTGTAAGAATATACACTTTTGCGATTTGTGTATGCGCAGGAAAGTGTATGAACTGCTCTTTAATATGAAATTAAATATGATATAATGAATTTATCTGTTACATCGAGAGATGACAAGGGGGTCATTTTCTACAATAGTCTGTCACAATGGGGGTGACGGATTACGGCAGAGGGAACAAGGCTATCACGTGTCGAGCGTTAGGGCGTCGAACACGAGATAGCCTTTTTTCGTGGGGGCGAAGGACGGACGGCTGGGTATTCTTCCGCGGGGCGGGTATATCATCTGCTATATATGTGGTATCACGCTCTACTTCCTTCGCTTCGGCTTAGCTTCTATATGCACTCGTTTCCGGCCGCGATAAGGGCGATGCGGCTTCCAACTCGGCAAGAAGCACCGAAGCTCAGTCGTATTCGCTACCGATACCACATATATAGCAGATGATATACAGCCGCGGAAGAATACCCAGCCTGTTTCTGGCGGAAGGGTGATGGGAGTGGCGAATTTTACTTTGATGATTTGGAAGAAAAGCTAATTATAAACGAAATGTTAAAATTATAAAAAAAAGTATAAACTGGTGATACGCTAGGTTTTATGCGGGTTTCTTGGAAAAACTGTGACAAAAAACTGTTTTTGTTACGAAAAATAATACAAAAATAAAAAATGATTAAAATTTGACTATAAGGGCAAATAAATGACTTTAAATTTGTTTTGAATGGTGATAAAATACGCAAGCAAGGAGCGAGAGTAGCTTTTTAGAAAAAAAGATAGGGGAGTATGACCGTATGAATGTAGTATTTTTTGATGTAGACGGCGTACTGAATTCGGAGAAATTTCTGTGTGAGAAGCATGGGGAGTTTATCAATCCTAAGAATGTGGCTAACCTCAAGATGGTTGTGGATGCCACAGGAGCGAAGCTGGTCATGACAAGTGACTGGAGAAAACAGGTGATTGATAAGGATATCAGTAAGGCACACGTAAGGGAACTGATAGACAGACTTGCGGATGCTGGAATGGAAGTATATGGGGCAACTTCTTCAGGGGATGAGCTCAGAAACAAGTACGGGGATTATACCAGAGCATGTGCAGTCAAGGATTATGTGGCTGCGAATTCCGTAGAGGGATATGTCATATTTGATGACATGGATATGGACTGGGAGGCTCATGAACTCGATTCTCACTGGATCAACACAGAGAACGTACTTGTGGGGCTGTCTGAGGCAGATGCCATGAATGCTATTTCTATAATAAACCAATAATAAACTGGAATAGCATTTTGACATACAATAAAACAGTGTGAAAGGAAGTGATGTCTTACGGATCTGGCAGAAGAGTTATCCAATGAACTCCAATGCAAAACAGTATTTACAATACCAATATTTGGTGGAATACCGGTAACGGAATCTGTGGTGGTAACATGGATCATTATGGCAGTGCTTGTGCTGTTGTCGATTATCCTTGTAAGGAATCTCAAAGTTGAGAATCCGGGTAAGAAACAGCTTGTGCTGGAGACCATAATAACTACTTTTAACAACCTGTTCAAAGGTGTTATCGGAGAGGCGGGCATGAAGTATGTTCCGTATCTGATAACGGTTATTCTGTACATCGGCATGGCCAACATCATGGGTGTATTTGGCTTTAAACCACCGACAAAGGATCTGAATGTGACAGCCTCACTGGCCATCATGAGTATCATACTCGTACAGGTGGCAGGAATACGAGGAAAGGGGACAAAAGGCTGGGTCAAGAGTTTTGCAGAGCCGGTAGCAATAGTTGCACCGCTTAATGTACTTGAGCTTGTCATCAAGCCGCTGTCGCTGTGTATGCGACTTTTTGGTAATGTTCTCGGAGCATTCGTCATCATGAAGCTGATAGAGGCAGTAGTTCCACTCATTGTCCCTATCCCACTCAGCCTGTATTTTGATTTCTTTGATGGATTTTTACAGGCATTTGTATTTACTTTCCTGACTACGCTTTACATGCAGGAAGCGATGGAGTAAAGATTATCTGATTTTAAAAATGAAAATAAGAAGGAGAAAATGATATGAACGGATTATTAGCAATTGGAGCAGGTATAGCAGCATTAGTAGGACTTGGCGCAGGACTTGGAATCGGTCTTGCAACATCAAAGGCAGTTGAGGCTGTAGCTAGACAGCCGGAGGCAGACGGAAAGATCACAAAGCTTCTTATCATCGGTTGTGCCCTTGCAGAGGCAACAGCTATCTACGGTTTCGTAATCGGACTTCTTGCAATCATTCTTCTTAAGTAATCAGATTTTTGGTCAGATGGATATTTTAATAGAAATATCTAATAGAAATCTGGAATTGCAGAAGAGATGCGGATAATAGAAACAGAAAGATAGGAGTGGCTATATGATTGATATAGAATTTTCTACAATAGCATTCACCATTATCAACTTAATAGTTCTGTTTCTTCTTTTGAAGAAGTTCTTGATAGGACCGCTCAACGATGTCATCAAGAAGAGAGAAGATATGATCGCTGGCACCATATCGGATGCCAACAATCAGAAGGCTGAAGCAATGAAACTCAAGTCTCAGTATGAGGATACCCTTGCAGGGGTTGATGCTGAGTGCAGGGATCTCCGTGAGAAATCCCGTGTGGAGGCCCAGAATGAGTACAGCCGTATCATAGATCAGGCTGATGCAAAGTCAGTCAAGATGATAAAGGATGCGGAGAAGACCATAGAGATCAAGCAGAACAAGGCACTTTCTGATATGCAGTCACAGATCGCAGAGCTTGCAATGGCAGCAGCCGGCAAGATCGTGGGCGGTGAAGGTGATGCGGAATCAGCAGGAGCTGCCATGTATGACGAGTTTTTGAATGAAGTAGGTGATTCAGGTGACACAGAAGGCAATTAATTACGGAATTGTCCTCTATCAGCTTGGAATCAGTCAGGACATGGTGGAGGAGATAAAGGCGCTTGTGGATGGTAGTCCAGAGCTGGTATATGCACTGGCAGATCCGGTGGTCAGCCACGCGGACAAGCGCAAGGTCGTTGACAGGGTATTTGACAGATTTGGCAATAAGGATCTGGTAAATTTCATGAAGACCCTGTGTGACAACGATGGATTTGACATGATACATGACATATTTGACGAGTATGAGAAGTATGCCAGAGAGCAGCAGGATATCCTTTCGGCAACTCTCTATTATGTCACACCGCCAACTGATAAGCAGAAGGCAGGTATCGAGAACTTCCTTATGAAAGAGTATGGAAGCAAGGCGGTACAGCTTTCTATGGTGGAGAAAAAAGAATTGATAGGTGGATTTGTCATAAGAACGGGAGACCGCGAGTACGACAGAAGCATTCTGGGCAGGTACAAATCCCTTAGACAGAAACTGGTTATGAGGTGATAAATTGAGTTCAATTAGTTCAGAGGATATTATTTCTATACTCAAAGAAGAGATAGAGAATTATGATTTTGACTCCAGGGACAAAGAAGTCGGTAAGGTCATCTATGTAGGTGATGGAATCGTAACCGTATACGGTATAGACAATGCCATGTACGGTGAGATCGTTGTTTTTGAGAATGGTGTCAAAGGTATGGTTCAGGATATCAGAAGAACAGAGATAGGATGTATTCTGTTCGGTCGTGATACAGGAATCAAAGAAGGAACAAAGGTCAGCAGAACGGGAAAGCGTGCAGGCATCCCTGTAGGCGATGCATTTATCGGACGTATAGTTGATGCCCTTGGAGCACCTATAGATGGAAAGGGCAGCATAGAGTCAACGGATTATCGTCCAATAGAGAATCCGGCTCCAAGCATAGTTGATCGTAAGTCGGTCAACCAGCCGCTTCAGACAGGAATCCTCTCGATAGATGCCATGTTCCCAATCGGAAGAGGACAGAGAGAGCTGATCATAGGAGACAGACAGACAGGTAAGACATCCATAGCGATAGATACCATTCTGAATCAGAAGGGCAAGGATGTCATCTGTGTATATGTGGCTATAGGCCAGAAGGCTTCAACAATAGCCAAGGTTGTAAATAACCTGAACAAATATGATGCCATGGACTACACGATAGTCGTTGCATCTACAGCAAGTGATTCAGCACCACTTCAGTATATTGCGCCTTATTCAGGTACAGCGATCGCTGAGTATTTCATGCATAAGGGCAAGGATGTGCTGATCGTGTACGATGATCTGTCAAAGCACGCTGTTGCTTACAGAACATTGTCACTGCTTCTCGGACGTTCACCAGGACGTGAGGCATATCCTGGAGATGTATTCTATCTCCATTCAAGACTTCTTGAGAGATCAAGTAAGCTTAAGGATGAGCTGGGCGGAGGCTCCATCACAGCCCTTCCTATTATCGAGACACAGGCAGGCGATGTATCTGCTTATATACCTACAAATGTTATATCTATCACAGATGGACAGATATTCCTCGAGAGCGATCTGTTCTTCTCAGGTATGAGACCTGCTGTCAACGTCGGTCTGTCGGTATCACGAGTTGGTGGTGCAGCGCAGACAAAGGCGATGAAGAAGGCCGCAGGAAGTATCCGTATCGATCTGGCACAGTACAGAGAGATGGAGGTGTTCACACAGTTCAGTTCAGATCTTGATGAGAACACCAAGGAACAGCTTCAGTATGGCAAGGGACTTATGGAGCTTTTAAAGCAGCCTCTGTGTAATCCGCTGTCAATGGCCGAGGAGGTTATCATTCTGGTAGCAGCTACCAATAAGGTATTCCTTCCAGTTGAGGTTTCAGAGGTCAAGAAGAAGAAACTTGAGATGCTTGAATACTTCCACAGTGCCCATAAGGATATCGTGGATGAGATCGAGGAGAAGCAGGTGCTTACCGATGAGCTGAAGGACAAGATAGTCGCAGCCGCTAAGGAGTTTATCGAGAGATAGATCTCAGGAGAAATAAGAAGATTCGTTGAGAGGTGATTTGATTGGCAAATACCAAAGAAATCCAGAATAGAATAAAGAGTATCAAGGATACTCAGAAGATCACCAATGCAATGTATATGATCTCATCTTCCAAGCTTAAAAAGGCGAGGACAGATCTTGAGAACACGGAGCCTTACTTCTACACACTCCAGGTTGCTCTTGCCAGAATGCTCAGACATGTTCCTGAGATGGAGCATCTGTACTTCGACAGCAGAGAGGGAATCAAGGAAGAGGACAGAAGGCGAGGTTATCTGGTCATTACCGCCGACAAAGGTATGGCTGGTGCCTACAACCACAATGTAATCAAGATCGCTGAGCAGGAGCTTGCAGCCCACCCAAACAGTGAGCTGTATGTAGTCGGCCAGGTGGGAAGACACTACTTCGCAAAGAAGGGAGTGCCTATAGATATACATTTCCAGTATACAGCGCAGAATCCTAGTCTTCACAGAGCCAGAGTCATAGCGGACAAGATGCTTGAGAACTATGAGAATGGCGATATAGATGAGGTATACATCATATATACCAACATGAAGAGCAGTGTGGTCGTTGAACCGCAGATGATACAGCTCCTCCCTATGAAGAGGACTGACTTCGCAGGCGTTCCTGCGGATGTGTTCCACGAGGAGATTACCATGGAGCCTTCACCGAAGGCAGTGCTTGACCGAATCGTGCCAAACTGTGTCATGGGATATATATACGGCGCTCTGGTAGAGTCCTTCTGCAGTGAGCAGAACAGCCGAATGATGGCGATGGACTCAGCCACAAAGAGTGCCAAGGAGATGCTGGATGATCTCAATATCAAATACAACAGAGCAAGGCAGGCAGCCATAACGCAGGAGATCACAGAGATCGCGGGCGGCGCCAGAGCTCAGAGAGACAGGAGCTAATAAGCTCAATAAATAATTGTAAAGGAGGTCTGATGTTTTGAAAAATGGTAAGATAGTACAGGTCATGGGACCTGTCGTAGACGTAGAATTTCCAGACAACGATCTGCCATACATCAAGGATGCTCTTGAAGTAGATAATCATGGAAAAAAATGTGTTATGGAAGTAGCACAGCACGTAGGAAATAATACAGTAAGATGTATCATGCTGTCCGCCAGCGAGGGACTTTCAAGAGATATGGAAGTCGTTGCGACCGGATCAGGAATCAAAGTTCCAGTAGGAAATCAGACACTTGGACGTCTGTTCAATGTGCTTGGTGAGACAATAGATGGCAAGGAGGATCTCTCAGACACAGAGCACTGGGTAATCCACAGAGAGCCGCCAACATTTGAGAATCAGAGTCCTGTCATCGAGATACTTGAGACAGGTATCAAGGTCATAGATCTTCTTGCACCTTACTCAAAGGGTGGTAAGATCGGTCTGTTCGGCGGTGCCGGAGTTGGTAAGACAGTCCTTATCCAGGAGCTTATCCAGAATATCGCATCCGTACATGGTGGATACTCAATATTCACCGGTGTTGGAGAGCGTTCAAGAGAGGGAAATGATCTGTGGACAGAGATGAGCGAGTCAGGCGTTATCGACAAGACCGCCCTGGTGTTCGGACAGATGAATGAGCCACCTGGAGCCAGAATGAGAGTTGCAGAGACAGGACTTACAATGGCAGAGTATTTCCGTGATGTAAATCATCAGGATGTGCTTCTGTTCATCGACAATATATTCAGATTTACACAGGCAGGTTCAGAGGTTTCATCACTTCTTGGACGTATGCCATCAGCCGTTGGTTATCAGCCAACACTTGCAAATGAGATGGGTGAGCTTCAGGAGCGAATCGCTTCTACCAAGGAAGGATCAGTCACGTCAGTCCAGGCCGTATATGTGCCAGCCGATGACCTTACAGATCCTGCCCCAGCCACAACATTTGCGCATCTGGATGCAAATACAGTTCTTTCAAGAAAGATCGTTGAGCAGGGTATCTATCCGGCAGTAGATCCGCTGGAGTCAAGCTCACGAATTCTTGAGGCTGATATAGTCGGCGAGGAGCATTATAATGTTGCAAGACGTGTACAGGAGATACTTCAGAAGTACAAGGAGCTGCAGGATATCATCGCAATCCTCGGTATGGAGGAGCTGTCAGATGAGGATAAGCTTACAGTTACCAGAGCCAGAAAGGTTCAGAGATTCCTGTCACAGCCATTCCATGTTGCTGAGAACTTCACAGGTATTCCTGGAAAGTATGTAAGTCTCAAGGATACGATCAAGGGCTTCAAGATGATCGTTGACGGTGAGATGGACGAGTATCCTGAGTGGGCATTCTTCAATGTAGGTACTATAGAGGAAGTAAAGGAAAAGGCCGAGAAGGGCCAGTAAAGGAAGTGCATAGATGAATACATTTTATCTGAGAGTTATTTCCAGTAATAAGATATTCTTCGACGGCCGGGCAGAGAAAATAGTTCTTCCACTTGAAGATGGAGAGAAAGCGGTTCTTGCACATCACGAGAACATGGTCATAGCCACCAGCATAGGCGAGATCAGGATTACCACCAGCAAGGGTGAGCAGGTAGTCGGTGTTGTCGGTGAGGGCTTTGTTCAGATAGTAAATAACCGAGTTGTCCTTATCGTGGATTCCGCAGAGAAGCCGGAGGATATCGACAGGGTCAGAGCCAAGGAGGCAAAGATCAGAGCGGAAGAGAGACTCAGACAGAAAGAGAGTCTGAAGGAATACAAGCAGAGCGAGGCATCCCTCGCCCGTGCACTCACAAGACTCAAAGTAACAGAAAAGATATAAAACCCAGCGCAGAAACCCCAAGCGCCTGCTTGCAGGCATTTGGGGGTTTCAAGCGGTTTTAACGAGAAGTCGTTCGGCGTAAGCCGAACATAGAGCGCGTCAGCGCGGGACTTCGAGTCTATTATAAAAGGCAGTGCCAGCAGCGGGACGATGAAACCGATGTGGCGTTGCCTTTTTATGTGCAGACACAATAGGTAAAATGTTACTTGACAACTTTTGCCTTTACTGAGAAAATTACTAGATAGTATATGGTTCACTGTATATACAGTGAACTATGTATATAAGAGTTTATGAAAAAGAGGACGTGTGCATGTATATGCACACATTTTTGAGTTAAAGGTATTTGGTTAGAGGTATTTATGTTAAGATTTATTTGGGTAATAGTTTCGTGCTTGTTTCTGATCATGTACTATGTGCCAAAGATGTCGTATTATGCTAGACACCCGGAAAAATATGGTGAGGATATATGTTATCAGATGGCACAGGTTATGTGTAATCATGTGAGACGTCGTGCTTTTATCAAGACGGTTGCCACGGGTATGGAGAACCTTCCTAAGGAGGGCGGATATATCATGTATGCCAATCATCAGGGTAAGTATGATGTACTGGGAGTTATAGTTTCCCATGACAAACCGATTACGTATGTCATGGATGCCAAGAGGTCGAAGCTGTTCATAGCAGATCAGCTTACGGATCTTGTGAAGGCACAGAGACTTGACAAGGAAGACATAAAGCAGCAGGTACAGGTTATAAACGATGTATCCACGGAGATCAAGGCGGGAAGGAGATATATTTTATTCCCGGAGGGAGGATACGATCACAGTCACAATGAGCTCAAGGAGTTCATGCCGGGAAGCTTCAAGATCGCCAAGAAGGCGAAGTGTCCTATCGTTCCAGTCGTGCTGTATGATTCCTTCAAGCCATTTGAGGGATGGTCACTGAGGCGTGTGACGACACAGCTTGCATTTCTGGAGCCGATCCCATATGAGGTTATAGCGGATAAGACGACCACAGAGATCAGGGATATGGTCGTTGACAAGATCCAGAGGAAGCTTGATACGATGGAGACAATGAATTGTTGGTAACGATATATGGATAATTATTCTGAACGGGCAGGTCATGTTGATGATCTGCCCGTTCGGGGGTTACGGAAGCTAGGTGTTGACTATATCAAATCAGGTGAATACAATATAAAAGGGTATTTAACCACAAAAACAAGGATTGGGAAGTAGAGATATGGGACAGAGTAAAGAGAGAAACAGTAATGAAAAAAGCGGATTCCTCAAGAAGCTTATAATAGTTCTGGCAGTGGCGATCGTGGTAGTATTTGCGGTATTTTATGTGATCTATTACAGATTTTCATATCAGGCGGACAAGCTGGCAAAGGAGACCGCCCGCATATACGCATTTGGCGATGGCGGAGAGATGGCTGACATGATAGCCCCGGGATACGTGAAGAAGTTTGAGGATTCGTCAAAGGTTTTGTCGGTGAGTGACATACAGGACATATATATAAACAAGTTCAGAGCGTATACAGATGAGCAGGTCGGGGATATAGATACGATCGAGTGCAAGGTCACCGATATACAGGCGGTGAGCAATATAGAGGATGTGCAGCAGCAATTTGCGGACAACGGAGTTAAGGGCGTGTCCCAGTACAGAAGTGTGGAAGCCGACTGGATAGTGACAGGCAAGGATGGCGGCGAGGTCACGGTACACGTTCAGGAATGTATGTTGAAGTGCGACGATGGCTGGTATGTGGACTATGTCCGTATGCCGGATGAAATAGACAGCATGAGTACGCCGGTCGATTCCGGGGATGCTGACAGTGAGGAGACAACAGAGGCGGAGATCACTGAATAATATTGTGTGTATAAGATTGGAAGGGCATACAGTATACAAGAAAGAAGGCTGACAAAAAATGTATGATGTGAGATCCATGAAGGCAGAGGACTTCATAGATGATGGCGAGATCCGTGAGACGCTGGACTATGCGGATCAGAACAAGGACAATGTGGAGCTTATCGACAGTATCATAGAGAAGGCAAAGCTCAGGAAGGGGCTTACCCACAGGGAGGCATCCGTGCTTCTTGCGTGTGAGATGCCGGACAAGATAAATGAGATATATGATCTGGCGGAGCAGATCAAGAAGGACTTCTACGGCAACAGAATAGTTATGTTCGCGCCGCTGTATCTGTCCAACTACTGTGTAAATGGGTGTGTGTATTGTCCGTATCACATCAAGAATAAGCATATAGCCAGAAAGAAGCTCACCCAGGAAGAGGTGAGACGGGAGGTCATAGCACTGCAGGATATGGGTCACAAGAGACTGGCCATTGAGGCCGGTGAGGATCCTCAGATGAATCCTATCGAGTACATCCTGGAGTGTATAGACACGATATACAGCATCAAGCACAAGAACGGTGCAATAAGGCGTGTAAATGTAAATATAGCGGCGACCACAGTGGAGAACTACAGGAAGCTGCACGAGGCAGGAATTGGAACGTACATCCTCTTCCAGGAGACCTACGATAAGGAAGCGTATGAGAAGCTTCATCCATATGGACCGAAGCATGACTATGCATATCACACAGAGGCTATGGACCGTGCAATGGAAGGTGGTATAGACGATGTGGGTCTGGGAGTGCTCTTTGGTCTGGACAAGTATAGGTACGAATTTGCGGGGCTGCTGATGCATGCGGAGCACCTTGAGGCTGTTCATGGAGTTGGTCCGCACACCATCAGTGTGCCAAGAGTCAAGAAGGCTGACGACATAGATCCTGAGGCATTTGACAACGGAATAAGCGACGATGTATTCTGCAAGATCGCAGCATGTATCAGAATCGCCGTTCCTTATACAGGAATGATAATCTCCACAAGGGAGAATCCAACGGTCAGGGATGAGATCATAAGGCTTGGAGTGTCGCAGATAAGCGGTGGTTCAAAGACCAGTGTGGGTGGCTACTATGAGCCGGAGCCAGAGGATGAGAAGTCGGAGCAGTTCGATGTCAGCGACACGAGAACTCTGGATCAGGTTGTGAACTGGCTGATGACCAAGGGCTATATACCATCGTTCTGTACGGCATGTTACAGAGAGGGCAGAACCGGCGACAGGTTCATGAGCCTGTGCAAGAGCGGACAGATACAGAACTGCTGTCATCCGAACGCACTCATGACGCTGGAGGAATATCTGGTGGATTATGCTTCGCCGGAGACCGCGGAGATAGGCCGGAGACTCATACAGAATGAGCTGAAGAATATTCCGAATGAGAAAGTCAGACAGATAGTGGTCGAGAGACTTGACAGGATAAAGCACGGAGACAGAGATTTTAGATTCTAACACATTGTGGAGGAGCAAAATGAGTTTAAACGATACACCGTCGGCAAACAGAGTGCATATAGGTTTCTTTGGATGCAGGAACGCAGGCAAGTCCAGTCTGGTAAATGTAGTGACGGGGCAGAGCCTTGCTGTTGTGTCGGATGTGGCGGGAACCACCACGGATCCGGTGTACAAGTCCATGGAGCTGCTTCCGCTTGGACCGGTGGTCATCATAGATACACCGGGAATAGACGATACCGGCGAGCTGGGTGAACTCAGGGTGTCGAAGACCAGGCAGGTGCTTGCGAAGATAGATGTCGCTGTGCTCGTAGTTGATGGCACGGCTGGATTGTCCGCGTCGGACAGGGAGCTCACAGAGCTTTTCAAAGAGAAGAATATAAATTATATAATTGCGTACAATAAGAGTGATCTAGTTAAGGATGATACACAGGTTCAGAATTCAGCGGAGAATTCCATATGGGTCAGCGCAGAGCGCAGACAGGGAATAGAGGAGCTGAAGGAATTGATAGGAAAGCTTACGGTGACAGACACCATGACCAGGAGACTGGTCGGAGATCTGATACAGCCGGGTGATATGGTGGTGCTGGTCATACCGATAGATTCTGCAGCTCCGAAGGGCAGGCTGATACTTCCGCAGCAGCAGGTCATAAGGGATGTTCTTGAGACCGGAGCTACGGCTGTGGTGTGCAGGGACACGGAGCTTGAGGATACTCTTAGACGGCTGGAGGGGAAGGTATCTCTGGTGGTCACTGACTCCCAGGCATTTGCAAAGGTTATGAAGATAGTGCCGGATGACATATATCTGACATCGTTCTCCATACTGATGGCAAGATTTAAAGGGCAGCTTGATGCGGCGGTAAATGGCGCATATGTCCTGGACAGGCTGAGGGATGAAGGCCAGCGTACAGATGCGGACAGCAGACCTCCAAGGATACTCATAGCTGAGGGCTGCACCCATCACAGACAGTGTGATGATATAGGAACTGTGAAGCTGCCAGGATGGATACGCAGATACACAGGACTTGAGCCTGAATTTACATTTGTCAGCGGAACGGAATTCCCGGAGGATCTGACAGGATATGATCTGGTGATACACTGCGGAGGCTGTATGCTGAATGAACGCGAGATGAAGAGTCGTCAGGGAAGGGCGGAGCAGCAGAGTATCCCGATGACGAATTATGGAACTGCTATAGCTCATATGAATGGGATTCTTGACAGGAGTCTGAGGATTTTTCAGACAAAGACGGATATATAAATATTTGGATGAAAGGTGATCGATATGGCAAAGACAGGTTTGGTACTTGAGGGCGGCGGCCAGAGAGGCATATATACCGCCGGAGTCCTGGATGTGTTCATGGACAATGATATAGAGGTCGACGGTGTCATAGGGGTGTCGGCGGGAGCCATACATGGACTCTCCTATGTGGCGAGACAGAGAGGGCGCAACATGCGTTACAATATGAAGTACAGGAACAACAAGCACTACATGAGCCTGTACTCCCTTTTAACTACAGGAGATATATGTGGTGAGCAGTTCTGCTACCACGATATCCCGGAGAAACTGGATCCACTTGACTACGATGCATTCCTTGCAAATCCTACGAAGCTCTATGTGGGATGTTCTAATCTGGATACAGGAGAGGCGGAGTATCTGGAGTGTACAGATATGAGAAAGCCTGAGGATGTGAATAAGGTGAGGGCTTCGGCATCCCTCCCACTGGTGTCCAATATTGTAGAGGTTGATGGAATGAAGCTGCTGGATGGAGGTGTATCCGACAGCATACCGATATTTGCATTCAGAAGGATGGGCTACAGGAGAAATATAGTAGTTCTGACAAGACCGGAGGGATACCGCAAGGGCCCGGACAAGATGCTCAGGCTGGAGGCCGGAAGGTACAGGGAGTACCCTGAGTTCGTTAAAAGATGTCACATGAGACACATGTATTACAACAAGACCCTGGACAAGCTGGAGGAGCTTGAAAAGGAGGGTGATACGTTGATAATCAGACCGAGTGAGACTATAGAGATATCAAGGCTTGAGAAGAAGCCGGAGATGATCGAGGCCATGTATGAGCTGGGTGTGTACGATGCAAAGGAGAAATTGCAGCAGGTTAAGAAATTCCTGCGTGAGAGTAAGGAAGAAAGCAGGGACTACACACATGGACAGGCGCAGCAACAGACGGCGGTTACACAGCAGACCCGATAATGGAATATATGACATATTGATACTTTCGGGAATGGACATTCCTGAGAGTGTGGATACACAGAAGAAGGCACAGGAGAATCACAGCAAAATGGCTGAGACTCCTGTGCCTTCGCTCATACTGTCACTTTCGGTATCTACAATATTCACCATGCTGATTGCAACCTCCTACAATATTGTGGACACTTATTTTGTCTCAGATCTTGGAGAAAGCAGTGTGGCCGCAGTTGGGATCATGTTCTCTGTTATGGCATTGATACAGGCTGTGGGTTACACCTGGGGCATGGGAGCTGGAAGTGAGATAGCGAGACTCCTCGGTAAGCAGAAGAAGCGTGAGGCGGAGCAGACGCTTGCCACGGCACTGGCGGGAGGAATACTGTCGGGCGCGGTCATGGCGGTTATATTTGCCGTGTTCAGGGAGGATGTGGTAAGACTTCTGGGGGCCACGGACACAAGTCTTGCTCCTGCTGGGCAGTATGGAATATATATCATGCTCGCGGCTCCGGTCATGTGCGGTGCCTATGTTCTGAACAATGCCCTGCGGGCTGAGGGGCAGCCGTATCTTGCCCTGCTGGGTATTCTGGCAGGAGGACTGTCAAATGCGTTATTTGACTATATATTGGTGAGAGTGCTTGGACTTGGAATAGCCGGTGCAGGCATAGCGACCCTTGCCGGACAGGGGATAAGTCTTGCCATAATGTATATATGTGTCAGGTCAAGGTGCAGCGTGGTAAGGCTTCATGTGTCTGATGTGTGGAGCTTCAGATATGGGGTGCGTATAGTGAGAACAGGGCTGCCATCCTTCCTGAGACAGGGGCTCATGTGCCTTGCGGCGGTCATGATAAGCAGAAGCTGTAGGCAGTACGGAGATGGAGCCATGGCGGGCGTCACAGTTGCAAATAAGATATTTGCAGTCATATTTGCGGTGCTGGTGGGCTATGGGCAGGGATTTGCCCCGGTGTGCGGGTTTGCCTATGGTGCAGGACTTGAATCCAGAGTGAAAAGGTCGCTGAGATTTACCATGATAACTGCGGTGATATTCATGTGCGCTATGGGTGCTGCGACCTGGGTGTGGGTATCCGAGGTGGCCGGTGTATTCTTGCATGAAGGTGGCACTCAAGCTATGCAGCTTGCGGCGCTGTCTCTCCGGGCGCATGCCATATCCATGCCGTTTGCAGCTGTGTGTCTGGTGACCGGAATGTACTATCAGGCTCTTGGAGCATATGGAAAAGCCACCCTCATATCCGCCCTGCGGCAGGGAGTATGTTTTATACCATTGGTATTCATACTGCCGCACATGTATGGCGTAGATGGAGTGGCTTTTGTCCAGGCCGCCGCCGATGTGCTGGCGGGGATTGTCTCGGCCTTTTATCTGTTATATACAAATGAAAAATAGTCCGTGTTTATCATCTCGTCCGATATGTACAGACGGTTTTCAACCTCCTCGATCATCTGATCCACATATCCATCAGGGATCTGTGACTCAGGGACGAAGTAAGAGGTCTCCCCCGTGCTGGCATCGTACCTGACCTTGTCGGTCATAAAGCTTTGATCCGCGAAGATCACAAGCTCATCGGAATCGGACAAAATGTTGCGTCCTGCCAGGAGTCTTGAGTCAAAGTCGGCTCCGAGAAGGTTTAACACAGTTGGAAGTATGTCCACACTGGAGCAGAGCTTGTCGACAACTACTGGCTTCTCCATGGATGAGCTCCATATACCAAACTGGTTGTGGTGAAGCTCAAAGTCATCACTCTCTATGTCCTTGCCCGCAAGCTCGTTGTAGGTGCCGTCGCTGAGTCCGTAAGGATAGTGGTCAGGTGCCACGATGAACAGAGTGTTGTCCAGCTTGCCAGTCTCTTCCAGCTTATCCATCAGGAATTCCAGAGCCTTGTCAAGCTCCATCTGGGCTGCAACATAGGCTATGGCCTCATCTGAGTACCCTTTTTCGGAGAGGACATTCTCGGCTCCCTCCCTGTTAATCATACATATATACTGATTGTCGTAATTGTAAGGCAGATGGCCGGAGAAACTCATAAAATACATGTTAAATTTGTCATCCTGAATGAAATCCCCATACACAGCCTCCATACATTCGAGATCGGAATACATAACGTGGTCAGGAATATCCAATCCTGCGCCGATGGCCTTGAAGGTGGTGTAGCCCATATTCGGATGGGTTCTTGTTCTGTCGTAGTATGTGGCATCAAAGTCGTGGTAGCCGTAGCTCTTGTAGCCCTGTGCGTTCAGCATATTGCCGAGGGCGTATGGCTGATAGGTGTCCGCGGATGCCTCAAAGCTCCATTTGGAGGATGCCGGATACTGGCTGAGGCAGTTGGTATATTCGCCGTCTATGGTGCTGTGATACCACAGTGGGTTGTAGAAGTTAGTAAATTCAAAGCCTTCGTGATAAATCTTGTACAGTGTCGGTGTGGCCTCCCTGGATATTCCATATGTACTGAGACTTTCAGCGGTGACAAATACCACATTGTACCCCTCGAACATGCCGGTGTATTCGTCCGTGTAAGTTGGCTGTACCCCCGAGAAATATGCCGTCAGGCTTTTAAGCTCCTCGTCATCTGTCTGATTGTACAGACTTTGGAAATCTATGCTTTCATCGACCTGCGGAACATATACAGGCTCGTCGGCCTGGGTTGATCCTGCCGCCTGATCTGAGCCGCTGGTCTGAGAAGCTGATGAAAAATCTGTCTCGTCCGCAGATGCGGCATTGATATCTGATGCGGCAGTCTGTGCATCTGACTGATTATCTCCAATATCTGCAAGCTCAAATGTCTTGCTCTGGCTGCTCTGAGTCACCATGGTCACACAGTCTCTTCCCGTGGTGACCATGACTCCAAGCTTGTTCATGGACAGTTCAAGTACATAGCGTCCGTGGAACAGCGCATATGGAGTGTAGGCTGCAGTCCCGTGCACTGCCAGAATACAGATGGCAAGTACCCATGCAGCTGCGGAGATACCCAGCTGCACCAGCACTGCCCTGAGCACACCAGGCTTCTGCCCGATGCGGCATCTGCCAAATGAAAACCAGAACCTGTTCATGATGATAAGACATATAAGTGGCAGCAGGAACAGCACTATGATATACCAGTTGGATCGCAATGCTGAAAAAAGCACAGTCCTGAAGTTCATAGCATCCTGGGCACCGCCGATGGACACCAGACTCAAAAATGTTCTGAATATCTTATAGTATACAAATTGTGCAATATAGTAGATCGTAAATATACTCCACAGCAGGTAGGCTATGGCTGCATTTGCATATCTGTGCCAGAAGGAGGTCAGTGCTGACAGGGTAAGTCCGCATGCCAGCGCAAATGTCAGGGGATGTAGTATGCTGCTGCCTGCAGATCCATAAATTGCAATGTGAAACAGGAGCTCCATATAAATAAAGGCCAGCGGAAAGAATATGGAACGCCACAGCAGACCACAGTGTCTGCTTTGAGTTGTATCTGTTTTCATCTGGCATCTCCTTATTCGCGTGCGAGTATGTCGTCAAGTGCGCCCCTCACTCCTATAGGATCTGTGACCAGAAGAGTGTGGAAACCAAGCTTTGCGGCGGCATCGAGATTCGCCTGCCTGTCATCAAGAAAAATGGATTCCTCAGGGACAAGGTTATATTTGTTGCAGAGATGCTCATAGATGGCGGCGTCTGGCTTGGTCACGTGGTATTCATAGGAGACCACTCTTCCGTCCGTGTAAGGCAGGAAGTGGAATCTAGGCGTGTGGAGTGCAAACAGTCTTCTTGGGTAGTTGGACAGGAGGTAGATGTTGTAACCTCTGGACTTGAGATCCTTGAGCCACATGTCGGCTCCCGGGAACATGTCCACCACTTCATCGAGATTGTTCATGAACAGGTCTATGTAGCTGCTGCATTCCGGGCTGAGTTCCTTGAAACGTTTGATGAGCTCTGGCTCAGGCATATCGTCCAGGTCAAAATGATTCCACATAGGGTGGTTTATCATGTTGTGATCAAGAGTATCTATCACGTCCGCTGGTATGCCAAGCTTCTCCATGGTGCTTTTCCAGTGGAAGTCTACGAGGACCATGCCAATATCAAAGATTATATTTTTCATATGTATATTCCTTTCGTGTCGTATGCTGCCGTATAAGTGCAGATTATGTCGTCACAGAAATTTTAACTCATAATAGGACAAAAATATACTCAAATATTTGCGGAAATGCTGACAAATACCTAATATGCTTGTTTACAGTTTTCCGGTCACAGTGTTACAATGATTAAATCGGCAATGTAAGGGGAAATACAGTGTATGATATACGTATTTGTGGACTTTGAAATGAATATGATAGATTCAGAGTATAAGAAGGAAAAGAAAATATGTAAGAGCGAGATCATAGAGATCGGTGCGGTTAAACTGGATGAAGATTATAATGAGATAGATTCGTTTAAGAGTTATGTGAAGCCGGCATATGGAACCATGGCTTCGCGTATAATAAAGCTCACAGGAATAACAGATGATATGGTGGAGAATGCTCCTTCATATGCTTTTGCCATGGGGAGCTTTATAGAGTGGTGTGCTGATGCCGATGTGATATACGCATGGAGTGAGAATGACCTGAGACAGCTCCGCAAGGAGGCCAGGCTGAAGGAATACACGCACCCCGGGCTGGAAAGTATCATATCAAGGTGGAAGGATTTCCAGAAGGAATATGCCAAGCTCATAGGAACGTCAAGAAGGATATCACTGTCGGACGCTGTGTTTTATCTGGGAGAAAACTTTCAGGGGGCAGAGCATGATGCCCTGTGGGATGCCAGGAATACCGCTGAGGTGTTCAAGCTCTCAAAGGATGAGGAGAATTTTTTCAGGATCATGGCCCCGGTCATCGATGTGTACAAGCCCAAGAAGAATCTGACATATTCCCTGTCCGAGGCATTTGGAGATATACATCTGGATGAATAGATATGTAATTGATGACTACATAGAATAATAATGTGGATTATTAGGAGGACTTCATGAACTGGAATAAGAGGGATACAGTGAGGACCGTGATTATATTGTGCGGTGTGGTGCTGTTTGCATATGTACTGTTTAATTTTGATAAGGTGTCCAGTATGTTCAGCTGGCTCATCAATATACTCATGCCATTTGTCATAGGATTTGCCATAGCATTTGTGGTGAATGTACCTATGAAGGGACTTGAAAAGGTATTGTTTAAGAATAAAGACAGCAGACTGTACAGGTTCAGGAGACCAGTGTGCCTCATACTGTCGTTCCTGTGCATAATAGCTGTTCTCACGTTTGCAATAACTATGATCATACCTGAGATGTCCAAGACTATAACTATGTTTGCAGAGAAGCTGCCATCGGCCATGGATGATATACAGAGGAAGGCGATCAAGCTGATGAAGGACCAGCCGGAGATAGTTGATAAGATAAAGAGTATCAATATTAATTGGGATGCACTTATATCAAATGTGGTTGGTATTGTGAAGAACGGCGGCAGCAGTGTATTGTCTTCCACGTTCTCCATTGCCAGCAGTGTGGTAGGCGCCGTGGTCGATGTTCTGGTGGGACTGTTCTTTGCGTGCTACATACTGGCTCAGAAGGAGACTCTGGAGAAGCAGGTAAAGGGTGTATTGTATGCGGTGTTCAGGGAAGAAAAGGCGGACCGATTCATTCAGACTTGTGTTCTTGCGGATAAGACCTTCTCCAAGTTCATCTCAGGTCAGTGCCTTGAGGCGTGCATACTTGGACTTATGTTTTTCATTACGATGACCATATTCCGTATTCCGTATGCGCTTACGGTCAGCATCATCATAGCAGTATTTGCACTGATCCCGGTTGTTGGAGCATTTGTTGGATGTTTTGCCGGAACGATTATGATCCTGGTAGAGGATCCGAAGCGTGCCATAGTGTTTCTGATCATATTTGTCGTGTTGCAGCAGATAGAGGGAAACTTCATATATCCTCATGTTGTTGGTGGTTCGGTGGGACTTCCATCTATATGGGTACTTGTGGCGGTCATGCTTGGAGGTGATATGTTGGGCATTCTGGGTATGCTCATATTTGTACCGCTTTTCTCCGTCCTGTATGCGATGTCTGAAGAATATGTGGTTAAGAGACTCAGAGACAAGGGCATATCGTGGAGGAAATATAATCTGGCATGCAACATCCCCGAGGGGCGATGGAATGGAAGGCTGGATGAGGAATGTGCGTCTGATGTCAGCAAGGTGGACGCCGGGCAGACCGGGACGAATGAGTCAAATGCACCGGGCAGTACAGCCGGAAGCGGCAATTCTGGGAAAAACAACACAAGCAGAAACAATACGGGAAGAAATAGCTCAGAAAGAAATAACATAGAAAGAAACAATACAGGCAGAAACAGTAACAGAAATAAAAACTACAAGAAGAGAAAGAAATAACGGCTCATATATGGCATCATCTGTGTGGTGATACATATAGCCGTTCAGAAAGAAGGATATACACATGTACAGAGACATAGCGAAATTGGTTTTATACAGAGATCTTGGAGAGGACAGCATACTTATGAAGCTGTCTGGAATATTTGAGGATTTTGATCTCAAGAGGTGTGAGAATGCGGAGCTGTGTGCCCGCATATACGATCAGATCAAGAGACTTCTGGATCTTGCTACCAGTTATGGATTCGATAAGAATCTGTGGCACAACTATCTGGCATTTATACTCATCACCAATGAGAACTCATTCAGTATAACCAGTGAGAAGGTGGGAGCAAATGACGGAACAGTTAATTATTTTGCAAAGAATGATTTCAGGATATTCAAGAAGCTGTTCGACTTTGATTTCTCAGAGATAGAGAGCGCACTTGGAATAGATTGTTTCTCAACTATCAACAATTACAAGTCTATTGGCAAGAAGGAGAGAATGTACAATAAGAATGTCAGCGAGAAGGTTCAGGCTGTCAGCAATGCGATAGAGGAGGCTGAGAACGAGGACCAGATATTTGACATAGTGACATCATTCTACAAGGCATATGGTGTTGGTATGTTCGGTCTCAACAAAGCGTTCAGGATCACCCGTGAGCATGGAGATCTGGAGTTTGTACCTATAAATAACACAGAGGATGTCATGCTGGATGATCTCATCGGATATGAGATCCAGAAGAAGAAGATCGTGGACAACACTGAGGCATTTGTGGAGGGCCGCAAGGCGAACAATGCACTTCTCTTTGGTGACAGTGGAACAGGAAAGTCAACCACGATCAAGGCGATCATCAACGAGTACTATGACAGAGGACTTCGTATGATAGAGATATACAAGCATCAGTTCCAGGATCTGTCGCAGGTCATATCGCTTATCAAGAACAGAAATTACAGATTTATCATATACATGGATGATCTTTCATTTGAGGAATTTGAGATAGAGTACAAGTACCTCAAGGCTGTCATCGAGGGTGGACTTGAGATCAGACCTGACAATGTGCTCATATATGCCACATCCAACCGTCGTCATCTCATCAAGGAGACATGGAACGACAGGAATGATATGGAGAATAACAATGGTATTCACAGAAGTGATACCATTCAGGAGAAGCTGTCACTGGTCAACAGATTCGGAGTCACGATCAGCTACAGCGCACCTTCACAGAAGGAATACTTTGAGATCGTCAAGGGACTTGCTGAGAAGGAGCACATCACCATGGACGAGAAGGAGCTCTGCGCAGAGGCAAACAAGTGGGAGCTTGCACATGGCGGCATAAGCGGACGTACTGCACAGCAGTTTATCAACTACCTTAAGGGGCAGGGATTGTAAAAATAATTGCTGTTGAACTACGGTTTATATTTTGTTATTATTAAGTTAATTTTGTAGAGCAAGATACTTTGATAAGGAGTGTGGAAAGATGATAGATCTTAGCAGCAAGAAAGGTAAGACACTGGTATCCAGAATAATTGTTGTGGTTCTGTGTATCGCTATGGTTGTTACACTTTTAGTTTCAGCATTCTAATAGGAAAACAGGTCGAATTGGAGAGTAGATATGAGAGGAAAGTTTGGAGAGCACCAGACGGTGCGATCGATACTTAAGAGTCTGCCACGTACTGTCCACGACGATGTGACGAGAGCCGGAATAGGAGATGACTATGCCCGGCTCTTGTTGCGTGATGGGGGTAGCGGAGACACCGGCGCAGCTAAAAGCGTGAATGTTGCGGCTGGTGTGTGCTGTGACAGCGGGTATATGGGACTCAGACTTGATATAGCGAGACTTTACAACAGTATAAGGATTGGCGGATATATGCCATGGGCGGCAGTAGATACCATAGTTATGCCTGATGACGATGAACGACGCATGAAGAAACTGCTCAGAAAGCTTGCGGGCATATGTGCGGAATATAGAGTAGATATTATTACGGGGCATACCGAGGTGAATAATGCTGTATCTGAGCCGGTTATAAGTGTGACTATGATGGGAAGGCATGCAGGTCAGGGCGAGGATATGCAGGAATTGCAGAATCAGGATGTTCACGGATACCAGATGCCTGCAGGACATGGTGTAGCTGGTACGCGAGGACTGAAATGGCCGGCTGGCATGGATATAGTTATGTGTGGACAGACCGGTGTTGGTGGAACCCTGAAGATCTATTATGATAATCAGAAGGAGCTTTTTGAGAGGTATTCGGAGAGCTATCTGAGACCTGTGGAGCAGCTCGAGCAGCTTATACTGCTTGGCGGCCAGGTTGACATAGCATTAGATCATGGCTGTATATATTCACACGACATATCGAGGGGTGGCGTATTTGCAGCTCTCTGGGAGATGGGAGATGCGCTGAAGTGCGGGCTTGAGGTATGTCATGACAATATACCGATACTTCAGGAGACAATAGAGATATGTGAGCACACCGGGGATAATCCGTATATGATAGATGGTTGTGGCGCAGCACTTTTTGTGGTTCCAGACGGAGACCATCTGACTGATAAGTTATACGAGGCAGGATATGAAGCTACGGTCATAGGTCATCTGACAGAGAATAGTGACAGAGTAGTGGTGCATGACGATGAGAGGAGATTCCTTACACCGCCAAGGTTTTTATAGGAGGAGTAGTATGCTAAATATAGTATTACATGAGCCGGAGATCCCGGCCAATACAGGCAACATAGGAAGAACATGTGTGGCAGCAGGCGCAAGACTGCATCTCATAGAGCCGCTGGGCTTCCAGATAAATGAGAAACAATTGAAGCGTGCCGGGCTTGATTACTGGGACAAGCTGGATGTGACAACGTATGTGAATTTCGAGGATTTCCTTGCAAAGAATCCCGGAGCAAAGATATACATGGCGACAACCAAAGCCAGGAAGAAGTATACAGATGTGAAGTTTGAGGATGACGCATACATCATGTTCGGCAAGGAGAGCGCGGGTATACCTGAGGAGATCTTGGTTGATTATAAGGATACATCTATCAGGATTCCGATGTTCCCAGACATTCGTTCACTGAATCTGGGCAACTCTGTGGCGATAGTGCTGTATGAAGCACTCAGACAGAATGATTTCCCAGGTCTAGAGGAAGCAGGAAATCTACATCGTCTTAGTTGGGACATGTAGTGATAGAGGGGGAATATACATGGCGTATCCTACAAGTGGAAAAAAGATGCTGAACATATGCATTCTGGACATACTGAAGAAATATACGGACTGTGACCACACCATGGATCAGAAGGATATCATTGCGAAGCTCAAAGAGGATTATGATATAACTGTGGACAGAAAATCCGTAAAGGCAAATCTCAACTGTCTGGTGGATTATGGCTATGACATTGAGTACACCGAGACTGAGCGAGAAAAGAAGGATGGCACAAAGGAGATACTCACGTCGAACTGGTATTACAACCACGAGTTTGACGATGCAGAGCTTCGAATGATGATAGACAGTATCCTGTTCTCCAAGACCATACCGGCTGGTCAGGCAAGTCAGCTCATAGACAAGATAGCAGGTCTGTCAAATATATATTTTACAAACAAGATGACGCATGTGAGCAGTCTTCCGGGTCTCGAGCACACCAGCAACAAGCAGACACTGTTCAACGTGGGAATGATAGACGATGCCATATCTGAGAAGAAGCAGATATCATTTGTTTACAATAATTATGGTGAGGACAAGAAGCTTCATCCGAGGCGGGAGGAGCCGTACGTAGTCAATCCGTATCAGATGGTGGCGAATGACGGAAAGTATTACCTCATCTGCAATTACGACAAGTATGACAATCTGTCGAATTACAGAGTGGATAAGATGACACAGGTCCAGATAGTTGACAGGCCTGTGAAGAACCGCACAGAGGTAAAGGGAATGGAGCATGGACTCAACCTTCCAAAGCATATGGCTGAGCATATCTATATGTTTGCCGATGAGCCGGTGACCATAGTGATGCGTGTCAGAAAGGCTGCCATATCGGATGTGGTGGATTGGTTTGGAAGAAACTTTGATGTGGTCGATGAAAATATAGCCAGACAGTACGAAGGCTTCAGGGAGACTGATGATGATGTAACTTACGTGCGGCTTGTGTGCAGCCGTCAGGCGATGGCGCACTGGGCGATGCAGTATGGAACCTCGGTGGAGGTCATTTATCCCACAGAGCTCAGAGCCCAGATCGGTGAGGCTGTAAAGGAAATGAATAACAAATATAATAATTAAAGAGATGGCTGTCAGTATAATTCAAAAAACTGGCAGCTTTTTTATAAAAAAAATCGCTTTTACCGCAAGAAAACACAGATTTTGATCGGAATATATATTAGAAACACACGGGGAGGTGAATGATATGGTAACTAGGAACAATTATATATCGAAGCTGAAACGGCATAATGAGAAAGCTCTGGAGTTTGTGGTTCAGGAATATGGAGGGCAGGTGAAAGCTGCTGTGTACAAGAATCTTTCGGGCATGCCGGAGGAAATTGAAGAGTGCATGGACGATGTGTTTCTGGATGTATGGAACAATATAGACAGATTTGACGAGAGCAAAGGCTCGTTCAGAAGCTGGATAACGGCAATTGCAAGATTCAGATCCATAGATTATCTGAGAAGATACAGCAGAAGATGTTCGGAGGAAGACATAGCAGACTATGAGAACAAGCTTGCAAATGACAACCTGCTGGAGATACTCAATGAGGAGATATCGGACAGCATGGAAAAGCTGCTGAGTGGTCTGTCGGACGAAGACAGGGACATCATTCTGAGGTACTACTGGGATGACCAGTGTGTAGATGAGATAGCGGAAGATTATGGGGTATCTTCATCATCTATCTACAGCAGAATGTCCAGAGCAAGAAGTCGATTGAAACAAGTGTAAAGGCGGTGAATGATCATGAAAAACGGAAAAGACAGAAATGTATATGATGTTATGAACGATGTAAATGTGGACATTGAGACCATGGATATGTCGGATGAAGAGAAGGATGCCTGTGTGAAGAGGCTCAGGCACAAGGTGAAGGCGAGGGAAACCGGAAGAAATCATGGATGGAAGACGGCGGCAGCGGCAGTGGCGGCTGTTCTGATCCTGTCGGGAGGCGGACTGACATATGCGGCAGAGAACGGCTCGCTGGCATGGTTTTTTGACAGTCTGAGCAGGGAGACAGGAAGTGTTATTCCATCAAAATATGTGGACGAGAGCTACATAAATAACGAGTATAAGGGCAGTGTAAAGGTGATAACCGAGTCCGATGCAAAAGTAAGCTTTGATCTGAAGAAGGTAGCAGTGGATGGCAATCAGGTCAACATTGCGATGGTGATAACATACGATGACTTTGACACAGAAAAATATGAGAGCTTTGATGCTCAGATGCAGATAATAGAAGGCGGTGCGAACATCGTCAGTGAATATGCGGGCAGCACGGCTCCTGGCGATGGAATCTCGCTCACGAACAAGCAGACAATGTCTGATATTGTATACAAGTTAAAAAAGAAAAATGCATACAAGGTGGGGGATGTCATCACCATGAGATGTAACAGCATTACCCTGTTCAACAAAAATAAATCAAGTGATGGCGCGGTCACCTATGTAGCAGACGAGGTGGATGGCCCTTGGACCTTACAGTTTAAGGTTCAGGATGATATGCAGGGACATAGTGTGGATGTATCCGGCATAGATGGCATTGAAAAATGTACAATAAATACAAAGGGCATAACCATTGACATTGCTGAAAATGCGGCGGTCGATGATGACTCGCTGGAGAATATAATACTTGAGATGACAGACAATAAAGAATTGAAAGATGTAGTATATGGAATCGGCAAGACCGGTGATGGCGACAGCATACAGAGAATGGAGTTGAACTTCACTAAGCCGATAGATGTTTCACAGGTGAAAAATGTGTGGATAGATGGTAGGAAATGTAAAGTGAAATAAATAGAGCCGGGGTATTACAACAGAGACATTCTCTGGGGTAATACCCCGGCTTTAATATTCTGCGATATCTTATGAGTCCTTGATCCTGAATTTGCCATTGCTCTTCACGCCGGACGATGATATGTCTGTATCGGAGTGGTGTTCAGTGTGCTCGACATGCACAGGCTTGATAGGCACCTGCATATCCTTCTCCTTAGGAAGAGAGAAGATAAATTCGCTTCCCTCGCCCTCCTCGGATGTGAGGGTGATCTGCTCGCCGTGAGCCTTGATGATCTCTTTGGTTATGGCCAGTCCCAGTCCGGTTCCGGTCTTGTCCTTGCCACGGCTCGGATCCGTCTTGTAGAATCTCTCAAATACCTTCTTCTGGGCATCCTTTGGAATTCCCACGCCTTCATCCTTGACGCTTGTATATATCTTGTTGTCCTTCTCAGTCACCTGAACCCTGATCTGGCGTCCCTCAGGTGTGAACTTTATGGCGTTGTCAACCAGATTGTATATAACCTGCTGTATCTTGGTTCTGTCGGCGTATACCACTGTGTTGTCGGTGAGGAATACGCTGTCCAGGAAAATTCCCCTGTCCTTGCACCTTTTCTCAAATGTGTTGATGGTCGGTGTGATGATATCCCTGATATCGAAGTTGGACTTGTCAAGCTGCAGGTCAAATGAGTCAAAGTTGTTCAGCTCCAGAAGTCCCTGTGTCAGCTTGGTCAGTCTCTGTGCCTCATTTAACACTATGCCGAGGTACTTCTCATGCTTTTCCAGTGGAATAGTGCCGTCCAGCATGGCCTCTATGTAACCCTTGATGGATGTGAGTGGCGATCTGAAGTCATGGGATATATTTGATATAAATGACTTCCTGTACTCATTTGAACGGCTCAGCTCATCTGCCATCTCCTCCATGTATCTCGCAAGTTCGCCGAATTCGTTCTTCGCGGTCACATTTACCCTGGCATTGAAGTTACCCTGGGCGTATGACTTGGACGTCTTGATGATCTCACGTATAGGCTTGAGCAGGCTGTTTGACATGAGCATAAGCGCGATCATGGCGATCAGCATGAGGATCAGGAATGGCACAAATGTCGTTGAAAGCATCCTGCTCTTTATATCCTGCTTGAATGTCATAGGTGATGTCAGGATGATAGTTCCCATGTAATTGTTCCACGAGTAGAGAGGCTGGCCGATCACCAGAGTGTCCTCCGAGAAATAGCCGCCAAATGTATCCTCGAAGCAGAATGATGCAAACAATTCATCCGGTTCCACATAATTCTTGAGGTTGTCATTTGTGCTGCTGTGTGAATCTGAATCCTTGGAAGACCCACCGGATTCACTGCTTCCTGAAGAGCTTCCCGACCTGAAAATAATGTTGCTGCGTTCATCGGTGAGCCAGATTCCCATGTCCAGGGTATCCGCTGCATGTTGAAGCTCCTTGTATAATTCCTTGCTGTCAATGGTTCCGTTGCTGTAATCAGTCATGGCGCCGTTGGCAAGCATTGTGATCTCGTTCTTCATGGTGGATTTGCGCTCTGAGAGAACAGAATTCTGTGCTGTTGATATACTGTACACCATGAGCAGTGCAAATATGATCACAACCAGCACTACGAATCCGACCACGATCTTGTCAAATGCTGTTTTCTTCATTATGATCTCCATTCAAACTTGTAGCCTATGCCCCATACAGTGGCAATGCTCCAGTTATGATTGTTGTTCAGCTTCTCACGAAGTCTCTTGATATGTACATCCACGGTTCTAGTGTCGCCCACATACTCGTATCCCCACAGCTTGTCCAGAAGCTGCTCTCTGGTAAATACCTGATTTGGTCTGCTGGCGAGGAAGTAGAGGATCTCCAGCTCCTTTGGCGGCATCTCGAGATTGTGTCCCTCAAAGGTTACAGTGTAGTTGGAGATATTTACGACCAGCCCGTCATACTCCACAAATGTACCTACATGGTCCGCACTTGTGACATCGTAAGCTGCGCTCTGTGGCTGCTTCTGTGCACTCTCAGTCATGGCTGACCTTCTGAGAAGGGCGCCGACCCTTGCCACCAGCTCATTTGAGTCAAATGGCTTGACGATATAATCATCTGCACCGATCTTAAGCCCCAGCACCTTGTCGAATACTTCACCCTTGGCAGAGAGCATGATGATAGGCGTGTTCGATGTCTTTCTTATCTCTGTACACACCTGGTAGCCATCCATTCCCGGAAGCATGACATCCAGGAGAACCAGATCAGGTGAATATTCCTCAAATAACTGTAGAGCTTCCGTTCCGCTTGCGGCTATCTCGGTCTCATAACACTCTTTGTTGAGGTAGAGTGATATAAGCTCTGCGATGTTCTCGTCGTCGTCAACGATGAGAATATTATTTTTGCTCATATATATAACCCTCCCAGTAAATTTATAATAATATAGTTTGTAAAAAATCCGAAGGCGTACACCGATTTCATTGTTGAAGCATTATTTTAAAGTTCCACTATGGTGACTCCCGCATCGCCCTCTCCGAATTCTCCGAGACGGAAGGACTTGACATGTGGCTGTGATTTCAGAAATTGATGTATTCCTTTTCGGAGGGCTCCGGTGCCCTTTCCGTGGATGATGGTGACTCTGTGCAGATGAGCCATAAGGGCATCATCAAGGAATCTATCCACAAGTGATGTGGCTTCATCGACCGTCATACCGAGTACATTTATCTCAGGCTTGATATTCATCATCCTGTTCATGCTCTTGCCACCTGTGACTGTGGCCTTCTGCGGTTTCTTCTTTTCATGCTCAACCAGCAGAAGATCAGTAGGTGGAAGAGCCGCGCTGATTATACCCATCTGGACCTTCAGCTTACCCTTGGAGTCAGCCAGTGCCATGATGGTTCCCTCGGAATCCATGCTGATAACATGTACGGTATCGCCAACCTTGAAGTCGGATGCCTTGTGATCTGACTTTACAGTCTTGCGCTTCTCCTCGTTCATCCTGCCGAGGTCGTTGATCTTCGCGCGGAGTTTCTGTCTCTCGGCCTCCATCGCCTTGGCATCGGCTTTTGCCGGGTTAGTGGTCCATTTGTTGTATTTTCTTATAGCGGCATCGGCCTCAGCCTTCGCCTCCTCTATGATCTCGGATGCCTCCTGGCGCGCCTTTGCCAGAATCTCGGCTTTCTTGTCTGAGAGCTCTGTATCCTTCATCTGTGCACGTTCCTGAAGCTGCTTTGCATCCTCCTTGAGTCTTGCAATGTCGGCTTTGTCCTGTTCAATCTCCCTCTTGCTTCTCTCAAGATCCGCGATCAGGGTCTCAAAGTCAACTGTATCGCTGTCGATATTGGCCTTGGCGCTCTCAATGATGCTATCGTCGATTCCAAGCTTCTTCGCTATGGCGAAAGCATTTGACTTTCCAGGAATACCAATCATCAGTTTATATGTCGGCTGGAGTGTTGCCACGTCAAATTCGCAGCTTGCATTCTCGACACCCGGTGTGCTCATGGCAAATGTCTTGAGCTCACTGTAGTGTGTGGTTGCCATACATCTGACACCCATGTCGTTCAGATGTGACAGGATGGCGATGGCAAGTGCTGCACCCTCTATAGGGTCCGTACCGCCGCCCAGCTCGTCGAAGAGGACCAGACTGCCGGGGGTGACATGATCCAGTATGTACACGATGTTGCTCATGTGGGATGAGAATGTGGACAGATTCTGTTCTATACTCTGCTCATCTCCGATATCGGCAAATACGTCGTCAAATACATTCAGTCTTGAACCGTCAAGTGCCGGAATATGAAGTCCGGACTGTCCCATGAGTGAGAAGAGTCCCAGAGTCTTAAGTGATACCGTCTTACCACCGGTGTTAGGACCGGTCACGATGAGGAGGTTGTAGTCCTCACCCAGTTTGATGTCCACAGGTACGACGGTGTGCTTCTCCAGCAGCGGATGTCTTCCCTGCTTTATATCGACAATCCCATCGGTGTTGAATATCGGTTCGGTTCCCTTGTAGCTTCTTGCAAATGATGCCCTTGCGAATATAAAGTCCAGTTCTGCCAGAGTGTCAAAGTCGTATTTTATATATTCTATCTCAGCCGCTGTCTGGGCGGAGAGTGATTCTAGTATCTTCTCGATCTCGGCAAGCTCCTGATTGTCCAGCTCCTTCAGCTCGTTGTTCAGGTTCACGATGGCCATAGGTTCGATGAACACTGTGGCACCGGTTGACGACTGGTCGTGTATCATACCGGGAAAATGGTTCTTGTACTCGGCCTTGACCGGGATACAGTATCTGCCGTTTCTCATGGTTACCAGGTTATCCTGGAACATGGTCTGCTTGCTGGTATCGCTGACAAGCTTTGCAAGCTGGTTGTGCAGCTTTTCATTTGTCAGGCGCTTGTTTCTTCTCACTGCCTTGAGACCTGATGAAGCGTCATCGGCGAATTCGTTTTCAGAAATTATGCATCTGTGGATCTCCCTGGAGAGATGCTCCAGTGGCATGAGCTCCAGAAATCTCGTGCGCAGGCTGTCCGGGCACGTGGTGCCATCCGGGTTCATGCTGAGCCCGAGCATCTTGTTGGAAGCTTTCTCTTCCTCGATCTGCTCTTGACTGCGCCTTCTCGTATCGGTCATGCTGGTGCCCTCGTTCTCGCCGTATCTCTTGGCGGTGGCTGCCAGGTCAAGCATGCTGGCCACATCAAGCAGCTCAGCGGTGGTGAGGATACCCTCGACCTCAAGTCTCTTGAGTGAAGCGCCGATATCCTTGAGCCCTGCAAATGACAGATTGCCCTGGGTGTTCAGACGCCTTAAGGCATCCCTTGTCTCCTGCTGGAGCGTCTCGATCATGGCGAGATCCTTGCGGGGCTTTATGCGCTGACACTTCCTCTTCGCCATGGGTGATGAGGCAAATGTTGTCAGCATCTCAACTATTTTGTTGTATTCTATAACTCTTAATGTTCTTAGATTCATTTTCTGTGTTCCTTATTTGTTTTTAATGTCGTGTTCTATATTTTATGTATATAATATGTAGATTTTGAATCGGATAGGTACTAAACATGATAAGTGCATGAAAAGCATAATTAAATATACATAAAGTCTCTAATTCTACACATACATAATTGATTATACCCCTTATAATTATAGAGCGTCAACATATTGCAGGTGTAGAAATAGGCACATTTTCCCTGATTAATTCAGCGGCTGTGGTTGCGGGAGAAACACAAAGCTGATATTATAAAATACAGTTTGATCTGGGAAAAATAAAGCGATATATGACTTAAGACAAAGAGAGAGTTACGTATTACAAAAAGAAGAGGAGAAGACAGGTTATGAAAGAGTTATTGCAGTTTTTGTTGGGGATAGTATTGATGATAGCAGGCGGTGTGATGTTTCTTAAGAATGTCGTCGTGTCCGACTGGGGACTTTTAAGTTCACTGTTTCGTATAGGTGGTGGTGTGAATATTGGAGGAATCTTTATTGTACTGTTGGTCATCGCATTTATCGCACTTCTGGTTAAGCCGAACATGGGAACAGGACTTGTGTTCACAGGACTTTGTATAGCATTCTTTGTATGCATCATAATCTCACTGAATGTTTCACTGAGATATATGTCAGGACTTGAGCTCACACTGATCCTTGGAACACTTTGCGTGGGAATAGCATTTGTCATCAAGGGGCTGTTTGGAGTGAGAAAGCTTGACAGGGAAGAATCACGGAAGAATGGGAAGGCTGCTTCAGATAAGCTTCATGAGTATGATAAGATGTGATGTGGGGGAATATAGTAATATAGGCGGTTGTGGAAATGTTCAGTAAATACTGGATTTTCACAACCGCCTATTGTATTCTTATATATGATTAAAATTAAAGCATACAATAATAATTAAACATAGAAAGAGGAAAAGAAAAATGGTATTTATAACAGATTTCAACGAAGGCGACATGATATCAAATGTCTATCTCTGCAAGAACAAGCAGACAGGAACTACAAAATCCGGAAAGACATACTACAACCTGGAACTTGTGGATAAGACAGGAAGTATAGCCGGAAAGGTCTGGGAGCTGAGCAATGCGATAGGACACTTTGAGTCAAAGAACTTTATCAAGGTGGATGGTCAGGTCACATCATTTAACAATGAGCTTCAGCTCAATATCAAGAAGATTCGTATTGCAGATGAGGGAGAATACTCAGAGGCTGATTATATGCCGTGTACCAAGAAAGATATAGAGCAGATGTACAAGGATCTTATGGCTCTCGTGGAATCACTCGACAAGGATTATTACAAGGTGCTTCTGAAGAAATTCTTCGCCGAGGATCCTGCATTTGTCAAGGAATTCAAGAATCATTCAGCGGCAAAATCTATACACCATGGATACATAGGAGGCCTCTTGGAGCACTCACTGGCAGTTGCCAAGATGTGCGACTACTACACTACATATTATCCGGTGCTCAACAGAGATCTGCTGATCACAGCGGCACTTCTCCACGACATTGGCAAGGTCTACGAGATCTCCAAGTTCCCTGAGAACGACTACACAGACGCAGGTCAGCTTCTGGGACACATAGTCATGGGAACGATGATGATCCGCGATAAGATCAATACCATAGACAATTTCCCTGCAAAGGCGGCAAATGAGCTGGAGCACTGCATACTGGCTCACCACGGGGAGCTTGAGTACGGCTCACCAAAGAAGCCGGCACTCATCGAGGCACTGGCACTGTCCATGGCGGACAACACAGACGCCAAGATCCAGACATTTATCCAGGAGCTGGATGCGGCAAAGGACAACAATGGCTGGCTGGGCTTCAACAGAGCATTGCAGTCTAATATAAGGAAGACGTCGGATAATTAATAACGGCAATAGGAAGAGAGATAGTGTATGTCAAATATTAGGAACAATAGAAGCCCTAAGAACAACAGACGAGTAAATGGTGTGCAGAGAAAAAATACCGGGGAGGCAGTGAATAATGCCAGTTCAGTTGTTAGAACATCTGGAACAGATGAATCGAATGTTGGCTCGTGCGTAAAAACATCGATCCGGAATATGGCGAATGTTGATAAGGTCACACTTGTCAAAAATGAGAACTACCAGGTACTCATCGAGGACATGGGCAATGATGGAGAGGGCATTGGACATGTTCAGGGCATGACTGTATTTGTCAAGGATGCCGTGGTGGGCGATCTGGCGGAGGTGAAGATCGTCAAGGTGAAGAAGAACATAGCCTATGGAAGACTGATGAAGCTCATCACACCATCTCCATACCGTGTGGAGCCGGTGTGCGACAAAGCGAAGAGGTGCGGCGGATGCACCATGCAGCAGGTTTCCTATGAGCAGCAGCTCGAATACAAGTGGAACAAGGTGAAAAACTGTCTGCAGAGGATCGGCAAGATGGAGAACGTGGAAGCCATCATGGAAAAGCCAGCCTACGGCATGGACAATCCATTCCATTACAGGAATAAAGCACAGTTCCCTGTCGGAAGGGACAAGAACGGCGATGTTGTCATCGGATTCTACGCTGGAAGAAGCCACGATATCATAGACACAGAGAGCTGCGCTATCGGTGCGTCTATAAATGACAAGATAGTTGCTATCGTCAGAAGCTTCATTGAGGACAATCACATATCAACCTACGATGAGGAGACCGGAAGAGGTCTGGTCAGACATATCCTTATCAGAGTCGGATTTACCACCAAAGAGATCATGGTGTGTCTTGTGACAAATGGCAACAAGCTTCCGCACAGCGAGGCTTTGATAGATGAACTGGTTAAGATAGACGGCATGACATCCATTTGCCTGAACGTCAACATGGAGAATACGAACCGGATACTCGGTGATAAGTGCATAACCCTCTGGGGACAGTCATACATCACGGACTATATCGGCGACATCAAATATCAGATATCCCCATTGTCTTTCTATCAGGTAAATCCTGTCCAGACAAATGTCCTGTACAACAAGGCTTTGGAGTATGCGGACCTGTCAGGCGATGAGACCGTGTGGGACATGTACTGCGGAATAGGAACCATATCATTGTTCCTCGCACAGAAGGCAAAGAAGGTATACGGAGTGGAGATCGTTCCACAGGCTATAGATGACGCAAGACATAACGCCGAGATCAACGGGATCACAAATGCCGAGTTCTTCGTCGGCAAGGCCGAGGAAGTCGTTCCAGATATATATAAGAAGGGTGGCGACGGCTCCCACGCGGACGTTGTGGTCGTAGACCCACCGCGAAAGGGCTGCGATCAGGTACTTCTGGACACTCTGATCCACATGGCACCGGAGCGTATCGTCTACGTGAGCTGCGACCCGGCAACCCTGGCGAGAGATGTGAAGATACTTCAGGAGAAGGGATATGAGGCGAAGAAGGTGGCGGTCGTGGATCAGTTTTGTCATAGTGGGCATGTGGAGACGGTTGTTCTATTGTCCTAACGAAAAGCAGACGATTATGTTGGGGTAGAATTGGAGTTGGATGAACTTGATGTGACGACCGCAGAGAGTAAGGCGACTTATGCAGAGATTAAGGATTATGTCTTGAAAAAGCATGGGTTGAAGGTTTCTAATCTGTATATTTCGCAGGTAAAAAGGAAATGTGGAATAGAGGTTGGGGAGAATTATAACTTGCCAAAATCGGAGGATAGCAGACAGCCTCAGTGTCCGGAGGAGAATGAAAAGGCGATAAAGGACGCACTGGAGTATTTTGGAATGATTTAGAGAGGTAGGCATATGGCATTAAACTATATGGTGTATCAGTATGATGGCAGCAGGACCGCTGTTGTTATGACGGATATGGATGGCTGGGAGATCGTAATTGACTGCGATAGGGCAGAGGCGCAGGTTGTATTTGATGAGCCTGAGGATGCTGGGATTCTTGCCAGACTTGCGAGAAAAGAACCTGCAAGCTATGTGAGTATTGCAATGTGTCCGGACGGATTGCAGGATTATGTGGATGTATGGAATGAGTTGAATTAAGCATAGGAGGAGAATGCAGGATGAATAATTTTTATGAAACGGTATTGGGTGTACTTAAGCAAGATGACAGATTTTTTACAGAAGATGGAATCCTTTTAAGAAATGCTGTTTATGAAGCTGCAATGCAGATGGATACTAATCTTATTCATTTGTTACTTGCCAATGATATAACAAAAGCACACTTTTTCAAAGAAGTTGATGGCATTGCTGTATTTGATAAAGTAGGTTTTGGGTGGGTTGTGAATAATAGAGAGTTTTTGCCAGATAGTTATACTCGTTTTAAAAATAAAATTGGACTTACTGATGGGACCGGGAATATGATTTTGTCCAATAGTAGTGTTGAGTTAGTATTTCCATATAAAGATTGCATCCTGGAAGGTGGACAGACATCTGAGGCTCAGAAAAGAAAAGAGATTTTTTACAATGAAACATTAGCACCAGATGAAATAGATAGGTTGTTATATCCTAAAGTTTTTACTAAAGCAACCAAATACGCACAAGGGGTATGCAAAAAACAAACAGTGTTTAATGGAGAAAATCTTATAATCAAAGGAAATAATTTGTTAGCTATATCAAGTTTGTTAAGGTGTTATGAAGGACAAATTAAATGTATATATATTGACCCACCATATTATTTTAGGGAAACAAGGGCAACTGATACATTTAAATATAACTCTAATTTTCATTTGTCAAGCTGGCTTGTATTTATGAAGGAACGACTCCATATGGCAAAGCGGCTATTGAAAGTGGGAGGAACTATATGGATTAGTATAAGTGAAGATGGAATGCATTATCTTAAAGTACTTGCAGATGACATTTTTGGTGCAGAACATTTTGTTGGAACGATACCTCGGCGTACTCGCAGTGGAAAATCAGATGTTCCTTTTAATTTTTCACAAGATTTTGATTGGATTCTTGTTTACACAAATGTTTCAGATGAAGAAAAGGTTTTAGGAAGAAAAGTAGAAAGAAAGTATTATGAAACACCAGACTACCCAGGTGAGCCATGGAGACTTGCAGATTTAACTTCGCAGCAACCTGCAAGCAAGCGTCCTAATTCGTATTTTACAATGGTTGATCCTAAAACAGGAAAAGAATATCCGGCCAGCGAGAAAAGAACTTGGGCAATCACAAAAGATACTTTTGAATATTATTATAATATTGGTGCAATTGTATTTCCTGATGATTATGAATTTTTAAATATATCTAAACCATATGCAAGAAAATTTAAATCCGATGACGATAAGAACGGAAAGTTGAGTTCTGTAATTTCAGATTTTGCAATACAGGATTTTATGAAATCACTTTTATATGATTGTAAAAATATGGATGGAAATTCTCAGATTGATGGGATGTTCGGACGGGATAAATTTGATTATGCAAAGCCAGAAAATCTTATCAAGAGCATTTTAGAGGTTGCTACAGAAGAAGGAGATTTAGTACTGGATTTCTTCTTGGGATCTGGTACTACCTGCGCTGTTGCACATAAGATGAATCGTCGCTATATAGGTGTTGACCAAATGGATTATATTAACCAATTAGCTGTTGAGCGATTGAAAAAAGTTATAGCTGGAGAGCAAGGAGGAATTTCGCAAAAAATCGAATGGACTGGTGGAGGTTCCTTTGTATATTGCGAGCTTGCAAAAGCAAACCAAAATTTTGTTGATGAAATTCAGACAGCAACTACTGTTGATGAAATCAAAGATATTTATAACCGTATTATTGCAACTGGATTTATCAGTAGCAAGGTTATTCCAAAGGATATTGATGCGAATGCGGATGATTTTTATGCATTGGCTATTGATGATCAGAAGCGTTTTCTTATGGAATTGCTTGATAAGAATTTATTGTATGTAAATTATTGTGATATAGACGATGAAGAATACGGTATTAGTGATGAAGATAAGGCATTTACAAGAAGTTTTTATGAGGGGGTGTAATCTATGGCTTTTCTTTATGAAAAAATAGATATTCTTCGTGAGAATGGATACATTTCGAATATGCCCTCGTATATTCCTTCCAACTTGAATCCAACATTTGAATTGCGCCCATATCAGGTTATGGCATTTGAAAATTTTATAACTCGTTTTGAAAGTCCTAAATGTCCACACCCAACACAGGTACTTTTTCATATGGCTACGGGAAGCGGAAAAACATTAATAATGGCAGGACTAATGCTTTACTTATATAAAAAAGGGTATAGAAATTTCCTGTTTTTTGTAAACCTGTCTACAATAGTAAAGAAAACAGAAGATAATTTTTTAAATGCAACATCAAACAAATATTTGTTTGCAGATGAAATTGTGATTGATGGGGAACATATCAAGATAAATAAGGTTGATAATTTTCAAGTAACCGATCCTGATGCAATTAACATTTGTTTTTCAACAACACAAGGACTTCATACGGATATGTGGATGACAAAAGAGAATGGTATATCATTTGATGATTTTGATAATGTGAAAACTGTTCTTATTTCAGATGAAGCTCACCATTTGAATGTTGCCACAAAGAAGTTAAGCAAAGACGAGGAGGAGAGTAAGCATTCATGGGAGGAAACAGTAAAATGCATTTTTGGAAGAAATAGTGAAAACATTCTTTTAGAATTTACTGCAACCTGTGATCTTGCAAATCCACAGATTCGTGCCGAATACGAGAATAAAATTATATTTGATTATCCGTTATATAAATTCCGTGAGGATCTTTATTCGAAAGAGATTAAGACGCTTCGTTCAGATATGGATATTATGGACAGAGCTATTCAGGCATTAGTGTTGAGTCAGTACAGATTGAAGATATTTCAGGATAATCACTTATCAATTAAACCAGTGGTACTGTTTAAATCAGCGAAAATTGCTGACAGTAAAGCCTTTATGGCATCTTTTATTGATGTTATAAAAAGATTGAACGGAGCTACCCTTGAGAGAATTTCATCTTTGATTGATAATCCTACGATGCACCAGGCATATTCTTATTTTGCAAAAAAGGGTATATCTTTTGATATGCTTGCCCAAGAGTTGCGAGAAGACTTTTCTGAAGAACATTGTGTGTCTGTAAATGATGATAAGGAAGCAGATACGAAGCAGATATTACTTAATTCATTAGAGGATGCTTCTAATCCGTATCGGGCCATTTTTGAAGTGAAGAAATTGGATGAGGGATGGGATGTTCTGAATCTTTTTGATATAGTGCGTTTGTATGAAACGAGACAGTCCGGAGGTAAGTCTATATCGCCGGCTACGGTGTCGGAAGCGCAGTTGATTGGAAGAGGCGCAAGATATTGTCCTTTTCAAATAAATAGTGAACAGCCAAAATTCAAAAGAAAGTATGACACAGATGTAGAGAATGAACTTAGAATATGTGAAGAACTATATTATCATTGTCAAAATGATAGTAGATATATTGGAGAGTTACATAACGCGTTACGAGAAATAGGTGTTGATCCTGATAAAACAGTTACACGGCACTATGTATTGAAAGAAGACTTTAAGCAGGACGAACTTTATAAAAATGGTTTAGTTTTTATAAATGACCGTGTGGTTAAAAATCGTTCTGATGTTAATGAATTACTTCCTTCTGTAAGAGAAAAGGTTTATCCAGTAGTATTATCTACCGGTCAATCTGGTGAGGATGTTATTCTTGATGATGGGCAAGGACCATCTACTGATGACAAGATAAAGACAAAATTGTATACGACTACCATCGGTGATATAGCAAAAATGAATTATGCGATTGTAAATAAAGCACTTGCTAAAAATCCTGTATATAAGTTCAATACATTAAAAAGCAGATTCCCGAATTTAAAATCCACAAGGGAGTTTATTACAAGTGACAGTTACCTTGGTAACATAAAAATGGAAATTCGTAGCCAATATGATGAACCGCCAATTGCTATTCTATCTTCAGCGGTTGCAATTGTGATTGAAAAAATTGCTGCAACCATCTCATCTATTGAGGAAGAATATGAAGGTACTAAGGATTTTAGAGCAGTTAATATTCGAGATATATTCCATGATAAAGCTGTGAATTATACTAACATCGTAGATGGTGGGATTGGTACATCTCAAAATGATGCAACTGTACCGGATGCCATGCGTATTAATTTGATGGATGAGGAGTGGTTTTCATTCACAGATAATTATGGAACCTCAGAGGAAAAAGCGTTTGTATCATATTTCCATGATTATGTAGATGAATTGAAAGCCATTTATAGCAAGATTTATTTAATACGTAATGAACGACAGATGCATATTTATTCATTTGATGGAGGTGAACGATTTGAACCTGACTATGTATTATTCTTGCAAAAGGATAATACTGATGGTTTTGAACAGATGCAGGTATTTATTGAGCCCAAAGGTACACACCTTATTGAATCGGATAAATGGAAAGAAAAATTTCTGTTACAATTAAAAGAAAATGCCACACCGGTAAAAACATTTGTAGATGATAATAATTACCATATTTGGGGATTCCATTTCTTTAATAGAGATGAGCGAGGGACTGAGTTTGCAGCTGATTTTGAAATGTTGAAAAGACCTGAAGAACAATTAAAAGTATTAAATGCGTATGCTGAAGGATTAGTTTGTGGAGATTAACGAATGCATCAGTTGATAAGGTTTTGATAAAACAAATGCAATGATTGGAGGAATCAATATGGAATGGACAAAATTTAATACTCATGGAGAATCTTCTAATCATGCATTTGAAGTTATGTGTAATATTCTTTTCGAGGGTTGGTGCAAGCGTGAGTATAAGGATAATTTGAAATACTTCTCTTTCGTAAATGGAAGTGGTGGAGATGGAGGAGTGGAAGCTTATGCAACATTAGATTCTGGAGAAGTTATTGGAGTTCAATCAAAGTGGTTTCCAGATAAGATGGAAACTCTTCAATTTAATCAAATCGAGAAATCTTTTAATACGGCAATAAAAGTCAGACCTGAAATGATACGGTATATTGTATGTATTCCAAGAGATTTTACTTCTAAAAAAATGGCTAAAAATGGAAAAATTGCAAAAAATACAGAGGAAAACAATTGGAGAACGCTTCTTGAGAAACTTAAGAATGTAAATCCATCTGTATCAGTGGAGTTATGGGATGCGACTACTATTCAAGCAAAGTTGATGACGCCAGAAGCAATGGGGTGTTATAAGTATTGGTTTGATAATACAGAAGTTTTTGATACAGAAATTGTGAAAGTATTTGAAAAAGCCATAAATAGTTGGGCAAAGACAAAGTATATTCCTGACTTGTATTCAACAGGTTACATTCATGATAAACTAGAAATTTTTACCGGAAATTATGGTATTGTAGAAAAACGATATGATGGAGTACAGAAGGTACTGTCTGTTCTAGAAAGGCTTAAGAAAGAGTATGGAGATATACTTAAGTTAAAGTTTCCAGAGAAAGAGCAGTCTGTTGTTGAAAATATAAAGCTGGATATTGATACGATAAATGAATGGATATCCCGTTTTGTGAGAATAGAAAAGCTTGTAATTGATGGTGCGGAAGTTAAAGAAGATTTTCTTGATGAGAGAATTGGCTTGAAGTGTATTTCATCTGAATTAAAGGACTCTTCATTGTATTTTCATCATTATTCGCATTTTACACCTGTCATAGAGATTCTTGAAAATATCGTGGACGAGGTGTGTGAATGTTGTCAGTTGCTGAATAGTGATTTTGATAATCGCATCATTTTCTTAGGAAATCAAGGCACCGGAAAAACTGCGGGGATTGTAGCTGAAGCTAACGCTCTGTTGCAAGAGAAGAGTCATTTGCCGATACTGGTTCGCGCTAAAGAGTTTTCAACGGGTGATAATTGGTTATCTATCTTGACGAGAACGTTAGAATTGCCAAATAAATGGAGCGATAGGGAGTTGCTTAGGGCTTTAGAAAATGCAGCGTTGTTAAGAAATAAATTGCATAAAACTAGCGAAAGGGTCAATATACAGCCTAAATGTCTGATTTGCGTTGATGGAATAGAGGAATCTTTATCTTGGTCGTTTTGGGAGGAGCGAATAGAAGAGGCAAAAGCGTATGAGAAAGATTTTGCCGGAATAAAATTCGTTTTTTTGGCGCGTCCATATGTTTTTAATGAATATTATAAATTGGATTACCGTGATTGTTTTTGCCGAATGCCAACTCACGGTGATGTATCTGTTGCGGAACTTTTCGATAATTATATTGCTTATTATAATATAGAGTTAGATGGAAACAATTGGATTAAAGGAATGCTAAGAACACCGATGGCACTTAAGCTATTTGGTGACATATATAAAAATTCAAAGGTAGGAACTCTATCTAAAAATTCAGTGGTTATAACAAAACTGTTTGAAGAAAAAATTAAGTCTATTGAGAATGTATATAGAAAGTCAGGAAAAGAGACTGATAATCAAAGTATGGTTATGGAAGCACTTGTTATGGTGGCAACTATGCTTGTTGATAAAAGTGACCTATCATATGATGAAATTTATAGTGTATGCAAAGAACCTTTAAAGAGTCATTTGGAAGATGTTTTAAGATTTATAGAGGTAGAAGGCTTTATTTATTCAAGGTTAATTCAGAAGGATGCTTTTAGTATTCCGGAAACGAAATATTCGTTGGGTATGCAACCGGCGTTCGATTACCTTATGGCAAGAAAAATATATGAGGCATTTAAAGAGAATAAGACTATTGAAACGGAATATTCCCAAGGTGTTTATCAATTGCTTTCGCTTATTGTAATAGAAGAGGATAGGAAGCTTTTATTTGAATATTCAAATATAGAACTTAGCAATGAATCGAAGTTTGATTTGGTTTGTTATGCATTGGCAAATACATCTGTTGAGATTGCATCAAAATATGGAGAGTATATTAAAATATTGATGAATTATTCAGCTGATGAATTTCGAGAAATTTTTGAAAGAATTATTTTGCCTGTAAGTAGTGTGCCAAATCATCCGCTAGGAAGTGTTTTGCTTGATGATTTTTTGAGAAATTTTGATGAACCAGCACAACGAGATATCTGGTGGTCTATACCAACATACTTAAGGGATAATTTTGATGCAGAATGGAGGAGTTATACAGAGATAGATACTACCAGCATAATATTATCCAATGAAGAAAATTATTTAGGTTTACCGTTGATATTGGTATGGCGCCTTTCCTCTGTAGATAATGATGTAAGGCGTGAGTGTAGATTTAAACTTACTGAATGGGGAATAAATAATCAGGAACAGTTTTTTCATCTTTTTAGTTATTGTGCAGATATTAATGATGAACAAATTATAGAAGATATTTTTTCTATTGCCTATGGAATTGCGTTGGGCAAGGATGCACAAGATGAATATCTGATTAATCTTTCGGACTGGATTATGGAAAATGTATTCTCGGATGAGGGGCTAATTAAGTATGGAAATGTTGTAGTTAGATTTTATTGCACAGGTATTGTTAAAATGGCAATTTTTAAGGAAGTGTACGATAAAGAGGTAGAAAATAAACTTATACCACCATATGCTTATCAAGCAAAAAATATGCCTGCTTATGAAGATGCTTTTGATGCAAAAAGGATGTCCGGTTATGGTCCTATTGATTATGATCTTGCTAGATATGTTTTATGTGATCATTTTGATTGCTTTTTCAGAACAGATTATACAACTAATAAATATTCTGATGAAACTGAAAATTTATTTGAAGAATATAAAAGAGAATATAACATAGACTCGTTAGAAATGGATGGTTTGATTATTTCAGTTGCGTATCAGTATTTACTAGATCAGGGGTGGAATAAGAAAACGTTTTGGGAGTATAAAGACAAGAAGAATATTGGTGTAGATATTTCTATTAGAAGAACGTTTTATCCTGCTACACATGGTACACAATCAAGAGTAATGACTATTGCTGAAAAATATGTATGGTGTGCTAAACACCGTATAGAAGCTATGCTGGCGAATCGTGTAAAGTGTAGTGGTTATGGTAGAGATGATAAATTTATTAATGATTATTCGGATTTAGAGAAATTTATAAATACATATCAGGATTACATAAATTCAAAGAATAAAGCCCATAAGGATTTATGGCTTCATACAGATCAAATGGTATGCTCTCAGGATGATGAATATTCAATAAAAAGTATTGAAGCATGGATGACAGATGGAAAGATACCGGAGTTTTCTGCATGGCTTAAGGATAATCAAGGAGATGAAATACTTTATGCTTATACGAGTATAACTAATGAATTGGCAGGTATTGAAGAGACAATTTGGATATCGTCTGGTGCAGTCAAATGTGATGAATTCGATGATTTTATTAAACGGTTAAATGTTTATTGGGAAGCAAGATGCGATTTATTAAATGTTTCAGATTTTCATGCATTACAAGATTGCCAATGTTATTGTACTCCACAGGAAGCTTGTACTATTCAAAGTCATAAGGAAGTGGAAAACACTATTTCTGTTGAAATTGATAATATTACTGTGAGGATAAATAAATTAGTGACAGAATGCACAACAGCGTATGCTGAAGATATGGAGAGTTCATTTGATTTACCTAGCAAATTGGTAAGAGATATGATAGAAATTAAATATGGTGATGGTTATAAGTATTTGAATAACGATGGTGAACTGATTGGTAAGTATATAAGTGTAGGTGAGAATTGGAAAAATCAACAGAAATGCTTGTTGGTGGACCGGAAAGCTTTAAAGGAGGCTTTTGACAAAGAACAATATAAAATGTTTTGGTTGTTTAGGGTATATCGTTCTCCGTCGCATAAAGCATATGAAGCTTTTGGTAGAGATATTATGCATGATACAGATAGAAGTTTTGTGGTTTGGCACGACGAAGATGAATACAAATATGTCGAATTGCAAAATATTGCGCCACCCCGTACAGAAATGAAAGAATATGAATCAATTATAAAATTCTATTATTCTGATATCGAGGAGTAAAATTGTTCTATAAAAAGGTAGGTCAAAAAGTGGAGTACCTTTTCAAAAAGTGTGTCAAAAAGTGACGCACTTTTCCAAAGACGTCATAGAGACGTTCCTTTTGTCACGAGGAGTGTCCCTGTGTCATGAGGAATGCCGCCGTGTCAAACGGAGCGTCTACGTGCCATGGAAAATGGTATCATACCACGGTTAGATTAATAATATAGAGGGACGATCTTCAAGGTATAGGATTGCCCCGTGATGGTAAGTAATAGGAAGAGAGATAGTATATGTCAAATATTAGGAACAATAGAAGACCTAAGAACAATAGACGAGTAAATGGTGTGCAGAGAAAAAATACCAGGGAGGCAGAGAATAGTGTCAACCCAGATGTTAGAACAATCGAAATGGATGAATCGAATGTTGGCTCGTGCGTAAAAACATCGATTCGGAATATGGTGAATGTTGATAAGGTCACACTTGTCAAAAATGAGAACTACCAGGTACTCATCGAGGACATGGACAATGACGGAGAGGGCATTGGACACGTTCAGGGTATGACTGTATTTGTCAAGGATTCTCTACAAAGTATTGCAGTCACCATAAAACTCTTGAGTATCCGATTTATGATAGTTATGTAGAAAAGGTTTTGTGTTACTTCAGGGATAGAGATGGTTTCGCAAAGTTCAAAACTTCAGAGCTCAAAGATTATGAAAAATTCAAGGGCACGCTAATTGGCTTCAGAGCATTTTATGGTTTAGATCAGTATAACTTGAAAGAAATAGATAAATATATGTGGCAACTTGGGAAGGAGTATTTCCCTAAAAACTATGGAAAGAAAAAAATGCAGGAGAAGCAGAAATGAGTTGTATCACACAGAAGCATTGTTTAGCTGTGAGCCATATCGGCATCCTGCGAAATTTCATTGATTGAGTGGGATGTGATACATACGAAATAGCGTTCAGAAAAGGAATATAGATTGAATATTTATGAAATGAATCACTTGATTTGTACAACAAGCAAATTGAGTGATTTTTTAAAATATGTATGTTGTGACATCGTTGATTTTCAAGTATGGACCGGCATTAAAAAGGAAATGGATTTTGCGTGATTGGATAAAGAACATACAGGCAGACTGCTTTTGGAGAAGTTTAGCCTGTAAACGATATCAGCGGTATTTCGATTGTATGAATGCTATTGTAAAAATGATGCAACATGACATAATCGGATTGACTAAAGTAACACAGATATTTATAATATAGACAAAACGAAAATGACATGAACGGAGGACGGGGTAATGGAGAAATCTGTAACACTTGAAGAGGCGTTAAAAAGAATTGATGAGCTGGAAAAAGAGAATGCAGAACTTCGGGAGGAATTGGAGTATTACAGAAATCGTAAATTAAGCGGTCGGCAGAAACATAACGCAAAATGGATGGCAATTTATAATGATTTTGTTGTTGGATATGAGAGCGGCATGACAATGGTAGAAATTGCGAAGCGGAACAATGTCAGTGAGAGGACGATTTATAGGTATAAAGCATATTATGACAAAATGAAGAAAAAAGAGAAATAGAACAATAATAGCAAATCGGACATAATGCTGATGTCGGCAATATGTTCATATGAGAATTGCAGACGTTTTTTGACCGCAAATGGATGGAGGAGTTCTATGGCAGAAGATAAAAAGAAAGATGAAATTGCAGTAATTGAAATTACAGAAGAATACATGAAGGGGCGGCTTTATGAATTCAGAGGGAAAAAAGTTATGCTTGATTCAGATTTGGCAGAAATTTATGGGTATGAGACCAAAAATTTTAAAAGGCAGGTTAAGAATAACATTGCCAAATTTGAAGGCGATGATTTTATGTTTGAATTGAATGATGTAGAAGTGGAAAATCTTTCAAGGTGCAAAAATTTCACCTTGAATATGGGAAGAGGTTCAAATATAAAATACAAACCTTATGTGTTTACAGAACAGGGTGTATATATGCTTATGACGGTTTTGCGCGGCGATCTTGCAATTAAACAAAGCCGTGCACTTGTGAAAACTTTTAAGAAAATGAAAGATTACATTTTAGAAAATAGCGATCTAATCGGTCAGCGGGAAATACTTCAGTTAAGCATGGAGACGGCTAACAACAGAATAGAAATTAACAAAATCAACTCAGATATGATTTCTATTGAAAAACAGATTTCTGATGTCGCAGAAGGCTTGAAGGATGTTGTGACAAAATCTGAGTTGGCAGATATGATGAACAGCTTTGTTTCAGACGATGATGACAAGTGGCTCATGTTTAATGCAAAATTTAGTAGTGCAGATGAGGTATATGAGTCTATTTATAAGCAGGCAAAGTCGTCAATATATGTTGTAGATAATTATATTGGATTAAGAACGCTGGTACACCTTAAGAATTCTCCGACCGGAGTAGACATTATTTTATTCAGTGATAATGTTGGAAATAATAAACTTCACAACATAGAATTTACAGATTTCTGCAAGGAGTACCCAACAGTAAATTTGTCAATGAAAAAGACAGGCGGTATATTTCATGATCGATTTATCGTATTGGATTATGGAACTGCTGATGAAAGGGTTTTCTTATGTGGTGCTTCATCAAAGGATGCAGGGTCTAGAATAACCAGTATTGTTGAAGATTATGGAATATCTAAATATGCCCCTGTGATTGCCTCGCTGTTAAAAAATCCGACGTTGATTTTACCACAATAGAAATGTAGTAGGAACGTCCCAAATTAGTTGGAGAAAGTAGAATTATATGAGAAAAAATGACAAATTTCCATTCGCTATGACCAGGAAATTATTGGTTGTGTATATTGTTTTTACAGTTCTTCTGGGACTATTTCTGTTTTTTGTCATAGGAGATATGGCTGGAAAATGTGCGGCATGCATTGTTTGTCCGATGCTCATTGCATATTTGCTCTATGCGTATTGCAAGGAAAGTAAAGCAGATACGAAAGCTCGTGAGATGAAAGCACAATATATGAATGGCAGTTATTTTGAAAGCCCTGAGTGGCATGAGAAATATGTAGCCTATCTCAATGAGCACACATTTGAGAAACCTAAATATCAAAGCATGAAACTGGATTTATTAAAAAGATTTCAAAGACGGGAATATCTTGTCAAAATGATATTGCCATTGTTCCTAATGTTTTGTACCTTGTGTCTTATTCCTTTAGGGCGTTATTATATGGCTATCATAGGATTTTGCCTATTCGGATTCTTTTTTTGGCTAGAGTTTTCACTGTATATAGGAATGCCGGTACGGAAGTGGTTGAAGGGCGATATTGATTATGAGGAGCTTGAAGCGTCATATTTAAAAAGTCAGATGCTTTTCTATAAAACAAATGCATTAGCATTTGGAACTACACATTTACATGGATTCACAGAGGAAAAAATATATGCAATAGATTATCGATTGGTGGAAGGAATATCAAGAAAAATAGTACGCCTTAAGAAGTATGAGGATGGAATTTATAATACGGAGGAGTATCAGCATTTTGCAGTTATTCATGTCAGACTGCCAAGAAGCGGAGATATTTATGATGTTGAGATTGAACTAAATGAGTTTCAGGTTCAAATGGCAATCGATAAGTTATCCGTCTATAAAATTGGTGAAGATTTGATGGAAAATCTTTCTGTAAATGAGCATAAAGAAAATGAGGCTGTAATATAGACAATAATAAAATGAGCAATTTTTTGATTCCTTTTTCAGGGTGAATAGTAAAATTGCTAAAGATATTAAGAAACCTTTTAAACTGGAAGGAATTACGAGAATTGATGATACGCCAGTTCATAAGGTTGTTCGAGAATCCTGGAAGTATCCGAACAGGCAAGAAACAGATGCTCCGTGGTGGCATCTCAGATCCTAGAAATAAGACATTGATGAAGATGTTTAATATGATTGGCATTGGAGAAAGAGCTGGTAGTGGTATCCTGGATATTTACTAGGTATGGGGAAATGAAGGTTGGGCTGTTCCTGTTGTTGAGGAAAGCTACAATCCAGATAGAACCCGTTTAACGCTTGAATTTGCGAAGAAACAAGCGGGTAAACCAAACGATAAAAAACAAACGACAAAAACGGAAATCCATAGAGAAAAAATACGAAATTTTTTAACTGAAAATGAATTGGCAAGTGCCAGAGCTATTTCGATGGTAATTGGACTGAGTGCAGAAAGAACCCGTGTAATATTAGCAAAGATGGAAGATGCTGAATCAGTTGGCGGAAATCGAAACAGAAAGTATAAATTGAGAACAGAAAAGCAGTTTGATAAGGAGCCCCCATGGACAGAAAAAACGAAGCCCTAAACTACCTGAAACAATACCCCAAAATGGATGAATACCTACATGGCTGCGGTTCCAATAAGCACAAGGTGTCAGGTGCAGATGAACGAGAGATGAACAGAACATGAATAAGTATGTTCATGTGCACCTGACACCGAGAAGCTTTCCAGATATCCCCATTGTCCTTCTATCAGGTAAATCCTGTCCAGACAAATGTCCTGTACAACAAAGCTTTGGAGTATGCGGACCTGTCCGGTGACGAGACCGTGTGGGATATGTACTGCGAGATAGGAACCATATCATTGTTCCTCGCACAGAAGGCAAAGAAGGTATACGGAGTGGAGATCGTTCCACAGGCTATAGATGACGCAAGACACAACGCCGAGATCAACGGGATCACAAATGCCGAGTTCTTCGTTGGCAAGGCAGAGGAAGTCGTTCCCGACATATACAAAAAAGGCGGCGACGGTTCCCATGCAGACATTGTTGTCGTGGATCCACCGCGAAAGGGCTGCGATCAGGTACTTCTGGACACTCTGGTCCACATGGCACCGGAACGTATCGTCTACGTGAGCTGCGATCCGGCAACCCTGGCGAGGGATGTGAAGATACTTCAGGAGAAGGGGTATGAGGCGAAGAAGGTGGCGGTCGTTGATCAGTTTTGTCATAGCGGGCATGTGGAGACTATAATAGGACTACGTCGTACAGATTCGTGAAAATCCTTGAATTTACGCACTTTTGCAGCTTTTT